>Ga0209216_1000001_pt1 | contig 507251 bp, 412 predicted proteins | sample TexAe_OM2H0_O2_FD_187940 | JGI IMG/M metagenome (GOLD analysis project Ga0209216, IMG submission 187940) | Forest soil microbial communities from Davy Crockett National Forest, Groveton, Texas, USA - Texas A ecozone_OM2H0_O2 (SPAdes) (version 2) | ecosystem: Environmental > Terrestrial > Soil... | reverse complement strand
CGCTCGTGGCTACTAAAGCTCGCCCGATGAGTTCGAGCGGAGGCCACCGCCTTGCGCGGTGGTCTTTCACGCTCGTAGCTACGGACAGAAGAGATTTGTTGGTCCGCCTCGAGGGTACTCCAACATTCTTCCCAGCTCCGAGACAAAACGTGACGCTCCACCGGGCAAGCCGGTGGCCTCCGCTCAGTTGTTTTGCTTTCTTGTTGTAGCCACGAACGTGAATCACCACCGGGCAAGCCGGTGGCCTCTGCTCAGGTTATTTGCTTTTTTGTTGTAGCCACGAACGTGAATCTCCACCGGGCAAGCCGGTGGCCTCTGCTCAGGTTATTTGCTTTTTTGTTGTTGCCACGAACGTGAATCACCACCGTGCAAGCCGGGGGCCTCTCACTCACATCTATCTCTAGCAACGAACATCGCTCACATTCAAAATCAAGCAGTCACAAAAAGTCGCTCTGTGGTGTTTGCCTGATAAGACCTACCCAAATCTTTAGGGTCTTAAATAACAAAAGGTTGGAAGAATCATGAAAGAACTGATACTCGCAGTTGCAGCAATCGTTTCCTGTGCACTAGGTGGAACACCATTCGCTCCATACTCTTTCGATTTCACGCTTGAACACGCGAAGTCAGATCTTTCAACTCAACAGACAGAACCTTCGGCTGAAGTACAGGCAAAAATCCAAAAACTCAGCTCAGCAAATCCGCGCGAACGAGCCGAAGCCGCCTGCGGCCTTGGTGAACTGAAGGCGACAGCTGCGATCCCAGAACTCGTCAAAATACTTGGCGATGATGCTGAAATTGATTACCCAATCTGTGGTGAGCGGAGGAATGGCGGTAACGTAGAGCTTTCCAAGACTACTCCGGGTGAACTCGCAGCGATTGCATTATCGAGAATGGGATCAGCAGCTATTCAGCCGCTGGTAGGCGCGCTGAAATCAGACGCGTGGCAAGCCCGCGCAAACGCAACGTTCGCACTCGGTTTGATTCGTGATGAGAGAAGTATTGAGCCACTTATTAGTGTCTTGAGAGATCCACAGTGGCATGTGCGTGCAAAAGCATCGTGGTCGTTAGGATTGGTTGGCGACGAGAGAGCGGTGGAGCCATTGACCTTGGCTTTGAAAGACAGCGAATGGCAGGTGCGTTCGCAAGCAGCATGGGCTCTTGGTCTGAAGGGCGACGATCGATCGGTAGAAGCTTTGATCGTCGCTCTCAGCGACCAAAATGCAAAGGTTCAATCACAAGCAGCGTGGGCCCTTGGATTGAAAGGTGACGCTCGGGCTGTTGAACCTCTCACCGTTGCGCTGCGAGCCGATGGCGATAAAGTTAGAACTCAAGCCGCGTGGGCGTTGGGCCTCAAAGGTGACTCGCGCGCAGTCAGTCCGCTGATTGCCGCATTGAATGATCCTGACGCTCATGTGCGAAGCCAGGCTGCGTGGGCCTTGGGATTGAAGGGTGATCGTCGCGCAGTTGAACCACTTCGAGCAGCGTTGAATGACAGTGATGAAAGAGTCCGCAAGCAAGCAGCGTGGGCACTTCGATTACGAGATCACTGACCCTTTGAATCCGTTCGTATAACTCTTCGGCCCACCACTTCAAACTCGCCGCTGACGACGAGTTTCACCGCTTCTGTGTAAAGCACGTGTTCCTGCTCGAGAATTCTCGCCGCAAGAGTTGCTTCTGAATCATCATCCATTACCGGCACAGACTTTTGCACCAGGATTGGACCACCGTCGAGGGTCTGGTCTACAAAGTGGACCGTGCAACCACTAACCTTTACGCCATGATTGATAGCCTGTCTCTGTGCGTCAAGGCCCGGAAAAGACGGAAGCAAACTCGGATGAATGTTCAAAATGCGCATCGGAAAGGCCTGAATGAACTCGGGCGATAGCAGGCGCATGTATCCTGCCAAACAGATCAAATCAACTCGATGCTCTTTCAGGATCGCGATAACTTCACGCTCGTGATCTTCTCGCTTTCGACCGAGACGTTCTATAACCATCGCGTTGAGACCATGCTCACGCGCCAATGGAATCCCGGCAGCTTCGGCCTTGTCGCTGATCACCAACACAATCTCAGCATTCCCGATCTTCCCTTCACGAATTGAATTCGCGAGGGCGAACATATTTGACCCTCGTCCTGAAATTAAGATTGCGATACGCGTCATGTTTAAACTTTGCTATCCAAAAGAGGTGCTTTTATCGAAAAGTTACTTCACGACTTCCCGCAACCACTCTGCCTATCTCAAAACACTTTTCATCATTACTCGTTAGGTGCTCTTTTATCTTCGGCGCGTTTGCTTCCGAAGACACGATCACCATACCTACTCCCATATTGAACGTACGATACATTTCGCTTTCCGAAACATTTCCCAATTGGCGGAGTAACTCGTAAACCGGAAGTATGGGCCAGGTTCCCTCTCTAATCTCGACCGCAGTACCTTCAGGAAGAATACGCGGAATGTTATCCGTTAGACCTCCGCCCGTTATGTGGGCCAAGCCTTTTATCATGCCCTGGTCGAGCAGACCTTCGAGCGGTTTCAAGTAACTCAAGTGTGGTTTCAACAATGCTTCACCGGCAGTGACACCTAACTCCGTAACCAGTGTTTGCGGCTGATATCCGGCAACTTCGAAAAAGAGTTTACGCGCGAGCGAGTAACCATTTGTATGAAGTCCGATTGACGGAAGCGCCAGCAAGACATCGCCGGCTGCAATAGATTTTCCGTCAATAACTTTTTCTCGATCCACGACACCGACAATAAATCCGGCGATGTCGTATTCGCCGTCTGAATAGAAGCCCGGCATTTCTGCCGTCTCACCACCCAGCAGTACACAACCATTTTCACGACATCCGTTGGTAACGCCTTCAATGATACTCGCGACAACATCTGGCGAGAGTTTGCCGGTTGCGATGTAGTCCAAAAAGAAGAGCGGTCGAGCACCCTGTACGAGTATGTCGTTGACACAATGATTGACGAGGTCTCGTCCAACCGTGTTGTGTACTCCCGTCGCGAAAGCGATTTTGAGTTTTGTACCAACACCATCAGCAGAAGCGACCAGTACGGGCTGGGCCATGCTGGGAAAAGCGCCGTCAAACATTCCGCCAAAACTGCCGATTTCCGAGAGCGTTCGTTGATTAAAGGTCGTGCGGGCCAACTCTTTTATCCGGTCAGTTGCCCTCGTAGCAGCGTCAATATCGACGCCCGCATCGCTATATGAAATTGGTTTAGTCATGTCGATCTAATAGTAACAATCTACTGCTGAGTCTTCTTCGGTGGTTTCGGTGGTGGTCCAAAATCGCCGTAAGCAATGAATCCCGAGCGCGATGAATCATCTTTTTGTGGGATTCGTCCGGTCCACAAGTCTTCAGTCGATTCCTTGGCCGTCTTTACGGCTACGTCACTTTCTTTACCTCGAGTGGTAACAGTTATCTCACCCTGAAAATCAGTCCGGTAGAGCTTAACGTTTGGATTCGCAGCCCGTAGTCGATCAAGTACGCTTTGATGAGGATGGCCATAACGATTCCAGGCCCCGCAGGAAATAATTACGATTTCAGGTTTCACGCGCTTTAAAAAATCCGCCGAAGTCGAGTACTTGGAACCATGATGCGCGATCTTCAAAACCTTTGCTTCGAGATTCAAGTCCTTCGTGAGTAAGCGATGTTCCGTTTGATCTTCAGCATCACCCGGCAACAACATGGAGAAGGAGCCATAATCCAAACGTGCGACCACTGAGTTTGCGTTTGGTTCGTTACCGCCAGTCTTCATCTGATCCTTATCAAAGTACGGTTCAGATGGCGCAAGAATCGTCAGTAACGCGCCTCCACCCAAATCATATTTCTTTCCGGGCTGTGCTTTCTCGTACTGCGCCCCACTCGTTTTGATTGCTTCCTGATAGTCGTCGTAGAACTTCGTTACCGAAGGAGTTTTACTTGCCCTTTTTGGCGGAGCCGGTTGTTTTTTGACACCTGGAGTTGGCTTTACAGTTGTAACTGCAAGGCTTGGTGGTACAACTGGCAATGCACCGTTGTCGATCACATTCAGGACTTTGACGGCTTTGAATACTTCTGCTGCACCTCCGAGATGATCCGGGTGAGGGTGCGTTGCGATAAAGTAATCGAGCTGCTGAATATTGTTACGTTTCAAAGCTTCAACAACAGTCTTTCCTTTGGTCGTATCGCCCGCATCTATCAGAATAGTTTTCCCCGTTGGTGATGTAATCAGAATTGAGTCGCCATTTATTGGACCAACATCAAGAATTCGGACAGTTAGTTCGGCTCCGGACGGCGGCGGTTGTTTTGTCTTCCACCAGGAATAGACATACTTATAGCCGAGGTAGCCACCCACAGAGGCAAGTACCAGGAAGACCGCAATTACACAACCACATCCTCGGGTAGCTCGACCGACTTTTCCCACTAAGAAACCTCGCTCGGATCAAAACGGCAAGCGCGTTGGTAAGGGCGCATCGACCTGATTAGGCACATGCAAAACCTGCGGAGTTGTCGAATAGTCTCCGATAGCGTACGCCGCAGCTGCGTCCTTAGCTTTTACCACTTCCCAAATCGAGCCCGACGAAACGACTTGTTCCAACATCATCATTAAGCGAAAGCCGTCTCTTGGTTTAAAAGCCAACGGTGTTCGAAAAGTGATAGCGCGTGAGTCATAGGCTGCTAACGACAAGCCTTCACTTCGATTAATTACGATGTGAATCTCGTTTTTGGAATCAATCGCAACAACCGAATAACGCAAGCCGATAATCTTGACCTCGGCATTATTGGAGAGCCAGCACTTAAGCCTGTAGTTCTTATCGACCTTCTCCAGTGTGGCTTCGTGAACATGCAAAGGTAAGTCAGCTACTTGAAAGACCTCAAGCGATAGATTGCCAGTCTGAGCCGGTACCGGATTGATTGCGACAGTATGAGTGGTAAGGATAAGAATAGTCAGTAACGTGCAGAGTACGAGTTTGCACCGCAACAACATCACTAATTCAACCTTCCGCGATTACTGATTCGTGATCTCGTTCCCACATGGTCTCTGCTTCCCTGGTAATTCGCGTCGGGTATTGTCCGTTCCAACAAGCTACACAACTGGAGTTTGGACTCAGGCCCGTAGCGGCGATCATTCCCTCGAGCGATAGATAACCAAGTGAGTCGGCCTCAATGTAGTCTCGAATTTTGTCGACTGACATTTGCGCTGCAATCAACTCTGACTTATCCGGAGTATCCACTCCGTAGTAACACGGACTAACGGTAGGCGGGCAGCTGATGCGAACGTGAATCTCTTTTGCGCCTGCCTCACGCACCATGCGGACAATTTTCTTGGATGTAGTACCTCGTACAATTGAGTCGTCAATGAGCACTACTCGTCTGCCGTTAATGAGGTCGCGCACCGGGTTTAGTTTTATTCGTACTCCGAATGAGCGGATCGATTGTTTTGGTTCGATAAAGGTTCGGCCAACATAGTGATTGCGTACAAGCCCAAACCGGAAACTGAGTCCGCTCTCTGCGGCATATCCGACTGAAGCTGCAACTCCTGAGTCAGGCACTGGCACTACAATGTCCGCATCTGCCGGTTGTTCCACCGCCAAACGACGACCCATTTTATGACGCGACTCATTTATCGAGCGCCCGTAGATCAACGAATCTGGCCGGGCAAAATACACATGCTCGAAGAGACACATCGAATGTTTTTCTTTGGGAAGCGGATGCGATGACCGTAGGCCATCCTGATCAATGACGATCATCTCTCCCGGTTCAACATCACGTACATACTGCGCATCGATCAAATCGAAGGCACACGTCTCTGATGCTACCACCCATGCGTCTCCCAACCTTCCCAGAGCAAGTGGTCGAAATCCACGGCTATCGCGAATCGCGATCAATGAGCTGGGTGTTAGAAAAAGCATCGAAAACGCACCCTCGGTTTGCCGCAAGACTTCCGGTATTGCTTCGCGCACGGGCAATCTGGATCTGGCAACGCCATGAAGCACGACTTCAGTGTCTGAAGTTGAAGAGAAGATCGCACCTTCTTTTTCGAGTCGGAGTCTTTCGTCTCGAGCAAACGGTAAGTTCCCGTTATGACATACGGCAATCTGGCCGTGTTGGCAGGTCACGAGAAACGGTTGCGCTTCAAGTATTGAAACTTCGCCAGCGGTCGAATAGCGCACATGCCCGATAGCACTTGCGCCTTTTAGTCGGTCGAGGTGAGATTGGTTAAACGCATCCGAGACGTGTCCCATCGCGCGTTCAACACGTAACTCGACGCCGTCTGAGGCAACGATGCCGCACGACTCCTGACCACGATGCTGAAGTGCGTAAAGACCCAGGTAGGTCAATCGCGTCGCATCGGGGTTTCCGTAAATTCCGAAGACGCCACACTCTTCGCGAAGCTTGGTAATCTCGATTTCGGTCAATGGAGTTTGTTCCTGATAGAAAGCGTTGGGGTTACCTAGTGAGCTTACTTCGCATTTGCAAACGTTTCAACCTTCAAAAGCAAAATCTTTGCGAGGTAGTTTTCTTTTAGGCCACTGGCTTGCCCAGTGGTCGCTAATAGTTTCTTTTTAGGCCACTGGCTTGCTCAGTGGTCTCTATCGTTCGTTGCTAATAGCTTTCGTTTCACTCCACTCGTGCGCGCGCAAGCGCGCTGGAAGTAAAAGAAGGCCTCTTTGTAGTAACGAGCGGAACAACCACTGGGCAAGCCAGTGGCCTTGACTACTCTGAGCTAGTCTCCCAACGTCTTAAAATTACACAAAAGTATCGAGCTTCTGTATGATCCAAATCGTGACGACAAAATCAGGAGCAATGATCTCCATATTGATAATCACTTCGTTGTTGACCTGGATCGTTGTCCGGGCAAACACATCACCAAATAAAGATCGCCCGGCGAAGGAACTGTATGGGACTTATTGTATTACTTGTCACGGGCGAGATGGACGGTCACAAACCAACAAAGGGAAGTACAGTCACGCACGAGATCTGACTGACGCAGCCTGGCAGGAAGACGTTAGTGAGGAGAGAATATATAACTCAATCATGAACGGCAGGAATCTCCGCGGCAACATGCCCGCATTCAAAGACAAATTGACTGAAAAAGAGGCTGACTCGCTCGTCGGTTTCGTCCGAGAGTTTAGGAAGTAGCGAAAAGTCGTGATTTTGGAGTAATTTGTAATAGGGTGAAAGTTCGCTATCGAAACATCGTAATCCTCGCACTAAGAATCGCACTGGTCGTGGGCGTAGTCTTTGCTGGCTGGGTAATCTACAGGCGAGTGCCGGCAACCGACACGAATTTCCAAACCAACTCCGGGCAAACTCTGGTTCAAATCGTTCTTCGCCAACCTTCCGACAGCTCGGTAACAAGTCAAGACGTGTCCATCGAACTTTATCCGGTAGACGTTGTTGCCGTCCGAGATGAGTTCTTTGCCGAACCACGAACTGGTAAACGCTTCGAAGATTTTCTAAAGGAACGAATGAAGGGCCGATCCAGAGTGAACGCCCAGCTAGACAAACAGGGACGCGGCTCAGTGGTGCTATCACCTGGAACCTGGTGGTTAAGGGCAAAACTGTCCGGCGACGAAGAGATCGAGTGGCGTTTACCCGTGCGTGTGGATGGCAGCAAACAAGTCGTTGAACTAACTCCACAGAACGTTTACACGAGAAGTAAGAGTTTTTAAGCCGCCGCGTGGCCTTTGTACTTGCGTCTTTGTGCTTTGTACTTTGCCTTTAGATACTTCGCCGGCTCAAGATTACTAAGATCAAAAACCTAAGACCCAAGACCAACCACAAGAATGCTCGCCCTCCGTGTCGAAAAAAAGCGTCTCGCAGTTAGGAAAGTAGAGAAGCCCGATCGCAATCGGGAGTCACTTGTACGTGTTCTACTATCGGGGATATGCAATACAGACCTTGAGATAGGACGCGGCTACGCCGGTTTCAATGGAACAATCGGTCACGAGTTCGTCGGAGTTGTTGAAGAGAGCTCAAACCGGAAGCTGATCGGACAACGAGTTGTCGGAGAGATAAACGCCGGTTGCGGCAAGTGCAAACTTTGTCGTAGTGGCGATCCACGTCATTGTCCAACAAGAACTGTGCTGGGAATTGTAGGAAGAGACGGTGCGCACGCTGAGTTTCTCCGTCTACCAAACAGTAACCTCATCAACGTTCCTGCCAGCATATCTAATGAGCATGCAGTTTTTACTGAACCGCTCTCGGCGGCGTGTGGGATTCTCGAACGTGCTTCGATAAATCCTAAGGATCGTGTCGCCATCATTGGTGACGGCAAGCTTGGATTACTTTGCGCCCAGGTACTCGCTCTTACTAAGGGCCAGGTTCTTCTCGTCGGGAAACACTCTCAAAAGTTGCGTCTCGCTGCGAATAGGGGGATTGAAACCGCAACGCCATCGCAAGTGAGCAAGCAGAAACGCGAATTTGATTTAGTAGTTGAGGCCTCTGGAGCCGCACCAGGTTTTAGTCTTGCACTTGACCTGTTGCGTCCGAAGGGAAAGTTAGTTCTTAAATCTACTTTTCACGATACAACCAAGATCGATGCCGCACGCATTGTTGTGGATGAAATCTCTATCGTGGGCTCACGTTGCGGTCGCTTCGCACCTGCTCTCGAACTGCTGGAAAAAGGCTTGGTCGATGTCGAGAGCTTGATCAGCGAAGAATATCCATTACGAAACGGCGTCTACGCAATGGAACGCGCTGCAGCCAAAGGAGTGCTCAAGGTTTTGCTTCGCGTTTGAACTTTGGAATCCAACAACTGCTGCACACCAGTTTTCAGCTACTTAAAACGCGTCACGACCCACAATTTCTTGGCTAAATCGCTCCGTACCCAGAGTTTTTGCCCCAAGACCACCCTTTAGCTATACTCTAGCCTCTTTCCTTGTGCTCTGATCGCCACTTACGCAAGTTGGCATCCCCTGGGGCACAGCGGTTTCGGTTACTTCGAAGGTGGTGTGTAATGTTTGACCTCTCTAAATCCAACACGACGGATCAAGAACGCACAATTCTGAAAAAGCTTCGCATCTGGATTGCCGCGATGGGTGTGGCGTGTCTCCTCGCAGGCATCGGTATCGGAGCGATGTTGTCAGGTCGACCAACCATCGCGCAAAACGATATCCAGATTGCACGTGCACCAGAAGCGTTGTCGGCTTCGTTTGCAGAGATAGCTCGTCGTGTTGAACCAGCGGTGGTCAACATCGAAACCCTTCAGAAGTCTGTCGATCTCGAGGACAAAAACGTCGACTCCGAGAAAGACGATCAATCAGCGACTAATCCCCTGCTCGACATGTTTCGCCGTCAACGACGGCCAACTCGTGGAGTCGGCAGCGGCTTCATCGTTAGTTCAGAAGGCTACATTCTGACGAACAATCACGTTATTGAAGATGCAACCAGCATCATCGTCGGACTCCAATCGGGTGAGAAGTTTCGGGGCAAGGTAGTTGGCATTGACTCAGCGACAGATGTGGCCGTGATCAAGATTAAATCAAGTCGCGAGCTACCAACCGTGACTCTGGGAGATTCCAATGCGGCACAAGTTGGTGATTGGGTACTAGCAATGGGCTCGCCGTTCGGGCTAGACCAAACGGTCACTGCCGGAATCATTTCCAAAAAAGAGCGAGACAGTCCCTATTTCAATGTCTTCCAACGTTTCCTTCAGACTGACGCTGCGATCAATCGCGGGAATAGTGGTGGTCCACTCGTCAATATGCGTGGTGAAGTGATTGGAATGAATTCGCAGATTGCGACTTCAACTGGCGACTACAACGGAATCGGATTTGCTCTTCCAGCGAACGAAACAAACTTTGTCTACAAACAGATAATCGCGCAAGGAAAAGTCAAACGCGGTTATCTCGGCGTTTCACTTGAATCAGTTCACGAGGAATTTGCTAAGGTCTACGGTCTGTCAGAAGCACGTGGCGCGATCGTAACTGCAGTGACGCCGACTGAAAATGGACAAGTGACTCCGGCTGCCAAGGCAGGAATCCAGCCAAACGACATCATCGTTGAATTTGAAAATGCTCCCGTGAGCAATGCTCAGGACTTGATCCAACGGGTTGCCAGCACTCCGGTTGGACAGCAAACGACCCTCGCATTTCTCCGCGATAGCAACGGCAAACTCGAAAAGAAGAGTATCAGTGTCGTTTTGAGTGAACGACCCGTAGATGATCAACCCGGCTGGGTTGAACCCACAAAAGCTAAGGAACCGGATCCTAAAGGCAATGCTCTGCATCTTGGCATCACCTTGGCTGAACTTACTCCTCAACTGATCGCGGACAAACGTCTCGGTGGCGTTCAAGGTCTCTATGTTAAAGAGATCGATCCGAATGGATTGGTCGCGGAGATTCGTGTTCCACCGGCAGGATTACCAGCACTGGTGGTCGGCGACGTAATCAATCGCATTAACAGGGTCCCGGTTAATTCGCTGGCGGATTTCCAACGAGTAATTAGCGGTCTAAAAGCAGGAGACCCAATCGTCCTAAACGTAACAAGTGTGCAACGAGACGCGAAAGTCGATCGACTAGCTCCGAGAATCGTTCAGTTCACTTATCAATAACTTTTTAGTATCGGGTGTCAGGCTTCGAAGTGTCAGGACAAACACTGGCACTGTCCCTGACACCCGAAATACTGTCTATGGAAAACTATCTTTATGGCTCAGGCAAAAAAAGCAATTGCAAAGAACAATGGTAAACACCAGGGGGCGAAGACCGCCACCAGAACCACGGTTAAGACCTATCAAAACTACATTAACGGCAAGTGGGTTGGAAGCGCATCAGGCGAGATGTTTGAGAACATCAACCCGGCCGACAATCGCGACATCATTGGCCGATTCCCGTTATCAACAAATGACGATATCTATGCCGCAGTAAATGCAGCACAAGGCGCTTTTGATCGCTGGAAAAACACACCCGCACCCAAACGCGCAGAGTTACTTTTCCGACTGGGCGAGATTTTGATTCGCGACAAGGAAAAGTTCACCGCAGATATGACTCGTGAGATGGGAAAGGTTCTGAAGGAAGCCGGCGGCGACGTTCAGGAAGCGATCGACTGTACTTACTACACCGCGGGAGAAGGACGACGTCTACACGGGTTCACAACACCGGCGGAGATGCGCGACAAATTCGCGATGTGCATTCGTCAACCTGTCGGTCTTTGCGGATTGATTACGCCGTGGAATTTTCCAATGGCAATTCCTTCGTGGAAACTAATTCCAGCGCTGATCTGTGGCAACACTGTAGTAATCAAACCAGCAGAAGACACACCGCTCTCCACTTACAATCTTGTAAAGGCTTGTGAAGAGGCCGGCATCCCACCAGGTGTAGTAAACCTTGTTACCGGGTTTGGTGAAACTGTCGGGGCCGCTATGACAAACCATCCTGCCCTGAGATTGATTTCGTTTACCGGTTCTACGGCGACGGGTCGAGTTGTAGCCTCAGCTTGTGCTGAGCGCAATGCGATCTGTTCGCTCGAGATGGGTGGCAAAAACGCCATCATCGTGATGGAGGACGCGGATATAGATTTAGCAGTAGAAGGCGCCATTTGGGGCGCCTTCGGTACATCCGGTCAACGTTGCACCGCATCGTCGCGCTTGATCGTTCATAAGAAAGTCTACCGAAAGTTTGTAAACAAGCTTGTCGAACAGACAAGTGAACTGCGGGTTGGGAATGGCGCAGATCCCAGGACCGATGTTGGACCAGTGATCAATGCTGATGCAGTTGAAAAGATCATGGGCTACATCAGAATCGGTCGCAATGAAGATGGCGCCAAGCTTGCTTGCGGCGGTAAGCGACTCACGCGTGGCGATTACGCAAACGGGTTCTTCATCGAGCCAACGGTCTTTACCGACGCGTCCGCTGACATGCGTATTTCGCAGGAAGAGATCTTTGGACCAGTCACAACTGTTATTCCAACTAACTCTCTTGAAGAAGCAATTCAGATTGCAAATGGGGTTCGGTACGGACTCTCCGCCGCGATCTACACACAAGACGTTAACCGCGCTTTCCGCGCCATGAACGACATGTATACGGGTATTTTCTACGTCAATGCTTCAACAATTGGCGCCGAAGTACATTTGCCGTTTGGCGGGACCAAAGCTACCGGGAATGGTCATCGAGAAGCAGGCACACAAGTCCTGGATATCTTCTCGGAATGGAAATCTATTTACGTCGATTTCAGTGGCAAACTGCAGCGTGCGCAGATCGATCCAGTGGAAACGTCTAAATAATATTTTAAGATCTACTTACTTACCTGGAGGAACCAAAGTGATTGTCGGACTGCCGAAAGAGATCAAAGACAATGAATATAGAGTCGGTCTAACCCCGGCCGGAGTTCGTGCCTTAAAAGATTCTGGAAACGAAATAATTGTTGAAAAGGATGCTGGTGCTGGATCAGGATTCGAAGACACACTGTACCAGCGCGCGGGAGGTACCATACTTGAGTCGGCTGACGAAATCTGGGCCAAGGCCGACATGATCGTCAAGGTAAAAGAACCGATCGCGCCCGAATATCCGCGGATGCGAGAAGGACAGTTGCTTTTCACCTACTTACATCTGGCGCCCGATCATGAACTTACAAAGCAATTGGTCCAACGCAAAGTAACTGGCATCGCATATGAAACGATCACTGATCGACGTGGTACGTTACCGTTGCTGACTCCAATGTCCGAGGTCGCCGGAAGAATGGCGATCCAGGTTGGTGCGCATTACCTCGAGAAAATGAGTGGCGGGCGGGGAATACTTCTAGGCGGCGTACCGGGTGTCCCGGCTGCTAGGGTCGTGATCATTGGCGGCGGCGTTGTTGGCACTAATGCTGCGAAGATGGCAGTTGGTATGGGTGCTCACGTTACCATGATCGACAACAACCTCGACCGCCTACGTGAACTCGACGACATATTTCTTTCAAAGATCTCTACTCTTGCTTCGAGTGCGTACATGATCCATGACGCAATTTCAAACGCCGATTTGATCGTGGGCGCGGTACTCGTTCCCGGAGCAGCAGCACCAAAACTAGTTACCAGGACTATGTTGAAGGACGTACCAAACGGCGCAGTCCTGGTCGATGTTGCGGTGGACCAGGGTGGTTGTATCGAGACTACTCATCCGACCACCCACTCTAATCCAACCTACTATGTTGAAGGAGTGCTGCACTATTGCGTAGCAAACATGCCGGGTGCTGTTCCTCGTACTTCAACATTTGCTCTGACAAATGCAACGCTTCCATATGCTCTGAAATTGGCAAACAAAGGCTTCTATCACGCAATCGAGAGCGACCCAGGTTTGAAAGAGGGAGTGAATACATTTGCTGGACACTGTACGTATGAGGCGGTGGCTTCGGCGCAGGGAATTTCGTATACACCTCTGGATCAACTACTAACCACAGCAGCTTCAGTTTAGAGATCTTCTTCGTTAGTAAGTAAGAGAAAGGGCGACCGTTTATACGCGGTCGCCCTTTTTCGTCTTTCTACCACAGCCCTTCTCTAACCTCGGGCGCTCTGCGCGGCGCCAGTTTGGTTACCCGAATCTGCGTGGAATGAGGTCAGTACCGAAACGCGGTAGCGTCGGGTCGGCGATCCACTACAAGAGGCTTAGTTGGAACGGTCGACCCGACGCTACCGCGTTTCGGTACTGACCTCATTCCACGCAGATCAGAGGTATTCGACAATCTTTGCCGATAGACGATCTAGTTTTTACACAGTCTGCAGTTGGTGGTTGGTTCAGATCCTATCTACATATGAAAAAGCTGCCGTGCATTTGCGCAGCTCGTTGCCTTAATGCGCTTGCTCAAATAATTCGGTCAAACAGTCGAGGAGTTTTTCTGGTGATACTGGCTTGGAAAGGTAAGCATTAACATCCACAAGCTCTGAGGTAGCTGTGCGACGATTTAACGCTGTGAGTAGGATTATTGGCAAGTGAGATAGATGTTGACTGCCGCGTACGAAGCGGCACAGTTCGTAACCACTCAAGTTAGGCATGATTGCGTCAGTCACAACAACATCCACCGAATTGGTCAGCAATGACTTCATTGCCTCCAAACCATCTGCCGCGGCCACAACCTTATAGCCTGCACGTTCAAGGACCACTTCGAGATATCGTCTTAGCGCGGGGTCATCTTCGGCCAATAAGACAGATTTACCAGCCACTGCCGTTTCGGCCGGATGAACTGGTTCCAAAGATGATAAGTCGAGCTCTTCCTGTCGGATCATGGCTGGGAACTGGAGACTTTCTTCGAGGCCGTGAGGGCTTTGAAGGGCAGCTGTCCGGGGTGACGCTACCACCTGCAGAGTAAGACGCCAGCCCACTGTTTGTCAATGTTTTGCAACATTTGGCGCGGGAAGGCTCGAAATCTAGCAATGTTTCGCGTGAATCCGGTCAAAATCAAGTTTCCGAGCGTTTTCAATCGAGAAAGGTGCGCTGCCAGATCTCGAGGCCGAGTAATTGAAAAACCTGAAGATTGTTGTCCTCGCGTCCCGAAAAATTCGCGTCGACAACCCGCCTGACCTCTCGCGGACGAAAGATTCCACGCCGCTTGATGGTTTCCTCCGACAGCAGATCGTCAATCATCGGCCTTAGTGGGCCACGCAACCATGATCTGATGGGAGCGCCAAAGCCCGCCTTCTTGCGCCAAACAACCTCTCGCGACAATACACTCTCCAGTGCACGCTTGAGAATGTACTTTCGTCTCAGACCCCGAAGCTTCAACCTCGGCGGCATTCGCGCCGCCATTTCAATCATTTCCCGGTTCAGAAAAGGAACCCGCACCTCGAGGTTCGCTGCCATCGAAGTCTTGTCGGTGGTCATCAAGTTCAAACAAGGCAGAAAAGTTTTTAGATCAACATAGAGCAGTCGATTCAACGGAGCGGCCTTTGCCGCTCGCGCGAAATAGCCACGATGCACGGCATATGGATCACAAGAGCCTGTTGCCTCGCGCCACTCGTTTGAGTAAAGACGTTGCTTCGCCTCATTCGTGAAGTAAGTGCCGTAACCGAGATAGCGATCCTCAAAATCAAATGCTGCACTCCGCGTAAACTTCTTTGCGTTGCGCAAAGGAGCGGTGAACCTGCCTGGTAAACCGCCAGGTAGAACTTGCGAAACAGTTTTCATCAAGGGACGTCGCAGTAGACTCGGTACGGGGTCAAACGCGGACGCGAGTTTCATGGCCATCTGTCGGGGGTAACCCGCAAAGACTTCATCGCCACCCATTCCTGACAGCATCACCGTCAGCGTTTCACGAGCGGCCTGGGAGACGAGATAACTCGGAATTGCCATATCGATTATCGGCTCTTCCATGTGGTAAACGAGTTTCGGAAACAACTCGGCTACCGAAGGCTGCAACATGATCTCGTGGTAGTCCGTCTGCAGTTGCTCGTTGACGCGACGCGCCCAACGCACGTCGTCCGGAATGATGTCGTATCGTAGATCCTGGCTTTCGATTCCAACCGTGTAGGTACTAATCGCGCGACCGTCGCTATGTCGCTCCATCATGGCGACAATTCCCGATGAATCAATTCCTCCAGATAGAAATGATCCGAGGGGAACGTCTGAGACCATCTCCATTTTGACCACTCGGTCCAGCGTTTCAAGTGTGCGTTCGCGCCACCACTCTTCATTCTTTCCTTCCTCGATCTCGTTAAAGGACACATCCCACCACTCGCGCAAAGTTATCTCATTATTCTGATAGCGAAGTACATGCGCCGGTGGCAGAGTGTTAACGCCAGCGAATAATGTTTTTGGGTCGGGTGACCAGAGAAAGGTAAGAAACTGATTGAGCGCTTCCGGATCGATCGCCCTCGGCACCAAACCACTTGCGAGTATTGCTTTGATCTCGGACCCGAAGATGAATGTACCAGGGGATCCATTCCTGTCGGGTGTCAGCGAGTAATACAAAGGCTTAATTCCAACGTGATCTCGCGCAAGTGTCAGGGCTCGCTCTTGGTTGTCCCAGATAGCAAACGCAAACATCCCGTTGAGATGACTAAGACATTCATGATCCCATTCTGCAAAGGCCGCCAATAACACTTCGGCATCACTCTCAGTTCGAAACTGATGTCCGAGTGAACGTAACTGTTCTCGCAGTTCACGATAGTTATAAATCTCGCCATTGAAAGTGAGGACATAACGGCTATCCGCAGAAAACATTGGCTGATGCCCGGCAGGGCTAGTATCGATTATCGCGAGACGACGATGGCCCAGGGCTAGACGTCGACCGTAATCATCGATTGGATCAGATATCCAGGTACCTTGATCATCACGTCCACGGTGCTCGACACTCTCGAGCATTGGACCAAGAAACTGTTCGGCTTGTTGACTGATTATTCCGGCGATGCCGCACATGAGCTACATGACACTTTGTTATGAATCTAAATTTCCTGGGGCTGGTGAGTACGCAAGGAATCGAGAATGCGGAAAGTCGTACGCGTGGTAGCAGTCAACTCTTCCAGGCTAATCGGAGCAGCCGAACCTTTCAAAATACTCGCACAAACTATTTGTATTTGTTCGCGTTGACCCTTATCTTGAGCTCGCAGTGTTATCTCTTCCTCACGGCCATCTTTGTATATTGCAGCTCGTTTATAGTCGTCGAGCACAAACGCCTGGCCGCTGCCAAAGATCTCGATTCGCTCTTTCGGAAGGGTCTTATCGCCTTCACTCAAGTAAGCGATACTACCATTAGACCCATCCGCGAAACGTATATTGATAAAAACCGAGTCGGCGTCAACTGTACTTTCATTCCTCGCACTAATGCTCTCAGCAAATACCGAGACCGGAGGCGTTCCCGTTATGAATTGCATCAAGTCAACGAAGTGACAAACCTCACCGACAATTCTTCCGCCACCCTCTTTTGGATCCTGCGTCCAGTGTTCTTTTGGAATCCTTCCAGCGTTTACCCGATAAAGAATTGAAAGCGGCGTCGAACGATCAGCAAAGAGGTCGCGTGCCCGCCGAGCCAGCGGGGAGAACCGGCGATTGAAGCCAACCATCAATCGCGCGTTGGACTTTGCTGTTGCTGCTAGAACACGGTCCAACTCTTCGTCGCTTATCGCGAGGGGCTTTTCGACAAAAACATGTTTGCCTCTCAACAATGCTGCTTCAGCCAATTGAGCATGAGTATCGTGACGCGTACCAATGACAACCAGATTCACTTCACTATCGTCTAGTACATCTTCAGCACTAGACACTGCTTCGACAAAACCAAACTTCTTTCCAACATCGTGCGCTGAAATTCCCGATGCAGTTGCGATCGATTTGAAAGTTACATTCTCTTCTTTAAAATGCGGCAGCAACATCGCCGGGACATATCCACCGGCACCAATCACACCAACGACAATTTTGCCCTCGCCCGTCCGTGGAGATAGCTGAACCCTGGTGCTTACTTTTGCCTCCGGGTCGTAGTTTAGAATCACTCCCATGTAAGGCTCTTTCAAGTCGCCAGAGATCAGCTGGTATGCTTTTTCAGCCTCACTGATTTTGAACCGATGACTAATGAGTCTATTTGTATCAATTCTCTTTGCGGCGATCAGATCGAGGAAGGCTTCGATGTTTCGTTTCTCAGTCCAACGGACGTAACCAAATGGATAGTCGTTGCCACGCTCTTCATAATCAGGATCGTAACGACCTGGTCCATACGACATAGAAATCGTCAACGACAGTTCGCGCATAAAAAAGGGCTGCCGTGGAATATCGAGGCCAGTCAGGCCAACCACAACCACTCGACCTTTAACTCGCGAAATCCTGGCCGCCAGTTCTACTGGTTGGTTCGAATCCGTCGCCGCAGTTATGAGTACTGCGTCAGCTCCGCGGCCTCGCGTCCAACTTTCAATTGCTTTCGGCGCCTCATCATCTGACACCGCAGCTTCATCCGCGCCTAATTCAAGCGCTAGTTTGATTCGTTCCGGATTAAGGTCCAATCCAAACACGCGGCAACCACTTGCCTTGAGTAGCTGGACCGCAATCTGACCAAGCAAGCCGAGACCTATTACAACAACAGACTCACCGAGAGTTGGGACAGCAAGTCGAACTCCCTGTAGCGCAATCGCGCCAAGCGTTCCAAATGCACCTGACTCAAACTCCACGGCATCAGGCAGATGAACACACAGGTTCTTTGGAACCGAAAGTACTTCCGCGTGCGCAGCGTAGCCCACTCCCGCACATGACACGCGATCTCCAACCTGAAACTCAGTTACGTCTTCAGCTACAGCAGAAACAATGCCTGATGCGCTGTAACCCAAAGCTTGTGAAGCGGCCATCTTGTCGCGGACTGATGCAAAGGTGCTCATCAAACCTTCCGACTTGACCTTGGCCATAACCGCTTTGACCAGGTCAGGACGTTGACGAGCTTCCTGGACCAGACCTTTGCTAACCATTTCAACAGCTGCTCGCTCTGTGCCTGCACTAATTAGCGAAGCGACAGTACGAACAAGAACGCGGCCCGACTGTAATGCCGGCACCGGTACCTCGCCCACAAAGGGACGGCCAGTCTTTCGGTTTTGCAATACCTGCTTCATTCGCTTTGCTTCTTCTGCAGAGTCTTCTCGATCAGGTCGCTCACCCACTCAGCGCGGGCCTCCCATGTTCCAGACGCAACTGCAGCTCGACGTCTTGATTGCGCCGCGGGATCGTTTTCGCGCAGCGACTCGTCAATCAATCTCAAAAACTCGTCATGGGTTCGAGCGATACGTAACACTCCGCTTAAGTGTTCATACTCGGGTAGCGGTGAAATCACAACTGGTTTACCAGTGGCCAAATACTCACGCACTTTTATTGCTGATCCATAACTCGTAAACGCCTGTTCAGTTTCCCATGGTAAAACGCAAACGTCGAATCCAGCAGCATATTTCGGAAGTTCTGAGTAAGGAACCGGTGGAAGGAAATGCGTATTCGGCAGTTCCTCAATTTCAACACCCCTCGATCGATTTCCAATAAAGACCCATTGCCACTCCGGTTTTTCGACCGCAGCGCGTCTGATCAGCTCCTGGTCAACAAGCCATGGCTCAATCGCGCCAAAATAACCAAGTCGGGGTCGCGGAATACGGGCTACCGCTGGTGCAACCTCGATATCACTTTTGTTGACGTCCTTCCAATGATCATAATCGACTCCCTGTTCGAGTAGATGAGAATGATTTCGACCTAGAGTCGCTTCGTCAAAAAGTTTTCTCCCCGAATAGAAAACGAGATCGGCAGACTCAATTGCGCGTTCGTGAAGCTTACGAATCAACGCCGGGTCCGTCGCGTGGTCCATAGTATTCGCATCGTACTTGTCGGACACATGATAGACAACAGCAGATTCACCAAACGCGCCAATCATTTCAGCCGCCGTCGGAATAGCAATCCAAAGGATCGGCTTGCTGAGACCGCGACTCTTCGCTAGCTGCCCGATTTGGGCAGCGATTGCACGTCGATTCAACGTACGAGCGGTAGCTGAACCGAAAAAAGGCAGACTCGCGGGTGAGACGACCGTAATCCCCTCTTCGGTTTGTCGCGCAAGTTTCGAATAACTTCCGAGCTTTCGTTTTATCCGGGGTAATAGATCTTTGTGTCCGAGGCTTGGAAGCCCCATCGAAATCGAGTTGACGAAGATCACCTTGTTTCCAGCGCGGGCAAACTTGCGCATCAGATGAGCTTTTGAGTGTGGGTGGTGATACCACCAATCTTCGCCGCCAAAACAGATTATCGATCGATTGGTCAACATCAGATTCTAATAGTAGGCAGCCAGTCGCGCTCCCGATGAAGATTAAGTCAACAACTCAAAAAGGTTGTAGTCACCCTTGAAAAAAGAGACACTGACCGGGTTTCATTGTCACTGCCCAAGGACGGAATGTTGACCAACTCACCTGTCCGTGGATTTGATCGAGTGAATTGAAAACAGACGCGGACCTCAATTGCGTTTGTCACATACGAAATGCCAAGTCAGGACCTCAATAGCCGGCAAGACCTAACCACACATTCACCAGAATGTAACCGGGGCGTACTGGTACTGCTGTGCCTGATACTCTTCATACTCGCTTTCGCTGTACGGACATTAACCTGGCAGGACAATCGTCGCGACGCCTGGAGGGTACAAACCGGAGTTACTGCCAGCTATAAAGATTACGCAAGACAACTTGCGCGCGGCGACTTCAAAGTTTTTGCCAGTGACACAATACATATTGGACATCCGCCAGGTTACCCGATTGTACTCGCTACCGTTTTTAAGACAATTGGCGAGTCAGATACCGCCATTCAATTCATTCAGATCGTTATCGATTCATTCGCAATTGTAGTCTTGTTTCTTATTGCGGCCGAATTGATGCCACTGAACGTTGCGATACTTGCCGGCTTGTTGGCATCACTGTCGCCTCAGTTTGCTTATTTTTCTGTTTTGTTATTACCCGACTCGTTGGTGATTCTACCGATCCTCTTGGCGGTCTACTTGATTGTTCGTGCGGTTAAGACTTCCAATCTCTACCTGTTTCTATTTGCCGGAGCATTGATTGGAATATCTTGTTGGTTTCGAGCAAACGCATTTCTCCTGCCGCTTCTCCTCGCTTCTCTAATTCCGATCCTCGTGCAGAAGAAAAGGCGTCTTTTGGCGGCCGGGGCGATTGTAATTGGAGCAGCGCTTGTTATAGCTCCAGTAACGATCAAGAACGCTATCGTTTTTCATCGTTTCATTCCCTTGTCGCTAGGAGCTGGTCAAACTCTACTCGAGGGAATTGCAGACTTCGATGAGTCGGGACGATTCGATATCCCAAATACGGACCGGGGCATCATGACACAAGAAGCACAGTGGTCCGGGAAGCCAGAGTATGCGACCGTTCTATTTGGCCAGGACGGTTTTGACCGCGAACGAATGCGACTAGCTCGCGGCAGTAGCGTAATTCGTTCAAATCCCGTTTGGTTTGCTGGCGTAATTGCTCGACGCGCCGTAGCGTCATTACGACTCGACCCTGTACCGCGTCTTCACGCGGATTCTCCCGTCTCATACAACGCAGCAAACCTGGAACCAGGAATAGTTGTTTGGAGGACCAACGCAACAGATTTACCAGTCAATGGAGTCTTCTCAAAAAGCGCCCAACTAACAAAAGAAGATCAATTGTTGCGTATAAGAACTTTCGGGAACAACTACGAGGATCAGTTTGTTTCGGAACCTATAGGGGTACAACCGCATTACGACCATGTAATGCAATTGCCCGTCAAGCTCGAAGAAGGACGAGTACTCTTGAAGGTCATAGAAGCTGATGGAACACGAGAACTAGCGTCGGTGGGAATTGACGTGAGTGAGGTTGTCTCGGCAAGGACACAGCCGACAAATTTCGTCTCAATTCCTTTTGTTAGCTCCGGGAGTAACCAGGTGCAGTTCGCAATTAGTCATAACGCCGCAAATTCAACTGAACTGTTAGTTGGCCCGGTCGCGCTGTTTCAAGTTGGACCAACCGGCTTTGAGTGGTTGCGATACGTACGGCTACCAATTCGTTATATTCAATCTGCGTTTAAGACGAGCATCATGACGCCGCTTGTCTTGATTGGCCTGGGTCTGCTGGTTCTCAGGCGTCAATGGAAGACTGCTGGCATTCTCTTAGCTGTTCCCGCTTACTACTTATTGGTCCAGTCGGCATTACACACTGAAAGGCGTTACGTGTATGTGATTCACTTCTTCTTTCTGATACTGGCTAGTGTAACTCTGGTCTGGTTGTATGGGATGTTGAGAGGTTTCGTAATGCGCTACAAATAGTTTCTATGTGTCCTAAGGCCACGGGCTTGCCACGTGGTTTCTCACGCTTGTTTCTACAAAGAAAGTTGCTTTCCCTCCAGCGCGCTCGCGCGCCGGAGGGAAATAAAGAGGGCCCGAGTTTTAGTAACGAACGTTAAAGACCACTGGGCAAGACAGTGGTCTAAAATCAGATTGAACTCTTTACCCACTCACTTCAATCATGTCTATCCTGTAATCTTGTCAACGACCCTGCCCGAACGAACACTACGCCACTGACCTACAAGGGACGCTATTCCAACCCCGGCAAACACACACAATAGAGCCTGCATAGGTAATCCATAACGAAGCTCAGAATGAGCTACGGACAACGTTGCGAGGTAATACAGTATCGTCGACATCAGCAACGCACTGATACGGAAGTCTCTTTGAAACGCAATCACGATTCCGACAAGTACGAGAGGAATCATCAAGTAGCGTTGGATGCTTTGGACCACACCGAGTATCGTGACCGCAATTGAAAGCGGCGGAGTTTGCAAACGAGTTGGTAACGTCTTTGAAGGTGTCACGTTGATACCCGCAGTTCCCATTGACGGAACTGGTTTGCCTGCAAGCTTCAGATGGCTAAAAAAACGACGCGTTACCACACCCGCATACCAAACCGGATGAGCCTTAATTATCGCGATGGCTCGATGACCTCTTTCACGATCGCGCCGAATTCCATCCGGGTAGTGTAATTCCAGCGGAGCATCTGCACTCAGTCCACGGGCAATTCGATCCTGCTCAACCATTTTTTCATCACAACACGGTACATTAAACTCCGGTCCACGCTCCGTCTCTCCTATTCCTGCAAGAAGATTCCACCCGACTCCAAGGCCCGTCGGTGCAATTTCAGGATAAAACACAACCAGATTCCGTATTACAACCGGACCAATCACAAGTATTGTCGACAGAGCGAGGCTCAAAGCTAGACCGGCGCGTTTGGCAATCGATGCCTTTAAAAGGAAAAACACCGAAATGGACCACAGCAGTAGCAACAGTAATGGATTGACTCTGATCCAGCACGCCAGGCCGAGTAATACGCCCGCCGCAATCGCAAACGGAATACTCTGACGTCTAAAACTCAGCAACAGCGCCCATACAGCACCAAGTACAAACCAACTTGTGGTTGCGTCACTCGCTGGAGGCAGCACTCCAAACAACGCCAGTAAAGGCGACAAAGCAGCAACCGTTCCTCCGATCAGTCCAGCCCTCCAACCAAAAGCTGTTACGCCGATGCCAATAATAAGCAAGATCGACAGCGTGTCGAATACAACCTGAACGCGAATCACTGACAACGGTGAACGTTCACCTGTTAACCAGTAAATCGCAGCAATCCAAACTCGAGTTCCAGGCGGATAAATGATCAGATCAGTGCGCGTTGAATCGTTAATCCAAAAGAACGATTCAGAACCATCGAGAATCTTCAGAGCTTGTTTTTCTGAGACTGCGTAGGTCCCACTTTGAAACCATGCTGTATCGTGCAGATGAGACGCAACAAAGTTCGCAGTGAGGAGCCGCACCACAAAGGCGAGAATAAGCACCGACGCTACTGCCATTACTCGCCGCCGTGAGAGGTCATCGAACAACGTAAGCTTTCTCATGCGACTCCGTATTCGAGTTCGCGGCAACTACTTTCTAGCTGTAATGATGACATTCCAACCGATGTGCTTTTGTAGAAATCTAAACAGAGACTCAGGAGTAAGAGAATTCAGAAACCGCATCTCCGAGCGCAACAACTGGTTCACCTCAATCGTGACGTCGCTAAACTCATGAAAGAGCTTTGCGGCCTGCTTGCGTGAGTACACCTTTACAACCGGTCGCGCTTCATGACCACTGTACTCAACCACGCGACTCATTATTTGTTCTGACGATCTGCCTCGCAAATACTCGCCGCCAAACAATCCTCGACGAAGTACGATCTCAAGCCAGTAGTTAAGTGAGTTCCGGTGGTAAAGCATTACCTTTGCTATCCCACCTTTTTTTAGCACACGGTGCACTTCATCAACCGCAGCTTCTGTGTTATCCAAGTGGTGTAACACGCCATTCGAATAAACTACGTCAAACGTTTCAGATGGAAACGGAAGATCTTCTGCGTCTGAAATCATGAAAGAACCCTTTTCGCCGTAGAGCGCAAAGCGATGACGAGTTATTTCAATTGAACGAGGCGTCAGATCGACGGCGGTACAACGAGCCTTACCTCGTGCAAACTGCAGTAAGTCGGAACCCATTCCACAACCGATTTCAAGTAAGTTCCTGCCACCGAACTCGTTGAACCCCATGACCTGTGGAAGCCACGGCGCATAATCGTTGTAGCGATATTGCTCGACTGAGTCGAAAAATTCTCGTGTGCCTAACGCATGGTCTTTAACATAATGTGCGCCACACGGATCTTGATCCCACTGCGCCTGAGCATTTTCTTTATCAGTTCCAACTCTTACAGATGCGGTTTTCATCGAGCCTTAATCGTTGCTCACAGAAACTCGACACTCTAACCTGGTCGACTTTAGGGGATATCTGCTGGAGATAATTCTAGACCATGATATGTCACATCAGGTTGCTCAAGGCATTTTATTGCTCTGGATTTTCTTAATCTAACTGTTTGCAATGTCGTTATCTGACGAAACGAACCACGAATCATAAGCATCGAGTACTCGTTTAGCATTGTGGTTCCAGGTGTAGTGCTCTTCAACAATCTCCCGGGCCTTCCGGCCCAAACAAGTTCGCAACTCAGCGGACTCTACGAGTCGGACTATCTGCCGGGCGAGATCCTCAACGTCACCTGGCTCGACCAACAGTGCTGACTTTTCGTGGGTTAGAACCTCTGCAATCTGGCCCAACCTGCTGGCAACAATGCCCTTAGCCATGGCCATGTACTCAAACAGTTTTGTAGGCGACCCAAAGAACTCGCTACCATCTTCGAGTGGAATGTGTGGTGAAACGAGAATATCGCAAGCATCCAGTAGAACAGGAACGCGATCATGGGTCACAGTTCCTGTAAAGATAACTCGCTGTGTCGCACCACACTCCTTAATTATCGATTCCACTTGTTCTCGGAGCTTACCGTGACCGACTAAGAGAAATCGCAGGCGCACGTCGCCGGGAATTAGCGCAATTGCTTTTGCCATTTCAATCACACCGTGCCACGGTCCAAACGAACCAACAAAGCCAGCAAGTACTTCATCATCTTCCAGACCTAACTCTTTGCGTACGTGACTGCCGCCAATGTTCGGCCGGAACTTTTCCACGTCAACCCCATTTGGGTTAACTATGATCTTCTTGTCAGCAACTCCTGCTCTTAGCAGATTTCGTCGTTCGACTTCCGAGACAACAAACACTCGAGCTGCGGCCTTGAGATTCAGTTTCTCGATGCGCTCCAACAGCGAAAACATTCCAGAGTCGTCCCAGTGCTTTCCGACCCACACTTCTGACCCGTTGTATTCGAGAAACAAAGGCTTGCCTGTCACCAAACTCGCAGTGACTCCTGCCCAGGTGAAACGACTATAACGCTGATAAATCAGGTCGACGTTGTCAGCCACCATCTCCTTCAAGGCACCTTGAGTAAAGACGAGATTGTTCCGCAGATCAAAGGCCGATTGAGTCACTCCAACCGGTTCCATTGGCACTAACTTCAGCGGAAAGCGCTCAACGTCTAAACCTGAGATGTAGTCGTTACTGATTACCCTTATTCGTGCGCCAGCGGCACTCGCAGCATTGATGAATCCGTTTATGTGACTCGACGCGCCACCCGCATGTGTGCCTGCTCCTGGTGTCGCACGCAAGTAGGCAATTTTGAGCGAATCTGCGTTCTCGGGTTTTGGACCACTGATTTTCTGTGCATCCTTCTCAATGGCGCTTTCAAGATTGGACAGCTCAGACCGCGACTTAACAATTGCTCGCATGCTGGACCACGATTCCGACAACAACCGTGGCGGAGAAAGAATCAGAGTTTTAGTACCTGAAAGTTTTCGCAACGACCCATTTGCATCGAGCGCAATGATCTCGTTGGCTCCAGTTAGAGCAGCAAACAGGCTTAGCAGATTTTGTCCACGTTGCCACTCCAGGTTTTCCACTGAGATCGCAAAGACCTCGGGTCGTCTAGACCTCAAGGCCTTGATACTTATTAAAAAACTTGAATTTTCGATTTGTGAGCGTGCAACAGATTCGATCGACGCATTAGGGTACAGTTGCTCGAGGACCGCGCGAGCGCGTGTCTCTTCTCCATCCAACGCTAATAGCAACACCCTCATAAACTAAACAGACCCACAAGAGTATTCGGGAGATTTGATCGCACTGATGTGCAAGTCCTGAGACTCAGGAACCGAGTCGGTTCGCACTGATGAGGTCACGAAACTCATCGCCTCGTAGCAAGAGCACTTTCGATAGACTATTTCCAGTCTTGTGCCGAAAGTATGCGGTCACGAGTACAAAGATCAGGCTGTACGTCAAAGTTGAAACTGTAGCAGCCCCGATCGCACCCATCGAGGGAATTAAGACCAGATTGAGGGTTACGTTCACAAAGACAGTGATCAGCCAAAAGACAGGAATCGCAGCTGGTAGGCCGAGACCATTGAAATGCTGGACCATCACGGACTCAATGCCAATCAGGTAAACACCAGGAAGTAAGATTAGAAGTAGAAGTGAAGATTCTTTGAACGCACTCCCATAGACAATTGGAAGTACAAAACTCAAAGGAATTGCCGCCAAACATAGGACCAACATGACGAACGCCGTATGTCGAGTAGCTCGCATCGTCAAGCCACCAGTGAGATCTGGTTCGGATGCCACGCGAGGAAATAACAAAGTGCCAATGATGGCAGGGAGCAACATTAAGAGGTTTCCCATCTGACTGGCCACGGCATAGACCCCTGCTTCAGTCGCGCCGCGAAAATGATTTACCAGTAGTAGATCAGCTCGAAAGATAATGATGCCGGCAACAGCCGGTACGTGAAACTTGATTCCACTACGAAGCATCCGGCGAAATAACTTCGCGTCCAGCTTTAGTGGACTCTCATTATTTGTTCGCAAAGCATGCCAAATCGTCAAAATCACTACCACGCTTACGAGTGCAGCTGCAGCAGTGTTGAAGCTGACTAATGTAGATAGCCCACTACCCAGGAGAATTAGTGCCACCAGAGCATTAACAAGAAGCAATAGTTGCGAAACAGCATCCGTGAGTACAAAGCGATCGACTCGACCGAGCCCCAGGAACACGTTCACTCCCAAAAGTGTGACGAGTTGAAATGGTATCGATAGGGCTCCGATTCCAATTAACGAGGCTGGCACCTCGCCGAATAAGGAAGGACGTAATTTTTCAATCCCGATCATTAGCAACGCGATCGCGCTGCCTGCCACCACGCCAAACAACAAGGCGTTGGACCAAACGCCACCAAGTTTGCTTCGGTCCTGTGCAATCAAATAAACATTTGTCGAGGGAAGTCCGGCACATCCCAACTGAATGCCCAGCGCAATGCAGATGTTAATCACCGCCAGGAAGCCGACGCCCTGCGCCCCAAGCCAGCGAGCGATGATGACACTTGTCGCCAGCGAGCTCACCAGCATCAGCATTCTGGTGCCGAGACTCAGGACAACGTTGATACTAAATCTTCGTCGCCACGTGCGCGGAATCGCGCTACCCCTCAATTGAGGGTTTTGCAGTTTTTCGTCCATCAACGACCGGGATCAATCCAACGCTCGTACCATAAACTCAGATTTAGCAAAGCCCAAAGATGAAAACCCCAATCACGCGATCCGCGTCGATGCTCGTCCAACATCCGGGCAATGAAAGTATAGTCGAGCAGATTGCGCCGTCTCATAGGCGAGTTCATGAGATGCGAATCAAACCATGGCCCAAGCTCGTCACGAAACCACTCCCGCACCGGTGCACCAAAGCCCCGCTTCTGACTGTACAGCAAATCTTTTGGCAAGATCGATTCGAGTGCCTGCTTCAAAATGTGCTTGCCGCTGGTACCCACTACTTTGAGGTCACGGGGAATTCCCATCACGTATTCAACCAGGTTGTGATCTAAGAATGGCACCCTGGCTTCGACACTTGTGGCCATGGTGATCTTATCGACTCGCATCAACAGAAGCTCAGGCAACCGAAGCTTCAACTCCAGGTAGATCATCCTGGTAAGAAAATCAGATTCCGGACGCGCCGCTTCTATACGATTCAAGTATTGGTTGACGATTTCCAGTGATGAACTTCCGTTCATGCGATCGCGCAACTCAGCGGACATCACGCGGGGTTTGAGGATCTCATCGTAAACAATCGCGCCACCCCAAAATAATGGTTCGTTCGCTCCCAAACGTCGCAGCAGTTCGATAGCCGCGCGCTTCTTACCCGTCGCCTCGAGCACGGGTAGCGTCAGATCGGAAAAGGCACTCCGCAAAGAAGCCGGGACTCTTTCGGCGTGACGCCAAAATTTCTCGTAGATGCGAAGATGTTTGACGTAGTTTTGGTACCCACTGAAGATCTCGTCTGATCCTTCTCCAACCTGCACAACAATTGTCCCTGAGTCTCTTGCAAGTTTCGAAACGTAATAGAGTGGGACACAAACTGGATCTGCAATCGGTTCATCCTGGTGAAAAACCAGATCCGGAAGAAAGTCCTGCATCTCTTTTTCGGAAATGATTATTTCATGATGGTTTGTTCCAAACTGTTTTGAGATGCGTCGCGCAGACTCAAGCTCGTTCAAATATTCCGCGTCGCTAAAACCAACAGTAAAAGTCTCAACAGGTCTCGACATCTGTTCAGACATCAACGCCACATTGGCAGACGAGTCGACACCGCCGGAAAGAAATACTCCAAACGGAACATCAGACATCATTCGTTTCCTGATTGAGTCTCTCAGTAAACGTAGTATTTCGTCACGGTGCTGAGTTTCGGTCCGGGGTATCGGATGCTCAGGAGGAAGAGCATCCCAGTACTGAGACAATTTGAGTGAACCATCACGTTTGATGGTCAGCATATGACCAGCCGGGATCTTTTTGATTTGACTAAATAGAGTGTTGGGTGCTGGCGTCGTCAGAAAAGTGAGGTAGTGGTAAAGCGAATCTTCATCGATATCTGGGGTTACTGCCGGATGCTGAAGAATTGCTTTTATCTCTGAAGCAAAAATGAAGACGCCGTTCTGGTGGTAGTAATAGAGTGGCTTAACGCCAATGCGATCGCGCGCCAACACGAGTTGCTGCTGACGCTGGTCCCACAAAGCAATCGCGTAGTCGCCTTCGATGTCGTACACAAAATCATGACCACGTTCTTCGAACAGATGAAGAATCGTTTCTGAATCAGTGCGTGAGGCGTAGCGATGTCCGCGCTCTTCAAGTCCCTTCCGCAACTCCAAGTGGTTGTAGATTTCCCCGTTGAAGACCAACCAGGTGAGGTCGTCGCAACCGCGCATCGGCTGATGACCGGCAGCTGAAAGATCAATGATTGACAGGCGGCGAAAGCCAAGCCCGCCTCGTCCATCATCAAAGATCAATTCGCCGGAGTCATCGGGCCCGCGATGAATCATCTCATCACGCATGCGAGCGATTAACGAAGGCTCAACTCGCCCCTCAGTCGCGCCATATTCCCAGACTCCGCAGATTCCGCACATTTTCTTAGGCTTAGGTATTCAATAAACTAAAGCTTGATCGGAGTTACTTTCCAACTCAGCTTTACAGGCTTCCCTTTGACTCGCAAGCAAGCCGTGATCGATTCGCTACGTTGACCATAATCGTGCGAAGTCGACTGCTCTTCCAGTTCAAACTTACCCTCTCCATTCAAGGCGGAGATCTTTAAGGCGCAACGGAGCGCCTCATCGCGTGCAGTTACTTCCAAACCATTCGCCGTCACATTCAAACCGGGAGCAAAATGGAATCGCGACACGAATTCATGCTCGTCATTGCCAAGAAACTCATCATCGATTAACCACTCGCGCTCCGTCTTTTTGAAAACGATGGTTCGGCGATGAACAACTGGATGCTTTAGTCGTCGGTAGCCAGAATGTTCGGCCACGATCCTGTCAGAGACGGCTGATGTTTCCCAATGCAAAACTCGCGGCTGTGCCTCGTTACCAATAACGAAGGGCACGTTCTCATCCGTTGTATTTTGCTCCTCACCGTCTATCTGAACTGTCGAATGAAATGCTGTCGAGCGAAACTCGTGGCGTCTCTCTAAATCTGCACCGTACACATACGTGCCCGGATCGACAATGAATGATCTACCAAAAGCTGACACCTCTATCGCCAGTTTGTCGTTATGCCCGTGAGAGCCGCGTCCATTTAAGCCAGCACCACTCGCGTTAAGACAAAGATAAAGATCGCCATCACGCATTATGTAAGTTCCGGCATCCGCAAACCCTCGAGAAGAAACCTCTTCATCAGTCTGAGCTAGCGACCGATATGATTGAACCCCTTCTTGACCCAATAGCCACGTCAACTCTTCCGGTACTTCTTCGTTGTTGATCTTGTAACGTTGCTCGTCGAAAACTACTGCTCCAATCGCGAGCAGATAAGCATGATCGTCGGCTCGTCGACGTCGCAGCGGAAAAACCTGGCCACTGTCAGTGTCACCCAGCAATGGTGCATAACCGTCAGGCCGCAGATAACCGAGTACATAATCCAACATGCCCTTGATCTTGTTCCAGTACCTCGCTTCAATCTCCACATTGTTCCGCTTGCACAATATGAATGAGTAAAGAAGCAACTCAAGGATGAAACGATGGTAGCCAGTAGATGCTTCAAAGTCTGCACCATCGGGGAGTATCTGCTTATCAACTTCTTTGAGCATCTCACGCAGACCAAAGTCGCGCCACTTCTCTGCTTCGTCAAACTCGGGAAACAACAGCCCAAGCCACAGTAGTCCCACGACATCGGAAAGATAATGATTGCTGGTGGAGAGATATGAAAACTCAAGATTTCGATTTATGTGAATTCCGTGTTGATAGATGAGATCCAGAAACGATTTTAGGGAGTCTTGGTCTAAGTGCGACGATGACCGGAATAACTGGAACGCGCCTGCCAAATTCATAAGCCGTAGTGCAACTTCCATTGCACAGGTCCAGTTGACTCCAAAACCCGGCGGATTCTGCCTGGTCCAATCACGCAATTGTTGGGAGAACTCGAGGACAAACTGCTCGTCCTTTGTTGCAGCATACGCGCGACTCAACGTCAACAAATGCCCAAGGCGATTCACCTCCCAAACTACGCGTGCGTCTGAGCCGTCGCCTCGTAGTAAATTGATGTTTCGATGGTAATCCAGCGGCCATTGAAGTCCAGAAAGCGGATCAAGACACCAATCGATCTTTTCGCCAAAGTCTTTTTCACCGAACCCCAGTAACGCCCAACGATGCGTGTCCGTTATGCGACGCGCCTGCTCAACCAAATCGCTTGAAGCTGGTTGAGTCACAAATCCTACGAAGAAACTTGGTGACTTGCGTTGCTTGAAGTGAGCTAATAACTCATCGGGAGACATGCGCGCGAAAGCCGGTAGAAACCTGGCGCGTTGGCGAGCTTTGTTCTTAAGGAGGGAAAGTTCTTTTCGCGAGTTAAGGGATTGCCTGGTGCGGCGAAGAATTTCAAGCGTTGCAGTGGTTGGACTAATTTCGCCACGTACCGCTCGCTTGAACTTTTTGATAACACTCATTGAAGGACGTCACGTACGCGATGCGGATTCCAACGCTTCCAGAATACGTTCTGCAGTGTGTCCATCCCATAGTGGTGGTTGGCGCGCTGAAGACTTGGCAGACCCATCCAACGCTTTGAGGGCTTCGGCTACTATCTTCTCCGTGTCAGTGCCAACAATGACATTGGTTCCTAATTCAACTGTGATCGGACGCTCGGTGTTTTCTCGGAGAGTCAAACAGGGAATCCCGAGCGACGTTGTCTCCTCCTGAATACCTCCCGAATCAGTAAGCACTAATCTGGCTGTACTGTAGAGAGCAAGAAAATCAAGATAGCCCAACGGATCAATGAGGCGCAGATTCTTCATCGCAGCAACGCGATCTGCTAATCCTAATTCTGCTATCGTCTTTCGGGTACGTGGATGTACAGGGAAAACGATTGGGACCTTTTGACTAATACTTTCAAGCGCCGTAAGAATCCGCTCGAAAGGTTCGCGAGAGTCCACATTTGAAGGACGGTGAAGAGTCAAAACAGCATATTCTTTGTCCTTTAAACTCAGTTGCTGTTTTACCAATGAAGTACTAGCTCGCTCAAGGTTCTTACGTAACGAGTCGATCATGACGTTGCCGACAAATCGTATCCGCTCAGCTGGAATTCCTTCGGCCGCAAGATTCTGATCTCCGTCTGGAGATGGGGTCAGCAACAAGTCAGCAATCTGGTCCGTCAACAAGCGATTGATTTCTTCCGGCATTGAGCGGTCGCGACTTCGCAGTCCTGCTTCAACGTGGGCCACCTTGATACCTAACTTCACTGAAACGAGCGCACAGGCAATCGTTGAATTCACATCACCAACGACGATTACCCAATCAGGTTTTTCTTTCAGTAGAACTGGTTCGAAACGCTCCATGACTGCAGCGGTTTGCACCGCATGGGATCCGGAGCCGACGCCGAGGTGAATGTCAGGCTTTGGCAGATCGAGGTCGGTAAAAAAAGAGTCGGACATCGCCGTATCGTAGTGTTGGCCAGTATGAACAACGAGCGGTTGAAAGCTGTCCGGACGCGCCTTCATGGCGGCGACAATCGGCGCCACCTTCATAAAGTTTGGTCTGGCGCCGACGACGTTGATGACTTTGAGCATGAAAGGGTAGGTTTTTGGTCTTCGGTTCTAGGTCTTCGGTTTTTGTTCTTTGATCTTAGGCTTTTGATCTTAGTTAAAGCCCTACAACCTAATAATCCGAGCTGTACTTTCCCGACGCAGTTGACCATTGAGAGCGTTGCGAGTGTCCACAATTAATGGAGTTAGGGAGCAAACTCGCTTGTAATCGATTTCGCTGTGATCGGTAACTATGACCACGCAATCTGCCCGCTTAAGTTCGTCATCGGACAAGGCAACCGATGATAGTGGATCGCCAGCTGACTCGGTATGAGCATCGTCGAAACGCACTTCACGAACAAATGGATCGTGATAACGAACCTTGGCGCCTTTCGCGCGTAAGCGATCGATGATTGACAACGCGGGACTTTCACGAACATCGTCAATATCTTTTTTGTACGCGACCCCCAGCAGCAGCACGTTCGAACCCTTCATTGCTTTCGAGTCGTCGTTTAAACCATCCGACACCAATTGGACCACATGCTCTGGCATCCTCGAGTTCACTTCTTCGGCCAGACTGATAAAACGTGAATCGAACCCGTGTTGGCGCGCTTTCCACGACAGGTAATGTGGATCCAAAGGAATACAGTGACCGCCAATACCCGGTCCCGGATAAAACGGCATGAAGCCAAATGGCTTGGTCGCCGCGGCTCGAATTACTTCCCAGGTGTCGATGTTTAGTGCGTAACAAAGACGGGCCATCTCGTTCGCCATTCCAATATTGACAGCGCGAAATGTGTTTTCGAGAAGTTTTGCCGCTTCAGCAACGCGCGCGGAAGTCACAGCGTGAACATCTTTGACGATCTGTGAATAAAGATGTGCAGCAACTTCAGTGGAGTCAGGAGTCACGCCACCAACTACTTTGGGAATATTGTGCGTCAGGAACTGTGGATTACCCGGATCGACGCGCTCAGGAGAGAATGCAAGTAAGAAGTCTTCGTCGAGTTTGAGACCTGTCCCCTCAAACATCGGTAGTAATACTTCATCGGTAGTACCGGGATAGGTAGTGGATTCCAGAATCACCAGCTGGCCACGTCGCAAGTTCTTCGTTATTTGCTCAGCCGCTGCCAGAATGTAAGAGACGTCTGGCTCTTTTGTTTTGCGCAAAGGTGTCGGAACACAAATAATAATGGCGTCGCACTCGCGTAGATGCTGGAAGTCGGTAGTTGCGCGCAAGAGCTTTTCGTCAACCAGCTTCTTGACTCTGTCAGATGGAACATCGCCAATGTACGAGCGGCCTGAATTGATTTGATTTGCCTTATCAGTGTCAACTTCGAAGCCTGTGCCGTTAAACCCGTTAGCGGCAAATTCAACCACAAGTGGCAAGCCAACATAGCCCAGTCCGATTACGCCAACATGAGCACGTTTCTCGGTAATTAACTTAAAAGTATCGTTTTTCATGATTGTTCTGCGAAACTCACGCACTACCCCATGCCATAGATATAGTCGCAACCCACCGTTAATTCCTCGAATTCAAGAGACTATGGGACGCTAAGGAATAGTGTCAAGCAAGACCTTTTTCCAGCAGGTCTAGGTCCGTTCCAATGTGATCTGAGGTCTGAAATTTCAGATCTCAGATGCGCTTGCTTTATTCGTTACTCCAACCACGTTATCATGACTCCATGTCGCAGGTGTTGACTGGTTCTACAACCTCCCGTACTTTGCGGGATTCTTACGGCCGCGCAATTCGTGATTTGCGCGTTTCGATAACGGATCGTTGCAATTTCCGCTGCTTTTATTGCCTGCCACACGGCGAGCCTCCTATCGCACCAAAAGAACAGATGCTCAGCTTCGAGGAGATTGAGCACGTCTGCGAAATCTTTGTCGAACTCGGAATTGAGAAGATTCGACTGACTGGCGGCGAGCCAATGATGCGCCGCGGTATTGAAACGCTCATCAGAAAGATTGCCAAGCTAAAGGGGGCTGGGCTATCGGACCTCGCGTTAACCACAAACGGTTACTTTCTTCCGGAACGTGCCGAGGGCTTGAAAGAAGCTGGGCTCGACCGCATAACCATCAGTCTTGATAGCTTGAAGCGAGATGTTTTTAAACAGATGACCGGCGTCGATGTGCTCGATAAAGTACTCGCGGGGATCGTCGCCGCTAGAAATGCCAAACTTGATCCCATTAAGATCAACGCGGTCATTGTTAGAGGTCATAACGAAGATGAGGTAGTAGACTTCGCCGCGTTTGCCCGTGAACACGATGTGAAAATGCGGTTTATAGAGTTCATGCCTCTTGATTCAGGTCATGACTGGTCGCGTGACGACGTTTTTTCGGGACGCGAGATTCGCGAACAAATCAATGAGCGGTTCCCATTGGTCAACATGGGTGTTAAGCGTGGATCCGAGACTTCGGCTCGATATCGTTTCGCTGATGGGGCGCCTGGCGAAATTGGAATAATCGCTCCCGTGACTGAGCCATTCTGCGGAGCGTGTTCGCGTATCAGACTTACCGCCGACGGACAAATCCGCACTTGCCTCTTCTCAACCGTCGAACACTCGCTACGCGACGTACTAAGAAGTGGCGCTTCACGCGCTGAGATAATTGATTACATCGAAAGCGTCGTGATGAAAAAAGAGCCGCGACACTACATCAACGATCCCGCGTTTGTTGCACCCTCTCGCACCATGAGTTTTATCGGCGGATAATCAAACCTAAAGTCTAGGACCAAAGAACAACGACCTTCTTCACAATGACAATTGAGAATCATTGCAGATATGAACACACTTCAGCCCCTCGCCTTCTCCAAGTCTCAAATTTATTGGAATGGTAGCGGTCGGATCTTCGACTTAAAGGATCGGGAGCCTTACTGGATCCCGATCTAAGGTGACAGCGAATCCACAAAGACAACCTGTTGACGAACCATCCCTTGGCTGAGGCAATTCGCAAGTATGAAGGAACTGTCTAATTCATTTTGGATTAAGACCAAAGGGATTCTCTTCCTGGTCCTCGGGGTCTTATCCGCGACGCTGCTAATCATCAAGGTTCGCGACAAGACCGTTGTTATCCTTTTTGCTCTTTCAGTTTGGAGCTTTTGTCGCTTCTACTACTTCGCCTTTTACGTGATTGAGCGGTATGTTGACTCGAGCTATCGCTATTCTGGTCTTTTAAGTCTCGCAAGCTATCTAATTCGTCGCAGAAAAACACCAAACACCTGAAATGAGTTGGGATTAGTTTGAACGAACGGCTTTCACCGAGAATCCGTCACGTCATAGCGATGTACCAAATAGTGAATTTAAGAATCATCAGTACTCTCATTTGTCATTTCCTCCAAAATAAGTAGAGCACTCTGAGTCGGACTGATCTTGGTGACATCAATCGTCTTGAGGTTAGGATGCGAAGGATTTAGCACACCGTGTTTTGCAAGTGTAGCGGCCACGCCCGCCGCACTGTTCTGCTTCAGCCGTTCTCGTCTTGTAGGAAGTTCTATCCGACGACAAAGCTCGTTAACTTCACAAGTTAATCGCACCGGAAGGAAAACACTTTCGCGTTGCTGTGCAAGTTGAGCTAATCGATTGTAAGCAACGAGATCGTCAGGAACACCCTCCAGCAATTGCATGGTAAAAATAAAACTCAACTCTACCGGAGCTAGTTCGACAATCGTTTCGTAAACAACTTCTCGAATCGCTCCCACTTTGGCCCAAACACCCGCAGGTAATGGAGTAACACCATCGGCGTTTAAGGCCGTGAAGACAGAATTGTTTATAAGGTGGTTATCGATGAGTTTTGCGCCGGTAAGTCGCGACAACTCGCAGCCGATTGTGTACTTACCGGTTCCCGCAAACCCCATCAAAAGGACTATGGTGGTGCTCATCGCGCCTCATCGATTTCCTTAACGGCCCGAAGACCTGACGATAAGGCTCCTTGCATCCATGAAGACCATCTTGAAAGGTGTTCTCCCGCAAAATAGATTCGTCCATCCGGTGCCTGTACGGATTGCTGGTCCCAAACATAAGCCCATGCACCCTTGGACCACTCATCCTCCATCCAGCATTTGGTGAACCCTCGTTCAAAACTATCGTTCAGTCCGGGGAAGATTGCATCGAGCTGCTTTTGTGTACTCGAGATCCGTTCACTTTCTCTCATGCTTGTAATTCGCTCGGCTTCTCCAGGTCGGGCATAGGTCATTAGGATCCCACGTGGTCCAGGCTGACTCCAGGTGGGTTGCCATATCTCAAGCGCACCTTTTGTAAACGCAAAACCATTGAAGCCCTTCGCTTCCCAGTAGCGATTTTTTGTCTGCAAATAGACGCGCGACACCGCGTCGTATTCCGTTCTACGGATAGCGTCCTTCTTGGCCTCGCTCAGGCCAGGAAGCTCGATGTCACGCAATACTGAAAATGGAATCGTGCAAAGAACGCGGTCAGCGCTGAGAGTTTGTTGCTTACCCTCCTGGAGGAACACGACACGGGCGACCTTTGTGTCTTGCTCAATTCGAACAACAGCTGACTGATAGAGAATTTTCTTGCCGAGTTGTTTAGCAAATGCCTTCGGCAACATATCGCTGCCACCAGTGATTTTGTGCCAGCGCTCGGGTTTGCCTCCGAGCTCTGGACCATAATGACGGCCCATGGCTTCAGTGAATCCGTCAATCGGAACCTCTTTCCTATCGCCCAGGTCAAAACGAACGGCGTTTAGGCGTGATGGGTAGAAAGGTTCGAGAGGCAGCTCAAAGCGCTTTACGTACTTGAGTGTGAGATCGTGATTGTCGGGAATGCGCGCGGCACCTGCTTCGGCGTAGAGCCCATCTGAGAAAGGTTCGTGCAGCGTGTGGACGCGCCCACCGGGTCGGTTTCTCGCTTCCAGGATAGTTACATCGTGTCCGAGTTGAGATAGTTCGTAACAGGCCACGAGCCCGGCCATACCTGCACCCAGTATTACTACTTTTTGGGCCGGGCCCCTGGTTATTAGTGTCGCGCCCGTCTCCACCACACTTGATTTGGTGAGACTAATTCCAGCAATTGCGACGGCACTCCGCCTCAGAAACTGACGGCGATTAATTGCCAATTTACCTACCTCTTCTTCGTGAGCTACGGCCCTTCGCTTTTGTGGGTGTGGGCTTAGCTTCTGTACGTTTAGGAGCGGCCGCAGGTTGCGTCGTTGGTGGCTCCGGAGGTCTTGCAGGCATATCAGCTTTGGAAAACCGCGGTAATAGATCATCTCGCATGGCAAGGTTGTAAACAGACCATGCGACCACCATCGCGTCCTTCTTCACATCATCCTCGAGAATACGCTCATACGTGTCGAGGTTGGTGTGCCACGTATTGCTGTTGTACTCAATGGGATCCTGACCCATACCGATGCCGGGAAGACCAGCCTGGCTGAACGACGTGTTATCAGATCCTCCGAGCGCGCGACTTCGCGATGCCACCGCACCAACAACACCATCTGCTTTAAAAGGCTCGAGTATCTCGCGCAGAATATTCGCCGCCGCTGATGGCCCAAATACTCCCGCACCCCTGACGCGACCGGTACCAGAATCGATATTGAAGTAACCACCAAATTTCTCGTAACCAGGTTTCGGATTCTCTGCTGACCCGAAGTGTTCTTTGACGTACGCAATCGATCCAAGAAGTCCTTCTTCTTCTCCACTCCACAGGGCGACGCGAATCGTACGACGAGGCTTCACGCCAAGACTTTTTAGAATTCTCGCGGCTTCCATCATGATGGCGCAGCCAATCGCATTATCGGTCGCGCCCGTGGCTGCATGCCAGGAATCGAGGTGACCACCAAGCATGATTACTTCGTCAGCTTTATCGCTTCCCGGAATCTCGGCGATCGTGTTGTAAGAAGTTCTGCCTTCCGGATAGACCTTATTGACTATGTTGAACTCAAGGAGCACATCGGTACCGTCGGCAAGAATTCTTGTGATACGACCATAATCCTCGTTACTCATAACCACAGTTGGAACAGCTTTGTTTACGTCGAAGGTTCGATTATTGAATGCCCTGATCTGTCGAAACTCGCGACCAGCGTCGTTTACACGAACAACCGCACCATTGTCCTTTAAGAAAGCATCGAGTTGTTCGGCTATCTGTGCATTTGTCAGCGGCTTTGGTGCATTCGGATCGGGTGTTGGTGTCGGCGAAGGCTGCGGAAATGCAAACGGCTGTGCGTTTGGTCCATATCGACGCTCAACTTGTTCATCAGTACTTCGTTTGGGTGGAGGACTAAGATTGACCGGGACGATTGTGTGTTTACCGACAAGGACGATTCTTCCTTTTACCCTACTCTTCTGTGCGGCAAAGAAAGAATTGAGTTGCTCCTGACTTGGACGTTCCGGAAGAACAATCTGCAACGCCTTCGCTTGAACAGTTCCCTTCGTGCTGGGCGTCCACGCGAGTACTTCGCAAACTAGAGGATCCTTCACCGGTGAAATAATGTGTGCTGTAAGGCGCTCGTTTAGCCAACCCGGATGACCAAAGTCCCACGGTTCGAGATGTGCATTCTGCAATCCCCATGAGGTCATTTGCTTGATTGCCCACTCGGCCGCGGCCTTGTGATTGGGGGATCCAGTTAATCTTGGACCATAAACATCAGTCAGCATGTGCATGGTCTTCATAATCTGGGAGCGGTCTATCGCTTCTTTACGTATGCGACCAAGTAAATCTCCTTCGCCATTCTGTGCGAAGGCAGGTAATGCGAGCAGGTATAAAACAAGAATTAAGGCGACAACTCGTCGTAGTAGCATCTTTTATCTCCGGAAAAGACTGATCAGGTTGGATTCTAGCGGAAGAGATTATACATATTTTGCTCTTCCGAACGACGCACCTGGCGTGCGCACAGCGGAAAACTGCCGCTCAATGTAGTAGACTTAACCACAATTTGAGTTTTCGGGGGAGCCATAAGGCTGAGAGTCTGAGTGAACATTTCAGAGACCCCTTGAACCTGATACGGTTAGCACCGTCGAAGGGAGAAACAGGCAGCACAGACCGTTCCGTCCTTTCAGGTGGAACGGTTTATTTTTTGGAGGATACTAATGTCAGACGACTACAATTGTGCGCGCTGCGGACTCGCATTCAAATGGGAACAACTTATACAAACGCCTATGGGTAATTTGTTCTGTGTTGATTGCTGGCAAGCATTTAAGAACGAACCGCTACGCAAGTGTCCAGTCGATAACATTGATATGAAGAAGGAAGTTGTCGCTGAGATTATTCAAGTCGATCGATGCACGATCTGCGGAGGCATTTGGTTTGACAAAAACGAACTTAAAGTCGTCCAGGAACAATGGAAAGAAACCGGATTCCGAGAAGCAGCTTCTCTCGGTGTTCTTGGATTTCTCGGGCTTCGAGTTTAATTCGAAGGCAACAAGGAGTGAAAACGATGAGTAGTTCCATTCAGGGTCGCGGTAAAAATGATGCCTTGCTACCCAATTCATCTCGTGTGTACGTCGCCGGCACCCAACCCGGAGTGAGTGTGCCTTTTCGCGAGATCACACAAACCCCTACGCGCAACTACGACAACTCTATGATTGACAATCCTCCTGTGCGCGTCTACGACACGAGTGGGCCATGGGGCGATCCAACTATGAACTGTGATGTGACAGACGGATTGCCAGGTCTACGACAAAGTTGGATTCTCGATCGTGGTGATGTCGAAGAATACGAAGGACGCAAGACAACACCTATCGATGATGGGTACTTGAGTTCCGACGCTGCAAACCGCGCTCGCGCTAAAGATGTCGGCAAACTTGAAGACTTTCCTGGATTGCGTCGTTCTCCGTTGCGTGCACGTAGTGGAAAGTGTGTAACTCAGCTTCACTATGCTCGACGCGGAATGATTACACCCGAAATGGAATTCATTGCGATCCGTGAAAATCTCGGACGCTCGCTGTTCTCTCCATCAACAGATCGCTCTTCTGTACTTCATCAACACGCTGGGCAGTCTTTTGGGGCTGCAATTCCCAGCCAGGTCACACCCGAATTTGTACGTGACGAAGTTGCGCGTGGTCGCGCAATCATTCCGGCGAATATCAATCACCCGGAGTCGGAACCGATGATCATCGGCAGAAACTTTCTGGTTAAGATCAATGCCAATATCGGTAATTCCTCAGTTGCATCTTCGATTGAAGAAGAAGTCGATAAGATGCGATGGTCTATCCGGTGCGGTTCCGACACTGTGATGGATCTTTCGACTGGAAAAAATATCCACGCAACTCGCGAATGGATAGTTCGCAACTCCCCGGTACCAATCGGAACTGTTCCGATTTATCAGGCCCTTGAAAAGGTAAACGGAAAGGCTGAAGAGCTTACGTGGGAGATTTTTCGCGATACGCTGATCGAACAGGCCGAACAAGGCGTGGACTACTTTACGATTCATGCTGGAGTGCGTCTACCTTACATTCCGCTGACTGCGAAACGTACTACTGGAATTGTAAGTAGAGGCGGCTCAATCATGGCGAAATGGTGCCTGGCTCACCATGAAGAGAGTTTTCTGTATACGCACTTCCGCGAGATTTGCGAAATCATGGCGGCATATGATGTTTCATTTTCACTTGGCGATGGACTGCGACCTGGATCGATTGCTGATGCGAACGACGAGGCCCAATTTGCTGAGCTTGAAACGTTAGGTGAACTAACAAAGATTGCCTGGGAGTACGACTGTCAGGTCATGATCGAAGGACCTGGTCACGTACCAATGCACTTGATCAAAGAGAACATGGACAAGCAACTCGAGACTTGTCATGAGGCACCTTTTTATACGCTTGGACCACTGACGACCGATATCGCACCGGGATATGATCACATTACTTCAGCAATTGGCGCGGCGATGATTGGTTGGTTCGGTACGGCGATGCTTTGCTATGTAACTCCGAAAGAGCATCTCGGTCTGCCTAATAAAAAAGATGTTAAGGATGGGGTGATTGCCTACAAACTCGCGGCGCACGCGGCTGATTTGGCTAAGGGCCATCCCGGCGCTCAGTATCGAGACAATGCTCTGTCGAAAGCTCGTTTCGAATTTCGCTGGGAAGATCAATTCAACTTATCTCTCGACCCGGAAGTCGCGCGCGAGTACCACGACGAAACCTTGCCACAGGAAGGCGCCAAACTTGCGCATTTCTGTTCAATGTGTGGCCCACACTTCTGTTCGATGAAAATCACGCAAGACGTGCGCGAGTACGCAGCTCAGAAGGAACTAGACGAACAGACGGCACTTGTAGCTGGTCTCAAAGAGAAGGCGGAAGAATTTGTTGCCGCCGGCGGCGAAATCTACTCAAATAACTGAGGCCACGAATACAAGATGTACAGGAACGACTCGAGGGCGTAGTCGGGCTCTCAGAGCAGTCAACTAACAAAGAAGCCATCCAGTTAAGCTTGGACAGTCCGGAAGGGGGCATAGCAGTAAGTCAAGCTTCATAGAGTTTAAACGCGCCCCCGCTCAACTCCATTTTCTTTCAACCTAAATAGTACCAAGTTGTCTTAAGGCCACTGGCTTGTCCAGTGGTTGCTTAGGCTTGTTGCTAGAAAGAACTTCCTTTTTCTTCCAGCGCGCTTGCGCGCGAGAGGGAGAAAGAGTCGAGAGAAGTTATTAGCAACGAACGTGAACAACCACGGGGCAAGCCCGTGGCCTAGATACAACTTGATGCAGCAATGGAGGTTGAAAGGAAATGAAAGTTGAGCGGGAGCGCGCTGAAATCATATGAATGCTGATTTCTCGCTATGCCCCCTTCCTTACTGCAATTATTCAAGACAAGACGGACCTTCTCTTCCCGATATACCTAACTGAGCTGTATTCTTACCTGCGATTGAAAACCGCGAGCAAATATCCTGACGGCAGTTAACTGCATTTCCTAACTGATACTGTTAATTGTTCCGTTGCTCATAATGTTAATCGACTTCTCCCCACTGAAGGTTTCTCGCGACTATCGACTTCTTTTCTTTGGACAACTGGTTTCTGCCTTTGGAACCGCGATCAGCCTGGTGGTTGTGCCGGTCCAAGTTTACCAACTAACCGGCTCTACTCTGCTCGTAGGCCTATTAAGTGCCGCAGAGTTTGCTCTGATCCTATTCCTGGCCTTTATTGGTGGAGCCTACGCAGATTTCATCGATAAACGAAAGATGTTGCGGCTCACCGAGGTTGGCCAAACTCTCGTTACAGCAATTCTCCTCTTTAACTCGACCCTCATTAAACCTCATGTTTGGATTCTGTTTGTCTGCGCGGCATTACATGCAGGCTTCAATGCGTTGCAACGACCGTCGTTTGAAGCACTACTACAGAAAATCATTCCCGTCGAACTGATGTCTTCGATCGCGGCACTGAACTCACTACGATGGAGCTTGACAACAATTATTGGACCATCGCTCGCCGGTATGATACTCGCGAGGTTTGGCGCTGGCGTTGCTTATTCAATTGACCTGGTAACCTTCGTCGCTTCACTTGCCGCGGTTATTCTTATCAAGGCTTCACCCGCTGCCTTGCAAACTGAAGGAAGACCAACCTTAAGTTCAATCGTCGAGGGCTTGCAGTATGCCTGGCGTCGGAAAGAAATACTGGGCACTTATTTGATCGACATGAACGCCATGTTCTTTGGCATGCCCACCGCTCTCTTTCCTGCTATAGCCGCTGGTTTTGGGGCCGGCACTGTTGGGTTTTTTTATGCCGCACCATCAGCGGGTGCGCTTATAGCAACCCTGACTTCCGGTTGGACCAAGAACGTTCATCGTCATGGACTGTTAGTTGCAATCGCAGCTGGACTTTGGGGTGTCGCGATTATCGGATTCGGCTTTGCGCCAAATCTCTATTTGTCATTGACGTGTCTCGCACTTGCTGGTGGTTTCGACATGATCAGTGGCATCTTTCGCATGACCATCTGGAACCAGACCATTCCAAATCACTTACGCGGTAGACTCGCGGGTTTGGAATTGATTAGCTACACTTCCGGACCAAAACTCGGAGACGCCGAAGCGGGTGCGGTAGCGACTCTTTTTAGCGTGAGAACTTCGATAATCTCGGGTGGAATTCTCTGCGTCGCCGGTAGCGTTATCATTTCCGCCTTACTTCCGCAGTTTCTCCGCTACGATGGCCGTGAAGGAGTCAAACAAAGAGAACTGGAAGAGGCGTTGCGAGTCATAGAGACAAAGGATTCTTTTGTTTGATGAAAACAGCTGACATGGAAGGTGCTTTAGTGACGATTGCTGAAACCCGCAGACTGCTAATACGTCGGCTAACTCCCGACGACGCGGAGTTCATTCTACAACTACTCAACGAACCCTCATTTCTTCAGTACATTGGCGACAAGGGCGTACGCACCCTGGATGATGCTCGCAACTACATCCTCAGTGGACCAGTCGCCAGCTATCTCGAACACGGCTTTGGCTTGTTTCTTGTTTTACTCAAAGAGAATGAGATCCCGATCGGCATGTGTGGTTTGTTAAAGCGCGTCGAGCTTTCCGATCCGGACATAGGATTCGCATTCCTGCCCGCTTATTGGTCAAAAGGCTATGCCTTCGAAGCCTCAACTGCCGTCATGGATTACGGACGGAACGAAATCGGAATCAACCGTATCGTTGCCATTACTTCACCCGATAATGATGCATCGGGCAAACTGCTTGAGAAGTTGGGATTGAAATACGACAAACTGATCCGCTTGACAGTCGATCGACCTGAAGTAAAGTTATTTACCACTCACATGGAGAATCAAAATGGGTCTTGAACGAATTCATCAGGTGGCGGTCTTCGCGCGTGATCTCGATGAAGCCGTCGAGTTTTATCGCGAAAAACTGGGCGCCAGGTTTCTGGCCAAGTTTGACCCACCTGGCTTAGTGTTTTTTGATTTTTCAGGCACTCGTATTCTTCTTGAAAAATCTGGACCAAAAGCCACAGTCTATTTTCGCGTGGACGACATTCACGCATCTCATGTCAAACTCGCCGAACGCGGCGTTAAATTCATCACCGAACCTCATATGATATTCAAAGACGATTCAGGCACGTTCGGGCCGGCTGGCGAAGAAGAGTGGATGGCGTTCTTTCAGGATCCATCGGAGAACACGCTTGCAATCGCAGCACGTAAACCTCCCGAGCAAGAGTAAACATGACAACCTCAAAGCGCCCGAAGTCACCTGCAAAGAAGTCGCTCTCCGGTGAGCAGCACGTTGAACGTGTCAGAAAGTTCTGCCTCGCTCTTCCCGAGACCTTCGAGAAACTCTCACACGGAGAGCCTACATTCTTTGTTAAGAAACGAGTCTTTGCGATGTGCTCGATCAATCATCATAACGACGGCCACATCTCAGTTGTGGTGCCAGCCGCCATTGGCGTGCAGTCGGCCCTGATTGAAGAGTCGCCAAAGAAATTCTATAAGCCACCTTATGTGGGCGGCGCGGGCTGGGTGGGAGTTGAACTTCCGCGCGTAAGCGACAAAGAACTCTCATTCCATTTACGCGAAGCTTGGAAACTCATTGCACCGGAGAAACTACGTTCAACTTTGGATTGATGCTGTCATCGACTATTGCGGTCTCAAAAATCCCTTGAGCTCAGAGTAAGGCTTCAAATACCCGATGCCAAAATACATAGCCTTTTTGCGCGCCATAAATGTTGGTGGTCACAACGTAAAGATGGACCATCTCCGGAGTCTATTTGAATCACTGAATCTCGCGAACGTCGAAACGTTTATTGCCAGCGGGAATGTCATCTTTGATAGTAAGTCAAAAGCCGATTTGCTCGAGCGAAAGATCGCAAAACATCTCCAGGAGTCTCTTGGTTATGCTGTGGCCACGTTCGTGCGTTCCAAAGATGAACTCGTCGATGTCGCTCGCTTTCAACCTTTTAGTAAAGCCGAATTGGAGGCCAAGGGCAATCAACTCTACGTGGCCTTTACAGCAAATAAATTTACCGTCGAGGTAACTAAGAAACTACTGGGCCAACGTTCGGAGATTGACGACTTCTGCTTAAACGGACGTGAGGTCTACTGGCTCTATCGCCGTTTGGCGGGCGAATCGAAATTCTACGGAGTGCCGCTCGAAAAAACTCTTGGTACCCAAACTACGGTACGAAACATCAATACGATTCAAAGAATAGTCACGAAGTACTCTTGACCGGAACCTGAGCGACGCCATTCCAGACCATTCTGTGAAAAAGCTCGTCCATGGCCTCGGGCGTTTCACGCATTCCTCGATCAATCCACCAGTTCATCAACGAAAGCATCGCCCCGGCATGCGCAAATGCGATTGCCGGTCTGTCCGAAACAGGAATGTTACGTCCACGCGGTAGCTCCTCAAGTCGTTTTTCGATACCACGGGCAAAGTGGCCCTGGGCCAACTCCATATTAGCGTGTACTCTGCCAGATGAAACCAAAGCCTTAATGAACGGTTTAACCTCACTAACATGTCGAAAGAACTCCTTAACCGGAGCTACTCGATCTGATTTGTCACCGTGGCGAGATAGCGCGTTGGCAATCGCATCAAAAAACTCTTCTGCATCACTCATCAGCAGATCGTCTTTATCACTGTAGTGAGAGTAAAAGGTTGAACGGCTCACCTTGGCTCGGTCTAGTACGTCCTGTACGGTGATTGAGTCGAATGGCTTTTCTTGCATAAGACCGACAAGCGCGTCACCAAGCGCATCTCGTGTGCGACGTACGCGTGCGTCAACTTTTTGGTCGCCAAAATGAAGCAGAAGCTTGTGATCGTGATTGTTCTCGGACATTCGCTACCTCATTGTTCGGGATCTGATACAGATGGAAACCATTAGCTGTACAGTGCGTACTGGCTTTCCTAGATTACGCTCCGATTCCAGATATTGAAACTCAACAACACTATGATCTCACTAAACAAAGTAACAAAAAAATATACGACCCCCGCGGGTGAGTTCTCGGCTCTTAGAGGGGTAGATATCCACATACGAGCCGGGGAATTCGTTGGCGTAGTCGGAAAGTCGGGCAGCGGGAAATCAACGCTACTCAATATGATTGGTGGCGTCGATCACCCCACAACTGGCTCGGTTCAGGTGTCCGGCACGGAAATTCAAAACCTTTCCGAACACAAACTAGCCCTTTGGCGCGGCAGCAGCGTTGGCTTTGTCTTTCAGTTTTTTCAGCTACTACCAACTCTCACCGCAGCCGAAAACGTGATGCTGCCGATGGATTTTCGTGGCGCACTCCCTACTCGCGAACGACGAACTCGCGCCAGGCACTTGCTGGAAGTCGTTGGCGTGAGCCAACAAGCAGACAAGCTACCGGCGACACTTTCTGGTGGTGAACAACAAAGGGTCGCTATCGCTCGCGCACTCGCCAATGATCCCGCGGTGTTGCTGGCGGATGAACCTACTGGAAATTTGGATTCGGCCACTGCGACTGCGGTACTGGGTCTTTTCCGCTCTCTTGCCGATCAGGGTAAGACAGTCTTGGTTGTCACCCATGAAACTGACATTGCGCGTGTCATTGATCGACGTATCGAAATCTCGGACGGCTCCATAGTCGAGGAAAGCAGAGAGTAAATGAAGACCAGATGGCACAAGGTTACACGCGATTTTTGGCAGGAAAGAACGCGTACTTTCCTGGTGGTGATTGCGATCGCATTAGGTATCGCCGCGTTTGATGCGGTGCTTTCGGCTTACGCAATACTGACTCGCGAACTCGATCGCGGCTATCTCGCTACCAATCCGGCCTCCGCCATTCTAATAACAGATTCAATAGACGATGAACTCGTCGCTGCAGTCTTGAAGAGTGGAGAAGTGAGTGACGCTGAACCGAGACGGGTGGTCAGCGGACAAATCAAAACTGGACCAGCGCTATGGAGAAATGTCGTTTTGTTCGTGGTGAAAGACTACGGGAACATCCGTGTAAGTAGACTCGAACCTGAAAAAGGATCGTGGCCTCCGGCTCTGGGAGAAATACTGATTGAGCGAGATGCATTTCAGGTAGCCCAGGCAAATATCGGCGACGCGATAACAATCAAGACTGCAAATGGAATCGAACAACCACTGATCATTAGTGGTCGCGTGCACGATGTGGGCCAAGCTCAAGCTCGCATGGAAAATATTGTCTATGGCTACATCACGCTCGACACTTTAGCTCGTCTAGGTGAAGAACCATCTCTCGACCAACTCCGGATCCTCGTACGAGACAATCGACTTAACGAAAAGCATATCCAGGAAGTCACTACCAACGTCAAGAATCTACTCGAGGCTCGAGGTCATCAGGTTAGTCGTGTGGAAATTCCTAAGCCAGGCAAACACCCACATTCGGACATTATGGGTGTGTTGCTACTTTCAATGTCGAGCTTTGGGATTTTTGTCTTGATTCTCAGTGGAATTCTGGTTGTGAATCTATTGACCGGAATGATGGCCACCGAAGTTCGACAGATTGGTGTAATGAAAGCAATAGGAGCGACTCGATGGCAGATCACACAAATATACTTTGGGCAGGCCCTTCTGCTCGGGCTAGCTGCAATTCTGGTTGCACTTCCGTTGGGCTACCTTGCGGCGCGAGCGCTCTGCGATTACATGTCAATCTTTCTAAACTTCGACATCAATAGTTACGACGTACCTTTTTGGGTGTACCTGCTGGTTGGAGTAATAGGAATTGTCGCCCCATTGCTGGCAGCTTCCTATCCTGTCTTGCGCGGTAGCAGCATCTCTGTGCATGCAGCTTTGTCAGATCCAGGAATCACAGGTAGCAAATTTGGGAACTCGTACTTTGACCGACTCTTGAGCAATATCGGCGGCACATTACGCCCGTTACTACTCTCCTTTCGCAACTGTTTTCGACGCCGAATGCGCTTTGCGCTCACGCTCCTAACGCTTTCAGTTAGTGGACTATTCTTCATGGTGGCGCTCAACGTGCGAGCTTCGATGATTAATACTCTGGATCGAATGTTCTCGCTGCGGAACTATGACCTCTCTCTCGCTCTTGCCAGTCCAGCAGAGATGGAAAAAGTTCAAAGGGCCGTTGAAAAAACTCCCGGAGTTTCAGCTGTTGAGGGTTGGTTTTTTTCAGAAGGCACGTTGCTCAACCAGCCAGCTGCGACATTGCCGGACCCTCATGCCAGTGGTCCACATGCAGCAGACATTGGGGCAGATCGTTTTACGGTCGTGGCCCTGCCGACGGAGACACAGCTACTTAAGTTTGACGTTATCGAAGGGCGAAAGTTGTCGGCTCAAGACAGCACTGCAATCGTAATCAATAACGCGTTGGCCACGAGACACCCGGAGATGAAAGTCGGTACGACCATCAATCTCCTAATTGGACCAGCCGAGACTTCCTGGCAGATCGTAGGAATCACGCGCGAAGCTTTTTCACCAGCAACTGCCTACATCTCACAAAGTTTTATTCAGCAGCGCCATCCGGGACTGGTTAACAGTGTTCGAATACAAGCTAAGAATTCCAACGCGGATGAAATGGATGAATTGAAAGCCACGCTTGATAAGAACCTCCAAGCAGAAGGGGTGCGCGCTCGATCGAGTTCGAGCAAGGCCGACAGCAGGTTCGGTTTTGATCAGCACATGGTAATGATCTATGTGTTCCTGATCGTGATGTCTTCAATCATTGGCGGGGTCGGAGGTTTGGGACTTATGACCACTATGAGTCTCAACATCCTTGAACGCCGACGGGAGATGGGTGTCTTGCGAGCGATCGGTGCTACCCCTGGAAGGATCTGGTTTATCGTGATCGCAGAAGCGCTTGTTATTGGTGTACTGAGTTGGTTAATTGCGACGATACTGGCATGGCCAGTGAGCGCGTTTGTTGGAAATCTTGTGGTTGGGATGCTATTTAGGAGTGGGCTGGACTTCAAATTCGAGGTTGTCGGTGTCGTTACCTGGCTCGCGGTCGCAGTTGTACTGAGTGTCATTTCCAGTTTTCTTCCGGCGTGGCGGGCTTCTCGATTAACGGTGCGCGAATCGCTTGCATATGAGTAATCGAAAACTTCTCGTAACTGTTCTTTCAATCGTTTTTCTGCTAGCTGCCTTATCCGTTGGGCTGCAAAGCGTGGTGGTGAGTCAGTCACCAGCAACCGCGACGCAGGCCAGCGAAGTTGCGTCGCCCACTATTCCTTTTGAACTGATTAACAGACACATCATTCTCAAGATCAGGGTCAACGATTCACGACCACTCTCGTTTGTCCTGGATACTGGCGATCAATTCGCGATCATAGATCTTGAGCGGGCAAAGGAGTTAAAGATCAATCTCGGTAGCTCCGTCAGAGTTGGAGGTGCAGGAGCGGCAACTCAATTGGGCGCTTACGTTAAGAACGCGAAGTTCACAATTCCCGAGTTACCCGGCTTTTCACAACCCGTAACGTTGGCTCTGCCCATAAATTCGCTGGCACCTCGCCTGGGCCAGGACTTCGATGGAATCATTGGCAGCGAATTCATCCAGCAATTTGTGGTTGAGATCGACTATCAGGCCCGGCTGCTGAAGCTGCACGATAGAAAGTCGTTCGAATATTCAGGTCCGGGTGAGAGCATTCCAATTCAACTCAATCACGGCCATCCGATCGTTGATGCCGAAGTTACACCTTCCGGAAGTCAACCATTAAAGGGAAAGTTTGTGTTGGATCTTGGTGCTGGTCTCGCGCTTGCGCTCTATAGTCCATTTGTTAAGCAACATCACCTCCTCGAGTCCAATGCACAGACGATCCAATCGCTCGGAGGTGCCGGAGCCGGAGGTGAAACGTCAGGACGGATAGGAAGAGTAGACGAACTAACAATCGGCACCTTCAAGATCAAGAGTCCGACCACACTTTTTTCCCAGGACAATGCAGGTGCGTTTGCGGATCGGGCACTGGCTGGGAATATTGGCGCTCGCGTAGCCATGAAGTTTCGCGTCTTTCTCGACTACAACCGCAACAGAATAATCCTTGAGCCAAACTCAACTTTTGCAGATGCGTACGATCAGGCTCATTCTGGTTTGAGTCTAGTTGCGGAAGGAACGGGCTATCACACTTTTCGGATAAGGAGATTGCTTGAAAATTCTCCGGCGACTGAAGCAGGACTCCAGACGGATGACATCATTGTCCGTATTAATGATCAACTCGCGTCAGAGTTAACTCTGTCAAAAGTGAATGAGATGTTTGAGCGGCCCGTTCGTTATCGACTGACAATCCAGCGTGGCGAACAAACCATCGAGACAACTCTCACCCCTCGCCGGTTGATTTGATTTTGGGTCAACTTCTCAACGTTCAACTAATAAGGAATCAATTAAGGCCACGGGCTTTCCCCGTGGTGCTTACGCTCGTTGCTACAAAGAAGCTCTCTTTCTTCCGGCACGCTTGCGCGCAGAACCAAAAGAAAGTTCGCATTATTAGCAACGAACGTTAAGACCACTGGGCAAGCCATTGGCCTAATCCGGAGACTTAAGAGTTGAACTGGACACGTTGAAGGCTTATGAACGTTGACGCTTATCGGACCGCTGTATGTTAGGATTTTTCTGTGTCTGGCAGTACGTTAACCAGATGCATTCGGCGAAGAGTAACTGACTTTCTGAACCGCTCGTAATTCCGTTATGAGAAAGCTAGTCGTACTTACCACTGTCCTTCTCCTCAGTGCGTTCGTTATATCAGCCCATGACACGTGGTTGCTGCCTCGACGTATAGCGGTAGCGCCGGGAACAGTTGTGTGGATGGACCTCACAAGCGGAATGGCTTTTCCTAAATTGGAAACATCAATCAATCCTAACCGGATTGATACGGCGCGTTGTCGTCTCAACGGCAAAACTTTGGAAATTGATCAACGAACCTCTAAACCAAACTCGCTTGCTCTCGGGTTAATGTTGCCTGAATCTGGCATTGCGACTTGTTCGGTAGAGTTGAAACCTCGTCGACTTGAGCTCACGCCAAAACAGGTCGATGAATACTTCGCAGAAATTGATGCACCTCAATGGGTACGCGATACGTGGAAAGAGATGAAATCGCCAAAGCGTTGGCGGGAGATTTATGTGAAGCATTCGAAATCTTTCGTACGAGTGGGCAATGCGGAGAATGAGCAGTCGTGGTCCAAGCCGGTGGGAATGTCCCTTGAGCTTGTACCCGAAAAGGATCCGACCTCGCTTCGTGTAGGAGATGCGTTTCCTTTGCAAGTGTTGAAAGATGGCGTGCCACTCAGCGACTTCACTGTGGGAATTGTCCGCGCCGGGAATGTCGACATTGGCTTTCGGACCACAGGCGCTGACGGTCGAGTCTCGTTTCCCATAACGAAAGCGGGTAAATGGCTCTTGCGTGGCACACAGCTGCGAAAATCGTCTAAACCCGATGCGGATTGGGAAAGCGATTTCACGACGTTAACCATTGAAGTTCGTTGATACTCAGAATCACCGCTGAGTTTGGCAAAACCTAAGGCTCCGCACCAACGTAGTACGAACTGTAAGGGGGATAAAAATGTACTGTCCGTCTTGCGGTATCGCACTTGCTCAACAGATGAAGTTCTGCAACCGATGTGGCTCCCAGACTGCCATCGTTGATACAACTCTGGGCGGTAAAACTCCCGCAGAAAAGCGACTTGATGAGTATCTCGATGGTCTGTTTTGGATTACCGTTATCGGGTTGGGTGCCATACTTGGCGGATTGGTAGCGCTGAAGAAGACGGGGTTTAGCGACAAGATAATCCTTGCCTACCTTCTGCTTAGCGGCGCTGCATTCATTATCAATTTTGTATTTAGCATTGCTGGAACACTCAGCCTCATGCGAAGTTCAAAAGACGGAAAACTGACAATGCGACCTGGCCGGGAAACTCCAGAACTCGAAGCCGCTAGACCAGAGTCACTACTCCGCCCGGCAACCAGCGTAACTGAACACACCACGCGATCGTTTGAACCTGTATTACGTAAACCCACACAAACAAATGACTGATGAATCGAGTAAGGGTGTGCAAGTTCGCGCTTCATCGATTCATGAACGCGGGCTATTTGCGTTGAAAACGTTCGAGGCGGGTGAGGTGGTTTTGCGTTGGGATCTTTCCCACTCAATTCCTGACGATGCGGTGAGTGAGCTTCCCGTTGATGAGCGAAGGTATACACATCCACTCGGTAATGGGAAAACACTACTGGTGCAGCCACCCGAGAGATACGTCAATCACAGTTGCAATAACAACACCGAGGTTCGAGATTTTTGTGATGTTGCGGTAAGGAGAATCCTGAGCGGGGAAGAGATTACGAGTGATTACACCGCTGATGGACCATCCACTTTCATTTGTTCATGTGGCTCCGCAAGCTGCCGAGGAGAGATTAGGACTTATTGAGGCCACTGGCTTGTCCAGTGGTTTCTAACGCTCGTTTCTAATAGTCGCACTGTCTTCACTCCTGCGCGCACAAGCGCGTTGGAAGAGGAATCAAGCTTTGTATAGCAACGAGCATAACCACCACTGGGCAAGCCAGTGGTCTTAAATCTTTGGAGGGCGCGCGCCAACGACCAAAATGACATTTGATTATTACAGCTTGAAATTCCTGGGGACAAACTCTATTGAGCGAATGCTGCCATCAGTCTTACCACGAGGGTCAGGTTGAAGGACGAAACAAACTACCACTGACTCTTCGGCTTTTCTCGTTCCACAGGTGATGTCGCCTTTCACATCGGGATTGTAAGAAGTGATTTCCATATCCTCGAAAGAATTAGTTCTGAGTCGCAGCACCTTCTCACCAACCTGAACCACAAACACAATAGTCTTTGTTTCGCATTCAATTCTCAGCAGTGTTCCTTGTGATTGAGTCTCTCCCTCACCTCGTTTCCGCAAAACTTCACGAAGATAATTCGACGGATCTGACGCTTTCTCTGGCTCAGTAGTGGTGACAATTACCGGTTCGGGCCTAGTCGAACTAGCAGGAGCATTTCGTTCTTTCATTCGGCTATCAAAACGTTGCTTCTGCTCTTCATAAGACGACAGTTGTGCAAGCATTGACTGTGCACGCTGTTTGGTTTCGTCCTCGGCGTTGGACTTTACTACATGCTCAAGTAATTGACGGCTGCTCTTGTAATCACCCGTCCGCAAATAGAGTTGGCCCAGCATGAAAATGAAGTCGGATCTACCCGGAGACGCCACTAGTGCCTTTTTCAGCAGCGCAATCGACTCCTCAACTTTGGTATTGGTAACCATGCTCACAAAAGCCAGGAGCTTGTACGACTCGGGGTAATCCGGACGCAAAGCGATTGCTTTATTCACTTCATCATAAATCCTGGCAACAACCTCAGGCGGGTATCCACTTACTGGTTTACCGTCGCCTATTCGACTGAGAGCGAACGCGTAGTAATAGTGAATCAGGTAGTTCTGCGTATTCGCATTTACAGCTCGCTCAAGACTGGCCACAGCTTCATTGATCTTGCCCTCGCGGATTAATGCCATACCAATACTTGCGTGTGCTAATGCGAGTGTTGGATCCAGGGTTAAAGCCTTTTGCAAATACGTAATCGATTCTTTCCGATTACTGTGCAGCATCAGGTCACCGAGGTACGCTTGCGCCCCGGCTTCACTGATTGGCGCAGTCTGCAAACCAGCCTCGGTCTCCAGTTTTTGCTCGAAGTGACCTTTCATGATGTTGTACCGATCTTGTTTCACGTAATCGCGAAGTTCTTTCTCTATCACATCGTAAGTAGTCTGGAATGCCTGCTGGAACGCCTGGGCCATAGGAACATCCGTGCCAATCAACTCGATAAACTTACCCAACTGCTCAACCCTGCCTTGTTTGCCAATAATCATGTAATGCATCAAAGCCCATGATTGTGCATAGAAAATGCCCTGCTTGTTTCGCTCGTTGTAATAGGGAGAGTTATGGTCCACCTGAAACAGAGTAGCAAGAGGCAACATTTTGTTTTGGCGTAGCAGGTAAACATGATTTCCGATTGGAGCTCCCAGCACAATTTTTTGATCATCGCTAATCTTAAAAGTGCTGTAGTACTCAGCCAGACCTTCGTTGAACCATGACGGTGCATTGCCGATAGTATTGTCGACAAGTAAATGTGTGTACTCGTGGAAGATTACGTTGAACGCATCCTGTTCACCTTGTAACTCGGTAGTAAGGGCGATGTAATTGACATCAGGACCTGGCTGGAAATAGCCCGCGGTATTTGCACCCGGTTTGAACGGTCGAAATGAACTTTCACTCTTGAAGACGATCACCGTGGTGGGAACAGGGGTCGAAAACTTGATTTTCGGAAACACCCTGGTAAAGACCTCACGAAACTGCTCCAGACGGGCCGCGACCTGCTTGATCTCTTTTTCGCTTCCGTTGCCTATGAGGAAAAAATTCTTTGAGCGAACGCTGGTCCAGTTGTCCTTTGCATTAACTGTCGCCGGTGAAAGGACAAGAAGCAGAAGTGTAGTTACGACGAGGATAGTTGCAAGTCTCTTCATTTAATACTCCAAGGATTGTCTGAGGTTTGAAGGAGATTTTTATTATAGAGAGGGTCTATCTCGATTGCCAAATACTTTTGGGGGCGCCCCTCCGTACGGGCGCCCCCGCCTTTTGCGGAAACTTGCTAACTTAATTTTTGGAATGCAGATTCAGAATGAAGGGCGCCCACGGAGGGACGACCCTTACAAAGTATTTGGCAATCTTAAGCTGCTGGTCTGAGGCGGAAGTCTGCTGGGACAAACTCAATAGAGCTCAACACACCATCAACGTTAGCGCTTCGGTCGGTCAATGGAACGTAACAAATCACCACAGAGTTCTCGGGTTTCACTGGTCCACAGGTAATTACCCCTCTGACCCGAACATCGTACGTAGTACGCCGAATTCTTTCGAAGGTATCCGTTGTCAAACGAAAGAGACGATCCCCAACCTTTACGACGAATATGAGTCCTCCTGGTTCACAATCAACTCTCAACAATGTTCCCTGTAAACGCGACTCGCCAGGCTCAGGCTTTCTTAGTACATCATCGAGTGTGGGTGGCTCATCAATTAGGGTTTCCTCAAAGTCATCTTCCAGCTGAGGCAGAACGCCTCTCCGTGAACCGGATCTCTTAGCTGCCGCTATCTTTGCCTTCTGCTCTTCGATCTTACTGATTGTTGCGATAAGTCGTTTCGCGTGCGAGCGGACTCTCTCCTCGCTGTCAGAAGCGATCACTTGTTCCAGCAACGGCCGAGCTGACTTGTAGTCGTCCTTATTCATGTAGAGTTGGCCCAGCATGTAGACAAAACCGACGCGACCCGGTGAATCTTCGAGGGCCTTCTTCAACATCACAATCGACTCGTCGACCTCCGTATTGGTAACAAGATTAATAAAAGCGAGAAGGTTGTACGATTCAGGGAAATCAGGGCGCAGTTGAATTGCCTTCTTCAACTCTGATCTGATCTTGGCTGCAGTTTCTGCCGAATAACCAGAGCCTAAAGGATCTTCAATCTGTGTTGGTCTACCCAGAACGAGCGCATAGTAGTAATGGATTAAATAGTTCTGTGAGTTTGCGGCAACGGCACGTTCGAGGCTTTCCCGGGCTTCGTCTAGTTTGTTCTGTCGAAATCTCAGCAACCCCAGAGACGCGTGGGCCAACGCCAGCTGCGGATTTAACTGCAATGCATTCTTGAGATAGATCTCAGCTTCCGGTCGATTCCCATGTACCAGCAGATCGCCCAGATAGGCTTGTGCTTCAGCCTCAGACATGGCTGCCACTTTTACGTCAGTGTTATTGTCCAACCTTCGCTCAAAGTGACCCCTAATCATCGGGTAGCGATCTTGCTTTACGTATTCCTCCAGCTCTCTCTCCATCGCTTCAAAGGAAGTTTGGAAGGCCTGCGGAAATGCCTGGTCGACTGGAACTTTCGCTGCGAGCAAATCAAGGAAACGTGAGACCTGAGCGACTCTTTGAATATTGCGGTTAAATGTAAGAAAGTGCATCAATGCCCACGATTGAGCATAAAAGATACTCTGCTTATCTCGTTCATTGTAGTAAGGGGAATTGTAGTCGACTGAGAGAAGCGTTCTAAGCGGCAACATTTTATTTTGCCGGAGCAAGGAAACGTGACTGTTGATTGCCCTACCCAACACTACCTGCTGATCGTACGTAATGCTAAACGTGCTGTAGTACTCCGCCAGTCCTTCGTTAAACCATGGTGGCGCGTTTCCGATGGTGTTATTGACAAGCAGGTGAGTGTACTCATGAAAGATTACTGAAAAGGGATCCTGGTCAGCCTGCGCCTCGTTTGCAAACGCGATGTAGTTGACGTCCTGACCAGGTTGGAAGTAACCAGCATTGTTAGGGCTCAGCTTGAACGGCTTGTAAGACTCTTCGTTTTTGAAAACAATTACGGTTGTCGGTACCGGCGAACCGATCTTGATGCCAACAAACATCCGTGAGATGACATCCCTGAATTGTTCGAGCTTAGTGGCAACTTGTCTTAGCTGCTTTTCACTGTCGTTGCCCATCACGAAGAAGTTGGGCGAGCGAACACTTACCCAATTGTCCTTCGCCTGGACACAAACTTCGCCATAGACAGTCGTCAACACCGCGACGACCAGTGCAAGGGGAATTGAAGGGCGCTTCCGCAGCATGTTCGCAAAAGTGAAGCTTGAAGAGATGGCCGGGAGAGACAGACGAGATTATACGGAAACGGACGAAAATCCGCATAAGTTTTTCTGTGAGTGGCTTAGTGTCAGGAAAACCTCCAATTACTGGCGGAAAACTGCCCAAAACCAACCCCCCTGGCGAAACCCTGATCAACTGTTAGCCGCGGCTCTGCAAGAAAAAAGCCCGTCCCCGGAAGGGACAGGCTCTTGTCTCTACAAAAGCTTTCGCAAGACCTTACTCTTCTGGACCAGCGCAAGTTGGACCGTGTAGAGCTGGAATCTTCTGACTGATGATCGGATACTTCGGAGCTTCGTCGATATTTATTTGGGTCCAGTGTGCATAGTTCTCAGGCACATTAGTATCGGCGAATATTGCTTCGACCGGACACTCTGGAACGCACGCATCACAATCGATGCAAGTGTCGGCGTTGATATAGAGACGATCTGATAGTTCATGAAATGCTTCAACCGGACAAACCGCAGCGCAGTCGGTGTACTTGCAATCGACGCACAATTCAACAACTACATAGGTCATTGGGGAAGTAAGCTCCTTTCGATAATGCCAAATAGTTATTCAGCAGATACAGGAATGTCAATAAGAAAATATCTGTCGCATGGTTGGAACTACTTTTCAACTTCAGTGTCTAACACATCATTGCGTCCTGATCGCGCTTCCAGGCCGTGTCAAAAATAGATGCAGAGATTGCTCATACAACTTGTGATCGCATCCATCACCTTTACTACTGGCGTGACTGCAAACGTTGTGTTTAACTCAGCGACTCGATCACTATCAGATGAAGACGTGCGGTATACCTGATTGCGCCACAAGAAATGACTTACGGAGAGGTCTTCAATTTGGGAACCAAACTCAGTGAAGTCGGAGCATACCCGGTGGTGTTGGTTGCAGATCAAGCTATCCACTAAGCACCACTTGATTGTTTCTTCTCCAATTTGCCTGGACCGTGAATTGTCTGATTAACGTTCGGATCACCGTAATAGCTGACATGTGATGGACCAGAGATAGTCACCTCGAGCTGCTCAGCAGCGTCAACTTCGATATTCGAGACGCCTTTCGAATCCACGATTACCCGTGCAGCATGAAGTCTGTGCGTATCAATTTTCACCGCACCACTGACATCGATGTCGACAACCTTGGTGGTACCTGAAGCAACAATGGCGGCTGCGCCATCAGAATCGATCTCGAATTTGTCGTTCTTGATTCCTGAGACGTCTACCTTCCCCGCGCCGGTGACAGAGAGGCCTTCAAGGTTCGGCGTCGTGAGTCGCAGCTTGACCGGTTCTGAAACTGAGTAGCTCTTAACATTCTTGAGACGGAGCACACCGTTACTAACTTCGGTACTAATGAGAGGAAGAATGTTGTCGTCTGCTTCAATCTCGAGACTGGGTTCCTTCTGGCAAGTGACCTCGACCACAAAAGCACCCTCTGTAGTGATCGATGTGAAAGCTGTTATCTCACGTTTTTGAATTTCTCGTTTTCCGGAGCCAACCACACCCGAGCGCATTCCGTGATGGCAACCCGACACAACGAACGCTGCAACCACAATTATCAGGGCTAGTGTTTTCATCGTTTGCTCCTTCAACGGCTATTGTTGCCGCCGTGAATACTCGAGGGTGCGAGTTGTGTTTTCTGTAACGCTCGGAACAGGCTCACCGAGAATCGAGGCCGCTGGCAACCGCAACTCGTTTGTAGGCGTTTGTATTTGCGGATGGCGGTAGGGCGAAATTTCCTCAGTCGAAGTGAGTTTTGAAAGGTTTTTCACCAGCATCACTTCCGTCAGCAAAACTATAAGGAAAGTAAACGACATAAAGATGCCAATTAACTCGCCTCGCAATCCGGCGCCCCAACGAAGAACCAATGAGCCACCAAGCATAATTCCGAGGCCACCTAAGCCAATTAGAACAATAGCTGTTAGAAAGGAGCTAATGGCCAAACTGTTGTTCGACTCGCTGCGCTCTTTAGTACCGGATCCACAACGATTACAGAACTTTAGACCAGGCGCCATTGGACTTCCGCAGTTTGAGCAGTACATGTCGCTATCCTTTGTTTTCTTGAGGCTGGTATAGCCACTAGTAACAAAAAACGGTATTTGCGTGCTCAGTGTTCCGAATATTAGTGGCTGTGGTGGTTAATATACATCCGAAGCTCTCGAGAAGCCCGTTGATAGCGCGATTAGGCCACTGGCTTGTCCAGTGGTTGTTACGCTTATTACTACAAACAACTTCCTTTTTCCTTCCGGCGCGCTTTGCGCGCGAGGGAGAGAAAGTCGAGAGTATTAGCAACGAACGTAAACAACCACGGGGCAAGCCCGTGGCCTAAATACAACTTGATATTATTTAGGTTGAGGGGAAATGAAAGTTGAGCGGGCGCGTTGAAATTGTTGGAGTCTTGACTGCTGCTCTGCCCTTCCTTACTGCAAATAACTTCAATTCAAGACTTAGCTAACGGCCGGGGACATACGTCAGCCAGAAGTAGATTGCCTGGCCGACGCCGATAAAGAAGCCAATTATCGCCCCAAAAATCTCAATGGTCTTCAAATGGTGCTGGGCCACAGACAAGACCAATGCTTCCAACTTCTCAATTGGATAATCAGAAACCTTATTCCGTACCAGACCACCCACATCAAACTCCGCGATCGCGACCGGCAAACGCTCACGAGCTGCCAGGGTGATGCGTTCGACCAAAGCAGAACTTGCACGTTTCATGGAATTCTCGGACACATGATCACCAAGCCGTCCGATTGGAGCGATGAGTAACCTCTCAATCTGCGAGCTAAGAATGGCATTAATTGTCTTGGCTGTGTCTTCATGTGACAGCAAACTCAACAAACTCCGAGTCAGAAATCGTTTTGCCTGCGCTGCTGACTCTGGATGAATTTGCTGCATCACCGATCCCAGAGTCTGCGGACGGTAACGTTCGAGTGCTTCAGAAAAATAGTTCGCCATTGAAGTACCCAAACCTTCGCTTCTGACAATCTCGAGTAACCGGCTGGTTATCTGATCTTTTAATTCATTGAATTTTCCAGAGTCTAACTGGCCCACCAACTCGTTTAGTGGACGGGCCATCAAGTTGTCGATTGTCGAATTGAGGAAAGCCTGAGCTTCCTGCTCAAACGCTGGTCCACGCAAATACTCTTCGATCTTTTTCGGCAAAGTCTTGTTGACAAGATCATCGACTTCGCGATGTATACGCTCACGCGAAATAAATATTTTCTTGATAAGCGACAACTGTTCGTAATACTCGTCAACCTCGAGTTTAATTAAGGCGCCAATCTGCTTACGAGTAGTTTGACTAGTGGCGATGTCGGCCAGGTGATGAACTACTGGGGGAACCTGTTGGTCGATGCGATCTTTGATAAAGGCGATCGTGTCAGGAGTAAACGTTTCCGAAAGCGTCGCATTAGTTGCTGCTAGTTCGTCAAGTCGACCTGAGACAAAGTCACGGATCTTTTGTTCAAAGCCCTCATCAGTTGTCGCACGCTGAAGTCGCTGCTGGAGAAATTGGAGCAACTCGTCAACAGACTCGAAACTCATCAGGTCTTCCAACTTTCGCTCCATCAAGTCATCTACCTGATTGTCGATGAACTTACCGATGGCTGCGGAGGTCTCTTCACTCCTCAACATATCGGCGATGTATTCCGCCAGGCGATACTGCAGAGCTGAAATTGTGTCGAGAATTGGAGCGCGAGCCTGCGATGGCAATGCATCGATGAAGGATGGATAAACCTTCGCCAGTAGGTCGTTGGTGTAAGCACCAACAAAGTCATCGACCTTACGTTGAAAGAAACTGGTTTCAAACAACGCGTCGAAAACTGTTTGTTGAGATACGAGTTCGTTGCCGACGGCATTACCGATTGACTGCGCGAGTTTCTCTCGATGGCGGGGAATCATTCCCTGAGGCCAAACGGTAATACCAAAGACCTTTACGGGTCGATAAGGATGAAAGAGCATCCAGATCGCCAGCCATGCAGCACCATATCCATGGAGCGTGGCGATAACAACGATGCCGATGGCAATTAGGAGTTTTAGGTTAAACGGATCGATGTCGCCGCACTCCTCGAATTAAACGAGATTCACGATGCTAAACGGAGCTTAGCAACTCGTCAAATCACAAATTCATGTGCGAGCGAGTTGGGGTGGCCAGATTTCAAAGATTTAAGCCTCACTGACTAGCTGGTAATTGACTTTGTCTCAACTGGCAGGCCGGCGTTTACCCAGGCGCTTGTCCCGCCAGTCACGTTGAGAAGATTTGTGAATCCATGTCGCTCCAACAGACTTGCCGCAGCGCTGGACCTGTATCCACCAGCACAAATGACCGCCGTTGGTGAGTTCTTATCTGAGGGTAACTTGCTGACGTCTTGCTCGAGATTCGCCAGGGGCCTAAGAAGAGCGCCCGGCACGTGCCCACCCTGATACTCTTGAGGTCTACGCACGTCAACGACGCGAAGGTGATCTCTGTCGATCAACTCATTAAGTTTCTCTACACTGATCTGCTCGATGCTATTGACGGTAAGGCCTGCTTTGCGCCAGCTGTCAAAACCTCCCGTTAGAAATCCGCGAACATTCTCAATGCCAACTCGCGCCAGACGCACAACAGCCTCGTCAACTTGTGCGTTGGTATCTGCGACTATGACAATTTCTGACGTCAACGGAATCAGGCTTCCAGCCCACATAGCAAACTGCCCACCAAGTCCGATATTCACTGAACCTGGAATATGGCCCGCACCAAAGTCGGCGGCCGAACGAATGTCTAGCACTACCACCTTACCTGTGTTGAGACTTGCTAGCGCTTCTGGAGTCAGGGACTGGGGCGGAGATAACTCGGCCAGGCCACGAGCGCCCGATCGATTGATTTCTGCATCCTTTGGAAAATACGCAGGAGCATCAGGTAACTCTGCCGTCATCATTAGAACAAACTCTTCTTTAGTCATCGGCTTCAACGCGTAGTTAAATTTACGTTGCTCTCCGATCGTCGAAGAAGTCTCTTTCGACATGTTGCGACCACACATCGAGCCCGCACCGTGTGCCGGAAACACTTCTACTTCATCTGGCAGCTTCATGAGCTTTTCATGAAGACTCTCGTACATCATCGCTGCCATCTGTTGAGACGTGTATCCCCTTCCTCCCGCAAGATCAGGGCGACCCACATCGCCGATAAATAGAGTGTCACCAGTTAGAACTTTCAACGGTTGCTTGGAGACTGCAGGATCAATCACCAGGATACAGATACTCTCAGGCGTATGGCCCGGTGTCTCCATAAACCTCAACACTAAACTGCCTAACTTGATTTCATCGCCATCTTTTACGGGACGATGAGGAAATTCTGCGGCCGCCTTTTGGCCGAAAACGATCGTTGCTCCGGTACGTTTTGCGAGTTCACCATGTCCGCTGACAAAGTCGGCATGAAGATGAGTTTCGATTATGTACTTGATAGTTAATTGATTGTCCGCAGCTTCGGTAAGGTACTCGTCGACATCGCGTTGTGGATCGACAATGGCTGCTTCACCATCTGAACCAATCAAGTAAGACGCATGAGCAAGACAGGCTAGATAAAATTGTTTGAAGTACATTGGTTTACTCGGGGCGTTTTTTGTCTTCGGTCTTCGGTTTTCGGTTTTTGAGATTTGAACTTTGGTTTTAGACTTCAAACCAAGGTCTCAAATTCCCGATCTCATAGCTCAAAGACCAAAGCTCATAAGTCCTAAGACCAAATGATAATTGATAAATCTAAAATGACATATGACCAATGATTTTTCTAATGCTCCGACCAACATTCCTCTATATCAACCAACGGGCAATTTATAGTACTCACGACCGGGTTTCAACGGACGAAGCATCCAGTAAGGACGCCTGGTGTTATCTGGCGAGTACTTATCTGCTGGACGCGTCATCGCCAACCATTTCTTATACACTTCGCGTGATTTTTGGGTGTCGACAAAAATATCTCCCGGCTTGTCATTAACCTCGGCTGCACGAACTCTTACAGCCTGGTGCCAACAATGCATTCCCGAGATCGGGTCCGGATGGACCGGAAAAGTCATATTCTGATGCACCCCGGCATCTTTCCACCAAATTCGTAACGTGTCAGCGTCTTTTGATTCGTAAGGTTCGATTCCTCGTTCGCGCTTGAGCTGCCACTCTGTTCCATTGTGGTCCAACTTCACTGTCGCCATGAGCTGGCGCTGACCTTCGTCGGTTAGCTTCCATCGGCCCATGTGATGACTACAGGCGACGATACCTGGACGAATTCCCTCAGTGACCCAGGCCTGAACCACGTAGTAACCAATATCTGTTTCGACACGAACAAGGTCACCCGTTTTTACACCAACCTTTTTTGCGTGTGACGGATGTATCCACAAAGGATTAGTGTGCGCAATTTCATCCAGCCATTTCGCGTTAGCACTTCGAGTGTGAATTTGAACTGCTAGTCGAAATGTCGAAATCAAGATTGTCTGGTCCGGTTCAAGGTTGTCGGGGTGCACATGACTCTTGAAGTAAGTTGGTAATGCGTACTCCGGCCAGCCCCAATTCTTCAGCGTAGTCGAGTAGAACTCCAGCTTTCCGCTTGGGGTTGGAAATCCACGTTTGATCTCGCCAGCAACTTTGACACCTACGAGACGGCGGCCGTCAGCATCACCATCGGGCAAAGGTATCGGAACAATGTTAGGACCTGCCGGTTTTGGTGCACGCGTAAAAATTCGCCCAAACTGATCCTCATTGAGATCCTCTAATTCGACCGCATCAACTTCCTGCTCGTAGATAGCACCAATCTTTTGTTTGACCTCGTAAGCGCCATAACGTCGCATAAACTCAAGCGGAGTCAGATTTTCTTCAGAAGCCTTTTCAGGCAAACCGGGAACAGAGTTCTCAAAGATCCATTCGTAATACTCATCGATTCCCAATCGCGTGCCGGGTGCCTTTTTTGACTCAGCGTACTGTCGAATACCAAGACTGCCATCCGGATCTATCCGCCAGGTCAACTCCAACCAGAATTCATTCTCTTCCCAAACTTCTCCTGGATTTATCTCGCGAGTATCGCCAACTGTCTCACCTTCACGCTGCTTTAATGCTTTTAGCACTGGCTGACGAAACCCAAGCCACTGCGAATCATGCGTTTCGTACGAATGCAAATCATGACGCTCAGAACCCACTCCCATCGGAAGGATGTAGTCAGCGTAGTAGGACGTTTCGTTCCAGGTTGGTGTGAGAGCCACGTAACAGCCAACGAGGTCCGGAGTCGTTAACATTTCAATCCACGAGAAACCGTCGGGATTGGTCCATACCGGGTTGTAGACGCGAGTGAAGTAAGTGTCGAGCTTTGCCCGCCCGTCCTTGAGCAAGTGTGGCAGGAGGAACGACATCTCATTCATCGAGAGTGGATACTCTCGGGGCCAGGTTGTTTCGTTCCACATGTTCGGATGCGGCGGTGTATAAATTGGACGAGGAACAAACTTGTTCCACGCATTAGGATAAACTCCACCTTCAGTCGCAATTGCACCAAGCAATGCATTCAGCATGAAGAGGCAACGTGCAACCGACCAACCACCACTCACTCCAGAGGCAACGCTGCGCCAGTTGTGACTGGAAAAACGTGTACCAGCTGTCGCGACCAGTTTTGCGATCTCTTCCAGTACTCGAGCGTCAACTCCAGACTCGGTAGCCGCAAAGTCAAATGTGTACTTTGCATACTCCCTTTTGAGAATTTCTTCGAATGTCGCAAACGTCGCTTCTTTGTCCGAATGCTCAATGGACAAGAACTCCTGCCAGTTCCACCATCTTTCAACAAAGTCGCGATTGTAGAGATTGTTTTGAATCAGGTAATTTACGATTGCAAGCAACATAGCAGCTTCCGAACCCGGGTAGGGCGACACCCAGTAATCAGCGTGTGTTGCTGTGTGTGACAGACGCGTGTCGAAGACAATCAGTTTCGCACCACTTGCTTTTCCATCGATTACACGTTGGGCATGTGGGTTGAAGTAGTGACCCGACTCAAGGTGAGCACTGATCAGCAGAATTACTTTTGCGTTTGAATGATCGGGGCTGGGACGATCCAATCCCATCCAGAGCTGATACCCTTCGCGACTCCCTGATGAGCAGATGTTCGTATGTGAGTTGTGGCCATCAACTCCCCACGCTGCCAGAATGCGTTCAGTGAAACCATCCTCTCCTGGTCTGCCCACGTGATACATGATCTCGTCGCGACGATTCTCCATAATCGCTTTGCGAATTCGTCCGGCAATGTCATTGAGGGCGATGTTCCACTCCACTCGTTCCCATTTGCCCTCGCCACGTCGACCAGTTCGCTTTAGTGGGTAAAGTATTCGATCGGGATCGTGAACCTGATTAAGTGTGGCTGGCCCTTTTGCGCAGTTACGGCCTCGCGAACCTGGATGCTCCGGATTCCCTTCGAACTTTTGTACTTCGCCCGTAACTTTATCGATATAGGCGAGCAGACCACAGGCTGACTCACAGTTGAAACAGGTCGTCGGGACCAACGAATAGTGACGCTCTTTCTTTTGTGGCCACGCTTGCGAGTCAAGCTCGGTCCAGTCGTTCCAACGTTCCTTAGGCGGGAACGCAGCGAGGTGACTACGACTTGGGCCTGGGTAGAACGTTTCCCCGCGAGATTCTGTTGCTTCTCTCGTCGCGCTTTTTCTTTTGTCCGACTGCGTCATGGTTTTATTTTAGTGGCCCAAATAGTTACGGCACCTATGCAAGTGGCACCGATTGGCCGGCCTGTACGTAAGCATTCTCGTAAAGCATCAGTCCTATCAAGGCCAAGGGCGCACTTCCTGCGCCAACCGATATGCTGAAAACGTCGTAAATCGCTAACCACGAAATCGCGGCTCCAAGAAACGAGAGGGCTACGCCAATCCAAAAGTCATTTCGGTAACGACCCTGGACCATTTCCCAGATTGCTAAACGCGCATGAGCAGTTGGATGAGTCAACGACACCTCACCCCAGATCATTAGTAGGTGGAGCAAACTTGATACTGCCAGTAACCAAAGAAGTGGACGATCGGTGCCAAAACCAGTAACCAAACCAGTCTCGAATCGATTGACGAAAGGAAGCAGCACAGCTGCGCCGAGAAGAACTGCCTGCACAAAGAGATGTGGCGGCAATAAAGGGTTTTGCCACATATCGCGAGCCTTCGCTTGAGCGAACAAGTACGCAGTGTAGATAGCAGTAAGAATCGACAAAGGAATTCCCGCGAGCATCAACCAACTTTGCAATTTCAATGAGCCGGCCCAACTCGCAAAGAAGTGTATTGCCAGGACCAGTGTGTACCCGGCAATGATGAATGCTCCTTTAACTAACCAACTCCGCCATTGTGGTCGAGTGAATATGAGATAGAAGCGTTCGGGATGCTCGAGGTCCCAGAGTAATAAGCCCCCGGTAGCTGCCAGAAAAACACCGGAAACAACTGGCGTAACCCACAACCAAATCGGACTTCTCGTGCCGAGAAACCCAAACAGAACCAGGAGCGCTGCAACCAGGTAAACGCCGGAGGCTATTCCCTTGGTCCAAGTGTAGAGACTGACGCGCCAATCCCAGGGAATCGAATGTGCGACGTCGTAAGAAAGTAATGCCGCAGCCGACGAGTTATTGTAATTCGGATTACCTGAGACTACGTGTTCTGAAGTCTCCAGCTGTTCGCTCCACATGAAGAGCCCGCCTTCTGGTCGTCTTGCCGCGAGCGGATCTAGTGTGGCTTGATGTGCACCTTTGTAGAAAAGTTTAGGTAACGTCTCCTTTTCGGGTCGTCGCACTGACACTGGTTCACGATTAACAATTTGGGCCACATAAGAGTCTGGGTCATTCATGTCCCCGATTAAAATTGCCTGAGTCGGACAGACGACGACACACGCCGGTTCCAACCCAACGTCAATGCGATGGGCACAGAAGTTACACTTTTCGGCTGAGTGATCTTCGGGATTGATGAAGATTGCATCGTAAGGACAGGCCGCCATGCAGGCCTTACAACCAATACAAATCGACTTGTCGAAATCTACGATTCCATCGGCGCGTTTGAACATCGCCGTAGTGGGACAAGCAGTCACACAGGGCGCATGAACGCACTGGTTACAACGCGTGACCTGATGCACACGTCGAGCTTGCGGGAACGTGCCTACATCAACGTGTTTGACGTAGGTTCGTGTGACGGAAAGAGGTACAAGGTTCTCAGACTTGCATGCCGTAGTACAGGCATGACAGCCAATACAGCGGGTGTGGTCGATCACCTTCGCCCACTTAATTTGCTCTGTCTGCTCGCTCATGATCTGCGGGGGCAAGACTATATCACGTTATCCGGAGGAATAATTGCAGTTGGAAACGGGCAAACTTAGGATTTCAACGCGCCCCCGGCTAAGTTTCATTTTCCTTTCAACATAAATATTCTCAACTTGATTTTAGGCCACTGGCTTGTCCAGTGGTTCTAACGCTCGTTGCTAACCGCTAGGCCGTCATTTCACTGCCGCGACGCAGGCGCGCTCGAAGGAAAAAGCAAGTTTCTTTGTAGCAATGAGCGTAACCACCACGGGGCAAGCCCGTGGCCTTTCATAAGACTCAAGATACCAGCATCGATGAGCTAAATATTTGACAAAACGTCTGGATGCGACGACATTAGATATTGCGCTCTGTAATCAATAACTCGGGGGTTAACCTTTTAATGCGCTTTAAGTACTTATACCTGACAGCAACTATACTCCTTGCATACTTCTTAATCGGCTGCCATTCTGCCGAGAGCAAACTCACTGCTTCTGCTCAAAAGGATGACAAGAAAACTCCACCTCAAACCACTTATTCAGATGGAGCACGTCGCATAACGATCACCGAACTGCAAGACCTCATTAAGAAGGGTGACGCGTTCATCATCGATGTACGTAATCAGGCCTCATACGATGCAGGCCACATACCTGGCGCAAAGTTGATACCTGCTGGCGAGATTCTCAATCATCTTGATGAACTGCCAAAAAACAAGACGATTGTTACGTACTGTTCTTGACCAAACGAACATACGTCCGCCGGTGCGGTGGTCAACCTCAAAACAAAAAACATTAATAACGCTGGGGCATTACTTGGTGGCTTCCTTGAGTGGCAAAAAGAAGGCCTTCCCGTAGACAAGAAGTAGAAGTCCTTCAACCCAAGAGTATCAAGCTAATTTTTTAGGCCACTGGCTTGTCCAGTGGTCTCTAACGTTCGTTGCTAAACAACTTGGCCTGCAGGTCCTTCCAGCGCGCGCGAGCGCGCTGGAAGGTAAGGCTCAGTCTCTGTGTAGCAACGAGCGTAATAACCACGGGGCAAGCCCGTGGCCTTAAGACTTCCTGATTCTCTTTATTGAATAGTGTAAGAGTGGATTCAGAGACTCCTCCATTCAGAGACTCCTCCAGGAGTGACTGCCATTGACTAGAAATTCAAGTCTGGGGGACAGCTTGTGTAACCAGGGCTGGCAACGGTGTCAGAACCTTTGCGGCGGGAACACAAAGAACAGGACAAGGCGCATTTCTTATCACTCTTTCAATATCTGAACCTAGTACAGGACCACCACCAAACAACGAATTGTGGACCGCAGTTCCAATTACAATTAGATCCACATCCAGCTTAGCCGCTAAACGTACAATCTCTTCGTAAGGTCGTCCCTCTGCGATGTGTGTGGTAACCCCTTCCCTCCGCGCCAAATGAGCCATCCGTTCCTGTACATGACTTCGAAATCTCGTCAGAGCAGCAAGCCCACCCTCTGGAAACATCACTGAGATCTGCTCAAAGTAATCGCCAATGACATAAACTCCATGCAGTTCCGCTACTAAATGATTAGCGATTTGTGTTGCAAGTTGACTAGCTGCCGCTGAAGAGGGACGGAAATTTGTCGCCAACAAAATCCGATTGAGTCGAATTCGGGTTAGACCTTCACGATGTTCGACAAAATCTCTCTGTGGAGGTCTCATGGCAAGCACGGCACACGGTGCCTCGGCGATGATCTCTTCTGCAATAGAACCACCAAAAGCTCGCGACAGTCCTTTGCGGCCTCGAGTAACGACTGTGATTAGATCAATTCCATTACCCGCCGCCCTTCGAGCAATTTCCGAGGAGGGCTCACCATCCACAATAATCGGATCGACCTCGATGCCACGCAGTAGCGGATCAGCAAGCAGACTTTCTATTTCCGCGCGCATCTGAAGCAACCATTGATTCTCCTGATCCTCAAGTTCATGCCGCGGCAGCGTGAGCAGGTTGGGCGGAACCTTTGCACTTTGCACACTAAATAGAACAACTCTTCCATTGCCGTCCCGGGCAAACGCAGCTGCGTACTTTAAGGCGGCGTGCGAATGCGACGAAAAGTCTGTCGGAAAGAGAATGTTTCGGAAAGGGTACATAAAACCCTTCTGGTCAGATGTCCGACAACTTCATTTTGTCGGGTACTTGTGTTGAGTCGACAAACTAAAGTTGTCGGATATGTAGTCAAACTAGATCAGGTGGGTTGAAGTTTCAAGGAGAATTTGGCTGTCGCCGTTTTGTTCACTGATCTGTGCTGTCTGACAAACTTCAATTTGTTGAGTGCTCGGCTTGGGCGACTCCACCGACAAACTAAAGTTTGTCGGACATTAGAAGTCGCGCGCTTTTTTCTTCCCCTTTTTCCCTGTTCCATGCCAAACTCCGCAAGCATTCCTTAACGTCAGCAGGTACAAAAACAAATAGAGTTCTCCAAATCCCTTTCCGGAGGCGACAACCTTTGCTTCGAGGAATTTTTCGCACAAAGAACCTTGACGACATTCTGGCGCATCTTGGTGATCCGACCCACTCGTTGAAACGAAGCCTGGGAGCATTCAGTATCACGCTCCTTGGAATCGGGGCAATCATCGGTGCGGGTATCTTCGCAACAGTTGGTACCGCCGCAGCTGGTGATGCTTCGCGACCCGGGGCTGGTCCCTCATTGATGCTGTCGTTCTGTATCACCGCCATCGTATGTGCGTTCACCGCCCTCTGCTATGCGGAGATGGCTGCCATGGTCCCCATCTCGGGTTCGGCGTATACCTATTCTTACGCAACCCTGGGTGAGCTGGTAGCGTGGATAATCGGCTGGGATTTGATCCTCGAATATGCGATTGGCAACGTCGCCGTAGCCATCAGCTGGGCCAACTATTTCAGATCCCTGCTTGAGACGCTTGGGATTGACATTCCACTATGGTTGTCGACTGATTTTCGAACCGCCAGAAAGATACCGGGGTTAATCGAGAACGCACCGCATATTTTCGGCCTCCCTATAGTCTTCAACCTCCTGGCTTTCGGTATCGTTGCTTTGATCACCATTGTGTTGGTTTGGGGAATCAAGGAGTCTGCCCAGTTCAATGCGGTCATGGTCGTTATCAAGATACTTGTGCTGCTGTTCTTCATCGTGATCTCTCTATACTTTGTCTCACCCGCCACCATGACCAAGAACTGGCATCCGTTTCAACCGAACGGATGGGGTGGCACACTAGCGGGCGCCGCTGTGGTCTTTTTTGCGTACATCGGATTTGATGCGGTATCAACTGTCGCAGAAGAGACTAAGAATCCCGCTAGAGATCTGCCTATCGGTATCATCGCATCACTCATCATATGCACGATCTTTTATGTCGTGGTGGCCGGTGTCTTCACGGGCATGCTTCCTTACAGCGACCTCGTACGCCGCTTGGCAACGGAACAGGCAGAGCCCTTGACGATGGCACTTGACCATGTTGCACCGGGAGCGAAGTGGGCCACTGGCATTGTTGCCTTTGGGTCAGTTGTGGCACACACCGCTGTGCTCCTGGTATTTCAACTTGGTCAGCCACGTATTTTCTTCTCCATGGCGCGAGACGGCTTACTTCCACCGGTATTTTCCAAAGTCCACCCTAAGTACAAGACGCCTCACGTTACCACGATCATGACTGGAGTTGTCGTGGGTGGCTTTTCCGCAGTAATGAGCATCGACGAGATGGTCGATCTCACAAACATTGGGACGCTCTTTGCCTTTGTGCTTGTATGTGTTGGCATCACGATCCTGCGCTACAAGGAACCTAGCCGCGCACGACCCTTTAAGGTCCCGTTTGGACCATGGTTGTTGCCCATTGCGGGCGCCATCTCGTGTCTGTTCCTGATGTACTATCTGCCTCCTACTTCATGGTGGCGCTTTGTCGCGTGGTTGATGATTGGTCTCTCGGTTTATCTCTCCTACGGTTATGCTAAAAGTGAACTGGGGCGGAAAGTTAACCGTCCGAGGACGACGCCTGGTTGGCTCATGCTTCTGGGGCTGGGATCCTTTCTGATCGCAGTCGGCATTCTCATGGTCCCACATCACGCAGCGATCAGTGAGCTGTCAGCGCTGATCAATGAAGGAAACAAACGTACGATTGTGGCTGTCGGAAGCATCGCGGTGGGAATACTGTGCGCGATAATTGGATCGATCATTGGAAAGTCGAAAGACTAAAGCTCATGAACGCATTACCAATAATCATCGGCGCACTCTGCGTAATCGCAATCTCCTATCGTTACTACTCCGCCTTTATCGCAGCCAAGGTACTTGCGCTTGACGATAGCCGTCCTGTGCCATCGAAAACGATGTATGACGGGCATAACTACTACCCAACTAATAAGTGGGTATTGTTTGGTCATCACTTCGCCGCGATATCAGGTGCTGGTCCACTAATCGGGCCCGTACTCGCTGCTCAGTTTGGTTTTCTTCCAGGCCTGCTATGGTTGGTAATCGGGGTCTGCATCGGCGGCGCGGTTCACGACTTCATGATCCTGGCTGGCAGCGTGCGACGAAAAGGAAAGTCGTTGGCGGAGTTGGCTCGCACTGAGATCAGTCCACTTTCAGGCCTGGTTGCGGGAGTCGCAATTCTGTTCATCGTGGTAATTGCATTAGCAGGGCTTGGCTTAGTGGTTGTTAATGCACTCGCCGAATCTCCGTGGGGCACTTTTACAGTTGGTTTTACAATTCCGCTGGCGCTTCTGATGGGCCTCTACATGTACCGGTTTCGCAAAGGTAAGATTGTTGAAGCGAGCATTCTTGGTGTTATTGGCTTGCTCTTTGCCGTTTACCTTGGTGGCAAGATAGCCGACTCTTCATTTGCTTCAACATTCACACTCTCACGCAATAGCTTGATCGTCATTATGGCGGCCTACGGGTTCATAGCTTCAGTCCTACCAGTCTGGATGCTTCTTTGTCCGCGTGATTACTTGTCGTCATATCTAAAGATAGGGACCATCGCATTTCTGATCATTGGTGTGATCCTGGTACACCCAAATCTCAACATGCCGGCGTTTACACCTTTCACCGCCGGCGGTGGACCAGTCATTCCCGGAAAGTTATATCCATTTGTCTTTATCACGATCGCCTGTGGTGCAATTTCCGGTTTTCATGCACTCATTTCTTCCGGCACAACTCCAAAGATGATTGCCAAAGAAACCGACACTAGAATGATTGGCTACGGTGGAATGTTGATGGAAGGTATCGTGGGTATTGTTGCACTCATTGCTGCGACTTCACTCTTCCCCGGCGATTATTTCGCAATCAACACGCTGCAAAAAACAGACGCCCAAAAAGCCGCGTACGTGCAAATGGTTGATTCGCACAGCGACGCTGGTTTCAATCTAAAACCCCAGGAAATTGATCGACTCGAACAGGAGTCCGGCGAGAAAAACCTACGTGGACGTACAGGCGGAGCAGTGACGCTCGCTATTGGCATCGCCAAAATATTTTCTGGAATCCCCGGTCTTGGTGGCTTCATGAAGTATTGGTATCACTTCGCGATAATGTTTGAAGCTCTGTTTATTCTTACTACGATCGATACTGGGACTCGGGTAGCGCGATTCTTGGTTGGGGAATTCGGCGGGAGGCTCTACAAACAACTGGAAGAGCCCAATTGGCTTCCGGGCTCTATCGCAACTTCAGCAGTAGTTGTGTCGGCGTGGGCTGCTTTTATCTGGTCTGGATCAATCTCGACAATATGGCCCATGTTCGGAATTGCGAATCAACTCCTCGCGGCGGTCGCATTGTGCGTGGCGACGACCATGATCATCAATTCAGGTAAAGCCAAATATTGTTGGGTAACTTTAGTTCCACTTAGTTTTGTTAGCACGACGACTCTGGTTGCGGGATTCAAGTCGATCACAGACATATTCTGGCCGCTCGCGCAAAAGCCTGAGACAGCTCTTCAGGGTTACATCAATACGGGACTGACTGCGATCATCATGTTTGCCGCAGTAGTAATCATGTTTGATTCGATCCGACGTTGGTTGGGAAGTCGCAAACGACCAGAGCCAATCGGTGAACTGGCCGAAGCCTAATTCCGCAGCGCCATCCAGAAATCACGAGGATATAGACGATACAACTGCACACTTGGACCAAGTGTCGACTTTAAGTACGCCTCGTAAGCAACGAACTGCTTCTCTGCGCCGATGACGAAGTAGATCGATCCTGGAACCGGCGCCAATTTAGGATCATATCCCGGTAGAATCTTCGCGTAGACTGGTCCCATCCGATTGTAGAGCTCATCAGACAGGTTTGGAGTCTTTCGCAAATTGAGTACAGCCTGACGAAACTCTCTTACCATCTCAGGTTTGAGTCCATCAGCAATGTCCGCAGCCATCGATTCGCCTCTCGCTTCATAAGTAGACGCTGAACGAAACTCGATGAATGCCTGTGCAATCGCGTAGTCCGTAAGGCCCGGGTCACGCGGGGCTTTCTGTAATTCCTCAATGACAAACTTCAGCGTTTGAGGGATTTCAGGAGTTCGTTCGGCGTAGTAGTTTTCGCGGCCGCTGGTTGGAGAACTGCCAATTCCATTGCTGTAAGCGAGTCCTGCTCCGATTGTCTTAGTAAAGATGCTGTGCGAACCACCTCCTCCATAAAGTTTTGACGCGAGATATTGCAGCAACGCATCGCGACTTTTGTCATCGTATGTAACCAGAGGTGCCGAATTCATGATCACACCGGATTGCGAATTTGGATTCACAAGTCCGACGTAAACCGGGGTGACGGCCACCTTCACTCTCTGACGAAGACGCCCATCAACCAATTTCGAATTCGAGTAATTAACCGCAACAAATTCTTTCTTCTCGAGTCCTGCGATTAGGCTTTGAACATTCGCATCGAGTTGTTTCTGTGATTCGAGCGACCCAACTACAAATAGACGAGCATTACCGGTTTTCAGTATCGCCTGGCGAACTCGATCCAGATTGGTGAGTGTCTTGTCAGGAGAGACAAGCAAGTCGCTTTTCATTTCCATCACAAGATAGTTCCAATCGGCGGCGAGCGAGGAGTCCGGAATGTCGTTCAACAGTTGCTCCAGATCCTTAGCCGCTTCAATTGCCAAAGCCTTCGCCCCAGCTGGAAGAGCGTTAGCGTCATTGACGTACGCCTTCAAATCATCAGGCACTGCTCCGGTCGCTTGCTTCCCTTGAATTGCCGCCAACAATGCTTTCAAGTCGTCGCGTTTCGCGTTCTGTGCAGCTCCGGCAAACTTTTGCAGAAAACTGGAAATCGCTTCCTGGTTTTCACCAGCATCCTTCAACATCCATCGTAGACGATGGACATTGTGCGCCCGCGTCAGAAAGGATCCTGTCGTCATGATCAGCATATTGTCCTGTTTACGATAAGCGTTTGAAGGATCGTTCACCCAACTCTCTTCAGATCCTTGCATCGTGCTACGCAAACCGGCCAACGCTTGATCGACCACGTCGCGAATTCGTGCCAGATTTTCCGTTCTCCAGTTAGGATGAAACAGAATCAAGTTCATCCAATCGACAGCTCGCTTCGATTCCGCAATATCGTTACCGGAACCGCGAACGACAAGCTCAACCCGTCCAGTTCGATTATTGATACTAAAGCTCGAATTAAGGCTCAGGATCTCTTTCTTCCATAACTCGCTCATTTCATCGTAGGTGATTGGCTTACCGTCTTTGATAACTCCAACACGCGTGAGCAAGGCGGGCAACAAGGAAAGAAACACGAGGTCGTCTTCGGCTACACTTCCGAGTTTTAATGCCACTCCTGTCGTCGCACTGGTCATATTGTCAAAAGTAGAGGAGACATAAGGGACACCGTTTGCCGCAGTACTCACTGTGAAGTCGATTTGATCGTCAAGGGTCATTGGCGGAGTGTTAATAAAACCAATACGCGGATCCTTCTTCGCCATCTCGTCGATCTCGGCACTGGCTGCGTTGTAGTCAACCTGGTAACGCTTGATCGTTTCTTGTTCATCACCAGTCTGGTATTTAGCCTTAAGTCTTGCGACTTCTGCGGCGGAGCGTCCGAGACGTTCCTGCTCGTCCTGTTTTATCAACTGGGGGTTCGGCTTCGTTGCCAGTGCGTAAGGTTTGGCCGTTAGGCCCCATGTTGTAACGTAATCACGCCAAACGTTTTGACTCTTCGCGAGCTGCTGATCGACAAATTCTATTTCCGGCTTCATCGTCACAGACTTGTTAAAGCCCGGCATTTTATTGATCCTGTCCAGTTGGTCCATCCAGGCAGATCCAGTATTACGAAAGCCAAATCCTGGGGGAGAATTTACAAACTTACTCAAACCACGCCGCGTTTCCGTTACTCGATTCTTCATCCGATCGTTGAATTCAGTTAGTTCGGTCGAACCATCTTTGAAAGCAGCGATTCTTGTGATCTCGTCGAGTACTTGTTGACGGACTTCCGCAATCTTTTGGTCGGTCATGTTCGCCGGTGGCACATCGTTGAAGCCGATATAGAGTGGATAGCCCATCTCTGAACTGACGAAGTTGAAAACACCTTGAGCTCCGAGGTCCGAGGTTCGAGTTTTCGTGTCGACAAACTTTTTGTAGAGGTTCGTCGTTGCATCACCGGCAATGTTGTCGAGAAATAGTTCCATCAATAACCATTCTGGATCAGCAATCCGCAGCGTAGCCGGCCAAACAAGAACTAGCAGGCCAGGCTGCTGTTCGTTGCGATGCGGATACTCGACAATTTCAATAGCCCCTGCTTGGGCCATTTTTGCGGACGGCAAATCAGCTTCCGTTTTGAATTTTGTTTTGGGTGGTTGTGGTTCGAGTCGATTCAGAATCGCGTCGGTTCGCGCCAACACATCCGCAAGCGGCATATCCTTCGGAAGAGAGGCGATCATTCCCATGTTAGCAAGGTGGTAGTTTGCGTCGTGAAAGCGCTTGATATCCTCCGGTTTCAGATTGCGGATACCTTCAGGTGAACCACCTGACACGAACGAGAGCGGATGGTTGGGACCGTAAATAGTAAGTGCAGCTTCGTGAAAAAGACGGGAGTTCGCGCGGCTGAACGAACTGGTCATTTCGTTGTAGACAGATCCCTTTTCTTCCAGACGCAACGTTTTGTCAGCCGGGTTTTCGGTAACCCCAAAGTTGCGTACTTCTCGCCGGATCTCCTCGTCGCTGTAGTTTGGACGAAGCAAGGCATTCATCTGACGTTCAAAATGATCGTAGAAAACTTCCGGTCCAGCCGCCGTGTTGAAGAAGTACGAAGTGCGGAGTTGTTGGGTGAAAGCATTAGACGTTACCAGCGACATTGTTTCTGCACTCGAAACTGCGCGTCCCACACTTCCTTTACCCAACAATAGATGCTCCTGTGTATGAGGCTCGCCCATATCGGAGGTGGGAAAGGAGTTGACCCAGATATGACCTTGCGGAACTGACTGAATGCGAAGGACGTCCAGCGTGAAGTTAGTGCGTGTGTGTACGAAACGAGCGCCCAGAGGTTTGTTCGATTCGTCGGTGTAAAGAGCGACGGTGCGGAATCCGTTGACTACTTTGCCAGGAGCCAAACTTTCAAACGAAATGTTTTGGGCTTTAACGCCATTTGTTCCCTGCCCGAAGAATGTCTTGACCGGCGTGACCAGTATGGATAAGCAGAGAAGCAGACTGAGGGACACCAAACGTCTTTTTTGCATCGGGAAACTCCTTAGCAGTGTGATACGGACTTTAGCTGATTCTGGGGAACCGGATTATAGCCGGAATTGGGAAATGTATGGCATTGACGTACAAAATGACCGGTTTACGAATAACCAATGGTTCCTATGCCGAGCCGACAGTTGGGAGATTGGTCATATATCATTTGAAATTTATCAATTGTCATTTTCCGGACTCCGGAGGTGGGGTTTGGCTTTTGAACTAGAAACTCGAAGATCCGAGTCCGAGGCCGAAGACCTATGTACTACCGGACTCCAAGCCACAAATGACAAATGGTAAATTTCAAATGATATATGACCATTGATTCTTAACTTGTCACCACCGTCTCCCAATTGGACAGCTTCTACGGAAATCGGCAATAATACGCGCTTTCGTCGAGACCGGGTGTCGCCGTCACGGCTACCGGAGCCCGCTCCGGCAGCGAAGAGCGTGACTCACTAAGACCACAGGTCGTTGAATCTCGCCATTATCTAGAAGAATCGGAAAGGAATTTCTCCAAAGTGGAACTATCGCTGATATTAATCATCAGCCTGCTGTTTGTTTGTTCAGCAGGGCTCATCTTCAAGAAGGCAATGAATAATCAACGGTTTATGTCGTTTGCCTCTACTTTCCGCCAGGGCCTGATTGGCGTGGCTGCCTCGTTGGCCACACTGGCTTTTGCGGTGCCAACTTACGCCCAATCGCACCAGGGTGGCGAGGCGAGTCTCGAACTACCCGACCTGTCGACGGTGACTTTCCTGAACGGGATAACCGGACACAATCTACTTCTGTTCGGCATCGTGGTCTGCGTTCTGGGTCTCGGCTTTGGTCTCGCCACGTACATGCAACTGCAAAAGATGCCGGTGCACCGTGCGATGAAAGAGATCTCCGAGCTGATCTACGAGACTTGCAAAACTTACCTTGTGACTCAAGGAAAGTTCATTCTCATTCTGGAAGCGTTTATCGCCGTGATCATTATTCTCTACTTCGGCGTGCTATCAGGAATGGAGATTCCCAGAGTAGCGATCATTCTGGCATTCAGTCTCGTTGGCATCGCAGGTAGTTACGGCGTAGCTTGGTTTGGCATTCGGGTAAATACATTTGCCAACTCGCGTACTGCCTTCGCCAGTCTCGAGGGTAAGCCATTTCCGCTTTATGCAATTCCGCTAAAAGCAGGAATGAGCATCGGCATGATGCTTATCAGTGTTGAGCTGCTGATCATGCTCTGCATCCTATTGTTCATTCCAGGCAGTTACGCTGGACCTTGTTTCATCGGGTTCGCGATTGGTGAATCACTCGGTGCAGCCGCCCTGCGCATTGCAGGTGGAATCTTCACGAAGATCGCAGACATCGGTTCCGATTTGATGAAGATCGTCTTCAAGATCAAAGAAGATGACGCTCGTAACCCCGGAGTAATTGCTGACTGCACAGGCGACAACGCGGGCGACTCTGTTGGACCAAGCGCTGACGGTTTTGAAACCTACGGAGTGACAGGTGTCGCGTTGATCACCTTCATTCTGTTAGGTGTATCGAATCCACGAGTTCAGGTGCAATTGCTCGTTTGGATCTTCATCATGCGTGTCATGATGATCATTGCGAGTGCGGTTTCCTACTTCGTGAACGACGCGATTGCTAAGGCTCGGTACAAGACCGTCGATAAAATGAACTTCGAGGCGCCGCTGACATCGCTCGTCTGGATCACCTCGATAGTTTCTGTCGTGATTACCTTCATCGTTTCAAAGCTGACGATTCCTACTTTGAGTGGCAACGACACTCTCTGGTGGAAGCTGGCCGTCATCATCTCCTGCGGAACGCTCGCTGGCGCGATCATTCCGGAGCTTGTCAAAGTATTTACTTCGACGGAATCCCGACACGTCAATGAAGTCGTCGTGTCCTCAAAGGAAGGTGGTGCGTCCCTTAACATTTTGTCAGGCCTTGTCGCAGGAAACTTCTCCGCTTACTGGTTGGGGATTAGTATTGTCGGGCTCATGGCGATAGCCTATTTCTTTGCGACGTTGGGAGATGCGTCGGGCTTTACCGTTGGCTCCTTAATGGTTGACCCAGTTGCTGCTCCGGTATTCGGTTTCGGTCTCGTCGCCTTCGGATTTCTGGGAATGGGCCCCGTGACGATTGCGGTGGATTCGTATGGACCAGTTACAGACAACGCACAGTCAGTTTACGAATTGTCATTGATTGAGCAGATACCAAACGTTAAAGAAGAAGTGAAGAAGGACTTTGGCATGGATGTAAACTTCGAACGCGCCAAACACTTACTCGAAGAGAACGACGGTGCGGGTAATACATTCAAAGCGACTGCGAAGCCAGTGCTGATCGGAACCGCGGTGGTCGGTGCAACCACAATGATCTTCTCGATCATTATGGCGCTGACAAATGGTCTGACAACCAACACCGAAGGGCTCTCGTTACTGCACGCGCCGTTTGTGCTTGGTCTGATCACAGGTGGTGCGGTGATCTACTGGTTTACCGGTGCCTCGACGCAGGCGGTTACAACTGGTGCGTATCGAGCGGTCGAGTTCATCAAAGCCAACATCCGACTCGAAGGTGTGGAAAAAGCTTCTGTGGAGGACAGCAAGAAAGTCGTTCAGATCTGCACACAATACGCGCAGAAAGGTATGTTCAATATCTTCCTGACGGTGTTCTTCTCCACTCTTGCATTCGCATTTGTTGAACCGTTCTTCTTTATCGGTTACCTCTTCTCAATCGCGATCTTCGGTTTGTATCAGGCAATCTTCATGGCCAACGCGGGCGGCGCCTGGGACAATGCGAAGAAAGTTGTTGAAGTTGATCTTAAGATGAAGGGTACGCCGCTGCACGACGCAACGGTTGTTGGCGACACAGTTGGTGACCCATTCAAGGATACGTCGTCAGTCGCGATGAACCCCGTGATCAAGTTCACGACACTCTTCGGCTTACTCGCTGTCGAGTTGGCTGTGAGTTTGACCAGACGTGCTAATGGCGACACGACGCTCACGCATATACTGGCGCTTGTATTCTTCCTCGTATCAGTGTTCTTCGTGTGGCGTTCATTCCACGGCATGCGTATTGGAACAGTAGCGATTGAGAAGGTACCGGAACCGTCGGTTGCCAAGAGCGCAGCGGGCGACTAACCTAAGTTTGTAGGGGCGTCCGACTGTGGGCGCCGCGCTTGCAGATATTCGTTACTTTAAGAAGGGGCGCCCAGAGAAGGGCGCCCTACAAAGTGTCCATATGACCAGTTACGATAAAGCCGATACATTAATGGGCGCGGTACTTGCGCCACTCGATTCAACCCGTTCAATTGGACTGGTGTTTGTGTTTAGTTTGTTTATTGCGGCAAGCGCGCAATTTGCGATCAACATTGGTCCCATTCCGATCACCGGACAAACGTTTGCCGTGCTATTGACAGGAGCTTTGCTTGGCTCACGTCTCGGAGCGGCTGCCGTCATTGCATACCTGATTGAAGGCGCAATTGGCTTGCCGTTTTTTGCGGGTGGTGGTGGCGGATTAATTAGATTCATAGGGCCAACAGGTGGCTACCTCGTCGCGTTCCCTGCTGCCGCTTATATAACTGGAGCATTTGCTGAACATGGTTGGGACAAGCGTTACCCAACCGCAGTGGCAGCAATGGCCATTGGTTCAGCGGTTGTTTTTCTAGGTGGCTGGTCGTGGTTTTCAGTCGTCACTAATACGCCGTTAGTTCCGGCCTTCAAGATTGCGGTGCTGCCTTATTTGCCTGGTGATGTGGTAAAGATAGCCCTGGCCGCCGCAGTATTACCAACTGGCTGGGCACTGCTAAAACGAAAAGCGTCCGAAGAGAAGCGTTAGTCTTTCGCATCACTTTCAACGTAAGCGCCCCTGACTTCAGGATTGAGGTCAGGGGCATTTTGTTTGATATCGTAAGATAATTCCCACTTGTGAAGCTAAAGCTTGGGAAGAATGAGAAGCTGATTCGTCGCGCAGGAACAGATTTCGACGGAGGTCTAAATAGTAATGTACGTGATCAAGGTGAGATCCCGGAATCGCGAGGAACTGGTCGAGTTTACTGACCAAGTCGCAGCGAAGCTCAAAGAGTCCGGTGCGAGTGAAGGCATAGTTGTACTTTACGTCCAACATACAACTGCGGGTTTGACGATCAATGAAAATGCTGATCCAGATGTGCCTCGCGACATGTTGCACGCGCTGCGAACGTTGATTCCACAACATGGGATGGGCTTTCGTCATGGCGAGGAGAATTCCGATGCGCATATCAAAGCGAGTTTGACTGGACCATCAGTAACGATTCCGTTCCAGGATGGCAAGTTGTTACTTGGTCGGTGGCAGGGAATTTTTCTCTGTGAATTCGATGGCGGTCGCGAGCGCCAAGTGATCATGATGGTGAGGTGAGTCCATGGCGCGATACGACAGCATCGCCAAACACTACGAAGCCGTCATGCGTCCTCTCGAACGATGGTTTCTGGATGCACTTCGCGACAAGACACTTAAGAAGCTCCCGCGCGGAGCTCACACACTCGAAGTAGGTGCTGGAACCGGGGCAAACTTCAAGTTCTATCCAGACAATTCGTACGGAGTCGCTAGTGAAGTGAGCGAAGAAATGTTGCGGCTTGCGAAGGACAAACCTCGACCTCTTGAAATCCATCTACTCCAAAACGACGCCGAAGACTTGCCTTTCGCAAACCACACCTTCGACGCGGCCTTCGCCACCCTTGTCTTCTGTTCGATTGAATCTCCTAATAGAGCACTCTCAGAAATTCGCCGCGTTGTGCGACCGGGCGGGACCATCGTACTGCTCGAGCATGTTAGACCAGACTCTTTGCTTGGAATACTATTTGATGTTTTGAATTTGTTCACCGCGCCGCTGCTTTGCGATCACATCAATCGCCGAACGGTTGAAACAGCTCGCGAGGCAGGTCTCGAAGTCTTGAGCGTCGAAAAGAGTCAATGGGGAATTCTTAATCTAATAACCTGTCGCGTGTAACACGAGGCTAGAATCCATGTCGAAAACAACGCTAGCCCTGGCTGCGCTAATCGTTTTAACAGCCTCGATCTGCTCAGCTCAAGAGTCGAAGATCGTCACGACGTACGACAAGAGTAAAAACGTTTCGACGGTTACTCTACCGCGCACTCGAATTGCCACCGACACTGGGAACTATCGCAGTCTCGATTTGTCGCTAAGATATTCATATCAAAGCTCGACACGTCCTGAACCAAAGACAGTGGAACTCGAGCTTGTCTCAGTGGTTAAGGCGAAGCGCTTGAACAGTGATCTCTATGTCGAGTTTTTGTTAGATGGTCAGGCCGTTCACTTCAGTTCAACTCGTTCAGCTATTCGGAACCCTGTGCCGGGCAGAACCTGGATTGGTGAACGTATGGTATTTCAGATTCCTTACGAAGACTTCAAAAAACTAGCGTTAGCACAGCAATTGGGAATCAAAATGGGCAGTTCGAGCTTTGAGTTGACTTCTGATCAACTCAAACTGCTACGTGAGTTTGTCGCATCAATAGATCCCAAACAGTAACTTTTTAGGCCACTGGCTTGTCCAGTGGTCCTCTAACGCTCGTTGCTAACAGCCGCCTTTATCTCTCCCTACGCGCGCAAAGCGCGCGGAGGGAGGTAAGCTTCCCAGTAGTAACAAACGTAAACTACCACTGGACAAGCCAGTGGCCTCAAAAGGGAATCTAATCAGGTTGGAGTTCCTTAAGAATCGCAGCAAACTTCTCTACATCCTCGCGCGTTTTTTCCATGGCTCTTCGACTATCGAGATACGCTGCCCACGTTGGGGTTTGTGTCAAAGCTTTCGTCGTGTCCTCATCTAGAACCTGGGCCATCACCGCTACAAGATCACTAACCACGCGTGTATGTTCGATTAGCGATTCAATGATCGAGTACGCCAGGCGTGCCTGAGCGTAGTCGAGGTCACGTGCCGCTATATCGTGAGGCGTAGTCTCTTCAGCCATTTTCACTCACCTCGTACCAACTACCACGAACAAACGGTAACTCGTGGACAGTGGCCGTGGTATCGCCAACGTTTACTGTGGTACCGGGCGCGATGTATTCGTAACGAAGATATCCGAGAGCTATAGTCTTCCGAAGCGCTGGAGAAACCACTGTTGAGGTAATGCGACCAATCTCCTTCTCATTGGCGCTGATCGAGTTTCCCCGTTCGATTAAGTCATCGGTTTCAAGAACCAAACCGCAGAGTTTCTTTGCAACGTGTCCTCGGTACTTGATCCGCGCAATTATCTCCTGTCCGATATAGCACCCCTTTGTAAAACTCACAGCGGCGTCAAGATTTGTTTCCGTGATGACATTGCTTTCATCCATATCAACGCCAAATCTTCCGATGCCGGCCTCAACGCGAAGAATATTCAGCGCCTCTTCTCCGACTGGCCGTGCACCTGCGCTTACAAGTTCTGTCCAGAGTGCTGTAGCCGAGCCGGAGGCGACAATGAAGTCAAACCCGTCTTCAGAAGTATGACTTGCACGAATGACTTCCACGTGATCGTCATGCCACTTAACATCAAGGCTGCCGTCTTTTGGAATCTGACCAGCGCCGATCAATATGGTATTTAGCACGTCTCTCGCTTGAGGTCCCTGGATGGACAACATTGCCGTATCGGGTGTTACATCCGTTACATGAAAATCGCCTGCAAGTGTGAACCGCTTAATGGAATCTAAAACTCGATCATGAGTTTCTTTCTCGGTATCAATAATGAAGGTTGGCCCTTTTGTATCATCACTTAATCGAATCACTCTGACAGCAGCTACCAGCCGGCCTTGAACATTCGGAAAAGCGGCGGCCATCCAATGATTGACTTCGAGCGTTTTCATGTCGTTCGTGATGAGACCATTGAGGAACATGACAGCCTCTGTACCGCTAACCCTGATACGTCCGCGCGAAGATAGATCAATCACTCCAACGTGGCGACGAACAGCCTGATATTCGCCGGCAACATCACCATACGTTTGAGTTATCTCACCTGCCCTAATAACTTCACTCACAACTTTCTACTCCTATAGCGCGGCGCCTTAACGCTACCTCAAACAACTCGCCTAATAATCTGAAGCTCACTCTATTGAAGCGGCGTTGAATCACCGCACTCCAGGGAGATCGCTTTAGCTACGATTTCATAATCCTTCAGCTGTTGTGCCTCCCGTCGGTGTGATGCGAGCACTTGCGGGCTCGGATGATATATCGGCACTAACACGCGACCGTTCCATTCATGAATCTTAGCAACCTCATCTTTCAGATTGAGTTCATGATAGTGAATGCGCTTTAACGCCTCAAGCGCGACCGATCCCAACGTCACGATCACTTTTGGATCAACCACCTCAATAGTCTTACGCAGGAACTTGGAACAGTTTGATAACTCTTTCTGAGTAGGTTTGCGATTGGCGCCTGACTCCGAACGCGGATTGCACAACGCGGCGCTAGTGAAAAATATCCGGTCGCGCTTTAGTCCAATTGAGCGTAGAAATCGATCGAGATTGATACCCGACTGATCCCCCGAGAACGGCACTCGTGTTCTATCAGCTCCTTTTCTACCTGGCGCCTCACCAATAAACATCACACGAGCTTTGATCGAACCGTTTAAGTCGCTGAGCACCGCGCTTCGGCCGCACATGTCAGGGCAAAGCGTGCAGTTTGCAGCCTCTCCTTCCAGCTCTTGAAACAAGCGATACGCAGGCGAAATTCCAGACACAGTACAGAGTTAAGCACAACATAAAACGAATGAGAAACGATGGGAACTTTCCTCACAAGTATTCAACCAGCGATCAATCAAGCAGATGCAGCTTGGGCAGTCAGGAAGGGGGCATTGGCAGTAAGTCAAGCTTCATAGAGTTTCAACGCACCCCGGGGCAACTTCATTTTCGCTTCAACTTAGAGGGTATGAAGTGTCTTTAGGCCACCTGGCTTGTCCAGTGGTCTTTAACGCTCGTTGCTAAATAGCTTCCCTTGAATTTCAGTTCAGCGCACGCAGGCGCGCCGGAAGGAAAAATCTGGTTCCTTGTAGCAACGAGCGTAAACAACCACGGCGCAAGCCCGTGGCCTCAAACCAGCCCGATGCTCTCCAAGTTGAAGGGAAATGAAAGTTGAGCGAAGGAGTGTTGAAGACTATGAGTCTTTGAATTGCCGCTATGCCCCCTTCCTGACTGCAATTAATTAACCGTCCAGGTGACTGCCCACTTACTTCACGATGTCGATCTCACGAGTGACGATGTTCTGATCGCCATTTCGATAGGGCCAACCATCGGGACCAACCAGCTCCAGACGGATACTGTGTTTTCCTGGAGTCCAACCTTTCAGCACAATATCCTCCCAACGATCCCCCCATCGCATTTCTTCGTCATCCACTATGTAACGGACGCGATACTCTCCGCCGTCGCCTTTTAGTTTTGCATTAGCCAGAGAAAAGTTGATTACGACTTCCTCGCCTGCTCGAAACGTCTTGCCATTCTCAAGATTGAAAAGGAGCAGTGCTTTCTTGTGGTCCACATTGCCAGTGACCTTTGCATAATCCGCCTGCAGTTGTTTCGCTGGCCTATATTCCACCACCAGCACTTGATGTGGTGGGGGACTCACAAAGGTTGTCGCGGTGGTGTGTGAATTGTCGTTCGATCCCGAACAGGCTGCTACACAAATCAAAGCAAAAGCTGGCAGTAAACTTCTGAGTATTCTGGATGTGCGCATGTCGTGAGATTTGAGAATACACTCAATCGGCTTTTCAGTCTTCTGGGGTAATTTGAGCGGGAGCCTGGATTCATAAGGTCACGGGCTTGCCCGTGGTTGTTTACGCTCGTTGCTAACCAGGAAACTTGTTTTCCCTTCGCGCGCTATGTGCGCGGAGGGTGAGATAAAGGCGCGGTTTTAGTAACGAGCGTTAGAGGGACCACTGGACAAGCCAGTGGCCTAAAAAGCAGTTCGATACGGCTTGGCTTGCGAGAATGAGTATTGACTGGAGAACTCCTTTAGATTCAATGAACCTTTCCCGCAGCTGCTCCCTTCGTGACTGCTTTAACTCTTACTTGGGCCAGCTTGTCCCAAAGTTCTAGACATTTTGTAAGACCAGTGCAAGAATCCGCAAAACTCAATTCAAGCGGTCCATCATTTCAGTTAACGGAGGGCGACAGATTTTCTATCGCGCGCGACTCTTATGAATAAGACTAACTCGCTGGTATTAGTGTCCATCATTCTGCTTATCATCAGCGCAGCCTTAATTGCGGCCTGTAACAAGACTGCCACGACTCCGGATCTAACCGGTGGTTTTACACCCGAAATCCAACCTCTGCCACAACCACTCACCACTTATGAACCCATGGTTATTCCGCCTGACAATCCAATGTCACCGGAAAAAGTCGCACTTGGCCGGCAACTGTTTTTTGATGAACGACTCAGTTTTGACGGATCCAGGTCGTGCTACTCATGCCACGTCTGTGAGCATGGTCTAACCGATGGTTTACCAAAAGCTATCGGTGCCGGGAATAAACAGCTACCCCGAAGTAGTCCTACTCTTTGGAATATCGGCTACCACAAAGAATTCTACTGGGACGGTCGTAGCCCATCTCTCGAGAAACAAGCGCTTGCCGCGTGGACCGGGGCCAATATGGGCGCCAAGGCGGATGACATAGTTGCGAAGTTGAACGGTTTGCAAGGGTACAAAGCACAATTTCAAAAGGTCTTTCATAGTGATGCGACTCCCGACAATGTGGTCAAGGCTATCTCCGCTTACGAACGAACGATAATTAGCGGCAACACGGCGTGGGATCGCTTCAAAGCAGGCGACACTTCTGCATTAAACGAAAGCGCTACTCGTGGTTGGAACATCTTCCAGGCCATTAAATGCAACAACTGCCACGATGGAGTCTTGTTTACAGATCAGCAATATCACAACGTTGGAATTGGCATGGACCAGAAAGAACCTGACCTTGGTCGCTTTAAGGTGACTAACAAACCTGAAGACACAGGCGCATTTATGACACCCACCCTACGTGACATTGCGCGGTCTGCACCGTATTTCCACGACGGAAGTGCGAAGACTCTAGAAGAAGCCGTTGACATAATGCTCGCTGGGGGAAAACCCAATCCGCATCTCGACAAAAAGAACCTCCAACCTCACAAACTTGACGCAACCATGCGTGAAGACTTGTTGAATTTTCTTAAGTCGCTGAATGTTGACTGTACCTTGACGAAGCCAGCATTACCCCAGAAGTGAGACAACTTATCGTGCAAACTAAAAAGCGTTGGCCTGAAAAATCTTCAAGCCAACGCTTTCTCTTTGACGATTCCGAAACCTTGCGATCTCAGACGCTGTCATCTCAGGCCCGCGCCGTTTGTGACCCAGTACTTCGCTTCAAACGCTCATCTACAGTCGCCCAGTTAATGTTTGAAAAGAAAGCCTCAATGTACTTCGGACGTTCGGCGGGTTTGTAGTCAAGCAAAAATGCGTGCTCCCAAACATCCATTACAAGGATCGGACTGAATCCGGCTACATTTCCCGTCTCATGTAAAGTGATCCAGTGATTTGAAAGTCGGCCATTTGCCGGGTTCTGGTTACAGATGGCCCAGCCAACGCCGCGCATCTTACCAATGCCTACAAAGTCGGTTTTCCATATTTCATAACTACCGAAGGTCGCTTCGGCAGCCTTTATAAAAGCGGACGTCTTTGTTGGGTTTCCGGTCCCACCACCCTTTTGTAAATTATCGAAATAATACTCATGAAGAACCATACCGTTGTATTCAAAGCCAAGTCTGCGCGTGAGCTCCGAGTATGCGGGCATCTCCTCCTGGTCCACCATCGCGTCCTTAATAAACTCCGTGATGCGATCGGTGAGATTGTTAGTTTCCTTAACGTAGCCTTCATAAAGTTTGAAGTGCATTTCCAGGGTTTCGTCCGAGATTCCCTTTAACCCGCTCAGGTCGAATTGGCGTGCTTTATAAGAACCGGGTGTCATTTTGCGTAAACCTCCAATGGAAAAAAATGAAATTGAATAACAAAAGGTGTTGGGGGTTCAGGAAAGAGTATCGGGGCTTAGTGTGCCAAATCGGTGTAGACCTTGAGAAATTAGTGTGAAGACCCGGGATAGACTAAGTACGGGTAGTGAAGAGTAGCCAGAGTTTAAGACAGTTAGCTTATTGCACGAGGAATGTGAAAATGCCTGTCCCGCACGAGCAGAACAGGCATTTTTTTACTTAAATCAATTCTTACTTGCCGAAAATAATCCAATCGCCGTGGGAAGTTCCCATGAAGAAAAGCATTGGCAGCGAAAGCCACGCATTAGTGCGGGAAGCAATGAACGCCTGGCGTGCTAACTCGGGTGGAGCTGCAGGTCCAGTACCAGCTGTGGCTGCCAGAACGCGTTTGTTGTTTGGCCAGATAATACCCCAAACGTTCAGTAACATTACGATACCTAAAGCACCACCAATGCCGATGGAGTAAGCCTTGTTACTAGCGTAGTTCTCGCCATTGATTGTCAGCATGAAAGTAATGAACTTAACGATGCCAAAGGTCACGATGAGTGTCAGTATGAACATGACAATCGCATAGATGCGACCATCCTTTATCACGCCCGGCACCTTCTTAATAATAAGAAATTCGATCAGGAACAAAACGATCGGATATGTTAACCAGGCAAAGACAACCGCCCATACGTTAACGTTGCCGTTTCCCAGGGCATTGGCGTTTCTAATATCGGGGGCGAGGATATACATCGCAAAGTAAGTGAAACCTGCGAGTACCGTTATTACTGCGCCCCAGCGGAAATACCAAAGAGTGTCGCCAAGCAGTTTTGGGTTTACCTTTTTCTTTGTATCGGCGTCGAGCGCCTTCTGAAGCGGTACATTGACGAGATTGAAAAAGTAGAGCAATCCAATCCAGAGCACGCCCGCGACAAAGTGAGACCAGCGCAGAAGTATACGCACCAGATCCTTTACGTCGGGCTCGTGAAATAATCCATCAAACATAGCCAGACTGGTGGGGAGATGAACAGTTGACTCAATTAACATACGTCCTCCGTGACTGGTTGGTTAGACATGGTCTGGTTTGGAAACGATAACAGGCAGGGCCGCCTGAGCTTGTTAATGTTGCTTGGAATACCGCCGAAGATTACACCCAGATACCATCGGCGTGCAATATAAGCTTTAGATTGTCGGTTGCTCAGGTCAACGGTCTAACTTCGGCTGTTGCTTCATACCTGAGTCGATTTGAAAACTCTACGGACCTGCTTAGTCCAGAGGCCGTGGTCCTGCGTCCATTCCTCGCACACTGGCCTGGTTTATCACTCGAACCTTGAGGTCCTGATCAACGTGGATTTGACAGGACAAGCGGACATTTGCTGCAAGCTCCGACTCTACCGAGAGACGGTTGCGTTCAAGTTCAGCCATTTCTTCCGGATTACCGTCGAGAATCTCAACGCGACAAGTGGTGCAACGCGCGTTGCCACCGCAGCGATGCAGGATGTCGATTCCTGCATCCTCGATCGCAAGGACAAGTTTTTTACCTTGAGGTGCTTCGATCTCAATTGAACCAGTGGCAGTTTCAGCCTGAATTTTGGCCATGTGTAGTTACCCCGAGTTGATGGTTTGATAGCGCCTGCAATTTGACACAAGAGTATGGCATGCGGCAAGTGAGGTGGGTGGAAGATTGGTCATCCGCGATATCACTCGAAATTTATCAAGTGTCATTGCTCGATGGTCTTTAGGCCACTGGCTTGTCCAGTGGTTATTTTACGCTCGTTGCTAATAACCGGTCCTTGACCTCACTCCTCCGCGCGCAAGCGCGCCGAAAGGGGAGGCAAGCTCCTTGTAGCAACGAACGTAACAACCACTGGGCCAGCCAGTGGCCTTAAGTTGGCCTTAGTTAATGATTACTTAGGCACCAGTCGTAACTCCATGAACAGCGTGTCGTCAATGGGGGTTGAGTAATACGGCGAGATCTCCTTGAAGCCAAATGATCTGTACAAACCAATCGCGTCATCCATTCGCCCTGGCATAGTATCCAAACGAATTCTCGTGTACCCAATCTCCTTAGCCTCATTGAGAATCGCCTGGACCATCTTTCGGCCGAGTCCTCTTCCGCGAAACGCCGGACGAATATAGAGACGCTTCATTTCACAAGTTGCGTCATCAATCTTTCGCAGCGCTATACATCCCCCGACTACATCGTCTTCACTTACCAGGAGCAATCTGCCGTCTGGACTCGCATACTCTCCAGGCAGCTTCGCAAGCTCTTCGGCGAAGTTTTGAAAACACAAGCTAATGCCCAAACTAGCTTCGTACTCCTCAAAAAGACTGTGAGCAGTCTGGATGTCCAAATCCGAGCTAGCCTGGAAGATTTTCATCGCAAATGAAAAAGGAGACGAGATAGCTCCCGTCTCCTTCGTACATCTAATCTCGAAATTTTATGCAGTGAACGACGTACCACAACCGCAACTACCTGTCGCGTTTGGATTCTTAAACGTAAATCCGGAGCCCATAACACCGGTCACGTAATCGATCTCAACTCCATTCAAGTACTGCGCACTGAACATATCGACGAACATTCGTACGCCTCTTTCATCGATCACAAAATCGCCTTCGCGAGATTGCTCTTCAATGTTCAAGCTGTATTGAAAACCGGAGCATCCGCCTGGTACCACTCTTACCCGAAGACCGGAAGTTTCCGGTAAACCTTCTTCACTAGCCATGAACTTCATGATCTCAGTCGCTGCTGATTCAGTGACGTTGAGGCTCACGGTCGGTGCTGTTGTTGCTGACATATCTTGGTCCCCTCTAGTTATTCAAATTGGCCCTTCATTGACCGTCTTTGGAATTAGGTCTTGGGTCTTTTTCTAGCAAAGATCTAAGACCTAAAACCAAAGACCCCCATGTAACAACGAACCAAAGGCCGCCTTTATATTATTGCCCTTTGCCTAAAACAACAAGTTCGGGTTTCATTGCCTCTATTGAGATCCGACGAGCGACTTCCTCGGCTACACGCCGAAATGCTTGAGCCTGCGGGGAATCCGGTTTGCCAACCACCACGGGAACACCATTATCTCCGCCTTCTCGAACTTCAATACCAAGCGGCACTGCTCCCAAAAACGGTACATGATAAGCAGACGCGAGTTTTTCACCGCCGCCTTCGCCAAAAATGTTGTACCGATTGCCGGTATCCGGAGCAATGAAATAGCTCATGTTCTCCACGATACCGAGCACTGGTATGGCAACCGTTTCAAACATTCGGAGCGCCCGACGTACATCCGCAACGGCGACGTCCTGGGGCGTTGTAACCAGAACCGCACCCTGAACCGGAACGAGTTGAGCGAGCGATAACTGAACATCACCAGTTCCTGGCGGCATGTCCACTATTAGATAATCCAGTTCGCCCCATTTAACGTCTGAGAGGAACTGCTTTACTAAACCGTGCAGGATTGGACCACGCACAATCATTGGCTTGTCGCCCGGTTGCAGCAATGCCATTGACATAAACTTCACGCCATACGCTTCAATCGGGATCAGCTGGTTACCTTCAACTTCTGGTCTTGCGTCACTGGCTCCCAACATGATTGGAACGTTTGGCCCATAGACATCGGCGTCCATTAAGCCAACGCGGGCGCCATTGAGTGCGAGCGAAACAGCAAGATTTACGGCGACGGTTGATTTACCTACACCGCCTTTGCCAGACGAAACTGCAACGATGTTTCTGACTCCCTCAATAACGACTTTTTCGCCAAGGCCGCGTCCCTTTGGCACTTCCGCGTCCATTGTTACTGCTACCGAAGTAACGCCCGGAATCGCACCCACAATCTCACGTGCGGCTGACTCCATTTCGGCTTTCACGGGGCACGCCGGAGTGGTAAGTACGATGCGGAATGAAACGTCGCCGCCCTGGATTTTGAGGTCTTTGATGAAACCAAGTGCGACTATATCCTTATTGAGATCCGGATCTTTGATTTGACTCAATCCGTCGAGTACTAATTGTTCGTTGAGTTCTGTCATAGTTACTGTAGAAGCTGGAATAGTGTTATTAGAAGCGTATCTGAAAGGTACATGTTTGACAAACCGGGCCGCGCGTATTCTTACTTAATTAGATGATTGACCAGACTGGCTTAACACAGTTGTTGCAGGATCCAGCTCATATAGGAGACGCTGGTGAGCCGCGTTTTACAGGCCGAATGGCATCTATCCGGTGCGGTGCGGCTCTAAGAGTGTCGATACAGATCGACGAGGCGCAAAGCATCTCTCAAGTCAAGTTCAAGGCCGCGGGATGTAGTGCGCTCGTAGCATCGCTCGAGTTACTCAGTCAAAATGTCGAGGGAAAATCTCCTAAGGAAGCGGCGATCTACGCACAGGATGCGCGAACGATTGCAAAGCTCCTGGGAACTGTCGACACCGACCTTGAGTTTTGTTCGACATTGGCGTGCGATGCTTTGTTGAATGCAATCCAGGATTACAGCAATGCTGCGAGGTTAGAATGGATCGGAGAAGAAGCACTTATTTGCACTTGCTTCTTCGTTTCGGAGCAAACCATTGAGCAAGAGATTCGAAGAAGCTCGTTAACGAGTGTCGCGGAAGTAACTAGAGCTTGTAGCGCTGGGGCCGGCTGTGGATCCTGTCATCAATTGATCCAGGAAATACTCGATTGTGAGACTGGTTCTTAGTGCTTTTACTCTGTTCCGTTTTTTGTAGTTTTAGATTCAACTTTGAGGAGCAACGAAAGGAATTGTCTGATTTGCCCCGTAGGGCGAGATGTTTATAGCCGGGTGATTCTCCGAAACCGCACTCCAACGGAGCGCAATGTGCCACCGCTGTCATTTGCCAGTTACATTTCGCTCCTGACGGAGCGCCGTTGTCTTAGTTGTTGCTTGCTATAGACATTTCGCTCCTCCGGAGCGAGAGTAAATGTTCAAAGGTTCGATTACCTTGAATCCAACTTTTCTAAAATTGTTCGCTCTGCAGTTTTTGAGGTTTAGACCAAGCTATGATCTACCTGGATAACAATGCCACCACCCGCGTTGCGCCCGAAGTTCTCGAAGCAATGCATCCGTACTTAACGACCGTTTACGGGAATCCGGCGTCGGCACATTCGTTGGGCCGCGAGATGAAAACGGCAGTTGAGACCGCACGACAGGAAGTCGCAGATTTGATCGGAGCGTCCGACACTAATGAAATTGTCTTTACTTCTTGCGGATCGGAATCAGATAACTGGGCCATCCGAGGTGCACTCGCGATTCAGCCGGAGAAGAAGCACATAGTAACTACTCTCGTCGAGCACGAAGCCGTACGCAATCTATGTCAGTTATTGGAGAACGAAGGCTATGAAGTAAGTTGGATTGGCGTAAAGGAGAACGGCGAATTAGACATTGAGGCCTTTAAAACGGCAGTTCGGCCTGATACAGCGGTGGTGTCGGTCATGCTGGCAAACAACGAGACGGGCGTGTTGTTTCCAATCGCGGAGTTGGGGCAGATCGTCCGTGAGAAGTCGTCGGCGTTGTTTCACGTTGATGGAGTTCAAGCAGTTGGGAAAGTTCCGATTGAACTTAAGAGCATGGGAGTCGATCTATTCGCCCTCTCTGGACACAAGCTGTACGCGCCCCAGGGTATCGGCGCGCTGTACGTTCGCCAGGGCTTGAACCTTCCGTCATTTATTGTTGGCGGAGCGCAGGAACACGGTCGGAGAGCAGGTACGTCTGCAGTACCGAACATTGTAGGTTTGGGAGCCGCGTGTCGACTGGTCCAGCATGACGATCACAAGAAAGTTGGGTCGCTACGCAACAAACTCGAGGATGGAATTCTCAGTACGATTGCCAATGCACGATTGAATGGGACTTTGGACCGTACCAGGCGCTTACCAAATACATCAAACATTTCCTTCGAGTTTATAGAAGGTCAAAATATCCTCATGCTTCTCGACAACGCTGGCATTTGTGTATCCACTGGCTCAGCATGTCACTCCAGTACTCACGAGTCGTCGCCAACGTTGAAGGCTATGAATGTTCCTTACACAGCAGCTCAAGGTTCAATTCGGTTTTCTGTTGGCAGGTACAACACAGAAGATGAGATTGAAAGAACTCTTGCGGTACTTCCGGGTATCATTGCAAAACTCGTTGAGATGTCCCCCTACGACAAAGAGCTCAAGGCAGGCTCGTCCAGCTGAGGTGAGAAATCAACTCAGTGCAAGGGCTTTTAGGCCACTGGCTTGTCCAGTGGTGGTTACATTGGTTGCTAATAAACAGACATTGATCTCCTCCTGCGCGCCCGCAAGCGCGCTGAAGGAAAGCAAGATCCTTGTAGCAACGAGCGTAAAACAACCACCGGACAAGCTAGTGGCCTTAAGCGAACTAACTAAAAGACCTGCCCTCCCACCTACAAAAATTCGACTTCCCTATAATCTACTTTTGAGAACCTCACTTTGCTGGTAGAATTTATCGGCAGACGTTGAGCTGAAAGGCCGCTAGAGATTTACTCCCTGATTTCTCCGGAGCACGCGCTTGATAGCACTTGAACAGCTCGGCCAGTCGCGTGCAAAAATCCTCAAAGGCTGCCACTCAATTGCGAGTTGTCACGCAATATGAGTCCATGTAGATGAGCCGTCATATGACTCACACCGGGTTGAATATTGCCAGTTAAAGTTACTGATTATTCAGGAAAGGTCTAAATAGCAAACCAAATGAGTACTGTTATCGAACCACCTGTCTCAAGTGTTGAGAAGAATCTGGAAGAAGTAGAGACCGTCACCATCCGATTCGCTGGAGACTCCGGCGACGGTATGCAGTTAACCGGGACTCAGTTCACTAACACCTCCGCGGTTGTCGGCAACGACATCTCGACCTTGCCCGACTTCCCCGCGGAAATTCGCGCTCCTGCCGGCAGTCTTCCCGGTGTAAGCGGTTTTCAACTCAATTTTTCCAGCCAGGACATCAAGACACCCGGCGATCAGCCCAACGTGTTGGTCGCGATGAATCCTGCCGCTTTGAAGGTCAACCTGTCTGACCTCGAGGATGGCGGAACAATCATCGTTAACACTGACGGCTTCACCGCCGAGAATTTGAAGTACGCTAATTACGCCTCCAATCCACTGGAAGACGATTCGCTTGCCGGTTACCGCGTTCACAAGCTTCCTATCTCGACGCTAAACATGAACGCGTTGAAGGGGAACGTAGAACTCTCGCGCAAGGAGATCGATCGCTCCAAAAACTTCTTCGCACTTGGCGTGCTGTATTGGCTTTACGATCGCCCGATGGAGAACACACTCAACTGGATCAGGGACAAGTTTGCGAAGAGTCCTGAGCTTGCCAAGGCAAACGAGATCGCGTTGAAGACTGGTTATAACTTCGCAGATACCACAGAAGTTTTTACGACACACTACACAGTTAAGAAGGCCCAGATTGCACCAGGTAAGTACCGCAAGTTGACTGGTAATGAAGCCACCGCCATCGGATTTATTGCAGCTTCGCAACTATCTGGAAGACCGTTGTTCTATGGTTCCTATCCAATTACTCCGGCGTCGGACATTCTGCACGAGCTTTCACGTCATAAGGCTTTCGGCGTAAAGACATTTCAAGCAGAAGATGAAATCGCCGCCGTTTGCGCCGCGATCGGGGCTAGCTTTGCCGGGCAGATTGGTCTAACCGGAACCTCTGGTCCGGGTGTGGCACTAAAGCAGGAAGCTATCGGACTCGCGGTAATGACCGAACTTCCACTAGTTATCATTAATGTGCAACGCGGTGGACCATCAACGGGCTTGCCGACGAAAACTGAACAAGCAGATCTGTTTCAAGCGGTTTGGGGAAGAAACGGTGAGTGCCCGGCACTTGTGGTTGCGCCATCTACTCCCGGTGATTGCTTCCACATGGCAATCGAAGCAGTAAGACTGGCATTCAAGTACATGGTTCCCGTCTTTTACCTTTCGGATGGCTATCTCGCCAACGGCGCTGAGCCATGGGCCATTCCAAAGCTCGACGAACTTCCAAAGATCGACGTCAAATTTGCGACCGATCCGGCGACGTTCATGCCCTATTCCCGCGACGCCGAAACATTAGCGCGACCGTTCGCGCTTCCTGGAACACCGGGACTTGAACATCGAATTGGTGGTATCGAGAAGCAACACATCACCGGCAATGTAAATTACGATCCTGAGAATCACCACTTGATGGTTAAGCTTCGGCAGGAAAAGGTTGATCGAGCTGTCAACGACATTCCGCTTATCGAGATAATGGGTGAGAAAAAAGGGAAGGTACTCGTCCTTGGTTGGGGATCTACCTACGGTTCGATTAGTTCAGCTGTGGAGAAGATGCAGAGTGAAGGTAAGAGCGTTTCGGCGGCACACCTCCGCTATCTGAATCCATTTCCGAAGAATCTCGGTGAAGTTTTGTCGGGATTTGAGACCGTGATAATTCCTGAGATGAATCTGGGTCAACTTTGCACGATGATCAGAGCAAAGTATTTGATCGACGCGGTGCCGTTCTCGAAGGTGAAGGGAAGGCCGTTCCAGATTCGGGAGATTGTCAGAAAGGTCGAGGAGTATCTCTGATTCAAGGTTCGCAGCTACAGCGTCAACCAGTAAGACTATTCAGGAGCGATAATGAGCACACAAAGCAACGGACATAACGGGAATGGTAACGGCAACAAGCCAATCGTTGAATCTGTCTCCGCGGACAGCGAAGTTGGATCGGCAGTCTCCGGGCGTGTTGCACCTCCGCCAGGACAGTTGAAGAAAGCTGACTTTGTCTCAGACCAGGAAGTGCGTTGGTGTCCGGGTTGCGGCGACTATGCAATCCTCAATAACGTTCAAAAAGTGATGCCTGAACTTGGAATCCCACGCGAGAAGATGGTGTTCGTGTCCGGTATTGGCTGTTCGTCGCGATTCCCCTACTACATGAATACATATGGCTTCCACAGTATTCACGGCAGGGCTCCAGCAATTGCCACCGGTATTAAATGCGCCAATCCTGACTTGAGTGTATGGGTAATTACGGGCGACGGCGACGCACTCTCAATCGGCGGCAATCACTTTATTCACGCGATCCGTCGCAATCTTGATATCAAGTACATTCTCTTCAACAACCGGATTTATGGTTTGACGAAGGGTCAGTACAGTCCGACTTCCGAGTTTGGCAAGAAAACGAAATCGACACCTCTCGGAACAATTGATTACCCGATTAACCCACTTTCGTTAGCGATCGCCAGTGAGTCGACCTTTGTGGCGCGCTCAATCGACATCGACGTCAAGCATCTTGGAACCATGGTTGAGGCGGCGGCCAAACACAAAGGGATCTCTTTCATCGAGGTCTACCAGAATTGCAATATCTTTAATGATCACGCGTTTGAATACTTCACAGAACGTTCGGTGAGATCTGATCGCGTTCTCTATCTTGAACACGAGAAGCCAATGGTGTTTGGTAAGGAAAGAAACAAAGGTATTCGAATGAATGGTGCTCATCCCGAAGTGGTTACGATCGGAGAGAATGGCATCACAGAAAACGATCTACTGGTCCATGACATTTATCTCAAGGATCCGTCAGTCGCGTTCATGTTAGCCAGAATGGAACAACCAGACTTTCCACAGCCAGTCGGAATTTTCCGAGCAGTGGACCGTCCTACTTACGAGGACATGTTGGTTGATCAGATTGACGCGGCCATCGCCAAGTCGGGACCGGGCAGTCTCGAGAAACTCCTCAACAGCGGCGACACCTGGGTTGTCGAATAGTTCCTAGTTAGGCCACTGGCTTGTCCAGTGGGGGTCACGCTTGTTGCTAATAACGGGACCACGATCTCACTCTCGCGCGCGCAAGCGCGCTGGAAAGCAAGATCTTTGTAGCCACAATCGTGACCACCACTGGGCAAGCTAGTGACCTAACTTGAGATTTCCTGGCAGTTGCACCCATTCCCAACTGCAAATTAAGGTAGATGGACTGTAAAATGAGCCTGAGCCAGGCAAAACCTGGCTTGGGCTTTTTCCGTATTACCAGCGCACAAATCCCTTCAAGACCTCCCTGGAGACAGAAATGCTTAAGTCAAACCAATTCCCTCGCCTGATTGCGTCGCTATTGTTGACCGCTATTGTCGCCGTCAGCCCGACATCGACCATAGTATTCGCGCAACGAGCCGCCAAACCGACTGTAGCCCGAGCCTCAGCGAAATACACTGAAGCGCTCGCCACCATCGAAAAAGCAATCGATCAAAAGAGACAAGAACTGGGTATACCGGGAGCTTCCCTGGTCATCGTGAAGGATGATCGCGTGATCTACATAAAAGGTTTGGGTCTGAAGAATGTCGAAAAGAAATTACCTGTAACTCCAAATACGCTTTTCGCGATTGGTTCATCCTCCAAGGCTTTCACCGCGATGATCACTGTCATGACCGCGGATGAACATAAATTATCACTTGACGATTCACCCAAGAAATATCTCCCGTACTTCAACCTCCGCGATCCCGATGCCGCCTCCAAAATTACTATTCGCGACTTGCTCTCACACCGGTCAGGTTTGAACCGAACTGACCTTGCGATGATTACAGGCGTCCTGAATCGAGCTGAACTAATCGAAGTTGCCGCTAAAGCGAAACCGACCGCAAAGCTGGGCGAGAAATTTCAGTACCAGAATGTGATGTACGCTGCGGCAGGCGAAGCAACCGCACAGGCACAGCATTCGACCTGGGACAAATTGATCGCGTCAATGATATTTGTGCCGCTCGGAATGCGGGCCAGTGACACAACTGTACAGGCAATGCAAAAGTCCCCTGATTTCTCATTTGGTTACGAATACAACGCGTCGACAAAACAAACTCGTCGTCTTCCTCAAAGAGAGATTTCCGCCGCTGCACCGGCTGGAGCCATTAACTCGAATGCTCGTGACATGGCCCAATGGGTGCGGTTCATGCTCAACGGTGGTGTTGTCAATGGCAAGCGATTGGTTTCCGAAAAGGGCTTCAATGAGATCGTCGCAAAGCAGATGAATGTTGGGGGTACAGTTGATTACGGACTTGGCTGGTTCATCCGACAGTGGAACAAACATAAGGTACTAGAACACGGGGGAAACATCGACGGGTTCAATGCTCAAGTTGCGCTTATGCCGGACCAGCGATTGGGTTTCGTTTTGCTCACGAACGTCTCATCTTCACCACTCGGCTCGTTCGCGATGAACACCATTTGGAAAAACCTGGTCGCGGTTCCGCCCGGAATGGAAACGGCCACGGCCCCAGCGGCGGATCCCAAGTTGGAAGTCGGCAAATACAAACTTCCCAATGCGGGCATTAACTTCGATGTCTCGATGAAAGACAATAAATTGACCTTGACTGTACCTGGTCAACCGCCTTACCCGCTCGAAAACCTTGGTGGACGCAAGTACAAACTGGCTGATCCTGCACCACCGGGATTCTTTGCTACCTTTCGCCCTATTAGTGGCAAGGAATCCGAATCAGAACTCTTTCTAGAGCAGCCCCAGGGCAATCTGGTTCTACCAAAGGAAACCGAGTCCGCGGCCAAGCCCGCTGGAAACGAACCTGCCGGTTACAGTGGGCCACTGGCGACGTTAATCGGTTCTTACGAAAGCGAATCATCAAAACAAGTAATTGAAATAGGGCTCAAGGAAGGTAAAGTTTCACTAGTCATTCCTGGACAGCCTCCGTATCCACTGGTTGAGAATGAGAAAGACAAACTGCGCAGTCCTGGTCTGCCCGAGACTTATTGGGTCGAAGTGAATCGTGATAGCGGTGGCAGTATTTCTGGCATCGTCATTAATCAACCAGAAGGTCGTTTTACTCTTCGTCGACTAATATCCTCGTCCTTAATTAGTGCTGACGATCTGATAGTGAAAATGATCGCCGCCTATGGTGGTCAAGAAAACTTGACCAAACATAAGTCTTCTCAAACTACGATTGAAGTCGATTTAGAAAATCAGGGTGTACAAGGCGACGGGGTTATTACCGCGCGCGCCCCGAACCTCACGGCGAGTGAGGTGACTCTCAAAGCGCTAGGGAAAAAGATCGGATCAATCGTTTCTTACTTTGACGGCAATAACGGCGGTGAACTAGTAAGTTTCGGGCCTGAAGAAGTGTATAGCGGCAAACGCCTGGAAGACATTCGACTAGGAGCCGATTTTTACGACGTAGTGAATTGGAAGAAGAACTACAAGATCACTGTCAAACGCCTGGCGAAGGTTGGCGACGAAGATGTTTACGTGGTCGAACGAACGGCTGATAGGGGTACGCCAATCACCGATTATGTTTCCGCCAAATCATTCCTCGTAATTAAGCGTGACAGCGTTGTATCGAGCGACACATCAGGAGTGGAGTTGCCACTGACGCAATTCTTTAGCGACTTCCGAATTGTTGAAGGCGTGATGGTTCCATTCAAGTTGGTGTCGAACAATATTGCTAACGGTGATGTTGTTTTGACGGTGAAAGAACTTAAGTGGGACGTCAACATTCCAGACTCAGTCTTTCACAAGCCAGTACGATAGCTCGTAACTTGGGACAGGGCGCATCTGCAAGCTCAGCTAGTGCTTGCTGGCTCGTTTCCTGGCCAGCCTTTTCTTAAATACTTCCTCGGCTCCCATCACATCCTGTCCGGTTTTCATTCCGGGCGTAGAGGGTGAATTTGTACTGGGAGAAACAGCACCGCTTCCTGTTTGCTGTTCCGAAACATCACCAAACATCTTGTTAGTCTTCTTCGCTTTTCCTCGAATTGCTGGCGTCGATTCCATCTCTTTTCGATTTCGATCGGCGTGACCAGCAAAACCGGTCTGCTGACCTCGGCGCTTTACTTCCTTCATTGCCCGGCCTCCTCTGTTTTCTTTTGATTCGCCGAGAAGACAAGCTAACAACTCTCGTGCCGTATTTAACCTGTAATACAAACTTTCGATTCCACCACTCAAGCTCTTCTGTCGGAGCGCGTACGTCCTCGTGCGCTTCCCTCGAAGAAGGCCTCTTCCCGTCACGACAAGCAATTAACGTGACATGCGCGCGAGGACGTATGGGCTCCGACAGAAGAGCTTGTCTTATTGTCGCGATGGTGCCACTAAAGGGTATTTAGATGAGTGAGGAGTACGGTTAAGCTTTTATCTTTCGACCCAACGACCATTTAAGTACCATCGGTGTCACCAACGTCGTAACGATCACCATAATCACTACCGCTCCGAATGTTGCTGGTCCAATCACCGGTTCACTCTGACCAGAAGTCGAAGGAAGCATCAACGTGGCTCCAATTCCAGCAAAGATTAGTCCAACCTCGCCTCGCGGAATCATACCCAGGCCGATCGCTATTCGATTTACACCTTTTTCCAGCACACCTAATGAGCAGATTTGCTTTCCAATGATCGCTGCCAGAGTTAATACTGCGGCAAAGCCCAACAATTCGACCTGAGCAAACACTCGAAGGTCTACTTTGAGACCCATCAACACAAAAAAGATTGGGACCAAGGCAGTGCCTACTGGTTCAAGCAGATCGTGTAAGTCGCGTCTCTGTCGGCCGTCCTTCGGTTTATAGTGAACGTCGTCAAGAATTAGACCTGCGGCGAACGCTCCAACAATTGGCGCAAGTCCAACCTTTGCTGCTGCCCAGGAAAGAAACAAACAGAACGACAAAGCAAAGGTCAGTAACACACCTCCAGACGCCATACGCGCGGCGCCGCGCAGCAGCTTCGGCAAAAGAAACTGCCCTATGACGATTGATGCAATTAGAAATGCAAATGACTTAATTGCAATTGCTGCTACATCAATGACCGACAATGTGCCACCAGTCCCAGCTGCCCTTATAGCGCCGGCGACAACTGCAAGTATCAAGAGACCCAATACATCGTCAATGACTGCGGCTCCAAGTATGATTCGCGCTTCTCTAGTAGAGAGCTTTCCGAGATCTTTGAACACTCGGGCCGTAATGCCAACACTCGTAGCACACAAGGTAGCTCCGATAAAAATGTGACCCAATCGCGCCTCATCAGGAATGAAATAGGCAGAAACGCCCCAGCCCAGGAAAAAAGGCACCACTACTCCTAGAACCGCTACCAGCAAAGACGACCAACCTACCTCCATCATCTCTTTAAGATCCGATTCGAGACCAACCTCAAACAGCAGCACTATGACCCCAAGCTCGGCAAGGGCGGAAATGATCTCGTTCGTCTTAAGCGACTCAACTCCCGTGAAACCAAAAATGATGAGGTTCCCAATTAGGATACCGCCGAATAACTCACCCAAAACAGCCGGCTGTCCCAGGCGTTCAAACACTTCGCCGCATAGCTTCGCAACAATCAACATGATTGCGATGCTGATTAAGACCAGAGGATCCAGACCGTGACCTGGCGCTCCAGAGTCGCTTGCCGCGTTTACTGATGTCGCAACAAAAAAGATTAGAAATGCCGAGAGTACGATTAGGAAGGCGAAGATTTGGCGCTTCATTTGCAGGTGTTTTTCCAGGAGGAGGGATTATTACATAGATGATCTTGCTGGGTACTTAGTGTGTTGTATTTTCGGTTTCTAGGTTGCGTCTGAGTGAGGGCATCTTTATAATGCGCCCCACCTTAAAAGCGGCGTTCTACCCCGGCAGGTTGACGTCACAATAATTTTCGAGAATATGGCGACCCCAATATCAAGGAAACAACGAGGCCGCGTTGCGCCTTATGGTGCTCCTAAAAGGCCCGTCACCCCATTACGGTCGCTTGCGATAAACCTGACACACGTAGCCCGCGCAGCTCTGACCGAGCCTTACATGCTTACGGTCGAGCACCAACGGATAATTCTGCGTCGCCTGCCAAAAGCTCTTGATGGATTCCGAATTGTTCAACTCTCTGATGTCCACCATGGGCCTTTTTCCGACCGCAGTCAGATTGAACGGGCTGTGGAAACTGCCAACCGCCTTCAACCTGACATCATAGCCTTAACAGGCGACTACATTTCCAAGGAACGTCACTTTGCGGCCCCATGCGCTGAAATGCTCGGACGACTGGAAGCGCGTCACGGCGTGTACGCAGTGCTTGGAAATCACGACCATTGGACGGACGCAGCCCTTATCACTGATCTCTTTCGCGCAGAAGGAATGAAGGTCCTAATAAACGAGGGAATGCGCTTCCAAAAAGGCGATTCCGCTTTTTGGCTGGCTGGGGTCGACGACACCATGGTCGGTTTGGAGGACTTACCCCTCGCTTTGGCCGGGGCCAGACGCGACGAAATGAAGCTTCTCCTCGCTCATAATCCAATAATTCTTCGGCGCGCAGCACGGGCGTCGGTTGACCTTGTGTTGAGTGGCCACACCCATGGCGGGCAAGTCGCCCTCAGATCCGAGCGTAGCGCCTCCGGTCGACCACGTCGGCGATTGCTAAAAGGTCTCGGAAGGCAGGGAAATACCCAGATTTACGTAAATCGCGGTTTAGGAACTGTTGTGCTGCCGATCAGGTACGGATGCCCGCCTGAAGTCTCCTTGTTGGAACTCCGCTGTCAGTAGCTCCACCGCACGTTTCTCGTCGAAGCCTAAAATAAGCCCAAGGTTTTTGGAGTTGATCTGTAGAACTGCCTGATGTCTGCCCGGATTGTCACTGTTCCTAATTTACTCACCGTTTTCAGGATGGTGCTGATACCGGTCTTTGTCTCACTTCTGTTTTACCAACGCTTTCTAATCGCCCTAGCGGTCTTTCTCCTCGCTGGCATCACTGATGGACTGGACGGTCTATTGGCCCGCCGGTTCAATCAGAAGTCGCAGCTAGGAACCATTCTCGACCCTATCGCTGACAAGCTGATGCTCGTAACCGCATTTGTGGTCTTGTCGATGAGGGCAGTATTTCCTCAGCCAGTCCCGTCACATCTTCCAGTCCCTTTTTGGGTCACTGTAGCTGTCATAAGCCGCGACGTCTTTATCCTGGTTGGAGCCGCAGCCATCAACATCGTCACAGGCTTCCGCGGGTTCAGGCCCTCGGTGCTAGGTAAAATCAACACTACTGTGCAAATAGTTGCTATTGGGCTCATCATGTTCGCAGCCAGTGTCCCATACGGCACTGGCTACTACTTACCCACGATTTACACCACCGTTTTTGTTTTTGCCGTGCTTTCTGGCGCGCATTACGTCTTCTTTGTTTCCCGCCTACTTAACGAAGATCGCCGCTAAACCTCGACCTTCCCTAATCCGAGCATAGGATTACACTCAAAAAAGGTTGACAATGAGACACTCAGGTATTATATTAGGCCGGCGTTCAACAAGAAGCGGCGATGAGTGTGTTCGGGGGGTTCGAATCCCGAGGCTCAGGCAGTTCGGCGGTTGAATAGCGGGTTTGAATGTTTACACCCAGGAAGGACTTTTGGAGACAAAAATACGATGAGCAAGATTATTGGAATTGACTTAGGCACAACCAACTCAGTAGTGGCTGTGATGGAAGGCGGTGAGCCGACCGTTATTACTAACTCCGAAGGTGGCCGTACAACACCGTCAGTTGTTGCCTTTACGAAGGATGGAAGCCGCCTCGTCGGGCAAGTAGCTAAACGACAGGCCGTTACCAATCCTGAGAACACTGTTTATTCAATCAAACGATTTATGGGCCGTCGTTATAACGAGGTTACCGAAGAGATAAAGCAGGTCCCATATAAAGTTCAGGGCGCAGGTAGTGGTGATGTACGCGTTCTTGCGGGGGGCAAGGAATGGAGCCCACCAGAAATCTCCGCGATTATTCTTCAGAAGATGAAGCAGTCGGCTGAAGACTATCTCGGTCAGAAAGTGGACAAGGCCGTAATCACGGTCCCTGCCTACTTCAACGACTCACAACGCCAGGCCACCAAAGATGCAGGCAAAATCGCGGGTTTGGAAGTCATGCGCATCGTCAACGAGCCAACGGCAGCAGCACTCGCCTATGGCCTCGACAAGAAAAAAGACGAAACGATCGCAGTGTTCGACTTCGGTGGCGGTACGTTTGACGTATCAATCCTTGAAGTCGGTGAGGGCGTGGTTGAAGTGAAGTCGACCAACGGCGATACCCACCTCGGTGGTGACGATATCGACGAGCGACTGATTGAATGGATTATTGAAGAGTTTAAGAAGGACCAGGGCATCGATCTTTCAAACGATAAAATGGCGTTACAACGTTTGAAGGAAGCTGCGGAGAAAGCAAAAATCGAACTCTCGAGCACGATGGAAACTGAGGTTAATCTGCCGTTCGTTACTGCAGATCAGTCTGGTCCAAAGCACTTAGCGATGAAGCTCACTCGCGCTCGCTTCGAGCAGCTGATTGATCCATTGCTGACGCGACTCAAATCGCCTGTTGAGCAGGCTCTCAAAGATGCTGGTCTCGATGCGAAGAAGATCGACGAAGTAGTCCTGGTTGGCGGATCAACACGCATCCCCAAGGTTCAGGAGATCGTTAAAGAAATGTTTGGCAAGGAGCCAAACAAGAGCGTGAATCCTGACGAAGTGGTGGCGATTGGTGCCGCGGTTCAGGCGGGCGTGCTGTCAGGTGAGAAGACTGACATCCTGCTGCTCGACGTTACACCGCTCAGCTTGGGCATTGAGACATTGGGTGGTGTGTTTACTAAATTGATTGAACGAAACACAACGATCCCAACTCGAAAGTCCGAGATCTTTTCAACAGCATCGGACAATCAAACGTCGGTCGAAGTCCACGTGTTGCAGGGCGAAAGACCAATGGCCAGCGACAATCGAACGCTTGGCAAGTTTCATCTCGTGGGAATTCCGCCAGCACCGCGCGGAATGCCGCAAGTGGAAGTAACCTTTGATCTCGACGCAAATGGTATCGTCAACGTGTCCGCGAAGGACATGGGTACCGGACGCGAGCAGAAGATTACGATCACGGCTTCATCGGGTCTGTCGAAAGACGAGATCGACCGGATGATGAAAGACGCAGAGTCGCACTCAGCGGATGATTCTCGCAAACGAGATGAGATCGAAGCTCGCAATCGACTTGACGGTCTTGTCTATCAGATGGAGAAGACGCTTGCCGACAATCGCGAAAAGGTTGGAGCTGTCGCGGGTGATGTTGAATCGGCAATCGCGGAAGCTAAGAAAGCACTTGCAGAAGGCGGAGTTGAACGACTTAACGAAGCTTTCAACCAACTGCAGACTGCTTCACACAAACTGGCAGAAGCGCTTTATCAACAGGCGCCACCCCCAGGAGCGGAAGGCTCAGGAGATCAGGCCTCGGCAGCGGGTGCCTCAGCGACAGGCGGTTCCGGCGATGACAATGTGATCGATGCGGAATACGTTGACGTTGATGAAAACAAGTAACGCGTTGCGGATTTCTGATTGACAATTAACCAATCGAAGAGGCGGAGAGGAAGTACTTACCTCCGCCTTTTCTTCAAAATGAGCTAAGAAATTTTGAAGAAGTTTGCCGTAATACCGGAACGGCAATGTAACTAATGGCTAAGCAAGACTATTACGAAATACTCGGTGTTAAGCGCGACGCAAAGCCGGAAGAGATTAAGAAGGCTTATCGAAAACTCGCGCGCAAGTATCATCCGGATGTAAATCCCGGTGACAAGACGGCCGAAGAACGCTTCAAGCTTACGTCTGAAGCACACGACGTACTGTCGGATCCTAAAAAGCGCAGTGTGTACGATCGGTTTGGTCAGTATTCCGACAATTTGGCCGACGCCGCTGCACGTGGTGCTGGTCCATCTGGTGGTGGAGGCCGAGCTGCTCCAGGTTTTGATTTCACGGGATTTGATTGGGGCAGTGGTTCCACAAGCACCGGGGGCGGTGGTAGCAGTAGCTTCCGAGACATATTCGCCGATCTCTTTGGCGGCGGCGCTGCCAGAGAAAAGGAACCGCCCCGACCGCAACCACAACGTGGCGCGGATATCGAAATGCCATTGGCGCTTTCGTTTGAGGAAGCGATCAAGGGTCTTACTACGAACATTACAGTCAATCGGTCAGAACAATGTTCTCGTTGTAACGGAGCCGGCGATATTGGTGGGCCAGTCGTTGTTTGTTCGACTTGCAAAGGAACAGGTCAGATACAACGCGCTGGCGGAAGACTTAGATTTGCGCAGGAGTGTCCCGATTGCGGTGGTACTGGGCGTCGACGTACACCATGTTCTCTTTGCAAAGGAAAAGGCACAGTTCCTAAGACCGAGACAGTCAAAGTCCGTATACCCGCCGGAGTCGAAACGGGCTCGCGTGTACGTATACCCGGAAAGGGTGAAGGCGGTCGGATGGGTGCGCCCGCCGGCGACTTGCACATCATTACGAACGTTGGAACGCACAAGTACTTCACGCGAAAGGGCGACAATATTTACGTGACGGTGCCAATCACTGTTCCTGAAGGAGCACTTGGTGCGAAGATCGAAGTGCCAACTGTGGATGGCAAGACCCAGTTACGCATTCCACCAGGCACTCAGTCAGGGCAAAAGTTTAGATTGCGGGATCGAGGTGCTCCATCGTTACGAAATCCAGGAGCAAAAGGTCACCAATTCGTTGAAGTACAAGTGATCCTACCGAAGGTGATCTCCGAAGAGACGAAGGAGCTACTCCGCGAGTATTCGAAATTGAATACGGCAAACCCGCGAGTAGAAATGGGATTAGAATAATAACGGTGTTGTCTTTCCATCTCCGCCCGATTGGTTAGTGGAGACGAACGGACAAAACCCTAGGCCTAAGGCCAAAAGATGTAACTGCAATGACTCGGAAAGCTAGAACATACACTATCAGCGCGGTGGCGGATCAGTACGGACTGCATCCGCAGACCCTACGTCTCTACGAGCGAGAAGGGTTACTTAAGCCATCGCGATCGGTAGGAAACACACGCCTCTATACCGATCCGGATCTCGAACGTCTTGAGCTGATTCTATCTCTGACTCGCGATCTTGGTGTCAATCTTGCCGGCGTTGAAATCATTCTCAACATGCGTGAGAAGATGGACGCTATGCAACAGGAGTTCGAACGATTCTTCCAATACTTGCAAACGCACGCTGAAGAACTAACAAACTTCGAAGCTCCGGAAGAAGGCACAACCGACGCGTTGGTACCTCTCACACGTACCGCGGCCTTGCGCCGTCGCGTTTCTCGCTAATAGTTTTGTCACCTGAATCTTGTAGGGGCTTCCCACCTCCGGGGGCGCCCTCTTGCGAAGACGCTCACTAACGTCTTGCGGGCCTGTTACTAAAGATGTGAGGCTCACGGAAGACGCCCCTACAAGTTTGTTTTCTCCATTGTCGTAGAACCTCTAAAGTGCTAGAGTCACGCTCGTCAAACTATTCGCTATCTCACGCTCACTAGCGAAGCGAAACTTAAAAACTAACAAGTGATTTCCTCGTTGGAAGTCTTTTTGCGCGGCAACCTTACAACGTCAGCCGCAGGAGTTATCTCAATGAGAAGAATTTCCTCACGTCTCACAGTGCTTCTGTTTTTCTTTTTGATCCAAACACAGATCCAATTCGCTCAGGATCTCGACACAGTCTCTGTCTCGGGAAAGATCCGGGATCAGAACGGTGCATTAGTTCCAGGTGCAGTGGTTGAAGTGACGAACACCAGCAACAAACACAACCGAACTGTGGTTAGTGACGCACTTGGTCTTTACCGCCTGATTCAGCTAGAGCCTGGCAGCTATCTGATTAGAGTGACTGCCAATGGCTTTGCACCTCACGAAATTCCGGAGATTGCGGCTCTTTCCGGGCAAAACCTGACTCTTGACTTTGTTCTTACGCTCTCAACTGTGACAGCTGAGAGTGTGATCATAGATACAAGCCAAACTCCGGTGATCGACACAAAGCGCACCGTTGTAGGTAGCACTATCTCGATGAAGGACGCGGAGCTGGTGCCACTTGCGACGCGTTCTGTTCTGGATCTGGTGCTCACACTACCGGGCGTTACTGAGGAACCGTTGTCGACTCGTGATCTCGCAGAAGATCGCAATTCGAATTCAAATCAAACACCTGAAGAGGCTGGCACGTTTGCGCTCGCCGGTGCACCCGCGTACTCAAACAATCTCACCATAGACGGACTCGACAACAACGACGACCGGGCTGCTCGCGAACGATTCCAACCTCCACTTGAAGCAGTCGAGGAGATCCAGGTAATCACAAACCAGTTTTCTGCGGAGTATGGACGAGCGTCTGGAGGACGTGTAAACCTGCGAACTCGTAGTGGCTCAAGCGACTTTCGCGGGCGTGTCTTTTACTTCTTCAGGGATGAGTCCCTCAACGCCAATACACACAACAACAATTCTCTTGGCCTCTCGCGCCTGCCGCTTCAAGAGCATGTTGGCGGTTTTACTTTTAGTGGGCCACTCAAACCTCTAAGCAACGAACGGCGACCCGTTACTTTCTTTGTTGCCCTGGAGAACACTCGAGTCATTGATAGTTCCCTAATCGACTCGCTGGTTCCTGTTGAGCAGAACAAAGTATTTCCGCTACCGCAGCCAACCACATTAGTTGGCCGGCGACTGGAGGATTCCAGCCCTCCTGCACTGGCTGGCGAAATCGCGCCCTTCATAGCTCCTGTGAGCACCCCGCTTAAGAGCAAAAACCTAACAGTGCGAGTCGATCAGCAACTCCGGCAGACTCATTCCGTTTCTCTGGTTTATCAGTCGGGACGGCTAAGAAATCTGCGTCAGTTTGGAGGAGGAAATCGGCTCGCTGATGCGCTTCAGGGTCGGACCAGGAATTCTGACGCATTTTCAGTGTCTGACACCTGGGTCTTCTCCGATCGTTTCATAAACCAGCTGCGCGCCCAGTATTCGAGGTTAGCTCCAGGCTTCTTAGCAAGTACATCTAACACTCCAGTCGTCTTGATTGCGCTGAACGATCCACTCTCATCTGAAGATCTCGCGCGGAGGACTGGAACACTAGTGGCAGGCTCCTCAACATCCGGTTCAAGCGACAGACATGAAGTTCGTTGGCAATTACAAAACGTCTCATCAGTCATCGCGGGAAACCATTCCCTTAAGTTTGGGACCGATTACCATTATGTGCTTTCTGAATTTATTGACCTGACTGACGTAACAGGTACGTTCAACTTCGCCAGCGCGGGCGACTTCCTGGCAAGTATTCCCTCTCGCTTTCGACAAAACTTCCAAACCACGTCCAGACAAACTAATACGTATCTAAGCTTCTTTGCTCAAGACGAATGGCAATTGCTGCCACAACTGCTTTTGAGTTACGGAATTCGTTATGAGCGAGAGTCGATCATCAACGACCTGAACAACTTTGGTCCAAGATTGTCGTTGGCCTATGACCCTGCTGCATCAGGAAAACTAGTCATTCGATTTGGTGCGGGGATCTTCTACAACCGCGCACTGTTGCGAACCATTGACGACTTTACGTTGGGTCAACAACAATTCTTCTTCGACACAAATTCACTGCGCGATCCCTTGACAGGAAAACTAATGACTGCAGAGCAGCGACGAACTTTCATCGCTGCCAATATCAACTTTCCACAAACTCTGCGCGTCGATTCAAGTCTGGTAAAAGAGTTTGGATCTTTGAATTCACAGTTCTCGCGAAGGTTAGACGCCAAATTAAGAATTTCCGAAAGCTATCAGGTGAACCTGGGAGCTGAACGCGACCTTGGTCGTGGCTATTCGGTTGAAGCAAACTTAAGCTTCACGCGAGGCATACATCTTTGGCGCGAATTCAATGTCAACGCACCACGCTTACCAGTTGGCTACTCGAATTTTTCGTCGTACCTGCTATCGCGTGACTTTCAGAATTTTCGCGGTCAGACATTGTTGACGCGTCCGCTTTACAATGCCAGCACTGCCGGTGAGTTAGTTAGGTTCGTCTCTGACAATTCCGCACGAACTAATCCTAACGCTATCAGCAGAGTAGTCGAATTTGGTGTTCCAGTTTCCGTGTTCAGCTTGAACAGCGGAACTTCGACTACAGTCATTGATGCAGCATTGGCTGCGATCAACGATCTAAGACCCGATCCTTCTCAAGCTGAAATTGAGCAATTGATCTCAGCGGGCAATAGTTTCTATCGCGGACTCACTCTTGAGTTACGTCGGCGACTTGTCGCAACGAACGAAAGCTTTAGTTTTACATTTCGTGTTGGCTATACGCTGGCAAAGCTAATCGACGACGGAATCGTCAATACATCCGACGCGCTAGTCCCAGGGAACTTTCGAGCTGAACGTGCTAGAAGTCTGTTGGATAGAAGACATCGATTTGTATTTGCAGGCGTCTTCAACCTTCCCAGACTTCTTGGGTCAGTTCAGCTATCGCCAATTCTTCGTTTGGCATCGGGAGCACCTTTTAACCTTTCCATTGGTGGAACAGATCGAAATCTGGATGATGTCGGAAACGATCGTCCAAACTTTTCCGGAGATCTCAAATCGCTCCGCTGGCACGGTCCCGAAAGTTCGATTGATCCAGCGATCGTTCAGTCATTCTCCTTACCGATGATTGGTCAAACGGGCAATCTTCCGCGCAACGCTGGTACTGGGCCAGGATTGTTTCTATTCGATTTGAATGTTACTCGTGAGTTTCGATTTGGCGAGAGGCTACGGATACGGCCGATGATCGAGTTGGATAACGTCCTAAATAAAACGGTGTTCAGTTTTGGCGCGGAGTTTATTAACTTCAATGCGTTGTCGCCGACCGCGACGCCGGAGCAACGTCAAGCGTTCTACGACACTTTTCTACTGGCGACTCGAACATTGCGTCCCCGCCAACTTAGGGTGGGGTTGCGAATAGATTTCTGAAGAGGGATCACTACTGTCCGACAAACTTTAGTTTGTCGTTCTTCTACGCAGGCAATCGACAAACTGAAGTTTGTCGGACATTTGCGGGGAATTAACTATTTGAGCTAGCTGTGGGGCCGGAGCAACGTCAAGCGTTCTAACGACATTTTTCTACTGGCGACTCGAACGTTGCGTCCCCGCCAACTTAGGGTGGGGTTGCGAATAGATTTCTGAAGAGGGATCACTACTGTCCGACAAACTTTAGTTTGTCGCTCTTCTACGCAGGCAATCGACAAACTGAAGTTTGTCGGACATTTGCGGGAGATTAATTTGAGCTACGAAATGGGACTGACCCAACGCTCAACGTGAACTAACAGGCGAGGCGAACGTCACTGCTACAGGGGTGCTAACTGTGTTTGAGGGCGTCTGCTTGTCTGTACTATCTGTGTTGATCCGGGGTTTCGTCGTGCGCTCACATCGAGCTCTTGAGCGCTCTATTCGTCGTTTCATCCAGCGATTCATTGCTCTTACCTTCCAATTCTGACCCTTGTGATGAGGCTGGTCATGGTCTCGGGTTGCCTCAGGGTTTTTCTAAACCCGTATTTTTCTATCGCACTCGCTGTGCCAATGGGCTGACCAGGGCCAAACATTCAAAAATAGCCTTATTAACTACTAGCTAACGCGCATTTCAGCACGAAAAAGGGTACCTCCAGCCGATTTTGTATAGTCAAATTTTCACCATTCGTCCCAAAACTACTTGATCAATACGAGCTTTTTGACCGGTAAGTGTCAACTTTTTAGGACTCTCGCCGGGTCGAGTGTCTACATCCGGTCTGCAACCGGGAAAGCCCATATGGGTGATGTGATAAACTGCCGTGGCCAGATCTGGAGAGAAATGCCAATAAAAGAGACCCAGAGCGAACTTATCGGCGACATCGAGGCGGCCCTGCTGGACGCCGAGCTTTGGATGAAATACAGGGCTCCGGACCGGGCCATCAAACGGCTCCGTACCGCCATTGAAATAAATTCACGGTCGCTGCCCTTGCGTGAGCGGCTGCGAGAGATTTGTGCCGCACAGAAATACTCGGAAGAGGCAGCTCGGCAATGTCTGTCTCTGGCGAGCCTTTATATCGAGCGTCAAGATTTTGACTTGGCCCATGACCGCTTATTGGAAGCCAAGCAATTTGACGAACGCATCAACATCGCAAGTGGACTCGAAGCGATTCGACGAGCCCGGCGTCCTGATCTAAGACCTGTAGCGATTGCCGCAGAAGCAAGGTTTGAACCCAAACATTTCACCCTCGCCGGTGACTTGAGCGCGGTCAGTATCTTCGACGCAATTCAAGTTATTGAGAATGCGCGCCTCACAGGAACTCTGGAACTGACTGGTCCGACGTTTAACGGAAAGGTGTTGTTCAATTCAGGACGGATTGTTGACGCAGAATCGGGGAAGGAAGTCGCGGACCTGGGATTTCAGAAAGTAGTTGAGATCACCACGGGTACGTTTGAGTTTCTGAAGTCGGCACAAGAGTTTCAAATAAAAATACAAGCTTCCTCAAACACTAACTTGATACTCGATACCTTACGTCAAATAGACGAATCCAAGCAGTAACCCGACTCAATCAATCAGCACTCGCGTATTCAATGCTTCTGCTTTCTCGATTGAATTAAGCAGCCGCAAAAACTGGTTGTAGTTTCGGCTTCTCGTAGTGAGACGCAAAATCTCCGTTTGACTCAACTCACTGCGGAGGACTAGATCAAGAAAGTCATAATAATCAGGGGCCGCTTCGAGCGGAAACTCGCGCGTATAACTTGTCTTCTCAAAATCGTCGGAACGGAACCCAGATAGCAAATCAAAGATATTGTCTGTTGTGAGCCTCGTCGCTTCTCTGCTTAACGAAATAGGTACGCGTAACTCAAAAAATCTCAGACCTTCTGGTGTTACGACTCTCCGAAGTTCTTTCGTTGCTTCTCCATCAAAAGGCGATTCTGGATCTACAAGAATTCTAAGTAGCCTTGGCTGATCTTCTTTGTCGAGAGTATCAAGCGCCAGTTGTATGCGATCGGCTAGAAATTTTTCAAATTGCGCTTCGATTGGATAATTGATACGGCCCAGGCACCCGACTGCCTCGCCGTCACCGGCAATGTTGAGGGGCAAACAAGCAGGACATGAGGAACAAATAACGGTCGCCTCCTGCATTTTTTCCATTTCTTCACGCGCTTCTTCGACCCAATTCAATTTCTCATCGGACGGCACACCTACATCACCGGTCGTGAGCCGGGCGTGCAAACTGCTCAATCGACCCCAATCGCGTAGATGCTGTTCAGGGTAGTTTGCGCGCAAGGGGCATGAGTACTGGAGTGCAAATTCGATTGACATGGGATAATTGTGACTGAGCTTAGTGCCTTTTTGGCTGGTTAGTCTACCGGGGTTGAATTACTTTGAACGAGTAGCCTGTAATTGATTTAGATTTGCGAATAATTTATGCCAGTTATGAATTCATCGAAAAGAATATTTCCGCCGGGGCCAAAACGCACATTACCTCTGTCCGGAATGCTTTCGTATCGACATGGCCCTCTCCCCCACTTCCAAAAGCTCGCCAGTGAGTTTGGTGATATCTCATATTTCACAATCGGACCTCAGGAAGCATTTTTTCTTAATCATCCCGACCTTATTAAGGACGTCTTAGTCACTAATAATCAAAACTTCCACAAGGGTCTAGTGCTGCAGCGTGCCAAGCGTTTGCTGGGAGAAGGACTCCTTACAAGTGAGGGCGAGTTCCATCGACGTCAACGCCGACTCGCCCAGCCTGCATTTCACCGTCAAAGAATTGCCTCCTATGCAACTGACATGACTGAGTATGCGTCACGAACCAGTCAACGCTGGAAAGATGGCGACACGCTTGATATTTCCGAAGAGATGATGCGGCTTACGCTCGGCATAGTTGGCAAAACTCTATTTGATGCCGACGTCGAGTCAGATGCCACCGAGGTCGGCGAAGCGATGAAAGTGGTGATCGAGTTGTTCGATACACTGACAGTCCCCTTCTATAACTTAATCTCCAAGTTGCCATTGCCACACTTGCGTCGCTTCGATGCTGCGAGATCAAGACTCGATCGGATTATCTTTCGGCTTATTGAGGATCGACGACTTATTGGAAAGGACCGCGGCGATTTGATGTCGATGCTGCTGATGGCGCAGGACGAAGAGCACGACGGCGGCAGTATGAACGACAAACAGTTACGGGATGAAGTAATGACAATCTTTTTAGCCGGTCACGAAACCACTGCGAATGCATTGACATGGACCTGGTACCTGTTATCGGAACATCCTGAGATTGAAGAACAGCTGCACTACGAGTTGAAGAATGTCTTGAACGGAAGACCTCCGTCGATAGCTGATGTCGCAAGTCTGCAGTACACGGAAATGGTCCTGGCTGAATCGATGCGGCTGTATCCGCCCGCATGGGCCACTGGTCGACTGGCAATTGTGGATTGTGAGATCGGAGGCTATTTCGTACCAAAGAAATCGCTAATTGTCTTCAGCCAGTTCATTATGCATCGCGACGGAAGGTATTTCATTGACCCCTTGAAGTTTGATCCTCAACGGTGGACTCCCGAAGCGCGCGAGTCACGTCCACAGTTTTCGTACTTCCCTTTCGGTGGTGGTTCACGTCGTTGTATTGGTGAAAGTTTTGCGTGGATAGAGGGAATTCTCTTACTTGCAACGCTGGCGCAAGAATGGCAGCTACGTTTGGTACCAGAGCATCCCGTAGCGCTCAGGACCGGCATTACACTTCGGCCGAAGCATGGGATGCGGATGACACTTAGAAAACGCAAATTTTGAGAGTAGAACGACAAGCTGAAGCTTGTCGGACATTGTGTTAAGCTTTCTGCATTTCCCACAATGAAAGGTCACATCTAATGGCGGTTAGTCAGGAACTTCTAGAAATACTCGCCTGCCCGGCTTGCAAAGCGAAGGTTGAACTCAAACCCGACGGAAACGCATTGAAATGTGTTGAATGCAAACGAGTCTATCCAATTCGCGACGACATTCCGGTTATGCTTATCGACGAGGCCACCATCGAGGAATGACAGATGAACAGCCTGCGCGACATAGTTGAGACCTCTCCTACTCTGCGCGGGATCGAGATGAACGCAATGCAAGTACTGCACGGCGAAGATGGTCCACAACCTCTGGCGCCGGCTCGTTGGGATTGGCAGGAAGTAAAAAGAGTCCTGTTGGTCCGACTCCGATCGATCGGAGACACAGTGCTAGCCACACCTTCATTGACTGCTTTGAATCGTTTTCTGCCGAATGCAGAGATCGACATTCTTGTTGAGGATTGGGTCGCGCCGGTTTTGACAGAACATCCGGACGTCAACCGGGTACTAACGTTGGAACGTGAGGGATTGGCCGGAAGGGCGCGGATGGCGCGTGAGATCAGAGCTCGCAGATACGACGTTGTCTACAATCTTCACGGTGGAACAACAGCAACGTTTCTAACGCGAGCAACTGGTGCGCGTCATCGGGTTGGCTTTCAAACTTATCAGTACTCTCAGTTACACAATCATCAAGCCCCCTCACCCCTATTATTATGGGACCAGAAAAAGACTCATTCTGTTGAACAACAACTTGCACTACTCGGGTGGTCTGGAGTCCCCGTCTCCGATCGTCCGCGCACCTCGTTGGCGATAACGTCGAGCGCATTGAGAACAATTGAGAGTCGACTTGAGTCCGCTGGTTTGATAAATCGCACTCTCGCACTGATCCATCCAGCCGCGGCGTTTGCGACAAAGCAATGGAAATCCTCGAACTTTGCTCAAATCGTCCAGTCCCTTAATGATAAAGGAATCACCAGTGTCGCGATTGCTGCGCCAAATGAGGTTAAGGTTCTCGAAGAACTCGTAGCGCAATCAAAGGTTCCCATAACAGCCTTTCATGATCTGTCGTTACCAGAGGTAAGCGCACTTGCGTCACGTTCTCGAATTTTTGTTGGTAACGATAGTGGCATTGCGCACATCGCTGCCGCCGTTGGCGCACCTTCAGTAGTCATCTTCGGATCGTCGAACATCGCCCACTGGCAACCGTGGAATCGTACAGCAGCGGAGGTTGTATTCGAAGAGATGCCTTGTCAGCCTTGTCACGGTTATTTTTGCGAGAAGTTTTCCGAACCCGAGTGTATTCTCCGAGTCCCAGTAAACAGAGTTTCAGCGGCGATTGAGCGAGTCCTGGCTTCTTAGCTCTAATACTTCGGTCAAAATTTAATGGATAAGCAACGTGCTACGGAGATAGTTACAAAGCTTCACGACTGTAATGTCGTTGTGCTTGGGGATGTGATGCTGGATGAATTTGTCTGGGGCGACGTAACCCGAATTTCGCCGGAGGCGCCGGTTCCTGTTGTTGATGTGCGCAGAGAATCAGTTCATCTCGGGGGCGCCGCGAATGTCCTCGCGAACCTGATAGCACTTGGGACTCGGGGCTCAGTTGTTGGCGTTGTGGGCAAAGATGTCGCTGCCGAGAGGGTCCGCTCAAACATCAGCGAATTAGTGGCGAATGGTCGTGACACCCTGATCGTCGACGAATCACGCCCCACTACTACCAAAACCAGGATCGTTGCGCACAATCAGCTGGTAGTCAGAGCCGATCGGGAGTCGCGCTCGCCGGTAAACTCGAAAACAGAAGACCAGATCATTCACTGTTTGAAGGACTCACTTCAACAAGCTCAAGCATTCGTCGTGTCCGATTACGACAAAGGCACCGTTACACCGCGCGTGCTGCAGGAAGTTCTGCCGTTTGCTTATGGACGTCTCCCTGTTCTGATCGATCCAAAGCTTCGCAATTACGATGCGTACCGACCGGCGACGCTGGTGACTCCGAATCATCACGAAGCACTCCAGATGAGTCACCTGGAAGACGATTCTGATGAGGGACTACATCGGGCCGCCGGTATTATTCAAAAGCAACTAGGTTGTGACGCCGTGTTGATAACTCGAGGCGATCGCGGAATGATGCTGCTGGAAGGTTCGAGCTCACCTACTTTTGTTAAAACAGCGGCTCGCGAGGTTTATGATGTCACTGGAGCCGGCGATACAGTGATTGCGGCGTTAGCCGCTGCCTTAGCGACAGGAGCTTCGATGATGGAAGCAGCTACTTTTGCCAATCAGGCGGCAGGAATTGTCGTCGCTAAAGTTGGCACTGCGACCGCCTCCGCTGCTGAAGTTCTAGCAACATTTGAGAGTTGAGTGAATGGTAGCTCGTCCTCAAAGGGTCGACTCTTACGTTGCTTCGTCGTACTCTTCTTCAAATCAATGTAGAAGTAAACTGGTTCCTATTCGTCGACGGCTGGATCAGTAAGATGATCGGCAAAACCCTTCGCAATTATCAGATCACCGAAAAGCTCGGAGTCGGAGGACAGGGTGCTGTCTATAAAGCCACCGATGGCAAACTGGGACGTATTGTTGTAATCAAAGTCCTTCCGCCCGAATTAACTGCTAAAGAAGCAAACCTGAAACGTTTTGAACGTGAAGCTCGCCTTGCTTCTTCATTGGACCATCCAAACATTTGCACCATTTTCGACCTGGATGAAGTTGATGGCGTTCACTTCATCGCAATGCAGTACGTCGAAGGTAAGAATGTTAGACAGCTAGTGGCAGGCCGACCGCTCGAGTTAAAGACTGCGTTGCTGGTGGGACTACAGGTTGCCGATGCGCTCACAGCAGCGCACGGTCGCGGCATCATTCATCGAGATATCAAGTCGGGAAATGTGATGGTAAATCCCGCTGGTCAGGTTAAGGTACTCGACTTTGGGCTGGCAAAGTTGCTGGACGAAGAAGAGGCAGCAAACTCAGGGATACATCGAACTGAGTTGACCGAGGTTGGAGTCCCATACGGCACCGCAACCTATGCTGCACCTGAACAAGCGCGCGGCGATCGCGTGGATAAACGTGCGGACATATTTTCGCTGGGAGTACTGCTCTACGAGATGCTCACCGGCACCTGGCCTTTCCGAGGGAAAACAACCATTGACGTACGACATGCTGTTCTACACGACGCTCCAAGACCTATAGCTGAGGTTCGCGGCAGCGCGATCCCAACCAATTTACAAGAAATCGTAGACCGTGCTTTGGAGAAGGAACCCAGGAATCGTTTTCAGAACATGGATGAGTTCCGCAATTTGCTCCGTCAGGTTTTGCAGGAGGTAGATTCGGGCGCAACCGGGCAACAAGGCGTGACGCCTGAACCACCTCGTCATTTGACGGGTGCAAATCCAGTCTCTCGTGCGATGCGGTGGTTCAAGTCAATAACTAAGTCCGATCTTACCACTTCACCTACAAACGTCAGCGGTTCGACAAAGCAAGGCATCGACGAAACTCCGCTAACAACCGTCGCCGATCGCGACAAGAAAAGCCTGGCGATACTGCCTTTTCGAAATCTGAGTAACGATCCAGCAACTAGTTTTTATGAGTTCTCGCTGGCGGACGCAGCTATTACTGAACTCGCGCGAGTACGCTCACTTGTGGTCCGACCTTCCTCAGTGATTGCAAAATATCAAGGCCAGCTAATTGATCCACGTGAGGTTGGACAGGATCTACGGGTTAGCGCAGTTTTGACTGCGGGTTTTATTCATTCAGGCGATAATTTTAGAGTGACCGCCCAACTACTTGACGTCGCTTCGGGAGAGATTATTTGGAGTGATCGAATCGACTCTTCAGCTTCTGACATTATTGCGCTGCAAGACACGATCGCTAAGCGAATCGTCGAGGGGCTACGACTTGAACTCAGTCCTTCAGATCAAGTTGGTATCGCAAGGTCGTCCACGCAAAATGCAACTGCTTACGAGCAATATCTCCGCGGTCGCGACCTTTTTGCCCGCTTCATCTTCACCAGTATCTCACCTGACGATTGCGCGGGAGCCATTCAACACTTTGAGCGCGCGATTGAATTAGATCCTAATTTCGCTTTAGCGCATGACGGTCTTGGTGCGGCGTATGTGAACCGGGTTCTAAAAGGCTTCGGTGGCGCTGAGGATTACGAACGAGCCGAAGCTGCGTTCAATAAAGCACTCTCGCTTGATCCAAATATCTTCGAAGCCCGGATGCTAATGGTTTTTGTTTATTTGTGGCGCGGCCAAAAACAGAGAGCTCGAGAAGAGGTTAGTAAAGCGCGCCGGGAAGCGCCGAACGAACCAGTCGTCCATTTCGTGAAGGCCATGATGCACCGGTTGGATGGCGAATACGGCCGTGCGCTCCGTAGCTACGATCGACTTGTACGTCTTGATCCGGCTGCTCACGTCGTCGCCAGTTATGGGCGAGCTATCGTCAACATGTATCTCGGCAATTTTGATGAAGCTTTTCGCCAGCTCGATAATGCGGGGGACCCTGATAACCCGATCGTCTGCTCGTTTCGCGCTTTGGCGCTCTATTACACGGGTCAATTGAAACCTGCCGCAGAGTTAATGCAAGACGTCGTGATCAAGCATCCAAATATGCATGGTATTAGACCCTTTCTCGCGTTGATTTTTAGCGCACAAGGTAAACACGAGGCGGCCTTGGCACAGTTGAATGAAGATGTAAAAAGAAATGGGGAAGTCGACGCCGATATCGCGTACTCTATAGCTTCGGTTTACGCGCTCGAGGATTTACGTGGCGATGCGTTTGAATGGCTCGAACGTTCGATAGCGTTGGGAAATGAAAATCGACCCTGCTTCGATAGTGACCCCAGTTGGGCAAAACTCAGAGATGATCAGAGATTTGTGGAACTCGTGGGTAACCTCCGTCTACGAGGTGAACACCGAGAAGCACAACACTAAGACAATCGAATGAAACAGAAACAATTGTTGAGTGTCTCATACACTCTTTTGCTGACGCTTGCACTCTCAGCGGTCATATCACCCTCACTTCTCGCAACACAACCACAAGCGCCGCGTTCGCAAGTACAACAATCAACTTCGACGCCTGGACCGGTCGCGGCTCCTACCGTTAGTCCAGCAGCTCCGACTCAAACCCCCGTAGTCGCGCCCACACCAGCTGCCACACAACCGAAAACAGTTGCACCAACCAAGTCGGTTGTTGAATTGCAAAGCAGAATCTCGGAAATACTTCGTAAGCCCGACATTGCTTCGGCAATGGTGGGAATTAAGGTCACATCGCTGGACACTGGTCGAGTGCTGTTCGAAGAAAATTCAACCAAACTTCTGCGTCCCGCTTCAAACATGAAAATCTACACGGTCGCAACCGCGTTGGACCGTTTATCACCAGACTTTCGCTTTAACACGTCTGTATACGCGAAGGCTCGCCCTAATGCAGACGGCGTCATACGTGGAGACCTAACAATATTTGGACGAGGAGATCCGTCGATCGCTGCCCGTTTCAACAACGGCGACTACTTCAAGGGAATCCAGGATCTCGCGTCAAGAATTGTCGCGGCCGGAGTAAAACGAGTTGAAGGAGATCTGGTTGGTGACGAGAGCTATTTTGTTGGACCACAATACGGTGCTGGCTGGCAATGGGAAGACCTCACCTGGTATTACGGCGCCGAGGTGACGTCACTAACGATTAACGACAACGCGTTGGATCTGTTTGTGAAACCAGGGCCGGGCATAGGCACTCTCGCTAACATCACTACTGGTCCGCCCGATCCCTTGTTAGCGATAGTTAACCAGGTTACGACTGCAGCCAGGGGAACTCGAAGAAATATTTCTGTCTACCGCGGGTTGGGAGAAAACAAAGTTGTAATAAACGGCACTATCCCGATTGATGATAAAGGCTATTCGGGTGGGATTGGCATTTCTCATCCAGCCCTACTATTCGTTTACCTGCTGCGTGCAGAACTAAACAAAAAGGGTGTTGTAGTCACTGGTAAATCAAGAATTTCAGACGCGTTAAATACAAGGGTAGCTAGCATCAGTCCTACGCCAGTCACCACTCAGGTTGAAGTCGCCAGTATGCAGTCTCCTCCGCTGAGTTTAGTCGCGGCCCAAACTCTGAAGCCGAGTCAGAATCTTTACACCGAGTTGATATTAAGAACCCTTGGAAAGGTAGTTCCTCCGGCCCCGGACCAGCCGCCGCGTCAGACCTCAGAAGACCAGGGGATCGAAATCGTGAAAGGTTTTCTCAAGTCAGTAGGGATTCAACCCGAATCACTTGCGTTGAGCGATGGTTCAGGCCTCTCGCGCGACGACATGATCACTGCGGATGCATCCGTAGAATTGTTGACCTTCATGAGTAAACATCGCTACGCAGATGTCTTTCGTAACGCTCTACCAATCGCCGGCGTCGATGGTACGCTGCGAACTCGCTTGCGAAACACGGCCGCAGAAAACAACCTGCGCGCCAAAACTGGATCGCTCAGCAGTGCTGCGAGTCTGGCTGGGTACGTTACGTCGGCAGCTGGCGAACGACTAGCGTTTTCGATCATGGTTAATAATTACGCGCCCGGAGTTGAGCCACGGTCTTTATGTATAGACCCAATCGCTGTTCTGTTGGCCTCGTTCGAAGGTAGGTCTCAATAATCCGCGTATCATAGAGGTGGCTCACAGTTTTCGAACGACTGCTAGACATCGAGCAGTTCTGACTGGTTGAATGAAGAAACCATTTAAGGAAAGATATCGGTAATTCTCCCCTTCAAGCAGGGGGAGTAAGAAGGGCGATAGTTCGGCTTCAAAATTACGGCGCTCATCTAGAAAGAGAGTTGTTGTATGGGCGTCCTCTCCGTTTCCTTTCAACTCGCCTGCCGAAAGTGTAGTCTTCCTACTGGTCTGTTCCGTAGACTTGGCTCATGGCTGATTCCGTTTACTCTCACAGCAAAGCTGCGCTTGCGCTGCCTATTGCCACTTCAATAGGAGCCCTTGCGCTGAACATTGCAAACCAAAAATACGGCGCTCAGATTCCAGACTGGACTATCGTTTGATGGTCTATCTGGCGATCGGTTTTTGGTGTTATTGGTTATGGCATACAGAACGTTTGCGCAGGGTGATATACACTTACTCGCGTATGTCTATTGTAGTGTTAGTTCTTACCGGGATGGCCGTAGGCGGTGTTGCGTTTGGACTATTAGGTTGGGCGGTTCAGCGTGAAGGTCGCGCAAAGCCTGTCAATGAAAAGAGCGCGCCGGAAGTACCGGCACGTAACCCAAACTCCGTAAATAGTTTTCAATTTCGTGATGACGTTGAGGCGGTTAGGATCACCATTAACGACCGGGAGTTCTTTGGGATGTCCATAGTAATGGTGGAGCAAAATCCGCTTGATTTGAGAAGGTCGCTAAACATAGATGGCAGTTTTCATATCGATCATCGGAGACCTTATTTTGACGGAAATATCAAGGCGTCATTACGAACGGTTGAGATAAGACAGAATCGGATTACAAAATTACCAGAGGGTTGGGACGAAAACTTCAACGACCGTGCATATGAGGTCGTAAACGATCATTTACGAGTAGTTTTTCAGATTGCGCTTGAGTCCGCAGAGCATGTGAATATTGATGCTGGCCAATGGATAAATAACGATCACCAATGGCGGGAACGGCTCTTTAGATACCCTTCGTCTAAGTATCCTCGGCAAACTGTCGATGGTGTTAATTTCCATCCTCTATCTGCAAAAACTCTTTACGAATTCTTTCTGACGGATTGTAAATCTCGAAGTAGTCGTACCTCGCGAAATCTTGCAAATCAGTTTCGAGTTGAAAGAATTATCTGTCGGAACCTTGATGCAAAATCGTCTTATTTGAGCGTGTTTGTCCCTCGCGGTATTACAAGTCCCGGTATTGAAGCCCTAGCCTCAGAGTATCTCGCAATCCTAGAAGAAGAAGATCGGGCCGGATTTGGAGCAGGGACGGTATTTACCGGGCGAATTTTTATTTATCACGAGGGCTTATTACCTGCCGACAGGAAAACGGAATTAGAAAGCTTATTAAAGAAAACGGGAGCTGATCCGCGTTTTTTCGGCCCTGAAGAAGTGATAAAGAGAAACAGTCCGCTTTATGAGCAATAAAAAGACCACGAGTCCCGCTAAGAATCTCGCGGTCTACATCGGTTGAAAATGCGCCGTTTCTTTGATGTGCCTGGACAGACTAGCCCTGCAGTGAAGCTTGATGTCATGCATTAAAAGTATAAGTCATTTCTTGGTTGCCGCTTTAGCCTTTGGTTGCTGACGTTTTAGCGACTCTAACGACTTCTGAGTCTCAGTAACCGCTTCTTCAAATCGCTTCGGGCTCAGCTTTGGCGCGTTACCAAACTTGCTCATGATTTTGAGTTGATCGTTGATAAATGCTTCAGCGTCTTTTCGTGACATTTCTATTCTCCTTTCAGGGAATCTCAGGCGGCGGGTAGATTTGGTCCATGATGTAGTCCGCGAAGTGAGCAACCCAGTATTTCTCTTTTAAGCTCTTTCCCTTGGTATGCGCCTCAAAGTCGGGGTCGATTTTTAACGCATTCTGGAGGACTTCGGCAATATCAGCCGGTCGCGCCTTGTCGTTTCCTCCGATGTAAGTTTTAGCGTACTTAGTTGCATTATCTACCATTTCTTTCCATTTGGCTTTATGAGTTTTATATAACGTGTCAAACCCTTTTGACTTGAGTCGATGCAAAACCTCAACAGTTAAGCTCATGTAAGGAACGCTCCAGTTCAGCTAAAGGTAGCGTAGGATGGTATAGCCACCATAGACAGCAGTAACTACCAGCAGTGCAATGAAGCCGTAAAAGCTTGCTGCAAATAAGCAGTCCCCGGGCCAACGAAGCCACCACAAGGACATTCCCGCCAGTAGCAAACACATAAAAAAGGGAATGACTCCAAGTTTTGCAGTGTTTCGATAAGCGTTAATAATTTTGTCTGGAGTGCTATCCGGATCAAATCCAGAGGCTTGAGAGAATAAGAAACCGGAGAAAATTAGAAGGAGCCCAGCTAGAGAAACTGAGCCACCGAGTAACGCGAGGATGATGTCCTTTGAGGAGTCCATTCAATACCAGCGCGTTGTAACACAGTTCGCCGCTTGCTTCAACAGTTTAAGGCCGTAACTCTACTGTAAACAGAAACAGCGTATTGGTCTAAATGATTAGTGTTTTGTCCTTCACAAACGAAAACCCACGGGTCATACTACCTCAGCACGAAATCTTTCAGAATTAGGAGTTAGTGTAGATGGGACCTCAGATTGACCTGCCATGCGAGGGCGAAAGCAAGATTGACCTTTTCCAAAGACGCGAAGTTCGCAAGACATTACACGAGGGTGAATGGTGGTTTTCCGTTAAAGACGTTTTAGAGGCTCTAACGGATACATCAGACGGCACTCGTTATGCAGGCGACCTCCGAAAGAAAGATCCGGGGCTAAATTCGACGTACTCGGAAATCACGAGGACGTTGCCTTTTGAGACCACAACAAGAGGCACTCAGAACCTGGTTTTTATCAATATTGAAGGCGTTTTTCGGTTAATGCAGTCTGTCCCAAGCGCCAAAGCTGAACCGTTCAAAAAATGGTTGGCAAAGGTTGGTTTCGAAAGACTTCAAGAAAACGAAAACCCAGAATTAATTGTCAAAAGGGCGATTGCGACCTATCGCGCAAAGGGTTATGACGATGAATGGATTGATGCCAGAATCCGAAACAAGGCAAGCCGAGACCTCCTAACTGAAGAATGGAGCCGCCGAGGGATGGCAGACTACATCGCGCTCTTAACCGATGCTGTGTCGCTCGGAGCTTTTGATATAACGACGGGCCAGCACAAGACGATCAAGGGATTAAAGAGCCAGGCTTTGCGTGACAACATGACGCCGCTTGAATTAACGTTAACCACACTAGGCGAGCAGGCTACGCGAGAGATTACGAAAACAACAAACCCGGAAACTTTTCCTGAACACAAAACAGCAGCTTATCGTGGCGGGAGAATCGCTGGCGCGGCAAGGCAGAATATTGAAAGGGCCACAGGACAAAAGGTCGTGTCACCAAAGAACTATCTCACAGAAGCTCAACGGCTAAACAACGCGAGGAACAATCCCAGCAACCTTAATGAAATCCTACAACGGTTGCTCAAACCCGCTAAGTGATCGACTTTGAAACTTTCCGTTTTTGATCTTGAGTCGCTGATAATTCCGCTTCTCGCTTATCTATTTCACTTTTAGGTCTTGAAGTCGTAAACCGAAGTCCTTTTATGCTGTCTGAGCTTATTTCCAAGATTAGGTTGTCCAAAGATATTTAAGTAGACTTTATCGCAATGCCTCCACTATTCACGAAGTTCCATGGTCTCGGGAACGACTATCTCGTAATTGAAGCAGAACAACTTTTAGGGATTGATGATCTTTCAAGCTTCGCAAAAAGGATTTGCAATCGTCATTACGGCGCGGGTGGTGATGGAATAGCGATCATAAGTAAGGCTGAGGACGACTCAGCTGACTTTCGGTGTCGCATATTCAACCCGGACGGTAGTGAAGCCGGACTCTCAGGAAACGGGACCCGATGCGCGGTTGCATATCTATACTACAAAGGTCTGTGGACTGCTGATCAATTGCGACTCATTACTAGAACCGGGCTCAAGCGGTATTTTCCTCGCAAACAACTTGGTCCGGGTAAGTACATTTTTGAATCTGAGTTGGGCCAACCAAAATTTGACACCGCTTCGATACCAATGTCGGTCAGCCCACCACGCGAGAAGATTATTGGCTATCCTTTAGACGTCGACGGTGAAACATTTGCTGTCACAGCGATGCAAATGGGCAATCCGAATTGCTGCATCTTCGTCGAAGACTTTGACTCGCTCGATTGGCGTCGTGTCGGAAAGTTAATTGAAAACCACCAACAGTTTCCGGATCGAACGAACGTTGTGTTCGTTCGTGGTATAGATAGAAACGTTATCGAACTCCGAATCTGGGAACGTGGAGTTGGCGAGACAACTGCATCTGGCACTTGTTCCTGTGCCGGTGCTGTCGCAGCGATGGTCAATGGAATTGCCGATCGTGACCTTCGAGTCATAATGGCTGGCGGCGAAGTTTTCATAAAATGGCGTGAAGACGGAGAAGTTGTGATCACTGCGAGTGCTGAAGTAGTCTATTCCGGAGAGTGGCTCTCAGAAGTCTAAATAGATACTCAGTTGTATTCCTTTCGGAAACGCCAGCGTCCAAACTAAGTCCCCTGAATGTCCTTTGCTCCTTCGACAACATCGATCGCAGCCCTCCTTTGTGCGCTTCTGTGGGTTATTCCTGGTTGTGGACCAAAGATACTCAAGGAAACTGAGGCTAGACCGCAGCCCACACCGACGCCTGTCCCAATTGTGCAAATGTGGCTGGGAAACTCTTCTCGTAACTTCTATGGAACTGGTCCATGGTCCGGGGAGCCGTTGCAGGTTGTTTGGTCCTTTGAGACAAGAGCAATTTCAGGACGGCTACACAAGGATCCATGGGGTGGAACCAGTTGGCCTGGTCAACCCGCAGTTGACGAGAAGTACGTCTACTTTCCCTCAGCCGATGGCAAGCTCTACTGCCTCGACGTTCGCGACGGCAGTCTGGTGTGGAGTTTCAAGGCCGAAGACAGTTTTAAGGCAACGCCAGCTCTTGCGGGCAATCGGGTTATTGCAAGCGGCCTTGACCACTACATCTACTGTCTTGATCGTCAGAACGGAAGCCTGATATGGAAATACAAGACCGGCTTTGAGGTTGATTGTGGTTCCACGGTTATTGACGGAAAGGTCTATTTCGGCGGCGAGGATGGGTTTTTCTATTGTCTCAACCTCGAAGACGGTTCTCTCGTGTACAAAACCACACGCCTGGGTTCGATGGAAGGGAGTTTCTCTGTTGTGGATGGACGCGCCTATATCGGTACAGAGCAAGGAGATCTGTTTTGCTTGAACCTGGCCGATGGCGCTACTGTCTGGAAAGCTCGGATCGGCGCAGATTCTGATTCGACACCAGCCGTAGCCAATGGACTTGTCTATACGGCCGCAGAGGATGGCTACGTTTCCTGTTTTCGTCAGAGCGACGGTCAACTGGTCTGGAGGTTTAGAGCCGAAGGCCCTACTACGCGCGCCGGAATTTGGGCGAGTCCAATTGTAGATAAAGGGCGCGTATATATTGGTTCGAGCAATCATTATCTTTACTGTCTTTCAGCTGACAAAGGCGAAGTCATCTGGCGGTATCGGGCTCGTGCGCCAATCTGGGGGACCTCGCCTCTGGTTGATGGGCGCCTGGTGTTTGGCGACAAGGCGGGCTGGATACATATGGTATCGGCTCAGGACGGACGGTCGATAAGTGAACTCGAGATCGGTGATAATATTAATTCGACGCCGGCCATACTTAACGGTCGTATTTACATTGGCGCCTTCAATGGAAACCTGTATTGCTTGAAGTAAATCGTGCTCGTATATCTAATAGACAACACAATCGACGGTCAGGGAGCAAGCCCGAGGGAACTTCGAGCAGTTTTGGGCCGGCTCATCCCTGGTTTAGAAATTCTGATCGAACCATTTCAGAACGTCTCACTTGAAAGAGTTCGAAGCTTGCGTCCGTCCCATATCATTCTGAGTGGTCAAAGCCATCCGTGGGAGATGTACACACCGGAATCGTTGGCAGGAGTTTTTTCAGTCATTAAACAAGCAAGCCAACCAATACTCGGTGTTTGCGGTGGCCACCAACAGATCGCTTTGGCATACGGCGCAAAAGTTGGTTTGATGGGACGGCTTGAGCCGGGCGAGGGTTACAACGGCGCCAAACGCGAACGTGGCTTCTTACCTATCGAAAATACTGGTCATGGTCTTTTTGAAGGTCTGCCACAAAACCTGACTGTCTGGCATAACCACTGTGATGAAGTGAAAGAACTGCCAGATGGATTCAGACACACTGCCTCAAACGACACTTGCGAGATTCAAGCTATGCAGCAAAAGGGTCGGCGAGTTTATGGGGTCCAGTTTCACCCCGAACTGTTTGACGACGAGCACCCCGAAGGGCGAAGAATCGTCGAGAACTTCCTGGGACTTTGAGCCCAAAATGGCCTCCAAATGTGGAGAAATGCGCTGGGCTGCGACCTAATAAACCACAGTATTCCAGCAGTTACGCTCCAGACAAGCGATTTATCTCACAAATGTAACGTTCTGAAGCTGGACTGACTTGCGAGGCCTATGCTAGCCTCCAATATGAAAAGGCGAGCATTACGCTCGCTTTTCTGCTTTAAGAATCAAATCTTTTCAGCGCACCGCATCAAGGATGCAAGCCCCCAACCTCGGCTGACGTCGCAGTGACTCCTAGAGCCAGGGGACGAGTCATAGGAAAGAACGGACTCGCGCAGGACGCTGAAAGGTCTTCAACAACATCGGACAGGAGACCCGAATTGAAAGTTAACTCTATCTTTAGCGGAAGTGCGATTATTGTTTCCGTACTTCTGAGTAGTTCTTTTATTTTTTCCACCACTACGCTTTCCGCGGAAACTCTTCCATTACAGATACCGCAACAAACTCCAAAAGAAATTCCAATCAGCCCAAAGATAGCTGCGGCCTTGGAATATCAAACCACCACTGAAGGAAGTTTGGGTAAGGCTAACGTGACTCAAGAATTTGTTGTCGCTCCAGCAATGTACACCGCGACGGCTTATAGCTTGAGAGGTCGAACTGCTAGCGGACAACCCGTAAATAAGGGTTTGATCGCTGCAGATCCGCGTGTTTTACCATTGGGCTCTCGGGTTCGACTCGAGGCTGGTAATTACAGTGGGGAGTATCTTGTTGCTGATACCGGTGGCAGTGTTCGTGGTCGGCGAATCGACATCTGGACACCAACCAGCAGAGAGGCGATGCGTTTCGGTAAACGAACCGTAAAGCTGACTGTGCTGAGTCTGGGTGGCAAAAAGCGTGCGGCTCACACAGTTAAGAAATAAACTGCAGAAAAACTTAATAAGAAGACGCGAGGCAGAAGGTTTGTTCCTTTTGCCTTTTTCTTTGCACCAAAGACAAGGATTTACATCGGGGTAAAAACCAGACCGGGGTTCTGTCTAACGTTCAACTGCGTGTTAAGATTCGTGAAAGTAACGACAGATTCTTCGCTAAGGCTGCTTTTTTCTTCATGTCTTCTCAAAAACCGGGAAACGAACGTAGTCAACAAATACCTCTCGCAGAACCACTCGTAGAAGTCAGACGTGGAGCCATTACTGAGTCTCGTCATAGAGGACATGTAGTTGCGGTGGATGCAACAGGGAAAATGGTCGCCCAAGCCGGCGCTCCTGAGAATGTGACGTTCTTACGTTCCTCCGCTAAACCATTTCAAGCACTTCCACTTTTGGTTTCCGGCGCAGCGGATCACTTTGGGTTTACCGAACAGGAAGTTGCGCTAGCCTGCGCGTCGCATAGCGGCGAGCCGATTCACACAGAGTTGGTGGCTTCGATGTTGCGCAAAATAAACCTTGGATCCGAAGCGCTCAAGTGCGGGATCCATGAGCCTTTCAGTACAGAAGTTACTCAAGGACTGAGAGCACGAGGTGAAGAACCTAACGTGCTCATGAATAACTGTTCGGGCAAACACGCCGGCATGCTTGCCCTGGCTTTACACCTTGGTGCTCCGATTGAAAGCTACGATAGTCCAGAAAACCCTGTACAGATCGCAATCGCTAAAGCAGTCGCAGAATTTTCCGGCATTCCTATCGAAGACTTATCTGTTGGTATCGATGGTTGCGGCGTTCCTGTGTTTGGAGTCACAGTGAAAGCAATGGCTCTCGCATATGCGAGACTTGTATCACCACCGTCGGGCTTTGACCAGGCCACAAAAAATGCGTGTAAACGAATCGTTAAGGCAATGAGTGATTACCCTGAACTGATCGGTGGTACCAAAGATCGTCTGGATACTGAAATCATGCGCGCAACGCCGGGAAGGACAATTTCCAAGGTAGGCGCCGAAGGCGTTTACACTGCGGGCATACTTCCCTGCGAGGAGTGGCCTCAGGGTCTGGGCTTTGCACTAAAGATTGAAGACGGAGATGATCATCGAGCGCGTCCAACCGTAGTCATAGAAGGGCTGCGACAGCTCGGAATTCTGAGCGACGAATCGCTCGAAGCGGTTGCGCGTTATGCATTCTTTCCGGTAACGAATCGACGAGGAGAGGTTGTCGGAGAGATTCGAGCCGCGTTCTCGTTAGCACGTCACTAAAATGAGTTCAGAACAAGAAGCAATAAGTGCACCCATACTTCGTCGTGACTCCAGAGGACAGATCGATCTCGATTCAGTCCCAGATGTAATCGATTGGTTCCTCAACTACGATCAGCGTGTGGCAGTAATCAAACACCCATCCGTTGAAGAAGTCTTCCAGTGGAAACAAAAGCAGAGCGTCGATAAAGGTGAAGACGTGTTTCAGTTTAGTAAAGCGGAAGACCGTTTGGCGATTGGCATTATCCAGGCACTAGCCGACAATCCTTCTCAACGTGAGCTCCACTCATGGATAGGACAGCTGCTCAACGCTCTTGATTCGGCGTCAAAGAGCAATGAATCGATTGCTGACTCGTATAAATTGGACTTGAAGGGTAGTGGATCAATCCTCAAGCAAGCGGAAAAAATTCCCTTTCAACGGGGCCGCGACGAGTTTTTGCTCAACTGCTGGATCGAGACGCTCTGTACCGCTGAAGCTCGAGTGCTGGGGTGGTTGTACAAAGAGTTATTCGGCCGGCCTTATGAGCCTTCGGACAACTGAATCCACATGACTCCCGAGTTACGCGCGCTCTTTCCAATCACCGAGCGCCTCGTGTATTTGAACCACGCCGCAGTTTCGCCGCCTCCGCTTCCTACAATTCGCGCAGTTGAAAGCCAATTAAGAGACGTTCACGAGAACGGTTCGGTGAATTTTCGTGACTGGCTCGCCGTAAAAGAAAACGCCCGGAAGCTGATCGCCACACTGCTCGGAGCGCGAAGCGAACAAGTCGCATTCATGCGTAACACTTCTGATGGACTTTCAACAATCGCAAACGGACTCCAGTGGATGCCGGGCGATAACATTGTCACCTTTCGACGAGAGTTTCCCTCCAACGTTTATCCCTGGTTGAGGATTCGAGATACGAGGGGAGTAGAGCTGCGAACCTCTGACGAACGAGATGGCTGCATTGATTTGGAGGAGTTTATTGAACTGATCGATAAACGAACCCGGGTTGTAGCAATAAGTCATGTTCAGTTCGCGTCGGGTTTTCAAGCGGATCTTAAACGCCTCGCTTTAGCAGCGCGTCGATACGATGCTTTGTTCGTGGTAGATACGATTCAGTCGTTAGGAGTAATTCCTCTTGATGTCGAAGACAGCCTGGTTGATGTAGCTGCTGGGGCGGGACACAAATGGCTACTTAGTCCTGAAGGTGTTGGCTATCTTTACCTGTCAGATCGGGCGCGCGAAAGAATTGAGCCAACATTGGTGGGTTGGGTAAGTGTTCCAAATCCAGAGGACCATTACAACTGGGAGCAGGATTGGAATCGGGGCACGCTGGCCTGGGAAACTGGAACAGGACCAACTTCGCTGATATATGGTCTGGAGGCAAGTCTAAAACTCATCACCGGTATCGGCGTGAATCAGATTCACTCTTATCTCGAAGAACTGACCGACTATCTTTGTGAAAAACTGCAGGCAACGAACTACCACATTGTTAGTTCACGTCAGCAGGGCGAAAAGTCGCAGATTGTCTGCATCCGTCACCGTGGGGGTCGTACAGCAATGGAACTTTACGCCCACCTCAAGAAACAAAGAATTATTACCGCGCCTCGTGGTGACAATCTTCGCATCTCTCCTCACATATACAACACCAAGGCGGAGTTGGACCACTTAGTGGAATACCTGCCGAAATGATCGTGAGCGATTTTCGTTCGACTGTAGCCTGGAAATGTACTGAAGCTATACGAGAGTTATGCGAATCCAAACCTTTAAAAATCCTTGATCGTTAATATTTCGAAGGAAATGGACCAAGTGCGAAAATTAGGGGTAATGGCATGTGCATTGCCAAGTAAGAGAGCAGAACAAGAAGGGTAGATAGGGTAAATCGGGTCAGGCTCAGAAAACTGCGGTGAGTGGAGGCTTTGGGGGAGGCATCTTCTCGCAGAATTAAACAGCAGGCGTTTGACTCTTATGGGGGAACAGAGTGACGTTTGTGACGCAGTTGAAGAGCATAGATTGTGGAGCTGCTGGTTGACGTCTTGATGGGGCTTGGGGGAGCCTCCCAGGAAAGATCAGCAGCCCGCGATTTTTTTGGCTCGATTTCAATGAAGAAGCGCGAGAGACACCTGTCGACCGCGCTTTTTTGTTTATTGGTCAGTGGTCCGTTGTCAGTAGTCCGTGGTCTTGGAGCTTTGGACTTTCTTCAAAGACCAAGGACCAAGCCAACGGACTACGGACAACTGACCACGGACAACTGACTAGTTTCTATCTCGAAGTAACCGTGAGGGGTTTGTTTGTGGCGTCAACTCATCCAGATTCAAACGCAACATACCTCCCGCATCGGAGAATGCCGTCACGTGCCTTTGTTGGGCGCGTCGACGACTGAAAAGTAAGGCCCCAATCAGTCCTCCGATTCCTAAACAGCCAACCAACGCATATCCTGAGGCCTTTACTACTGCGATGAAGACGCCCAGGGTAGTATCAACATACTTTCGCTGGGCTTCTTTCAGGATGTTCGGGTTTTCTCCGAGCCACTGAACAACCTGCTCATACTTCACCTGGTCGATCAACTTTTTGGCGCTTGTCTCATCAGGAGCGTCAAAAACAAACACCGAGTAGTTACCGATCCTTCGGTATGCCGATGGCGCGACCTGACCGGCTTTCCAGAGTTCCTGGATCTTTGCCGTTATCCTCTTGTCATTCTCCGACGCGAGCTGCGGCGTATTGAATTCGACGATTAACACTTTGCCGGTGGGATAGCTCGCGAGTGTCGCGTCACCATCGCCTCCCGTTTCGACAGCTCGAAGTACCTGTTGATTCGGTAATAGAGCCTCAAGGCTCTTGAATCGAGTCACATAGACAGCGTTTTTGGTTGCCAGATCTGGGTCAGGTAAATGCTTTATCAGAGGCGGGATGTCATGCTCACCTGCGTCAAGAGTATCGGCAACAGCTCGCGCGAAGAGGCTCAGACTAGAGGAGTCGATGCCTGGTCTAAGGTTTGTAATACGAACCAGGTGTAAGCCCTTAAAAAAAGTGACTTGGTTATTCGTTTCAAAACCAGCGGTCGCGTAAGCAAAATTTGTTTCGATTCCCGCGTGTTTATCCCGATGTAATGCGCCAACTGCACTCAGCACCTCATAAGCTTCAGCATCTTGATTGAAGCGAGCCAACTCAACCAAAAATCTATCGCCCTTTGGACCTACATATTCGGCCTCTCCAGCTAAGGGCTCGAGGGACCCACTGCTAAGGTTCAGAACATTCTCCTGTTTGAGGGAAACGGCTGAATTTACGGACTCGGCACGTCTAAACGCACCAAACCGATCCGGCAGCAATTGCGCCAATGAGACTGGCACCGACTCGGCAACGGCAATCACCGACACTAAGAAAATCAAAAAGACGCTAAGTATTCTTGCAACTCGCACAATAAGCCCTCTGCCAAATAAAGCCCGGTGCTATTAGAAACCGGTTAACCTTTGATGTTCCCGAACGCTGGGGGACTGCATGAGTTTAATGCCAGCGTCGGAGTTCGCGCAAAAGCATGTCGGCGTACATGCGAGGTTTATTAATGTTGTGCAGAACGGTGGAACCACCAACGTCGCTAGCGTTATCAACGACAAGGTCACCAAACCCCATCATCCGCTGCGGAATGCTGGCCGACACCGTAACGTCTTGAATCTTACTGAGCGGAATATTTCGCGTGGTACGAGCGATGAAACCAGTATCAATCTCAAGCTTCGCATCAGTGAGAGTGTAGCGGATTGAATTTCTCCTTATGTGGTAATAGGCGGGTATCAAAAGGAGTGCGAGCGCCAACGGAACCGAGAAATACACTGGCGCCCCAACCATTGATAACATCGCTACCAGCAAAATTCCGCCGATTACAGCGAGAGCGTATCCGGTCTTAATAAACAACATAGTTGGACGAACTGAGAACACAACTCTCTCTAATTCGTCCTCTGCACGATCGTCCAATGCGGTTGCCTGGAGTCGCATTATCCGCGTGGCTTCGGGATCGTTTGCGGGTGCACCGCAGTTTGAGCAAAACCGAACGCTGGGAGCAACGTAGGCACCGCAGTTCGAACAACTCATAGATGCTTTGACCTCACTCTGCTATCGACAAAACAATCTGAAGTGTGAGCCATGATAACTAAAGGCCCTCAAATACAAAACGAGGCGGAGACCTGTAAAGGTTCCGCCTCGTCCGGTTGGGGGCTGTTTTTGTTACTGACTCACTAGCTGCAATCTTCCGTCGGGAAGGCGTGCCATAAACACTGTGGGCTCGTAAACGGTTAGCGGGGTCGCATCTTTTGCCCGTGCCTTTGCAAGTTGAGATTGAGACAACGCACTCGCGTTCGCTGCAGCTTCCGGATCGCGAATCAGACTGTAGCGCTTGCCGATGCGACGCACATACTCTTGAGTTTCGCTATAAGGCGGCACGTTATAACCATACTTCAGTACAGCACCTTCACCGGCGTTATAGCCTGCTAGCGCAAGTCGAACATCGCCCGAGAACATGTCGAGAAGAAAACGCATGTAGCGAGCGCCCCCCTCAATGTTCTGCTGCGGATCCCAGATATTTGTGACTCCAAAACGAGCTGCGGTTGGCGGCATCAATTGCATTAGCCCACGAGCGCCCTTGTACGACATCGCCCGCGGTTTGAAGCTCGACTCCTGATGCATGATTGAATAGAGCAGAAGCGGGTCTACGGAGTTTCTTTTGCCAGATTCGACGATGTAGGTGTCCACTTCGGGCCGACCAGTTGTAAACCCATTTAGCGAGGGATTTAGCGGAAGGGCAGCCGGCTGAAGTAACGCTCCTGGTTCGGGGATATACTTCAGACTCGTTTCTTTCGTTAATTTTCGCCCCGCTGCATCGGCCTTCTTTAGCGGGTGAATTACGGGCGTTTGAATCTTGACTCCGTTGTCGAAATCAAAGTTATCAAACTGGCGAGCCGATCCTTGACCGAGAGCTGAGCCAGCGGACAAGCAAATTGCAGCAAGGATAATCAGATATTTTCGCATTTGTTCGCTAAACTAGCAGGACTATCGAGGCAAGTTATTTCGTTCTGAGGAGACCATGCCCCACAGTTGAGAACCGCAAAGCGTGGCCATCTTAACATTTGGTTCAACAAATACCAACTTATTTGAACGTGGGTTTTTGGGAGAGGGTATTTTCAAATCCTTTCTACCAACCTTGGAGATGGGAGCAGCAAGATTGAATGGACATCTCTTCTGTAGACAGGATCTGAACCATCCATCAACTGCCGTTTTGTGGACTCATACGATCTGACTAGTTCAAGAGAATCCCACACACGCAGTGGGGTGGATTCTTACTTTTGACAGAGTCTCTGCCGTTCGTGGGATTCAGAGTAACGACGCCGTCTTGGCACGAGGTGATTGTCCGAAAAACGTAAACTTCAACCCTGTTAGTGTCTGTGATCAATTCACGACACTTTGCGACTTGGACAAAGAGTCGCAACACTTGACCTCGTTTCTTCATTGTTTCAGATCAAATTCTTCAACTTTATCGGGCCAAATTGGCAGGTCTCGGCTCAAACTCCGCGGCTACCAGGTCCCCTCCGACACGCGGCATAACCTTTGCCGAGAACGGGTTCGCTGGTATCGGAATCTGCGACTCTCTCCAACTTAGGTTTCTCGCGATTTTCCTAACAGCAGCCCTAGGCAGTGCCTGGCTATCGGGATAATCCGTAGTCATCCACCTTTGCTAAAAACTGCGCGGCAGTGTGCGGCACTTCGCGATTCGTTCTGCCACGGGAAATATTGCTTTGCCCGCGATTCATGTCTCAAGGCAGGACTTTCTGATGCTTTTCGACCAGGGAGGTACAAATATGGGTAGTAGCCCCATAAACGTAAAACTCTTTTCACTAGCCATTCTTGCCGTGGCGTTCTTGTCATTAGGACAAACGGCAAGGGCCGACGAGGTTACTGTAGCCGGCTTTACGAACGGCTGTTTCGGCTCAGGTTGTGTTCCAGGGACTACTAGCGGTCAACCGCCAACTAGCCTACTGGGACTTACCTTTGCCAGTTCCACATTTAGCGGTACGACATCAAGTGGTTTTCTTGCGATTGGCAACACTCCAGGAACCCCTAATGTCGATAACCTTGGATCATTTGCGCTTAGTGGTACCCCGGCAACTTACTCGGGTCAAGCTTTTACACTCCGAGTAACATTTACCGCTCCTCCAGGAATCGCTGGCCCTAACAGTGCCACGTTTTCTGCAGACTTAACCGGTTCGGTCACTTCAAACGACGTAGGTGGCGTGTTAATAGATTTCAACAACACTCCAACCACCTTCGTATTTTCTTTCGTCAATGGAGCGGGCCAGACCGTAAATGGTTCGTTTAACTTTAACGTTAATGATCTTTCAGTGATCGCGGGCGGCGTCAATGCTGTTTCCGGAAACATCACTGGTGCACAGCAGACCGCAACGGCAGTTCCCGAACCAGCAACCATGGTGTTGCTTGGTACTGGACTTCTGGGAGTGGCTGCAAAACTCCGTAAGCTACGAAAACACTCAAGGTGAATCGGGCTGAAAGATCGCAAGTTGTAGACCACCATCTTCAACTATGCGACTCCAACGAGGTTAGTGTGGAGTTCAGGCGATGAGGCATCGGCCTCGTCTAATGCGGTGCCTCGGCCTGAACTTCATGCTGACAGTTCCGGAATTTTGCCCGAGCTCTTCGGGTGATGAAACGATACATAGGGAGTAATAAGAAACTTATGGTTGAGCCACACATAATCGCGTTGGATTCGAAAGCAAATATTTACGGCGCTGTGGACCACGGCGGTCGATTAATAGGTACTGGAACAAAAGAGGTTTGCGAATTTTTGATAGGACTAATCAGCTTGCAATTCACGAAAAGAACGGAGCAGGTACCGGGGCCACAAGTAAGACGCGCAAATGTGCGCTCGGCTATGAATATCTAATCCGTCGTTAAGCTTTTTGATCATCTCAACATCGAGGTCTCTCATATGCCTGCCCGTCTAGTTCTTTTTGTCGCTGCCGCAATTCTTTTCTGTGGTCTACATAACACAACCTTTGCTCAGACATTTACTATCGGTGGAAAAGTGACTGAGCCGCCATCAGTAACGGGTACGCCCATCCCGAATGTTTCAATCACAATGACCTTGAACGGAAGCACTCAGATGGTCACGCAAACTGACGCGACCGGGTCCTTCTCCTTTGCGAACATCGCTGCCGGTAGCAACTATCAAGTAGTCGCAACAAAGACAAACTTTACTTTCAATCCATCAAGCCACGGCGGCACAAATCTTTCCACAAACCAGACTCTCTTTTTCACAGGGACTTCTAGTGGAGCGAGCTCGACTGTTCAATTCGCCTCAGCAAATATTAATGCCGGTGAGGCAACCGGTAGCCTGGCGGTCACGATAAACAGAAGCGGCGACACCACGGCCGCCGCCACAGTGGACTATCAAACCAGCGATACAGCTGGGTCGAATGGCTGTAGCGTACTTAACGGTGCTGCATCTTCCCGTTGCGACTACATAACAACTCTTGGCAGTCTGCGGTTTGCTGCAGGCGAGACAAGTAAAACGATTTCGATTCCAATCATCGATGACGCACGTGCCGAAGGTGCTGAAACATTTACAGTAACTCTTAGTGCTCCAATCAGCACGAGTCTTGGATCACCGTCGATCACAACCGTAACCATCGCTGATAACGACGCTTCGAATGGAACAACAAATCCAATCGATGACGCGACTTTCTTTGTTAGACAGCACTACATCGACTTTCTCAACCGCGAACCAGACGCTTCCGGGCTCGCTTTCTGGACAAATGAGTTAGCCTCGTGCGGCAGCAATACTTCTTGTCTTGACGTCAAGCGAGTTAACGTTTCGGCGGCTTTCTTCTTGTCAATTGAGTTTCAAGAGACTGGATATCTTGTGTATCGAATTTACAAGAGTGGTTTCGGAAATCTTTCTGGAGCTCCAGTACCAGTTGGGTTTACAAACTTCTTGCGTGACACGCAGAGAATTGGGCAGGGGGTCCAAGTTGGTATTGGAAACTGGGAAGCGCAGCTGGAGGCAAACAAACAAGCTTTTGTTCTGGCCTTTGTTCAAAGAGGCGATTTTCAAACGGCATTTCCCAACTCACTAACTGCGGCGCAATTTGTTGATCAGCTGAATACAAACGCCGGCGGAGTTTTGTCTGCTCAGGAACGTAGTAACCTGATCGCCGGATTGACTACTCCATCAGATTTGACTCAGCGAGCCAATGTCTTGCGGGCAGTAGCGGAGGATCAAACACTCAAAGCTGCTGAACTAAACAAGGCTTTTGTGTTGATGCAATATTTTGGCTACTTGCGCAGGGATCCAAACGCAGCACCCGACGCAGACTTCGGTGGCTGGCAATTCTGGCTAAACAAGTTGAATCAGTTCAATGGTGACTTTACTCAGGCTGAGATGGTAAAGGCATTTATTGTTTCCGCAGAATATAGACAAAGATTCGCGCCCTAAGGATTAAGTGCTCGCCGAAACGGCGTAGCCACCGGATGTGAGGCGGCGAAGCCCCGCCGGAGTTGCTACCCAGTGAGTTGGGGCGGAGCCCTTGGTTCGGCCTCTGACCCTATAAGTCTCATAACTCCTAAACAATCAGGCCAGACCCATATCAGGGGCTTCGCCCCGAGAATGTTAGATATTCTTTCGGCGGGGCTTCGCCGCCGCCTCACATCCGGCGGCTCCGCCGTTCCGCGAAGATGCGGGGACGAAGAGGAAGTGTAGAGAGTTAACCTCTTGACACGAGTAGTATCATAAGCGCGTTTTCGGAAGTACCTCACAACCTAACTATTAACCGCGCGCTTCTGCGCGCCTCACAAAAGGAAAAACGATGAAGAAATTTCTCACACTAACTCTGCCACTGCTTTGTCTTTTTGCGACCGGGGTGTTGGCCCAGGATTCAAGTTCCTCAACCGCAAGTAACAAGACCGGAACAAAACAAGCAACAAAACGTGGGCCCGTATTTCGCGCCACCAAAGAGCAAATAAACCAAGCTCAGGCAATCCTGAAAGCTAAGGGATTCTATGGTGGTGAACAAATCGGTAAGCTTGACGATGCGACGCGTGAGGGCTTGCGCAAGTATCAACAAGCGGAAGGACTAAAGGTCACCGGAACCCTAAACAAAATAACCTTGGAGAAAATGAGCATCACCCTCACAGACAAACAGAAAAACATGTGAGGCAAATTAAGAAAGGCGCGAGCACCTACAGTGCGCTCGCGCCTTCCTAGTTCAAGATCAAACCTTCTAAGCGTTCAATAGCTTTTCGATTACGGCGTAACTTTGGTTAAGTGCGTCAGCGAGTTTATCTGGCTGGCTGCCGCCTCCCTCTGCCATGTCAGCCTTACCTCCGCCTCGGCCACCAACAATTGGCGCAAGTTCCTTAATAACCTGACCTGCCGGGACTTTCTTTGTTAGATCATCCGACGTTCGAACAATCAAAGATACTTTGCCGTCGCTACTTCTGCCTAAAACAACCACTCCTGATTTGATCCTCGCAAGCAGTGTGTCAGACAGCTGACGCATCGCTGCCGCATCCAGTCCAGTCGCTTCACGTGCCAGCACCTTAATTCCGGCAACTTCGCGCGAGTCGTCGCCATTAGAGGATGTTCCAATTGCGCCACTCGCTATCTTAAGTCGCAAGTCATCTGCCTCACGTCGTGTTTTGCGCAATTCATCCTGAAGTTTTGTCACAACCGTAGCGAGTTCCGTTCGCGAGGTTCTCAAGCCACTACTCATCTCATCCACTATCATTTCTGACTCGCGAAAACGTTCGTATGCATCAACACCAGTGACAGCCCTGATTCTTCTTACGCCTGACGCAATCGACTCATCGCTGGTTATCTTGAACAAACCGATATCTCCAGTCGCTCTGACGTGCGTACCGCCGCAAAGTTCTTTTGAGAAAACGCTTTCAGCCCCAGCTATTGAGAGCACCCGGACCTTCTCACCGTACTTTTCGCCAAAGAGAGCCATCGCACCGGAACGCATCGCTTCCTCGATAGCCATCTCGTCAGTTTGCACTCGTTCATTTCTGAGGATGTGGTAATTGACGAGACGCTCAATCTCTTCTTTTTCGGCGTTCGTCAAAGGCTGGTAGTGCGAGAAGTCGAAACGAAGATAGGTTGGAGCCACCACAGAGCCGGCCTGTTTGACATGAGTTCCCAACACTTCCCGAAGAGCCGCATGCATTAAGTGCGTTGCGGTGTGATTGCGACGCGTGGCGTCACGCTTCTCTACGTCTACTTGAGCGGACACGACGTCACCGACTTTCAATTGTCCCTTCTCAACTTTGACCTTATGAACAATCAAGCCTTGCGCAGGAGAATATGTATCTGTAACCAACGCATACGAATCTGCGCCGCTGAGAACTCCAACATCACCAACCTGGCCGCCACTCTCAGCATAGAAAGGCGTTTGATCCAGGACCACCTCACCTTCCTCGCTCTCGTTGATTACACTCACTTCGTCTGACTTAATGAGCGCAACTACTTTGGCCTCATCAACATGAGTTGTTTCGTATCCCTTGAATTGAGATCTACTTAGACGCCCTGCCAAACTTGCATAGATCGGGTTTGACTTCGATTTTGATTCGGTTTTTTCGCCGGTTCCTTGCTGTTGCAACTCCTGTAACGCTGAGTCAAACGCTTCTTTAAATTGATCTTCTTCGATGGTAAAACCACGTTCTTCCAAAGCAACACGAATTAGATCACGTGGAGTACCAAATGTATCGTACAAGCGGGCCAGAGATTTGTATTCAGGCATCTCGCCCTTTGTAGACGCAAAGAGTTCATCAAGTTTTTGCAAACCGACAGTCAAAGTAGAGTCGAAACGCTCTTCCTCTAGTCGGACCATCTTCTGGATGAATTCTCGTTGCGTTTCAAGTTCCGGATAAGCGTCCTTCATTTGGTCAGCAACAAAGATCGCGACTTCATTGAAGAACGGACCCTCCAAACCAAGCGTGTGCCTTCCCTGATAAATTGCGCGTCGCATGATCTTTCGCAGCACGGAATTTCGTCCTTCATTGCCGGGAAGAATTCCATCGGCAATTGAAAAGGCGGCTGTGCGCGCGTGATCTGCGATCACACGCATCGCAAAGCCTTCCTTCGTTTCCGGCTCGTAATTGCGATCGGAAAGTTTTGCCGTGAAATCTATGATTGGGCGAATGAGATCAGTGTCGTAGTTTGACTTCACTCCCTGAAGCACGACGGCCAGACGTTCGAGACCAGCGCCCGTATCAACGGAAGGGGCCGGAAGCGGATCCAGCTGGTACTTACCTGGTTCAATCTCACTCCGAACAAACTGCATGAAGACCAAATTCCAGATCTCCATGATCGTATCGCCGGGTCCATTCACATTTTCCGCACAGTTCTCAGGATCTGCGGGACTATCACCCATATAGTAGTGAATCTCACTACATGGGCCACACGGTCCAGTTTCGCCCATTTGCCAGAAATTATCTTTGCGACCAAAGCGAAGTATTCTTTCCCGGGGCGCGCCGACTTTTTCCCACAAGCGTTCCGCGTCTTCATCTGGCGCGACCTCTTCGTCGCCCCCGTAAACTGTGAACCACAAGCGAGCAGGATCCAGCTTTAAGCGGTTAACCAATAGGTCCCAGGCAAACTTGATTGCGTCTTCCTTGAAATAGTCGCCAAAGGAAAAATTGCCAAGCATTTCGAAAAACGTGTGATGCCTCGCCGTCTTTCCAACTTCATCTAGGTCGTTGTGCTTGCCTCCCGCGCGGACACACTTCTGGGCGGATGCAGCTCGAACGTAATCGCGTTTTTCCTGACCCAGAAAAACTTCCTTGAACTGATTCATACCCGCATTGGTAAAAAGCAATGTGGGATCGTTGGCAGGAAGGAGTGGCGAAGAGCGCACACGCGTGTGCCCGTGTTCTTCAAAATACTTAAGAAATGCTTCTCTTATCTCGTTACCGGTCATTGTTTAGGGTATCCGATTCAATCGCGTACTTGTCCCCTGGACTCGAGTTCTACTCATGAGCCAGCGACAAGCTAAAGCATATCGGACATTGTTGAGATTCGCACGTAGAGGACTCTGCAGATTTACACAGATAGTCAGACATTGATTGAAGTACTGCCCTCAGATTAATCCGACTCAAGTTCATCGTCGCCTGTGCGAGAGATAGCTCGCACTCTTTCGCTAATTAGCTCGAAACGAAATCCTTGCCGCAGCAGATGATCAAACAAACTTTTAGCCTCTTTGCGGTCTTTAGGTCGTCCACGAAGTCGGATTCGTTTTTCGATTGCGCGATCAATTAGTTGGTCTTCCGGAGTCTCTGTATAAACGAGTTCTAGTACTTCACCGGCGGTGTTTGCGTCTACTTTTTTGAACTTAAGATCGCGTTCCAATCGACGGCGTCCAATCGGACGCTGTTTTACCTTTAACGACGCATAACTAAACGCAAAGCGTTCGTCATCAAGATAGCCATACTCGCGCAACCTCGAGATCACTATCTCAACAATCGATTTAGTCGACCCGCCTTCCAGCAGTCGTTCTCTTAACTCCTCGATGGAACGAGGCTTCGCAGCTAATAGTTTCACCGCGCGGGCAAAAGTCTTTTTGCGAAGCTCTTCAGGGGTGAGAGATTCGTTCGACTGAGAGGTTTTTCTTCGCATGGGTTTTATGACGGCGTCATTTTAACATGCGCATTATCGCAGGAAGCTGGAAGAAGCCGCGTTGGTGGGATTCATATGCTTGGTACTTAATGTCGCCAATTAGCACCAAGCAAATTAGAATGACCGTATGGATGGTTTGTTAATCATCGACAAGGAACCGGGACTCACGTCACACGACGTTGTCGCCAAAGCACGTAAGATCCTAAACGAACGCCGTATCGGACACACTGGCACACTTGATCCCTTTGCGACGGGCGTTCTCGTCATCCTGCTTGGCCGAGCAACTCGACTCGCTCAGTTTCTAAGCGGCACTGATAAGGAATACGAAGCAGTCATCCGTTTTGGGTTTTCTACCGATACTGGTGATTACGCCGGCAATCGCCTCAACGACAATGAAAACAGACAACCAGGTCGTTGGAGTGAATCGGAGATTGAGGAGGCCATGCGCCGCCTTACGGGTGACATTCTCCAAGTACCACCAATGTTTTCCGCGAAGAAAGTTCAGGGTAAACGACTCTACGAACTTGCCCGGCGCGGTGAAGTAGTCGAACGAAAAGCAGTTAACGTGTGCATACACGAATTCGAACCCATTCGACCTGACAATCAGTTACTCAAAAATAACCTGGACGGCACTGTGGATCTCAAGGTTCGCGTTGTCTGTTCCTCAGGCACTTATATCCGAACTCTCGCCGAGGATCTCGGCAAACGGTTAAACATAGGTGCTCACCTGGCGGAACTGCGTCGCACGCGAGTTGGGTCGTTTTCATTAGACAATGCTGCAACTCTCGCGGATCTAAAAACACGTCTTGCCGAGGGGGGCCTTGGAACAATTCTGGTCCCATTAAACCTGGCGCTCCCGGAACTACCTTTCCTGCATCTAACCCCTGACGACGCACGTAAGGTGCGTAATGGAATGGAGGTGGGAGCTGCAACGACAAATTGGACCGATGGCGCGAAGGTTAAATTGTGCGATGAAAGTGGGCACCTGATCGCCATCGGGGATTACAACGCGAGCAAGCAGCAAGTGCATCCACGCGTGGTGATCACTCAAGAAAATTGAAGTTGTGAGGATCAGCGATTGGCATTTACAAGGTGGATAACGTCCGACCTAACACTGTACCTGTACCTCACGATCTAAAAATAAGCATTGACTTGAGCCCTTAAGCGTTGTGCTATACTGGCTGTAATGATGGAGGCGCGCGTGCTGTTCGCTTCCAAATGTGCTGGACCCCTCCCACGACTAAGTTGACAACGATCATTGAGAACAGATTCTTCCGAGTGTAGTTCACGCTTACGCGCGCGTGCGACAGTACATGACGAAGTTTCAATGTGACGAGCCGTTACCTACTCTAGGTTGACGGTTACTACAGGGCGTGGCCAATCCCCACACGCTGTCCAAACGCGCGAAGGCCGAAGAGGTTTCAAAGGCTATGCAAGAGCAGGATGGCAACAAACATTTCAACATCACAGAACGCCTGGAAGATTTGCGTCGGGAGCATGAAGCTCTGCGATGGGAAGGAAGCTTTCGAGACTACTTCGAACTGGTAGCTCAGAATCCGCGTCTCGCCCAACTTTCCCACGCGCGCATTAACGACATGGTTCATGCCGCCGGCATTGAACGTCTCAATGAAGGCACTCAACACGAAGTCCTCTCTTACAATTTCTTCGCTTCGGAACTCTTTGGTATTGAAGAGCCGATAGCCAGACTCGTTGAGTACTTCAAATCCGCAGCCCAACGTCTGGAAGTCCGGAAACGGATCCTTCTACTCATGGGACCAGTCGGTGGCGGCAAATCTACGATCGTCAACATGCTCAAGCGCGGACTCGAAGAGTGGACAAAAAATGATACTGGTGCAGTCTACGCAATCAAAGACTGCCCGATGCACGAAGAGCCACTCCACTTGATCCCGCATCAGCTACGCCCTGAAATTGAAAAGCATTATGGCATTTACATCGAGGGTGATCTCTGCCCGCAATGCCGGTACGCGCTCGAGAAGACATACAACGGACGGCATGAAGATGTCAGAGTCCATCGCGTTTCGTTTTCTGAAAAAGAGCGAGTTGGGATCGGTACCTTTTCACCGAGTGATCCGAAGTCTCAGGACATTACCGAACTGACCGGCTCGATTGATCTATCAACCATTGGTGAGGTTGGAGTCGAATCAGACCCGCGGGCGTACCGGTTTGACGGTGAACTCAACATCGCCAACCGCGGTGTGATGGAATTCGTCGAAATGCTCAAAGTCGACGAGAAATTCCTTTACAGCCTTTTGACGCTATCTCAGGAACAAAGCATTAAAACTGGGCGATTTGCAATGATTTACGCGGATGAGGTGATTCTCTCTCACTCGAATGAGAACGAGTACATTGCGTTCGCCGGCAATCGCAAATCAGAAGCACTACAGGATCGAATTATCCTTGTACGCGTGCCATACAACCTGCGTGTCTCTCAGGAAGAACGAATCTACGACAAACTTCTGCACCAATCAGAAGCTCTTCGAAATGTTCACCTGGCGCCAAACACACTTAGGGTCGCCGCGATGTTCGCGGTCATGACCAGACTGGAAGAACCAAAGCGTCAAAGTGTCGACATTGTAAAGAAGATGAAACTCTACGACGGCGAAGACGTCGAGGGTTACAAATCAAAAGATGTTCGCGAACTCAAGGAAGAAACTGTACGCGAAGGAATGGACGGTATTTCACCACGCTATATCATCAACCGTCTCTCGAGCGCACTTGTTCGCGACGGTGTTACCTGTATCAACCCGATCGACGCCTTGCGTGCGATTAAGGATGGCTTTGAACAACACACAGGGATCAGTACCGAACAGCGCGAACGCTATCTAAACATGATCTCACTCGCGCGAAAGGAGTACGACGAACTCGCGAAGATTGAGGTGCAGCGTGCCTTTGTCTACTCATTTGAAGAGATGGCTCGGACGATGTGCAACAACTATCTCGACAATGTGGAGGCCTTCTGTAACAAGGAACGTATTAAGGATCCAATTACAGAAGAAGAGATGGAGCCAGATGAGCAGCTGATGCGCTCAATTGAAGAACAGATTGGTATTTCCGAAAACGCGAAGAATACATTTAGGCAGGAAATACTGATTCGTATTTCGTCATATGCGCGCAAAGGAAAGCCCTTTGAATACAGTTCTCACGAACGCTTGAAAGAGGCGATTGAGAAGAAGATCTTTGCCGATCTAAAAGACGTGGTGAAGATAACCACCTCTGCAAAAACTCCGGATCCTGACCAGCTCAGGCGCATCAATGAAGTGGTGGATCGATTAGTTACGGACCACGGATACTGCCCGGTCTGTGCAAACGAACTGCTTACATACGTTGGCACTTTGTTGTCGCGATAGTCGACTGAGTGTGCCGGAATATGCGAAATTTGAACGCCCGTGCTCTTCAGGAGTACGGGCGTTTTCGGATAATCGCAGCATGAAGAAACGTTACTGGATTACTGGCGGCGCCGCAGCCGCGACAACTCTGGCCGTGACGCTAAAGCTCTTGCTGCGCCCACGCGACGCTGACTGGTCAAAAAACCGCAACGTTGTCTTCCATTCCGAACACTCGCGATTCATCGATATTGATGGTGTTCCGCTTCATTTCCAGGAAGCCGGCAGCAAGAACGCGCCTGCGCTGGTTCTGATTCACGGATTTGCATCCTCAACACTGGTTTGGAGCAAAGTGTTTCTCAGTCTCGCCGAAGCAGGTTTCCGAGTGATTGCTCCAGACATGCTCGGATATGGCTATTCAGGAAAACCTCGCAATGGTGAGTACACAATTCCCGGACAAGCGAAGCTTCTTACGAAGCTGCTGGATCGACTTAACATCGACAGTGCAACTTTTGTTGGCAGCTCATACGGAGGAGCAGTTGCCGCAACCTGCGCACTCGACTATTCCGATCGAGTAAAGAACCTGATCATGGTCGGAGCCGTCAGCAACAACCGACCGCTCGAGTTTAAGCTAATGCGCGTTTTTGGGTCGCCCGTTATCGGTGATGTCGTTTCACCGTTACTGATTGGCTCGCGATTCCTTTTGCGAAAGAGGATGAAGCGAGTTTATGACCGTCATGAGTGGGTTTTGGATGAACGTCGCGTTGATGCACGACATCTTCCACTTCGCGCCTCTCGAACACACCGGGCCATTATTCGCACTGTGCGTGGCTGGGATGCAGAACGGATAACGCGTGATGCGCATCTAATCAAACAGCGCACTCTGCTGCTTTGGGGCGACAACGATATTGAGATTCCTCTATCAGACGGGGAACGACTCCATGATGAAATTCCAGATTCGAGGTTCATAGTCTTTCTTAGGTGCGGTCACTTACCGCACGAGGAATACCCGGAGCAGTTTACGGAGATTGTTACCGGATTTTGTCAACAGAATGTGGTTCGCGCAGATTACGCGGCAAGTTCCGATACGAACGAAATGGCGAGATGACAGCAAGGATGGAAGCTGCAGGCTCAGCGTAATCCGCGGATGAGGTTTTACCGCAATGACAATCCAACGTAACGACTGGTCACTTCAACGTAAAGGCATCATCGATCAGGAGCGCCACAAGGATCGAGTCAAAGAAGCCATACGTAAAAACCTCGGCTCAATTGTTTCAAACGAAGCGATCATACTCTCCGACGGAAAGCGCACCGTCAAAGTTCCCATCAAGGCCCTCGACGAATACAAGTTTCGCTTCAATCATCAAAAAGGAAAACACGTAGGTCAGGGCGATGGTAAGACTCGCGTAGGTGATGTAATTGGTCGCGAGAGTCGTCCGGGCTCGGGAACTGGTTCCGGTCAGGCTGGACAGGATTCAGGCGTCGACTATTACGAAGCCGAAGTAAATATTGACGAACTAGCCGCTCTGATATTTGAAGACCTCCAACTTCCATACCTTGAAGAAAAGGCGAAGAAGAGCGTTCAATCTCGCAAGACTCAGTTCAATGAAATACGTCGTACGGGTGTGATTGCGAATCTCGACAAGCGACGAATGATTCTGGAGAACATCCGGCGTAACGCACGTGAAGGAAATCCACGATTCGGTGACATCAAGAAAGAGGATCTGAGATTTAAGACATGGGAAGAGGTAATGCGTTACGAGTCGAATGCCGTTGTCATAGCCATGATCGACGTCTCAGGCTCAATGGGTGAGTTTAAGAAATATATCGCTCGCAGCTTCTATTTCTGGATGGTCCGCTTCCTACGCACTAAATACGACAACGTCGACATCGTTTTCATTTCACATCACACAGAAGCGAAAGAGGTTACCGAGGAGCAGTTCTTTACTCAGGGAGAATCTGGTGGAACTGTAGTTTCATCCGCCTATCAACTTGCGCTCGAGATCATCAAACAACGCTATCGGCCGAACGATTGGAATATCTATCCATTCCACTTCTCTGATGGTGATAACTATTATTCGGATAACGAAGAAGCCGTAAAACTCGCCGACGAACTGATTACTACTTGCAACCTGTTTGGCTATGGCGAAATTGGCGAGGAGGGATCGTCGAGTTACCGCCGTTCGTCGGGAGCGTTACTGTCGATCTTCAATGATCGCTTACAACATAAAGACCATTTCGTCGGTGTCCGGATCGACGACAAAGAAGATGTCTACCCGGCGTTAAAACAGTTCTTTGGAACGCGAGGAGTGGAAACACCGGCATAATCGTTTTTTGGTTTTTGACCCAAAGCCTATGGAAGACAAAGAAATAAAAGAGCTCGAAAAGGCTGTGGAGCAAATCTGGGAAGTGGCTCAGCGCTTCGGGCTTGACCCATATCCTACCAACTTCGAAATTGTTCCAGCTCCAGTAATGTACGAAGTGGGATCTTATGCCTTGCCGGGTCGCTATTCTCACTGGACGTTCGGTAAGGCTTATCACCGAATGAAGACCATGTATGACTTTGGTTTGTCGAAAATCTACGAAGTCGTTATCAACACTAATCCGTCTTACGGTTTTCTGCTCGAGACAAACAGTCCTATCCAGAACAAGATGGTAATTGCCCACGTTCTGGGTCACGTCGATTTCTTCAAAAACAACCTCTACTTCTCAAAAACTAACCGACGCATGGTCGAGAGCGTGTCAACTCATGCTCATCGAATGATGGAGTACGAGTTCAAACACGGTCGGAAGACCGTCGAGCGTTTTCTAGACTCAGTTCTAGCTATCGAAGAACACATTGATCCTTATTTTTTCATTAAACGCGACATCACTGAGGCTGAAGAAAAGCGTCGTTCGGAGTTACGCCCAAAAGATGGGCCTTACGACGATCTCTGGTTTCTCGACAAGAGCACTCGCACCGCGAACGAGCTCAAACGCAGTGAACGCCCGAACGATGATGAAAAACCTGCCAGAGAACGCTTACCAGAGAAGGATCTGCTCTTCTACATTATGAAGAACTCTCCGACTCTGGCAGTTTGGCAACGCGACGCAATCGCAATGGTCCACGAGGAAATGGAGTACTTTGTCCCGCAGATGCAGACAAAGATCATGAACGAAGGTTGGGCCAGTATCTGGCACGCTCGCATCATGCGTGAGCTCGACTTATCGGACAATGATCATATCGAGTTTGCGAATCTTCACTCCGGTGTAGTATCTCCGCAGAAGGGTCAGCTGAACCCCTATTACCTCGGCTACAAGATTTACGAAGATATTGAACGTCGTTGGAATGAGCCGTCTGTAGACGAACAAAGGGATTTTGGCCGGCATGGCAACGAAGGTCGCGACAAGATTTTCGAAGTAAGAGAAATCGAAAACGATGTTTCATTCCTCCGTAATTATCTCACCGAAGAGTTATGCGAAGAACTCGACTTGTTTGTTTATGAACTTGTAGACGAAGAGGAATGGACCATTAGCGAAAAACGCTGGCAACGGGTTCGCGATCAGCTGGTTTCAAACATGACGAACTTCGGTTTTCCGTATCTCCAGGTTGAAGATGGCGACTACAATGGCAACCGCGAACTCTATCTGAAACACCGCTACGAAGGGACCGAACTCGATTTGCGTTATGGGCGCAAGGCATTGGAGCACGTTCACACGTTGTGGGGTCGGCCGGTGCATCTTGAAACTGTTGTTGATGACGAATCGACCGTGCTTCACTTTAACGGCGAAGACCACACTGAAGACTAAGCCTGTTTTGTACCGCACTAGACCTTAAGTCCACTCTTAGTGTGGGTCTTGAGTTTCGCAAGGCTCAAGAATTGTCGAAGGCCAAAAATCTAAATCGCCACGAGCAAAGTTCGTTTTGCTAAGAAGGATTGAAACCTATGAATTTCAAAAGCTCTCTACTGCTTCTTTTTCTCTTACTGGCGACGTGCTCAAACTCCTTCGCCCAAAAGATTAGTCATGATGAGCTAGTTGAGATCCTGGGAATAAAATCCTGGCGTGTGCCCACACCTAAAGATGACAATTCGACCTGGAACATTCGGATCGTTAACTACGAGAACCGTAGTCCATCCGATGCCACTACTGAGAAATTAGATTTCCAAAACAATGGTTTGCTTGTTTTGCGTGAGGCGCGGAAGAACACCTTTGAATCTTTCTTCAAGCTGCGACAAGGAACTAGCCGAGGTGAGTTTGAAATAGACATATGTTCAAGTAACGCGATGACCAGCAACAGGTGTGACAACAAGTATGCTATTGAATGGTACGCACTGCCGATGCCTTATGGCGATGGGCTCAGGTGTGTAATCGCAGACATAAAGAATGACTCGAATAAACCAGTCAAGCAGATTATTCTTGAACTGGCCCCGTCTAAGCCTGTGACCTCATCACCTTGAACCTGAGCTTATTAGTTCGACGCCAAGTTTTCTAACCAGTCATTCGCCGCCCCAACCCAATCTGCACTTTAACGACGAAGACCACACCTGAAGACTAGCCTTTTGAATCCCCACTAGACCTTCTTAAATCCATCCATTATTCTTGTGCTGCACTTGCTTCTCTTGGTTTCTCGTGGAGGCAAGGAATTGGCCCTTCCTCAATTCTTCATCACACCGAGGTTTGTTGGTTTGCTTTTGTCCTTCTCAACACTGCCGATTCGTCTGGTAATCGTTATTGGCTTACTCCTTTCAGCCAATGGGATCGTTTTTGGCAAGGGCTCCTTCACAATTAAGCCGTCACCAAAGTGGGTACGAACGGTTGTCCCGGCGGAGGATCCAAAGACCGCCGCCGTGCCCCCCGGAAGTAGTTCGTCGCAGCTGCTCGATGACGAACAAACCAAAGTGGGTAATGGAACCGTAGAGCGCTATTACCACATGGTTAGACGGGTCGACAGTACTTCCGGATTGGACGACTTATCTCAACTTCGCTTCTACTTCGAACCGTCGTATCAACAACTCGCGATTCATTTCGTTCGGATTCAGCGCGGCGCTCAGATCATAGATGCACTTCGACCTGGAGAGATAAAAACGATCCAACAGGAAGACGAGTTGGATCAGCAGCTCTACAACGGGAGCCTCGCTACGTTGATCTTCGTCAACGATCTGCGGGTCGGCGATGTTGTTGATTACGCGTATTCGATTACTGGTGAGAACCCAGTACTTGGTGGGCGGTTCACTGACACGCTCTACCTCGCAGATTCTTCACCAATCCAGGAATTGTTCTTACGAGTGCTGTATCCCACAGACCGGAAGTTGGAAATCAAGAACAACCACATCGAACTGTCGCCGTCCTCGCAAACACTTGGATCGGATACCGAATACATCTGGTATCGAAAGCACGTTCCGGGAATCGACACTGACGACTACATACCTGTCTGGTTTCAACCTTACCCAAGTGTGACTCTGAGTGAGTTTCCTGACTGGGCTTCCGTTGTTGGCTGGGCGCTTCCGTTCTATCGAGATTCGCCGCTCAAGAATTCTGAACTGCGGGCCAAGATTGCACAGTGGAAACAGGCCAATTCGCTGTCTGAAGGGGCGATTGGCGCTTTGCGCTTTGTGCAAGATGAGATTCGTTACCTGGGAATCGAGCTTGGTCGATATTCGCACCAACCAACCGAGCCTGATCAAGTCTTCGCCAGACGGTTTGGTGACTGCAAGGACAAGTCCCGCTTACTTACCTCAATACTAAATGAGATGGGAATTGAGGCGGCGCCGGCATTAATCAACTCCCATTCGAGATCATCGATCGACTCGTGGCAGCCCACACCCTATGCTTTTGACCACGTGATCGTTCGGGCCGTAATTAATGGGAAGACCTACTGGTTCGATCCAACAATGAGTTACCAGCGCGGCGGGCTCGATGAATACTACGATCCGCCATACGAAAGGGCTTTGGTCGTGCGCGCCGGAGAACAAGGATTATCCAAAATCCCTACTCCTAACGCGGCCTCAGGTTCAATTAGCGTCGTAGAACAATATGACGCGCAACCCAGCGGCGCTACTACTATGAGTGTAACCACAACGTATCGAGGCTCAGAGGCCAACGCGATGCGTTATGAGGTTTCGATCAGTTCCCTTGCCGAGCTGGGCAAGGAGTATCTCAATTTCTACGCCGACAACAGTCCATCAATAAATGCGGATGGACCAATCGAAGTGAAAGACGATCAGAAAACGAATGTGGTTATAGTAAAAGAGAAATACGTTATTCGAGACCTCTGGAAGAACAACTTCCATCGTTTCATAGCTGACCGGATTTACCAGGAGTTGGACAAGCCAGGCGTTTCGCAGCGTACGATGCCGCTAAAAGTTCGCTATCCACTCTCAATACAACAAACCATCATTATCAATCTCGGTGGTGGCTTTACAATCCCGGAACTCGAAGATGAATTTTCTGATGACTCGATGAAATTTGAGTACCGCTTTACAAAGAATGGAGACCAACTGAGACTCCATTACTCGCTGAAAACATTTGCTGATTCAGTCTCAGTTGCGAATGTAGCAAAACATTTGAACGTATTAGACCAGGCACAAAACGTTGCCGTTTACGATTTGCAACAACGACGATATGGTCGGTCAGCTCAGTCTCAATCTTTTAATCAGCCTCCTTCTGTACTCTTGTGGCTTGTAATAATCCTGGGGATACCAGCCAGCGTTGTGCTGGTGCTTTGGTTAATACGTCGTCGTTCAGCATCTCGATTGACTGAGTTTTCGAGAAAGCTCAAAGCGGAGCCCGGAATAACGCCAGAAACCGCAATCCGCGTGTCAGACGGGAATCAAGTTGAGTCAATGCTGCAAAACTACAGCTGTAGATGTGGGGCCCGTCCTTACAATCCCGACACCCCGCCGTCGAAAGAACACTTTAGTTACGACGGACAACGATTATTAGGTGTGCGATTTAGTTGCCCATCATGCAGGCAGGATAGCGATCTCTATCTCAATGTCCCGGCAATTGAGTCCGTAAGCGGCTAGACTAATGTTTACTCAACAAGACTAGTGCCTAGTTTGTTGGCTAGTCCTTCACCACCCCAACCCATCACCACGTCGTGATTCCAACTGAAGAATGGGCGCGCGACCGGAGCCAGAATGTTCATCCACGCCTTCGTCGTTTCAACTTTCCAATCGTAACGTGCAGTCGTAGTTCCAGCATCATGACTCAACGTCCAACGACCAACGCCTTGTAGCTCGCCTATTGCTCGACCTTCAATCGTTGTAATCGGCTCGACTCGTGTGGTCTGCATGTCGAAGACGAGTCGATACGGCAATTTGCTCTTCCATGTGTAACGAACGACAGTCCCAACATGATCTGGCCCGCCTTCTTTGAGCGTCTCGACCTTCTCGACTCCTCGCCACCAGTTCGGCCACTGATTAGAATTCAAGATCAAATCCCAAACCTCTTGCTGCTGAGCACGAACCTTCCAGATGGTTACGAATTCGTAAACTGCCATTCGCTTCGTTTCTGCTTCTTGTTCTTTGTACTCTGTACTTTGTGTTTTGTACTTTGTGCTTTGTGCTTTGTATTTCTTTGGCGGCTGGCCTGGTATCCGAACGATCACAACAAGAACAAAGTACTAAGTACTAAGTACTAAGCACCATGCACTAATCAACCATTTTCAAAGCTTGTCCAACTGAAGGATCTCGACGTACGCGCCAGATCTTGGAGTCAAGATAGTAATGAATGAACGCGTAGCCCCAAAGAAAAGCTATTCCCATTTGGATAGCAAAGGCTTTGTCCGTTGCGCCCGCATGCTCGAGATTTAGATAACCCAGAAGCTGTCGTGGTCCCTGGTAGATCACACCAAACAAAACTCCAAAGCTTATGTAATAGAGCAGACGACGGCTAATGAGTTCCGCCGCACCATATTTCTTTTGCAAAGTCTCGGCTCTCACATGATCCTTGTTCGTGACGTACTTCTGATTGTGGAACCAGATTAAGCGGTGATACTGGAAGTTGTGATAGATGGTCAGGATTGCGACTATCGCAATAGGTTTATGAGGCATTGGAGTCAGCAATACGATCCAATGCATCGGAATTGCCGCAGCAAGCAGTAAATATTTTGGTACGTCCAAAGGCTCACCCACTATTGCTCGCTGAATTTGACGAGCCAGCCATACAATCGCCAACAGCAGTGTGGCTATCAACAGAACTTTGGAAAGCCCGCTGACGCCGCCGCGTAGGATGGTTGGCACTCGAGCCATAGCTTCTGAATCGCGAGCGATAAACTCCACAAACGGATAGTTAAAAGCGAACAGCAGCAACAAGCGGTCCAGGGCGTTATCGATTTTCGCCAGATCACCGTTCTTCTTTTTGTACAACACCATGAAACCATAGTGCTGCTTCACCAGGTGGTAGTAAGCCCAGAGCGCCGCTATAAAGAAGAAAACAAATCCCGCGCCGGCAAGGACCATGATTGGCCCAATTGCGAAGAACAATAGCGAGCCCCACAGTAGACGTCCGCGATTCTGTCGCTCCGTACGATCGAAGTAAGTCCGCGAAAATGTTCCGAACACGTGTGGCGCATCAATCAGGATCGCCCAGAGCGCCGCCATAGGAACGAGCGGCAAAATGCCTTTGACGTAAAGAAACAGAAGTAAGTAGCTTGAGACGACCGAGCCGATGAACCAGATGAGATCGTCCCGTGCGCTGATAATCCAGCGCAGCGACACGACGTTCGCAATCGGTTTTGCAGTTATCTCGACGCTAGCAGCCATTGAGGTGTTTGTCTTCGCTTGATCGGCATTTTATCATCGACACCTGAACTCGAATAAAGCCGACTTGATGCTTTGTCCAAATACGTGAGGGGAATATGTCACAAAAACCCAGACACTTCTTTCAAGCTCACCCGTGGCACGGGGTTGAACCTGGCGCCGGCAGCCCGGAACTTGTCTATGCCTATATTGAGATCGTACCTACTGACGCGGTCAAGTATGAACTCGACAAGTCGTCTGGTCATTTACGGATAGATCGACCACAACGCTTCTCTTCTATGTGTCCGACGCTCTACGGTTTCATTCCGCAGACCTACTGCGGAAAGGAAGTTGCAGAACTTTGCGCGCAACGTACTGGCAGAACAGGTATTGAAGGCGACAAAGATCCGATGGACATATGTGTGCTATCGGAAAAGACATTTGCGCACGGCAGTTTCTTTTTGAACGCTCGACCGATCGGTGGGTTAAGAATGATTGACGGCCAGCAGGCCGATGACAAGATAATTGCTGTACTCGAGTCAGACTTGGCGTACGGCAAGATTGAAGACATCGCAGAAGTACCAACTGGTCTGGTAGATCGGTTGAAGCACTACTTTCTTAGTTACAAACAACTCCCGAGTGACGTCACGAAGAAGGTTGAGATCGCAGAGGTCTATGACCGTGAGGGAGCGTTAGACGTTATCAATCGAAGCCTTCGCGACTACCAGCGTGAGTTTGCTAGTAGTGGCAATGAAGTCAGTACCGATGCGCGGTAGCGCCGGGTGGTTGATCGGCAAGTGCTTCTCTCTCAATAAAAGATCTTTTCCTGCAGAGTACTTGGCACCGAGCGTAACCCGGCGCTAGTGCGCTCCGGTACTGACCTCATCGCCACAGCCGGCCCCTTAATCAAATGCGGGTGACGTGCTCTTCGATACCGCAACGTGGACACGTCAACCCGTGTCGTTCTTCATCGATCCATTTTGCTAGTGCGAGATTTGTCGGTTGCCGACGATTGGGGTCTTGAGAGTTGTGCAGCTTACGTTCGGCGTCTTCCGCGCTGCAGTGTTTGCAGAGCCATCCGTAGCCTAGATTGAAGAAGTGTGTAGTTTGGTGCACTTGAGATATCCGGAACTTTCAGGTGAACGATAAACGCCACCTGAAAGCTCCCCCTCAAACTGCCTATCCAAATCAACACGCTTTGGGTAACAAACTCAGCGCCTTGTATCCGGCGATTCCATTAGTCTTACTGGCACTGTCGTTTTGCTTCCATTACGCCAGATTTGAACTTGAACTGTTTCCCCGATCTGGTGCTTATCAAGAATGCGGAACAGATCGTCTTGATTACCCACCTTGTCGTTATCTATGCCGACGATGATATCACCAAGTTCGATATCACCCATCTCAGTTTGTTGCATCCCACGAAGACCTGCTATGGCAGCGCCACTTCCGCGAGCGACCTGGAGAATCAGGACACCATCGGAAACCGGTAAGTCGACTTGACTTCGAATCGCTGCAACGTCTCGCGTATTGATACCCAACTTCGGACGCTTAACTCTTCCGTTTTGAATAATCTGAGGTACGACGCGTTTCGCAATACTAATTGGCACCGCGAAACCGACACCAGACGAACTGCCTGATGGCGAAAGTATCTGCGAGTTAATGCCAATCATGCGGCCGTGTGAATCGAGCAATGGACCACCTGAGTTGCCAGGATTGATGGACGCATCAGTCTGAATCGCGCCTTCGATCAATCTTTGGTTGCGTGCTCGAATTGGACGCTGCAATCCACTAATAACCCCGGTTGTCAAAGTTCTGTCCAGACCGAACGGATTACCAATTGCCAATACTTTTTGACCAACCACCAGTTTGTCAGAGTCTCCCAGCGGTACGACAGTCAGTGGACCGGCCGGTTTTTCAACCAACCTGATCACCGCTAGGTCTGTGTCAGGATCTCCTCCTACAACAGTCGCTGCGTAATCTTTCTGACCCCCTAAACTGACTGAAAGCTTTTGTGCGCCTTCAATGACGTGATAGTTGGTAAGAATGTTTCCCTGCTGATCCAGGATGGAACCTGAGCCCGATCCTTCCTGCGGCTCGACGAATCCCAGGAAATCTCGAGCGTAGGAAGTTGAGTGAATGAAGACCACTCCAGGACTCAAGGTGCGATACACCTCAATATTATTCTGTTCGTCCGTAACAGTTGCTGGATCCGCTATTCCTGCCGGCGTTGTTTCTGTAAGCGCGGCCTGCGACGAATCCAGACGGTTGTAGATTCGATCCACAATGACAACGGTGCCAGCAGCAAACAAAGCTGAAATGAATCCGATTAATAGGATTTGGCGTGCGGAAAGTCTGTACATATAACTTCTTCTTTCTCTGACGATGTAAGGGCTCCAGTTCCCAACCCAACGCTAAGATGCGTCCAGGATATACGGCAGTTGCGCCCGACACGACTCCGTCTGGGTCCACTAGGCAACAAATGTAGAACCAGAGTGCCCTCCGCCGCAAGACGAAAGAACTACTGGTTCTGCATTGGTACAAACTGTTTGTAGAAACGTGCGAACTCTGGTGCTGGTTTCGTTTTTTCCGCGATCCACCTTCGTTAGGCAAAAACGTGGACCACAGCTTGTGGAAGGCTGGCAAAATACGTAATTACGGTCAGAGGTGCTTGCCATCCGAGCGCCGAGCATCCGGTTGCAACATGAACGACCATCAGCCCCAAATAAATGCAGAGGACAAACGTCATCCCGCGGCGAGCCAGGGTTAGATGAGCACAGCGATAGAGGATGTAAGCAGAAAAAGCTCCGATGAAGAGTTTGAACAACAGGAAGGAACCTTCGCCATGATTGAGAACTTGAGCCATTAGGCTGTTGCCCTCGGTGGCGACGTTTAGCTTGACCCACAGAAGTGTCAATTGGGCGTCGAGCCAATTTAGTGTGAACAGCAGTAAGGCTTTCGATAGTGGACCCACGGTTAAGACACTCCTCGCGCCAACATTGTTTAACTACTGTCCTATTACGCCAGAACCCCCGGAGCTTGGTAGCGCGGGGGTCCATGACGTCACGGGAGGAACGAGACTCGTTCTTAGTACTTAATAGAAAGTTTGAATCATTGCGAGCTTCCAAAACCCGTCACAACTCAAACTCAATCCAATTTGTTGTTCGCCGGAGATTATATGCATACTGCTGTTTATCCGAAAGGTAAACAACACCAGGGAGTCACGCCCATTCGAATCGACGAATCAATAATTCTTGCAACACAGGTGATGCGTAGTGCCGGAATCTCAGAGCCTCGACGTGAAGCTGGTTCGTTGCTTGCCCACACCATCGGTAAAGATCGGACATTTTTAATTACTCACGCTAACGATGAACTTTCTGAGGAAGATCTTGATGAGTATCGTTCACTCATTGAACGGCGTGCGTCGGGTGAACCACTCCAATACATCATTGGAGCGCAAGATTTCTTTGGAAGACAATTTCGCGTCACTCCTGACGTGTTGATTCCACGCCCGGAAACTGAACTACTAGTGGAAGCGGCGTTGCATTTGTTGCGCAACCAAACAGCTCCTTACGTCTGCGACGTGGGTACTGGATCGGGCTGTATAAGCATTACACTGCTCTGCGAACGAGACGATGCGAGGGCTATCGCCGTCGACATTTCGGAGGCCGCACTCAAGGTTGCACGATTCAACTCGACAACTCTTTCAGTGTCAGAGCGAATCGAGTTTCGACTTTCGGATTGTTTTAGTGAACTCAAGCCCAACTCTCAGTTCGATCTCGTGGTTTCAAATCCACCATACGTCGCAGCAGATGTCTTGTCTGGGTTACAACGGGAGGTACGCGACCATGAACCAAGAGTCGCTTTGAGTCCCGGACCTGACGGACTTGAGGTCATTCAAAGACTGCTCGGAGAGTCGCCCGCGTTTCTCAAAGACAAGGGGCATTTGGTGATGGAGATCGGCTTCGACCAGGGGAAACGAGTACAGGGATTAATCGATCCAAAGAAGTGGCGTTTAGTAGAAATCCGGCCAGATTTGCAGGGAATTCCACGAATTGTGGTGTTGCAACGACAATAGGTTTCGCTTCGGTTTTGCAGGATCTATTTTCCTGTCACAGGATCCAGACTAGCGGTGTTTACCATTCAGAAGCCACTTAGTTATCTAAGAAAACAAAGGAAACCGAAGACGTAAGGAGAGACGAAGCCATGTATCGCTTTGTAGGAAGAGTTGTGTTTGTAATTGCGTTGCTATCCGTTGCGGGAATCAGCGCCTTGGCCCAAAACAGCAAAACGGGCTCACTCAATTGCAATGATAGTAATCGTTACAACAACCGCTTAGTGGGCAACTGTGAGATCAGGGAACAAACCCTTGCTCCTAACGGCGGCACAATTGCGGTTGATGGTCGACAGAATGGCGGTGTGTCAGTTAAAGGTTGGGATCAGAATCAGATTCTGGTTCGGTCCAGAGTTCAAGCTAGTGCCTCGAATGCAAGTGAGGCGGAAGCATTAGCGCGCCAAGTCAGAATTGAAACAGCGGGCTCCAAAATCTTCGCAAGTGGACCTGATAATCGTGAGGATTATCAGTGGTACGTTAGTTTTGAAATCTTTGTCCCACGCCGATCCGATCTTTCGCTTGAAGCACACAACGGCGGCATCTCGATCAGTGACGTCACTGGCAAGATCGACTTTAGCGTCGTCAATGGTGGGGTGGTCCTACGCAAGGTCGGAGGCGCTGTCAAAGGTGGCGCGACCAACGGCGGTATAGTTATCGATCTCGCGGGTGATCACTGGGATGGTGAATCACTCGATGTGAGAACCACAAACGGCGGCATCGTGATGTCGATTCCTGAAAACTACTCGGCTCGTCTCGAGACCGGCACTGTAAACGGCAGCATTAGTGTTGATTTCCCCGTTACCGTACAGGGCCGCATCAACAAAGAATTAGCAGTAAACCTGGGCTCAGGGGGCGCGATGGTCAAGGCAATGACCACAAATGGCGGTGTTCGTATTAAGCGAACTACCAACGACTAGGAAACTGTCTAACGATGTTTTAGGCCACTGGCTTGTCCAGTGGTCTCTAACATTCGTTGCTACTCACTGGTGCTTGACTTCACTCATGCGCGCGCAAGCGCGCTGGAAGGAAAAAGGAAGTTCTTTGTAGCAATAAGCGTAAGCAACCACTGGACAAGCCAATGGCCTTAACACTACTTAGTACTATTTAGGTTGAGGGAAATGAAAGTTGAGCGGGGGTGCGCAGAAACCCCAATGAATCTTGATTTGTAGAACCTCACTTTTTTGATACAGCTCTCATCGATGTAGTGTCATTTTCGGGCCAGACACCCCACAAATTAGACCACTATCATAGTGATACCACTCATTCGCTTTATCCTTTTCCGGTTTTCCATTAATCTGTTGAGCAGTGGATAAATTCAGACTAACTGGTGGCCGGGCGCTTCATGGTCGTGTTTCGATCAGTGGGGCCAAAAATTCAGCACTTCCGTGCATGGCAGCTGCATTGCTCACGCCAGAAACCATCACTCTGCACAACATTCCGTACGTTCGCGACATCATTACTCAGCGCCGACTACTCGAGGACATTGGCGCTACCGTGCTGACCCCAGAACTGAGAACGCATAAGATAACCGCGTCGCACATTGAGTTGTTTGAAGCGCCTTATGAACTGGTGAAAACGATGCGCGCTTCCGTACTTGCACTGGGTCCATTACTCGCTCGTTTTGGGAAAGCAAAAGTGTCGTTACCCGGTGGCTGTGCGATTGGAACGCGTCCAATAGATCTACACTTGGCCGGGTTTGAAAAGTTTGGCGCTGAAGTTAAGTTAGAAGCAGGCAATGTAGTTGCGCGGGCACCCAAAGACGGTCGGCTGAAGGCTGCCGACATTCAATTTGGCAAAGTGACAGTCACGGGAACCGAAAACCTGATGATGGCCGCTACTCTCGCTCAGGGTACTTCCACTTTACGAAATGCGGCTTGCGAACCAGAGATAGTGGATCTTGCTGATTTGCTCAATAAGATGGGCGCTAGGGTCAATGGTGCTGGTACTGACACGATCCAGATTGAAGGAGTATCGAATCTGGGAGGCGCTGAACATACTATTATTCCCGACCGTATCGAAACGGGAACCTTTATCGTGGCGGCGGCAATCACAAAAGGCAAACTCGAAATCAAAGATTGCCGTCCAGACCATTTGACAAGTGTGATTGAAAAGCTACGTGACGTTGGTGTGAAGATTACTGTGGTCAATCCGAATACACTGGAAGTAAGTTGTCCCGACGGACTCAATGCGGGCCACGTCACTACTGAACCATATCCTGAGTTTCCAACTGACATGCAGGCCCAGTATATGGTCCTCATGACTCAAGCAGCTGGTAATTCCGAAATCGTCGAAACAGTATTTGAGAATCGTTTTATGCACGCGTCGGAATTGCAACGTATGGGAGCTCACATCCAGATCGAAGGCAATACAGCGATCGTTGATGGACCAACCGCATTAACTGGGGCACGCGTCATTGCCTCAGACCTTAGAGCGTCAGCTTCGCTCGTGCTGGCCGGATTAGTTGCGAGCGACGAGACGATCATTGATCGCGTCTACCACATTGACCGTGGTTACGAAAAGATAGAGGCCAAATTGCGGGCTGTCGGAGCTGACATTGAAAGAATCAGGGCATCGGTTACGGCAACTCTGGTAACAGAGTCACAAGCCGCAGCAGAGAGTATTTGAAGTTAAGTTTGAATTGTGAAGGAGCCGAAGGATGTCGGAAGCTGGTTGTCTCTTTTGTCGAATCATCGCGGGTGAGATACCTGGGGAATTAGTGCACCAGGATGAACGCTGTGTGGTGCTTCGCGATATCAACCCTCAAGCCCCCACACACGTTTTGGTCGTTCCACGCGAGCATATCGAGTCTTTAGATGACGCCTCGCAGCGCGACGAGTCTTTGCTAGGCCATTTACTTCGCGTATCAGCTCGAGTCGCCAACGACCTTGGTCACGCCGAATCCGGCTATCGCACGGTCGTAAACACCGGCGCGGGTGCAGGCCAATCCGTCTCTCATTTGCACGTACACGTGCTCGCAGGTCGCCAATTCAGCTGGCCACCAGGGTAAATCCATTGATTGGAACGGTCGCACTAAAGGCATTACTTTTGGTTGCGACCGTCTTGTTGTGTTTACACTCAATCGTAGCTCAATCAAACGTTCCCACTGGAGTTCTCGTTGAGAAAGTTGTAGTCCAAGCAAACCCTGATCAGTCGTACGCCGCATATCTTCCCTCCCGTTACACTCCGGAAAAGCAATGGCCCACGGTTTTTTGCCTTGATCCACGTGCGCGCGGAAAAACTGCAATCGAGCGTTTCGTTTTAGCCGCAGAAAAGTATGGCTACATCGTTGTGTGTTCAAACAACTCTCGCAATGGTCTGAACTGGTCGGCCATCTCAGGCATCTTTACGTCGTTCTGGCAGGATGTACACACGCGTTTCAATGTTGACCCACAACGAACTTACGCCGCTGGGTTTTCTGGCGGCGCCCGTTTGGCCGCAGCCTTCGCTAGTCGATGTAGCGGTTGTCTGGCTGGTGTCATTGCGTGTGGTGCAGGGTTCCCGGCTGATAGCAAACCGGATTCATCAACTTCGTTTGCTTACTTCGGTGTGGCAGGGGTGGATGATTTCAACTTTTCGGAAATGTGGGAGCTCGACAAGAAGTTTAGCGAGCTACGTGTGCCCTACCACTTTGAGACGTTTGACGGAGGGCACGAATGGGCACCACCGGCCAATATCGATAACGCACTGGCGTGGCTAAATCTGCAAGCGCTAAGATCGGGAACATTGACGAAAAATGAGAAGTTTCTTGATGAACAATTCGCTACTCGTCTTAGTTATGCAGACCAACAACGTACGGCAGGAAAACTAGTAGAAGCCTCGAAGTCCTACCTTTCCATAACCCGCGATTTTCAGGGTGTTAGGGATGTAACTACAGTTGCTGAGAGCTCAGCTCAGTTGAAGCGATCGTCTGAATTCCGAAAACAAGAGAAATCTGAAGAGGAATTGTTGCGAAGGCAACTTCAGGAAGCTGGCGAGATCAGGATGTTGTGGATGAAGGCTCCTAATCCTGATGACAGTCGATCCCCTCGTTACGAGGCAAGCGTGCGACTAAAAGACTGGCAGAAGAAAAAGGTTTCACCTTCAGACTCCCCCGATCGACGTCTTGCGAGGCGTATACTTTCACAATTGTTAATTGGGGCCATTGAGGCAGCGCAGCCGGATCTGGTACCAGGATCCGAGTTCAACGAAGCTCTCATAAACTACCAATTCGCAAAAGCGATAGACCCCAAGAACAGCAACATTGCTTTTGAAGTGGCCCGTATCCTTGCGTTGAGGCGTCAGAAAAAAGCTGCGCTTGAGGCCTTGGAAGAAGCAGTCTCACTAGGTTTCAAAGATCTATCGCGTATAAAAAATGAGGCCGCGTTTGAGACTTTCACCACCGAACCACGTTTTCAAAAGTTGCTCGCCTCGCTCAATAATCAGTAAGCAGGAACTTGGTCCATCCATCTGTCATTAGGGCAGTTGGGAAGGGCATAGCAGTAAGTAACCTCCATAACGTTTCAACGCGCACCCGCTCAACTTCATTTCCATTCAACCTAGATTGCATCAAGTTGTCTTAAGACCACTGGCTTGTCCAGTGGTTGCTTACGCTTATTTGCTACTAAGAACTTCCTTTTCCATCCGGCGCGCTTGCGCGCTTGAGTGAAGTCAAGCACCAGTAAGTAGCAACGAACGTTAGGGACCACTGGACAAGCAGTGGCCTAACAAGCGTGGGTCACTATCTAGGTTGAAAGGAAATGAAAGTTGAGCGGGACTGCGTAGAAGAAGATGAATCTTGACTTGCTTCTGTGCCCCTTTCCTGATTGCACTTAGGGTGAGGTGCTTGCAAAACTGAAATTGAACTAGAGCTTTGGTGCTACAGCACGGACGGCTTCCGAGACTCCTGCGTCATACTTCTTAAAATTCTCATTGAAGCGTCGCGAAAGATCCGCAGCTTGCTTGTCGTAAGCTGCCTTGTCACTCCAGGTGTTTCGTGGTTGTAAAACTTCCGCCGGTACTCCCGGACACGAGACCGGGATGCCCACGCCAAAAATCGGATCTGGAGTTGTCTCCACTGAAGCTAGCTCACCATTTAGAATCGCGCGAATCATTGCTCGCGTATGTGAGATCTTCATACGCTGGCCCACTCCATATGGACCACCACTCCATCCAGTGTTTACCAACCAGCAAGCAGCATTGTGTTGACCCATCTTCTTGCCGAGGAGGTCTGCATAAACGCCGGGGTGAAGAACCATAAACGGCGCGCCAAAGCACGTTGAGAATGTTGCCTCGGGTTCTTTGATTCCCTTTTCGGTGCCGGCAACTTTTGCTGTGTAACCGGAAAGGAAATGATACATGGCCTGTTCAGAGCTCAAACGAGACACCGGAGGCAACACGCCAAAGGCATCTGCGGTCAGCATGATGATATTCAACGGATTTCCGGCCCGTCCTTCGGGAACGATGTTGTTGATGCTCGTCAACGGATAAGACGCGCGTGTATTCTCCGTCTTTGTTGCATCGTCGAGATTAATCTGACGGACCTCGGGATCGTACACAACGTTTTCCAGAATCGTCCCAAACATTTCAGTCGTACGATAGATGTCTGGTTCTGCTTCGGCAGATAGTTTTATTACTTTCGCGTAACAGCCGCCTTCAAAATTGAAAACGCCATCGTCCGACCAACCGTGCTCGTCATCACCAATCAGACGTCGTTCAGGGTCAGCTGATAGAGTAGTTTTGCCTGTTCCGGACAAGCCAAAGAAAATCGCTACATCACCTTTGCCACCTACATTTGCCGAACAGTGCATGCTCATAACACCACGCTGCGGCAGCAGATAGTTCATCAGGGTGAAAGCACTCTTCTTCGTTTCACCGGCATACGAAGTCCCGCCGATCAACACCAGCTTCTGGCTAAAATCCATCAGAATGAAGGTAGGCGAACGCGTACCGTCGCGCGCAGGGTCTGCCTGGAAACTTGGGAAGTTAATAATTGTGAATTCAGGTTGATGTGGCGTCGTTTCCTTCGTGTTGCTGATAAACATCGTACGAGCAAACAGCGAATGCCAGGCAAGCTCGTTAATAACACGAATTGGTAAACGGTATTTTGGATCGGCACCGACAAAAGTATCCTGTACGAACAGGTCACGCCCGGTCGCGTGGGCCATCATGCGATCTCTTATTGCATTGAACTTTTCCTGAGAGAAATCTTTGTTTACGTCGCCCCAAAACACCTTATCTTCGCTACCAGGTTCACGTACTATAGCTTTGTCTTTCGCGGCTCTACCTGTATGTTCACCCGTGTCGACTATCAGGGCACCGTGATTCGAGAGAACACCTTCACTACGTCGCGCAACCTCTTCGTATAATTCCGATGGGTTCAGATTCCAATAGATGCGTGTCGGTCCTGTGATCCCATAGTTACTCAACTCGTAATTCGTGTTCTTACGACCCAGATTTTCAGTTTCTCTCTCAGTACGGATGGAAGCCATTTATTATCTCCAGTCAGTCGAATGAAATCCTTTAGTTGCGGAAGGAAGACGCTGCTTACGTTTCTTCTGCGTTCGCTTTTCGCTGTTCTGCGAGTTCACGCAGGGCGTCAGCCAGATCGCGCGCTGCTCGTTCAATCCTGTCGGCAGCGACTTGCAAAGAGTCATCTTCGTTGGCGGTATGCAAAGCTACCTCGGCCATGGCCGCGTCAACCTGTTCTTTCAGGCGGTGTGCTTCGTTTTCGGTTTCTTGTTCGGCGCGGGTTTTTTGAGACGCTGTGGCCGGCTGGTTCATGCTGATGTTTTCTCGATGATAAAAAGAAATTAATGATTTGCAGTATTGAAGTTTATTAAACCTAAGTCTGACATCTACAGGGGGATTCAGGCAAGTGGAGCGTGGAGGCGTTTGTTTCTTATCGGAACAAATCCTTGAGGACTAATGAACCGAACAAAACCGATGGTACCAGACAAGGACAAGTTTACTACGTCAGAGCGGAAGTTGGTGCACCAACTTGACACTCCCATTAAAGTGCAGCGGTTTTTCAGCCAGATGCCTTATAACTGGGAGAAAGACGGTGGCACGATGCGTTCTTTTCGGGAAGTAGTCAGACGAAATGAGGTCCATTGCCTGGAGGCGGCAGTTGGGGCGGCTGTGATCCTGGAACAACACGACTACCCACCACTCTTGCTGGATATTGAGTCGCAGGACCTTTTGGACCACGTTATCTTCGTCTTTCAACATAAGGGGAAGTGGGGAGCAATCGCCCGGTCACGAGATATTGGACTACACGGGCGTCGACCAGTCTTTCGCACCCTTCGCGATCTGGTTTGGAGCTACTTCGACGCATACGTTGACTTTACGGGACGGATTAAAGGGTATGGACTTACAAGTCTTTACGAGTTGGGCAACTACGATTGGCGATTCTCTCCGCGTAAGATGACGAAGATTGAGGATCATCTACGCGCGATGCCGCATAAGAAGTTACGATCCTCGAATGCTCGATATCAAGAACTCCTCGCGCGGTACAAAGAGTACAAGAAGCGCTATCCTGATCGATCGCCCGCTTATTACGAAAACCGCAACACCTGGATGAGATAGTTCTCTTTAGTTATGAGCAGCTTCCAACGGCGGGACATCCATTCGACGCTTTGCTCGGGCGTCGATCAGCATGTGAGCAATCACTGTAACTACAATGATTGCACCTCCCAACAACGCCCACTCTGAAGGTCTTTCACCAATCACCAAAAACACCCAAACTGGATTCAACACCGGCTCGATGTAGGCCACGATACCAGCATCTAAGGACCTCACTCCTCGCGACATTGCATACGTGAATAGCGTGTACGAGACGCCTATTTGCACAACCCCAAGATAGATCACGCTTAAAGCATCGTGAATGTCGATACTGCTTAGGGCCGCGATTCCCCAGGGCGCGGTGAGTATCACCGCCAAAAGGTTTCCGTAAATTACGGACGAAGCTCGATTGATTTCCTTTGCTCTCGGATGGCGCAATAAAAGAAAGTACAAAGCGAAACAGAAGCCGGACGTGAGCGCCATAACGTTGCCAACCAGATCTTGCGGACGCAGTTGGCCCACAAAAAAGAGAGCCATAGCTCCCAGACAAATTAGGACTGTAACCAGATCGCGAGATCGAAATTTCTCTTTGTACGCTAGCGGTTCGAGAATAAGTAGGTAAACCGGCGCCGTGTATTGAAGGAAAATAGCGTTGGCGGCAGTTGTTTCTTTGGTTGCCAACACGAAGAGAATCAATAGTACGGCGTAGAGACCGGAGGCAACAGCGGTAACACGATTTATTCCAAATCCTTCGTGTCGAGTGAAGATCGCTACGGTGATGCCCGCAAACAGAGATCGATAAAAAGAGAGTTCCAGACCTGTGAGTTTGGTCCACTTAATGAATAGACCGCCAGTGCTCCAAAGCAGCGCCGCGAGGAAAACGTACAAGAGCGGTGAGACTTTCGAGGCTTTAGTCAAATCAGTGATGGTTCTGATCGCCTGCTGCAGACAAGTCTTTTGACCTACGAGTGTCGATGGCTGACTCCGCAGCCTGTTTCTTCGCTCGTAAGAACTTTCCAAACACTCCATTCCAGGGCGGAATTACAATGGAGACCGCTCCGTGAGTTTGAGCCTGACAGGCCAAACGAATCAGAGGCTTTGGTTCAGGAGTATCGATGTAGCCAAACTCCTTGATCTTCTTACCTTCACGCGCAGCAACGTCCGACAACTTCTCCGCGCCTCCCAGAATTCCAACCCAACAAGTTCCACATGAAGCCGATCGACACTCGACAGGAATGGGTCCTTCCCCTCTTCGCGGATCAATTTCACGCCAGTTGCGCGAACGGTCGGCAGCGGCTCCCCAGGCCAAGTCTTGAATGTTGTTCATCCGGTACGTCGCGCGATCGTCATTCTCGTCGTGAGTAATGGTCCACTTTTTATCAATCGTCTTCAGAAAACCGAAGAGACCCTGACTGTCGTCCTTGGCCCGCTCGCGCAACACCTGGTCCGGCGACTTGCGCGCGTGTTTCTTATCGATAAGCACTGTGCCGGGAGTATTAAAAGCAGGGAACCCGGTCTGTTGTAGCGTCATAAACGCAACTGCAGTTATTCCAACCAGCAACGACTTATCAACTTTTGTTTTTTGAGCAATATCACTTGCCACCGCTAGTATCTGATCCGACAAAGACAATCCGTTGTCAGCTGAGTACTTGGATGCGTACTCCTGGACGGCGCTCTTTACCTCTGGCCAGTAGCGATGCCCGTAGAGAAACGTGTGCGACGAGTCGATCTGGTCCTTCAACAAATAGTTACCTTGAATGAGCAACATCTGGGCGAGTCGCTCGGGATCGTCCGACTGTTGAAATTCCTGGAATAGCGATAGAGGGTAAAAGGCAAACCATATCTGCGTTGCATTTCGATCAACGTCATGAATGGAACGTAGCAAAATCGTAAGTGTCGCCGACCAAGATTCTTCGTCGTGCTCGTTAATAAACTGTTCAAAGGAGGTCAGATCTGTGCTCATAGTCAGTTCGTCCATTGGGCCGTCAGGCCTGGCATTCTTTCTAATGATTCATTTGGCTCGTAATTAAAGCATAAAGCGGACTAAAGCAAGAGGTCGCCGATTCCATTGACAAGGCTCTGTCCGCCGGAGTAAAAATCAGTTCTACCAAGCCCCTAGGCGCTCTTCCCAACTACAGTTTGACCACTTCAGGAGGTTTCTAGACATGGACACCAATAGACCCGAAGTAGCAAAACCTGCCCGTACATTCGATAGTGCGTATAGCTTTTCCTTCAGTATTGCGATTGGATTGCTCTTATTTATAGCGGGTCTGGTGATAAGTCTCACGCTGGGACAAAGTGCAACCATTGGCCTGATCTTTGGAATTCCGCTCTTAATCGCCGGATTGGTGCTACCAGTCTTCATGATGCGTGATCTCTTTCAGCGCAATGAAGTCGACGGTGAATGCCCTTTCTGCAGCGCGCCAATTAAGACGACAGACGCCACCATCCGTTTAAACTGTCCTGCCTGTAAGCGCTTGATTGAGGTACGGAATGCGACGTTGGAGCGTGGCGAATAGCAATGCTCAAAAAACTGGGGTCCAACCGCGAGTCCAGTAATCGCTGAACGTCAGCGCGAACATAATCCCCAGCCAGAATAACGCGGACGCTACGATCACCCAGATTAGTCGCGAACTGTAGCGGACGTGCATGAAATAGAGCACTACAAAAGTGGCTTTGGTGGTAGCGATCGCCAATGCGATGGGCGTGTTCAGTGCGATTGTGCGACTTCCCAAGTGATAAGTGAAATCTTGAAACGCCGCGAGTACGGTCAAAAGCGTGCCAACCAGCAGCACCCCAAAAATAGTTAGATACACCTTTATCGGGACTATGTGTTCGCTCATGACTTACCCACCATGCTCAAAGTGTCGCCCGAGCAAATAGAGCAACGGAAATAGAAAAATCCAAACGATGTCGACAAAGTGCCAGTAGAGGCCGATGACTTCAACCGGACTGTGGTACTCCGGATCGTAACGTCCCTTAACCGAAAAGATTATTAAGAAGGTCAACAGTCCTGCGCCGATAATCATGTGCAAAGCGTGCATTCCCGTCATCGCGAAGTAGATCCAATAGAACATCTCAACCTGACGGAGAGTGGCACCTGGTAGTAAATGAATTTGGTGTGGATTCGTCGGCTCTCCCTCGTGGGCCACTTCAGGTCCAAAAGGCTGACTGGGAATCAGATAGCCCGGAATCAGATGACTGTCGTACTTGTCTTTGTACTCAGCTGCTTTTACACCAAGAAACGTTAAGCCGAGAATCAAGGTCAAAATCAAACAGAAAATCTGCGGTTGCCTTTTTCCTACCTGCGTAAAGTAGACCGCCAGAGCCATCGTCAAACTGCTCAGGATTAGAACACCTGTGTTAATTGCGCCGAGCTTGATGTCGAGGTGGTTGCTGGCTGATGCAAAAGCGGCAGGAGAAGTTGACCTGTACAGGGTGTATGCGAGAAACATTCCGCCGAAGAACATGATTTCAGTCACGAGGAAAACCCACATACCAAGCGTTCCCGCCTCGCGTTGCTGCTCCATGTTCTCAAAATGGTGCTGCAGTGCAGGATGGCCTTGAATTGTATGAGTTGCTGCGTGACTATCAGTCAACTTCTATCTCCCATGTCCGACATGCTTCAGCTTGTCGTTCCTCTTAATTAACAAGCGACCAAACTTTCCAAATCCATCTCACCCACCGTGTCCGACAAACTGAAGTTTGTCGGACACTCAAGCAGGTTCCAGTTCATTACCAAATTTACCGACAACGTGAGTTTCTTCAGGAGGCGCAAACTCGTACGCTTCCCACGTTACAATCGGCGTAACTTCGAAATTTTCAGTTGGGGGCGGAGACTGAGTTCTCCACTCGAGTCCCGGCAAATGCCAGGGGTTGGCCTCCGCAACCTTGCCATAACGCATTGACCATACAAAGTAGATCGCCGGAATCAACATACCCATGCCCAGGATCGAAGCGCCTGCTGACGACAGCACGTTGAAGACCTGAAACTCAGGCGGGTAAGCATGATACCTGCGAGGCATCCCGAGATATCCAGCGACAAACTGCGGCAGAAACGTCAGGTTAAAACCAACGAAGATCACGAGAGACGCGAATCGTCCCCAACCTTCCGGATACATACGCCCACTAATCTTGGGCCACCAGTAGTGCAAACCACCGAGGTAACCCATCAACGCTCCACCGACCATGATGTAGTGGAAGTGTGCTACGACAAAGTACGTGTCACTCAAGTGCACATCGACCGCTAGTGCAGCGAGAAACAGACCCGTCATGCCGCCGATCGTGAATAAACCGATGAAACCCAACGCATAAAGCATCGGCGTATCGTACGAGATCGACGACTTGTATAGGGTCGCAGTCCAGTTGAAAACCTTTACCGCTGAAGGTATCGCCACGGCAAAGCTCAGGAACGAAAAGATCATTCCCGCATAAATTGATTGGCTGGTAACAAACAGATGGTGTCCCCAAACGAGGAACCCAAAGACAGCAATCGCGAGACTCGAAAAGGCAACAAACCGATAGCCAAAAATATTCTTGCGCGAGAAGTTTGCGATCAACTCACTGATAACTCCCATCGACGGTAGGACCATGATGTACACCGCCGGATGGGAATAGAACCAGAACAAGTGTTGGAAAAGGATTGGGTCACCGCCGAGCGCGGGATCAAAAATGCCAACGCGCGAAAGTCGCTCAAACGCCAGCAACAAAATCGTAATTGCAATCACAGGCGTTCCTAGAACCATTACGAGACTGGTCGCATAGTGTGCCCAAATAAACAGGGGCAAGCGAAACCACGTCATGCCGGGCGCGCGCATCGTGTGGATCGTAACGATGAAGTTGAGACCCGTAAGAATCGACGAGAACCCGTTTATGAAAATTCCCAGGCCAGCAGCAACAACATAAGAGTTTGAAAAGGTCGTACTAAACGGTGTGTAGAAGGTCCAACCTGTATCAACTCCACCTGCGAGTAGTGCGTAGATGGTTACAAGTCCACCCAGAAGATAAATGTACCAACTTAGTAGATTGATTCGAGGAAACGCGAGATCCTTCGCCCCAATCATCATCGGAACAAGGAAGTTTCCCAGCGTTGCCGGGATCGACGGAATCAGAAAGAAGAAGATCATTATGATTCCGTGTTGCGTAAATACTTTGTTGTAGGTAGCTGATTGCAGAAAGTCGCCCTGGGGAGTCAGCAACTCGAGGCGAATCATTAAGGCGTAGAGTCCACCAATAAAGAAAAAGAATGTAATGGAGCCCAGATAAAGCAGGGCGATACGTTTATGGTCCTTTGTCAGCAACCACGACTTGAGGCCATACTGCGCATTAATGTAGTTGACCTTTGATGGTGGTGGTAGCTCGAATCCTTCTAGTTCTTTCATAACTCTCGACCTTAACCCGGCTGTTCTACCGTACGCTTTGCGCTGGTGACGCTGCCGGCCTTGGTGTCGCTGCACTGTTGGCCGCGGGGCTTGCCGCCTGACCTGGCTGCTGCGCATTTACGCCTTGCAACGACTTAATAAATGACAACAACTGAACTAACTGGTCCTCACTAATCTGTCCCTGAAAAGTCGGCATGATCGGGCCAAATCCATCTACCAACTTTGCCTGCGGATTCAAAATCGACTCGCGAATGTACGCCTCATCAGCCACTACTTGCTGCTTCGTGGTCAGCGTCGTCAGATGTCCAAACAAACCCGCCAGCGTTGGCCCACGGCCTCCCTCGCCATTAGCGCCGTGACAGGAAACACAACCGAGAGTTTGGTACAACTGCTGGCCTGCAGCAGCCGGGCTGACGCTACCGGTGTTACCACTCAGCCAGTTATCAAATTCCCGCGGTTCCATCACTGTCACCGAACCAATCATTCCCGAATGATTCATGCCGCAATACTCGGCACAGAACAGGTGATAGGTTCCGGGCTTCGTCGCTTCAAACCATTGAGTTGTGTACTTCCCTGGAACGACGTCGGCTTTCATTCGGAAAGCTGGTACGAAGAAGTCGTGGATGACATCTTCGGTTGTCATGATTAACTTGATCTTTCGACCCACGGGAACGTGCAACTCATTTATCTCGCGTTGACCGGTTGAGTGTTGAATCTTCCACATCCACTGCTTGCCGACAACGTAGATTTCAACAGCATTCTCGGGTGGATGGTATTGCTCGAAATACACTCTTGCCGCCCAACCAAAAATAGTCATTGAAATAAGAAAAGGAATGATCGTCCAAAGTGTCTCGAGCGTGTGAGAGCCTGCAATTGGACGAGGAATCTCGTACGGACTCCGCCTGCGGTAGCGAATTACGAAGAACACTACCATCGCGGATATCAAGAGCGTGAAAAAGAGTGTTACACCCGAAAGATAAAAATAGATCGCATCGACCTTCCACGAATTCGTAGATGCGCTTTCGGGTACAAGTGGAATCCAGGATTGCATTACTTAGGCCGCGCCTCCAGTCTTGAGTTTCATCTGGACCGGGGTCCGGCGGCGTAGCAAAAGAAACATCAGACCAAAACCAATCAACGTTGCAATACCAGCAATGCGCATGATGTTCATCACCACTGCGCCATATCTTCCTGTTGCCGGATCATAGTGGTAGCAATAGAGCAGTAACTGATCGACGGGTGAACCAATCTTGTTCTGCGCCGATTCGATCAAGCCCAAGCGTAGATCGCGAGCGGGATAATCGATCCCGTAGAAGTATCTTGAGAGTTTGCCCTGAGGGGTCGTAACCATAATCGCGCTCGCATGGGCAAACTGTTTGGTGGCTTCATCGTAGTGATAACGAAAGCCCACTGCATCGGTAATCTGCTTGATACTCGCTTCATCGCCGGTAAGAAAATGCCAGCCACTGTTTGCCCCGGCCTGCATCTTTTCTGGCAGATAGCCGACATAGACTTTCTTTTTCGCCGTCGCCAGCGCCGCTGATTCGCGCGGGTCAAAACTAATCGTCACCACATCAAATTCATTACCGATTTTGAAAGGCAGTACACGAAACGATGTGACCATTCCATTTAGGACCTGAGTGCACAGCATCGGGCAATCGTAGTACACGAGCGAAAGCACAACGGGCTTGTTACCAAAGTACTGACCAAGCTTTACGGCGTTTCCGTTTTCATCACGAAAGACGAGGTCGAGCGGTAATTGCTGGTTCAACTTTTGATCGATGCCAACATTCCGCAAAGCTGGAGGAAGTCCCGTAGAAGTTGAACCCGTTTCCGGACGAGCTCCGTACAAAGGAGAGCTCGGTCCTGGTGGTCCAGCCTGCTGGGCATACGCGCTCATCGTTACTGCAATGATTACAACTAGCTGCGATACGAGCGCGCTTAAACTTCCTTTAAGATCTTTTCCTAACATACTTTGCCCGACTTGCATCTCCGACATGTATGTCCGACATGCTTTAGCTTGTCGGCCTGCTTATCTATGAGCTCCTAACGCGTTCAATCTCATTCTCAACATCACGACAAACTAAAGTTTTCGAACATGTCCGACATGCTTTAGCTTGTCGTTCTGCCTACCTATATGCTCTTAACGCGTTCAATCTCATTCTCAACATCACGACAAACTAAAGTTTGTCGGACATTGACTACTGAATACGCTTCTCACTGACTCGACCGGAACTAGCCGCGGTTGGCGCGCTGATCGCGTAGTCAGAAAGCTTTTCGGCAGGTCCCGTCGTAGCTCGCGCTGGAAGACCCTCGGAACCTATTTTCTTTATCGCTTCGTCAATTGGCATTCCTGCGCTTCCTGAAGGATCCTTTAACTGGCCCTTCAAAGACTCTTCCCATTGTTTTTTCAGAACCAAATATTCGTCCTGCGGTGGTTTTAGCTCCAAATCCACCGTCTTGCCATTCTCTAAAGTAACTCCGAAACCCGGCGCACTTTGGAGACGCGGTTCAGGAGGTAGACGCTCTTCGGCCATTGGACCCGGCGGAGGCTCTTTCGCTTCCTGAGACTGAAAGTAGTTGAACAAACCTAACATTCCCAAGTAGACACCGATCGTCAACACAGTGAGACCGACGACGAACGTTAGCACCCCAGAGACGTTGATATCACTCGCCTCATGGGTGACCTCGACGTTACGAATATGCGAAACGTCCGGAGTCTCAGTTTTATGTCCGTTTCCTTTACTCATAGCTCTATCAATGATGCGAGTGGGCCTGCTCCAACACACTCTCATATTGCGGATCGTTTATTGGTATCAACGACCGCTTGCTCAATTGCCACACAAACGCTGCGAGCCAGATCCCTCCAAACCCGATCGGCGCAACAATATCCAACCACGTAACGCCAAAGTGCTCTCTCCCAGGAACCAACATCCAAAGCAAATCGACAAAACGCATTACCAGGATTAGACCGGCAATAATTACCAACTTGTTGGGATCGCGCTTAATACGACGAGATAAAAGAAATAAGAACGGGGCCGCAAAGTGTAAAAAGATTAGCGCCAGCGCAATACCACCCCAGCCTCCATGTATCCGCTTGAGATACCAGCCAATTTCCTCAGGGAGATTGCCGGACCAGATAATCAAAAACTGCGAGAACGCAAAGTAGGACCATAACATTACCAACGCTAGTAACAGTTTGCCGAGATCATGAAAGTGAAGCGGCGCTACTATTCGCTTCATCGGCTCTTCCTTCGAAAGAACCGCCATGACCGCGATTACAAATGCCAGAGCACTCAAACTCCAGGCGGCCAAAAAGATAAAGCCATAGATCGTCGACGACCATTCCGGCTCCAAAGACATGTACCAGTCGATCGAGGCGAATGTAATTGTGATGATCAGAAAGACCATGCCGGGACCACTTAGCACGCGCAGGTTCTTTGCGTACCGACGGTCCGCCGTGCGGTCCTGCATTAGCGACCATTTGTTCATAAAGAACACGAGCGCTAACCACACGGCGAAGTAGATAACCGCTCTAATCGTAAAGAACGGTAGATTCAAATAAGGCTGCTTGAACTTGACCACTGGATCGTGGTCAAGCACTTCCTGATGCGTCCACGGATAGAGTGAATGGGCGCCTAAAATAACCGGAATAAACAAGATCGCCATGAGTGGCAATGTTCGAGTCGCGGCTTCAAGACTGCGACGAATCACAAATCCCCAACCGCCACCTGTCAGATGCTGCAGCATTAACAGCGCCAATGAACCAATGCCGATTCCGGTCCAGAACGTAAAGCCAATCAGATAAGCGTTAAAGAATTGATCACGCCCGGCCACTAATGCTCCCAGCAACAACAGCAATAGACCAGCACCGCCAACGATGAGCGCCATACGCTGGAAACGCGACATGTCTGGGGGATTGAATGATTGAATCATCGATGTCCTCCAGTTGCCGGTGTTTGAGTCGGAGTAGCAGAAGCTGGGGCCGGACTAGCTGTAGCGGTCGTGTTTTGCTGGCTCAATTGTAGTGCTCGTATGTAGGCAATGATGGCCCAGCGATCCTGTACCGGTATCTGCGACGCATAAGACGGCATTGCCCCCCAGCCGTTTGTCACTGCGTCGAAGAAGTGACCAACCGGCGCTGCTCTCAAGCGATCGTCGTTGAATGAAGCTGCGCGACGAAATCCTCGGCGAACAATCATGCCGTCACCATTTCCGGTGAGGCCATGGCAAACAGTGCAGAAAATGTCGTACCTCTCACGTCCACGCTTGACGATATTTTCGGTAACTTGGAAAGGAAACGTCTCAACATCATCCGGATACGGATTCTGGCCAACGCCCGGTGTAGCTGATGCCTGGACAGAACCAGCCGTCGCTGTAGTCAGGTTTTTGCTTTTCTTACCAGTGTAAAAAGCGGTGTCTTCTCGCAAGTACCCGCGGGGAACAGTACCTTCCACTAGTTGGCGCGCAGACAAACCATCTCCGAAAAATGTCGAACTCCTAAATGGCTTCATCTTAGGTTGGTCCTGCATATCGCGACGGCAGCCGGCAGCACTCAAGCAGATCAAAAACAGTAAAAGACAAATCGCGATGTACTTGCTGCGACCGTCGCTACCATTTCTTTTGCTCAACCAGATCTTCATTCCTAAACTTCCACATCCACAACGTCTAAAGCGCCCAACGTGCTCAACATCGACACGACCTGGGCGTGGTCGAATTTCGGATCATTTGCTTCAACTACAAGGAAGAATCGATCGCGAGTGGCAAGCGCAAAATTCGGCGCATTGAATACAGGGTGATACGGTTGTGGCAACTTATTCAAAACTAACATGCCGAGAACTGCGGAGAAGGCTGCGACCAATACAGTGCATTCAAACATGATCGGAATAAACGCTGGCCAGCTGTTATAGGGCTTGCCTCCAACGTTCAGCGGGTAGTCAATCACTTCCATCCAATACTGCATGAAGAACCCGCCGAGTCCGCCAAGCACCCCGCCGATAAAAACAATCAGCGGCAAACTTGTATGCGTAAAACCGATAGCTTCAGACAGCTCCTCTATCGGGTACGGTGAGTAGCCATTGATCCTTCTAAACCCGGAGTCGTATGTGGCTCTCGCGGCAGCGACCAATTCATTGGGTCCTTCAAACTCAGCCATCACGCCGTACAAAGGCGGCTCGTGACGACGATGATGACCAGGAGGAACAGACTGATGTGGCGACAAAGAGCCGCTATCACCAGCTCCATTTCCACCAGCTCTCGAGTTGTCGCGCTCGTCGTTTGCCATTTGAACTCTGTCTGATTTCTATTCCTCAACTTCCGCTTCGGGAAGAATGGTCCGCATCTCAAAAATTGAAATCATCGGCAGGAACCTGATGAACAGGAACAACAACGTAAAGAAGAAGCCGATGGTGCCCACGAACATGGCCCAATCCCATTGAGTCGGCTGGTACATACCCCATGACGAAGGCAAGAAGTCACGATGCAGGCTGGTCACAACGATAACGAACCGCTCCAGCCACATGCCGATGCTCACTATGAATGAGAGGATCCACAACACGACCAGGTTCGAACGCAGTTTCTTGATCCAAAGGAACTGCGGAGTCACGATATTGCAAAGAATCAGCGCCCAGTAATAAACCGCGTAAGGACCGTGCATTCGATTCCAGATCATGTAGCGTTCGTACCTGTTTCCGCTGTACCAACCAAAGAACGCTTCCATGATGTAGCCATAGCCCACGATCAATCCGGTTGCGAGCATCACCTTCGCCATGTTGTGCATGTGGCGCATGGTGATGAAGCCTTCAAGTCCGTAAAACTTGCGCAGCGGAATGGTGAGCAACAGCACCATTGCAAAACCTGCATAAATAGCGCCAGCGACGAAGTAAGGAGGAAAGATCGTCGCGTGCCAGCCCGGAATTATGCCCACCGCAAAGTCAAAACTGACGATCGTGTGAACTGACAGCACTAGTGGAGTTGCGAGTCCGGCCAGCAGCAGGTAAGCCATTTCGTAGCGATGCCAGTGACGGGCTGAACCACGCCATCCCATTGCCAGCATCCCGTAAATCATTTGGAAGGGCTTGCTTCGAGCTCTATCACGAAGTGTCGCAAAGTCAGGAATCAAACCAACAAACCAGAACATCGCCGAAACCGTGGCATACGTCGAAACCGCAAACACGTCCCACATCAATGGACTCCGAAACTGCGGCCAGATGCCCATCGTGTTTGGATAAGGAAACAGCCAATACGCCAGCCACGGCCGGCCAAGGTGAAAGATTGGATACATACCTGCTTGTGCGACTGCGAATAACGTCATCGCTTCCGCAAAGCGGTTGATCGAGGTTCGCCATTGCTGTCGCAACAACAAAAGGATTGCGGATATCAGGGTTCCCGCGTGACCGATTCCGATCCACCAGACAAAGTTGAGAATGTCTATTCCCCAGGCTACAGGTACGTTGACGCCCCAGAGTCCAATTCCTACGAAGACAAGGTTGGTGATCGCTAAGAGCATCAACTGGAAGAGCGCAAACGCCAGAGCAAAACCAAAAAACCAGGCGATCGACGTCTTGCGCTTCAAGACGATCGAGCTGATCTTGTCGGTCACAGATGCAAACGTCATCCCGGGATCAATCACCGGGGAGGTCGAATGCATCGGACCTTCCATGTATGGTTTTTTTGGTTCGTCAGCCATGTTTAAAAATGTCCGACAAGCTTTAGCTTGTCGCCACGGGTTCCGTCCGCTACTAAAGCACTTAAACAGTCCGCTGCCGCAGTCTTCGACAAGCTAAAGCTTGTCGGACAACTCCGGGTTGGGGTTCTTTAGGTTCGTCAAGTAGGTAGTACGCGGCTTTGTATTCAACTCTCCCAACAAGGAGTAGTCGCGCTCGCTCGCCTTAATCTTCGATACGCGACTGTTCGGATCATTGACATCTCCAAAAACAATCGCTTCGGTCGGACAAACTGCCTGACAGGCAGTAACAATCTCCCCATCATGAACTCGTCGACCTTCAATTTCTGATTGAATCTTCGCGCTCTGAATGCGCTGCACACAATAAGTGCATTTCTCCATCACGCCGCGACTGCGCACAGACACATCCGGGTTGCGCATCAACTGGTATGTGGGAGTTTCCCAATCCTGATAGAGGAAGAAGTTGAAGCGTCGCACTTTGTACGGACAGTTGTTCGAACAATACTTGGTGCCAACACAACGGTTGTAGACCATGTCGTTCAAACCTTCCGCGCTGTGTACAGTTGCGTGCACAGGACACACGGGCTCGCAAGGTGCGTTTTCGCAATGCATGCAAGGCACGGGCATGAAGCTGGTGCCTTCAGGCTTGGCTGGATCCATTCCCTTGAAGTAAGTATCGACGCGGATCCAATGCATCTCCCTACTGCGCGCAACTTGTTCCTTACCTACGATAGGTATGTTGTTCTCCGACTGGCAGGCGATCGTACAAGCATTGCAACCGACGCAGTTGTTTAAGTCGATCGCCATTCCCCAGGCATAGTTGGGCGCATTGACCGCCTGGTCCTTATAGTCAAAACCCGGATAAATAGACGGGTGCTCATGTTCCTCGTGTTTCTCACCTTTCCGAAACTCTTCAAATGTCTCAGAGCGCACGATGTCTCGCGGTACCTTGCTGAAGTTAGGGTCCTCCATGTTGAAGTGGAGCTGAGTCGTCGCCAGTTCATACTTTTCTGGCGCTTTTTCAACCCTTACTCCAGTGGCAAACCATGGCGCGAACGATGCACGAATCTGGTAAGCATCGAACCCAACTCTTTTGGCATCGCCAACACCACTGCCAACCCGGCCGGCGAGCCTGCGCCCGTAACCAAGATGGACCGTAAGAACATTGTCAGGCTGCCCCGGCAATATCCAAATCGGGACACGAACCTTGTTGCCCTGTTGATTTACGAGGTCAGCAGTCGGCACATAATGCTCACGACCTTTTACACTTCCGCCATTGTCGCGAACACCGAAGACTTGCTGTGCTGAGTTAGGACTAATGACCGCAACATTGTCCCAGGTTACCTTTGTCAACGGTTTGGGTAACTCCTGTAACCAACCGTTGTTTGCGAATCTGCCGTCGTAGATCGAAGGATCGGTACGGAACACCACTTCAAATCCAGTCGCGGAAGCTGGCACCGAAGGCTGAGTGGCCTGGTTCGCAAAAGCCGCTTGCGTCGAAACTGTTTTCACTGGCAGAGCAGTGTTTGGAATGAAGCCATCATGCAAGGATCGACGCCACACCGACTCGAAATCATTTGCACTGGACGCTTGCTGTTGAGGCTGCGGCTGACCAGTCCTTGCCGCTGCCGCGGTCGCACTTCGACTTGCTCCTGCCGCCGCGCTGGCCGCTTGTACCTGCTGCTCATTCTCCGACGGCTCCGCTGATTGAGTCCGAATACCCTTCGTCTGCCAGTACTGTTTCACAATGTCGTACGGTTTGCGGTCGTATTGCTCGGTGAAAACAGCGAGTAATTCCATCGCGGTCTTACCATCGTAGAGCGGTTGTATTAGTGGCTGAACGATACTGACGGTGCCATCATAAGAGCGCGCGTCTCCCCACGATTCTAAATAGTGAGCTTCAGGAACATGCCAATGACAAACTTCCGACGTTTCATCTTTGTACTGGCTGAGGTGTACGCGTAGTTTTGCTTTCTTGAGTCGCTCGAAGTCGAGCTTAAGATCGACGGGCGTGTTGTAGACCGGATTACCCCCGACAATTACGAGCAGTTCAACCTTTCCTGCGTCCAGATCGTTAACCAGCTCTTGCAGTGATTGACGTTGATCGACCCATTCAGTTTCAAGTGGATCGGCGTAGAAGACGGTCTTTCCCACATTACCTAGCGCATTATTGATGGCGTGTGCGAGCGCGTGAATAATCGCCGGTTGCTGATCGCCAGGTATTACAATGCTCGCGCCTTTATGTGCCTGTAGATCACGAGCGAGTGGTCCAAGCCAGGCGGGAGCTGAGCCAGTGGAACCGAGTCCGCCAACACCGAGACTCGCCGCCAGCGCCTTCACAACTCCTTCAAACTCACTGGGCTTTACGCACCATTCATGATCAGCCGAAGCACCCGTATTACTCGGCGTCGTCTCGATTACATAGAGCCGATTCATCTCGGCTTTCTCTTCAGTCACCTGCCTGCGTGACATGAATTCGCGAGCGTATCTCAGCGAACCGGGTAGGCAGGAAAGAAAATCATTATCGAGCGATACCACGCGCGCAGCTTGATCGAAACGGTAAACAGTATTAAGGGCCTGGCCCAACGCCATGACAGCACCCGCTCGTGCGTTGTCACGATTGGCTGGTTCGTACTGATGCCACTTCGCCTGTGGAAGCGAAGTCAAAAGCGCCTTCATTTCGGCGCCAAGTGTTGGCGAAGTGATTGGCTCGGTCAGAAATCGAATGCCGGCACCTTGCTTGGCCCTTTGTTCATCAAGTGCCGTACGCATCTCACCAACAAACGCGGTCCAGGTGCGAATGTCTTCGCGGTATGTCAGCGTCTGCGAGCGGTCCGGATCATAAAGACTCAGTATCGAGGCTTGCGCAAAGATATCGGTCGCGCTAGAACCTCGCGAGTCACGCAACGGATTCTCGGCTGAGGATTCAAGTGGACGATTGTTTGGGTGGTCTGGATTACCTTCTATCTTTGTGGGTCGACCTTCGTTACTTCTAACCAGAATTGGAGTAGCGGCTCCGAAAAGCATTGCCGCCGAGGCAAAGTATAGGGCTTTACCGGGAACTTCCTCTTCAGGCTGCTTCACGTAAGGAACTATTTTTTCAGGTGGCTGGAATACACATCCGCTCAGGCCCGCGAGCGCAAGCGAAGCCCCCATCAGCTTGATGAAAGTACGACGCTCAATTGGATCATTCCATTCCTCCGCATGTTGCGGATATTCGCGAGCGACAAATTCAGAGAATGCCGGACTATCAGCGAGCTCTTCCAAACTCCGCCAGTATTGCTTGCCGGCGTTCGCACTCTTGCCATCCTGCATAGCAAGAATGTGATCGCGCATAAGCTGAAAGTTTATGTGACGGTCGCTATCGCTCATTCCAACTCTTCTCTATCGATGACAAGTCGAACAACTCGTCAACACTTGAAAGCCCTGGATTTTGTAATCCTTTTTTAATTGCACGGCGTCCGAAAGTTCCTTCGCGCTCTTGTTCTCCGGTTGCCACTTCATGTCGAAAATCTTGTCCTTCGGTCGGATAAACCGTTCGGGCTTACGATGACAGTCCAGACACCACTCCATCTGTAAAGTCGACGCCTGATACGCAATCGGCATTTCGTCGACTCGACCGTGACAGGTTGAGCAACCGACGCCTTTGTTTACGTGGATGCTGTGGTTGAAGTAGGCAAAGTCAGGTAGGTCGTGAACTCGAACCCATTCGATTGGTTTGTTATTTCGGAAACTGGCGCGGACAGGTTCAAGATACGGAGAGTCGGCCCAAAGCTGCTTATGACAGTTCATGCAGGTGTTTGTTGACGGCATGCCCGCCGAAGCAGCAGTTTCGACAGAAGTGTGGCAGTAACGACAGTCAACCCCATCGTCGCCAACGTGGTGTTTATGACTGAATTGGACAGGCTGTTGACGCTCAACCCATTGGCCGGTGTTCCAGGATGATCGGTTTAGTTCAACCGTAACCCAGAGAAGGGCAACAGCAATAAAAATGGCGCCATAGATAGTAAGCTTCGCCAGTGCGTTAGTGCTGTGATGAAAGATCTGTGGCATCGCCGCAGGTTTAATCGAGGGCTCTAAAACTCCGAGCGAAGTTGATACTACTTATCCATAAACGTTCAGGAAACATTTCACAAGGGGGCGTATGCAACTGACCAAACAGACGCAACCGTCCGCAGAAAACCGTTTTTAATTGTCTTATTGCAAAGTGAGGGTACTTTACCAGATGGGACAATTTTTTCAAATTGTCGTTTTATTCGAGTAGCAGGTTAGTCTTCCTCTCGTATTTTAAAACGCGGCATCCTTAGCCAACATGGCCGCCCCGATAGTGCCCGCATCTACTCCAAGCTTCGCAGCCACAATCTGTGTCGCTTCAAAGCACGGCTGGAAAGCACGTCGTTTTGCTTCCTGGATAATGGGGTTGAGAATCAGATCTCCAGCCTCCATCACGCCGCCTCCAAGTACAATGCGCTCAATATTTAGAAGATTAATAACGCTTGCGACGCCGGTCCCAATGTACTTTCCGGTACGCTCGATCATCATGAGTGCGAAATCGTCACCTTCATTTGCCTGACGCGCCACGTCTGACGCTGTGAACTCTTTGTTGAGTGCCAAACGCGACAACGAGGAGGTGCCATCTCGATTTAGTCGTTCACGCGCTCGACGCACAATGCTCGTCGCCGAAGCTACCGTCTCCAAACAGCCGGTATTCCCACAAACACACTCCAAACCTTCAGTGTCGATTGTGATGTGGCCAACCTCACCTGCGAATCCCGATGAACCGGTCCACAATTTTCCGTCGAGAATGATCGCGCCACCGATCCCGTCACCAATCATCATGTAAAAGATGTCGCGACTGCCTCTACCAGCTCCAACCTTGTATTCACCGTACGCGGCCGCGTTTGCGTCATTTTCAATTTCAACTCGCAAACCGGTTGCGCGACTCAATTCTGAATGAAGATCGTCGCGCATTGTCGATGGCAGATCTCGCGAAACAACAACTCGATCGGTCTGCCGGTTCACTAGGCCCGGAATCGCAATCCCGATAGCGGCTACGTGGTTGCTGGCTGAACCGAGGTCGCGAGCAAGCACTGCGACCTGCTCCACCACCGTTTCCTGCGAGAATTGCGCCTCAATCCGCTGAATTATTGAGCCTTCGGAGTTGACGAGAGCGCCACGAACCTGGTGGCCATAGAGGTTAATACCTATGTAGTTCGATTGGGGGGTAGTCATATCTAATTTGATCTACTTCAGGTTGGTAAGACGCCACTTACAGCGAAGCATAGTCCAGCGTTTCAGGGCTGTCAAACCAATGCCTTGCAGAGTAGAATTAGTCCTTCGATCCCTTGATGTTAATCGCTCCACTGGCTGAGGCTTTGCGCTTTGTACTTTGATTCTGATCTCAGAGTGTCAGATCTCGTTCTAAGTAACAGACGAAAGTAAGGCTCTTCTGATGAATATTAAATCCATCTTATTGCCTACGGACTTCAGTGAGTGTGGCAACTACGCACTTTCGTACGCCGCATCCCTGGCTCGCACATTCAAAGCTTCAATTATTTGCGTCAACGTAATTGAGCCCATTGTTCCAACGGTTGGTTACTCAGGAATGACTGAGCCCCTCCCAATTGCCGATATAACTGAACAACTTGAAGATTCCGCCGAACGTGAGCTTCCGAAGCTGGCTGAATGCGAAGAATGCGCCGGTCTCGAGGTCGAAGAATTACTTGTTCATGGTGAAGCCGCTTCGGAAATAGTGCGTGTCGCGAAAGAACGAGCAGTAGATCTAATTGTGATTTCGTCACATGGACGTACCGGTCTGGGCCGGATCCTTTTTGGCTCTACGGCGGAGGCGGTTGTGCGACACGCTTCGTGTCCGGTGCTGGTAGTCAAGCCACCGCAAGATAATGAAGCAAAGGAGAGTAGTCAACATTAGACCCTCCAGTTTATTCTGTCGCAAATGGACTGATTGACCTGTACTCATAGCCCCATACCGCTCGATGCATAGTCTTGATTTCCTTTATGACCTAATCGGTCAATACGGTCTTTACGCAGTCTTTATCCTCGTTATGATCGAGGGTGACATCACCTTGCTCCTTGCGGGGGTGTTGGCTCACAGTTATTTCTTTGGGGAATACAGCTTTGCGCGAGTTTTGCTCTGGGGAACGCTGGGCGGGTGCATAAGCGATAATCTGGCTTATCTGGCGGGTCGTGCGTTTTGTGAAAGTGTACGGGAGTTCCGGTTTTATCGGGCCGCCAAACCTCGACTAGAAAGACTTACCAACAAGTTCGGGCCTCTCTCAATATTCCTGTCGAAATACATTTATGGCCTTCGTTGGGCGTCGTGCGTGTTTTACGGCGTCGGACGAATGAGCTATCTAAAGTTTCTACCAGTTTCCCTTGCGAGTTGCTTTGTTTGGGTTTTCGTATTGGCGGGTGCTGGCTACTTCTTTAGCGGCGCTGTGATCGGACTGATCGGCGACTTTCAGCGGTTGGGTAAGGTGCTACTGGTAATTGTGGTTCTTGGGATTGTAGCTTTCTATTTGATCGAACGGTTCTGGCTCTCCAACAAGATGGAACAAGCAGATCCTGAGCGACTACAGGAGTTGGAACAAGCAGCGACAGAGAAATTTCAGGATCTTCGTCAGGAGATTCAAGAGCACAATCCATTAAAGCGACAACGACGCGTCGAGCCGAAGAAGCCGATTGTTTCGAAGCCGGATGACGCAGACTAGTTTTGTACTTTTTAGTTTGTTTGGTAATTTGTTTTCCTACCCGACGATTGCGGACGCCGTAAGCGGGAATTCAAAAAGCAAAGACTCAAAAACAATCGAATAAATGATAATCGAATCTTCTGCACCTCCACGGGTTGACCTGGCCGGCGGCACTATCGACATCTGGCCACTCTACTTATTTCATCCAGGCGCAATCACGGTTAATTTTGCACTCTCCTTGCGCGCTACCTGTCGAATCGAGACGCGTGATGATGGCCGGATCGTTCTCGAGTCACGTGATCGCAAGGTTGTTTTTGAAACCGACCTCGCGGCAATCGAAGATCTGTTGCTTGAAGAACGCTTAGAGTTGATCTCAAAACTGGTTCACTTCTTTAAACCAACTACCGGATTCCATTTAGTTGCAGAGAGCGCGGTACCCGCTGGTGCCGGACTTGGTGGATCTTCGGCGCTGGCTATTGCTGTGATTGGTGCGCTGAACCGACTGGTTGGAAATCGTTACGACGAGCGGAAGTTTGTCACGCTAGCCGCGAACGTGGAGTCGACGGTGATCAGGGTGCCAGCAGGTTTTCAGGACTATTATCCTCCGCTTTATGGTTCGGTATCGGCTGTTCACTTTCGACCGGATGGTATCGAGCGTGAGGCACTCAAGATAAACACAGATGAGCTAGAGAAACGGATTGCCATTTGTTACACGGGTGAGCCCAGAATGTCAGGAATTAACAACTGGGAAGTTTTCAAAAAGCATATCGATGGTGACACACACCTGTTTGAATTGTTTGATGGGATTCGTGACTCGGCCAGAAGTGTTCGCGAGGCCCTGCTTGCAAATGATTGGGCCAAAGTCTCTCAAACAATGAAGCAGGCTTACCCAAATCGGAAACAACTCGCTCCGACGATAACCACGCCTCAGATGGATATGTTGGTTGAGAAGGCCTTGGCAAACGGAGCTGAAGCAGCGAAAGTTTGTGGTGCGGGTGGCGGCGGATGTATCGCGTTCTTGTGTACACCGGGTCGACGCGATGATGTCGAGCGCGCATTGGCGGTTGAAGAAGGTGTCGAAGTCCTCGAATGGAAACTCGACAAAGAAGGGCTGGTCATAAAAGAAAGTTAAGGCCTCATCCCATTGCCCTAGCTCGCCCTCTTTTGCCGCTTCGCCTCTTTTGCCCCAGCTTCTCCCTCTTTGGCCGCTTCGCCCTCTTTTGCCCCAAAGGGGCAACGCATCAGAGCCCAGGGTTGCTTCAACCCTGGGTTGCCTCTCACAAATCGCAACCCCAACGGGGTTGCGCCAAACACTAATCCCACAGGTATCGTTCATCCCACTCAAGGTGATATCGCCTCAAAAACTTACGCACCTCATCTTGGTAACTCATCCGTCGATGATGCTGCTTCTGGTTTTCTATATACCTCTTTACTTGTTCAAGATTTGAAGCGCTAACCGAAAAGTCTGCGTAACCAGCCTGCCAGGCAAACTTCTTTAGACCGCATTCCGATCTTAACCAAATATTGGAAACTCTTTTTAGCTCTTTAATCCACTCCGCCTGGGTGATTGATCGTCCAAACCTCGCTAGCAGGTGAACATGATCTTCCACCCCACCTACTTTCAAAGGAGGACAATCAAGTTCTTTCGAAACCCGTCCGAGATACGCGTGAAGTTCGCGTTGAAGAGTCTCCTCCCTTAAGAAAGGAAAGCGTTGTTTTGTAGAGAAGATGAGATGGATATAGACAGCCGATAACGATTGAGGCATGTGAGGATTCCTTTGTGTAGATCATCGTGAGGATTTCTTTTGGCACAACCCCGTTTGGGTTGTGTCGTTGTCGATGTCTGGCTATCCCAGGTTGCAGCAACCCTGGGTCGATTCAATCGCATTGAGCAACCCCAATGGGGTTGCGCCAAGCAATTAATCCAAAGCGTACGTCCGAGATTCGCGAAAAGTGAGTCGTTGTTTTGTTGAGAAGTTGATCGATATAGGCAGCCAATATTGATTGACGCATGTGAGGATTCCTTTAGTTGTGTAGATCGTCGTGAGGATTTCTTTTTGGCACAACCCCGTTGGGGTTGTGTCGTTCTTGACGTCTCGCTATCCCAGGGTTGCAGCAACCCTGGGCTTTGATGCATTGCACCGTTGGGGCAAAAAACATTGCCGCCTTGATCCGATACTGCTCCGCAATTCCTGAGTTCTACCCGCCTTCGGAGCGTTTTTTCGCGGCAGCGGAAAGGGCTGTGAGACGCGCTACCTTCTGTTGGAAAGTTTCTCCAGGTACTGGACCAGTATCAACCACTCCGCAGTAAGTTGAACGCTTCATCAACGTTCTATCAGCATTACCTGTTGCCTTGTGCTCTGCTGTTTGAGCCTTTGGTGCGGACGCGACAGACGCCGATGCGGGCGTAGCCTCCACTACCTCTGACTCAACACTTGCAACAGCCGGCGCTTCAACTTCAGCACCACCACCTTCTTCTGCACGTTGCTTAGCAGCAGCCGCAAGCGCCTTCAATCGAGCAACTTTCTGTTCAAAAGTTTCGCCTGGAACTGGACCAGTGTCTTTGTAACCTGCATAGGTCGAACGTTTGAATAAAGATCGATTCGGTTGAGCACCAGCTTTATGCTCAGATGGCTTTGCTGGAGCCGCAGCTGGTTTTGGTGCTGCTGCCTTCGGCGCGGCGGCCGGAGTTGCTGCTTTTGCGGGCGCTGGCTTGGCGGCATGCCCGTGATCCGGAGCTGCAGTCTCAACCATTATGAACACGCCGCGATCGTCCTTCTTGATCACCGGCAAAGTACCACCCGCCGCTTGTAACAAAGCCGAGAGTTCGTTTTCAACAAATCGACTCTGCTTGTACGGGTCACGGACGTGCCCTAATGGCGGCCCCATGTAAAGCGTGCCGCAGGTCTGACACTTGGATAAAACATCGTCGCCTCGCAAGTGAATCTCAGCAGGCTCACCCGCGGTGCGCAGCTGCTTTAGATGTCCATTGCACAGCTTTCCTTTTTCATTCTTCTCGTTGCAGACAGTCTGTGCATTAGTGATCCGCTTGGGAACGGGAGCAGAGGCTGCTGAAGATGTGTTCTGATTTGCCGGTGTGGTATCAGTAGCTGCCATGATTTGATTGTCTATTGTTCGACGTCTGGGTGGTTCGCTTAAACGAATCTTACAAACTCATTGGAATGAACGTCAACGAAAAGCGTCACGAACCCTAATTCTGCGCTGGATCTCTGGTTCAAAGATCACAGCACAAAGTCCAAAGACCTAATTCCAATGTTATCCTCAACCTAAATGATCAAAAGGCTTCTTCGCGGTGTTTGGTTGAACGTACCGCCACGTTTGCGACGTTTGACAATGCGACTTACAAACACTCGATTTACGGTAACCGCCGGAGGCATTGTCATCAATGCTGAAGGTCAAGTTTTGCTGGTGAAACACATTTTTCGAGCCGGCACAGGCTGGGGCATTCCAGGCGGCTTCCTAAAAAGTGGCGAACAACCAATCGAGGGTTTGCGAAGAGAACTGCGCGAGGAGATTGGACTCGAACTCGATGAGATCGCACTCTTCGAAGCACGTTCGTTCAAAAGACCGAGGCAAGTGGAACTGTTATATCTTTGCCGAACAACCAGTCAGGCAGAACCTAAAAGCGTAGAAGTCGATCGCGCAGCATGGTTCTCAACAAACTCGTTGCCCACCGGTCTGCCCAAAGATCAGCGACTACTTGTAGAACGTGCTGTCGGCAATGGAGCAAAATAGTGAGTTGATGTATGCTTTGCCCCGCATAAGAAACTTTAATCGAACGATATATTCCCAAGCAGCTGGAGACTATGATGGTTGAGTTGATTCCTTCTCAAGACAACTTGATGCAAATTCTGAAACGTACCGGAGCATTCCGTGAAGGACACTTCGTTTATCCGAACGGAAAGCATTCGCCACACTACTTTCAAATGCCTTTAGCTTTCCGCTATTACGACACAGCTCGAGTATTAGCAGTGGCTTTGAGTCGAAAGTTTAGGCTTGAGAAAGATATTTCCAGCCAGCTCCCAAAGATCTCGATTATCAGTCCCAGCTCAGGTGGAATTCCGGTGGCTTTTGGTGTTCGCGATGCCCTCAGTGCCGAACAAATCTATTGGGCAGAACAAGAACAGGGCAAGCGAATGTTTAGACAGTATGTTAATCAAGGTGAGATAAATCCGTGCATCATTGTTGACGACATTATTCGCAGCGGCAACGCTATCGAAGAAACTGTCAGTCTGGTCGAATCGCTTGGCGCCAGAGTTATCGGCTGCGGAGCCATCGTGCGCTTTAGTTCGGCACCAAGTGAAGTAAAGGGCGTGCCTATCAAATCACTTGTTGATTACGACGTTCGCATGTACGACAGTAGCGACCCCTGCATGGACTGTAAGCAAGGAGCTCCAGAAGAGCACGTACGTTTCTAAGGATTTCTTGTCGATTCAGCAGTACCAAGGCCTTGCCGATTGGAAAATTCGGCAGGGCCTTCTACTTTAAATTTCATGCCTGTTTGATAAGGCTTTATCCATTGTTACTTCATCGACATATTCGAGGTCGCTGCCCACCGGCATTCCCATCGCTATACGCGTTACCCTGAGTCCAAGTGGCTTTAATAGCCGACTAATGTAATTTGCGGTGGCCTCACCTTCAGTAGTCGGGTTAGTGGCAAGTATTACTTCTGTTACAGCCACACCATCATTGTTTTCAGGCTTAAGTCGGGGCAGAAGATTCGCGAGGTGTAATTCGTTCGGACCAATGTGACGTATTGGTGAGAGGCTGCCGTGCAAAACGTGATATACGCCCTTGAAGCTGCGCGTCTTTTCTACAGCGACCAAACTATGCGGTTCTTCCACCACACAAATTGTGGAATGGTCCCGGGTTGGAGATGCACAAAAGCGGCATGGATCAACTTCGGTGAGATTGTTACAGGTCGAGCAAAGTATGATTCGTTGTTTGACGTCTCGTACAGCAGCAATAAGCCGCTCAAGGTCCGCTTCGGGCGTACGCATGATGTGAAACGCCAAACGCTGGGCAGACTTATGTCCAATGCTCGGCAGCCGCTTTAGCTCGTCGATTAGTTTAGTTACTGGTTCGGCGTACTCTAACATTCTTAATACCGGTGTTTTGGCCGTGTGATCACGTTGCGAGGCATTTTCTGGCCAACCATATGTTCGGTCGTGAGACCGAGACCATTCGGCCGTGGAAGAAGTAGTCGCTTAACCAAACATATTCCCTAAACCTGGCGGCAACATTCCGCCGAGTTTGCCTTTCATTGCTTCGTCGACCTTGCGGTTTGCTTCGTTCGCAGCCGCGACGATTAGGTCCTGCAACATCTCAACGTCGCCGTCCTTCACCGCTTCGGGATCGATCTTGAGTCCGATTATTTCGTGATTACCTTTCATCTGAACACTGACAACCCCACCACCTGCTGAAGCTTCTACGCGGAGTTCTTCCATCTCCTTCTGCATCTTTTCCTGCATTACCTGCGCTTGCTTCATCATCTGTTGAATATTGAATCCACCGGGAAATTTCATGGTGATACCTCTCTTGATGTTGGTTTACGTAACGCCGAATCGAAAAACCATCGTAGCTGTCATTCGACTTCTAATGCAATCGACCTGATGGTTTTGTTAGTTCAAGAATACTAGTTTTACCGGGCAGCGCTTCAAGAGCCGTTAGATGCAGATTGACATTAGATTCAAATTCCTGAGAATCATCATTCGATGAGTGAACAAAGCGCGACAATCGAAACGGACCGCACTCTTAAAGCCGAAATCAATCTCTATTACGACTTTAAGCCGGCCCCTCATTCAAAAGCGCCATTGCTGATTGCTTTACACGGTTACGGAGCACATAAGCGACAAATGATGCGTGAGGCCCAGCTAATGGCTCCGGAAAGTTTTGCGATCGCGTCGCTTCAGGGCTTTCACCAGCACATGCGCGAACCAAAAGAGAAGGGTGGACCCGCGCGTTTCGGGTTTGGTTGGTTAACAAACTTCCGCAGCGAGGAGTCGGTCGCACTTCATCATCGCGCCGTGTTGGATCTCATTGAGGCTCTTGGTCCATCGATCGACGTTGGACGCGTTTTTCTCTTAGGCTTCTCTCAATCATGTGCACTCAATTATCGCTTCGCTTTCACTTACCCCGAGCGATTGCACGGCGTTGTTGGTATCTGCGGCGGCATTCCAGGTGATTGGGAAACAAGCAGCGTATACAAGCAGGCTCAGTTTGATGTGTTGCATCTTACTGGTGTTCGAGATGAATTCTATACACCCGAGAGAACCAGTGATTATCAAAGGCAATTAGTGACGAGAGCTCGAGCTGTTACCTTTAAGAGTTATGACGCGGGTCACGAAATCGTTCCCGAGATGCGACATGATGTAAAGGTGTGGCTGCAGAAAGAGTCCGTTTAAGTCGTTCGATAGCCCGATGCGCCGTTTCCCTTTAGTGACCTTGTGGCGGTAATTCCACAAGCTCTTCTGTCGGATACCAATCATTGGTCATTGATCATTTGACATTTCTCATTTGTCATTTGATTGACTTCTATCGTGAACGCGTGCCATTCATAAAAACATAGCCCTCTCATTGAAACTAAATGAGAAATGTCAAATGATCAATGACCAATGATTGGTATCCGACAGAAGAGCTTGAATGATTGATTCAACGCAGTCACTAAAGGGTTACGGGTGCCCTTTAGTGACCTCACCCGCGATCACCTGAATCGCTCTTCTGTCGGAGCGCGTACGTCTCGTGCGCATCGCTCGCATCCACGTACATCCCAAAAACCCAAATAGATTCGTGACTAGTCTGTTACGCACGTTAGCGCACGGGACGTACGCGCTCCGACAGGAGAGCTTGTGAAGTTATCGCTATGAGGTCACTAAAGGGAGACGGGAGATACGATTTTTCCTTTTTGTGAAAGCCCTGGCGTGATATACATGCTGAACCTACTGTCATACCACAACAGACTCCGAGTTAACTTATGAAAACACGCCACAGTATTTGTCGCGTCAGTCTCATCTTCTTCCTTTTAGTAACAACCCAGATCATGGCCCAGGCACAATCAAACGTTAAACAAGAAGCAGCCATTCGCGCCGTTCTCGAAGCGCAAAAAGAAGCATGGAATAAGGGCGACATCGATGGCTACATGGATGGTTACGAACGATCTGAAAACACAGTTTTCGTATCAGGTGATAGTGTTTCTCACGGATGGCAAACGGTCCACGATCATTACAAAAAGAGTTATGACACTCGTGAAAAAATGGGGACGCTCTCCTTTTCGGATCTCGAAATAACCATGCTCGGTACAGACAGTGCTGTTGTCCTTGGAACCTGGCGACTCCAACGCGCCAGCGACGAACCTCACGGACGTTTTACCCTGGTGTTCCGTCTTACAAAGAACGGTTGGAGAATTATTCACGACCACACATCAACAGCTACCAAATGACGAGTGAGGCCCATTGACTGATAGGCCTGTAACCACACCAACTTCGGAAGCCGCTGTTCTGGAGCGCGATGTCGAACAGCGCAGTGCGGTATTCAAGAAAGAGCTTGGCCTCTTTGATCTGGTCCTTACTCAGATCGTCTTTGTGGTTGGCACAATTTGGGTAGGTCATGCCGCTAAACTTGGACATGAACAGAACGTCTTCTGGATCATCGCCATCGTCACGTTCTATCTACCTCTCGCCGCTGCAGTCATCTTTCTAAATCGCCTGGCGCCACTCGAGGGCGGTCTATATCAGTGGGCAAAGATTGCTTTCAATGACTTTGTTGCCTTCATGGTCGCGTGGAATCTCTGGGTCTTTGCGATCTCAATACTGGCCGGTATCGGTCTCGTCGTCACTACAAATTTTTCATACGTGATTGGACCACGTGGTGCGTGGATGAGAGAACACGTTACTGTCAGAACAGTAATTAGTTGTTTTCTTGTGTTGGGAATGGTGCTGGCTGCAACTCGCGGCTTAGCGGTGGGCAAATGGGTGCAAAACGCTGGCGGCGTGATGTTGCTAATCACTTTTGCTGCGTTGATATTACTGCCGCTCTTCGGGTTAGTAACCGGAACCGCCGGAGAGTACCGCCCATTCGCTTTTCAGATTCCAACACTCTCAGCATACAACGTTAACGTAGCGAGCAAACTTGCCCTCGGAGCGTTGACCGGTTTTGAGTACATCGCGATTCTCGCGGGAGAAACAAAATCGCCCGCCAAGAATATTGGTCGCTCAGTTGTGATCGCGGCCCCATTGATAGCACTCATGTTCATCCTTGGAACGAGTTCTGTACTGGCCTTTGTGAGTCCGGCGAATGTGGATCTGATTAGCCCGATTCCGCAGGTGTTATCGATCGGTTTTGGCTCTTTCGGTTGGGTCGGAAACGTCGTGTCAATTGCGATCCTTGGTGTTGTGATGCGGCAAATCGCGCTGATGAGTATTTACTTTGCCGGCAATACGCGATTACCAATGGTTGCTGGTTGGGACAGTCTCCTGCCCAACTGGTTTACTCGCCTTCATCCGAAATACAAGACACCGGTCAACTCGATTCTTTTTGTGGGCGCCGTTACGCTATTGATGGGACTAGCTAGTTCATTCGGCGTTGGCGCGCAGGAAGCATTTCAACTTCTCGATAACGCCGGTGGCGTCTTCTACGCTGCGACTTATCTGGTGCTCTTTGCGATTCCTCTCTTCGGAATGAAAGCATTTGGCGTCAACTCACCTACGTGGCTGAAGATCGCTTGCGCATCCGGCTTCATAGTGACGATCATTTACATCGGCTTTACCATTGTCCCAATCATCGACGTAGCAAGTCGATTCTGGTTTGCTGCCAAGATTATTGTGGTCGTCATAGTTGCGAACCTTGTCGGTCTTGGTATTTTCGCGTTAGGTAAACAGCGTGCAAATAAATCGTAGTCGGGTCGTACTTGGCGGTTTGCTCGCGGGTCTTTTTTTGTGAAGGACCATTTTATTGGCTGACTCACTTGTAATCTTAAACTGTAGTCAAGTCGTCACCCTCGCTGGGCAATCCCGCGCGCGTTTTGGCGCTGAACTGCGCGAACTCTCAATTATCCCCAACGGAGCAGTACTTGCGCGTGGGTCGAAAATTGAAAAAGTAGGGACACGACAGGAGATCGAACGACTCATCAACGCTGATTGTCACGTGGTGGATGCCGGTGGCCGTGTATTGCTTCCGGGATTTGTGGATGCTCATGCGCATCCAGTTTTCGGCGGAACCCGCGTCGACGAGTTCGAAGAGCGGGCTGGCGGTGCAACTTATCAAGAAATTGCCGCTCGAGGTGGCGGCATCCAGTCGACTGTGAACAAAACTCGCGCCGCCAGTTTGGATGAATTGGTAGCTGCCGGTAAGAGATATGCGAATTGGTTTCTTCGCTGCGGTACGACAACTGTGGAAGCAAAGTCAGGCTATGGTCTCACGCTCGAAGACGAAATTAAGATCCTCCGCGCAATTAAGCAACTTGATGAACAGACGGCTCTCAATTACGTTCCAACCTTTCTCGGCGCTCACAGCATTCCTGCCGAATATAAAGCACGCCGAGAGCAGTACATTTCACTCTTAATAGATGAAATGCTACCTCGAGTTGGAAATGACCAACTGGCTGAATTTTGCGATGTGTTTTGCGAAAAGGGTGTTTTTACAACCGACGAGGCGTGGAAAATCCTTTCTGCGGCTCGGTGTAATGGATTGGGTCTACGCATGCATGCCGACCAGCTTTCGCTTACTGGCGGTGCAAAGCTCGCCGCGGAACTCGGTACGGTAACCGCAGATCATCTCGAGCACACCGACGAAGAAGGAATTGCAGCACTTAAGTCTGCGGGCGTGCAACCGGTCCTGCTTCCGGGTTCTGTTTATGCGTTGGGCTCAACGCGATATCCTGCGGCGCGAGCAATGATTGAAGCCGGTCTTGCTGTTGTTCTTGCGACGGACTTCAACCCGGGTTCATCGCCAACACCTTCTATACCTATGATTCTTTCACTTGCCGCAACGCATATGAAAATGACGCCAGCAGAGTCAATCACGGCAACCACGATCAATGCGGCTTTCAGTCTCAACCGCGGAGACAAGATTGGTTCACTCGAGCCCGGAAAAGTTGCGGACTTCGTCATTCATGACTGTCGCGACTATCGCGAGTTAGCGTATTTCTTCGGCCTCGAACCCGCATGGCAGGTCTACTCCGCTGGCGAGCTAGTATTCAACCGTTAACATCGTTTCAATATCAAAATACCCTCGCTCCGGTTTCGTCTCGCAAAACAAAAATCACGCCACGAAAAATTCGGTTGACGCTCTCCTACTTGTACTTTATGATTTCTCCAACACTGGAAAGGAGGTGATTCAAAAATATATGAGTTCTTATCACAGTGAGGTGGCTGCGGCCTGACCTCTGAACCAGCTAACTAGTTAGGATTTTGGTTCAGTAGTCTCACTGCAAAAGTGCTCCTCCTTTTCAGGATTTGCACTCAGTCAGCCCACAGGCCAATCCGAACAGTTCACCGAAGCCGTCCACGGGCTATCGTTCGTGGACGGCTTTTTTATTTCGAGCAACCACTTCTGGTTACTTGACCACCAATACACACAGTGAGAGATTAAGAACCCCCTTCAACGGAGTTCCTTTTGTCAGCGTCAGATTCTCCTGTCTTTCATGATCCCGAAGGCCGTCGATGGCGGCGAGTGCGACGCACGTGGCTTGCACTGGCAGTCGTGGTCACTGGTCTGGCAGCCATCTTCATCGCCAGCGTTCTGGCACATCCTGTCCTACCCATTTTTGATTTACGGCAAGTCGCAAGTTTGCCACGCACTTCGGATCTCCAGCCAAAACCGCCAAATGTCCCTGCCAACCCGAGCGAGAAAAAGGCTCGTAAAGCCCAGGCGGAACTCCAACGTGCGCTGGCGAACACAAAATACGTCGTGCCCGGCAAACGACGTTCGCAGATTCCGATCGTGCCGGCACCGCCGGTCTTGCCAACCCCCGTCGTTCCAACTTCGCGTCCTCTATCAGTCGGTTTCTATGTCAACTGGGACGACTCAAGTTATGAATCGTTAAAGCGAAACCTCGATCACCTCGACTGGGTAATTCCGGAATGGGTACATCTACAGGACGTTCCCGAGGGCGGCAATCCAATCGCGACAGACGTACATGCCCCCGCAATCAACTGGATTCGTGAGACACGGCCGCAGGTTCGAATACTGCCGATGGTCCAAAATCTAGTTAACGAAAAGTTTGACGGGGCACTGCTTGCGCGTTCAATCGCTGACGAACAACATCGACAGACCCTGGTCAACTCATTGTTGAGTTTTGTCGACTCCCAAAAGTTCTCCGGCGTCTGTATCGACTTCGAGGAGCCTCCTAAAGAAGCGCAGACTAACCTTCTCTCTTTTATGAAGGAGTTGCACGACTCGTTTTCTGCAAAAGGACTATTGGTGGTCCAGTCAGTTCCATTTGCCGATTCAGACTGGAACTACAAAGATTATTCAGCGGTAAACGATTACCTGATCTTGATGGCATACGATCAGCACTGGTCCAGTAGCGACGCTGGACCAATCGCAGCTCAGGATTGGTTCGAACAGAATCTCATTCAGAGAATGCGAACGCTCGATCCTGCAAAGACGATCGTAGCCTTAGGTAATTATGGTTACGATTGGAGTAATCAGGAACCAGGCGCGGATGAATTGACTTTCCAGGAGGCGCTGATTTCGGCACGCGATTCTGAGGCGAAACCATCATTCGATGCGGCCTCACGTACTCCATATTTTGAATATGACGAAGAGGATGGTTCTCATCACAAGGTTTGGTTTCTGGACGGAGTTACTGCCTACAACCAGATGAGAGCGGCCAGTGGTTTCAAACCGGCCGGGTTTGCCGTTTGGCGACTTGGTTCCGAAGATCCTTCCATCTGGTCAATCATGGATTCGTCCAATACTTCTCCAGATAACTTAAGACAGATCGAATATGGGTATCTGGTCGACTTTGAAGGAAACGGAGAAATACTGAGAGTCATTTCGGCAAAGCCAACGCCTGGCTCTCGAAATATCGAGGTCGATCCCGCAACCGGCTTTATCAAGCATGAAGAATTCACAGCGACACCTTCTTCTTATGTGATCCAGCGAACGGGCGATCGTCCCGGTAAGATTGCACTTACTTTTGACGATGGTCCAGATCCTCTTTGGACGCCCGCTATCCTCGACATACTTCGTCAGGAAAATGTTCCTGCTACCTTTTTTATCATCGGGAAGAATGGGCAAGCCTATCCAGAGTTAATGCGACGCGAAGTAGCCGAGGGACACGAGATTGGGAATCATACTTTTACTCATCCAAACCTCGGCGAAATCCCCCTCTCACTTACAAAGTTAGAACTGACAGCAACTCAACGCCTGATCGAATCAGTTACTGGTCGCTCCACTGTTCTGTTCCGACCTCCATACTTTGGAGACGCAGAAGCGGATAAACCACAGGAAGTGGAACCTGCCTATCTAGCCCAACAAATGGGTTACCTGGTCGTCGGAGTACGCATCGATCCAAACGATTGGGAATTGCCAGTCTCTGCGGACGAGGTTGTAAAGCGAACCGTCGATCGGGCGATGGACAACAACCCCGAAACGCGTGGACAAGTAATTCTGCTTCATGATTCAGGCGGGGATCGCTCAGCTACGGTCGCAGCCTTACCTCGTATCATTCATGAACTAAAGGCCCGCGGCTTCAAATTTGTGCCGGTTTCCGACCTCGGCGACTGGTCTCGCGACCAGGTTATGCCGCTTATTCCAGCGAGTGAGCGCGTATACACGCGTGCTGACGCTGTGACCTTCTTTTTCCTATCGACAGGTGGTTGGACACTACAGTGGGTCTATATCATCGGCATTTTACTCGGACTGGCCCGGTTGATTTTTGTTGGGTCGCTGGCATTTGCTCAATGGCTTAGATCAAAGCGCCGAGAACGATTGCACTCTGGTAGTGACTATGCCCCATTCGTTTCAGTGATCGTGCCCGCTTATAACGAAGCCATGGTGATAGAAAGCACTATCAAGAGCCTCCTTGCATCCGACTATACGAATTACGAAATCATTGTCATCGATGATGGCTCTCCCGACGACACGAGTAAGATCGTTGCCGAGAAATTCGGTGACGACAAACGAGTCAAACTCTTTACTGAAGCAAATGCAGGCAAAGCGGAGGCACTTAATACAGGCCTGCGCCATGCCAAAGGTGACGTAATAATCGCTCTCGACGCCGATACACTTTTTGGTCCACAAACAATCAGCTCGCTGGCCCATAGGTTCTACGATCCCGAAATGGGCGCCGTGGCCGGAAACGCGAAGGTTGGTAATCGAACAAACATTGTTACGAGATGGCAGGCACTCGAGTACATCACGTCGCAGAATATGGATCGTCGAGCTTTTGCGAGTTTGAATTGTATAACGGTGGTGCCGGGTGCGGTGGGAGCATGGCGCAGGGACTTGTTAGAAGTAGCGGGCGGGTTTTCTTCGGACACTCTTGCGGAAGATCAGGATCTAACACTGCGAATTCGTCGACTCGGATACAAAATAGGCTACGAGGAAGACGCAGTGGCCTGGACAGAAGCACCGGACACTTTAAGAACTCTTGCCCGTCAACGCTTCCGCTGGGCGTACGGAACGTTGCAATGCATGTGGAAGCATCTCGACGCGCTATTTCGACCGCGGTACGGTACGCTCGGATTTATCGCCATGCCCAATGTCTGGATCTTTCAGATCTTCTTTCAATTGATCTCGCCTGTGATGGATCTGATGCTCGTTTACACGCTGATTTCAACTCTATTGGAGCGCCTACAGCAACCAACTGGCTATTCTTCAACTAACCTAAGACAGGTACTCTTTTATTACGCGTTGTTTCTCGCGATTGACTGGGTTACGGCTTGCTTTGCGTTCATACTTGAGAGGCGAGAGCGTTGGAGTTTGCTTTGGTGGTTGTTTCTTCAGCGTTTCTGTTACCGTCAGGTTATGTATTACGTGATGATCAAATCAGTTGCGATGGCGATACGCGGCCCAATAGTGGGTTGGGGTAAACTGGAACGTAAAGCCACGGCAGAAGCACAACCTTAAAGACATTGGACAAAGAGTCAGTAAGCCACGTTTGCTCACGGCTTTCCACAAGAAGTCGGAATATCACCAACGGCAGTTGGTTGATGGTTCAGATCCTTTCTACTTCAAAGGCAGGAGGATCTCCCGTGACCAATCCCACCAGCGGCAGTTGGTGGTTAGGTTCAGATCCTCTCTACTCTCAGCCGCAATTGAATACGCCTGAACGGATCACAAACATAGAAAGGATCTGAAAACATCCACCAACTGCCGTTGGTGGTATTCCGACTTTTTGTTCAAAAGCTATCGCTTACTGTACTGTCATCGCAAATTCGCTCCTCCCCGTCTTGTACTTCATTTGTAGATCAATGTCGGAAAATCTAACCCTGAGAACAATTGATGGAAATGACTAGCCGGCGGAGATTGTTTGTTGTCTATGGTCTTCTATTAGTAGTTGCGTTTGCGTTCAGACTTTTTGTCGCGCTGAGACTGCCTAACGACACTCCTGGCGATGGTGTGGTCTACGCACAAATCGCTCGAAACGTTCTCGAACAGCATGTCTACTCTCACGAAAGCGAAGCACCATTTGTACCCTCGCTGATCCGACTTCCTGGCTACCCACTCTTTCTGGCCGGTATCTACTCTATCTCAGGTCATACAAACAACACCGCGGTTCGTGTGGCCCAGGCAGTCATCGATACCGCCACTTGTGTCTTAATCGCTTTGGTGGCGTTCCTCTGGGTCGACGATGAGGCCTGGAAACAAACCGCGGCGATTGCAGCATTCACACTTGCAGCTCTTTGTCCTTTCACTTCCATCTACGTGGCAACAATTCTGACGGAGGTGCCTACTAACTTCCTGGCAGTTGCAATGTGCTTGATTGCCACGCTCGCTTTCAGTGCCACATCAAGAAGAAAAGCATTCGTCTTGTGGTTTCTCGCCGGACTTACGTCTGGTTTGGCTGTTCTCTTCCGACCTGATAGTGGTCTATTCGCCGCTGCAATCGGATTCACCATAGTGATCTCGGCAATCGCTGCCAACGGAACTGGCGGCCTGATAAAGCGACTGGGAAAGGCGATCCCATCGGCGGCAATTTTTTCTGTGGCCTTTTGTTTAATCTTGGTTCCCTGGACCATTCGCAATCGCCGGGTGTTTGGATTGTTTCAGCCACTATCTCCTGCACATGGTGAAATGCCAGGAGAGTTTGTGCCTCGAGGTTATTTGATGTGGTTACGAACGTGGTTGGATGATGGAAGATATATTGGACCAGTGCTCTGGCGACTTGATTCTGGTCCAATAAAGATCGATGCGTTTCCAGCTTATGCTTTTGACTCTCAACAGGAACGTGAAAGAGTCGAGGCATTAATGGAGAGATACAACCACCCTGTTGATCAGTCTGAGACAAGTGCTAGTACAGCGACGACGACAACTCCGTTACCCGCGGCGAGTCCTGAACCGTCACCAGAAGGATCTGAAGAGGGAAACGAAGAAAGTTCAAACGATGAGTTAGACTATGATCCAACGAACGTTGAGATGACTGCGGATATTGACGCCGGGTTTGCTGAACTTGCTCGCGAGAGAATTACCCGATCGTCAATACGCTATTACGTCCAACTACCTTTGAAGCGGGCCAAGTCACTCTGGTTCGATACGCATTCACAGTACTATCCGTTTGAGGGAGATTTATTGCCACTGGAAGATCTCGACGACGAGATCCACCAGCAGTGGTGGCTTCCGCTTTTCACCGCGTTGACCTGGGCTTATTCAATACTTGGCGTGATTGGCGCGTGGTTCCTTTGGCGGTCACGCAGTCACACGACAAGAAGGTGGCTACTACTAGTTTCGCTGATCGTCTTTGTACGAATCGGATTTTTTTCGACTTTAGAAAATCCTGAACCAAGATATGTGGTAGAGGTGTTCCCGTTCCTATCAATTCTTGGTGGGGTAGCTATCGCATATCTCTTGTCACTGCGAAAACCAAAGGAAGTCGTCTCACAAGAACTGGTCGTTCAGGATTAGCCCCATGGATCTGTTCCGCTCGTTGCTACAAAGAAACTCCTTCTGCTTCCAGCGCGCTTGCGCGCGCAGAAGCGTAGTCGAAGATCCATTATTAGCAGCGTGCGTTAAGGACCACTGGACAAGCCAGTGGCCTAAATAACAACTTGACGGCGATTTCTGGGAACCCGCTAGCGCAAGCACTTCCGGTTTCCTCAGGAACAAGTTTCACCTCAATCAAGGCGTTGGGGTGGCTGATGGTGATGCCTTTGGCAGCTGTTCTGACGGGGGAATGCTTGCGGGATTTGGTGAATCTGGAGATGAGTGTAAATGAATCGCCTTCCATGTTGTTCCGAAGCGTTTGAAAACCAGGGTCATTCGTCCTGACGCAGTCTCAGGCGTTCCCTTATAAACTTGGGATTGAGTCCATTGACAAGTAACAACCGCCCCATCTCTGCCCAACATCGTGATTGACTTATCACGCACATCCAATTTCACATCCTTGATCTCAGGGTAAGAACTCTCCCGATTCTTTTTCACCTGGTCCCAACCCTTTGTAACGGAACCGTTAAAGTTGAAGAGGCTAAGCTGAGGAGCATTCCAGTAGACACTGGTGACTTCGCCAACATTCGCGTGTCGAATGCCATCGATCAATTCGTTGAAGGCTGCATTGACTGCCTCTGCACCTGTGGCTGGCGGTACTGTTGCGGGTTTTTTGGGCTCAGGCTTCGGAGTAGTAGCCTGAGACTTTGGTGCCGTTACAGTTGGCGGCGGAGGCGCTGGAGCTTTAGCGGGTGGTTTGGTTGTCGATGAATTTGTGTTCTGACCAAACGCGCTGCTAACAGATACAGCAACGAGAAAAGCGAATGCGAGTATTGTTTTCATAAGTCGCTCCTGACCATGAGAATGCCAACACTTAGCGCTGGCGAGAGGTCAAATTATTGTACCGCCTGTTGGGAGTGTTTTATTGGTTGTATTTTTAATGCAGTGAGGGCTAAAAAGTGCGGTTTTTCACTGATGCCAGGGAATACCACTTCGTAAGCGGTTGACTGAGCGTTCACGACCCAGCACATCGAAGATCTCAAACATCGACGGCCCAACCGCCTGGCCAGTCAACATGGTCCGGGCGCCATTTATCAGGAGGCCGGCCTTCACGTCTTTCTCAGTTGCGAAATCCCGGAGGGCCGCTTCGGCAGTTTCAGTGTTGAACGGTTCGACCGATTCCAATTTGTCGGCGAGTCCCTTAAGAAGCTCCTGGAGTTGCGGCTCTTTTCGCAAGTTCTTGTCGATGGCTGATTCTTCAAAATCAAAATCGTCGGAAAAGTAAGCGCGCCCCCGACCTGAAAAATCTTTGAAGGTAAAGAATCGTTGCCGGATCAAGTCCACCGCCTTTAGCAACCACTCACGGTCGTCATCATCGTACTCTTCGCGCCAAAGTTTACTGGCTTTGAGTTCGGCTTTGACCATTGGTATCAACTCGTCGAGCGGCATTGTGCGAATGTACTCAGCGTTCATCCACAATGCTTTGTCATCGGTCCAGCGACGCGGATCATTCTCCTGGAAATTAAAGATCGCGTTTGCTCTTCCAATACCTTCGAGTGAAAAACTTTGCACCAACTCTTCTTTGCTCAATATCTCCTTGCCTTCTGGTGGAGACCAGCCAAGCAAAGCAAGGAAGTTACGAAATGCCGCGGGCACAAAACCTCGATCGCGATAAGTTGTCAGAGAAACAACTTCACCGTGTTTGCGCTTTGATAACTTGCCTTTGTTTGGGGCAAGGATCAACGGGAGGTGCGCAAACTGTGGTACCGAAGCGCCAAGAGCTTCGTACAACAGCACCTGTTTGTGTGTGTTGGTTAGATGGTCCTGACCGCGTATGACGTGCGTGATGCCCATGGCAATGTCGTCGATGACCACCGAAAGATTGTAAAGCGGCTGACCATCTGACCGCAGCAGGACGAGATCTTCAATCTCTGAATAACTTCGATCTTGTGGTCCATATACGATGTCATCAAACTTCGTTCGGCCTTCCTCAGCCACTTTCAAGCGTACCGCAAAGGGTTCTCCGGCGGCGGCGCGACGATCCGATTCCTCCTGCGAAAGATCGCGATAGGGATTGCGGCGTTGATCGAGACCTTCTGCTGCATTAGTGCGAGCACGTTCAGCCACTCCTTGCTTCACGTTCGCATCATCGCGCAGTTCTATTGGAGTGAAGTCGCGATACGCCTTTCCTTCCTCAACAAGTCGATTGGCAGCGGCTCGATGCTGTGGTGCATTGGCTGATTGAAAGACCAACTCTTCGTCGTAGTCGAGTCCAAGCCATTCGAGGCCTTCAATGATCGACCGTGTCGACTCGTCAGTGGACCGCTGTAGATCGGTATCTTCTATGCGCAGCAGAAATTTCCCACCCGTCTTGCGAGCGTAGAGCCAATTAAATAAAGCGGAACGGGCAGCACCGATGTGAAGATAGCCGGTTGGTGATGGAGCAAAACGAACGCGAACAGACATGTGATTTTGAGTTAGGGTTAAAAAAAACTAACGAGTGACAAGCAACGCATTTTGACAAGCCCTCGCTTGTCGCGGTCACTTCTCACTCGTCAGATGATACTGGCGGAGATGACAGGATTCGAACCTGTGAAGGGCTTTTGACCCTTAACGGTTTAGCAAACCGCCGCCTTCAGCCACTCGGCCACATCTCCGTGCCGTAATCAGGCGAAGACCAATTCTAATCGGCACCCGCAGTTTGTCAAGGTAAGGGTCGAAACGGGAGTGGTATAGAGTGCGTAGTTGCTTGAGTCGTTCTGGCCGCAGCGCGGCCAAATATTTATAGCTCAGCAACAACAGAATTTTTAGGCGCTTCCGGGGAGCGTGATGTGGAGCGCCAGACCTTCGGCTCTGCTGGAGCCGGTCTATTGGTCCGGGATATCTATAAACATTTGGTCCCTCCGGGACCAACGGATAATCTCTAGCTACACACAATTACCCCAATCTGCCGAAGGCCTCGACGCTACCGAACGCCTACCGGACGTACTAGAATCGTTGCGTGGCCTTTCAAGTTAATCGTCGAGACTTTTTGAAGGGATTGGTGGCGACGCCTCTCGTCGCCGTTTCAGCTGCGTCTGCCTATGCCACGCTCATTGAACCCTATCATTACCTTATTTCGGAGCACGATATCTTTATCCGTGACCTTCCCGAACGCTTTGAGGGTTTTCGCATTACTCACATAACTGACGTCCATCACAGCAAGATCCTGGGAATAGATGAAATCAGACGGGCCGTCAGTTTAGCCCAACAAACAAAGCCCGATATGTTTGCACTCACCGGCGATTACACGACTTCATTCCGTCGTTTTATCGAACCTTGCGCCGAAGCTCTCTCAAGCCTTAATGCACCTGAAGGAGTTTGGGCCGTACTGGGAAATCACGATCACTACACAGATCCGGAGTTGACGACCTGGGCCTTGAAAAGAAATCATATCTCAGTACTCACAAATACAAACACCATGCTGACTCGTGGCCCTGACAGAATTCAGCTCGCCGGTGTCGATGATTTCACCTGGGCCGCCGCTGATTGGTCTTCTGCTTACAGGGGACTTGACGGCAAAGTTCCGTCAATACTGTTGGCCCATCAACCCGCAGTTCTTGATTTCGATGAAACCAACAGAGTTTCCCTGATTCTGAGTGGACACACACATGGAGGACAGATTGATCTTCCACTATTAGGTGCGCCAGCTCGTTTCGGAACCAAGGATCTACGTTATGCGCGAGGTTTATTTCGCAGAGGCGAAACTCAGTTGTATGTTTCGGCCGGAACGGGTGTGATTGGTTTGCCAGTTAGACTGGGTGTTCGTCCCGAAATCGCAGTGCTTCGTTTACAACGTGCAACGAGTTAGCGAACTAGGCTGCGCGCAAACTCATGGGACGTGGAGCTCTTTGTAACGGCATTGGAAGTTGCGAGGCGAGACATAGCTTCTCGAATCGAGCCTTGTCGCGTTGCATCTCAGAATTGCTCGCCAACGATTCTCGAACCTCGCGGAAGATTTTTGCGGCATGAGGATCAGGTGGTTCAACCAGGCGATAGTGCATCCACTTTCCGTCACGTCGAGCCGTCACAAGACCAGCTCGACGGAGATAAGCCAGATGTCGTGAGATCTTCGGCTGATTTGTTCTCAGTACTTCAACGAGAAAACAAACGCACACTTCTTCGTCATCGACGAGATGAATCACCCGTAAGCGAGTTCGATCGGCGAGTGCTTTGAAAAGAAGCTCGATATTGTACTGACTGGTCTTCATCTAATCCTGCACGGTCCCTGGTTCATATGTACGATGGCTTCCAACTCCGAGTTCCTTTTCACTATCTAGTCGATCCCAGTCACGGTACTCCTTCGTTCCAGCAAAACAGTGTCACGCCAAGTTCCGTGCAACTTGGCAATCCGGTCGCGACGGCCAACTTCGCGGAAACCGTTCTCTAAATGAAGCTTTAAGCTCGCGACGTTTTCAGGAAAAATGCCTGCCTGCAAAGTCCAAACTCCACTTGCCTCGGCTTCACTAATAAGGGCGGTGAGCAACGCTTTACCAAAGCCTCGACCTCGAGACGCCTCAGCTACATATACACTGACCTCTGCAACACCGGCGTAGACTTGTCTCGCGGAAACTCTACTTAGAGCTGCCCAACCCTGAACTACTCCGCCCTCAAGTGCGACTAGCCGCGCAAATGGCTGATGAGTATTGTCCCAGTGTTCCCATTCGGGAGCGCTCGTTTCGAAGGTGGCCTGGCCGGTCTTGATCCCTTCGAGGTAGATTTCACGTACTCTGGGCCAGTGGTCAGATGACATCCCGGCAATGTGCATTTGCAGAATTCTAAGATGTTTCGACGTGTCAGGGAACTACGAGTAGAGTCAAAAAATTAAGCCTGGAACTTAACGCTCCAGGCTCGAGTCGATCTCACTAATTGGTCCAACAGATCTTACTGGCTCGCCGGACGTGTTCGTCGAAGCTCTTGTCGGCGAAGCATCATTTCTTGTCGTCTCTGTTTACGCTCCTCTCGGAGTGCTTCAAGACAAGTGCGTTGTTCGGCGGTTAGAACGTTCCGACTCTCCGTTCTTATACTGGCCATCGATTCCCTCATCTGCTGCCGTAGTTCTTTTGCTCGCGCTCGATCCTCGTCAGTGAGAGTGTCAGTTAGTCGCTTCTCTCTCATTTGGAAGAGTTGCTCACGTTGCAACTTAGTAGCTTCTAAGTGACGCTTTACGATTGCGCGCTGTTGTTGACGCTGTTCGTCTGTGATATTCAGTGAGCGTTCCAATTTGAACAGGTCTCTGTCCGGTCTCACCTCTCTTTTTCTCCGCTCTTTGAATCGGGGCCGCAGGCCTTGTTCGGAGGGAGCAGTTGGAGGCGCAGGTGTCGTCGTTGTTTGTTGTCCAATCGCAGCGATGGCGGAAATTAGTATCAGGACCAGACACGGGAGGAGCATTCTTTGAAAAGGCATTCTCTTTGGACTCCTTAATCGTCGCTTTCAAGGGATATTTTTGAATTTTTGCCCAGAAACCAGAAGCACGGTTCTGCACGCTTTTTATTAGACGTCGCACTCCCATGAGCGGCCTAACAAACATTTTCCTATTGACTTTCGAACCGACACAGAGTACTTTGCGCTACCAAGTGCCTGTTAAGGCCGGACGAAAGCCGGCTCGAAGGGGAAGTTGAAGAAGTAGCAAAAGCTGATGTTTGGGGTACAATGCCGCCACAATGAGCCTTTTAGAGACCATTAACTCGCCCGCGGATCTTCGTCGACTACAACCAGAGCAACTCAGCACCGTTGCCGATGAAATCCGTAACTACATCCTCGAAACCATGTCCCGTGTGGGAGGGCACACAGGTGCCTCTCTCGGAGCCGTCGAGTTGGCAGTCGCCCTCCATTACGCATTCGACACACCAGTCGATCGCCTTGTCTGGGACGTTGGTCACCAGGCATACGCTCATAAGATTTTGACAGGCAGACGGGAACTGCTACCTACAATCAAACAGTATGGAGGCATCAGCGGTTTCCTGCGTCGTGATGAATCCGAATACGACACATTTGGAGCCGGCCACGCTTCTACTTCTCTGTCGGCTGCCCTCGGAATGGCAATCGCGAGGGATCGTAAAGGCGACGACCACCACGTAGTAGCTTTGATTGGGGATGCTTCACTAGCCGGTGGAATGGCAATGGAAGCGATCAACCAGGCCGGACACTTAAAGAGCCGATTGATCGTCGTTCTCAATGACAATGAGATGTCGATAGCTCCGGCAGTCGGTGCGTTGACCGGTTACCTAAATCGGATACGCGGAGCACACGGCTATCATCGATTCAAAGATGAAGTAGAAGAGAAACTGCTGTCGATCCCTTCAGTGGGTGAACGTTTACACCACGCGGCGAAAACGATGAAAGACGTTATTGCCGCAGCGGTACTTCCCGGCGCTCTGGTCCATGAGCTGGGCTTCAAATATATAGGTTATGTGGACGGTCACAATCCTCGCGCTCTCGTGGCCGCCCTTCGCGAAGCTAAACAAGTTAAGGATGGTCCTGTGATCGTCCACGCGCTTACAACCAAAGGTAAAGGGTTTCCGCAGGCAGAGAGTGATTACTATCGCTGGCACGCAACTGGTCCATTTGATCTCGCAACGGGTAAACCAATCAAGAGTCCCGCAAAGGCGCCAACCTATACGCAGGTATTCGGCGACACTCTTTGCGAACTGATGGAGCAGGACGAGAAGGTTGTTGCCTTAACTGCGGCGATGCCAGATGGCACGGGTATCTCTACGGCCCTCGAGAAGTTTCCAGAAAGGTCTTTTGACGTCGGTATTGCTGAACAGCATTGCGTTACTTTCGCCGCAGGAATGTCTACAGAAGGACTTAAGCCCGTCTGTGCAATCTATTCGACGTTTCTTCAGAGAGGCTTTGATCAACTCGTTCACGACGTGTGTATCCAGGATCTAAACGTGAAATTCTGCCTGGATCGCGGCGGTATTGCTGGTGGAGACGGTCAAACGCATCATGGTCTGCTGGATATCGCCTACCTCCGTTGTGTCCCAAACATCATTCTGATGGCGCCGAAAGACGAAGGCGAAATGCGCGATATGTTGTTCACGATGCTTGAGCACGTTGGTCCCGCTGCGATGCGATATCCCCGTGGCAACGGTGTGGGAGCGAACATTACGCGCAAGCCCGAACTCTTGGAACTCGGTAAGGGAGAAATCCTTCGCGACGGTGGTGAAGTAGCGATCGTCGCTTATGGTTCGATGGTGCATCCTTCCATGACGGCCGCCGAGCACCTCGCAAAAGAGGGTATTGAGACCACAGTCGTAAACGCACGCTACGTCAAACCTCTTGATGCGCCGCTCTTGTTGGCCCTGGCTCGTACCAAACGCTTGATTGTTACTGTCGAGGAAGCATACTTGGCTGGCGGTTTTGGAGCCGCTGTACTCGAACTTTTAGAAGAGAACGGCCTTCAGGACAAGGTACGCGTTGTTCGCATGGGGATTCCCGATCGATTGATCACGCATGGTGATCCAAAGTTACTTCTTGCCAAATACGGACTCGATGCTGACGGAATCTTCAATCGCGTAAAAGAGAGTATTGATGTTCTGGACGACCGCAGAGCCAAACTTCACAGAGTGCTTTCGTAAGAAACCTTTGATGACGCACCCATCTAAATAGCCACAGACGGGTGCGTTGATCTATGCACCAAATCGAACACTAATCCTTCCCGACTCATCTTAATCACTAACAAATCACTTGGTTTCACCAACCTCAGATGTTTGGCTTGCTGATTGCTTGAAAAGTTCGAGGTGATCCCTCGTGTGAGCTGAGCTAGTTATGGAAAGAGATTTCGCCATAGAGAATCATTTGCCTTTTTACGTGTCGAAGGTGGAGCCGCACTTTGTTGACGAAGAGACTAAGTTGTCCGCCAAGCCTGTTGTGTCCCTTAAGTCCGTACAAAAGTCGGTCAAACGTCGAAAACGCCTGTTGTTGGCCGGCGCTTTTGGAATCGCCAGTTTTCTCGGTATGGCGGTAGCTTTGCTCAGTATTGAGGTTCAGCAACGACGCGCACAGACCGCGGCCATAGCGTCGGCAGTGCAGGATGAAAACTCGAATTCAAGGGAAGAAGCGATTCAGTCGCCCGAAGCTGTGGCAACGCCTGAAGAGGAGAATCTACTTTCGGTAAATTCCGATGCAGATGCGTCCATTGAGAATCCCAGTGAAGCTGAGCCGGTAGTCCACTCGCGAGCTGCCGCGTTGGCGGGTAAGACACCTCGAAAAGAGGCGATTCGAGAACTGTCGTCGCAAGAGCCGCTGCAACCTGTTGACCACGTAGTTGATGACGACCAAGAGGATGGAAACGTTGTAGTACCAGAAACAGTTGGCCCCTGGGAGGAAAGAAGATTAAGGCGAGTCAGACGTTTCGAACGCCGGGCCGCCAGACAGGATAAGAACCGAGACCTGCTACGGATTGATGAGATATTCGAGGGCAGCCATCGTCCAAACTAAAAATGCTAGGGATCTGCAATGATCAACATATTGACTGTTCGTTGATCCGATGGCATCATCTGCCAAAGCGTATGAAGTCTCAAAAAGACTGGCAGTAACGCTTGCCCCGAAGATAAAAACTCACAATTAGCGGTTAGAACTCCCGACAGTTTGATTAACCCGGTTCATGTTTCGCGCGATGCGGCGCGAGGAAATGGTGAATCTCTATGAGTAGACAGGTCTTTCGTGAGCGAGAGTGTATTCACCGCGACGAAGGCGCAGATGGCGAATTCTACAATGGTGTTTTTTACATTCAAGCCTTGCAACGGCTCCGGGTTGACGATGCCGTCGAGGTTGCAGGAAAAGTCAGCTCCTTTTTTTGGGCTGATGCCCCAAATATTCTGGTTTGGCTTTGCCATGATTGCTCCGCTGAACTTCACTTATCCGACACACCACGAGCGATTACGCAAGCCGCCCGACGCCAAGCGTAAACATTAGTTCACCAGTTCGCTGCAATCCCATTAGTGCTTTAGTGGTGTATTGTGTGCGCACCATGAAGCGCGAACGGATAGATAAACTCCTTTTAGACCGGGGTTTGGCATCATCGCGCACAAAAGCCCAGGCAATGGTGATGTCTGGGGTCGTACTGGTGAATGAACAGCGCGTTGAGAAGGCTTCAGAACAGTTCCCTCCTGACAGTGATATTAGAATTAAGAATTCTGACGACCCAGCTTTGCGTTACGTCGGTCGGGGTGGTCTCAAGCTGGAAGGAGCCCTCCAGAGTTTTGAGATCGATGTTCCAGGCTTAATCTGTTTGGATGTCGGCGCGTCGACAGGCGGTTTTACAGACTGTCTTCTACAGAGGGGTGCGGCTCGCGTCTTCGCGGTAGACGTTGGACACAATCAGCTCGATTGGCGACTACGTCAGGATCCACGTGTGGAAGTTCAGGAAGGAGTGAACGCACGTCACCTAAAGCCTGAAGATTTCCCCTCCAAGTTTGACTTGATAGTCATCGACGTTTCTTTCATATCAATTACAAAGATACTGCCGGCCCTGGTTAATCTCTTGAGTGATTCGGGTCGTTTAATTGCCTTGATAAAACCGCAATTTGAGGTGGGTCGAGGCGAAGTTGGACGCGGAGGAATTGTGCGCGACGAATCGCAACACAAACGAGTGGTAAGTGAAGTGAATCAAGCCGCAGAAGCTCTTGGGTTGAAAGTTGCCGGTTTAATTCCCTCACCAATTCAGGGTGCCGAAGGCAATGTCGAGTTTTTGGCGTTGTATGTCACTACTGGCGCCCTTTAGTGACTTCACCCGCGACCACCTAAATCGCTCTTCTGTCGGAGCGCGTACGTCCCGTGCGCATCGCTTCGCATCCACGTACACCTCCCGAAAGCCGAATAGATTCGGTACCAGTCTGTTTCGCACGTTAGCGCACGGGACGTACGCGCTCCGACAGAAGAGCTTGAATGATTGTTTCAGCACAGCCACTAAAGGTCACGTGGCAGTACCACTTCGTTGACACTAAAAAGGACGCCCGCGTATCATCCCCACTGTTTTCGTCATTTAACCATTTTAGTTTCAATCGCTTTTCTCCTCAGGAAAGTCGAGGCTCTGGTTTAGTCGACGACTTTTCTTTCAACCCTTAAACCATGTCGTCAATTAAGCGGATAGGAATTGTTCTTAAACCGCATCAACCGGATGCGTTGAGGACTATTTGCGAGCTGGCTAAGTGGCTTGCCGATCGCAACATTGAGCTTGTCGGAGGGCCCGAGATTGAGCGGGAAAAAATCGAGCACGAAACCGGTTGTTCGGTCAGCGAAGTGCAAATCGAAACCCTTGCGGCGAAGGTTGACCTCATTCTGGTACTTGGTGGCGACGGAACGATGATCGCTACTTCGCGTTTGATAGGAGACTATGAGGTTCCTGTATTAGGAGTAAATTACGGAGGCCTTGGCTACTTGGCTGAGTTTCGAATCGAAGAACTCTACACAGCTCTTGAGTCGATCCTCTCAAACAATTTTCGGTTGGATAAGCGATTGATGCTCGCCGTTGAGCTGTTACGGGGCGAGACTCAGATAACGCATAACCGCGTCTTGAACGACGTCGTAATCAATAAGTCGGCACTGGCACGCATCATTGAAATCGACACGCAGCTTAATCAGCAGTTTGTTAATTCTTTTCGAGCTGACGGGCTGATCATATCAACGCCTACCGGATCAACTGCATACAATCTCTCTGCCGGTGGACCAGTTATTTTCCCTTCGATGAACGCGGTTGTGATCACTCCCATTTGCCCCTTCACACTTTCAAATCGTCCCATTGTTGTACCCGATGATGCTTTGATTGAACTCCAACTAAAGACGGCAAAAGAGGATGTTTCTCTCACACTCGACGGTCAGGTTGGCTTTCCACTACAGGCAGAAGACCGAGTGGTGATTCGCAAGAGCCGGACTACTTTCAATCTTATTCAACCCAGTAACAGAAACTATTTTGACGTCCTGAGAGACAAGCTACGTTGGGGCCGCTAACCGGCAACTCCAAACATATGCCTGAAGACAAAGATAAGAAACCCGCAACTGTCGGCGCAGATACGTTTGAACTTCAGATCACTACCGATCTTGATGAAGAGACCCCTGACAAGCCCAAGGGACTGGCATTACACACACGGATTCTTATCGGCCTGGCAGTTGGCGTCATCGCTGGTGTAGCGGTTAATCGATTCAGGGGCGGCGAGGACGCAAAGGTTGGTTGGTTGATTGACAACATCACACAACCAATCGGTCAGCTGTTCCTTCGCTTGTTATTGATGATCGTGGTCCCGCTGGTTTTCTCGTCTCTTGTAGTTGGAGTGGCGGGGATAGGCGATATTCGCAAACTCGGGCGTGTAGGACTCAAGTCGTTTGGCTACTGCCTGGTTGTTTCAGCCATTTCGGTATTAATCGGGCTTACGCTCGCCAACACGATCAAGCCGGGTAAGCGTATCGACCCGCAAACTTCCCTGGCTTTGCAGCAACGATACGCCACCGATGCAAGCCGTCAGGTGGAAGACGCTAAGAAGACCAGCGGACAAACACCAAAACCAATGATGGCAGTCGTGGAAACGATTGTGCCTAAGAATCCCTTCTACGCTGTCGGCGGCAAGGAAGATCCGAACATGCTTCACATCATGTTCTTCGCCTTGATCATTGGCATCGCAATTACGCTGATTCCTGTTAGTGTGACCGCGCCGCTGCTCAGGGTACTTGAAGCTGTTTACGAAGTCACTGCCAAGATCATTGAGATCATCATGAAGTTCGCCCCTTTTGCAGTGGCGTGTCTCCTCTTTAACAACACTGCGCGGTTTGGGCTCGATCTGCTTCAGGCCCTTGCCTGGTTTGTGATCACTGTACTGATCGGTCTTTCCTTACAGATGTTCGGCGTTTATTCGCTCTCGGTGTACTTTCTCTCGCGTATCTCACCGATTGAGTTTTTCAAACGAATTAAGACGGTAATTCTGACAGCCTTTTCGACCTCCTCATCGAATGCGACGCTACCGACGGCTCTTCGAGTGTCTGAGCAAAACCTCGGGGTTCCACAGGAAATTAACAGCTTTGTGCTGACAGTAGGTGCGACTGCCAATCAGAACGGTACTGCTCTGTATGAAGGAGTAACGGTTCTCTTTCTGGCTCAACTCGCAGGTGTAGATTTAAGTTTGGGTCAGCAACTGATGGTTGTCTATCTCGCAATACTTGGTGGAATTGGCACTGCGGGTGTACCTTCGGGTTCGATCCCATTCATAATCGGAGTGCTGGTCACAATTGGGGTAAACCCGGCACTCATCGCTATCATTCTTGGTGTCGATCGGATATTGGATATGTGTCGCACAACACTTAATGTGGCAGGCGACATGACCGCAGCCACGTATGTTGCGAGGTCGGAAGGATACGAGTTGTTGCGTCCACATGAACCCGCAATTGTTCATGCGGGCGTCGCAATGTCGAAGAGCGCCGCAGAGTGAATGACGACACTGATTGCTAGACAAGCAAGAAAATGGTTTTTCCTCTTTACGACGACAACTCAGATCGCACCACGGTCCCAATCGTTAATTACGCCATCATTGGGCTGAATATTCTTGTCTTTGTTTTCCTTCAACAATTGGGAACGAACGACCAGTTCACTTATGCATTCTCAACTGTTCCTCTCGAGATCATTACCGGCAGAGATGTAGTTACGCCCAGCAGAGTGGTGGAGACCGTGAACGGGCAACGCATGTTGATTCCCGGGTTGGGTGTTACGCCTCTGTCAGTCTATCTGACTCTCATTACTTCCATGTTCATGCATGGAGGAATCGCGCACATCGCCGGTAACATGCTGTTCCTTTGGATTTTTGGGGATAACATTGAAGATCGTTTGGGCCATCTGCGATACGCTATTTTTTACCTCTTGTGCGGCGTCATTGCTTCGCTAGCTCATGTGATTACAACCGCCGCCTTTGCTGGTGGTGATCAAGCAAGTTTGATGGTTCCGAGTCTTGGTGCTTCAGGGGCAATCTCAGGCGTGTTGGGCGGCTACATCCTGCTACACCCGAGCCGACGCGTAACGGTAATTCTATTTAGATTCCTGACAGATGTTCCTGCTTATGTGGCGATCGGAATCTGGTTCGCTTTCCAGTTGATAAGTGGTCTTGGCATGTTGGGTGGTGGATCACAACAAGGTGGCGTTGCGTATGCCGCACACGTTGGTGGTTTTATTGCAGGGTTAATTCTGATCAAGCCTTTTACAATAGGTCGACCGAGTGAGCCCGTCAGAACAAACTGGCCCGGCAATTAACTACCGCGAAGCTGCCTTAGGCCACTGGCTTGCCCGGTGGTTTCTAACCTTCGTTGCTAATAACTAAGCCTTGACTGCACTCCTGCGCGCGCAAGCGCGCTGGAAGGCTAAGCCGACCTCTTTGTAGCAACGAGCGGAACTACCACTGGACAAGCCAGTTGCCTTAAGACACCCTGCCTCCCATTTGAAAATTGCCGCCTGGCTTGCTTCTCAGTTAACATCACCGCGTTATGGCAATTAAAGAAGTTTCACTGCCGCCAACTAATCAGCAGTGCCTTGATATTCAATCCACTCCACGCGAAGAGATGGACCTTTTTCCACTCGATACTTTTGCGTACGAGTTCCCCGGTAAGGAAATTCGGATTAATTTCGAAATCACTGAATTCACAGCAATTTGTCCTTTCTCCGACTTTCCCGACTTTGCGACTATTAGGCTCGAATACGTCCCAAACGAACGATGCATCGAGCTGAAGAGTCTAAAGCTCTACATAAACTCCTTTCGCAACGTGAAAATATTCCACGAACACGTGGTCAACATTATTCTCGAGGACTTCGTTGGTGCTTGTGACCCTTTGCGGGTTGAAATTGAAGGCGACTTTCACGTGCGAGGAAATATCAAGACAGTAGTCAAGGCCAGTTACGTGCGGAAGTAATGTCACGAATGGATCCGCTGCTACTCTATTCCATACTCGCGGGCGTAACGATTGTTTTTCTCATCTGTGCTGTGCGCTTTGCACTTCGCTGGCTGATACGTTTTGTCTTAATTGGCTTCGTCTTGATCGTGCTAAGCGGAGTTGCATGGTGGTGGATGAAGCGACCGAATCTACTACCTGACAGCAAAGCGCGACCCACTACAACCAGGCGCGCAAGTTCCGACCAACGTTAACAATGGCGGAAACTGACCCCGATGCAGCTGATCAATTTGACGCAACAATAAGTAACCGGAAGCTTGATGAAGGACTACCCGGTCTTTGGCGTCGCTACCGAAAACTCCCACGAAATGTCTTTGCCATAAGTCTCGTAAGTCTCCTTAACGATGCTTCGAGCGAAATAATCTATCCGCTATTACCCATTTTCCTCGCTTCCAGTCTCGGAGCTTCAGCCAAAGCAATTGGAATCATTGAAGGTTCTGCAGAATCCATCTCCAGTCTGCTCAAGTTGTTTGCTGGCTACTTGAGTGATCGCTTGGGCCAACGAAAGATACTTGTGGTTTTTGGCTACGCACTCGCGGCACTAACTCGACCACTACTTGCCTTCGCCAGCAGTTGGCCGCAGGTCCTCGCAATCCGTTCAACGGATCGAATTGGCAAGGGATTTCGCAGTGCGCCGCGCGACGCAATGATCGCGGACGCAGTATCGACGAAACAACGCGGTATCGCTTTTGGGTTTCATCGCGCCATGGATCATGGCGGAGCAGTTATTGGACCACTACTCGGTTACTTGCTTGTATTCTTTCTGGTCGCAAATCGGGACGCACCAACGGCGAGGGAATTTACCCGGGTGTTTCTATTCGCCGCGGTGCCAGCTTTTGCCGCTGTCATCGTTGCAATCTTTTTCATGCGCGAGTCGACAATGCAACCCCTGAGAAAGAGTGAGACGCCAAAACTGACTTTGCGCGGATTCGACCGAAACTTCAAACGGTTCCTCGTTATCCTGGCCCTCTTCACTCTTTCAAACTCTTCCGACAGCTTTTTGATCCTCCGTGCGCGTGAGACCGGAATGTCGATCGCGACCATTCCGTTACTATGGGCAGCACATCACGGTAGTAAAGTTCTGAGTTCCTTATTTGGAGGGGACTTATCAGACCGCCTCGGGAGGAAGCGCGTTATCGTTGCCGGCTGGACTCTATATGCGGCCGTCTACGCGGGATTTGCCTTTGTTGAACAGGAAGTCTCGATCTGGATTCTCTTCTTGGTCTATGGCATCTACTTTGGTCTGGTAGAAGGCGCCGAAAAGGCCCTGGTCGCCGACCTTGTCCGTCCAGATCAACGCGGTACCGCTTATGGCCTTTACAATCTTGCATTTGGAATTACGGTATTTCCAGCCTCGTTATTGATGGGTATGATTTGGGACTGGAAAGGCGCGACGGCTGCATTTCTCGTATGTGCCTGTTTAGGAGCCACAGCCGCCCTATTGTTGACTATACTTATTCGACCAGACGCTCATTATCCGAGTGTTGGAAAAGAGTCATGAGCGAACACGAAAGATCCTGAGCTAAAGAGGATACAAATATGAAACGTCACGTTCTAAATCCACATCCGGGACTATCAACCGGCATCGGCTATTACCTTAGTGGAATGGAAGAGGTAAGAGCTCAGCTCGTAAAGATAGTAAAGGGTGTTCCCGACGATGTTATCGGTAAGCCGGCCTTCCTCGGTGCTCATTCGATTGGCGGATTGACTTTGCATATCGGCGAAGCCGAATGGTTCTTTATTAAAGTAATCGTCGATGGTCATAAATTGACCGAGGACGATCAAAAAGCTCCTTACTGGGATGTGTTAGAAGACGTTGAGGTAGTCGCAAAGAACAACTACTCGACTGAATTCTGTCTGCGAGAAATTGAGAACATTCGTAACCAGACCCGAGAAGTTTTATTTAACTTCAACGACAAAGATCTCGAACGAATTATCAGTTTTGACCGTGATGGAACCACTACTGAATACAGTTTGCGTTATATTCTTCATCATTTAATCGATCACGAATCACAGCATAAAGGTCAAATCCTGATGATGAAGCGCCTGATGGCGATTCGGTAAAATGTCCGATATGCTTTAGCTTGTCGTTAGATCGATCGGATTCGAGAACATTGACACCGAATCTGCTCAACCTCACGACAAGCTAAAGCATATCGGACATAGAATGACCAATTATCAAGTTATTAAGACTCCAGATGAACTCCGGCAAGCAATCGAACGAATCTCAAACCAACCAGTAATCGGGCTGGATACTGAAACCACCGATCTCGATCCTTATACCTCCAGATTACGACTCATCCAGCTCGCTGCACCTGACAAAGTATTTATCTTTGATCTGGATGCCTTTGCCTCTGAAGATTTAGCTCACAGCGATTCGTTAGCACCTCTTCGTCGTTTTCTGGCTGCTCCACGTCCAATCAAAATCGCTCACAACGCCAAGTTCGACGCAAAATTCATCAAACACAATTTGGGAGTGGATCTCGGAGGGCTGTTCGACACGTTACTCGCCAGCCAACTGGTTGGGGCCGGCGACATTGAAGAACGCCACGGTCTTGAATCCGCCGCCAACCGTTACCTGAATGAGGCGGTCGACAAATCGGAGCGACTCAGTAACTGGGACTTCGAATTATCTGCGGCACAATTAGAATACGCGGCACGAGACGCGGCAGTCTTGTTGCCTCTGCGTGAAAAACTGATCGAACGGTTGAAGTCAGAATCGCTTGTGAAGGTCGCTCAATTAGAGTTTGAGTGCGTGATGACCGTGGTTGATATTGAGCTGGCTGGTTTCTTCATGCACAAGGATCGCTGGCTTGAGCAACTTGGCATCGTCGAGAAGCGACGAGTTGAGCTCGCTGATCAACTGCAAGATATACTGGCTGAAGAATCGTCACAAGGCTCGCTATTTGGTGGGCCTCAGCGCGACGAAATTAATCTTGATTCCCATCAACAACTCACTCATGCCCTTAACCGCCTGGGCATTCCGGTTCCCGATTCAACTCGTAACTGGAAGATGCAACCTCTGGCAGCTCAATATCCCGTAATCGGAACTTTACTCGAATATCGTACCGTGCAAAAGGCGTTGACGAGTTATGGGCAAAACATGATTGAGCTCATCAGCCCGGTAACAAAACGGCTGCACGCTGACTTTCGACAGATCGGAGCACCGACGGGAAGGTTCTCCTGCACCAATCCAAACATTCAGCAAGTTCCCCACGCCGTGGAGTATCGTCGCTGCTTTACCGGTCATCCCGAAGGACGTAAGTTAGTAATCGCCGACTATTCACAGATTGAGTTACGCATCCTCGCGGAGTTTTCGGGTGATGAAGGATTTATCCAGGCGTTTCGATCTGGCGCGGATCTTCATCGTGTCACGGCTTCACAGGTGTTCAATGCTGAATTGGACCAGGTGACTAAGGAACAACGTGATTTTGCCAAGCGACTGAACTTCGGCGTTGTTTACGGGATCGGCGCACAGCGTTTCGCTCTGATGACGGGCCTGACCGTACCTGAGGCAGAGAATGTACTCCGACGCTACTTCGCGACGTATCGTCAGCTGGATACTTATCTTCGTGAAGCTGCAAATCGGGCAGTCAGCGATCGTCAAGCTCGGACAGCGTCTGGGCGTTTGGTTAAGTTTCGCTACGACGAAAACGATCGGCAACAGATATCAATGACCCAGCGAAACGGTAAGAACACTCCAATTCAAGGTACTAGTGCGGACATTCTGAAACGTGCGCTGCGACTTATGAGAGACGAGTTACGCGACAGTGATGCGCAGATCGTCAATATTATTCATGACGAAATTGTTGTCGAAGTGGACGCGGACGAAGCCTCAGACGTAGCAGCAAAAGTAGAGCGCGTGATGTGTATCGCGGGCGAAGAGTATTTGCACACCGTGCCTGTCAAGGTTGAGACAGAGATAGCCGACGAATGGGTAAAGTAAGAAAAAACCATTGGTCATATATCATTTGAAATTTATCAATTTTCATTTGTCTTTGACATCTAAAGGTGTCCGAGATCAAAGGCATCTGAGCGCTAAAGACCAATGACAATTGATAAATTTCAAATGATATATGACCAATGGTTTTATCAATGACCAACCGGGCTCATTCTCGGTACGTACTATGAACTTGCTACTGCTCGATTGCGCCAGATGAAGTACACGGGAATTCCAGTGAAAACCAGAAGGTAGCCAATGCCTGACGTGGCCGGAGCTAGTATGGCAAGATCGATTATGAAGAGACCCGCCAGAACAATGTAAATAAGTGGGACCAGAGGATACCCAAACGTCCTGTACGGTCTTTCAATCTCAGGGGCTTTCCGTCGCATAATCATCACAGCGCCCACCATCAACGCATAAAAAATCAAATCTGCTGAAACTATGTACTCGAGTAATTGTGTGTACACGTTTCCATAAGTGTGCGTCCCATTTTGCGGATTGATAGTCACAGTCCGCGGTAACACCAGCAACGCAGCCCACAGCCCCTGGGCAATCAATGCCACTGCTGGTACATGATGCTTATTAACGTTAGCAACCCGTTGGAAAAATAGTCCGTCACGCGCCATAGCGAAATAAACTCGAGCACCCGCAAGAATCAATCCATTGTTACAGCCAAACGTTGAGATCATGATGGCAATTGCCATGATCACTGCCCCGCGTGGGCCAAGCACAGCCTGCATTACCGCAGTAGCGACTCGATTTTGCGGTGCATTTTGTATTCCAGAGAATGGCAGTGTCACGACGTAGGCAAGATTCGCCAGCAGGTACAACGTAACTACGAGTACGCAACCGATCAGAAGCGCGCGAGGTAAGTTCTTGCCCGGCTCGCGTACTTCACCTGCAGTGAAGGTAACGTTGTTCCATGCTGATTGAGCGAAGAGTGGACCAACCATCGCCCGGCCCAACAACATAACGAGTGCAAGGGCCAGCAATCCCTGACTTGAAGGGTCAAACCAAACCTGCGCAGAAGTTGGCTGCCATCCATTTTCCCATGGCCTCCACCACGAAGATGTGTATGCAGCACTACCGTAGTTCCAGCCAAAAACCAGACCAATAATAATCAAACCAAAAAGCGCCGCCGATTTGGTGAAGGTAAATGTGTTTTGAATTACTTTACCGGTCTTTAAACCGCGCGTGTTGACGAACGTCAGAAAAAGAATCATTGCGACTGCGAGCAGTTGTTGAGTCGAGAGACTCAGAGCGTATCCGTTGAACGACAATGGACCGATACTGAATGGTTTCACCAGGACTAATGGAGCGACGAGATATGAATCCGCTGAAATTGAATTCGTGAGCACGCCGGAGAAGTTCGCAAAAGCCACTGCGACAGCGGCAATGGTTCCCGACTGAATGATAAGAAATAGTCCCCACCCAAATAAAAATCCAATCGATGGACCATAAGCTTCTCGCAGAAAGACATACTGTCCTCCAGCTCGTGGCCACATTGCCGCCAACTCCGCGCAGCAGAGCGCGCCGGTGATAGTTAGGACACCAGCCAGCGCCCAGGCAACAAGGAGCCAGCCAGGAGAACCAACGAGTCTGGAAGATTCTGCCGAGGTGATGAAGATGCCAGACCCAATCATCGACCCAACTACGATCATGGTTGCGTCAAGGACACTTAGGCCACGAACAAGCTTTGCAGGACTGGTTTCGTCGGACATTAGTTGGGTGGATATAGTTGGCTACGTCCCTGACTGTCAAGGAAAATTCTGATTTTCACCAGTTTGGAACGAAGCTCAGCCAAAGCAGTCATGAAGGCCACTGGCTTGTCCAGTGGTTTTGACGTTCCCTGCCAATACCTGAGACTTGATTTTCATACTGCGCGCGCAAGCGCGCCGGAAGGAAAAGCTTGCTTTTTTTAGCAACGAGCGATCATGGAGCCACTGGCTTGTCCAGTGGCCTTGCCTAATTGAAATCAAGCCTTGATACAGATCATCGTGGCCAACATCGTCGCGATCAGAGATTTCGGCTCTCCTTCGCTTTGTGCGAAGACATTTGCCTGAACAACCGTCAATGTTCGCCCAGCCTTCAACACTTCTGCCCGTGCGAGAAACCGATCACCTTTAGCAGGTCGCAAGAGATTCATCTTAAACTCTACGCTCAACACTTGAGAGTTAGCTGGCATCAGCGTGTAAGCCGCATAACCTGATGCGGTATCTGCGATCGTGGTAACGATCCCCGCGTGCATGTAACCGTGCTGCTGCGTTAGGTCTCCTCGATATGGAAGAGTTATTTCGGCAACGCCCGGTTCTACGACCGTAAGCTCTGCCCCAATCAAACGCATCGCCTCCTGACGACTGAAACTCGCTCTTACTTCTTGTTCGAAAGACGGATTACTTGGTCGGTGTGACATTTCACTTGTAGACTTTGCCATTCCACGTCAGGACAGTTTTCGTCAATTTGCGCCCGTTATCGTCAATTTTTCCTTCGGAATCTTCTGAATAGATACTGAAACTCTTTGTGAGTCGATGATTCTCAATCAGTTGCAGCTGGGTCGGTAACTCGGGACCATAAGGCTCACTCAAAAGTATTGCAGATGAAATCTCGTTTGTTGGACCATGTTCGCCGCTAAAGAGATTTCGCGGTACTGCCCGATTCGTTTTTGGATCGATAACGAAATAATAATTTGTTACTTCAGGATGCAATCCGCCAGTCCAAGTGGAGACTTCGATAATCTCGGTACTGGCGTCTTTGGCAAAGTCGAGATTGACAGAGTTATCAGCGCGAGAGTAATAACCGTCCAGGACCTGAGTCGCGTAGACTTTTGGACCATGGCGATAAAGTATAAACGCAACCGCACCTCCATATTGCGTTTGGTAACAAGGATCTGGTGTCAGGATCAAACGAATCCGATCATTCCCCCAAAGCCAAAACAAGTACTCGCCCTGCTCAAAGTCCTTCTTCTGTTCGGCAGTTAGATTACCGACTTTCTTCGTGTAATCGCAGACACTTAACTCATCCGTACCGGCGTTCCACCATGCCACATTTGTGAAAGACTCCAATTGGGTTGCAAGCGCTTTTTTGGCAGCAATTCTGGCGGGAAGTTTGAGCACCTTTTCTTCCCAATCATTCTCCTGCGCGCCGCATTTGTAACGAAGTTTCGGCATTGGCCTGATGACGCTGAAAACCTTTGGCCGGCAGCTCAACACCGGCGCCTGGTTCGCCGCGGATTTGGTGGCGACGCTACTAATGGCGATTGATAAAACCAGAAAGAGGGTGAGAGCCAATACTTTCTTGAAGTGGGACATTGGGAGAATCCACCTTTATTTTTCTCAAAAGGCTTTTCACAATGAACGACAAACGCTCGATTCACGAGGGCCAATTGTACATTGATTAGTGCAGTTGGGAAGGGGGTAGAGCGGCAAGGCAAGATTCATTTAAATCCAACGCGCCCCTCAACTTTTATTTCCCGTCAACGCCAAATAGTCATCCGCGGGTTTTTAGGCCACTGGCTTGTCCAGTGGTCTCTAACGTTCGTTGCTACTCACTGGTGCTTGACTTCACTCAAGCGCGCGCAAGCGCGCCGGAAGGAAAAGGAAGGTCTTTGTAGCAACGAGCGTAATAAACCACTGGACGAGTCAGTGGCCTTGAAACATTTATTCTATTTAGGTTGAGAGGAAATGAAACTTGAGCGGGGCGCGGGTTGAATGTAAATGAAGCTTGACTGCTGCTGTGTCCCCTTCCTAACAGTTGAATCCTATGAGAGTTGTAATTCTTTCACTTCGAAATCCAGTACATGATCAATCCCGCAACGCCACCCAGCACTACTCCATAGATTCCTGATACAGAATAACTACTAATTATCGAAGTAAAATCGTTAGACTCAGGAGTCATGATAAGAGGCAGAATAACGCTCAAGATAACTTCACTTAGCAGCACACCGCCGACTACGCCGGCAGGTATTATTAGACGCCTACTAATATTCGCGACCAAACCGATGACCAATCCGATTAGTACTCCCATCAGTACGGTCGGAATCAAAAGCACCAACAACAACATCAACGGCAAGAATGAAGCGGACGTAAGCGCCGTGACCCAAAAGTCTCTGGTGTTGTATGCGACCACCGCGACCCCAATAACATAACTAAGCAACATCGTTACTGGTCCGCTCAGGATCCCTGCGAACACGCCTTGTAGGAGTTTTTTGAAACTAAAGGGTGAAGACATTTCGCACTTTCCTATCGAACCAAAGGTTCACACCATGCTGTTCTAGATCTGGAACAATTTCAATCAGAAGGTCAATCCAAATCTAGCAACACTACAGAGCATCAATCCGAAACCCACAAGTTTCCGTAGGCTCCGAACGAATCTGGAGATGCCACGTATCTGCTTCTTTGAATCACGAACCTCACATTTTGCACACGACGTGCCGAAGCTCTCTTCAATCAACGTAGGAATCATTTCAACTTCATAATTTCACACACTCGCTAACCGCCACACAACGTTATCACCCTTCGGCAATTTCATCCTGCGGGCACATACGTTGCCTATTCACCTCTTGTGAAGTACGGGCTCTAGACAAGCCTGTTCCGTAAATGGAACACCACTCTCTGCGAGCGACTCATTAGCAATACTCAAAGTAGCCAATGTCCTGAACTGACCGTATCGCAGATGGGCCAGTACGAAAAATCAGGGCACCCCCCAATCAATTCTAATGACCAAGAATGGGAGATTTGTTATGCACAGTTTTCAAAAGCTCACAAAGGCACTAAGCATAGCGTTGTTTGCGCTTTGTTGTGTCTTTACGGCGCAGGGTCAAGTCACAACCGGCAGCGTGCGTGGTGTGATCACTGACCCGAACGGCGGCGCGGTAACAAATGCAAAGGTGACAATCCGCAAGAAATCGACTAAGACGACTGCCACCACACAAACAACTGGCTCGGGCCAGTTTGAGTTTAACAACTTGCCGTTAGGTGAAGATTATGAGGTTACTGTTGAAGCGGACGGCTTCAAAACTCTGACTCTTTCCGACGTCAAAATTCAACTCAATCAGATTACTGACCTCTCGGCACAACTTACGATCGGAGCAATTGGCGAAACTGTCACAGTTACATCAGGTGGTACCGAACTCGTTGACACAACTACCGCCAATCTTTCAAAGAGCTTCAGTGAACGACAAGTGGTGGAACTCGCAGCGACCAACTTTGGTGGAGCCTTTGGCGGTGGTGTTAACAACCTCGCACTGATTGCGCCAAATGTTTCTACCGCTGGTGGCGTTGGTGTCGGTTCTGGTGGTTCAGTCGGTGGTCAACGTCCCCGCAACAACAATTTCATGGTCGACGGCGTTGACAATAACGACAAGTCAATCACTGGACCACAGGTTTACGTTTCGCCTGAAGTTGTTGCAGAGTTCTCGCTACTGCAAAACCAGTTCTCGGCCGAGTTCGCCCGCTCAAATGGCGGTCAGTTCCTGACTGTTACCAAGAGCGGTACAAACGACTATCACGGATCAATTTATGGCTTCGTCCGCAATCGCTATTTGAACGCCCTCGACGCAAGACAGATTGAAGATGGCTTTGTGCGTGAACGAGACGTGCCGGGAACTCAATACCTCCCGCGCTTGGACTTTTTCCGAGGGGGCGGCAACCTTGGTGGACCAATCATCTTGCCCAGATTTGGAGAAGGTGGCCCAGCGACATGGAGTGGAAAGAACAAACTGTTCTTTTTCACTTCCTATGAGCGTCTCCAGGTCGGTTTTGGCTCTACTCCAGCTGGTATTACTGGACTAACCTCGGAAGGTCTGAACACCATTGCCAACGCTCCAGGCGTCTCGGCTACAAACCTTTCCATCTATCGTCAGTTCGTACCGTTGGCTGCGGCAAATAACTCCGGCACAGTAAACTTCTGCCGTATCAGACCTGATGCCAATGGGGTCTGCTCTGCTGCCAACACGCTGGCGGTGCCGGTCGGCACTATAGAATTGCCACCCCAACCACAGTTCAACAAGCAGAACAACTTTGTTCTGAACATTGATTACACAGAGAGTTCAAAAACGCAGCACCACGTCCGTTGGAACCAGACAGACAATTACGCTGTAGGTCTCGCCGGTCTTCCTATCTTTAACGAGCCGGTGCCAAACAAGCAACGTCTGTTCTCTTACACGCTGCTACACACGTTCACCACGAATCTCGCAAATGAAACTCGTATCGCCTACAGACGCTCCGATGGTTCGTTCCCGGTAACTACTTCGTTCACCTTCCCGGGTCTCGACACCACTTTCCCGAACGTAGTGTTGAACGATCTCGGTGTAGATATTGGTCCGCCACCTAACTATCCGCAGACGGGAGTAGAAAACAACTATCAAATTGTCAACAACGTTACTTACGTTACCGGCAACCACTCACTTAAGTTTGGTGGTGACTTTCGCAAACTTATTGCACCGCAAACATTCACACAACGCTCGCGTGGTGACTACGAATATTCAGAAGCTCAGTTCTATTTCTACGACCTGACTCCTGACAATGTGGCGCAACGAAGTGTTGGCGATGTTGTTTATTACGGTGATCAGAAGGTTCTTTACACCTTTGTCCAGGACGATTGGCGTATTCGTCCCAATCTCACTCTGAACCTTGGGCTCAACTACGCCTATCAACAACCTCCGGCCGGAACCAAGCTACAAGATCTCAACGCAATTGCTTCAGCACCGGGCTTGATTGACTTTCATGCCCCAACGTCGCAAACAAAGAACTTCGGACCAAAGTTTGGCTTTGCTTATTCGCCAAATTACAGCGAAGGACTTCTCGGTCGTGTTTTTGGCAAGGATGGAACCACTGCAATCCGGGCCGGCTTTTCGATGTCGTACGACTACATCTTCGATAACGTCTACATCCTGTCATTGCCTCCGCAGGCACAACAAACAATCGATCAGACAGGACCGCCGTACGCACCAAATTACCTCGGTAACGGTGGTATTCGAAACGTTCTTGCGCCAACCGGCAACGACGTCGCCGCAGCTCGCGCTGCGACTGCAACGTTTATCGACGATCAGGAAGTGCCTTATTCATTGACCTGGACCGCCAGCTTTCAACGTCAGTTCAAGCGTGATTATTCGATCGAATTTCGGTATTTGGGTACGAGAGGCATTCACCTCCTGACACAAAACCGAATCAATCGTCAGAACAAAGTTGGGAACGGTCTCTCCGGTCTGCCAACATTCCTAGCGCGACCCACCCAGTCACAGCTTGATGCTCTGCCGCTGACAATCGACGAGATCAACGCACGATCCAATTTCGAACCGAGATACGCGGCCGCAGGATTTACAAACCCGGGCAGCATTGTTGGCTTCCTTTCGAATGGAAACTCGACATATAACGGAGCGTCGATCCAACTCCTCAGGCGTTTCTCTGAAGGCATGCAACTGAGTGCCGCCTACACCTGGAGTCACTTGATCGACGACACCACAGCCGAAGTTAACTCGACCGCACTCACTCCGCGTCGCGTTGAAGACTTCCAAAACCTTCGCACCGACAGGGCAGATTCAGCACTTGATCGCCGGCACCGCTTCGTGACCTCCTTCATCTACGAGATTCCGTTCCTGAAGAACAGCACTAACATGTGGGTGGGAGGAATTGTCGGAGGTTGGAGTTTTTCCGGTGTGTTCTCGGTTGAATCTGGTGAGAAAGCAACTGTGTTATCTGGTATCGACTCGAACCTCAACGGCGACGCCGCCGCAGATCGATCGATTCGAAATCCGAACGGCGTCAAAAACACGGGCAGCACGGTTACGGCTCTTTGTCGCCTCGCAGCTTGCGGGACGTTAGGAGCTGGACCAATCGTCGCTTATGTCGCTGACAATCCAAGTGCCGAGTATATTCGCGCTGGACTGGGCGCAGTCACGAACTCAGCACGAAATTCTTTGCAGCTACCCGGAGTCAATAATCTTGACTTCTCGCTGTTTAAGAACTTCCGGATGGGTGAAAATCGCCGCATCCAACTGCGTGCCGACTTCTTCAATGCGTTCAACCATCCACAGTACATTCCCGGTTCACCAAACGATATTCAGCCGGTGAACACTACTGCTTTTGGTCAGGTGAACACGCTTACGGCCGCGAGCTTGAGTCTGGCAAATCCAAGCCTCGCAACCTTTAACCGCGCTGATAGAGTTTTTCCAAGTAATCCGCGCACGATCCAATTAGCTTTACGTTTCGACTTCTAGTGCCACTTTCGGTTTTAGGAATAGAACGACTAATGCGAGGTGGCGGACATTCTCCGCCACCTCGTTTTGTTGTAGGTAATGATCATGTCTCTTTCAAGGAGGTTGATTGTGAGAGTCCTCATTCTGCTTCTTTCTCTCTTATTGATTCAAAACTCTTTCGCACAAGGACCAGCTCGACCTACTCCGCAATCTGTTGTCAAAGAAAGTAATCGTCAGGAGCTCGACAGCCTGCTAATGCGAAAGCCCATTACAGCCAAAGAAGAGAATTCGATCCGACAGGCTATGTTGAAACAGATCAATGACGACTTCAGAGATCTGCAAACACTCAACAATAAGATGATGAAGGACGTTGCAAGCGCGCAGGCTATTGACTACAAGTCTGTCGCTGAGGTGATGACACAAATTAGAAGTAAAGCAACGCGACTTAATTCAAACCTTGCGTTGCCAAAAGCTCCGGAAGCGAAAGGCGAGAAATCTGATGAAGAGATCGTTTCTGAAACCGAGTTTCGCACGAAGCTTTCTGAGTTTGATCAGGTGATCGTGAGCTTTACTACAAATCCTCTTTTTCAGAAGGCTAATGTGATGGATCTTGAACAAGCAAACAAGGCGAGCAGAGACCTGAGTACGATTATCAACCGCAGCGCCAAACTAAAGAAAGTCGCAGGACAGCTTAGTAAAAAGAAAAGTCCTGGATGACTTACAGCGCCCTCGACGAAAAAGTACGTTGGGCAGTGTTCCGAGAATGTTTTTGATAAGCAGGGTAAGACGGCAGCTGTTTTCTATGGCCACACCAGATTTGCATGATCGAGTTGGAACATTGATCACTCAATTGGCGAAGTGACTTACTTGCTGCCCTTTAGTCAGCTCATGGCGAAAACCAATCTTGCTCTTCTGTCGGAGCGCGTACGTCCTCGTGCGCTAACTTTAGAATTCAGACTTGAATCTAATTAACAGGGCGCACGAGGACGTACGCGCTCCGACAGAAGAGCTTGAGTGATAGATTCAGCGTTACAACTAAAGGGTAACGTTAGAGTCTTAATTTTAAGACCAATGGGTTCTGCAGTTTCTCGTCTGGAGCGAGTTTGCCTGAGTCGTCGACCTTTCCCCACTGACTATTAGCAACAAAGTAGAAATTATCTTTTACCAGCACTCCAAGTGTTGGTTCATCAAACATCGGGTTGTTGACCTCGACGATCTCGAATCGATCGATACGTGTCATCTCTTTATTAACGTAGAGGCGCACTAAACGCTGAGGCTCCACTCCGTTCTGTACTCCGATGAGCGAGCCTTTATAGAAATAAAGACCATCGATTCCGAGTATTGCAAAGTCCGATGTCAACGACGTAATTTTTTTTGATGTTAGATCGACTAATAGAATTCCCTTTGAGTAATCTGCGACAAACAACTGCTTCTGGTTATTCGTAAAATCAAGACCTTGCGGCGAGATAAACGGATCTCCTTCCACGAGTGTCTCCAGCTCGTGTTTGTCGTGACGAACGACATAAACTGCAGGAGTGATACTGTCAGTCGCAAAAACATCTCCTTCTGAATTAATGGCCAGGTCACCAAAAAAATGCGGCTTACTCTTGTCGGCTGGTTCAAACTTCTCGATCAACTTACCGGTTCGCAGGTCATACTTGATTAGAGCAGATCTTCCTTTGTCTTCAGCTTTGTAATTCGACATCTGCTGATGTGCCGTGGTGCAGATCCAGAGCACTCTTCGCGCGCTATCGACCTTCATTCCCAGTACGCTCCAAAGGCCATCGTCATCCTTTGAGAACACCTTTGCTTCACCCGTTTTTGAAACGGTCAAAATCTTTCGCTTGTAAACACTACTCAAGTAGAAGACGTCGCTTACCGGGTCGTAAGCGACGCTCTCGGGTATGAAACCTTTTTCGGGAACCGTAAACGCTGTCAGGCTGACAACTCGCGGGGTCTTGTTTTGTTCAAGCTGCTTCAGTAACGCTGTAAATTCTGGGCTCTCTTTGAGTGTATCCAAATCATGATTGTCTTCCACGGGAAAGACTAAACCCATCTTGGCGCCCTTATTCAGCCAGGCGAGTGCCTCCACCTTGTCACCATTGAGAGCGTAGGCGACTGCCAGGCTGTACATAAGTCGCGGATGATTAGGTCGCAGTTCATTGGCTCGTTTCATGTTCTCGAGAAAGGAAGGATAGTTCTTCTCTTGATACGCTTTGCGCGCGAGACCTTCGAAATATCTTCCATCTCTGGACTGGTCCTGACCAAAACAGGTAGTCAGCAACAGAAAAATAAAAACGCCAGATACGATCTGGCGTGAGTTGATTAGCATAGCTAAGCTCCCAACTTTGTTATGAGGGTTGTATTGTCTAGCAGTGTTGATGTCTTGCTTCACCGCAACGTGAATGGACATACGAGATTCTTTGAAATTGAATTAGGAGGAAAATACTAGGACACGACTCCAGATTCCTCAACCACTTCCGGTTCAGCTTTTGTCATCTCTGAGCTAGCTGGCTGATCCATATTAATCTTATGCCGCTTAATCTTAGTATTAAGCGTGGTGACTTTCACACCGAGCAAGCGGGCCGCGCGCCGTTGTCGGCCACCAGTCTTTGCGAGTGCGCTCCGGATCATTGCGGCTTCGAAGCGGTGTACTTCGTTTTGCAGGTTCAACTGCGCGGGTACATCGGCTTGAGTTTGTGATTCGAGCGATTCAATCTGTTTGAGCAAGGTCAAAGCCAGTACCTTTAGCGACGCAACCTTTACATCAGCAAGACCAGGCGAGGTTGGTCGGATGGGCGGCTTGGTAATCGGAATTCTTGACTGGTTGATCGCAGACTCCTTTAGTTGAGGATCAAGTCGCTCAAGAGCGGGCCTGACGACATTCACATAGGCTTGTCTGTTCATTACCAACTCACTTCCTACCTATTTCATTGCGAGGTGTAGCGTTTTGATTTTTGCGTTAAGGGTTGTGGCGTTGAGTTTCAAGAGCTTCGCCGCCTTAACCTGGGAGCCGCCGGTCAATCTCAGCGCACTTCTGATAAGGTTTGACTCAAAACGTTCGACTTCGGAATAAAAGTCAAAGTTCTCATCCAACGCCGGGACCTCTATAGACTCTAGATCCTCAACTGCCGCGTTCAGGGAGTTGACCAAACTAGTCAAGTTCTCGATTTTCTCGTGCAGTAATTTTGCTTCACTGCTGTAAGTCTTAATGGGGATGTGCTGAGTTTCTGTTGTTTGAATGTACTGACTGCTCATTGCTTTTCCTCGACTGAAAACTGAAATTGCTGCGGGGATCACTGTAGACTTGGGCCCAAAAATTTGTCCTAGAGTTTCGCTGATAATTTGTTGATAGATTTCTGAGAGCAACGAACTCTCCTGTTTTTCGGCATTTTCTGATGATCTCAAGTCCAAAAAATTAGATCGGCGCATTTCTGTCTCAACTGAAGTAGATCTCAGACTTCAGGATGAAGGTGGTCCCAGGTCGATACGAAACCCGGCCTGAAATTGAGTTAATCAGGTCCACAGATACATTTCTATGGAGATCGGATCGCTAAATTTGAATGGTTCGAGTGGAGGTTAAGGCTAACTAAGAACCGAGTGTTCCAATAATCGGATTGCGACGGTCTCAGTGGCGACAGAAAGTCATTTACATGAACTAGTGATGCGATAGTTTTTTGAATTCGCACGGCAAACCGTGTGCAAACTATTGCATCTAACGACTGTTTTCCGTACTGGCTCTTTCGCGTTTTGTCTATTTATCGGCTCTGGTGCTCGCGGCGCCAGCTAGGTGGTAGCCAGCCTAAAAAGAAGTGGGGCGAGTTTAGGCTGTAGTTGAAATACGAGGCGAGTTTGAGCCGCACGTCTATGATCGGTTGCGCGACCGTCGACACGCAATAGCCCTCACCCACCTCGGAATCACTCTAGTTGAAGCAATCGCCCGAAGTCCTGAAAGTTTGCTGATAAGGTCTTGATAGTTTTCTAAACGTGCGCGTAGTGGGGCGCAACTAATGAATCGACGCTCTCTCCATTTCTACGAGTTTGGTCCATACCGTCTTAATCTCACTGAACGCCTGTTGCAACGAGGAAGTGAGCTCGTATCGCTGACACCCAAAGTCTTCGATACGCTGGTCGTACTCATTGAGAACAACGGACATGTCGTTGAGAAGTCAGAGCTCATGCAACAGCTTTGGCCCGACAGTTTTGTCGAGGAAAGCAGTCTGACTCAAAACATTTCTTTACTGCGACGGGCATTATCAGAAGGTGGCAGTGAAAACCACTATATCGAAACGATTCCGAAACGCGGTTATCGCTTCATGGCCGACGTACGTGAAGTTGATGAAACGACAAATGGAACTTCGAACGGCAAGATTGCTCACGAACTAGTTCCTTTCGCGATGGCGTCTGAGGAACTCTCGCTAAAGGAGACTAATGGCTCAGGAGCGATGGCATACCCCATCGAAACTAAGATCCAACGTCCTTTTTACCGCAGTAACTATTTCGCTCCCATTGCTGCCTGTCTTATTTTGGGCGTCCTGGTTACGGCTGTCTTGTGGTTGCGAAAAAAACCTTCTGAAGGATACAGACCCAAATCAGTCGCAGTACTTCCGTTCAAAACTATCGGGACCAATAGTGAGAACGATTTACTGGGCCTGGGCATGGCGGACGCCCTTATTCTTAAGTTGAGTCGCCTCAGTCAAATAACCGTATTGCCTACAAGTTCTGTCTTTCGTTTTACGAATCGGGAGAAGGACGCCGTCAGCATAGGGAAGGATCTCGGAGTAGAAAGTGTTCTTGACGGAACCGTACAGCGCGACGGTGATTGGGTGCGGGTCACAGCACAATTGATCCGACTCAACGATGGTAAGACGATTTGGACCGGCAAGTTTGACGAGCGTTATAGCAGCATCTTTACATTACAGGACTCAATCTCCGAACAGCTGTCAAGATCGTTGCGACCGCAAGTTGCTGAAGATGAAAAATGGACCTGGACTGCTCATTCAACTGAAAACACAGAAGCGTACCAGGATTACGTTACCGGACTGTACTTCTGGAACCGTCGCACACGAGAGAACTTGCCAAAAGCCATCCAATACCTCGAGCGCGCGGTTGCAAAGGATCCAAACTTCGCCGAGGCACAAGCGATCCTCGCTGATTGTTATTACCTGACGATTCAGGACGAGTATCAGACTTCCGATCCCGAGGAAGCATTAAGACGAGCCGAAGCATCAGCCAATAAGGCACTAGAGCTCAACAGCTCGTCGGCTGAGGCGTACACCGTAAAAGCGGGCATTAGCTTAACGTTTCGACGGTTTGACGAAGCTGGCGAACAGTTTAGACGCGCGCTCGAACTCAACCCAAGTTACGCGGTGGCCCATGTGCGCTACGCTTACTTTCTGTTCTATTCCATGAAGCTGGAAGAAGCGATTAGTCACATGAGACGTGCTCAGGAACTTGATCCAACCTCAGCTGTAACCAACGGAGCTTTGGCGGGCATGTTATACAACAGCCGTGACTATGACGGTTGTATTGCGTATTCGAAGAGAGCTTTGGAATTGGAGCCTGCGGCATTCGCGGCTCGTCTAAATCTTGGTGAAGCGTACATACAAAAGCGAATGTTTGCTGAAGCCCACGAAGCGTTTGATAAAGTTCGCGAGTCAGATGCACGTTATGCTGCCTGGGAGAAGTCGTACACCTACGCGCTTGAAGGTCGTCGTGGAGAGGCTTTTCGCATGTTGGCCCAAGCTGAAAAACTTGACGATGGTCCAAACCACTTCAATCACTCATTGGTTTATGGAGCAATGGGCGATCTGGATAAAGCGTTCGACGAATTGGAAAAGATTCGGTTTGGACGTTTCATGGCCTCGTCAATCGTCTATGACCCGCAATTTGATCCATTACGTGCGGATCCCCGATTCGAAGACTTCCTCAAACGGCGCAACATCCAAAAATAAAACTCAACAAGTTGTAGGGGCGTCCCTCCGTGGGCGGCCCCTCTTACATAAAGAGTTCTCTTTGCAAAGAGGACGCCTTCATTGTGGACCACCTTGAAGAGCTTCTCACCAAAAAAAGGGCGCCCACGGACGGAAGCCCCAACAAAAAACATTTTTATGACTCCCGTTGGAGCGGTTATTCTATTATGTAGCAGTCTTACCCTCTGCCGGTCGGTATGAAACCAAATAGACAACGCCTCCTCGAGTTTCTAAGTCTGTCGCTGATTCTCGGATTGACCACCGCAATCGGCGCTTTGATCTTCTTTGCGTGGTTGGCGGACGAGGTTCTCGAGGGAGAGACCCAACACTTCGATGAAGTGACCAGGGTCGCAGTACACCAGTTGGCTTCGCCCGGTATGACGTCCGCAATGCGCGGAATTTCATTCCTGGGTTCTATGATCTTTCTAACAATCGCAACTGCTTTCGCGGTGTTTCTGTTTGCGCGCAGGCACTGGCGTCGCGAAGCAATCTTGTTTGCGATCACCATGGGTGGAGCGGCACTTCTCAATATGACTCTTAAACTCGCATTCCAACGTCCCAGACCAGTGCCATATTTCAACTTGGTACCGCCTGAGTCGTACAGTTTTCCGAGTGGACATTCACTTGCCAGCTGCTGTTTCTATGGTGCTTTGGCTGCGATCGTGACAACGCGTCTGAAGAGAAAACGAGATCGCACCATACTTTGGGTGTTGAGCATTGCGATGTTCTTGTTGATTGGACTCTCGCGTATCTATTTGGGCGTGCACTACACTACCGACGTGATCGCTGGCTTCTCAGCAGCATTGATTTGGATCATGGTAGTGAGATTTGTGGAGGTGCAACTGAGGAAACGCCGCAACCGAAGGATTCTCGCCACGACCGATTCTTAGAATGAGAAGGGCCCCTTCTCAACTTTCATTTTCCCTTCACTTCAAAGCGATTTTTAGGCCACTGGCTTGCCCAGTAGTCTTTGACGCTCGTTGCTATTGACCGGGCACCGCCTTCACCCCTTCGCGCGCAAGCGCGCCGGAAGGGAAAGGCCTTTTCCTTGTAGCAACGACCGTAATGGACCACGGGACAAGCCCGTGGCCTTCCTTCTAGCGATGCGACGCAGGCACTTGTATGTCTATCAAGCTATTGTGGAGTGACCGTTATTCTCGACCGCGTATCGATTGGGAATTAAGAGGCGCATTTCAACCGCCAAACCTCCGCCTGGAGCGTTGGTCGCCTTCACAGTACCACCATGCATGCGAACCGCGCGTTCAGTGATCGCGAGACCTAATCCGGTGCCTCCACCACTTTGTCGATCGCGAGCATCTTCCGTCCGGTAGAACGGGTGGAAAATCTTTTCGAGTGACTCTGCCGGTACACCTGTACCGCGATCTCTGACACTAATCACCGCATAATGATCGCCGCCACCATTTTGCTTTTGTAACGCAACCTCAACTGACGTTCCCTCTGGCGTGAAGCGAACCGCATTCCGAACAACATTCTCAACCGCGCTGCGTAACAATTCTTCAACACCATTGATGGAGCACTTATCGCTAGAAACGACTTGAACAGTTCGATTGAGACTTCGTGCTTCAAAATCTGCGTCGTCAGCTACTTCACGTATTAACGCGTCAAGATCAACACTGGTGCGTTTTCTCCCATCCGTGCCACTTTCCAAGCGTGTTAGCGTTAAGAGCTGGCTGATCAACTCGTTCAAATTGTCTGACTCGCGCTCGATACGATTAAGGGCGTTACCTGCTTCGGGGCCGGAACGCTGTCGAGCCAATCCCAGCGCAACACCTAACCTTGCGAGTGGCGAACGTAACTCATGAGAGATGTCGCCAAGTAGACGTTGCTGGGCCTTTACCATGGATTCGAGACGATGGGCCATCACGTTGAAATCGCGTCCGAGTTGACCAACTTCATCACGTCTCTTTGAAAGCTTCATTGCGACACGTGCTCCCAGATTGCCCTCGGCTAATTCGTTTGTTGTCGCGCGCAGTTTCAGGAGTGGTGTAGTTAAGTAACGGGCGAGCCAGTAACAAAACATGCCACCGATCAGTAAAACAGCCAGGAGACGCAATCCCTGCGTCTGCAGACTGATTTGAAACGGAGTACGGGGAATGTGAGCGACGTAAATGTAGCGTTTACCAGATTCACTGGTAACCGGACGCGCAACCAGGGTGCTACTTCTGGCAAAATTAAACTCAATGTCGTCCGTCTTGGTCGCTTTGGCAATTAGTTCTGGAGCCGCAGTTGGCACAGCCTGGCCAGACAACTCTTTGCCGTTCTCATCAAAAAAAGTGGCCGTCACACCTGACGACATTTCTGTATCGTGAATTGCCGTCGCCAGTAAAGACGAACCACCCTGTTCGTAAAGTTCGGCAGCCTTTTGCGCGCTTGCACCAACCTGGGCTACATCGCGCCACGATCGACCGGTTGGAGTTGGACGTGTGATCGCCACAGCCGCAAACAGCGTGACATTGATCAGGATCATGGCGACCCAAAACCAGATAAAGATTTTTAGATACAGACTGCGAAAGGGGTTCTTCATTCAGGTCTTTCTGGCGGCGCGCCGTAGATATAGCCGACGCCGCGAATGGTCTTAATTCGCTCCAAACCATTCAGTTGGTGGCCCAACTTCTTGCGCAGGTTGCTGACGTGCATATCAATGCTTCTATCGAAGGGCGATAATTCGCGCCCGAGCACTTCTTTTACCAAATCTTCTCGCTTGACGATCTGCCCCGCGTTGCGAAGAAATATCTCGAGCAGGTCATACTCCACGCCCGTTAATTCTACTACTTCACCGCCGCGACGTACGTTGCGAGTATTACTATCCATCTCGATATCACCGACGGCAATTGTCTCTCGAGGACTCGCATGGGATTCAACAGGCTGAGTACGTCTCAATACGGCACGGATGCGAGCCACTAACTCGCGGGGATTAAATGGCTTTGCCAAATAATCATCAGCACCTATCTCGAGACCAACGATTCGATCGACGTCGTCACCACGTGCGGTCAACATCAATACTGGAATTCGGGATCTCGCGCGAATGCGACGAAGCACATCAAAGCCGTTCGTACCAGGTAGCATTACGTCGAGCACTACCAGATCATGCTCATCTGACAGAGCTCGATCTACCCCTCGCTCTCCGTTGTGGATTGCTTCAACCGCATAACCTTCAGGTTGAAGATACTCGCCCACCAACTCGCAGAGGCCGACATCGTCGTCAATTACAAGTACACGTTCCATTGGTCGCTCAGCAAGATTGAAAGACATATTGACTCCCCAAGGCAAGTGGGGTCGATCCTACAATAATCCCTCAATTTCATCCGTAAAGAAGTGTCAATCACGATCTTGCGGACACTGACAAAACTTTACAATCCGTTGACAGACTCTTTACGACGGGTTTCTGTACAATTCGTCCCAAGTCGAAGGCGTAATCTGTTCATCCGCGCCCCAAGTAAGCTATCAAGGAGCTTCTTAATGAGGAAAACATTATTTGTGATCGCCCTAGCTGTCTGCGCCGCTATTTCAGCGGGTGCGCAACAGCGTACCGGGTCCCTAAAGGGCCAGGTATTGGACGAGTTGGGCGGCGCGATCGTGGGCGTTAGTGTTACTGCGATCGACGCAAAGGGCGTGGAGAAAACAGTTGTTACAAACGATGGCGGTTCCTACAGCATCAACGGCTTGGCACCTGGTAAGTACACACTGCGAGCGGTGAACGCTGGGTTCGCGATGTTTGAAAACACAGAGATTGAAGTCGTTGCCGGCAAAGCATCACAAGTTGACGTAACTCTCAAAGTAGCAATTGAAGAACAAAAGGTAACCGTTAACGCGGAATCACAAGGCGTTAGTGTTGAACCTGAAAATAATGCTGGTGCCGTGGTATTAAAAGGTGCTGACATCGATGCCTTGCCGGATGATCCGGACGATCTGGCGGCGGCGCTACAAGCCCTTGCTGGTCCATCAGCTGGTCCAAACGGTGGTCAGATTTTTGTAGACGGCTTTACTAATGGTCAACTACCTCCTCGCTCGTCCATACGCGAGATACGCATCAATTCAAATCCATTCTCAGCTGAATATGATCGGCTGGGCCTTGGTCGTATCGAGATTCTCACGCGCCCTGGTACTGACAGGTACCGCGGACAGGTGTCATTTAACTTTAACGACGATGCATTGAACTCACGTAATCCCTTCGCTACCAGTAGACCGCCACATCAATCGCGCCAATACGGTGGCAACTTTGGTGGTCCAATTTCTAAGAAAAAGGCGTCGTTCTTTGTCGACTTTGAGAAACGCGATATTGACGATGACGCCATCATCGTCGCCAAAGTTCTCGATCCTAGTCTGAATATTGTGTCGTTTAATGATACGGTTCCCATTCCGAGCAGACGTACCTCGTTTAGTCCAAGAATTGATTATCAAATCAATGCGAGCAATACGCTCGTTGCTCGCTACAACTACACTAAGCTCACTCGTGTGAGCGGGGTTGGTGGCTTCTCATTACCATCAAGAGAGTATGACTCGGGCAATACTGACCAGAGCGTTCAGCTAACAGAAACATCAGTCATAAACAAGACCATCGTTAATGAGACTCGTTTCCAGTTCGAGCATGGAGTCAACTTTCAGGACGCGGACAACTCGATTCCAACAGTTGACGTACAGGATGCCTTTACTGGCGGTGGTTCCCAGGTGGGCCAATCAACCAACACTACAAACGAATTGGAACTAACTAACACCACCTCCTTTGTACATGGTGCTCATGCTCTAAAGGTCGGCGGGAGACTCCGCGACGTCAGAATTTCTGACGACTCTCCGCAGAACTTTGGTGGTACATATAGATTTTTTGGTGGTGGTTTTGGTCCACAGCTTGACGCAAACAATCAAGTGATTCCTGGTGCGGAGCCGATCCCAATCACCAGTATTGAGAGATACCGTCGTACGCAAGTGTTTCTTGGTCAAGGTGTAGCACCGGTGGATATCCGACTTCTTGGCGGTGGCGCTAGTCAGTTCACTCTTTCCGCCGGTAATCCGGAAACCAAAGTGAGCCAATGGGATTTTGGTGGTTTCGCTCAGGATGACTGGAAAGTCAGGCCAAACTTTACTCTCAGTCTTGGATTACGTTACGAGAACCAGGGAAACATCAACAGCAACCTGAATTTTGCTCCGCGTGTTGGCTTCGCGTGGTCACCGGGTGGACAGCAATCAAAGACTGTTATTCGAGGCGGCTACGGAGTGTTCTACGATCGAGTTGGTGAAAACCTGACGTTGCAGGCCACTCGTTTCAACGGCACGAACCAGCAGCAGTTCACCGTTCTCAACCCCGACTTCTTCCCTATTATCCCCACGCCGGCAACTTTAGTATCTTTTTCGGTTCCCGGTTCGGTGTACCAACTCGCTGATACTCTTGAAGCGCCATATACATTGCAGTCAGTGATTAGTGTCGAACATGCGCTCCCGCATAACATGAGGATCGCCTCTAGCTATATCAACATCCGATCCCTTCACTTACTTCGCACTAGGCCTTTGAATGCTCCACTTCCGGGTACTTTCATACCGGGTGTTCCCAGCAGTGGGATTCGTCCATTGAATTGCGCTGATTTCATACCTCCCGACATTAATCCTTCTCCGACGTGCAATATCTATGGATACGAGTCGAGCGGTAGATATAACCAGAATCAGTTCATCGTCAATTTCAGTAGCAACTTCAATCGCACCATTTCGGTGAATTCTTACTATGTTTTTTCGAAAGCGAATAGCGACACTGAAGGTACTAACAGCATTCCAGCGAATCCATACGACCTGAGTACGGAATATGGTCGAGCGGGTGGCGACATTCGCCATCGATTTGTCGTAACCGGAAACTATCGAGCACGCTGGGGAATCAGTCTTAGCCCGTTCATCATTATTCAGTCTGGTCGCCCATATAACATAACCCTCGGCAGAGACATCAACGGTGATACCTTCAACACTGAACGTCCTGCTTTCGCAGGAACAAACGTTGATTGTTCAGATACAGTGAACTTTAGATGTACACCAGTTGGTAATTTCAAGATTACGTTAGGACCCAACGACGTGATGATCCCTCGTAATTTTGCCGAGGGCCCAGGGTCAACTACCATCAACATTCGTGTTAGTAAGAGTTGGACTTTCGGCTCAGAAGGAAATGCCAACGCAAACAATCAGAATCGTCAGGGTGGTGGTCAAGGGAATGAAGGTGGTCAACGTGCTGGCGGAATGATGGGCGGTGGCATGGCGGGTGGTCGAGGTCCTGGCGGCGGCGGCCCCGCTGGTGGTGGCGGTCGCGGTGGCGGTGGGTTTGGCGGCGGTGGCGGCGGCTTCGGTGGTGGCGGCGGTGCCGGTAACGCTGGTGGTCGCTACAACCTGACACTGTCAGTTAACTTTAATAATCTGCTGAACCATGTAAATCTGGCCAATCCAGTTGGCAACTTAGGTTCGTCATTCTTCGGTCAGTCAACCTCGACCATCGGTGGCTTTGGTGGATTCGGCGGCGGTGCTAATCCTGCGTACAACCGACGTATCGACGTTCAGTTGCGTTTCAGTTTCTAGGGGACATCGAGCGGCAAAAAGAAGGGCATCCGGTTATTCCGGGTGCCCTTTATGTTTTGCGAATCATATGATCTCGTTATGGTGCGCTCGATCCATCGATTGATGGGCGCATCTCACCGACAAATTGATCGGAGTTCTTAATACTATTCAACACGATCTTTATTGCTTCGTCAGGAAATCCCGACTCAAGCGTAAACGTATAACCAGTGAAGACATCGCCGGTTTTATCAGCTCCCCAAAAAAGGAAAGTTGTATGGTTGAGCTGGACCAGTTTTCGGAGTAGCTGGGAAGGATTGCGCGCCTTGTCGATGTTTATATATCCGCCCTTGTAGTGCGGAAAGATGCGAAACCCAATTGTGTCCTTGTCAGTGACGGTTATGACAATCTCAAGGCTATCGGAATTTGTAAGCCCTTCTTTCATCAAACCAGTAAAGATAAATGGGGAGTTTTGACTCGGTTGGAAATTCACTGACATATCAGGTCCGAGTCTTTGCAATAGAGCTCCAAGTCGTTGCCTCGTCTTGTCTCTTGAGGTGTCAGCGGCAGCCTGAGAAAAGGCAGAAGGGACGATCACCAGGAGGGACAAAAGCACTAGCAATCGAACTTTAAAAGGGGTCGTCATTTAGAATTCTCCTTCACTTGACGTCAAAGTCTGTTCCGCCTTTTATGGTAAGTATGTCTTAAAGTCAAGAAATTCATTCGTGTTGCAAACCCATCGCATCAGTAACTATAGTGACTTCGCTTCAGTTCTTAACTCAGCAAGCAAAAGAATATGTCAGTCACTGAACAGCAAAACACTACTGCCCGACAATTTGTACAGCGTTGCATAGAACCTGACTGCGGTGCTCAGCACGACATCAACGCGAAGTTATATGTCTGTTCAAGCTGCGGTGGTCTTCTCGACATCGAAGCCCTTGGGTCTGCGGACGCAGCCTCAACCCTAAAGGATGTGTGGAAGGTTCGCCGGCAATCTCTTGCTGATGAGGATCGCAGCGGAGTTTGGCGTTTTCGAGATCTTCTCCCCTTTGCCGACGGAACGACAATAGTTTCACTGGGCGAAGGAAATACGCCGCTCTACGACGCTCCACGTGCTGCCGGTTATTCTGGTCTGGACTCTTTAAGACTAAAACATCAGGGCTGCAATCCGACCGGATCTTTCAAAGACACTGGAATGACCGTGGCCGTCACTCAGGCCCTGCAGCTGGGAATGAGAGTAGTTGCATGTGCAAGCACCGGAAACACCGCAGCAAGTCTGGCTGCGTATGCTGCACGAGCCCGACTAGCGTGCGCAATCATGGTCCCAACTGGTCAGGTCAGTCATGCAAAGCTGGCTCAATCCCTCGACTACGGAGCAAAAGTTCTCGAGATTGAAGGAAACTTCGATACTTGTATGGCGACCATTCGAGAACTCTCCGCGGAGAGTTCTCTTTATCTAGTCAACTCAATCAACCCATTTAGAATTGAGGGTCAGAAGACTGTCGCTTTTGAGCTTGCTGAGCAACTTAATTGGGAAGTACCCGATCATCTCGTAGTGCCGGGAGGAAATCTCGGTAATAGTTCGGCCTTTGGCAAAGGCTTCCGGGAGTTGAAGGCAATCGGCCTAATCGACCGTGAGCCACATATTACAGTGGTCCAAGCTGCTGGTGCAGCACCATTCGCGCGGCTTTACCAGGAGAGTACCCACGATCCGGCGAAGAAGTTGAATCTGGTTAATGATGAACATCCGCACACTCTCGCGTCGGCTATTAAGATCGGAGCGCCTGTGTCATGGAAGAAAGCCTGGCGTGCAGTAAGCGAAACCAATGGACGCGTGCTGACCGTTGATGAGCAGGAAATTGCTGATGCCAAAGCGATCATCGGTCGCGACGGGATTGGATGCGAACCGGCATCAGCAACGACCGTCGCAGGAATCAGGAAGTTAGTTAAGGAGGGAGCAATTAAACCTCACGAAACTGTGGTGGGAGTCCTGACGGGCCACCTTTTGAAGGATACTGACTATGTGATCAAATATCACAATCAGTTGTTGCAAGAACCTGAAGGCGGAGCGCCTATTGCTGGTCACTATACAAATCAACCCATTCGCATCGGTGGCTCCAAAGACGAGATCGCAAAGGTAATTGAAAGTCTGGCTGGGTAACACAAATCGGCAAGTCCACAAACATGACATCCAAGACCAAACCTGATTCAGGCTCCGGACCAGTTGCTGAGGTACGCTTGCCGGGTTCCACCTCTAATCTTGGGCCAGGCTTCGATTCGTTCGGATTGGCGTTGAAGTTGTATTTGACGATCAAGGCGACGGCCAGGCCAGATTCAGCTGAAATATGTCAGGTCCGAACAACGGGGGCCAAAGAGAATGCGGCCTTACCAAAGAATGCCACCAACCTGATCTACCGCGCGATGTCGTTCGTTGCAAAGCACGAACAGGTCACTCTACCTCCGGTCGAACTCGATGTGCATAACGATATTCCCCTGGCAAGCGGGTTAGGCAGTAGCGCCGCTGCAATCGTGGGCGGCATCAAACTAATTACGCTGCTAACAGATCACAAACTCTCAGATCAAGCAATTCAGAGTTATGCAACAGAGTTTGAGGGACATCCCGACAATATTGCGGCAACACTTTTCGGGGGGTTTGTTACGAGTTGCACAAATGCGGCAGCCGAAGTTCATACACTAAAGTTTGATTGGCCAGCACACATTAAAGTTGTTGTGGTTTCACCAGAATCGCAATTGCCAACTCACGTAGCTCGTGCCGCCATACCACAAAAGTTCAGTCGTGCTGACGCGGTCTATAATCTTCAGCGTTCAGCCCTGTTCACAGCAGCAATTGCCCAAGGTCGTTACGATCTTCTTTGGGAAGCAATGAAAGACCGTTTACACCAACCCTATCGAGAGTCGCTTGTCCCAGGTTTGTCTGAGGCGTTGGCACTTCCAAAGATGACCGGGCTGCTTGGAATAGCTCTCAGCGGCGCTGGTCCGAGTATTCTTGGTTTGGTTGAGGATCAGGCGGACGAGATCGGAAAACGGATCCAGGACTGCTTCAAGAAACATAAGATTCGCGCGGCAGTTCGGATTCTTGAAGTTGAGAATAACGGCTGCGTCTCACTCTAACAGCTGCGTTAGATAAATCGTTTTACCGCTCTAAAAGTTGGATAACTCACTGCGAGCAGAATTAACGCATAGATACTGTTACGAGTGTCGCTCGCAACTGCACCAGCCAAAAACAGTATCCCACCGATCAATACTGCCCCTGTGGTCCAGGGATATCCCCAGGCGCGATACGGTCTTGGCTTTTCTGGTTCTCGCACTCTCAGTACAAACACGGAAATAAAAGAAATCACGTAAGCCGCGACGAAAAAGAACGCCACTACTGTGATCACTTTGTCGAATGTTTCGCCTAAGAAGATGAAGAGTATCGAAACTGCTACGCTCAGCCATAGCGAGAACGCTGGGGTCCCGCCAGCATTTACGTTGGCCATACGCTTGAGAAACAAACCATCTCGACTCATTGCAAACAGCACTCGAGTCGCCATGAGGTGACACGCATTGATCGCGCTAACCAGCGAAACAATCGTTATCGTTCTGAAAATCGGATCGCCGTAACGACCAAATAAAGCATCGGCGGCCGCGCCAGCAGCAAAGTCTTTACCAACAATCTGAGAAATCGGAAGTACGTACAGAATTGAGATATTGAGAAGCAGATAAATCGCAATAACTGCAAGTACTCCAAAAATCATTGCACGCGGAATTTCTTTCCCTGGATTCTTAACTTCTTCTGAGAAGTAGATCACGCCGGTCCATCCATCGTACGTATAAATTACTGACTGAAGGGCCAGCACGACTGCAGTGAATAAAGCCATGCCAATAGGACCGTTACTGGTCCGCATGTTTGTGAATGAGCCACCACCGCCGAGCGCAAATGCTGCGACGATGAGCGCGATGAATGCCACAGTTTTGACTAAGCTTGTTACATTCTGTGCGGTACTTCCCATCGCAATCCCACGCCATTGAAGCAACCCGAAGGCTAGCGTAACGCTCACCGCAGTTATGACGACACCACGGCCACTCAAAGCCGGGAATAGAGCCGCCGCAAATCCTCCAACCACTAACGACAACGCCGCCGTAGCGCCACATGTAGAGATCCAATCGCTCCAGCCGACAATAAATCCCGCGTACTCGCCGAGCGCATATCGAGCAAAGACGTACTGTCCTCCCGAGCGCGGAATCATCGCACCAAGTTCCGCAATCGAGATCGCGCCAAGTAGCGCGTAGATTCCTCCAATGAGCCAAACGCCCAGAAAAAGCCAGATATCAGGCAGTTGTTGCGCGATTGAACCCGGGGCGCGAATGATGCCAGCGCCAATCGTATTCCCAACGATTACTGCTAGACCAAAGCCGACGCCAAGAACCCGTAACAGATGCCCGTGAGACCGCTCGGATTGATCCGACGTCAGTGGTTCATCAGTTAAGGTTGTTGGTTGTGTGGAAATTTGTGTTCCAGGTTGGCGGTCAGTGACACATTGAATTGAGTTCTGTCACAGACCGCGACTCAAATCTGAATGAAGAAGCCGATGAAAAAGATGTTCTCCGGCCTCACGTCGAACGGATAGTCGACCTGCTTGATAAGCACGAGAATTCAAACCACGTTGTACTGACTTACAAATAGCAACATCTTCGTCCTGGATGCGTTGGCCTACCTCAATACTCGCTCTGTTACTATCCCTCGCATCCGGCGAAGTGACATCATGAAAATAAAAATCAAAAATCACTTCAGTTTTATCAACGCCACGCGGGATAACAAGATTTGTGTCCAGCACACCGTCGTACCAGTTGAACATAAAGTTCGGATAGACCCAATAGTAAAGGGCGCGATCGCCTTTGCGCACAGCTCCAGTCTGTTCCTCAGCACCCTCTGAAACCAACGGACTCCACTGCAAACAGAAGTTTTCTCCGTTCTCGATCATGTAGTTACTATAGTCAAGTACACTGTCGAGACCTTTGTGAAGATACGGCACGTGATAACCACCATCGAGGTAGTTGTCGACAAATACTTTCCAGTTGCAGTCGAAACTGTAATGGCGTCGTTCCTGCCAGTGTAAGTCACTAAGTTGGAGAGGCTGGATTTGTTCAAGTAGTTCACGGCCGAGAAAACTCGACAGAGATGGCTCTCCCTTACTCAGTCTTACAAAAACCCAGTTTTCCCATTCATCGAGATCAATTGCGACGAGGCCTGTCGTTTCACGACTGAAATCGCAGACTCCGGTAAAGTCAGGCGTGCCTTTTAATTCACCAGCGAGCGAGTAGGTCCAACCATGATAAGGACAACGAAGCTGGTTTACCCTTCCTTCAGGCTCGGTCATGACCGCTGCAGCGTGATGACGACAGACGTTGAAAAAGGCCCGGAGAACGTCATCGTTTCCTCGTACAACCACGACGGGTTCGTCACCAATATCCGTGGTTACAAATTGACCGGGTTGAGTTAGTTGGTCCTTACGAGCAGCATACTGCCACGTGTTCGAAAATACAGTCTTCAGTTCGAGTTCGTAGAGTTTCTGATCGATATACCAGGATCCGGGAATCGTGAACGCATGGTCCAAAGTTGAGCCCGGGTCATAGCTGTCGATCACATCTCTTAGTGACTGAGTCATTTAACTCAAACCGGGGTTGCTGTTTTGCGCTTTGGATTAAAGAAAGGTGTCTTTACCACTGTCGCTCGCACCTGATGTCTTACAGCTTCGACTGTGATCTCGAACTGCAATTTTGTACCGGGTTTAGTAAAGCCGCGCGATACGGTAGCGAGGGCGATCATCTTCTTCAGCGTTGGAGACCACGTACTAGTAGTAGCTTTCCCAACTTGCACACCCTCTTTGAAAACGGGTACCGCAACTCTCGAGGCCATCGGTGAAATCGCCGGTGGCAGACCGACTTCCTCATAAAGACTCTCAACTTGAGGCCAGTCGATCTCGAGACCGACAATTTCTCGCGCAACGCCTCTTTTCTGTTCCTCGATCAACGCCGACTGACCGACAAATCGATTCTTATCGAGATGTACCAGCCGGCCAAGACCCAATTCGAATGGCGAATAGCACTGTTCTTCAATCAGTGCCTTCTTGCTACTGTTGAAGTCGACCTCTATTAACAACAAGCCGGCCTCTACGCGCGACACATCCAGCGCCAACATTCCCGCGGGATGAATATCGAATGGCTGACCTGCTTCCATCAGCGCGTCCCAAACCTTGAGAGCTTGTTCTGAAGGTACCCAGATCTCGTAACCCAGGTCACCAGTGTAACCGGTGCGAGAGATATCAACTCGAACTCCAGCAATCGTCCCACTCGTGACGCGGAAATATTTCAGGTTTTCAATCCCGGCGTCGGAAACCAGACTCTTTAGCAAACCGCCCGACGTTGGTCCTTGTAAAGCCAGGGCGGAAATACTCTCTGAAATATCTTCGATACTAACGTCCATGCCGGCCGCATTTTGCGTAAACCAACGCAGACTTGGATCTGCAGCGGTCCAACGATAAGTATTTTCAGCGAGACGAGAGACCGTTCCATCGTCAATTACTTTACCGCGTTCGTCACACCATGGCGTATAAACAACCTGGCCCACGGTAACCTTGCGCATGTCACGCGTTATTATGCGATCCACGAGTCGCGTCGCATCTTTACCAGTCAGCCGGTATTTATAAAGTGGCGAGATATCAATCAGCGCAGACGCATTTCTGATTGCGTTGTACTCATGTTCATGGTGTGGCTCGTACGAACTTACAGCATAGTAGCCAGACCACTCTCTGTAACTAAGACTTTCGCAGAGGGCGAAGGTTCTATCGTGGAAAGCGGTTCCAATCGGCATAATGTTTTAGTTAAGTAACACACCAACTCTCGCTGGAAAACATAACTTGATAGAGCGTAGTACTTGAGTCCCGTTTGTCAGGGCGAGCGATTATAAGTATCCTAGCAAATCTTCAGCAAGCTGCATTACCGAAACAAGCATGAACAACAAGTATGACGTCGTCGTCATTGGCGGCGGACACAACGGCCTGGTCAATGCCGCGTATCTTGCTCGCGCGGGCAAAAAAGTATTGGTACTTGAACGTCGCCACGTTCTTGGCGGCGCAGCTGTCACCGAGGAAGTCTTTAAGGGATTTAAGTTTTCCGTCTGTTCTTACGTCGTTTCACTGTTACGACCTGAGATCATTCGCGAACTCGATCTCCCTCGACATGGACTTGAGATTCTTCCACTTGATGGCACCTTCACACCAATGCACAACGGCGATTATCTCTGGCGGGCGAATGATCATGCCCGCACGCGACGAGAAATCGCCCGGCATTCAAAACTCGACGCTGAGGCGTACGACGAGTATGGCAAGGCCATGATCGAAATGGCTCACTTTGTGAAGCCGATCATGAGCATGACGCCACCAGATCCAACGACATTGAATCCTAAAGGGTGGAAGAACCTCGCATTTCTGGGCCGCCGTTTCCAAAAACTTTCAGACAATGACAAATACAACACCGTCCAGTTGATGACGATGAGTGCCGTTGATTTTCTCGATCAATGGTTCGAGACGGACGTATTGAAAGCAACGATGTCAGCTTCTGGAATTATTGGTACTTTCCTGGGTGTCCGATCTCCAGGTACAGCCTACGTGCTATTGCATCACTACATGGGAGAGATTGATGGCGCATTTCGCTCGTGGGGTTTTGCTCGAGGTGGCACCGGAGCAATCTCAAACTCAATTGGTGCTGCGGCCCTTGAAGCCGGTGTTGAGATTCGTACTGAAGCATCTATTGCAAAAATCCTTTTAAAGAACGGACGGGCTACGGGTGTCGTGCTCGAGAATGGAGACGAAATCCAGGCAGATGTCGTTTCTTCCAGTGTCGATCCACGACTGACATTCATGAAGATGATCGGCGAAGAACATTTGCCGGAAGATTTTTGTGTTGATCTGAAACGTTACAAGTATCGAGGTTCGTCGGGTAAGGTCAATCTTGCTCTTGCTGGACTGCCAAACTTCAAGTCGATGCCCGGCCCAGGTGCGCATCTTCGTGGCGCAATTTCGATTTCACCTGGCGTCGACTACATGGAACGGGCTTACGACGAAGCAAAGTACGGACGCTTTTCCCGGCGTCCCTACATCGACATGGTGATACCAAGTTTGACTGATCCTTCAGTCGCACCGCCCGGAAAACATGTGATGTCGTGCTTTGTTCAATACGCACCTTACAACTTGAAAGAAGGCAGTTGGGACGAAAAGCGTGATGAGTTTGGCGACACAGTGATCGACACCATTGCTGAACACGCTCCAAACATTCGTGATCTGATCATCGATCGTCAGGTGCTTACACCGCTGGATATCGAACGCGACTTTGGTCTATCGGAGGGAAATATCTTCCAGGGAGAGCTCACTCTCGAACAGCTCTTCTTCCTTCGTCCCGCTCCAGGTTGGGCTCAGTATCGAACCCCGATCAAGAGTCTGTATATGTGCGGATCGGCTACGCATCCAGGCGGTGGGATTATGGGCGCACCGGGTCGAAACGCAGCTTTGCAGATGTTGAAGGATTTGAAGTGAAAACTCTGCGCAACCTCGTCTGCCGTGAATTCTCAGTAGCCTATTATAAGTTCACAGAAGAGACGCCAAGAGCGCAGAGGTTGCGCAGAGAGTTGATTCTAATCACAGATCATTAGCGCCGTTCGTTGGCGCAAGCCAGAATGAAACACGACATCGTCATCATCGGAGGCGGTCATAACGGACTCGTTGCCGCTTGTTACCTCGCCAAGGCCGGATTAAAGGTCCAGGTTCTCGAACGTCGAGAGTCTGTGGGAGGCGGTGCGATTACCGGAGAGTTCCACCCGGGCTTCAACGTATCGACTCTCGAACATTCGACTGGTCCATTTTCTCCGCAGATTGCTGCTGATCTAAACCTGGCCTCATTAGGCTTGGAGTTGATCACGCCCGACGTTCGTGTGTTGAGTTTTACGCCAGATGGTAAGACGCTATGTGTTCATAAGGATACGGCTCAAACCGCTAGCGAGATCGAAAAGTTCTCAAGCAAAGACGCCAAAAGTTATCCGGAATTCGTTACCAGCTTCTCGCGCATCGGAAGCGTACTCACTCCCCTTCTTTCGATGACGCCACCTTCGATCGATGAACCCAACGCTAATGATCTTTGGCAATTAGGAAAAGTCGGTCTGTCATTTCGCGGACTCGGCAAGAGAGATGAATATCGTTTGTTGCGTTGGGGTCCGATGGCAGTAGCTGACCTTGTTGCCGAATGGTTTGACACTGAGCTTCTCCGGGCGATGGTCGCTACGCGAGGAATTTCCGGCGCCTTCGCTGGCCCATGGTCCGCTGGAACCAGTCTGGGATTGCTATGGCAATCAGCACTTGATGGCTCCCCTTTTAGTCCAACAACTTTTGTTAAAGGCGGACTGGGTGCGCTTACTAATGCCCTGGCAAAGGCAGCCAACGCGGCCGGAGCAAACATCCGAACGGGAGTAGAAGTTGAACGCATTGAGACGACAACTGACGAAGAGATCCGGGTTGTATTGAAGTCGGGTGAAGAGATTCAGTCGCGGCTGATCGTCTCAAACGCCGATCCCAAGTCCACCCTGCTGAATCTTGTCGATCCAGTTGATCTCGATCCCAACTTCTTGTTAAAGGTTCGCAACTACCGATCGCCCGGTATCGTTGGGAAAGTCAATCTGGCGCTTGATGGATTGCCCGTGTTTCGTGGTCTAAATGATGCGGAGTCAGCCAAACTCTCAGGACGTATACACATTGGCCCGGAGATTGATTACCTCGAACGTGCTTTTGACGCTTCAAAGTATGGCGACTTTTCACCGGAACCTTTTCTCGACATTACAATTCCATCATTAATCGACTCGACGCTAGCACCGTCCGGCAAACATGTGATGTCAATTCAGGCTCAATTTGCTCCTTTCAAGTTAAAACAAGGCGACTGGAATTCACGTCGTGAAGAGTTTGCCGATAAAGTTGTGGAGGTCGTGAGCCATTACGCACCCCAGATTCGCGAGCTGATACTCGGTCGGCAGGTCATCACACCGCTGGATCTCGAGCAGACGTTTGGCTTGAATGGTGGACACATTCATCATGGTGAACACACTCTGGATCAATTCTTCACGTTTCGACCTTTGATTGGTTGGGCACAATATAGAACTCCAGTTAAACGCCTCTATCTTTGCGGAGCCGGCACACATCCGGGCGGTGGCGTAACGGGTTTACCAGGCGCAAATGCAGCCAGAGAGGTATTGAAGGATCTAAAAACAAAAAGAATCTGAGGAAGTTTTGTTTTCATGAGCAAGCAAGTAGCGAAGCGAAGTTTTGCGTCCGACAACAATGCCGGTGTTCACGCCGAGGTGATTGCCGCTATTGCGGCCGCCAACGAGGGCCATGTAATTGCTTACGGTGACGATCAATACACTGCACGCGCCGTAAAACAATTTCAGAAGCATTTCGGAAAAAACATCGCTGTATTTTTTGTGTTTGGTGGTACCGGCGCTAATGTTCTCGGCTTGCAAGCAGTCACCAAGTCATATCAGGCGGTAATCTGTGCCGAGACCGCTCATATCAACGTTGATGAGTGCGGCGCTCCAGAAAAGTTTACTGGTTGCAAACTGCTTTCTGTCTCCACGCCTGATGGAAAGATTCGCGTTGAGCAAATTCAACATTTTCTACACGGCGTTGGTTTCGAGCATCACGTGCAACCGCGAGTCATTTCGGTGGCCCAGACGACAGAAATGGGAACCGTCTATACGAAAAGCGAACTAAAAACGCTCGCGACATTTGCACACAAGAACGACATGCTCCTTCACGTTGACGGTGCGCGAATCGCCAATGCTGCTGTGAGTCTGAACGCCAGTCTGAAAGAGATCACGGTTGATGCGGGAGTCGACGTACTTTCATTTGGAGGCGCCAAGAATGGGATGATGTACGGCGAGGCTGTCGTCTTCTTCGATCAAAAGCTCGCCGCCGATTTTAAGTACATCCGCAAGCAAGGAATGCATCTTCCTTCCAAGATGCGCTACATATCAGCACAGTTTGAGGCACTCTTATCTGGAGATCTTTGGAAGCGAAGTGCTGAGCATGCAAACCGAATGGCGAAAAAGCTCGCCGGCGAATTGGCTAAGGTCCCGAAGATCGAGATCACGCAAAAGGTTGAAGCGAATGGGGTTTTTGCAGTGATTCCAAAAAAGTGTGTAGCGGAGCTACAAAAGAGTTACTTCTTTTATGTTTGGAATGAGGAGACTTCTGAAGTTCGTTTAATGACTTCCTTCGACACCACCGAGGAAGACATTGCCAACTTCATTAGCTTAGTCAGAAAGATTGTGAAGTGATCATGCTCGCGCAGATCGGTGATACATAGTTAACAGCCCGTGGGCAGAAATTATGATGACGATGATCCAAAACATGTATCGGAGTCGATAGAGCGCGCCGACATTAGCCACCACCAGACCCAGTCCAAGTAGTCCAGTAATCGCCACTAGCAGCAGAAGCCACATCTTGAGATTTCGACGCTGCTTTACCACACAAACAACCGCAGCAAAATAAAAGACGTACATCACGACAGTCTCGAATCCGCTGAGGATTCGGGCCGCCATTCCGTTTCGCCCTGACTGAAACCACATATTCGGAAAAGGGGACAGGAACCCAATCGCAGCTGCTCTTGGAACATACTTCACTATGTCAGAAACACTATTGAGTTGAATGTCGCCATCAATCGACGAACCTTGTCCGGAATATTTATGAAAGCCCTCCCTGGGTTTTGTTACCTGGTTTAGTACCGTGGTCCAAAAGCCCTTGGCGGGTGCTGGCCTGGAACTCGAAGGTATTGAGAATGGGGTGACCGGGGGTCTGGTACCCGGCAAAGTAGTGCTTTCGAGTCTCGAGGGAATTAGTAGTGCGACAACAAAAACGAATGCGAGCGTGCAGATGTTTCCCAGCAGAAGCTTGCGTCTTGCGATCATCGATAGCGTTAGCAGGACAGTAGCACTAACCAGAGAAGCGAACACGATTCCCCAGAAATTGCCTCTTACCAACCACAAAAGAGTGACGAGTAGCGTACCAAGAATCACTAAACCAAAACCCTGAATGGCAGTCAGATCTCGTCCAACCAGAATCACCAAAACAAGTAAGAACGCCAACATACAAAGAATCGACGCGGGATCTCGTAATAACTGAGTGGTATGAATTAAGAATGAAGGCCAAAGGCTTACCACAACCGCCGCGAGAAAGCCTTCTCGCGAACTAAAAAGCTCACGTCCCAGTAGAAAAACTATCGAGAGGATACCGAGGTAAAAGAACAAGTTTAATGGTTCTGCCGCAATCACATTCTGGCCGACCACTCTTCCCAGCGAAGCAAAGAGTAATGAGTAAAGTCGACAATGAAGAGGCAGCGGAGTATTTAGCCAGGCGGCAAAACCGTCTCGATTAAGAATGGTTGCACTTTCGCTCGCGAGCCGCTGGTAGACGGCTGCATCCATAGCAAACGCTACTCCGGTACCATTGCGATCGAAAACGTTTGGCGCAACTTGATAGTGTCCAATAAGAAACACCGTCAATGTCATGACAACATGTAACACGCCGGCGATTAGAATCCACCTAAGCGCAGACGATGACGGGCGCGATGTTTTCATTGAAATGTGATTTTGAGGCTCGTTGGATTATTAGCCCAGCAGCAACCTTAGCAAGCCTGCGGCTGAAGCAATTCCAGTGATACGAGTATCGTCTGACTCATGAACACGGGGCATATCTGAAAGGTTCATACTCGCGGCAAGTTGGTCCTGATGTAGTCGTCGTCGTTCTTCTTCGATTGCTAACTTCTCGCGGTTGCGGGCCATGTCGAGTCCACCTCCGCGTATAAACTCGATGATTCGGCTAAGCTCGTCACGATCAAACCACAGTCCATGCTGCTTGCAGAGGTCAATAATCACACCCGAACAACGGGCAAAGTTAGCGCGGTTCATCAATTGACCACACTCGGGGCAAGGTATGTAATTGATCTTTGCTTCTGGTGTCTCGCGGTTTTCATGGGCTAGCGTCGCGCTACCTAACACGGTGGCTTGATGTTCGCGATCGGAGCAAATCTTTTCAAAAGTAGCGGAGGTGAGCCATAAGCCTAAACAGTCGGGACACTCCAGCATTTGCGATTCACCAATTGAGATCAATGGCATCGCAGTTTTGCATCGTGGACACCTTTTCCCAGCCTCAATCACGGCAGGCTTTGCTGCCGCGGCACCGCATTTGGGGCAATGTTTGCTACCAAGAAACATCATGCCAAAGCAAGACGGACATGCAACCGTCGCCAGCCTCGCTTCACAGTACTGGCATAACGGCGCATCAGTGGAAGTTGCCGCGCCACACATTGGACAGTTAATGGTTTCCGCTTCCATTGAAAGCATTCTAACAAAAGACAAGCAATTGCAACTGAGAAGGTGGAGTCTGGTTCGTATCTGGCTAACTTAAGGCCACGGGCTTGCCCCGTGGTTGTTCTTAAGGCCACGGGCTTGCCCCGTGGTTGTTACGCTCGGTGCTACAAGACGCCTCCCTTTTTCCTTCCAGCGCGCTTGCGCGCGTCGCAGGGTACTAAGGCCCGGCGGTTAGTAACGAGCGTTAAAGACCACTGGACAAGCCAGTGGCCTAAAAACAATGGCCTAAAAACAGCTTGATCTTGCACACTAGGGCGCATATGCGAGTTTCTTCACTCTCAGCGTAATATGTAGCCAACACATGCCGACTGAAGTTGAACCAAAAGAGCTTTCGTTCGCAATTGATCGTCCAAATTCCCCTTTCCTATTGAGCCTCGATGTTGGTACCTCAGGCGTGCGGGCTGCACTGTTCGATGACCAGGGTAATGAAGTACAAGGCAAACACATTAGTCGACATCGACGGATCACAACCAACACCGATTTCGCTGAACTTGACGCGGACTCCATCGTCAGTGAGATCATCAAGGCAATCGATCAATTGATTGACGATCCTTCAACCCAACAAATCGAATACATTGCAATATCGGCTTTTTGGCACAGTTTGATTGGGGTTGACGCAACCGGGTTACCCACAACGCTAGTACTCACGTGGGCTGACACACGAGCAGCACAGAAAGCGCGTGAACTCCGTTCAAGATTTGATGAACGTGTGGTCCATGGTCGCACTGGTTGTCGCTTTCACCCGAGTTATTGGCCCGCAAAGCTGCTTTGGTTACAGACTGAACGGCAGGAAAGTTTTCAAAAGACAAAATACTGGCTGGGCTTTGCTGAGTACTTAACCTTGCGTCTTTTTGGCGACATGTCAGCGAGTATCTCCATGGCCTCTGCAACCGGGCTCTTCAATCAACAATCGGTCGCCTGGGATCTGGATTTTGCGAAGAACCTTGGTTTGGCACCAAACAGCTTGCCCGAGATACGTCAGAGACAGATGCCGGTTTTGAGTAGTGGGTTTAGAGAGCGTTGGCCAGCTCTTGCAGGTGCACGACTTGCTGCAGTCCTCGGCGATGGTGCCGCAAATAACATCGGCGGCGGCTGTTCCACGAAAGACAAGATTGCCTTGATGGTCGGCACGTCCGGCGCAATGCGAGTGGTTTATGAGGGTACGCCTCATGGTGAACTACCGGCCGCGCTTTGGAGTTATCGGGTCGATCAAACTCGGGTTGTGATTGGCGGCGCGTTGTCTGATGGAGGTGGACTCTATCAATGGTTGACGAATTCGTTAGCCGTCGATCGCGATCCTGCCACTTTACAAAACGAGCTAAGTTCAATTGAACCAGACTCGCATGGTCTCACTATCTTGCCATTTTGGTCAGGCGAACGAAGTACGGGCTGGTCTCTCGATACGCGCGGAGGAATATTTGGCTTAACACAACAAACTAAGCCAATAGAAATCGTTCGCGCCGCCCTTGAAGCGATAGCCTACCGATTCGCATTTATCGCACAGGCGCTCGACGTTGTGGCACCTGGTGCGACTATTATTGCTACGGGCAACGCATTGCGTTCTTCGCCTGTTTGGCCGCAGATAATTTCAGACGTTTTAGGCCGGCCTGTGATGTTCGGCGGCTCACCGGAGGCGTCGATCCGTGGGGCTGCCTTGCTTGCACTGGAAGCCGTGGGCAAAATAGAGAACATCGAACTGACTTTTACCCCGGTTGAAGAGATCTTCCAACCGGACATGTCAATACACGATCGTTACAAGACAGCCATGATGAGGCAACAGGAGATCTACCAACTTTTGTTTGCAGGAAACTAAAATGAGCGCACCCTCGCAAAAAGAGAATCTCAATCCCGAACTTGATCAACTTTGCATTAATACCATTCGTGCTTTAACACTCGACGCTGTGCAAAAAGCCGAGTCGGGTCATCCTGGATTGCCACTGGGTGCGGCCCCAATGGCTTATGTACTCTGGACTAGATTTCTACGTCACAATCCAGCTAATCCGCATTGGGAAAATCGCGATCGTTTTCTGCTTTCAGCTGGTCACGGCTCGATGCTTCTCTACTCCTTGCTTCACTTGACTGGTTATGATCTCCCACTAGAGGAACTCAAGCATTTTCGTCAATGGGGATCCAAAACGCCTGGACATCCTGAATACGGTTTAACGCCGGGAGTTGAAATAACCACTGGACCATTAGGACAGGGATTTGCAAATGGAGTCGGTATGGCAATCGGCGCCGCTCATCTGGCCGCGAAGTTTAATCGAGAAGATTTTCCGCTCATCGATCATAACGTTTATGCAATCGTTTCTGACGGCGACTTGATGGAAGGTGTCGCATCCGAGGCTGCTTCACTTGCCGGTCATCTTAAACTTGGGAAGCTCATTTATCTCTACGACGACAATCGAGTAACCATCGAAGGTTTTACCAGTCTCGCCTTTAGCGAAGACGTACCAAAGCGTTTTGAAGCTTATGGATGGCACACCAGCACAGTCGCCGATGGTAACAACCTGGATGAGATCGATGCAGCAATTCGTGAGGCCCAGGCTGTAACCGATCAGCCCACACTCATTTCTGTCAAGACTGTGATCGGATTTGGGATGCCGACCCAGGGAACTCGCAAAGCACACAGTGATGCACCGGGTGAAGAAGCGGTTAAAGAGACCAAACGTCACCTGGGTTGGCCTGAAGACAAACACTTTTACATTCCGGATGAGGCGCTTGCGCATTTTCGCCAAGCCATCGATCGCGGAGCTCTCAATGAAGAAGAGTGGCGTTCTCAGGTTAAGGAGTACGAAAAGGAGTTTCCCGAAGAGAGCAAACAGCTGCGCATGACGATTGACGGTGACTTGCCCGACGATTGGGAGAGTCATTTACCAAAGTTTGAAGAGGCAAAGTCGATCGCTACTCGAGTCGCCAGCGGTGAAGTAATCAACGCCCTCGCGCCAGTAATGCCGATGTTGATTGGAGGCTCGGCTGACCTGGGTGTTTCAAACAATACAGACATAAAGAGCAGTGAGAGCTTTGAATCTGGAAGTTACGATGGACGAATTCTCCATTTCGGAGTTCGAGAACACGCAATGGGGTCCGCGCTCACCGGGATTTCATTGAACGGCGGATTGATTCCTTATGGCGGAACGTTTTTGACTTTTTCTGACTATATGCGTCCAGCGATTCGCCTGGCTGCGTTGTCGGAGGTCCAGGTCATTTATGTATTCACGCACGACTCCATCGGGTTAGGAGAGGATGGACCAACGCACCAGCCTGTCGAACATTTGGCGGCGTTGCGTGCGATTCCCCATTTATTTTTAGTTCGGCCGGCAGATCCGGCGGAAGTAAGTGAGGCCTGGCGCATTGCGATCCTACGTCGCAAAGGACCTACCGCTTTGGCGTTGACGCGTCAGAAAGTAGGCGTAATAGATCGCAAACGATTCTCACCAGCGAGCGGCCTGCGTAAAGGAGCCTACGTACTAGCTGAAGCTGAGACTTCAGACGGTCAGAAAACCACTCCAAAACTAATCTTGATTGCTACTGGCTCAGAGGTGTCGTTGGCGATGAGCGCAAGGGACACGCTGCAGGCAGAGAATGTTCCGACCAGGGTTGTTTCAATGCCCTGCTGGGAGTTGTTTGAACAGCAATCCCAGGATTATCGGGACGAAGTCTTTCCCCCATCGATCACGGCGAGGCTATCCATTGAAGCAGGTATAACTCAAGGTTGGGATCGGTATGTTGGAACAAAGGGAGACATGATCGGCATCGATCGGTTTGGCGCATCAGCACCCGGCGATGTAGCCTTACGTGAGTTAGGCTTCAACTTGGAGAACGTTCTGAAACACGCGCGAGCTTTGCTGTAAGAGCGAATTGTTATTATGCGAATTGCTGTTGGCGCAGATCACGGTGGGTATCCTCTCAACGAACGAGTTATGGATGAATTGCGCCAAAATGGGCACGATTTGATCGATTTTGGCACTCACGACGGTTCCATTCCAGACGACTATCCCGACTACGCCAAGCAAGTGGGCGAAGCAGTACAGAATAAAGATGCGGAAATCGGAATCTTGATTTGTGGAAGTGGAGTCGGAGCTGCGGTAGCGGCAAACAAGCTTCGCGGTGTTCGTGCAGCACTTTGCGGCGACACGTATTCAGGACATCAATCACGCGAACACGACGACTGCAATGTACTTTGTCTAGGTGCTCGCGTAGTTGGTGTTGAACTAGCGCTTGAAATTGTTCGCGCTTTTGTTGCTGCAAGGTTTACCGGCGAAGAACGTCACCGTCGTCGTCTCGCGAAGGTCAACGCCATGGAAAACCTCTGATCAACTTTAGTGGCTCCGTCGCGATAATAATACAAGCTCTTCTGTCGGACCGCGTACGTCCTCGTGCGCTTGTCACGCTTCCTGCCTGTTTCACTCTAAAGGTCTTCTCCTCGGGATGCGCACGAGGACGTACGCGGTCCGACAGAAGAGCTCGTCCTTTTTTCGCGATGGAGTTACTAAAGGGTAAGTAAGTCAGATTAGGAATCTCAAAGCCCTTGGAATTACCTGGAACTGTACTGGCGTGACACCTCGCACGTTGCCATCAGCTTCAAGTCGCATAGCATCCTGAATAAGAAAAGTCTCGATTCGAACTATCTCACCTTGCGTGATCTTCACTTTCGGATTCTTTACATGTCCTCCGGTATGAACGCGCGACATCTCAGTGATCACATTTGTACGCGATAAACCCGACGCCGTTACGACATCAAGTTTTCCGTCAATAATGGACGCCTCCGGCGACAACATCATTCCTCCGCCCGCATATAATGCATTCGCCACACCGATAAGATTCATTGGACCATCAGCAACTTCGCGACCGTCAACCGTTACGCGTACTCGTCTCTCCCGCCATGCAGCAAGAGATCCAACCGCTGCAAAGACAAAACGAAATTCTCCTGGAAAGTTGCGCATTAGACTACCTTGCGCTGCTACACGCGCCGCAGTCTCACCACCTATACCCATAGTTGCAGCGTTGAGACAGATGAATGGTTTCTGATAGTCGTCGCAGCGACCATAAAGAACGTCGATCAGATTCGTCGACGCGTCATTTCTCTCGTGGACGTAACTAATAAAGGTTCGGATCCATGCTTCCAGGGTATCGCGTTTCCCGCGCAGTCCACGTGCAAAGTCGTCTCCGGTCCCAGCGGGGAGTATCGCCAGTGTTGAGTGAGGCGCAATAGGTTTAGGGGCTATGTCGAAATCGGCTTCAAAATCAAAAAAGCCCTGGGCCACTTCGCTCAGAGTACCGTCACCGCCTACAACAGCAATCGCATCTATACCGGCTTTTAGAGTCGTGCGTGTTCGTTCTGTTGCGTCTCCCGGTGCCTTAGTTTCGTAAGTTGTGAAATCAACCTTCGCAGCAACAAGTTGTTTCTGAATTATTGGCCACGCAAAGCGTGCTTTGGCGGCCGCTCTGTTGATGATGATGAGAGTTTGCATCCTGAAGTGTGCGCAAATTACTCGTCAATAATGCGATCGATGTCAAGGGTTCTTGCCCAAAACTAGTTCCCCCTACGTGCGCTCGACCGGAGAGGTGGGCAAGGGACTTGCTGCCTTGACACGCAAAGGAGCAGTACCATGGTCCAATCCAACTACGACCGAAGAATTTGAAGCGCTGGCATCGCCCGTTCAGAAATACTCGGAGCAACTTTCGCTCTTGCGTACCAATAGTTTTATTATGTGACCTACATATGAGAGCTGTTGTCATCACGAGGCCTGGTGGTGTTGAGGTGCTGGAAATACGGGACCTTGAAAATCCATCTGTACCGACGGGAAACCGCGTGCAGGTGCGAGTCCGAGCAGCAGCACTCAATCGTGCCGACATCCTACAGCGAAAGGGACTCTATCCACCCCCACCTGGTGCTCCAGCCGACATTCCAGGCTTGGAATTTGCTGGTGAAATTGAGTTGCTGGGCCCCGATGTCACTTCATGGAAAACAGGCGATCGTGTGTTCGGCATTTGCGGTGGTGGAGCACAAGCCGACGTTGTTTTTGTTCCAGCGGGTCATCTGGTGCGCATTCCAGATAACCTTAGTTGGGCTGAAGCCGCCGCCGTGCCCGAAGTTTTTATCACCGCACATGACGCACTCTTTACTCGAGGAAAACTCAGTTCAGGAGAAACGATGCTGGTACATGCTGCCGGGTCTGGCGTTGGCACAGCGGCGATTCAATTAGCGCGCGCTACTGGCGCGAAGGCATTCGGTACCTCTCGCACAGCAGACAAACTCGAACGCGCTAAGGAGTTTGGACTGAGCGATTGGGTGGTGCCTGTGGACGATCATTCTGCATGGGTCAAGAAGGCGTCTGAATGGACTGCAGGTCGGGGTGTCGATGTAATTCTGGATCTTGTGGGAGCATCATATCTCGAGTCGAATCTTAAAGCGTTGGCAAAACAAGGACGAATGATCTTTGTAGGTACCACATCAGGCTCACAATCCACTCTCGATATTGGCGTAGTTATGACTAAGCGGCTAACGCTTCATGGGACCGTGTTGCGCAGTCGTAATGAAGAAGAGAAAGCTACTGCGACGCGTCTTTTTGCAAAACATGTGGTTCCGTTGCTCGCTGACGGGATTGTCCGTCCAGTAATTGACCGAACGTACAAGTTAAGTGAAGTTAGAGAAGCCCACTTACGAATGGAATCAAACCAAAACTTCGGCAAGATTGTATTAGTGCTTTGATTAGGATCTTCCACCGCGAAGTGTATTGATGGCCAAGCCGACCCTCTTAGGCCACTGGCTTGTCCAGTGGTGTTCTGACGTTTGTTGCTAACAACAACTCGTTTACCTTCACTTCTGCGCGCGCAAGCTCGCCGGGAGGAAAAAGCACGCCTCGGAGCAACGTGCGTAGACAACCACGGGGCAAGCCCGTGGCCTTTAAACTGAATGAGAGTTGACCCTATTACTGATCCTTCCACAGATAACGCTGCTTCAAAACAAAAGACCTGGCCGAAGCCAGGTCTTTTTCACCTGCTTAATCAAAACTAACCGCGGACGCGCACGCGACTCGCTGCCAGTGCCAACTCACGAGCACGTGGCATAGCATCAACTGCGCGTGAAATCTGCGGATCAGCGTCGTTGAATACTTGCGTCGCTACCCGATATCCATACGCGGCTGATAAGACGTTATAGCGCAGCTGTCGTTCAGCAAACGTACGTGCCTTATCGAGCTGATCGGGTGTGACCTTGAAGATCGGCTTGCTTGCCGCAAACTTCTTGACCTCTTTGAAGAGTGCATCCGTAACTGGATAATCTTCTGATGCGAGATCGTGATCAAACTCGATCGCACGCTGAACCTTGTACGACTCGAATCCAGGCACTCGGCCCGTCGTCAACTCCAGCGAGAATGCAAAAAGAACATCGCGCAAATGACGTTCAGACGCTGAAACAGTGCCGGGTTTCACAACCTCGTCTGGCGAGATACCGCCGCCACCGTAAACCGCACGCCCCGTGTCCGTATGGCTCTCTGGTCCATTTTGCGGTGTAGTCTGTGAACTCTTGTCAGCGGCAAGACCACCCGGGAAGTAGTAGTTGTAGAACCCACCATTCGAATAGTCGCGCTGAATCAAACGACCAGAAGGAGTGAAGTATTTAGCGATCGTAAGCAACAACGCCGAGTCGTAGTCCAACTGGAAAGGAAACTGTACTAACCCTTTACCAAAAGTAGTCTCACCAACGATCAGCGCGCGGTCGTGATCCTGTAAAGCGCCTGCGACGATCTCGGCAGCTGAAGCAGTATCGCCATTTACAAGTACTACTACGGCGACATTGTCAGGATTCTCATTGACCGCTTCGTAACGCTGCGAACTGTCTCGGAAACGACCCTTCTGTGAAACGATCATCTGGCCACGTTGCAGAAACGTATTTGCAACACGAACTGCCTGAATAAGTAAGCCACCGCGGTTACCGCGTAGATCCAACACCAGCATGTTCATACCGCGCGCGTGAAGAAACTTTAAAGCTTGCTCAAACTCGTCGGCAGTGGTCAGGTTGAAGCCACCCGTCATCGCCACATACCCGACACCGGGTCGAAGCATGTACGACTGCGCTATTGAAGGCAATGAAACGGCGTCGCGAACAATGCTCACAGTTTCGGCCTGATGATTAAGCGGACGCTCAACTGTGACTTTAACCGTGGTCCCTCTTGGTCCAAGTAGAAACTTGCGTACTTCAGGATAGGTCTTGCCTTTCATCGACTGCCCATCAACCGCAGTGATGCGATCGCCATAACGCAATCCTGCACGCGCAGCCGGTGATTCGTCGAAGGTGGCACGGATATAGGTATTGACGTCGGTACCCTCACGAAGATCTTCGATGGTTGCTCCGATGCCGAAGTATTCAGAGCGTTGCTCAGTTCGGAACGATGCATACTCAACTGGATCGAAATATGTAGAGTGGGGATCAAGCACACTCAGCATTCCACTGATCGACGACTTGAAGATCCCGTTGTAATCAAGCTTCTTGCCGTCAATGTGATTTGCCTGAATGACTGCCAGTGCTTCAGCCAGATCACTCTTGATCATTGGCGCTGAAGGATTGGCAGATCTCCCTGCAGTCGTCGGCGAACTTGGGGTTTTGTCAGGACCTGTTGCCCTGCGGGCTGAACGATTTTGTTGGGCGATGATTAGTGCTGGAATAGCTAAGGCAAAAACAAGGAAAAGAATGCCCGGGGCAAAAGATCTTTTTCTCACGCAACCCTCCTAAAACCTGTCTGTGCTAATACCCGCTTGTTGGGCGCCGGATTCCGAGTGCCGGTTTCGGGGCGGAACGGGGAAGTCAGCATAACACGAAGCACGGGAGCTTTTGAATGTACGTACGGCACTTACTCGAGGTTCTTGAGTGATTTATTTGACCCCGGAGCAACGGTCAAAATCGTCTCTCTGAAGATTCTCAAGGGTTTTCACTTACTCAATTTGTAGATGCAGCAGCCAGCCTTTTGGTCGCCCGTTCAGGGAAATTCTCGATGTGATGGCTTCACCAATTTAGGGAGCTAAGTACTGGCCATTGAGGCGCTTTTGGTTCTTGCGGGCCGCAATTCTTCGTATATTATGGGCGCGTATTTTCATACGACACTCGACGGAGGATCTTAATGCCCACAACACTTAAACGAGACAAGCTTGTCGCATATACCACTGAACATCGCGAGGAGTTTGAATCGCTTTTGCGTCGTTTTGTCGAGACACCAACAGTATCCTGCGATCCGTCTCACGCAGGCGACATAAGGAAGGGAGTCGACCTAACCGTTTCCACAATCGAGAGTTTTGGCGGAAAAGTTGATGTTTACTCGGTAGATAAGGGAAATCCGGTCATTCACGGTATTTTTGGAAACGACCCAAAACTCCCCACGGTCACCGTCTACAACCACATGGATGTTCAACCAGCGTCCAAAGAGACAGAGCCCTGGGATACTGAACCTTTTGTCTTCACACAAAAGGGAGATACCTACTATGGTCGCGGGACCACCGACGACAAAGGTCCGGCGCTATCGGCACTGTTTGGCGCCAGGGCTGCAATTGAGGCAGATGTCCCGGTCAACATCCGCTTTCTATGGGAATTTGAGGAAGAGATAGGGTCGCCCAACTTCGAGAGGATTATTGCCAAGTCAGCTGGTGATCTTAAGACTGATTCGGTTGTTGTTTCTGACACCGTTTGGGTTTCCCGAAATCGACCGGCAAGTTCAGCCGGGCTTCGTGGTTTGATGGGATTCATTCTAACGCTGGAGACCGGAACGGTTGATACCCACTCTGGCGAAACTGGCGGGGCGTCGCGCAATCCGATTGCCGAGCTGATGCAAGTCGTCTGCGATATTTATGACGTACGAACTGGCAAGGTCAAAGTTAAAGGATTTTACGACGACGTTATTCCTCCGACACGTAAAGAGCTAAATGATTGGTCGAACTCCGGCTTCACGGTGAATGCTTTTAAGAAGGCTCATCACTTAAAGAAGATGCGTTCGACCGATGCGTTAGAAGTAATGAAGCGGATCTGGGGAATGCCTACGCTGGAAATTCATGGTGTTGTTGGTGGATACCAGGGACCCGGGTTGAAGTCGATCGTACCTCCCAGGGCCGAAGTTAAGGCGTCGTGCCGTCTGGTACCGGGTCAGGATCCGGCGAAGATTCGAAAACTCATTACCAAAGCTGTTAAAGAGAGAAATCCGGATGTGAACATTCATTTTGAATCGTCGGCTCCCGCATTTCGTACCAAGATTGAAGGTCCATTACCGGACGCCCTAAAACGCGCCATTAAGTTCTCTTTCAATCGTGAGGCAGTGTTTGTTCGTGATGGAGGAACGATTGGAGCAATGACGAGTATTGAAAAGGTCCTCAAGTGTCCCATACTGTTTCTTGGGCTATCACTTCCGGAGCATGGTTATCACGCGCCAAATGAGAATTTTGATTGGCAGCAGGCTTCGGGTGGGATGGTTGCTTTCGCGAAGTACTTCGAAGAGATTGCGAACTTGGGGAGCTGAGCTCAAGAGACTCTACAAACGGCTGGGTGAGCTTCAACGCGCCCCGGCTCAACTTTCATTTCCATTCAACCTTAAGAATATCAAGCAGTCTTTAGGCCACTGGCTTGCCCAGTGGTCGTTTACGCTCGTTGCTACAAAGAATTTGCTATCTCCTTCCGGCGCGCTCCGCGCGCGGCGTAAGGCCATGGACTAGCGATTAGGAGCGAGCGTTAGAGACCACTGGGCAAGCCAGTGGCCTAAGAATCAGCTGATACTTTTGGGGTGGAAGGAATTGACAGTTTGGCCCACATCAGCATCAGCGTCGCATCGCGACGCTTGAAAGATCAATCTCAATCGTCGCTTTGCGACGAAATCTTCAAACCACAGCGACCCGGCGTTAAAACGCCGGTCTAAATTCATCCGTCGCTACGCGACTAAAACTTAATAGATACTTGAATGGTTGGGAGATTGTCATTTGAGTCTGACTTAGATTACACAGGCGAGACGCTCTTCATTTAGCGCAACAAAACCAAACTTCTCATAGAATCGCCGTGCCTCAGGGTTGTCGCGATGTACAGCCACGTCGATCCTGGTAACTTTTTCTTTCCTCAACTGGGCCTTCAACTGGTCCAACATTGCAGTGCCAACTCCCGTGCCCCGTCGATCTGGCTGAACCGAAACATCATCGAGTTTTGCAACCACAGCACCCATCGAAGTTGAGATTGCATAGCAAACAACACAAGTACCTGCGACACCGGCTTGGTCATACGCCATCCAAACAAAGCCTAAATCGGGATGCTCCATAAAAAGATCGAGAGCGTCGTTTAGACCCCTCATGCCTTTGTCTCCATAGGCTGCACTACTCGCGAGATAGTGCTCATCCTCACCTAGAAATGCGCTCAGCATCTGAAAGGCGTCAGCAACATCAGCGGCTCCCATTTTTCTACAGGTGATTGAGGTCATGACGTAATGATGCCATAAGGAATTATGAAATTGCGAGAACTTTGCCATGAGACCTGCACCTTCTCAAAGTCGCGCTGACGCAGCTATAATCCTTCTCCACTTCCAAGCAATTCCATCCTAGAAATAGAAGGTCAGGAGCCATGAAGAAGACAACAATTCTCTTACTAGCCGCCTTGTATTTTGTCTCAGCCATTTCGGCACTTGGCCGCGAAGCGCGGCTAGTTCGTTATCCGCACTATCACAATGGACGCATTGTCTTTACCTATCTCGGAGACATCTGGACTGCGGACGAATCGGGACAAAATGTCCAGCGACTCACCGTCAATCGCGGTAGAGATGTTTACGGTCGCTTTTCCCCTGATGGCAAATGGATAGCGTTCTCAAGCGATCGAAACGGCAACCTCGACGTCTTTCTGATACCAGCCGGAGGCGGCAACGCCAAACAACTCACGACCCACTCCGCTGACGACACAGTTCTTGGATGGTCTGCCGATTCGCGGTCCGTACTCTTTAGCAGCAATAGAGGTGAGGATTTCATGCCTTTGCTTTACATGGTGAGTATCGAAGGTGGCATGCCCTGGAAGGCTGGTACCGACATGGGTGTGCAAGCATCGTACTCACCCGACGGGAAACGACTTGCCTACAACCAGAAGTCGCAGGTTTATTGGCGGAAGTATTACCGAGGCTCGTATCAAAGCGACATTATGGTAATGGACGTCGCCGCTAAGAAGTTTACTCAGATTACTGACTTCGATGGTCTCGACTCATGGCCCATGTGGGGACGCGATGGCTTCATTTACTTCGTCAGTGATCGGGACGGTGGTGGACTAACAAACCTTTGGCGCGTTTCAGATGACGGAGGTAAAGCTGATCGCATTACAAGTTTCAAAACTGGTGACGTGCGTTGGCCGGCTATAAGCGCTGACGGACGCGTCATAATGTTTGAGCACGACTTTGGCATCTGGAAACTTGATGTCGCCTCCAAACGGGCCACTCCGATCACGCTGAACATCGAGGCAGAAACTCAAGATAATCTCAACGAAATGCAATCGTTCGCTTCTCAAGCTGATGATTACGATCTTGCCCCTTCATCACGCCGGATCGCATTTTCAATACACGGAGAGATATTTACGGCGCCAGTTGAAGAAGGAGATCTCAAGCAGATCACCGACGGCGCGGCACGTGATCGTTCAGCTAGTTACTCACCAGACGGCAAATGGCTCGCATATACTTCGGATCAAAGTGGACGCGAAGAAGTTTTCGTTGTTCCCGCTGATGGCGCTGGTCCGGCCCTTCAACTTACCGACATCGACGCTTTGAAACTCGGCTACAACTGGTCGCCTGACTCAAAGGAAATCGCTTTTGCCTCGTCAGATGACAAGCTTCGTAAACTCAACATCGCGACTAAACAAGTCACTGTACTTGATACGTCTCGTTACGGAGGGTTTGGCTCGCCCATGTGGTCACCAGATGGGCGGTGGATCGCGTATTCGAAAGCAGACGCGTCGCGTACTTCGGACATTTATTTAATCTCGGCTTCAGGAGAAGAAAAAGAACCACACAAGATAACCTTTGACTCGAGCAACGATACAAATCCGCGCTTTGCCCCGGACGGTCGAAAGCTATTCTTCCAACGAGTCGAGACAAGTGGAGGGAACACTCCAAACTCGGTCCAAATCTATTCTGTCTGGTTAGAACGGCAGGAACGCGATCCTGACGATGCGGAAGAACGCGAAGTCGAGCCTGCTCAAACCGCGCCAGCCGAAAGTGCTGAAGGCGCGCCACCTCAACGTCGCTTGCCACCAGCTAATCGACCGCCGCGCGAAATAAAGATGGACTGGGCGGGAATGAAGCATCGTACGCGACAAGTGACGCGAATGCCGTTTCCAGTCTTCAACTACATCGTCTCCACTGATAGCCGTACGTTGATCTTTGTTACGACGGAACCTGCCGGCGTAGCGAGTATTCCAGTCATTTACTCAATTCAGGATGACGGGCGGCGCTTGTCGAGAATCACATCCGGGCAACCGCCAAGTGATGACAACGAAGGCGGTGGTGGAGGCGGCGGCTTTGGCGGCGGCGTTTCCGAGTTGAATGTCTCTCACGATGGTCGTACCTTGTTTTTCCGTGAGCGCGATGGCGTGTACTCAGTTCCGGTTGGCGCAGCGCCGACGACAGCGGGAACCGTGGGAGCGGGAGCGGGCGCACCTCGTGAAGCCGGACGACGCAGAGTGAGTTTTAACGTTCGAGTGCGAATTGATCGTCCAGCCGAGTGGGCAGAAATGTTTGATGATGGTTGGCGTACGATGAAGTACCGCTTCTACGATCCACAAATGCACGGAATGGACTGGGACGCGGCGAGAGCCAAGTATCGGCCCCTCGTAGAATTCGTAGGCGATAGACAAGAGTTACTTAACATCATCAACGAGATGATCGGTGAACTGAACGCGTCGCACACTGGAGCTGCGCCGCCGCCACGTGGACCAGGCGCTGGAGGTGTAGCAACTACCCATCTCGGTATTGAACTTGAGCCTGACAGTGCCGCCGGCCGTTACCGAGTAACATACGTCTATGAAGATGGCCCGACAGACAAAGACTGGGTGAGAGTTAAGACTGGCGACTATCTGATTGCTATCAACAACAAACCGGTTAAAGCCGGAGATGACTACTGGGCCCTTCTCAACAACAGGCTCAATCGAAAAGTCGATGTGACCTTTAACAGTAAACCTGCCGAAGACGCTGCATGGCACACACGTATTGAAGCGATCTCGGCAAACGCGTATAGCCAGCTCCGTTACGAGCGCTGGGTAAGAGACCGGCGCAAAAAAGTCGATGAAATGTCCGGGGGGCGCATTGGGTATCTGCACATCCAGGCGATGAATCAACCATCGTTACGCAAGTTTGAAAAAGAAATCCGTGAATTTCGCAACAAGGAAGCATTGGTGATCGATCAGCGTTGGAATGGTGGTGGAAACATTGAGCAGGAATTGTTGGCCATTTTGGTCCAACGTCAGTATCAGATCTGGGTACCACGCGGTACTGAGGCTAGCGGCCGCCCATTCGCCGGCTTCTTTGGTCCTAAGATCGTCTTGCAAAACTGGCGTTCGGCTTCAAACGCCGAGATGTTTCCAGCAGGGTTCCGTGCGTTGGGATTAGGAAAAGTTGTCGGTACACCAACAATGGGAGCTGTGATTGGGACGGGCAGCTATAGTTTGATCGATGGTTCAACGGTACGTACGCCAGGTACTGGTGTTTATCTTGCTGATGCAAAACATACGAACATGGAAAACTACGGCGTTCAACCCGACATGCTGGTTGATAACAAACCAGAAGACGTTCTAGCCGGTCGTGATCGTCAACTCGAAGCCGCTGTCGACGAACTCATGAAGCAGCTAAATGGTTCGCGAAAGAATTTGACCACAGACGGTCAGAAATAGGGGTTCGCATTACAAGGTTAACCACTCTGCAAAGATTGTCGAATACCTCTGATCTGGGTGGAATGAGGTCAGTACCGAAACGCGGTAGCGTCGGGTTCGGCGATCCATTACAAGAGGCTTAATTGGAACGGCAGACCCGACGCTACCGCGTTTCGGTACTGACCTCATTCCACGCAGATGGATCGGATTAGCTTTTTGTGCGATGTGAAAAAGGGGGCGACACTTAAGTGCCGCCCCTTTTTGTACCTAGGGATCGGAATGGGGGCGGACTTATTTCGGAAGTAGAACTGTATCCACAACGTGAATAACACCATTTGACTGGTAAACGTTGGCGATAGTGACACGGGATTGACCACCCTTCTCGTCAGTCAACACCAACGTGTTTCCATCCATCCAGGCGATCAAAGTACCTCCATTGACGGCCTTGAACCATGCCTTGCCATTACCCGCCTTGATCTTTTTCATGATGGCGTTCGAATCAAATTTCCCAGCCAGCACGTGATACGTCAGGATGTTTGTCAACATCGCTTTGTTTTCGGGTTTGAGTAACGTATCGACTGTACCAGCAGGCAACTTGCCGAATGCTGCATTGGTAGGTGCAAAAACGGTGAATGGACCCTTGCTCTTCAATGTATCGACGAGTCCTGCGGCTTTGACAGCAGCAACGAGAGTTGTGTGGTCGGCGGAATTCACAGCGTTGTCAACAATGTCTTTCGATTTCAACATTGCTGCGCCACCGACCATTGGATTCTCGTCCATTGAACTCATCTGCGCGTATGTGTTTAGGTTTGCCAGCGTGAACGAGGCCACAGCCAGCAACACCATGACTAAAACTTTCTTCACGGTAGTACCTTCCTTGTCAGAACTAAATTTTGTATAGAACTGAAAGATATACGCGAGGACTAAAACCATCGGATTGAGAGCAGCAGGAAATTTTTGCGCGTTAAGGCCACTGGCTTGTCCAGTGCTAGTTACGCTTGTTGCTACAAAGACCTTGCTTTTCCTTCGGCGCGCTTTGCGCGCCGAGTCAAAACAAGTTTTTTTAGCAACGAACGCTAACAACCACCGGGCAAACCGATAGCCTAAAGTCAGCTGCCCTTTGGGTTGAAAGGAATGAATCTTGAGCGCGTCGAAATTCTAGGAAGCTTGCTTTGCTGTTATAGCGTGCCTATGGCGTAACGATGTTGACCATCTTTACTACTTCAAAATTAGACCCCTTAATATTCTTCAAAGTGTTGAGGTCATCATCACTCCAACGCGGATCTGGTGCGCCACTAATAAACCAATTGGAACCGTTGTCAGCCAGGATCATTCCATACCTTTTCAGTGCGCGCAGTATTACTTGCATCTGCTGCGAGTAACCTGAAATGTTTACCGACGCCTTCAATCGCACTCGCATTCCCATTGGCGGACGATCAACGCTCGTATTACTACTGGCCCAGTGACGTGCTGGTGAAACATATGCCCGCCGCGTAATCTGCGCAGTAAATCTGATCGCGTGCTTGATTTCCTGCTGTTCAAAGACTTCGTCATAACGAACTAGCCCCGGAAAAATGGGCAGTCCGGCGGCGTCTGCTGAGGTCCAACCGGCAGGTCTCAATGCATTTGAATTTAGGTCGAAGACTGCTCCTCCGGACGCATTCCAACTTGCTCCGTTGTTGATTGGAAAAGCATTTCCCATTTCATAGAGCTTCCAATTGTCCCGATCAATGACCAGCACATGACGATCACCAGTTGAAGTTGGACCACCTTCAATTGGTGCATCGGGCGGAACTGGATATGGGCCAGGATCGCTTTCGTCGTCGTAGGCCCCAAAGTTGGTTTGGACCAATGGTTGACTACCCGCTACCACGACGTAAGGAATGCCGTTGGGCGCACCATCCCAAACCGTTCCAAAGTCTGGATGAAGACCCGTGTTCAGCCCGATTCCTGCAATCAGGTTGTCAGAGTTCTGATCGACCTGGCTCATCGAGATGTCTTCATTCCAGGGATTATCAACTGGAAAGAGCCGTTTGCCATGAAGACTCGCACCTGGTCCAAGGTCTGGAATTGGTTCAGGTGGTGGCGCATCGTCAGGTGGACCACCCCCGATGTGTCCAATACCAACACGCACTCGATTGCTTGTTAAGCCGTGGAGCGTAACGCCAACCAAAACATCCCCGACATCGCCAAGGTTGTTATTCAAACGAACAATCACCGCCGCCATCCAACTGAAACTCGGAACCGTTCCAACGTACTCGACTGTAAGTGGATAGTGAATATGATTACCGTCCTCGGCATCCGCAGTCACTGCTGACGCGGTTTCGCCTGGTTGTAAATTCAAGTTGCTCGCAAACAGCATGATGCGGGTTCGATTGTCCTGGCCGAATGCGACCGGTGTTGTAGGTGCAAACGGCTCCGCTAAGAGGTTTATTGACTCTACTGCGACCGCGCGAGTTGAGTTTGCCTTGGCGAGCAGACTGGGCGGACTTGCAGCTTGGGGGGTACGGACCGGTAAAAACAGCGCGGCGAGTAAAGCCCCTACGCAAATGATGAGGGCTAGACGATAAAGCGATAGGGGACGACTGAGACGTGGCCTACGCATAAGGCTCCAGAAACTAGAGTTATTTGGTCGAGGAATTAGGGCAGTTGAGGAAAGAACAAGTACGAGTCAAACTTAAATGGCCCAAGGGTGAGAAGTCAAGACATTCTTATTTTATTGAGTATTTCGGTAATATTCGTTGCGAGGCTTCCGAGGAACTCATCACTGGTATCACCTCAAACTCAACCAGGTCGTTCCAGCATTCGATCCACGCATCAAATAGTTTGGGATCGTCAGTTTCCATCAGCTGAAAACATCTCGACGCGTTCTCTTCTACCCAGCTATCCACGTATTTCAAGCCAGCTGGCAGCATTCTGCCTTTAGCCCGAAACCGTTCGTACGCAGGCAGGGCGTTGCCATTTCTAAATTTTTCTATAACCAGGAAAATCACAGTCTTTAAGCAACGATTATCCGGCCGCTTCATAAGCTTGTCGGATCCAATCGATCAGTTCCTTGTCGACCTCTTTCGCATCAGTAACCTTAACTTTGTACTGGCACATTTGTCCTGCCGGTAGTTCGACGAGCCGATCCGTAGCCTTGACACCTTTGAAGTTTAGTCCGACTTCAACCCGTGTATTAGTTGCAGGGCCAATCATCGCAAACTGCTTCTTACGCCTCAAGCTTATATAAGCCTTCTTCGGGGCTATCTCAAACTCGCCAAACTTATTTATTGCGTCCATCAACTTTTCATGTATTGGACGTAAGCTCGCCTTAGGGCCAGAATAGATCTCAGCCAGGACATCGCCTGACGCTGAAGCTTCAGATCCTCCAGACTCAGACTTGAGAAACATATGAACCAGCGTGTTTGCGTCACCATGGCCCATCGCAAGATCCTTTTTCAGCATGTCACGAATGTCTCCGTGCTTAGCGAGGCCACTCTTCCGAATAATTCCATACAGCTGCTCGAGAGTCTTGCCGGTTTTAGTCTGAATATTCTTAAGTTGGGTCTCGATGGCTTTTTCGACACTACTCATTTGGTTTGTAGTCCTTTCGGAAATGTAATGCCATTTTCAAATTACTACTATCATTCTATTAAACGCCAACCGTCGATTCTTTAACCAAATACCAAAAATATTTTGCCGGCGACAGCGCATTCAGCTTGAAGCAGAAACGATGTGGGTTCTACAAGCTCAGTCTGGCGGCCCGAGTCGATCTCTTGTTGCTTGTATCTACCTTCAGCTGTTACACACTAGTTGTTCTCGGACTCCTGGCACTCGGTGCTCATATCAATCGTGTTGTGTTGCGCGTTCTGAAGGCTTTCGAATTAATGAACGATTAGTTTGGAGGGTTTTTAATGAAATGGATCTTGATTGCATTAGCGGTAGTGCTAGTTATTATTTTGTTACGTAGCAAAAGAATGACCCGTTAGATGAAATACTGCGCCCGGCAGTCTAATTCTCACTGTTTGATGATGTAGTGAGCGCGTCATCAACAGTCAACTCTTCCTCAGTTTAGTTGTGCTCATTGATCTACAGATCCGAACGCAATTCCTTGGTCGACTTCAAAGCGTTTTAGGCAAAAGGATCGGAATACCACCCACGGGAGTGGGTGGATGGTTTCAGATCCTTTCTAAATAGAACTCGCGTGTATTCCTCGGGGCGCTTCGCGCGCGGAGGGTATTAGTGCTAATCCGGTAGAACGGATCTGAAGAATCCACCCACTTCCGTGGATGGTATTCCGACTTTTTGTACCAGGCTTCCCAGCGCCAGACATCAGCTCTAAAAATCTTGCTGTAAAACGAACGTTCGTGCTATATACTTTTCTCTTTTGAATGCATGGAGGGGTTTTGACAAAGGTTCAGCTTAGAAAAGCAGCAAAGGCGGTACAGGCGACCGGAAGACGGGCGCAAGGAGAACGCACCCGTCAAGCAATTCTCGAGGCCGCGGTCCACATCGCATCAGCTGAAGGACTTGAGGGATTAACTATCGGCCGGCTAGCTATGGAACTCTCAATGAGCAAGAGCGGCTTGTTCGCTCATTTTGGTTCCAAAGAAGATCTGCAGGTCGCAACCGTGGAAGCTGCTCGAGCTATCTTCATCCGTGAAGTTGTTCGACCCGCATTTGAGACGGCTCAAGGACTGCTTCGTCTCTGGACACTTTGTGACATCTGGCTGAGTTACGTGCAAAGCGGTGTCTTCCGAGGTGGTTGTTTCTTTGCCGCTGCTGCTTCAGAGTTCGACGGCCGACCTGGACCAGTGCGAGATCGTATTGCCGAAATCATGAAGGAATGGCTCAGTGTGTTGCGCAACGCCATAGTCGAAGCGCAAACCGCCGGGCAACTCAAGAAAGACCTCGACGCGACGCAACTTGCCTTCGAGTTTAATTCACTGGAACTCGGCGCAAACTGGGCATTCCAACTCTACGGCGATCTCAAGGCATTCAATCGTGCACGCGACGCAATTCGCGAGCGACTGAGCCGGTATGCGACAGCATCCGGTGTCTCGCTGCTTTCAATTGCGAAACCTAAACCCGTTCGAGTACGTGCGTGAGCACCCTCTTGCAAATGGTAGACCCGATTCAATCAACGCCGCCGTCATCCCTGGTCTTCAAACGAAAAGCCGTTTGGGATGGAATCAGGTTAGAACACTGCAAACTTCAACAAGGTACATTGCCACCACATTCACATCGCGAACACACGGTGCTCATTTCACTGAGTGATGGCGCAAAAGGAGAACTGATTACCTCGAGTGGCTCCGGGATGAAAGGCAGCCAGGTAAAAGGAAATATAGCCGTGCTGCCTTCAGGTTTGGCTCATCAGGCGACCCTCGATGGACCATCCGAGCATCTCGCAATTTATGTCGAGCCAACTCTGATAGCTCGAGCAGCCGCTGATTCTCGTATGACTGCCTGCTTTGAGATCCTGGAAAAGTACACTCGTTACGACGCTGTAATCAGCAATATCGGGTATGGATTATTAGGAGAGCTCAACTCAGAAGGTTTAAGCGGTCGTCTTTACGCTGAATCACTCGGTAACTTGCTAGCGGTCCATCTGCTCAGACATTACGCCAATCAGGACATACAACCATTACGTCATCTTGGAGGCCTCTCGGGAACAAAGCTGCGTCATGTCAATGACTTCATTCTCGAACATTACTCGCATGACATAAAGCTCGAACAATTGGCCCAGGTGGCGGGGATGAGCAGTTTTCATTTTGCACGTGAATTCAAACGGACTACTGGCGTTACGCCGCATCAGTATCTGATCAAGTTTCGTGTTGAGCAGGCTAAATCGTTTCTGGCCAACGAGGATTTGTCGTTGATCGAAGTTAGTTTGAGGTCCGGGTTCAGTCATCAAAGTCATTTCACTCGTCTATTTAGAAAACTGACCGGAACCACGCCGCAGTTGTATCGACAACAACTCCAAGCCTGATTTAGTGAGCCCACAAAATACAGCAAGAACATGCCATAGTTAGCAAGATTCGGGAAGACGATTCCGGCGCGGCTGCCTACACTCAATCTTCATGTGGTTAGGATCTGGAGGAGTGAATATGCACATGAAGAGATTCTTGTTGGCAGCACTGTTGCTCATTTTTTCCACCCTCGTTATCAAAGCGCAAACCATCGATTCAACCTCAGCGATAAGACGTGGCAATGAGCTTGTAGCGAAAGAAAAGTACGAAGAAGCGATTGAGGTTTATCAAACCATTCCCAGTGATGCCGGCGAGGCCTATGCTCAGTCGCTTTATAACATCGGTGTTTGTAATTACGAGTTATTGCGAACGGAACGAGCAATTAGTTTTTACAGACGTGCACTCGAGGAGTTAGGCGGCAGGTATGCTCGCGCGTCGTACGCGCTCGGAGTTGCCCTTGAGGAGTTAGGCAGAAGAGACGAAGCCAGGCAGGCCTTTTACCATGCAGTCAACGTCTCAAACGCAAAATTTGCACCGGCAACCTACAAGCTTGGAGTGATGTCTGCGAACGAAGGTGATTTCGAGACGGCGATGCGTCTATTCAAGAGAGCGGCGGCTAGTGACGGACCGCATGTCGCAGCTAGTCACAACAATTTGGGCGTGATGCTTGCACTCATGGGCCAACTAAACGCGGCGGAGAAAGAGTTTCTAATTGCGCTGCGTCAGACCGAAGGTAGATTGCCTGACGCGGCTCACAATTTGAAACTCTGTCACGCATTAATGCAAACGGCACTCAATGCCAAAACGGAAGTCTTTCAGCTTTATCCTTAGAATCTCTTTTCGAAGGAGTTATTCATGTCAACAAAACCAGATGATGCACTAGTGATTCTCAAGCTTTATGAGATTCGAAGCGAGCCCTTGATGCGACAAGCTCGGTCCTGGTTTTTTTCCGACTTTCAACCGAAGAGTGGTCTGGAGATATTGGCTCTTATGCAGAGTGGTGAAAAACCGAGTGCGTTTTATCGAATGGTTTCGTCGCACTGGGAAGTAGCTTCAGCACTGGTCAATAATGGCGGCATTGACGAGAAGATGTTTCTCGAAGCAAATACTGAACACCTGGTGGTCTTTGCCAAGCTACAACCCTTTATCAACGAGATCAGGGAGACCATCGGCGAACCGGATTACCTGGCGCAACTGGAGACTCTCGCAATGAAGAGTTCGAACGTGGAAAAGAAACTCGAAAACCGGCGCAGACTTCTGGGCCGCTGGGCCGAAGCTCGTGCATCCTCAGCAAATTGATCGCTAACCGTGCGGACGATGTTCCGCCCGCTCCTCACTCTAATAAATATTTCATGACTCTACGTGTTGCGGTGTTTACAAACGTCACGAAGATCGAGCTCCGCGTAAAGCAGGGAGAACTATTAGAGTTATAGTTTGCTCCTCATAATCATACCCAAATGAATTGACAAGGTCGGGGCATTCATCGCAGGCTGCCTTCACAAATCTTTAGCAGTGGAGGAACGCATGGGGGGCTCAAACCTCGTTTACCTCGCTCAGCAGATCGCATATCAAAGTCCTACTTTGCTAGTAGCTTTTCTAGCCGTAGGACTCTCACTCTTCTTCTTTAGGCGGTATCGAATTCCTGCGCTGCTCACTCTTGTCGCAGCCGTAATCATCGTCATCAGTTCGTTTGCGATCATCGGCGTCCAGGTTTACTACTTTTCAGGGCGGTATGCGTTCACGATGAGGTCTGAGACATATGCCTCGGTTCAATTAGCAATCGGCTGGTTCAACTCCTTATCCCGAGGCCTGGCTCTGTTGCTGCTGGTGATTGCAGTATTCTTCGGACGAAAGCAAACCGATCCGGTTGTGCGAAGCACATAACGTTTCAATCATGAGAAGAATCAGACCCATAACAATATGTCTTATTGTGTTAAGCCTGTGCGCTAGCGCCCACTCCAAGCCCGTACATCACTACGTTTTCTTTAACCTCGCACGAGAGAGAATCAGAGAGGCTTCATTTCTTTCGACCAAAGCATTTGAAGGAGCTCAGCTCAAGTACACCTGGCGTGAGTTGGAACCCAGGAAAGATGTTTACGAATTTGCTGCGATACGGAGTGATCTTGCGTTCCTAACCGCGAAAGGTAAGAAATGCTTTATTCAACTTCAGGATGTTTCGTTTGGAGCGGAAAAGGTCAACGTCCCCGAATATCTCCGAAATGAGGAATACGGCGGAGGAGTTGTACCTCAGTGGGACATAGTAAACGGTGATGAAGCTAACGCGAAGATCGGAGGGTGGGTGGCAAAGCGCTGGGATCCTGCTGTGCAAGTGAGATTCCAAAAACTGCTGATCACACTCGGTAAGGAGTTTGATGGAAAGATTGCGGGAATCAATCTACCAGAAACTTCACTTGATTTTGGTGACAAGGGAGGTCTGGCTCCGAAAGACTTTACTCCGGAGAGGTATCGTGACGTAGTGATCAGCAATATGAAGGCTTTAAGACAAGCCTTTCCTACATCCGTCGTTTTACAGTATGCCAACTTCATGCCAGGAGAATGGTTACCTGGAGATGACCATTCCTATCTTCGCGATGTTTATAAGGCCGCTCGTGAGACTGGTGTCGGCGTAGGAGGCCCTGACCTCTTGCCATTCCGGCGCGGGCAGTTGAATCACAGTTACCCGTTAATCAAATCATCCAGCGGCGTGGTATCAACCGGTATAGCTGTGCAGGATGGCAATTATTCTGAACTGGATCCAAAGACTGGTAAAAAGCTTACGATTGCAGAATTGATCAAGTTTGCGACGGACACTTTAAACGTCGATTACGTGTTTTGGTGTACCGAAGAGCCATTCTACTCAAAGGAAGTGATTCCGTTCTTTCAGCAAAGACCTTGAACCCGGGAGAAAACTCTCTGTAGCGTCTCCGTATTCTCTGTGTCTCTGAGTTGAGCATCTACTCACGACTAATTATTAACGTGGAGACGCTGAGTACGCCGAGAAGAGATGCTTGCACTAATACTTAACTCGAAACCCAGGTCTCCTTTCAGTTATGCACAATACCTGCCTTGTTGCCGTACTAGTTTTATTGTTTCTCGCCACTTCTTCATTCGCACAGTCAAAGTCACTCGCAGGGATCGACGTTCTAGACTACGACGTGACTATCGAACCGGACATCCCGCAAAAGACTATCAAGGGAACAGTGACCATCAAGTTTATTGTTGATGAAGTCAGTTCCGGCAACCTCGGTTTTGACTGTGGTGAATTAACGATCGATCGAGTCAGTGAGCGTGAGGCTCCACTCCAATTCTCAACTCAAGCGAATCGTCTGATAGTCGCTATGCCATCGATCAGATCTAAGCAACGGCGCGAGATCCAAGTGCAGTATCATGGCACACCAAAGAGGGGTATTCGTTTTTTTCCAGACAAGTCTCAGGTCTATACCATCTATTCAACGAGTCAATGGATGGTCTGCGTCGACGCTCCCGATGAGAAAGCAACACTGACAATGAGACTTATCTTTCCCTCGAACTTGACGCAACTAGGTAATGGTCGCTTCGTATCTAGACGTGCGTTAGACCGTGAAAGAACACAAACAGAATGGCGCCAAGACACCCCGATCCCAAGTTATATCTTTGGGTTTGTCGGCGGCCCATTTCGAGTGATGTCGGAAAAAAGTAAGGGCGTGGAACTGCGCTATCTTGCAACCGGCTTCACTGAAGAGCAAGTCCGAAAGATATTTCGTGATACGCCAGATATGCTCGCTTTCTTTGAAAGTCGGGCGGGTGTCAAGTACGCCGATCCTATTTACACGCAGGTGCTGGCTGCCGGCGGAGTTGAACAGGAGATGAGCAGCTTTACCGCTTTGAATGAGCAGTACGGCACGCGCGTTTTAGCCAATGAGCAAGATCTATGGCTAGGTGCCCACGAGTTTGCACACCAATGGTGGGGAAACATGGTGACTTGTCGTGACTTCAATCACTTCTGGTTGAACGAAGGCATCGCCACATTTATGGCAGCTGCGTACCTTCAGCATCGTTTTGGAGAAGCTGCCTACCGAAAAGAAATTGATGAGTACAAAGCGAGCTATGAAAAGGTAAAAGCAGCAGGCAAAGATAAGTCGCTGGTGTTTCCTGATTGGCTGCGACCTACGAGGGAAGATCGGAGTCTCGTCTATGACAAAGGCGCTTACGTCATGCACCTGTTGCGAGAAGAAATGGGTGAAAAGGCATTTTGGGACGGACTTCGTACTTTCACGAAAAAGTACTTTGGCAAGTCGGTAGTTACGTCTGATTTCGAAACCGCGATGCAGTCGGCAACGAGTAAGAACCTGCGACCATTTTTTGACAAATGGGTTTATCTCAAGACTGGATAGTGCATAGCGATACGCTGACTCAAAAGTCTGAATAGAAATCAACAGCGAGCGCGCTCCACGTATCGCAAATCGACTTTGACGATCAGCTACCGTCACGACGAATCGAATAAGATTGCGCATTACGAAGTTGATTGGACCACCCGCGATTGCTGAGCTTAGACTTTTTGCTGAGAACAAAAATCACAGTAGAGGTACACCGATGAGTAACAACTTCAACGTGCGACCAGTCCTGCTGGTCTCACTCGCGCTTAGTTTAGTTATATTGGCTGCGGTTCAAAGCAAAGCGCAGGGTGGAGGTAAAGCAGAGCCTTTACGAATCGAATTCAAGAAAGGAACGAACAGCACCACCTTTACCGATAAGATAAAGAACGATGTTCAGGCTGAATATGTGTTGGCTGCTCGCAAGGGGCAAAGATTGACGATCAAGCTCACCTCAGTACCAACTCGATCTTCAGTATTTGATCTCAAGGCACCGGAGAATGCTGACCTCGGTTTGGAATACGATGCAAACTACAACTACAACGGTATTCTCCCAGCAACAGGCGATTATCTAATAATCGTCGTTCGGCCAACTTCTTCGCCAGGCACATCAACGTACAAACTCACGATATCGGTACGATGAGCTAGCCATCAAAACAAAAGAGGCGCGCTATCAAGCGCGCCTCAGCAGTTAACTCAAGCTCATAGTCGCTCACGGAGCCAACTTACTTGTGTCGTCTTTCTTCTTGTAATAGACATCTCCTCGCTGCGTCATATCTGCTTTATCAGCAAGCGTTGCCAGAACTGAAGCGAGTATTTCTTTGTTCTCGAGTTTGAAGCTCGTAATTCCGGTGACCCTTGAATCTGGATCGTTGAATTGGATCGTCAGGTATCGGACTTTCGTCTTGATGAAGTGTGCCGGCAGCGCATAGATCAGTGGGACTGCACTCGCCACTGTTGCGGCTGCAGGTTGTCGCTTTTGTGTATCTGCAAACGCTGATGTCACCGCCTCATATGGTATGGAGATTTCTTTTGGTGGCGTCTTATCCTTAAACAACAATCGATTGTTCGCGTCGTCGAAAGTAAGCGTCCCCTCCATTGTCTTGGTGTAGCCAAAAACTCCGCCTTCATACTTGGCTTTTACAGTTTTCGGGGCTGGAGCTATAGCGGGCTTGTTGGCTGGCTCCGGATCAATAGTGCGTGGACGTTGTGCAAAAACGCTTGTCAGCAATGCTCCTGAAAGGAGCAGCGTCACAAGAACTCTCATTCAAATTCTCCTTTTGACTGCGAACTACGTGTTGAGGCGAGCCGACATCCTTTAAAGACGCTATCAAACTTCTAGAGGGTTGTCCAAAACTCCGTTCGGCTCCGGACCGTACAAATTAAGGGAACTTCAAAACTCTCTCGCCCAAATCGGCACTTTGTAGAGTATCCACCAAAGCAATAACTGAATGGCCAAAACGATCAGGCCAACAATGAGACTACCGTAACAAACACGACGCGTGGAGGACGAGTGCATTTGCTGCACTCGATATGATCGGACAATACCTACACCGCCAACCAAAACTGCTCCCGGACAAAACAGAATACCGAGATAAGGAACTAGCGAGTAGGTGGCAAAGGCCCGTGCAGTAGCAGCGACGCTACTTTCATCCCGATCGTTCATTTTTCCTACCGGGTATCTATCGAACTGAGATTGAGGACACCGTTGTCCTATCTATTTCGCAAACGGCTTAACGCGTTCGATCGACTCCTTGAAATCAGCGTCACCTGGCGCCAGCGACGCTCCTTTTTGATAGGCTGCGAGCGCCTTCGGGTATTGCTTTGTCACTTCAAAGGCATAACCCAACTCGCGATAGACGTTGACGTCGTTAGGCGATTTCTTTGCTGCGGCTTCCAGCGCGGCTATTGCCTTTGGGAAGTTGGCAGCACGCGAGTGAGCCACGCCTAGAAGATAAAATGCGACGCCGGGTGCATCGGGCGCAGCTGTTGCGCGCTCGAGTGCTGCGGCTGCGCGTGTATATTGCTTTGAACCTATTAATGCTTGCCCAAACAGAGTTACGGCCTCAGCATCAGTCCTTAACTTGATCAAACCTTCGCCCGCTCGGACCGCATTCAAATAATCGGCATCTGCTTTGGCCTGATCGGTACTCGTTGCTGCCCGTCGCAAATAGGCTGAGGTTAATAAAGTCCAGGCTCCAGTCAAACGAGCATCATTAACAGTGGCGCGATTCAACACGGCGATCGCTCCATCAACATCACCTTTCGCAAGCCCAATCTGACCGAGGTAAAAGAGAGCTAGTGAATCTTTAGGATTTACTTTGACAACTGCGTTGAAGCTTTTCTCTGAGTCGTCAACCTTTCCTGTTTTGTACTCAGCAATACCTCGATAGTAGAGCATTAACGCGTCAGGCTGGCTCGAGTTGCGATTTGTAACTGATACCAGAAACGGTAACGCTTCCTGATACTTTTCTGACAGTACGTAAGCCTGGGCAAGAGCGCTCTCAGTATTTGGATCTTCCTGATTGGCACGACGCTGAAGTTCGATCGCTTTCGTCAGATCGGACGCTGCTTCTGCGTACTGTTTCAAGTTTAGTTCAGCAAATCCCGCTATCTTCCACGCCTCTGGATCGTTCGGGTGCATCCCGGCTAGATCTTTTGCTTCCTTCGCGGCGGCTGCAAACTGTTTTTGCTCGAGCAAACTGTAGGCGTGACGAGTGTCGGCGGACGCTACCGTATTTACGACCGGTTGCACCGGCTTAACATCAAGCAATGAATCAGTTGAACTCGCTTTTCGGGTCGTCGGTGTGGCCACGGGTTCGGGTCGGAGCAGAGGATCGCTCGCCGGCTTTTCTGCGCTTGCAGTTGTTTTCTGCGAGCTCGACTTGGCGCGACGCGGTCTCGTGGTCTGCGCGGTCAAATTAAAAGTGCCGAGGGCGAGCGCGGCGGCAACGACGAGGAATTTCTGAATTAAGGAAAGTCTACTGATCATGGGTGTCGATTGTAGTCGGGAGAGGGTTTTGTTTGAAAGCTCAGATTTTGGTTTTTCTGCGACACCACTTCGGATGCCGCCAACAGGGTTGCGGTTCGCTTACTAATGGAACGCAGAAAAAGGGGCGACCGCTGCTGGACGCCCCTGGCTCTGTTTTGGTGTGGTTTTAGGCTTAAAAGTTGACTTTCACGCCGAACTGGAACTGGCGAGGATCAAATGCTGCTGTGGGTCGGCTGTAGTAACGGCCATTATCGGCACGTAGGTTAAAGGACCTGACGTCGTCAATAAATGGCGAAGCGGCCGCTTCGTTGAAGCGGTTAAACAGGTTGAAGCCCTCGGCAATTATCTCGAGGCGAAAGCGTTCCCCCAACGGAATCATCTTCGACAACCTCATATCTATCGACACGTATCGATGTGTCAAGCCGAAGTTACGCCCCAAGCTCCCGGCAGTGAATTGGCCACCCGTAATCACTCCAACGCACCCAGGTGTACCGGCTACGCACAACGTTCCATCCGCCAGCACAGTCGGCCGATCCGTCTGGTTCGATTGGTCGTTGTTCGTATCCTGATTGCTGAGAATGTTGAAGGGTCTACCTGATGAGATTTCGAAAATCGGCGCCAACGTAAAGTTTGAGAGCGCTCGGTGCCAACCGTTACCTGAAGCCCACCCGCTGGGCGAGGCTGCCACTGCACTAAAAACAAATCGGTGACGCTGATCAAAAAGCGCGTCCGCACGTTCCGCAGCGAAGTTTCGATTGTCCTGCGGCAAAAGCAATGTCTGCAGGTCTGAAGAATCATCGATGGAATGTGACCACGTGTAAGACGCGAGGAATTGGAAGTGACGCGCAAATCTCCTCTTCAGATCGATGTTCAGGGCATTGTAGCTGGAGTTCCCGTCCGAGGTTTGTGCGTTGACCGATCCAAACGGAGAAATTGTTCCCGGACTGCGTAAAGATCCTGCCAGCGCCGCGTTAAGTACGTTCGGCGTGACCAGGCCTCCTGTTAAGGCCTGGGCCAAAAAGTAGTTTGGCGCACTGGGTCGGAAAAAGTTTGCAACACCCGCATTGACAACGCGATTGCCCAAATTAGTGAGCGGGGCCGTAATCATACCCGGGATAATCAGCGCATACGTCTGACCGGCTGTCGCAAAAGCAGGCGCGCCGGCAGGCGTCGTTACAGTGAAACAGAGTAACGGAACTCCTCCCGGACATGGTGTGCCAGTAGTCGGAATCGAAAAAGCGACCGCCTCTGTTGGGGTCACCGGGTTGCGACCGGCGAAACGGAAAAAGTTTTGAATCTGAAGATCTGTTCTCGGGGCATTGATGTCGAGCGGATGCGGCAGGTGATGGGCCGAAACATAAATGTAGCTACCTGACAGCGTCATGTCCTTGGTCAACTCACGTTCAATCGTGAAGTTGCCCTGGTTGGCGTACGCATAAACAAAGTCCTGTTGCACTGGCAGCGTAAACGGAAGCACTGGTCCAAACCCGGGGAAGGTTTGATCGTTGAATCGTTGCCGCCCAAACTGATACTGCGTTCCTACTGCAACACCGGGTGTCACTGTACCCGCAGGGCAGATAGGCGTAACTGGTCCACCAGGAACACAAACCGTTCCTTGAAACACCTGAACGGCATTTAGCAACGATGTCTGCGTTGGAGAACCTGGGGTCAAAATACCTTGTTGTTGCTGAACGGCATCCGCGATATCAGAGTTGAAACCAATGGCGAGTAACGGGTGATCATAGAAAATGCCGAACGCCGCTCGAATGACTGTTTTTCCGTTGTTCTGGGGATCCCAGGCAATCGCAAACCGCGGCGCCCAATTGTTCTTGTCGCGCGGAAACCCTTGCTGTACGCCGAGAGCATTCTGAGCTGCAGTGACGTCGGCTGCAGTCAACGTGATACCTGACAACGGATCGCGGAAACCCTGAGTGGCGATCTGTTGGGTGATCTCGTAGTCGTAGCGAAGCCCGTAATTAAGAGTGATGTTTGGACGAATCTTCCATGAGTCTTGCGCAAAAAACGCTAAAGGTTTGTTACCGATCCGGCTAACAGGATTCCCGAACCCCTGAATGTAATTGGTTGGAAACCCAAGGCCATATTGTTGGACCGGGGTAAAATCTGGTGCGCCCGCAAATCCCGAATTGAGTGTAGTCGCCGAGAGTCCGCCAAAATTGAATAGTCCGGCAAAGTTTAATTCGAAAATTGCTTCCGGTATCCGCACAAAAGCGATGTCGCCGCCGAACTTGAGGTTATGGTGACCAGCAACGAGGTTCACGCTATCAGTAAACTCGTAGCGAGTTTCAGTACGTACGACGGGTGAAAACAACTCGCGTCCAATAAATGCGGTACCCGAAACGTTGAAGGCAACCGCATCGCCGTTTTGTGATTTGAATGTTGCGCGTCGCTCTCCAAAGTTAAAGCGCGCTTCGTTAATCGCGTTGTTGGAGAGCGTTGACGTAAGCGTTGTAACCGCTGAAAAGTCGCGCAGCTTCTGAATGCCTGTGCGAGAAAAGTCGTTCTGACCAAGCGACTGATTCTGTGACTCAACTTGAATGCCGCTGATTGTGCTGGGATTGTAACCAAACCTAAAACTCAATTGATGTTTCGGCGTGATCATGTGATCGAGACGGAAGGAGTTAAAGGTGGTCCGATCATTTACGGGAAAAATCGACTGCAGGTTGAGTAGTGGTCGGAATGCTATGAACTGTCCCGCGGCGTCGGTTGTCGTACTCGGTACCGGAGCACCTGAAAGAATAAAGCGAGGACCGATTGGTCCAGGTAACACCGGGCTGATAGCTGGACAAAGACTCCCATCGTTAGGTGAGGAAAGACCGTTGCTTCCCGTCAGAGCTGTGGTTCCGCCGCTCGACGCAAAGAACGCATAGGCACGGCCTCCGCATACTCCTGCGGGAGTACCGGTTGCGACGGCTGCATTAATAAACGCCGCCTGCGCAGGTGTAATGTTAGTGAATGTGCGCGCTACAGGGTTTAGACCTGGGATTACTGGAATCGTGGCGGAGCCGTTTAGACCCTGGGACACATTGCTGGTAAAGAATCCCGACTCATTCCGGCGGCGTTGTTCAAACGCGAAGAAGAAAAAAGTCCTGTCCTTCTCAAATGGTCCACCGATGGTGAAACCGTACTGCGAACGTGTGAATGGTGGATCCTTGATCGGCGCAAACGCATTTCTCGCCTGGAAACTCCTATGCCTCAAGAAGCCAAACAGGTTGCCGTGGAAGTCGTTTGTTCCTGACTTGGTTACAACATTCACAACACCACCAGCTGAGCGACCAAATTCTGCCGCGAATGAGTTTGTAACGACCTGAAACTCTTGTACTGCTTCCTGACTAACTGTCGATCTGGAAGCGTTCACAGAGTTGTCCGTATTGTCAGCTCCGTCAACCTGCACAAGATTGGATCTACCGCGCTGTCCACCGAAGTTCAAACCAGTTGTAGGTGCTGGTCCAATGGGTCGACCATTGTCACGTCCAACAGTTGACGTTGTGAGCGCAAAAGACAGGTAGTTGCGTTCGTTGATTGGAAGATTGTTAATGCGTTGCTGATCAATAGTGGTGGCAATAGAGGTCTTAGTAGTTTCAACAATATCAGATGTCGCATCCGAGATTGTGACACTCTCAGTTATCTGACCGGGTTCCAAAGTAACATCGACCTGAGCGGTTTGGCCGACGGTAAGATTGACCTTCGTTAATACTGATTTTTTAAAGTTTGCCGCTTCTATGGAGATCTCGTAGTCACCCGGAGTTAGATTTACGATTCGGTAGAACCCTTCCTCGTTTGAAGTCGCACTTCGCGACACATTCGTTCCCGGATGTCTTGCAGTTACAGTGGCCGAAGGCACAACTGCCCCCGTTGAGTCTTTTACGACACCTTGAAGATCTGCCGCGTTTGACTGTGCTTGCCCTAGTGCAACGTTCGCCGCAATTAGCGAGATCGTTACCATTGAGGTTATCTGAAAGGATCGGATAAGCCATGACCTCAGGGATACAAACATCGTCGTATGCTCCTTATCTGGTTTTCGAACTCTCAACTTGATGATTACAGTATGTACATCGTTCGATGAGTGAACGAGAGTTCGGAGTATTGCTCCTATTAATCGTCACTGGCGTCTGGGATTGCGCCGAAACTGTAAACGGCTCCCTTGGAGATAGGGGCGGCAGTTGCAGAGAGACCACGCACTGCTCAGCCTTTGTACTCCAAAAGAGTCTATGTGGCAACACTTACTTTTTATTCGGAATGCACGAAAGACTAAAGAGAATTGCTTATCTAATCGAGTGAACCGAACGGCCAGGTCCAGTTACATTCGATCGAGTTGCTCGTGCAATTACATTCCTGAGGCCCCTACTCAAGCTAAACGTTGCGATGACGATCTCAGCAAGTGTCGGGTTGAAGGCTGCTCGTCGTAGAAGACTGGAGGTTTTTAAGCGAGAATTGAAAGTGCGTTTGAATTCATCGTCGTAAGCTTTCGAAAGTGACTCCATCGTAGTCGCATTTATGCATTTGTCCGCACAGTGAACAATTGTATTTGAGACCAGTTGTCCACTCTCAAGTGCCATGAGCATTCCGCTTCCGGTGAAAGGATCAATGAAAGCTGCCGAGTCGCCAATGGCTAATAGTCCAGGTGTAGGACTCGGTTGCTGATGTCCAAATCTCTCCCAGGACGCACTTAACCATTCTGAGTTTTGTTGAGCCTGTTCAAGCGTCTTTGCTGCCCTGCGATTCATCATCACCACCTCGCGCATCACTCGATCGGGATCTGAGTTGCACCGACGAACATCTTCAGCAGACGCGATGAAACACAAATTGCTTATACCTGACTCCACCGAGCTCAAACCACCGTAACCTCGCGGGTATGCATAGATTTCGCAGGTTCCTGGCGCCAAATCCGTTTCGGTGAGGTGAATTTTGAATGCGATCAGTTTTGACTTTGAAACTTTTGTTGCGTGATTGAATTGTTTGATCTTGCGGGAAATTGTGCGAGCTCTTCCGGTTGCGTCGATGACAATTGGAGCACGATATTCATGGAATCGTCCTTCAGTTTTTGTTCCAACACCGGCTATTGCATTTTGTTCTGTCAGCAAATCGGTGACTGTCGAACCTTGCAAAACTGTTACCCCAACCTGTTCAGCTCGACGCAACAGGTTATGGTCCATAGTGGATCTACTTAGACCAAGCGCGGCCCCACCAAACCAATTACTCGGCACTGAGATGTGACGGCCGCCGCGTGAATAAAAAACTGTTTCGGTTATCCTGGCGGGATTGGCCAACCTCATTGAGTCCGCGACGCCCAGTTTCTCAAAGTGCAATTCACATTCAGGCGAAATGAACTCACCACACAATTTTGGTCTGGGGAAGCACTTTTGTTCGACTAACAGGACTCGCCGATCGGAACTCGCCAGATGGATAGCTGCACTTGTACCAGCTGGGCCAGCACCAGCAATGATTACATCGTAGTCTTCAGCAATCTGCGTCATTGTCCCACTACGACTTAAGCCGCCCGCTCAGCTTGTATCGGTAATTTAACGTCAGCGATCAGTTGCCTATTGTTTGAAACTGCATTCAAAACCAATCGATACGGAAAGTGTCTCTCAATCCTAAAGGATTCGAGTCCTGCTCGTTCCGCCAGCTTAATTAGCTCTTCCTTCTTGAAGCTGCGCAAGATTGAGAGCGCTCCGTCTTCACGTAGCAAACGCGTTTGTAGGACCAGTTTCCCAACTGTTGTGTAGAGACAATACGCAATCGGATGACGATGAAGATCGATAACAAAAATCCGGCGTCGAGCGACCCGCTTCATCTCGCGAAGAATTTCAACCACCTGCTGATCGACGAAGTGATGTGTGAATAGTGAACAGATGACGTAGTCAAACGCATTGTCAACAAACGGTAATTTGAGAGCATCCCCGCGCAGCGGTCTGATCTGCGGAAACGAGCGCGAACCTTCGCCTATCGCCGCGACCGACCGTTCGTTTAACTCGAGGCCCACTCCGGTGAAGTCACGGCGAGTCTTCCTGGCCCATCGAGCCGTCACTCGCAACAATTCACCTGATCCGGCGCCCACATCCAGAACACTAAAGCGCTCGATTCCCTGACGTTCGATTTCTTTGAAAAGTGTTTGCGCGAGCGTTCGTGCGTCACCCATCCATTTGTTGACGCGCTGCAACTCAATTATGCAGCCTTCATATTCTTCAGGCGTGTAATTGCCAGTGTCGATATGTTCGAGCTGATAGCTGCGCGTTTTGAATCGTTCGAACATTTGCTGAGAACTCTTTCCTAACTAGTACCAGACTCAACCACCAAAGCGCTGTTTTTCGAACCGAAGCCGATACAGTTGCACAACGCTACTTTGATGCTTCCTTCGCGCGCTTCGTTTGGGACATAGTCAAGATCACAATCTGGATCCGGCTCGTCCAAATTAATTGTGGGTGGGATTCTGTTTGTTTGCATCGCGCACAGAGTTGCGGCTAATCCGGCCGCTCCGCTTGCTCCTTGCGGATGGCCAATCTGTGATTTTGTCGCCGACATTGGTATTCGCGCGGCCTGTCCATCAAAAGCCAGCTTTAACGCGTGAGTTTCGATTCGATCGTTCAGCCGTGTCGAAGTGCCATGCAGATTTACGTAATCAATTTCTCGCGCATCACGTCCCGCGTCTGCGAGTGCCAACCGCATTGCTCGCGCAGGCTCAGTTCCGTCCTCGGCCAGACGTACCCGGTGATAAGCATCACAAGTGGCACCATAACCAGTGATTTCTGCATGGATCTTTGCGCCACGATCTCTGGCGTGATCCAGTTCTTCCAAAACGTAAATCCATGCTCCTTCACCAAGAACGATTCCAGAACGATCTCGAGCAAATGGTCTCGAAGCTCGTTGGGGCTCATTATTCCATTCGTTAGTGAGGACAGTCATGAGGTTGAAAGCAGCAAGGATTCCCGGCGCTATCGGCGCGTCGACACCACCAGACAACATCAGGTCCTGACGACCGAGTGCGATGTGTTGTGCGGCGTACGCGAGAGCGTCGGTCGAGCTTGTACATCCAGTCGAAACAATATGTGACAGGCCTCGTAGGCCAAAGGCCATCGAAAGTTCACTTGATAAACCTCCGTGAGTCGACGCAGGAATTGTATAAACACTTGCTTTCGAGGTTGGTCCAACATACCAGTATTCGTACTGCTGTTCGGTGAAAGCCAAGCCACCTCCACCTGTTCCCAACTCGACTCCAAATGACTGACGTTCGCTTAGTGAGAGATCGTTGGGAAAGATCTTCGCGTCATCGAGCGCTTCACGCGCAGCAGCAAGCGCAAGTGGAACTGTTCGGGGAACGTGTTTTCTGTCCTTGGGATTTAATTGCGCTTGCCAGTCGAAGTCGGGAACTTCAGCAGCAATTTGCACAGGAGAATCAGAAACGTCGAAAGACTCTATGCGGCGAATTCCACTCGCTCCGGACAAAAGACCTTTCCAGAATCTTTCTCTTCCGATCCCGAGAGGTGTAACACACCCCATGCCTGTAATGACTACTCGACGTGGACGCCTCAGCGCTCTTAGCATGCGAAACGTTTCCTTCTGGGGTCACTGCCATTAAGAGGGATACAAAGAGGATAGCACGACGATGGCGAGTGCTACTAAGGCGCCGCTGGCTCAGGACTAAACCTGAAGCTGGACCGAATTTAGGACCAAATACCTGCAAGGTGGTCCTAAAAAAAGACCGTGCGAAATTGTTATCGCACGGTCTTTAGTTTTTACGGCCCAAGACTAACTAATCTTGGTTCCGCATTCATTACAGAATTTGGTTCCCGCTGATAATTCCGCTTTGCAATTTGGGCATACAGGTTTTTCCTGTTTCGCTCCACATTCATTACAAAACTTCGTTCCAGCCGGCAAAGGTGCGCTGCATTTTACGCAAGGGACTGTTTGCGTTGCGACCGCCAATGTCGCGCCACAATCGTTACAGAATTTCGCTCCCGCAGTGTTCTGGCTGCCGCATTTCGGACAAGCAATTCCAGCCGCCTTTCCACTGGACGATTGCTTCATCGCGTCGGCCATCGCCCCGGCCATCGCATTTCCCACCGCGAATCCTGCACCAAGACCCGCGCCAGTACCGGCGCCGCCGGAAGGATTCTGAGCAGCTTCGCGCATTGCGTCCGCAGCCTGGAATTGTGCGTAACGTCCTACGTCGCCGATAACACCCATTGACGTTCGCTTGTCCATAGCTGCCTCTACTTCCTGAGGCAGCGAAATATTTTCCACGACGAACTTCGTTAGTTCTAAACCAAATCCGACGAACTCTTCGTTGAGTTTCGTTCTCGTGAACTTGCTTAGCTCGTCATAGTTTGAAGCGAGATCTAGTGCGGCGATCTTTGACTCCGCTAGCGCATCGCTGAATCCACTCACGAGTGTCCGTTTCAACTGGCCTTCGATGTCTTCAGTTACGAACCTGCCATTAGTGCCTGCGATCTCTTTAATAAACGCCTTTGGATCGGAAACACGAATTGAGTAGATTCCAAACGCTCGCAACCGCACCATGCCGAAGTCTTTATCGCGCATCATCACCGGATTGGGAGTTCCCCATTTCAGATCTGTGAACTGCTTTGTATTAACGAAGTAGACTTCAGCTTTAAAGGGTGAGTTGAACCCGTACTTCCAAGCCCCCAGCTTTGAAAGAATCGGGGTGTTGCCGCCGTCAACTGTGTAACGGCCTGGCGGAAACTGGTCCGCAATCTGGCCCTCGTGCACAAAGACCGCCGTTTGCGACTCGCGAACGATCAATTGTGCGCCATTCTTGATCTCCTGGTCTTTTACCGGAAATCGGTAAAGAAGGGTATTGCTGGATTCGTCCAGCCATTCGATGACCTCAATAAACTGCGAGCTCGGGCTCAGACGGTCGAGTATTCCCATTTCGTTCCTCAATCTTTCGTTGGAGTAGAAACAGCTCCAGATTATACGATCAGAGTCACTAAAAAGATTAGAAAGAACGCCGACGGTGCCGCCACGAAAGGAAGAGCAAGATGGTCAAACCGCCGGCCACATCAATCATGCTGTCGTAGACGGAAGCAGTTCTGGAGGGGACAAAACTCTGATGATACTCATCAATTAGGGCGTAAATCGCAATAAGAAGGAGCGCGGCTATAAACCAGTGCCGGCTCAAAAAAGGTCCAGGGGAGGTTCTGAAGGCGCGGGCTGCGAGGAAAGCAAGTATCCCGTACTCAGTGAAGTGGGCTGCCTTCCTAACAATCAAATGAACCGTCGCAAGTCCTTCCGGGCTCGTGTGTGGAAACAGCCACATAACCAGAGGACCGATGATTCGGGACGTATTGTTAGCGGAGAATTCGTCAGAAGAGGCAAAACTCATAAAGCCGAGCCAAAACAGAAGAGGTAAATAGCGGCTTATTAGTCTGGCAGTGGATTGTTGCGGCATTAGTAGCTTGCGTCTAAGCAAAGTGGGAAGCGAATTTCCGCTTCCCACCATCAAAATCATTCTCTTATAAGACTCTCTTTACAGAGCCGCTGCTCCTGAGACTACTTCGATGATCTCGTTTGTAATCGCGGCCTGTCGTATGCGATTCATATTGAGCGTCAAACTATCAATCAGTTCACTGGCATTCTTTGAAGCAGAATCCATCGCAGTCATTCGTGCACCTTGCTCTGACGCAACTGATTCAAGCAAAGCTCTAAAGATCTGCGTTTCAATCAACCGCGGCAGTAATTGCCCAAACATTTCTGCTGGTGATTGTTCGTAAACATAGTCGACCAGATTAGCTGGCGTGTTGGCGTCCACTTCTTCAGTTTCTTCTGCACGAGACACGGGAAGCAGTTGTTCCAGAACTACGCGCTGTGAAAGGACTGACTTGAACTCGTTGTAGATCAAAAACACTTTGTCGACAGACTTATCTTCTGTGTAGTGCTTGATTATCCCTCGCGCCACATCGAGAGCTTCAGAAAACTCGACTCTTCCCTTGCCAGTTAGACCAATGTACTCATTAACAATAGTGGCGTTGCGAGAGCGAAAGAAGTCGCGACCCTTTCGACCAATCGCCACCAGCTCGATCGACTTTCCGGAGTTTTCTTTTATGAAAGACTGCGCTGCTTTGGTTAGATTGGTGTTGAAAGCGCCACACAAACCCTTGTCAGCAGTGATGAGTACCAGAAGATATCGTTCGTCGCCACGAAGGTCGAGAAGCGGGTGATGAAAATCCTCGTCTGTTCTCTTCGCCAATTGGCCCAGCACTTCCATCATCTTATTAGCGAATGGACGTGCAGTGACTACTCGATCCTGAGCGCGTTTAAGCTTCGCCGCCGAGACCATTTTCATGGCCTTTGTAATTTGCTGCGTATTCTTCACCGACTTGATGCGCCGGCGGATGTCCAAAAGATTAGGCATGGAAACTCAGTTTATGCTGTAGCCGTCGGGGCAGCAGCGGTCGAACTCGCGACAGCGGCTCCACTAAGACCAACCGCATCACTTTCCGAGTGCTTGTTACGCATCGTTTGGAAATCACCAAGCACTGTTGTCAGGTCTTTCTTGATTTCATCCGTAAGAGTTTTCTTCTCACGAATGCTGGAAAGTAGACCTGGATGAGAGTTTTCGACGAACGCCAGCAGATCAGTCTCAAACTTCTTGATGTCTTCAATCGCAACATCGTCAGTAAAGCCATTCGTTGCGGCCCAAATAACAAGCACCTGCTTCTCAACATCCATGGGCTCATACTGCGGCTGCTTTAGAATTTCAGTCAGTCGCTGCCCACGAGCGAGCTGAGCCTGTGTGGCCTTATCAAGGTCGGAACCGAACTGAGCAAAGGCTTGCAACTCGCGGAATTGGGCCAAGTCGAGACGCAACGTACCGGCGACTTGTTTCATCGCCTTGATCTGAGCTGAACCACCCACGCGTGACACGCTGTTACCGACGTTGATAGCGGGACGGAAACCGCTGTTGAATAAGTCCGCTTCCAAAAAGATCTGTCCATCGGTGATCGAGATAACGTTAGTCGGGATGTAGGCTGAAATGTCACCAGCCTGCGTCTCGATGATCGGCAGACTAGTTAGTGAACCGCCACCCTTTGCGTCGGAAAGCTTGGCTGCTCGCTCCAGCAATCTCGAGTGCAGATAGAAGACGTCTCCCGGATAGGCTTCTCGTCCCGGTGGACGTCTTAGCAGCAAAGAGATTTCTCGGTAAGCGGCGGCCTGTTTTGAAAGATCGTCATAGATCGTCAGTGCGTGCTTTCCGTTATCACGGAAGTATTCTCCCATCGCCGCTCCTGAATAAGGGGCGAGGAACTGCATGGCGGCGGGATCCGAAGCAGTCGCCTTAATCACGATGGTGTAGTCCATCGCGCCAAAATCCTGCAGCGTCTTAACTACCTGGGCCACCGTCGAAGCCTTCTGACCAATTGCGACGTAGATACAAATTACGTCTTTACCTTTTTGATTAATAATCGTGTCGACAGCAACAGCTGTTTTGCCTGTCTGACGGTCTCCAATGATCAACTCACGTTGTCCGCGACCGATTGGCACCATCGCGTCAATTGCTTTTAGTCCTGTTTGGAGAGGTTCTTTAACTGGCTGTCTATCAACTACGCCGGGAGCGATACGCTCAACGGGATAAAATTGATCCGTAAGAATTGGACCAGCATCGTCGATCGGGTTACCAAGTACGTCTACAACTCGACCCACAAGAGCATCACCAACTGGGACCTGGATGATCCTGCCGGTGCGCTTTACTAGATCGCCTTCCCGGACCACCTGGAAATCACCAAACAACACAGCACCAACTTTGTCTTCTTCCAAATTGAGCGCCAAACCGCGAACGTCTTGTGGAAACTCGAGGAGTTCGCCGGCCATCACCTTCTCGAGACCGTGAATCTCAGCAATGCCGTCGCCAACTTTGATAACGGTACCCACTTCGGTAACCGTTATCCCGGTGTCGAAGCTCTCAATTTCTTTCCGAATTATTTCGTTAATCTCGCTAGCTCTAATTGGTTCCATGATTTCCTCTGATGAAACTTAGCGATCGGCTAAATCTGAAGCCAACCGTTCCAACTGATTCTGTACTGATCCATCAAATATTGTTGAGCCGATGCGCGCTACCAAACCACCAATGATCGCGTCGTCGGTTCCAAAACTCAAACGCACTTTGCGACCGGTAGCGTGGTTAAGGGTTTCTTGTAAACTTGTTTTGAGTTCTTCGGGAATGGGTCGTGCAGTTGTGACTACCGCCCCGACGACCCCGCTGCGGTCGTCAAGGACCTGCGCAAATCTTTCGGCGATCTCTTTTAGTTCCGCAAGCCGCTGATTTTTTAGCAGAACACGAAGGAAACCGGCGGTCGTGTCGCGCACCCGTGTACGTGAGATCAAGTCTTCCAGTACTTTCCGTTTTTGATCGTAAGCAACAGTTGGGTTGGCGAACGCCTCTCTAAGATCAGGATATGTTTCGATCAGCGACGACCAGTAATCGATCTCTTCTTGAACTTGTCGTTCCTCGCGACGCTCGATGGCAACATCGGCGAGCGCTGACGCATAACGCCGCGCGACGGTTTGCACACTCAAACCCTGGTCCTCCTCAACTCACCAATACTGTTCGCTACCAATCGCTTGTCATCTTCAGGCTTCATTCGTGTGCGCACTAAGTCGCGAGCGAGCGCAACACTTCGTTCAGCAAGGTACTGTCGCAAAGACTTCCGCGCTAGCTTGCCTGCCGTCTCGATCTCCCTTTGAGCCTGTAACTTCAGTTTCACGATCTCAGACTCAGCCAGGTTTGCGAGTCGCTCTTTTTCGGCGACGGCCTCTTGATTTGCTTGTTCGAGAATTACACGAATGTCGTCATCTCGTCGGGCGAGCAAAGCTTCCGCTTCCCGCTGTTTTACTAAGGCTGCTTCTTTTTCCTCGCGCGCAGTCGCAAGTTCGCGCTGGATTCTTTCACCGCGAGTTAGGAGAGCCTGACTGATTGGTTTGCGTAGTATGTAGACGCCAACCGCAGTAAAAATCGCGAGGTTGAGAAATTTCCACACCTCGAGACCGGGATAATTAAAATACTGATCCAACCAACCCGATGATTCCGATATAAGTAAAAGAGCGAACATGGTCTATACGTGTAGGTCAGAAACTTTCATTAGTTACGTCTGAGAACTTGTGAACTAATAAGGTCACCGATACTTGCGGCTTGGACCTCTAACTCTTGTCGTACGCGCGCTTCTTGCTGATGCAATGACTCTACTTCGTTTGCGACTGACTTTGTAATTTCGTCTTTCGCGGCGCGTACCTTTTCTTCCTTTTGCTTCAATGCCGCGGCGCGTTCTTTTTCGAGAAGGTGATAACCTTCCGTTCGCGCTTCTCGCAAAGTTAGGTTGTACTCTTCGAGCTTTTGTTCGGCGTCGGCGATAATCGATTGCGCTTCCGTCATTTTTGACGAAACGAGATTCTCGCGATCGGCGAGAATCTTGTTGATTGGCTTGAGCAGAGTTCGGTTGAGTACAGCGACCATTACGCCAATGAGCAGAAGGTGCAGCAGTAGCGTGCCGTCAGGAACTAGTTGTATGGAACTCTCCGCCAGGAACATTGAATCTCGTCCTACTTTTTTCTTGTGACTCTTAGTGGGCGAACTGTTAGGTGCCGAAAAGCGCGCGAGTCTAACATGCCGAAAATGGCGGGTCAACCGAGCACAAACGGATATTGCCCTGATTTTCTCAGCTTCTTCTGGACTTTCAGTATCAGACCAGACTCAAATCTCGCTTAACTTTTTTGCAAGATTGAGACTTCAACCTGTGCAGCCGGCACGCTACTGTACATCGTACAATAGCTATTGTGCCTATTACATCTGGGATGGACTCATAAGTTGAGTGTAAATCCGATCCAGATCCTGCGTGCCAAAGAAGCTGATCTCAATCTTGCCTCGACCATCATCCGCCTGGAGTATTTTGACCTGCGTTCCTAGCACCCGCCGAAGTTTGGTTTCGGCGGCGCGTACATTCGGATCCATCTCTTTCTGAGCCGGCCGCGGAGATTTTGCTGGAGCTTCCAAATACTTCTTTACCATCGCTTCGGTCGCACGTACGGACAACGCTCCTGAGATAATTTGGCGTGCGAAGCGTCGCTGAACATCAACCTCGGTGAGCGTGACCAAAGCCCTTGCATGGCCAGCAGAGAGCCGGCCCTCGATAACTAGTGATTGAATATCGTCAGGGAGTCTTAGCAGACGAAGATAGTTTGTGATGTAGGTTCGGTCTCTACCAACACGTGCAGCGAGTGCTTCCTGACTCAGCCCAATACTTGCAATCAGGCGCTCGTAAGCCTGCGCCTCTTCGATCGGGTTTAGATCTTCACGTTGAATATTTTCAATCAGCGCAATTTCGAGCAGGTCTTTGTCCGCAACCTCTCGAATAACTACAGGCACCTTCGTCATGCCAGCAATCTTCGCAGCTCTCCAACGACGCTCACCCGCGATCAGCTCATACTTATCGGCTAGCCTGCGCACAACTAGAGGCTGAACAACGCCATGGGTTCTGATCGACGTAGCGAGATTTTCCAGCGCACTTTCGTCGAAGTGACTACGGGGTTGCATTGACCCAGGGACAATTGCGTCTACGTCAACCTCAGTTTGGTCAACACCCAGGTCTACGGTGCGGTCAGATGAGAGGAGTGCTCCCAGCCCCCGCCCCAGTGCTTTTCGATTCATACACTATCTCCCTGGCCAATTGGGTATAAGCTTCGGCACCTTTTGACTGGGCGTCATATTTAATAATTGGCTTTCCGTAGCTAGGCGCTTCCGCTAATCGAACATTTCTTGGAATGACGGTCTGAAATACTTGAAGCCCATAGAAGTCTCGCAAATCTGCGGCAACTGCAGCTGAAAGGTTTGTGCGTTCGTCGTACATCGTCAACAGCAAGCCTTCAATCATTAGGCCGGGATTGTGAAGCCTGCGAATCCGCGCAAGAGTGTCGAACAACTCTGTAACTCCCTCGAGCGCGTAATACTCACACTGGATCGGCACCAACAGCGACTTCGCGGCGGTCAAAGCATTGAGAGTTAAGAGGCCGAGTGATGGCGGACAATCGATAATGAAGTAGTCATAATTCGACTCAACTGCGGAAAGAGCCTTGCGTAGTCGAAACTCTCGCTGCTCGATTTCTACAAGCTCGATTTCGGCGCCTGCGAGATCTTTATTCGAAGGAACTACTTCCAGGAGGGGAATATCGGTTTTTAGGGCAATCTCAGGGATTGGGGTTTCGAGCACAAGACTATGATAGAGGCCTCGTCGAAAACTACCACGCTGGACTCCCACGCCCGAGGTGGCGTTTCCTTGCGGATCGGCGTCCACCAGCAATACCCTGTGACCCCAAGTCGCGATAACGGCCGCTAGATTGACGGCAGTCGTCGTCTTGCCTACCCCACCCTTTTGGTTAGCTACGGCTATCGCTTTAGCCATCTTAGATTGTCGTGAGTCCACTCCCCTTGGGCTGGATTTGCCCTAAAACTAACACAGAAAAAGCCGGGACGGCTAATTAAGGGGTCCGGGCCGAGGTTTTATTGGGGATTTGGAACTATGTTTCACGTGAAACAGTCCCAAGGTCAGTCCTTGAAAGTGTTTCACGTGAAACATCACGCTTCACTACTGATTCGCGGAGAGATAAACGAGTAGAGTTGAGAGCGCCCCTGGTGTTAAACCGGGAACCTTGCGGGCGTCACCAAAAGTTGTGGGCTGTGCGCGGTCCAGTCTCTCGACCACTTCGTTGGAGAGTCCGCTGATCCCTGCGAAGCAGGTATCTCGAGGGATCCGCAAGGCGTCGTGTTGGTAGAGTCGCGCGACCGTTGCTCGATGGGAATCCAGATAGCCCTCATAGAGGGAATCCGCAAGGACAGTCGCAAGGTCGTTCTCGGACGTTGACGTTCGTATCGCCGACGGTAAGAGCGACCTGATGAGATCGGGTTTGACGCCAGGTCTTTTTGCTAGTTGAGCAAGAGAGATGGCATCTCCCAAATCCAGGCCTGTCAACGCGGCAATGGCGGCATACTCAGCGTCCGAGCGTCGGAACCGGGTCATGTCGACAGCCACCCTCAACTCAGCTAACCGCGCTTGACGAGCATGGAAGCGATCCCAATCGTTGTCTCCCACCAAACCGATCTCACGACCATACGAAGACAGACGGGCATCCGCATTGTCGAAACGCAACGCCAATCTGAACTCCGCACGGGATGTGAATATTCGGTAGGGCTCGTCTACACCCTGGGTAATCAAGTCTTGTATGAGCACGCCCGTATATGACTCTTCACGTCGGAGTGTGAGTGCGTCTCGTCCTTGGGTAAACCGCGCGGCATTTATTCCGGCAAGCAATCCTTGCGAGGCAGCTTCTTCATATCCAGTTGTTCCATTGATTTGACCAGCGTGAAAAAGACCCTTAACTCGTCTGGTTTGGAGGTCAGAGCGCAGTTCACGAGGATCTACAAAATCGTATTCGATTGCATAGCCTGGTCGAATAATTTTGGCCTCATCCAATCCTGGAATCATTCGCACCAAATCCTGCTGCATTTCAGCAGGCAACGACGTGGAAAAGCCATTCAAATACACTTCGTTTGTGTCGTGACCTTCAGGCTCGAGAAACAGCTGATGCCGCGACTTCTCCGCGAACTTTACTACCTTGTCTTCGATAGACGGACAGTAACGCGGACCAACGCCCTTTATTTGTCCCGAGTAGAGCGGCGATTCGGAGATGTTTTCCCGGATTGCGTCGTGAACATTAGCGTTGGTGTAACCCACATAGCATTTGATCTGCTCCTGCTCGAGCTTATCTGTCGCAAACGAGAAGGGTACCGGAGTTTGATCTCCAGGCTGAGGTTCAAAGCGATCCCAATCAATCGTTCGGCCATCCAGCCGCGGAGGAGTGCCAGTTTTTAGCCTTCCGACAGGGAACCCAAGCTTTTTCAGAGACTCCGCCAACTCAATCGACGCCGGTTCGCCGGTCCGTCCACCGCTATAGGTCCTTTTACCTGTATGAATCAAACCGTTGAGAAAAGTTCCGGTTGCCATTACAACGGCAGTAGCGCCGAACCGTCGGCCATCTTCAAGCTCCACTCCGCGAATGATTCCGTTTGCAACGATCAGCTCTGCGACTTTTCCTTGTCGCAACTGAAGGTTCGGAATGCTCTCTAAGGTACGACGCATCTCCGAGCGATACCTCATACGATCCGCTTGAGCTCGAGGAGATTGAACAGCTGGACCACGCGACCGATTGAGGAGCCTGAACTGAATCCCAGTTCGATCAATGACGCGACCCATGATCCCGCCGAGTGCGTCAATCTCACGAACAAGATGCCCCTTCGCGATCCCTCCGATTGCCGGGTTACAAGACATCTGCCCAATCAGGTCAAGATTCAGAGTGACTATGGCAGTATCCGACCCCAACCGCGCAGATGCAGCTGCGGCTTCGCAACCAGCATGGCCAGCTCCGATTACAATCACTTCAAATAGTTCGTCGAACGACGTCATTACTTACCTATGCAGAAAGTAGAAAATATTTCTGACAAGATGTCTTCCGTTGTCGTCTCACCCGTAATCTGACCAAGATAACGAAGAGTATTATGAAGTGGGACCAGCACGAGCTCCTCACTCTGTTTTTGATTCATCGAATCGATCGCGTCTCTCAGCTCAGACGACGCTCGAGTCAATAAGTCGTGATGCCTCGCGTTTGTCACCAACAGACCACTCGACTCCAGGTTCGCTCCGTTCAAGCTGTTGAGTATAGCAACGCGAAGAGCCTCTAGTCCTTCACCGGTTAACGCCGACACGCTCACGCAATTCGGATCGCTTCCATTTGTGTTGAAGCGCGGGAGATCACACTTGTTTGAAACCACAACTCGACAGGTTCCCGCCGTCTGCGAAAGCAACTCATGGTCATCTGGTCCAAGTTCAACCGTGCTATCCAAAACTACAACTAATACATCGGCATCCGCCATCGCGCGTTGGGTTCGCTCGATTCCCAGACTCTCGATCGTGTCCTCAGTCTGTCTGAGACCAGCGGTGTCTGTAAGCACCACTGGTATCCCATCAAACTCGATCGACTCTGAAAGTGTGTCGCGCGTTGTTCCGGCTTTATCTGTTACAATCGCTCTGTCTCTTTCCACTAAACTATTGAATAAACTAGACTTACCCACATTTGGGCTGCCAAGTATTGTCACCTTTATACCGTCTTGGATAAGCCGACCTGCTCGGTAGGTGTCTGCCAGTCTTGTTACGCCTTCGATAACCTTTGAGAGCTTCTGCTGAATTGCAGCGATCTGCACGTCCGGCAAATCATCCTCGACAAATTCCAACGCCGACTCAAGAACAACAATTATTTCTACTAGGTGTTGCTTTAATGGCGCTAGTGCTATCGAGAGCTCGCCGTTGACTTGTCGCGCAGCCTGTCTGGCAGCCAATTCTGTTTGAGCAGCAATTAGATCACGAATCGCTTCGGCCTGAGCCAGGTTAATTCGGCCATTCGAAAGCGCTCGGAGAGTGAACTCACCTGGACCAGCAAGCCGCGCTCCAAAGTTCAGTGATAGATCGATTATTTGACGAACGATCGCTGGCGAGCCATGACAACTGATCTCGACGACATCTTCTCCAGTCATTGAATGTGGCGCCTGAAAAGGAGTGATGACGACCTGGTCCAGAATCTCTTCAGTCTGCGGGTAACGTATTTTTTGCAGGGTGGCCCGACGCGGGGAGAACGCCACGGCTGAGCCAATCATTTGCTTTGCTATATGGATTGAAGTTGGACCACTTAATCGAATTAGCGCGAGGGCTCCGCGTCCATTTGGCGTCGATAATGCAACGATGGTGCTCATCGCAGGTTGGGATCCGCGGTCTTTCCGGAAGGAGGGAGTTACTACTTTGAACTAGTCTTTAGTCCAACTCTTAACTTGCGGTCAACACCTTCGCCAATCGATTCGGTAAAAAGATCTTCGCTATCGGCCAGGGTAAGATGAATGATTCTTCTTTCGTTCGCGCTCATCGGTTCAAAGGTAAAGGCAGAGCCAGTTTGTCGCACGCGATTAGCGGCATGGTTTGCCATTGCCTTGAGCTCAGCCTCTCGGGTTGCGCGAAACCCATGAACGTCGCAGACCAACCGTCCACCGCCCTCAATGTTCCGGGAGTAGACCTGATTCACCAGGTGTTGTAACGCCTCGAGCAATTCGCCGGTTTGCGTTTGCAGCAATTCAGCGTCAGAACCTGACATATCCAATATTGGACCAGTTACACCAGATTTCAGTTTTACTTTGAGGTCCAGATCGGTAAGCCTGAATACCTCGTCTAGAAACTCGCTCGCCTGCTGAGACACGTCTTCCATTGTCCTAAGTCCTTTTTACGCACGGGAAACTAACGGAGCAGCCGGCTTCTTGCGACCATCGCCTGTGGGCTGTGCCGGAGGTTCGTCGTCCTCTGATTTGGTGTAACGATTTATCACAAACTGTTGACTGAACCCGACGATATTGCCTACCAACCAGTAAAGCAGCAAGCCCGACGGTGCACCCCACAAAACGTACAACATGAAGATGGGCATACCGATCGCCATCATTTTTCTCTGCATGGGATCGGCCGATGGTGCGGGTGTAATCAACTGCAGCACGATCATGGTCCCTGCCATCATGATCTCAAGAATGTGATAAGGATCGCCCGATGACAGATCTGGTAGCCAGAGAAAAGTTGCTTGTCGGAAATCGAGTGAGATAGTAATCGCTCTATACAGCGCAAAAAGGAAGGGCATCTGAATCAGAAGGGGCAAACAGCCACCAAGAGGATTGCCCTCCTTCATCAGCTTCAACTGTTCGACCTGCAACTCTTTCAGTCGCGGATCGTTTTGCTTCATCCCTTTGATCTTCTCTTGCAACTCTTTCATCTTAGGCGCGAGCTTTTGTGCTTTCTTCATCGCCTTCGATGAGCGCCACTTCAATGGAAAGAAGAGCGAGTAGACCCCTATGGTAAACAGTATGATCGCTACGCCATAACTACCGCTGGCATTCTTGAGAAACGTAATACATTTTAGAATCGGCACTGCTAACGGACGCGACAACCACGCAAGCCAGCCGTAATCGATCAACCCTTCCAGATCGACCGGTCGTTGGACCACCTTACTTACTTCGCTGCTCGCCGCTGTCAGCAAGTAATGATCTTTTGGGCCGGCATAGACAATTGTATGAGAACCATCAGCCGAAACAGGTACCAGCGCAGTGGTCAAGTACCTCTTTTCCGGCTTTGCGTTAGCTGGCTTGGACTCGTAAGCAACAGTCTTATATTCGAGCCCTTCTGTACGTCGGTTCGGAACCGCTACCATCGCAAAGTAAGTGTCACCAACACCCGCCCAATCAACAGGCCCGTTTAGTAAAAGAAGATCAGGGCTGTTCTTGTTTGCGTTGATACCGGCTGCAGGATGTCGTTCAAGGCGATCATTTACGTAGCAAATCGCTTCCGGAGCAACGGAATAGAATGTGTGGTGTCCCAGACCCTGGTCCCCAATGCTTGGTCCAATAGTAAGCCTCACCTGGGGAACAACTTGACCACCACGCTTAACTAAGACGGAGAGCTCAGTGTCATATCTGTCTGCATCGAAAACAATCGTCTTAGTCACCTGCAGTCCACTTCCATCATCGAGCACAAATGTGAGCTGCTTCTTTTCGCCGTCCTTGAGGTTTACATCCGTGGCGCTATCGTTCGCAAGTCCCTCAACCTTGTAAGTTGAAGAGCTCAACAGATTGTCGAGGGCGACATCGCCGGTTTGAATCTGAAGCGGAACCTGACGTGGCTGTCGACTTAACCCTTCAGATGACAGCAACTCGAGTTCCTGTCCTTTTCCAGCCACGGAGTAAATAGGCTTCTCAGAATTCTTGTTCTTGGTGATGATCCAGCTGATGGGTTCCGCGCCACGACTGTCAAACTTCACGCGATAAAGAGGGGTGGTAATGGAAATCGTCTTTTGCGGAGCCTGATTCTGCTGAGCAACTGTAGTTACGCTCGCAGGCGATGGCCTCTCAGCCGGATTGCTTGCTTGCTGTGTTCCGGGTGTTGCCGAAGCTGTCGGGCTTGCAGCAGGATTTGGCTGATTCTGTGGAGGCTTGACGGGATAGAAAAAACTCCACAGGAACAAAATTGCAGATGATATTACTAAAGCGAGAATCAGTCGTTTCTGTTGCATGACTAATAAAGACTAATTTGAATCCAATTCTATATTAATATTACTTAACAGGATCGTAGCCGCCCGGATGGAATGGATGACAACGTAAGAGTCGACGAACTGCGAGTCCGCTTCCCTGGAGAGCTCCGTAGCGGGTGATGGCGTCGACAGCGTATTCTGAACAAGTGGGAGTAAATCTACAGGACGGGGGTAAGAGCGGTGAAATCGCTAGCTTATATACTTTCAGAAGTGAGATGAGAACTGTCTTCACAACGCCATCGCTTACTTACTTAACTGACTCCCGAGCCTCCAGCTTACCCACCTTCTCAATTATCTGTTCGAACTCCTTCGATGGACCGTCAACTTTCTGACTCAAGATTGATAACTTTGCGTTTGCGACCCAGTCGTACGTATTAAGAAGCTCGCGTAAACTTTCCTCGTTCGACCTGAAAGATTCACGTAAGAGTCTTTTAGCCCGATTGCGCTGAACCGCCTTGCCCAGCACCTTCTTAGATGCAGTTACACCGAGGCGATGTTCTCGGCCCTGGTTGTCAATTACAAATACGGTGATGTAGTTCCCATCGAAGCGCTTACCATTCTTATAAACGCGCTGAAACTCCGAACGATCTCGCAAATTCTTTCGCATGACCTGGAGTCTGCCTCACTTAGTAGTGAGACGGAGTCAGTCGTTTTCTTCCCTTGGCGCGTCGCCTCTTTAGCACTAGTCTGCCGTTTTTGGTCGCCATTCTGGCGCGAAATCCATGCGTTTTCGCCCGGCGTCTGTTGTTAGGTTGAAAGGTCCGTTTCGACATAGTCTCGAATTCTCCTCTAAAACGAAAACGCTTAGACTAATAGCCAGCTTTGCCCTATGTCAAGAAAGCACAGGTATTATCCGTCCTTGAAGCTTCGTTTTTTGACCCCTTCAGCCACACAATAATCTGATCCGGAAACAATCGTATTTCGCCACAGCTCTCTTTTTTTTAACGTTGGCAAGGAGTATTTGGTTTCACCCAGAGCCTTCTTTAAACCAGAAACCCGTATGATATTCAGACAAATATTCCGTCCAAGAGTTTTGCCGTCACGAGCTTAAATCGCGGCTTGTTTTATTACCTCCGTCGGCTTGATCCTTCTGAATCTTATATGTTAGTCTCCGCAGGCTTCGAGAACAACGCCACCCGCAAACAGTTGATAAGAAAAGACTTTAAAGCTTTACTTTAACCGTTTGGCTAATTTCCACAACTGGTGGAAAACCTTGTGGAAAACTTCCGGGTTCCCGGATCGGCGGTTGTATCTCAGAAAAGTTGGTTAAGGGGTAGGTTAGAGTTCTCCCAGATAGGTCTGTCTCTAAGTGTACGGTTCTATTGCGCGGGCTTTAGTCAATTTGAAACCCTCCATTTACCACGGTTTCTCAGATGAACAATTCTTTGCAGAGTAACGTCTGGGGTGAGATTTTACATTCCCTCAGTGGGCGACTGAACGAGCAAACCCTTGAAAGGTGGTTCAGCCCTATTCAATTCGAAAGTCTCGATAGCTCACAGCACGTCATCCACTTGAGAGCGCCCAGCGCCGTATTGAAAGATTGGGTTGTTAGTAACTATTCCAAGTTACTGGATGAGTCGCTCAGCGAAGTGTCGTTGTCGGGATACTCTGTAGGCTGGGTGGTGGGCAAGACGCCTGAACCGGCGACGGCGGATAGACTACCTCATTCTTTGTCCTACCAGAGCCGGATTCCGGCTGAGACTCAGATCGGTGCTGGTCGTGCGTCGTCAAGTGACAATGATTTTGTTAGAACGGACTCGCCAAGACTACCCCAACCAGAACCCAACTTAAGTTCTAAATACACCTACGAAAGCTTTGTTGTTGGTTCTTGTAATCAGTTTGCTCATGCAGCATCAATGGCTGTCGCCGAAGCACCTGGTAGAACCTATAACCCACTTTATCTGTACGGTGGAGTTGGATTAGGAAAGACCCATCTCATGCATGCATGTGGACATGCAATCAAAGCACGTAATCACCACTTGAAGCTGTGCTACATATCGTCAGAGAAATTCATGAATGACCTCATCAATGCGATTCGATATGACAAGACGCAGAGCTTCAGAGAGAAGTATCGCTCGGTCGACGTGTTGCTGATTGACGATGTTCAGTTCATGGCAGGAAAAGAAAGAACTCAAGAAGAGTTCTTTCACACCTTCAATGCTCTCTATGACCAACAGAAACAGATCGTAATCAGTTCTGATTGTCCGCCACGTGAGATTCCAACCCTCGAAGAGCGCCTGCACTCTCGCTTCGAATGGGGACTAATTGCAGATATAGAACCACCAGACCTTGAAACGAAGATCGCAATTCTCAAGCGCAAGGGAGACTTGCTTGGAGTTGCAATACCAGACGACGTGGCGATGTTCATCGCCGGGCGGGTGAAGAGCAACGTCAGAGAACTCGAGGGATCATTAATTCGTCTCATTGCGATCTCATCGCTACGAGGCGAACCTATTTCAAAAACCTTGGCTCAGGATGCGATCCGCAATATCGCAAAGGAAGAAGAGTCCGGAGTTATCACGATCCAACAGATACAAAAGTTAGTCGCATCAACCTACAAGCTCAGTGTTGATGAGTTATTGTCGAAGAACAACGCTCGACATATTTCGCATCCACGCCAGATAGCGATGTATCTCTGTAAGAACTTGACCAAACATAGTTATCCAGAGATCGGTCGCGCCTTCGGCGGAAAGCACCACACTACGGTGATTCACTCAGTCGAGAAGGTAGACTCTCTCGTTAAAAGCGACGAGACTCTGCAACGTCTGATCAGCGAGCTCACCGAGTCGTTGGAAAAGTAGCGACGCCGATTTTTTGCACAAGCGGCCAAGAACGTTTTGAGGAAATGTGGTAATGTTTCCCTTCCATTTCTTTTCCGAAAGTCAGGTCAAGTTGTAATAAGGGTTTCCACAGCAGTGCTTTCTCTCTAAAGCAGACACTGCGTTAGATTTAGCTTGATATCCACAGATTCACAGCTACCTACTATTACTACTAGATCTATAAATAAGGTTTTCTTAGTTAGAAGAATAAGAATAGTTTGTGGAATAGTGTGAAGGAGTAAGAGCGATGCAATTCGTTGTTAGCAAACAGAACCTGCAAAAGGAACTCGGATTTGTTCAGGGTGTAGTTGAAAAGAAAAATACGATTCCAGTTCTTTCAAATATCCTCATCGAGTCGGTTGGTGAAAGCTCTGTTCGTATAACCGGGACGGACCTCGACGTAACGATTCGTTGCGACATGGACGCCGAAGAAATTTCTACTCCAGGTGCCATTTGCGTCCAGGCGCGCAAACTATTCGAAATAGCTCGTCTCCTGCCAGATGCGCCAGTACGGTTTAAAAAAGAAGATAACGAATGGGTAACAGTCACTTGTGACCGCGCCAGGTTTAAGCTCGTCGGAGTTGCTCGCGATGCTTTCCCGGAAGTGCCATCATTCAAATCTGCACCGACAAAGATTGGCGCCAATATCCTGAAGACATTTATCGATAGAACAATCTTTGCCATTACTCAGGAGGAGTCTCGCTACACTCTTTCGGGAGCGAAATTTGTTCTTGATGAGTCAGGCGCGAAGATGGTTACCACCGACGGACATCGACTCGCCTACGTCGAAAAGAAAAATGTTACCAAGAACGGAAATACACAAAGTATAGACACATTAATTCCGCGAAAGACCCTGGCTGAGTTGACAAAATTGACTGCCGGTTTCGACGAAGAAATCAGTTTGGGAATGGATGAGAACCACATCTACTTTCAAATCGGAGATCGCCTGCTCATTTCCAGAATGCTCTACGGGCAGTTTCCAAACTATGAGATGGTGATGCCGAAGAATAACGACAAGTCAGTCGAGTTCAGTAGTAGTTCACTTAATCTTGCTATTAGACGAGTAGCACTGATGGCTGACGAGAGATCGCACGCTATTCGATTTCATCTCGAACCGAATCAACTCGTGATTAGTTCTCAGAATGCTGAAGAGGGAGAGGCAAACGAGACGCTGCAAACCGAATACGCCGGCGAAGAGACGGATATCGGATTCAACGCTCAGTATCTCCAGGAATTTCTAAATGTAATCGGCGATGCAAAGATTGAATTCGAATTCAAAGATGGCAACTCACAAGCACAATTGAAGCCTTCTGAAACAGGCGATTACGACTACAAGTACGTCGTGATGCCAATGCGAATATGAGTTGCTAGACAGCTGAAAAGATACAGACGAAGCGCCCTCAACACATCGTTGTAGGGCGCTTAATCTTTTGGGTGACAAAAGCCTGGCACAAAGAGTTGATTAGTCGATCGGTACTGAAACTAATGACGCAGATTTGCTGTGTTACTATCGGCTAATGCTGCTCTCCGAAATTGAGGCGACCAACTTTCGCAACCTTAGTGGAAGAGTCGTTTGGGGACCAAAGCTCAACATCATCTATGGTAATAACGGTCAGGGCAAAACAAATTGGCTTGAAGCCATTTACATCCTCGCCAGGACAAAATCCTTCCGCACTCAGCGATTGCAGGAAACAATAAAGTTTGGTGAATACATAGCCTCAGTTAGAGGAATAGTTTCCGCTGGTGACAATCTGACTCGCGAGTTACAAGTCACGCTTCAGGACAAGACGAAAACGATTATCGTTAACTCCAAGAGAGAAACACTTGCACGGTATCTTTCACAACTCCAGGTATTCTCTTTCACCGCCGCAGACCTTGAAGTTGTTAGAGGAACTCCGGAGGCGAGACGTAGATTTTTAGATCGTGGAGTATCCTCGATCCGTCCCGCCTACCTGCAAACAATCGCCGACTACGGCCGAGTAATCAAACAGAAGAACAAGCTGCTGAGCATCGCCAACGATCAGGAATACAGTCTGGAAAAAACAGCTGATCTAGTTACTCCGTGGAATGATCAGTTGGTTCGTTTGGCTGTGGTGATTCATCAAGAGCGAAGTAACTACGTCCAACAGCTCAATGAAGTACTTGAGCGTCAATTATTTGAACGGCGTGACCTAAACACCCGGTACGTTTCGTCACTGGAAGGGAAAGGGGATCTCAACGATTACGAGGCTCTTTTGCGGACCAGAATAGAGCTTCGAATTGGCGCAGAATTGGCGTCAGGACACTCTCTGATAGGTCCTCACCGAGACGACTTGGAGATATTGCTGGATAACCGGGAAATAAGAGTTTTTGGGAGTTCCGGGCAGCAGCGTAGCGCATTGTTATTATTGGACTTAGCGGCGATTTCGTTGTATAATTTGGCTTGGAACGACCCGCCAGTTTTTATCATTGACGATGTTGATGCAGAACTGGATGAAAGAAGAATCAGGCACCTCCTTGAGTACCTTGAGAATCGCACACAAACCTTCATCACAACTTCCAAGCGGACACACGTTGAAGGATTCCTCTCCAGAGCCACTGTATATGAAATCCGGGAGGGAAAAGTGCGCGACAATCACAGCACAGCAGAGGTGGTCTCGATGGGTTCCTGAGATTCAAAAACTCAATAGAGTTGTTAGGAGAATGGATTGTCAACAGAAGGAATTAAAGTAAGTCAAAAGAAAAGTATGGCATATGATTCGTCATCAATAACTATCCTCGAAGGACGCGAAGCGGTTCGCAAGCGACCAGCAATGTACATCGGTTCTACCGGTGAGATGGGGTTGCATCACCTCGTGTATGAGGTAGTTGATAATTCGATAGACGAAGCGTTAGCCGGTTATTGCGACACAGTTGAAGTAGCTATTCATTTAGATAATTCGATTACCGTAATTGATAACGGACGTGGCATACCCGTCGACGAAATAAAGAAAGAGAAACGCTCCGCCGCAGAAGTGGTGATGACAAAACTGCACGCGGGCGGAAAATTTGATTCGAATGCTTATAAGGTTTCGGGCGGTCTGCACGGTGTAGGTGTGTCGTGTGTAAACTTTCTTTCGGAACGTTTACACCTGGAGATCTGGCGCGACGTAAAAACCTATGAACAAGAGTACGCTCGTGGAATTCCGGTGGCTCCGTTAGCGCAGACTGGGAAGACCCGTAGACGTGGGACAAAGATCACGTTCAAACCAGACACGCAAATCTTTACTGAAACGTCATTTAGTTTTGACAAGCTTTCGGAGCGACTACGTGAAAAGGCCTTCCTGAACAAAGGCATTCGCATCACCATAAAGGATGAGCGCGAAGAGCCGGAGCGCTCTCACGAGTTCTACTACAAGGGCGGCATCGCGGAGTTTGTGAAGCACTTAAACAAGAATAAGTCCACGCTTCATGACAAGCCGATCTATTTCGAAAAGGAGAGCGACGCTCTCTCGATTGAAGTAGCTATTCAATACAACGATGCGTACGACGAGAAGGTCTACTCCTTCGCGAATAACATCAACACCGTCGATGGTGGATCCCACCTGTCGGGCTTTCGCTCGGCGTTTACCAGAACCATTAATGCATACGCGCAGTCATCTGGACTGGCCAAGAACTTCAAAGGTTCATTGAGTGGTGATGACGTGCGTGAAGGTTTGGTAGCTGTCATTTCAGTGAAGCTGCCTCAGCCCCAGTTTGAGGGTCAGACCAAAGGAAAACTTAACTCCGATGTTAAGGGTGCGGTCGAATCATTCCTGAACGACAGGCTGACCGAGTTTTTTGAGCAGAACCCCACAGTTGCCCGAAAGATAGTCGGCAAGGCTCTCGATGCGGCTCGTGCGCGCGAAGCGGCTCGCAAGGCTCGCGAGATTGTGCGCAAGGGTGCGATGGGTTCAACCATGTTGCCAGGCAAGCTTGCAGACTGTCAGGAGCGCGACCCGGCGCTATCAGAAATCTACATCGTTGAGGGAGACTCAGCCGGCGGTTCGGCCAAACAAGGTCGCGACCGTAAGAATCAGGCGATCTTGCCGCTTAAGGGCAAGATTCTGAATGTAGAGAAAGCCCGGTTCGACAAGATGCTCGGTCATAGTGAGATCAAGTCTCTGATAACCGCGCTTGGTACTGGAATCGGAAAAGACGATTTCGACATCAACAAACTGCGTTATCACAAGATCATTCTTATGACTGACGCTGATGTTGATGGTTCACACATTCGAACTTTATTACTGACTTTCTTTTATCGTCAGATGCCGGCGCTTGTGGAACGCGGCCACGTTTATATTGCGCAGCCACCACTCTTCAAAGTGAAGCGAGGTAAGAAGGAAGAGTACATCAAGGACGAAGGATCGATGACGCGGTATCTAATGCGTCAAGCGACATCTGACATGCAAGTGAAATCAGCTGGCGCCAAAGATGCCATCGAGGGACGTGAGCTGGCTAACTCACTTGAGAAGATGGTGGACTTCAAGCGCTACTGCGAAAAAGCCACGCGCCGTTTAGCTGGTGATGCTCATTTACTGAGTCTTCTTCTTGATGCGCTAGCTGGACCAAAAGGAGTTCTACGCAAGCAGGGATTAACTTTGCGCACGCTCTTCCAGGATGGAGATCTGATGGCGAAGATCGAAGGCGTCTTGTCGAAAGGTGGTTATAAAACGGAGCTAACCACTGACGAAGAACATGGTCTCTGGGAGATCGAAACAGTAACGGTCTCGGGTATTAATGTTGCCATCGACTGGAACTTCGCCAGCTATGTCGAGTTTCAAAAAGCGGTTGAACTATTCACCAAACTCGAAGATCAACTGGCAGCGCCTTTTGTTTCAGGTGATAATGGATCGAGTGAAGAGGTTCCGACTCGCGATGCGCTGCTGGAAAAGGTACTGGCAGCCGCCAAGAAGGATCTGACTATCCAACGCTATAAAGGTCTGGGAGAAATGAATCCAGAACAGCTTTGGGAAACTACTATGAATCCCGAGAAGCGAACGTTGCTGGAAGTGAGGATCGACGACGCGGTGGAGACGGATGAAATCTTTACGGTACTGATGGGCGACGCGGTTGAACCTCGCAGGAAGTTTATTGAAGACAACGCCCTGGATGTGAAGAACCTGGACGTTTAACTAACTCTGGTTTCTATTAATAATCGCTCAAGAAAAGAGGCTCCGAACGGAGCCTCTTTTTCTTCACTTAGCACTGCTTTCCCGAAACCTTTCAACTTTGAAACGGAAGAGTCTAACCGGCTCCGCAGGCCCTATGCCCGCCTTCCGTGCAGCTATCTCGACTTGTTTTTCGACGTCGTCGACACCGGGGATATCGGGCAATAGCAAACCCCTTCTCTCGCTGGCTTCGTCCTCAACAATAACTCCATAGACCTTGGGATCAAGCTCCTCTGGTTGAGCTTCTTCCGCCGGGAGCAGGACGTCGACAGAGTAAACAAGGTGTTCAAGCTCAGGCTCACGAATGGGCGGAAAGCGCGGATCCAATGTCGCTGCGCTGACCGCGTTGGCAGCAATCTCAGCCGCCAGATTCGGCTTAGTTGGTTCAATCGTACCGACACACCCTCGTAGATCACCTTCCTTTGTCTTAATAGATACAAAGCAGGGAGCCCTTTCCGCTAATGGACCATTGAGTCTGGTTGCCTGTGTGATGTGAGAGCCTGTGCGTACAAAAGTTTCAACCGCTCGTCGAGCCAATTTTGGTAACGCCTCACTTGGTGTAGCCACTTCGCTTAAACTTGCGTTACTCATTTGCGCCACGAGATACCCAACTCCAAATGGGGCTTCGTAACTCAACACTTCGCAACTCGCAGGTAAGACATCATTCGCACCTATCGCCACCAACATTGAACGGTAGCCACATTCACCAGCGACTTTTCGCACTGATTGATCTATATCAGCGATTTGCTCGGGAGAATTGCTGCGCAGCGCGTCAACAACCTTGTCGTCAAATAAATGCGCGTCCGGGCTATAGCCCGCTGGAGCTTGTGGTCTGAGCCGATGACTGAGATCCCCGCTGGCGATAAAAGCTGCTCTGCGCCCGACATGGTCAATTGCCTGTCGTACGCATCCCCCAAATCTGAGGTGCTCTTCATTTGATAAGAAGCTGTACCCAAGCGCGACTACTCTTCCGTGCCAGCCATTAGCCAGCAGGAAATACAACGGCACTGCAGTTCCATGGTCAACTTTTGTTTCCCTGATCGGGCTTACCCTGAAATTTTTCTCTTCAGCTGCTTGCGAGATTGCCTCAAGCAGCTCCGTGTCTACCGAAACAACAAATTTTGTTTCGGAGGCCCGGAAGTTAGAGAAGTCGCCGTAGAGTTCGGGCCCTTGATACGCGACGAAGGCATCGATCTCTAAACGAGCGTGAGGTGAAATGAGAACAACTGTCTCAGCGTTGCAGGAAATGAGCCGTCTAGTCAGTTCTTCCATACCCGCAATCGAGGCGTCAACTTCCTCGACGGCTTCCTGTCCGACTTCAGGCACCATGATCGGTGGATGCGGTGCGATTCCGGAAAACACCAATGCGCTTTGACTAGCCATACAGCAATCCAAACGAACGACTCTGTTTGCTAAAAGGGATCGGGACCAATTGTTTGCGGGAACACGTCTATTCTAGTCCCAAAGCGAGCAACGCCACAATTGATTTGCTTCGCAAAGCCCACTTATGATGATGAAGAAATGATGAATTATGATCTGTTGATTGTTGGGGCAGGACCTGCCGGGTCCTTTGCCGCAGAGCTTCTGGCACGGTCCGGCGCAAAGGTCGCATTGTTTGACGGTCGTCCGGAGGGTAAAGCAAAGCCGTGTGGTGGTGGTGTCACAGCGAAGGCCTTAAAAGCCTGGCCGCAACTCCTGAACGCTGTAGGACGCACGATTCACGAGCTCGACCTTTACTCTCCCTCGGGTAAGAAACTCCATTTGCAACTCGAAGAACCGTTTGCGGTCTATTCCAGGATTGCTTTCGATTCCTATCTTCGCGATAGAGCAATAGAAGCCGGGGCTAAAGTCTTTGCGGAAAAAGTGTCATCACGTAAATCATCAAATATCGAAAGTGGCTGGCGTTTAGAAAGTGATCGCGGGGTGGAATGGAGGGGGCGAATACTTGTTGGCGCCGACGGTGCGAATAGTGGCATTGCAAAGATGTTGGTTGGACCACTGCCGCCTGCGGACATGGAAGTTGCGTTCGGGTATCGTGCACCACTGCCCGCCGATCAGGTTGCACCAACGGTGGTAGCATTCTTACCCAAGTGGGTTGGTTACGCCTGGGCGTTCCCTCGCACCGATCATATTTCGTTTGGCATTGCCACCACTCAGGATTCATTCGAACATCAACCACTAGATGACTTGCTCTGGCGATTTATGGTTGGTTACTACCAACAAACTGATGACGGAAAAACCAATTTCTGGAAGGACGATCTTGCTTCTGAGCGTTCTAAGAAGATTCGTAGCGACTTAAGTAAAACGGCTGAGCGCTACGCTGCCCGCATACCCGGCTTATTAGATTCGACTTGGACCAAGCGCAAGAATTGTGGTGACAACTGGGCTCTGCTTGGTGACGCAGCTGGCTTTGCTGATCCGGTCACGGGTGAGGGAATCTATTATGCATTGCGCTCAGCAGAGATTTTGGCGGAGTGTTATCTGCGGGGGGATATCCAGAGCTATGAAGCAAGTTGGCGAGAGGACTTTGGTGGTGAGTTACGTCGCGCAGCGCAGATGCGGCGGCGTTTCTATGGAAACTTTTGGGGTGCACCTTTTACTGAGCGCATGATTGAATTTGCTCGAGGTCATAAAGGAGTGAAGAGAGTATTAGGTGACCTGGTTGCTGGCGAGCAAGGTTATGTGGGTCTAAAAAAGAAACTACTTCGCAGTGCAATCCGTCCCTTGTAGTCAATTCAGAGTTTTAGGCCACTGGCTTGTCCAGTTGTCTTTAACGCTCGTTGCTAATAATGGTGGCTTGATTGCCCTCCTCCGCGCGCAGGCGCGCTGGAAGAAAAAGGACGTTTCTTTGTAGCAACGAGCGTAAAAAACCACGGGGCAAGCCTGAGGCCTTAGGAGAGACAGATACTACCTACGGGGCGAGGCGCTTGATTAGCCAATCACCACTTTTGATTCTTTCATACAAGATTCGATCATGCAGACGTCCGAGGCGTCCTTTCCAGAACTCGATTCGATCGGGCTGCAAACGATAGCCACCCCAATGTAGTGGGCGATCAACTACTCGATCGCGATAACTCTCCTCAAACTCCATTTTCCTGCGTTCCAATTCATCGCGACTCGGAATCACTTCACTCTGCGGAGAAGCCCAGGCCCCAATTTGACTCTCACGAGGTCGCGTTTGAAAATACTCAGACGACTCAGCCGCTGATGTCTTAACAATCTTGCCTTCAACGCGAACTTGCCTGTCAAAAGCCGACCAAAAGAAAACCAACGCCGCATAGGGATTACTTTCCAATTCAGCAGCCTTCGCGCTCAAGTAATTTGTAAAAAACACAAAGCCTCGTTTATCGACACCTTTCAACAGAACCATACGAGCCGAAGGCTTTCCATCAGGAGTAGCAGTCGCCAGAGTCATTGCCTCCGGCAGTGGCAACTTCGCTTCCTGAGCTTCCTTGAACCAGCCCTGAAACTGTTTGATTGGATCAGGATCAATCCGATTCTCGTCGAGTCCTTCCAACTTCGGATTGTAGTTATCAGTCATCATTTGCATCTTCGCCCGCGTTATACGGCGCTAATTTCTCTCGCAAGGCTTCCGGCAACGGCACTGTTTCAAATGTATCCTGCTGAACTGATGCCAGAACAAAGTGCGCTTTAGCAGTTAGCGCTGTCTCTCCTTTTCGACGCACTTCAAAATTGAGCTTCATAGATTTTGTGCCGAAGCGTCCAATATAAGCACTTACTTCGAGCAGATCATCTAACCGAGCAATTTTGTAAAAGTCGCACTCGAGATGAACACGAGGTAACCAAATGCCCAGTTCATCAAACATCACTCCGTAGGCCAAACCCACCGAACGAAAAAACTCCGTCTCCGCCAACTCGAAGAAATGAATGTAGGCGCCGTAGAAAATAATTCGGGCCGCATCGACATCTCCCCAACGTACGCGTTCCTCTATAGTAAATTTCTGATACTCAGCCATCACGCGCCAATCTCTTTGAGAAAACTCAGTAGCTCTGAATTAAAGCGCTCAGTCTGTTCAAGGTTTGACACATGCCCGGCGTTTTCCAGTATGGCCAATCGCGAGCCGGGAATCTCGGCGTGCATCCGTTCGCTATCTTTCAAGGGTGTAATGGCGTCGTCGCGCCCAACCAGAATCAGCGTTGGAACCGATATCCCTTTGAGTATTGGTGTCTGATCGTCTCGAGTGGCCATTGCGAGCAAAGCCCCAGCTGCACCGGCAGGTTTGGTTCTGAGCATCATGTCGCGTATTCGCTTTACGAGTTCGGGCCGTTTACTTACCGTTTCCGGCGTCAGAAGTTTGGGTAGCATTGAATCTGCGATGCCAGCCATACCTTCGGCCAGGGCCTTTTGAGATTGTTCCCTGCGCGTCTGCTTCCCTTCCTCGGTATCAGCTTGCGGTCGAGTATCTGCCAACACTAAAGCTTTCACTCGTTCTGGATACTGACGGTAGAAAGCGAAAGCAACATATCCACCCATCGACAGTCCGCCGATTACAGCTCGGTCAACACCAAGATGATCCATCAGCGATGCGACGTCCCGGGCCATGCCGCTCATAGAAGCCTCAGTGTTTGCAGTCTCACTTTCACCAAAGCCTCGCAGGTCGGGAGCAATTACACGATGCGTATCGCTAAGGGTATTGATTTGTTCAGTCCATAACGTCCGGTCGAAAGGGTAACCATGAATTAACACTAAAGGCGGACCGGATCCGACGTCCGTGTAGCCTAGTTCGATGTCATCTATAAGTGTTTGAGGCATCTACTGTGAACTTCCCGATTTCCGAAAAGATTATTTAAAAGTCTCTTCTTGCTGCTCGGGCAACAACTGACACGAGTTCAGCTAGTTCTACCGGCTTCGCAAGATAAATTTGGAACCCCGAAGAGAGTGCTCGCTCTCGATCTTCATCCTTGGCGTATGCAGTAATTGCGACTGCGGGTATCGCCTGCATTCGATGATCTTCCAGGGCTCGAATTCGCTCAATTAAACCGTACCCGTCTTCTTCTGGCATCGCAATGTCCGAGACCAACACGTCAGGTTGCTGGTCGTGAATCGCCTGGATAGCCTCACCGGCGGATGACACAGCTGTAACACTCGCTTGTCTGCTTGATAACGCCGTCGCCATTAACTCCAAAGTATCTTGATCGTCATCAACAAGCAGAATATGTAATCCTGATAAGAGCTGTGGACCATGTCCGACCTTATCGTCAGATGCGGCCACAACATCAGCCGCTCCAGACTCGATTAAAGGCAACTTAATAGTGAAACTAGAACCCTGACCCTCACCGGCACTTTCGGCGGTGATCGTTCCGCCATGTATCTCTACCAGGTGCCGGGCGATTGCTAATCCCAAACCCAGGCCGCCATGTAGTCGAGTCGTGGTGCTATCAGCTTGGCGAAATCGCTCGAAAACAAATGGTAAAAATTCGCGATTAATTCCCTGTCCGGTGTCGGACACTTTCACTACCGCCGCTGGACTAGACTGCGACAGCTGAATGTTTACGCGCCCGCCACTGCTCGTAAATTTGACTGCATTTGAAAGCAAATTCCAGATGACTTGTTGCAGTCGATTCGCATCACCCGAAACTATTGAGCGTGAACGATCAATCTCTGTCTCGATCTTTATTCCTTTAGCGTCGGCGGTTGGTCTGACAACGTTTATTGCGTTATCGACTATGGGCGCCAATTCAGTCGGATGGAGGTCGAGATAAAGATTGCCGGTTATGATGCGGGAAACATCGAGTATGTCGTCAATGATCTTGGCCTGCGCTTTTGCATTGCGCCAGATCGTATCAACCGCCTGCTTTTCAACTTGCTCATCCAAGGAACCGCCTTCGAGCAGACGCGACCAGCCTAAAATGGCAGTAAGTGGCGTTCGAAGTTCATGCGAGACTGTGGCAAGAAACTCATCCTTCAGCCGGTTTGATTCTTCAGCCGCTTCTCGCGCAGTTCTCTCCAATTTAAAGAGGCGAATGTTTTCAATCGCGACTGCAGTCAGGTTTGCCGCCATACGCATCGCGGCTGCATGCTCCTGGCGATACGAGTCGGCGACGTAACTTTGTACATCGATTGTACCGATGATACGACCCATCACAGCCATAGGCACGGCCATCGATGATTGCGGACGTAGACCATTGTCTGGTCCAAGAATAAAGGTCGGGTGACCACGCGTCGCGCTAAGGTAGTCGTTGGTAATGATCACTTGCCCGGTCCGGACTGCGCGACTGTTTGCACCCGAGGCGGTAACCGGCATTGGTGGCAACTCGGAAACGTCTAATTCCTTGTCGTCGCCCCAGGCGTAACAAGCAGTGCGAAAATCACGCAGCGGATCGTATAACGAAACAAAGAAGCCATCGCAGGGCACGGACACTTTTGTGAACTCGCGCAGTCCACGAAAGATCGTGCTCAATTCACGCGCTGTTCCCAACGCCAGCGCCAGACCGGAGATTCTCTCGAGGAGGCGAGCATATTCGGACAAGGCTCGTTGATCAGCTTCGCGTAATGCTTCTTCTGCCCGGCGCCGGCTGCTTATATCTCTGGCAATGCCCTGAATCCCCAGTGGCACGCCACCTTTAGCTGAAATCTTGTTGCTGATCTCAAGTGTGACAGCGCGTCCATTGCGAGAAAGGATGTCGATTTCATAGTTTGTTCGAGCATTACCGAGCACCCTGTCATTCAACATTTGTTCGCCGACATTGACAGAGCTTGGCGAGATTAGATCCTTGATATTCATCGCCAACAAGTTTTCTTGTGAGTACCCGGTTATCAATTCAGCAGCCTTGTTTATCGACGTAATTTTTCCTTCGAAATCGAGCGCATAAACTATGTCATTAGCATTTTCGATCAGCTCTCGGTATCGTTCCTCACTCTCACGCAGCGCTTCTTCCGCGATCTCGCGTTGTTCAAGAGTCTTTCTAATCGTTGCTTCGGATTCTCGAACTTCGGCTGCAGCAAGTTCAGCCCCCGCGCGCGCTTTTACTTGCGCCCTGGTCACACCAAAGAACAGCAAACTCAAGAGAACACCGGAGGTAAATGTGTAAGGTAGAAACGATCGATTGGAACCAGCTTCGAATGATGGTTTTGTCGAGTAGATGATCGTCCAGGTACGATCGGCTACCTCTTGAGGGATAGTCTGCGTATGGGATGGTGTAGCAAACGGCGCGTTCGGGTTTGGTCCATGAAGCAGGGTATCGGCCGTAACATCATTAGTGTCGTAGACTTCAAAGCTTACGTCATAGTTTTCTTCGGCTATTGCTGCTGCGAGAAAGTCGTCTACCCGGAACGGACTGTAGACATAACCCAAAAGTGCGTTGCGTCGTTCAGTTTCGTTACTGATTGGCCAGCGGTTCCGATACACCGGAACGTAAATCAAAAACCCGGCTTGCTTTTTCTCATCTTGAAGTTCTTGAAGCAGCGTGACTTTACCTGAAGCAACTGGCTTCCCTGTGTCACGGGCTTTCACCATTGCCTCGTGCCGCACTGGTTCGGTGAACATGTCGTAACCGATGGCAACAGTATTGCGGTTAATTGCTGGCTGCAGATAGATGATTGAATTGTATTCATCACGAGGCGTGTCGGGCCAGATCTTAAAATCCTTCAGACCGGACTTTTGCATAGTTGCAATTAGTGCTAGCTTTTCTTCCGGCCGAACACGTATTGAAAACCCAATACCCTGAATTCCCGGATAGTTTTTTTGTAACTCAATCTGTTGGACAAAACGATCAAACTCGGCTGCCTCGACAGATTCGCTGGCCGCGAAAAGGCCTGTGCCGGCGCGCAGCAAGGTTATGGATGTTTGCACCCGGGCTCGGATGCGATCGTTGATTTCCTGGACCGTACTCCGGAAACGGCTCTTATCCTGTTCTTTTGCGAGTTTGTCGAAGTAGTAAGTGACTAGAAAGGTGAACAGGAGTCCAAGCGCCAGAATTAAGTATGGCAACAGAATTCGGCGCGCGCGTGATCCCTCGTGTGTCAGATCGCGAGAAGACATCTGGTAATCAGTTTATGCGGGAGCGTAGGACAACCAACCCTGTCGGAGAACTACAACGCAAGCTTGACTTTAACAGACTAACTCTACCTCTAAAAAAGTCGAGCTTTGATGGTCTATCGGACCCGGCTCGTCCGCCGGCGAAGAAAATCAATCAAAACAAATTGCGACAGATTATCGGGATTTGCAAAGTAAGCTTTGCCGTTTGTCATGGCCGACATTTGCTTAACAAAATCGACCAAATAGTAGTCACTCGCAAGCATGAAAGTATTAATCATTATTCCGGCTTTCCGGCAGGCCTGAACTTCTTTGAAGGTTTCGGCCATCACAAAGGGATCGCCGCCCATAGAGTTTTTGTAAAGCCGTCGGGAGTTTGTGGGGGAATCAGCGCTACTCGCTCCAGGACCGGGCTCCAGGAAGCAGGCCGTCGGTTTACCGTCGGTCACCATCACGATCTGTTTCATTTCTTTACGTTGAGCCTGCAATAGACGACGCGACAGACGCAGACCTTCTGCAGTATTAGTATGGTATGGCCCAACGTGTGTAGTTGCCAACTTACTCAGCGGCAGTTCCTCGGCAGAATCATGAAAAAGGACTACCTTTAAGGAGTCGCCTGGATACTGAGTACGAATCAGATGTGACATCGCGAGCGCGACCTTCTTTGCCGGAGTGAACCGATCTTCGCCGTAAAGAATCATCGAGTGCGAGCAATCAAGCATTACAACGGTGGCGCACGACGACTGGTAGTCACACTGATGTACGTAAAGATCCTCGTACTCGAGGTTAAGCGGTACTGTCAGCCCCTCGCGTTTAATGGCAGAAAGTAAGGTTGCATTTACATCGAGATTTATAGTGTCGCCAAATTCGTAGTGTTTACTTGCAGCAGCGGCTTCAATGCCCGTCGAAAGATACACAGTGTCGTGTCGACCACTCGCACTCTTGCCAAAACTACCGAGTAGATTCCGCAATTGCTTGTAGCCGAGGAAGTCCAGTCCCTTCTCGGTAACTTCGAAATGCACGTCCCGCGGCAGAGGCTCAGAGATTTCCCCCTGACCTGGTCCACGTTGCTGGTCCATTTGTTGTGGTTGGCGCTCGGAGAGGGTGAGATACCCTTCTTCTACCAGGCGCTCGATGAGTTGGTTTAGCAGTTCTTCAATTAACGAACCTTTAAACTTACCGTCATTTTCTGCCAGCATTTCTCGAACCTGTTGCTCACTTACCAGCCCCTGGTCCATCAATGCTTTCAGCAGTGCGCGACGTAGCGCATCGAGAGATGTGTCGGTAGGTCGACGTTGCCGCGTCCAGTAGTAGTCGTCATCATAGCCGGAATCGAGCAGCGCATCAGACATCTCATCCATCAACTCACCCAGGTTAATAGAGGAAACGTCAAACCCCTTGAACTTGGAATAACGAGTGAATTTCATTCCCGCCTTGCCCGATTTCGAAAAAGAAATCGTTTAACTGTACTTACCGGTTTCTGTTAGGTCGTCGTAGATCATTCCCCGACGATCTTTCTTTGCTTTAGTAGCCGCGCTGTAGCCACCTTCCTCGTTCCGACTAATCTTGTTTGCGGCGTATAACCCTTCGAGAACGAACTCACACGCAGCCACCAGTTTTCCCGTTTCCGAGGCTTTAAAGTCGAAGGGTATCAGTGCAGTTTCCGCCAGCTCAGGAACGGCTTCGATCAAGCCGCGACATTCTTCCGCGGACGCAGTGTCAGCCAGTAGTAGTTTGTTTCCTTCATCAAACCACCTCACTGCTCTTGAGAAATCAATCCCGACAAAGTAGCCCTCGAAAATTTCTCCAGCGGCACGCTTGATCAAATCGCGAGCGATGCGATCAGCCCCAAGCTGTTCTCCTTCGTACTCCAGCTCCATTTTGCCGGTCATTGATGGAATGGCGGCATAAATATCCGAAATACGTGGGACAATTGGGTCATCGCCAGCTAACAGTGAGCGACGTTCGGCATTAGAGACTGCCGACTCCATTACTGTTATGGGCATTCTTTGCGAGACTCCGGAACGTTTATCGACATGACTATCGTCCCTCGCTTCGAAAGCGATCTGTTCAACTAACTCTCGAATGAATTCTGGTACCGCAACCCGATCCGGATTTCCGAAACGATCGGTCCAAGCCTCCTGACGTGTAATCTCGACAGCAATCGGCAACTCTTTGGCGTAGTGCGTCATGATCTCAGAGCCGATGCGATCCTTCAAAGGTGTAATGATCTTTCCACGTGCGGTGTAGTCTTCGGGGTTTGCTGAGAAGATCAGCATGACGTCGAGCGGCAGGCGAATCGGATAACCCTTAATCTGTACGTCACCTTCCTGCATGATATTGAATAAACCAACCTGAATCTTACCCGCTAGATCCGGCAGCTCGTTGATCGCAAAGATTCCTCTATTCGCTCGAGGTAACAATCCGTAGTGAATAGTCAATTCGTCGCTGAGGAGATGTCCGCCCTTGGCCGCTTTGATCGGATCAACGTCTCCGATGATGTCCGCAACCGTTACATCGGGTGTTGCCAGTTTCTCGACAAACCGCTGGTCACGATCGATCCAATCGATAGCTGTCATATCGCCGTTTTGGCCCAAGATCTGCCGCCCATAGGCTGATATTGGACGAAACGGGTCATCGTTGACTTCGGACCCGGCAATGATTGGAACGCGTTCGTCCAACAACAAAGTGAGCTGCCTGATGATCCGACTCTTAGCCTGTCCTCTAAGACCGAGGAGGATAAGGTTATGTCGAGACAGAACGGCGTTGACAAGTTGCGGTATGACGGTGTCGTCGTAGCCGACTATTCCCTGGAACAGCTTGTCTCCGGCTCGTAGTTTCCTGATTAGATTCAGACGGAGTTCGTCTTTGACTGAGAGAGTTTGATAGCGAATTGCCTTGAGTTCGCGCAGAGTTCGTGGGTAATCCATAGTTGATGGAAAGATTCTAACCGGAAAGCCCAAGGTGGCGAAATCAGCGGGGGAATTAAAGACTACAGCGTCATGTAGCTACCGGCATTTTCCACAACGCGTCCTTCGTCAATAAGCTTGTCCAAGTGTGCCAAAACTGCTCGTTCGGCCATCGCGTGTGCCTTAGGGGAAACGTCAGTGTAAACCTCCGCGACAATCTCTTTCGGGGTGACTGCTCCATTACCCACGGCCTCAAAGATCCGCTGCTCACGATCGAGTCGATGAGAAATGTACTCCTGAATCTTTTCATAAGGAGTCGCTATCGCTGGTCCATGACCACCAAACAATATGATCACGTTTGGTAACGACTGCATTCGTCTGAGAGAAGTCAGATAGTCTTGCATTTGACCCTCTGGCGGATCGATTAACACGGATCCTAAACCCACGATGTTATCGCCGGTTAATAGTGCGCCGCTCTGTTCATCGTAAAAGCAGAGATGACCGCGTGCGTGCCCAGGAGTGTGTAATGCCGTTAAGCGAATCTGTGGCTCACCGGAGAGAGTTATCAATTCGTTATCTTCGATCAAGCGATCGACGACGATATCTGTTAGTGATGCTGCCGTTAACGCGTGTGCTGCAACGCGGACGTTGTTTCCGAGATGACCACGAAGTGCATTCACGCCACCAATGTGATCCGGATGGAGATGAGTGACGATGATTTCACGTACAGTGCGTCCTTCACCAATCAATTCATCCACGCAATTGGCGAGTGCCAACTGTTCATCTTCATATGGTGAACCAGGATCTACGATCAATAATTCCTTCGAGGTGTAGATCAAATAACAGTTGGTGTGGGTAGCCGGAGGTCTGGTTGGAGTGCGAACCGGGAAACAAATGTAGTTGGGGCGAAACTCGATTCTCCGTACCACCTGGCCGTGTGCGGATGGTCGTGCAAGAAAGCGCTCAACAAGATCGGGAGTAAGACCTCCAGCAAGAGTCTTCAAAGCGTGGAGTGTTGGCGGCACTGCAATGACCTCAGACTTAAGCCACTTCTCGTGGGCCAACTCTGCGCTTATCCATTCACCGCTTGAGAGCTCACCAGGAATAACCTGTGGTTCTTGTTTGTCCGGACAATTGACTAAAAAGAACCACGTATCAAAACGGCGAGCATTGAAAGGCGGTGTAACCCACCGACCGGCAAAAGTGAAGTCGCTGGCGTCAAGTTGAAGTTCGTAGTGCTTTAATAACGCTGGCCACGACATGCGACCCGATTCGAGGTCGTCAAGTAGCGAACTACGTTGGCCTTTGGTAAGTGCTTCACCACCACGGACCGCGAGCACGCCGAGCTCTTCAAATAACTCACGCGCAGCGCCGGAAATCATCGCGGATGTTTCCTGATTGGGCGAGTTATTAACGATCACCTCAGAGTCGCTCGCATCTATTTGCCCGCCGGGAAAAGCGTAAAAACCGGCAAGAAAAGCGAGTTTCTCACTTCTCTTTACCCAAAACACTTCAGGATTGTCTTTGCTGGTATTCCGCCGCAGCAGAATAACTGCAGCGGCGTCTTTTGGTGTGGCTGGTGTCCCACTCGCTGAACTATCAGTCATGAATCGATTGTAACTTTATGTCCAGCGAAATCTTTCGCCGTCGCCCGGACCCCACGGAACGCCACGCATGTGATAACCACCCTCTTCCCAGTAACCGGCCTGGTCAGTTTCCAAAAACCGAACGCCTCTAACCCACTTTGCAGACTTCCACGCATAGAGCTGAGGAATGATCAAACGAACTGGACCACCATGCTGTGGTGGGATTGGCTCGCCATCGTGTGACCAGGCGAAGAGAGAATCTTCATTGAGAAAATATTCAATTGGAACGTTAGTGGTCCAACCGTAGTCATACGCCAATGCCAATACAAATTTGGCCTCCGGTTTTACTCCAACCAAACGTGCGATCTCTCTGGTTGAAACGCCGCTCCAAACATTATCGAGTCTCGACCAGCGAGTAACACAATGAAAGTCTGCGTAGACTCTCACGGCCGGCAGTTGCATGAACTCGTCTAACGACCACTGCAGAGGTTTCTCGACCAACCCCTCTACTGCAAAGGACCAGGTTGTCAGATCGACATCCGGAGTTCCGTGCGCATCGAGTACGGGCCATTTCTTAGTGCGTGATTGTCCAGGTGGAAGTCTTTTCTCACGCCTGGTATCAGGGCTAATGATCACTTCGGGATCATCAAGCTCCTCTGGTCGACGAGGCTCGTTGGTTTGATACTTGGTATCTTTGAAAAGACTGTTCAGGAAACTCATTGGGTATTGGATCTTTGGTCTTTGAGCTTAGTCTTTGTGCTTTGGCTTGGCTACCGAACTGTTCGCCTGAGAAGCAATTGACTACCAAGACCAAAGCTAAAACCGCAGACCAATCGAGTTATTTCTTTAGATTCTTCTCCATGAGGTCGACCAACTCTTGTGGCATCCATTTGCCGACGGCTTTGGCTGTCACGTCATCAATTCCGGCATTGCGGTTATGCCACTCGTCACGGTCGCCTTCCGGGCCGCGCGCGCGTTCGTAGTTCTCGGTTTGCTCAAGGCTGAGCACGATGCCTACAGCGATCTCTTTCCAATCCTGAAACTGAATTCCTCGTCTCACCACCGGCAATCCTGCCGTCCAATCTTCTTCGGGAGCCCGATCGTCCTGCTCGGGGATCGTCAGGCTATTGAGAGAAGGCATAGGACCTCCGGAATACTCTTGTACTAGCGCCGCCTGAATTTGTTTATAGGACCAGTCTGAATGTTCCACTCGCATCGCTTGGGCGCGGCGGAAAATATCAGAAACTGAGTTCGACCTTGCTTCCATCTCGACGTACCTTCTTTAGTCTCTGTTTGGTGTGTATACCTTACACGCGCACCGATCTGATTTCAAAATGCAGTGCTGACGCCCGGATACTCCTATCGAGGTACGGCTCTCTTGCGGCAAGAACGCCAAATACCACCAACGGCAGTTGGTGGATGATTCAGATCCCTTCTACAGACAGACTTTCTTTTCTCCTCCGGCGCGCTGCGCGCGCAGCAATCGAGGGAAAACGGTGTCTGTAGAAAGGATCTGAACGAACCCCACACTTCCGTGTGGGGGATTTCTAGACAGTATCGGTTAGAACGGATCTCAACAGGCTTGAGCAAAGCTCGGCAGTGGCCTAATTAGGCGACTTACACAAAGCTCCCGAGGCATTACTGCACTGACGTAGGCAAATGGCGAGACCGCAGCGTTGCAATGCCCACGCAGACAGCCAGTATGAAAGTGATCGCGGCAGAGATGAGACAGAATTGGCAGAAGGCATGAATTACAAAAGCTTGTAGATAGATTAACCACAAGCTGACCATGAGCATCGCACCGACGAGGATAGCTAACAGAGTTCCGGCAATTCGATAACCAAACACGGCAAGGGTGGCAAGACTGAAAACACTGAAATAAGCAGCGGCACCGATCATCGCCAACGGAACGCCGGCGACCACCGCGTATGGACTGCTAAGAACTTCGGAACATCCAGCTATGATGGTGCAACGAACACTTTGTCCTGTGATGTGTTCTATTGCCAGGTAGATGGCGTCGGCAAGCCCGAAGAGGGACACGAAGGCAGTCAAACCGTATAACCAGATGGGACTCCCGTAGCCGCGAGTTGTAGTTGGACCATCATTTAGTTCCACTTTCATTCAGCTTAACGGCGAGGCGCTGCGAGTTCGTTCTCAATAACCACTTTGAGTTTGTCAGCGGGAAGCGACTCAAATGGAATCTCGCGACCATTGATGAAAACCGTCGGAGTACCTTTCACACCAAGCGAGTGGCCGCGAGTACCATCTTGAGTGATTCGTCTAGCCACCTGGTCGCTATTGATGTCCTGTTGATAACGCTCAACATTCAATCCAATTTGTTTGGCGTAGCCCTCGAAGATTGGTCGCACATCAAAAACATCCTTCCAGTCTTTCTGGTGTTCGTAAATAAGATCATGCATTTCCCAGAACTTTCCCTGCATACCAGCGGCTTCAGCAGCTGACGCTGCGGCTAACGCATGTTGGTGCGCGGGAGTAAGCGGAAACTCACGAAACGTTATTTGTAAACTATCGCCAAACTGCCGGTGCATCTCTTCCAGGATTGGATGAAGCAGTCCGCAAGGCGGGCATTGAAAATCGCCAAACTCCTCTAAGTGTACAGGCGCACTATCCGGACCAAGTTTATGAGCAGGCTCAGCCCCAGGGGAATTCGTATTGGCAACCGCCGTAGTACCTGAAGCTGACCCGGCCGATGGAGGTGTTGTAGCAACTCCCGCCGGCGCCGAAGAGTTATTGTTCTTTAAATACCAGGCGCTGCCGAGTGCAACACCCAGGACCGCGAGTATGATTATAAAAGGAAGGATTCGTTTCATTGTTCGAAATAGGGGTTTCTCAAACTGCTGCTGCCAACGTGGCCGCAAGTGAACGGAAAATATCTCGTCCATCGCTTGAGCCAAGCAAATCTTCACAAGCGCGTTCCGGGTGCGGCATTAAACCAAGGACATTACGTTCTCGACTACAAATTCCGGCGATGTTATCTCTGGCGCCATTTGGATTAGCGGCTGCTGTAACCGTTCCGTCAGGTTCACAGTAGCGGAACACGATCCGATCCTCACGCTTTAGCTCTTCAAACGTCGCATCGTCGCAAACGTAGTTGCCCTCAGCGTGAGCAATTGGAATTCTTAGTACCGAGCCTTTTTGCAGTTCGTTCGTAAATGGGCTGTCGTTTGTCTCAACCCGCACATAGACATGTTCGCAGATAAAGTGAAGATCTCGATTGCGTATCAGAGCCCCCGGAAGCAGTCCAGCTTCACACAGAATTTGAAATCCGTTGCAAATTCCCAGTACAAACCTGCCACTCTGCGCAAACTTCTTGACGGAATTCATGACCGGAGAAAATCGCGCCAGGGCACCCGCTCGCAAATAGTCGCCATAGGAAAAGCCACCAGGAATGATAACCGCATCGTACGTGCTGAGGTCGGTGTCACGATGCCAAATAAAGTCTACTGGCTGGCCAACATGTTTTGAGATCACGTGGTAAGCGTCGTGATCGCAATTCGAACCAGGAAAGACAATAACGCCAAACTTCACGATTCGATCTCCACTCTGTAGTCTTCAATAATAGGGTTCGACAAAACTTCGCGCGCGATCTTATCGACCGAGTCCTGAGCGATTTGTTTGTCAACGTCGTTGGCTAGGGAGATCTCGAAGTATTTCCCTTGTCGGACATCGGAAATCCCCGAGTACCCAAGCAATTCGACTGAATGCTGAATTGCCTTGCCCTGTGGATCGAGAACCCCGGACTTAAGGCTTACAAACACTTTTGCTTTCATCTCTTTACGAGTCTCCGATGTCGTTTGGACAAAATAATTGCGTGCTACGGGTTGATTGACATAATATCGAGTTGCCGTCTTGGCACGTCAATTGGGAACGCGCTCGAGACAAGTTCGAGTTTCGAACCCTTCTTACAGGAGAAACTTATAATGCAAAACCCGCCGCCCAGCCAACCGGGCAAATCAAGTACTGGACTCGAGGAGAATGTCGCAGCACTACTTTCGTATATCTTCGGTTGGCTCTCGGGGCTGATCTTTTTTCTCATGGAAAAAGACAGCAAACTTGTTCGCTTTCACGCCATGCAATCGATTTTGTTGAATGCTTTGGTGATCGTGGCTTCTATCGCCTTATACATTGTAATGATGGTGCTGTTCCTTATTCTAAGCCAGGTATCGGGTGCGCTTAGTGCTATCGTTGGCCTACTGAGCGTGGTAGTTTGGCTTGTTTTCAGCGCTGCTGTCCTCGTCGCCTGGGTAATGTGCTTAATCAAAGCCTATAACTTCCAGTTCTACAAACTACCCGTCATTGGTGACTTTGCAGAGAAGTTCTCCGCGAAATAACATCAACTTGCTATTCAGGTAGGGCCCTTCTTCTGAAAGGTCCTACTTGAAGACGCGTTCAAACACCTTATCAACATTCCTCAGATAGTGTTTTAACGAAAACACACGATCGACTTCTGCCTCCGTCAACCGCGACTTTATGTCGCTGTCTTGTTGGACCAAGGTCTGGAAATCGGCGTCTTCATCCCAAACTCTCATCGCGTTTCGTTGCACCCAATCGTAAGCAGTTTCCCGTGAAATGCCTTTGTTGGTTAATGCCAACAGCAGCTGTCCACTAAATATCAATCCGCGAGTAGCGTTCAGGTTCTGGAGCATGCGATCCGGATAGACCACAAGTCCATCAATTAAACCGATCGCCTTGTGCAGGATGTAGTCGAGCGCAATACTCGAATCGGGTAGCACAATCCTTTCAGCGGACGAATGAGAAATGTCTCGTTCGTGCCAGAGTGCGACGTTTTCGAGTCCTACCAGACTGTTGGCTCGTATCGGGCGCGCCATCCCACAGATTCTCTCGGAGATGATCGGGTTACGTTTGTGGGGCATTGCACTCGAACCTTTTTGACCCTTACTAAACTTTTCCTGGGCCTCACGTACTTCGGTTCGCTGCCAGTGACGAACATTGAGCGCAAATTTATCGAGTGAAGAAGCTATCAACGCGAGTGTGTTTAGATATTCTGCGTAAATGTCTCGTTGAATAACTTGAGTTGACACAAGCGCGGCTCTCAGACCCAGTCGAGTACACACCTTTTCTTCGACACTGGGATCCAGGTGCGCAAAGGCACCAACTGCGCCACTGATCTTTCCAACCGCCACCGCTTCGCGCGCACGAACCAAACGTTCTTTGTTTCGGCGCATCTCGTCGAACCACAAAGCGAAGGTCAATCCAAACGATGTCGGTTCAGCATGTATCCCATGGGTGCGGCCAACCTGAGGCGTGTCCTTAAACTCCAACGCGCGGCGTTTTAGAACTTCCATCAACGCGTCAACCTTCTTTAAAAGAATATCGGCAGAATCGCGTAGGAGGAGCGCGTTGGCGGTGTCGACTACATCAGACGAAGTCAGACCGTAGTGTACAAAGCGAGCCGGTTCACCAATCGCCTCAGCAAGGTTAGTCGTAAATGCGATGACGTCGTGATTAGTAGTTTTCTCGATTTCGTGGATACGTTCGACAGTAAACTTCGCGCGGTCCTTGATGTCCTTCAGAGCTTCCCACGGAATTGTTCCCATCTCCGCGTGCACTTCACAAACGGCGATCTCGACATCGAGCCACTTCTGAAACTTGTTCTGTTCGGACCAGAGAGCGCCCATTTCGGGCAATGTGTAGCGATCGATCATTGTTGCGTATTGGTTTTGAATTTAGGTATTTGAACTTTGGGCCTAGGCCTTTGGTTATAACCTTAGGTCTTAAGTATCCAAGATCTAAGTCCTAAGACCAAAGCTCAAAGGCCAAATCTTCACCTCAATGCAGTCGAATTAACCAAATATCTAGCTAAGAGCCACTGACCATTCTGCTCAATCAGTGTGAAAGTCTCCATCCCTTCCCCGTGTTGGAATTTGGTCTCGTACGACACGATGAATGCGTGTCCCTTAAGTGCACCGCCTGAATTCTGCTGTTCAGTTGCCGAATGTAACGAGCGCGTCTCGACTTTGCCTAGCTTGTCTCTAAGCGTCTTAAGCACCTGGGTTGACTGGTCCAGAGTTGCATCTTTTCTCCAAAGCTCCGACGCCTCGTTGTAAACCTGTTCGTATCGTTCCTGCGCTATATCGTCACCGATTTGTGAAATGGTCGATTCAACCTCAGGTGGTACCCGGTTGCCCTGCGTATTACGAGCACAAGCGCAAGATAAGAACGCGATCAAAACGAAAACCAGAACCGTTAGCTTGCGTTCGTGGGCCTTCATACTTCTATCCAGGGTGTTGGCTCTTTCGGTGAAGACAGGCTGACCTGCGTATATCCGTAGAACAGTGGCGCACGTTCTTGCAATGCTACATCCGCAGTGATTTGTGCGAGGTAAGGATTATTTGCACGCTGTGAAAGATGAGCCAGGATGATATATCTGGCTGAGCCGTCAAAACCTGCTTTTAACCAGTCGGCCAGGTCTTCATTGGAGAGGTGTCCGAGCCTTGAAAGGATTCGCTGCTTTAATTCCCAGGGATATGAGTCACATGCCTTCAGCATGTCTTTACTGTGATTCGATTCGATCACGATTGCGGCACAACCTCGCAGGCGTTCGGTGATCAAGGTAGTCATGTGACCGAAATCCATTACGGTCGCTATCTTTACTCCCTGATGAGTGGCGGTAAACCCGAAATTGTCGACAGCGTCATGCGGAATTGTGAAAGGGTGAAAGTCAATCTCGCCGATGCGAAAGTCTTTGCTCGATTCAATGTGCTCGACCCGGTTTTTCAGTGCATTGGCGCGACGTTTGTGCTCATCGTTAGTAACATTGATCCGTTCACCTATGTAAGCATCAAGAGTTTGACCCGAGATATAGACGGGACAATCAACTGATCCCAATAAGACGCGGAGTCCGCCAGCATGGTCTCCGTGCTCGTGTGTGACTAAGACCGCATCGAGAGTCTTTACATCTTCACCTACAAGCGAAAGTCTTCGAGTAATCTCTTTTGCGCTGAGTCCTGCATCGACGAGCACGCGAGTATTGCCCGCAACGATCAAAACCGCATTCCCAGATGACCCGCTGCCAAGGACGGTAAGTTTCATGAAACTAAGCTCTGCACATTAAGAAGAAGGCAGAGTGAATTTACCACTTAAGCAACAAAACGGCTATCGGCAGTTTTAATAAAAGCGAATTTGAAAACTAAATGAAGAGGCGGGTACGATCGACGTTGAAGCCGTTGAGATTTCCGAGTACCCCAAGAGAAAGAGTTTCAGACTTGAAATAGGTGCGGGCAACTTCTTTCAACTCGTCCGACGTGGTGGAACTAAGTCGTTCGATCACTTCGTCTGGTGAGATGCGGCGACCGTGAATAATTTCTTGTCGGGCGAGCGTACTGGCACGAGCGCTCGACGACTCGAGGCCAAGAAGGATTGATGAGATAGCCTGCTCTTTGGCAATACGCAGTTCTTCAAGAGAAACATCTTCTTCGACCACTCGTCGCAATTCATGTAACGAGAGATCGAGAACCTCATCGAGTTGGTCGGGGGATGTTCCGGCGTAAACATTGAAGACGCCGATGTCAGAAAACGCACTTCCGCCAGCTCCAACTGAGTAAGCCAAACCACGTTCCTCACGAATTTTCTGCCAGAGACGGCTTGAAGTTCCGCCACCTATGACCGAAGCCAAAAGGCTGGCTGCATAACGATCCTCGCCGAGGGCAGATGGCCAGGGTGTTGCGACAACGAGATGTGCCTGTTCAAGCTCACTCTTTTGTTCGATCAATATTGGTGCGGCAGCCCGTGGTCGACTTGTCTGAATTTTATGAGGAACTCCCACGGTTCCTTCGCAGCCACCAAAAGCTGTCGCCACAAGACTCGTCAATCTATCGTGGTCGACATTGCCAGCTGCCGCGATTACCAGGTTGTTGTAACCAAACTCGCGGGAGTGAAAGGCCACAGTCGTCTTGTGATCGAATGTGGGAACTGTTTCTCGAGTTCCCTCAATTGGCCGGCCGAGTGAATGGTTCGGAAAATACGCGGCATTAAACAACTCTCCCAATAATTCATCGGGCGTGTCTTCCACCATCTTCATTTCTTCCAGGATTACTCGTTGTTCTCGTTCAAGGTCTTCCTGTTCGAATCGGGGATGGGCAACGAGATCTGCAAGAAGATCGACGGCTTGGGAAAGGGACGTATCCGCAACCTTTAGAGCAAAACCCGTCATCTCATGAGTGGTATAGGCGTCGAAATGCCCTCCGAGACGGTCAGTTTCTATAGCAATTTCGTGAGCAGTACGTCGATGAGTGCCCTTAAACACAGCGTGTTCAATGAAATGACAGATTCCATTGAGTTGGGGAGATTCGTGTCGAGAACCCCGGCGGACCCAGATACCGACGGTCACAGACCGCAATCCGGGCATGTGTTCGGTTAGCACCGCGATGCCGTTATTGAGTCGTGTGGATTGAACTTCGTCTATCATTCAGGAAACCAAGGTTCATTGTTGTGGGGCGCAAGGGGAAGCTGAATCCTAGCACGGTCCAAAACCCCTCGGCAAAAGCCCTCAAATTACGGCCAATTACTTGACATCCGGCTCCTGGCTGACGGAAAATGAGGCCCAATTCCTGGTTTTGGCTAAGTCTCCTCGCCTTAACCAGTTTTCAATCTTTCACCTCCAGTGCGGCATCGTTATGGTGAAGGAACAAAGCCTAGGAGATTTTTGCGCAAGTCAGACCCAAAGCTTGGTGGTGCTCACCACCTTCCATTGCATCCGCTCGGTAGTATTGCGCCCGGAGGTCTATTTCGCATGAGAAGAGCATTTGTTCTTGGATTGTCCCTTGTGTTGCTTTCACCGTTGTTTGTTGACAACGGCAGAGCAGCAACGTCGGGTAGATCATCATTTGCCACCATCTCTGGAACTGTACGAGACAACAAGGGTAACCCTTTGTCAGGTGCACTCGTGTCTCTTTTGAGAGAAGGCGTCAAGAACGTTGTTAAAGAAGCGACCACCGACCATCAGGGCAATTTCATCGCGAAGGTAGTCCCGGGCAGATATGGGATTAGAGCCATCGCAAAAGGATTCAGTGAAGTTGCTTTCACCTCAATCGATGTGAAGGCTTCACAGGAACTTAGTTATCGCTTCAACCTCGAGCCGCTCGGGTATGGCAATACTCTTCCCGAACGACGTAGAGACAGAGACGATGTCAAATGGGTACTTCGATCCTCGCAAGCAAAGCGATCTGTTTTCCAGGTTCAAGAAGGTGAAGATCCAACCATCGCAGCGGTTGAGGAAGCGCAGAACAAAGACCAGGACGTAGCATTTGAGACCGCTGGTGAAACTCCACAGCAAACATCAGAGGAATCAAAAGGTCGTACGCGTGGGGTCCTCGAGACTTACTTCGCAGGCAATTCCTACTCGCAGTATGCCGGTTTGAATTTCGCAGTTGCGACGCCAGCGGCCGATGGTGTCGAGCTGATTTTTGTTGGACAGACTGGCCTTGGTCCTGACGCTCCTGAACGATTTGAAGCTTCGACCAGGTTTAATGTGGGCGAGCGTCATCGTGTAGGAGTGACTGCAGCTGGCATGCGTGTCGGTTCGCAATCCTGGCTTAATTCTTACAACGGTCGCTCTGATGTGATGGGTCAAGTTTCCTTGCGTGCAGTTGATGAATGGATCGTACGCGACGGAATCGTGATCGTGATGGGTATTGATTACTCGCGCTTTGTTGGTGCGGGTGGTGCGCACTCGATCAGTCCACGAATCGGAGTTCAATACGATGCTAACGCGCGCACTCGAGTCAAAGCAGCATTTGCTTCTGGTGGCGATGAAGACGGGATTCAGAGTGTCGCATCATTCGAAGGCGAACAGGTGGTGTTTCGGCAACAAGTAGCGCGTCCTGTTGCTTTCATCGATGGACAAGCTGTTCTCGAAAGAAGTCATCGTCTTGAATTGGGTATCGAACGAGTTCTGGACAACAACTCTAACGTCGAAGCCGCTGGCTTCTTCGATACGACAAGTGGTCGAGGCGTTGGTCTATTAAGCGTGCCCTCATCGGCATTCTCCGGAAGAGCCGGCGAGTCGTTTGTTGATGTTGCAAATCAACAAGGCTCGGCAAGAGGTATGCGCGTTGTCTACACAAGACGCTTAAATAGAGTCTGGACAGCGTCAGCGGGATATGCGTTTGGTCGTGGCCAAAGGTTGGCTTCTCATCCCTTTTCCACTCCATCGGACATGTTTGAGAACGGTCTCTTTCAAAGTGCGGCTCTTCAGTTAGGAGCCGGTTTTCACACCGGCACCCAAGTACGGACAGTGTTGCGATTCTCGCCCCAGGCAACGGTGTTCGCGATCGATCCTTTCGCCGGTCGGTTGGGAGTTTATGATCCTTCTCTGAGCATTCAAGTCACGCAGGAACTACCGAGTTTTGGTTTGCCAGTTCGTGCTGAAGCGATCCTTGATGCGAGGAACTTGCTGGATGTGCAAACGAGTTCCGAAAACGGGGAAGTCCTAACCATCGTTGGCAACAATCGTCGTTCGGTCCGAGGAGGTATCTCGGTTAGATTTTGACGGCGCGCGATCGAAGCAAGCAGTCGCCTGGTAGCCTCTAAAATATTTCCAGTTGCTTTTGGCTCCACCCGCGCACAGCAACACGTAGCGTCCAAATTCTCGGAAAATTCCGAAAAACTGGATGCTTGTCGCAATGGCACTTTCTCCATATCGCGCTTTCACAGTGCTTTCGGTTGCTGGTTTTGATGGTTCTGGCTTCGAAAACAGTTAGACCAAAACTCTTTGACATTATGCGAACATGGGGAACATACCTTGCTTAATTCCGTTGGATCAGTCACTTCTATGACTGTTTCGGAGTTGAGGGGCGAGTGAAAGGATCAGTACTTACAACAAGGACGTGGTTGCTGCTGATAGGCGCAGCGCTCTTGATTAGCGCCGGCGTGCTTAACTTCCGGCAGCGCGTCAAGCACGAAACGCCCGCATGGGACGGTGTCGAATGGGTCGACACGGCTCAAGGCGTAATCGCCAAGTCTATCGAGCATGATTCTTCAGGACAGCGAGCATGGTTGCTGCCTGGCGATCATCTGATTGGTATCAGCTTTGACGGGACTCGTTACGAACCCATCGTCCGCGCTCGTGACGTCGCGATCTACCTGGACCAGGCGCAGGTTGGGGGTACGCTGCATTACTTAATGGAGCGTCCGTCCTACCCCGAAGAGACGCGGGTCTACTACGCAGATCTCGACAGCCTCAACGAAGTACATCGCTGGACACCCCGCACTCTTTACGTAAACCTGATCGGCCTCGTATATCTCTTCGTCGGTTTCTTCGTTCTCTTCAAGCAAGGCGGCCGCGCTCCCTTTGTACTGCACTTTGCAACTTTATGCCTGGTTGCGTTTGTCTTTCACTCCTACACGCCCGTTGGTAGTTTCCGCGACTTAGACATGGCAGTCGCGTTCCTTAAGAACGTGGCCTTGCTGATGTTCGCGCCGCTGATGGTTCACTTCTGCTTACTCTATCCGACGAAGCATCAGTTGTTTTCTAATCGTCGCTGGCGTGCAGTGTTGCTTTATGTGCCTGCGATTCTGTTGACTATCGCCTCAGTCTTTCTTTTCCTCCGCGATGAGTTGGCTAAGGTCGTTCCGGCCCTCGCGAAGGTCCCGGTCACGGAAACACTCTTCGACATTTTCTTCCGTCTGGGCTTTGCTCAATTAACCCTCGCGTTGGTTGTCAGCGCGGTATTACTCACGCGAACTTTCGTCACTTCTCGAAGTACGATTGTGCGGCAACAGATGAAGTGGGTTGTGTGGGGCACGCTCCTCGCGATAACCCCGTTCATCTTCCTCTACGCGATCGGATTCTTACTTGGTTCGCAGAGTGATCGTTGGCTAAGCGACGCGGCATTTCTACCGCTCGTCTTGATTCCGCTTTCATTTGGATACTCCATCCTTCGCTATCGCTTGATGGACGTTGAACTTGTTGTTAGGCGAGTTTTTGTCTACGCCTTAACAACGCTTGCAATCGCGTTGCTGATTGGGCTTGTGGTCTACACAGGCGGACTTTATGCGTTTGGTTCGGACCAGTTGATCAGTTCTGGCGAGATAACCCTTCGGGTTGTTGTTGCCGTTCTGGCTATGGCCGCCATCGTTATGGTTGCTGCTCCGGTTAAGAGTTTCCTCCAAGTCCAGGTTGATCGGCTCTTCTACGGCGAGCGCTACAACTCGCGTAATAGTTTGCTCGATTTCGGTCGAACGCTTTCCGCGACCACCGCGCTTGAACCACTGCTGGACTCATTGGTCAGCCGGCTACAAGAGGTCATGAACGTAGGTCGCGTTGCTATCTTCATTGAAGATAAACAAGCATCGTCTGGCTATCGAGTGGCCCGATCCACGGGATTGTCATCTGAACTGGTGGTGCCGTCGGACTTTAGAGAGATGATCCGGGTACGCTCAGCCGAAACTGGGGTCGTGCGCGCAGATGACCTTGAACTGAGCGCGGAATTGTCAGGAGCGGTTAGAAGAACGCTTCATTACTTTGTTCCTTGCGTCGTGCGCGGTCGAATGGTTGCAGTCATTGGACTGGGACGATCCGTTGATGGAGCGCTTCTTTCCTCTGAAGACGTAGAGATACTCCGAACGGTTTCCGGTTACGTCGCGGTAGCTCTCGAAAACAGCTTGCTCTACCGTGATCAGACGGAGCGAGCCTCGGAGTTGAAACTTCTCAAAGAATTCAATGAGTCAATCATTGAGTCGATAAACGTTGGCCTTCTCGCAGTCGACCTTGACGGTCGCGTAACTCGACTAAACTCCGCGCTCGAGCACATCCTTGATCTACGACGTGATTCGGCTGTGGGTAAGAGAGTGGAAGAACTCTTTTCGGAAGACTTCGCAGACACTTTACGTCAGGTCCTTGGGAAAGACGGTTGGCGACTGAAAGATATCCGGAACATCTACAAGCTGCATACGGCCACGCTTTCAAATCGCACTTTAGTACTCAACATCGCATTGGCACCTCTTCAGGACGGACAGGGACAAACCGGGGCACTGGTTGTACTGGAAGATGTAACAACTCGCATCTCTCTAGAAGAACAATTGCAGCAACGTGAGAAGCTCTCTTCGATTGGTTTGCTGGCAGCCGGTGTCGCGCATGAGGTGAACACTCCGTTGACGGGTGTGTCGTCCTACACGCAAATGTTGCTTGGTATGTTTCCCGACGGCGATCCCAAACATGCCTTGTTGCAAAAAGTGCGCACGCAAGCCGAGCGCGCAACAAATATCGTCAATAACCTGCTCAATTTCTCCCGAACAGGCAGTGCAACCGAGTTTGGAGAAACCAATCTCGCACGCGTTCTGGACGACACGTTGCAATTGCTCGAACCGCAACTCCGTCGTAGCCAAATTGAGATCGTTCGTAACTACGATCCAGATGCGCCTCTTTGCTATGGCAACGCCGGCAAGCTACAACAAGTCTTCACGAACCTTATTCTAAACGCGCGAGACGCGATACCTGATGGCGGCCAGATCACGCTCTCGACAACTACGGCGGAGGATGGGTCAGTCGCAGTGGAGGTTGCCGATACTGGAATCGGTATCGACGCCGAGAACGTTGCTAAGATCTATGATCCGTTCTACACCACAAAGGGAGTCGGGCGCGGAACTGGTTTGGGACTCGCGGTCTCGTACGGAATCGTCCAGGAACACACTGGTCGAATCAGTGTTGAAAGCACGCCGGGACAAGGCACCACGTTTCGTATCACGCTTCCAGGCTCGCGCGCTCGAGCCCGCCTGCAGGCAGTTGGCGACTAGCTGATTCGTTCGACGATTTATGGACCTTGGAGGCCTGCGGTTGTCAGGCCTTTTGTTTTGCGTGATGAACTGCCCTAAACTAATCACGTCACGTTTCCTGAATAGATGAAGACTGAAAAACGCAACGCCAGAAAAGGCTCAGTACTCGTCGTTGACGACGAGGAGATCATGAGAGAAGTGCTGGAAACACTTCTCAACGCTGAAGGCTATCGCGTAGATCTCGCAAAAACTGGAGAAGAAGGGCTTGAAGCTTATGGCCGGCGGTCATTCGATGTGGTCCTGCTGGACGTGTCGATGCCAGGCATCGGTGGGCTTAGAGCGCTTGAAGAGTTTCTCAAGATGGATCCGGAAGCAGTAATCGTAATGATTACAGCTTACGCGACGTTCGATACTGCCATTGCTGCGTGGGAACGCGGAGCCTTCGGATGTATTCGGAAGCCATTTCAAAACGAGCAGATCACGGCCACCATCCTGGCCGGCATCAAGCGTCGTCGTAAAGAAGAAGAAAGACGGACGCTACGCCGTGCGATGAGCAAGGCGGTTGACCGTGGCGAGATCATTGGCCGGTCGGATCTGATGCAGGAAGTATTCCGGCTCGTCGAACAAGTAGCACCGGCACGCTCGACCGTTCTGATTACGGGTGAAAGCGGGACTGGTAAGGAACTTATTGCGAAGGCTATTCACGAGGCAAGTCTTCGAGCTGGTCGACCCTTCGTAACTGTCAATAGCTCAAACATTCCCTCTGAGCTGCTGGAATCAGAATTATTCGGTCACACACGCGGTGCCTTCACGGGAGCAATTGCCGCCAAGAAGGGGCTGTTTGAAGTTGCGGACGGTGGTTCGATTTTCCTCGATGAGATTGGTGACATACCGCCTGAAACACAGGTGCGGTTACTACGCGTAATTCAGGAGCGCGAGTTTACACCGCTGGGTGATACGACACCGCGTCGGGTAGATGTACGCATTATCGCAGCTACAAATATCGATCTAAAAGAAGCTGTCAGACAGGGAAGTTTCAGAGAGGATCTCTATTACCGTCTCGCAGTGGTGCCGATTGAATTACCACCGTTACGAGATCGACTTGAAGACATTCTTCCACTGGCCCAACACTTCATTCAAAAGTACAACGATGAGAATAGTCGTACAGTATCAGAACAGATGGCCCCGGAAGTGTTGGCACTGCTTGAAGGCTACTCGTGGCCAGGCAACGTTCGCGAACTTGAGAACACGATCGAACGAGCGGTCGTAATTGCGCCGGATGACGAGATCAGTAAAGAATGCCTCAGACCCGAGATTAGTGATCCCAGATCAGTTGCGTCATCATCACAGAGTGGGGCAAGCAACGCTTCAGTCGGAGACATTGGGAGAGGCATCAACTTCTACGAGGAAGTCCGTCTTTTCGAAATTGATCTGATTCGCCGTGCACTGGAGCAAACGGGTGGACATCAGTCTCGGGCAGCTCGACTGCTCGGAATGAATGCGACAACACTAAACTCCAAGATCAAGACCTACAACATCAATCTGCGACCATAAGCCTTATTAGGCTGAGCTCATGAAACGACGCGAACTTGATGGCTGTCCAATAACCGGCGCATTACAGATGCTCGGTGATAAATGGACCATGCTCGTCGTTAGAGAGTTGGCGTCAGGTCCAAAACGGACGATGGAGTTGCTCAACAATCTGTTTCCCATCAGCAGTCGGACTCTCGTCGCGCGGCTGCGAGACATGGAAAATGACAACTTCCTCGAACGAACTGACTTTGGTGGAAATCCGCCGCACATCGAGTACGAGTTAACAACTCGAGGACGTCTGTTGTTGCCGTTGCTCGAATCACTTCGACAACTTGGACTCGCTCTTGAATGCAACGATTGCGAAGGTCGTAAGAGAAGGTCCGGATCTTATTGCGAGGCGTGTCCGCACGGCGAATACCGGGAGGAACTTGAACCCACTCCCTTGCCGCGTCGAGCTCCTGTTTCTCCATCCCGCCGCGATAAAGACGATTCAATAATTCTGTTGTAGTTGCTGGCTTTTAAGAACACTGACAAGCCAGTGGCGTAAAAACAAAGCTAATCGTTTTTGGCTGGGGCTTCGGTCTGGTTTGGGATCATGTGTCCGTCTGCAGTGATGATAGCTTTGTGATCCGCGGTTATGTGTTCACCTTCCATCGTAACCTCGTCTCCGGCGGGCATCGAGACCGGTAGATGGTCCAGAAAACGCTCTGCATCGATTGCTGCCATGCAGCCAGTACCCGCGGCCGTTACGGCCTGACGATAAATCGAATCCTGTACGTCGCCACAAGCAAACACACCCGGAATATTTGTCGCTGTCGAATGACCCGAGGTCTTTAGGTAACCAACCTCGTCTGTATCTAACTGACCTTTGAACAGTTGGGTGTTGGGTTTATGTCCGATTGCGACAAACACTCCGTCACATGGAAACTGTCGCCCTTCATCGGTCTTCAGGTTGTGAAGTTTGACTCCAGTTACACCGTGTTCCGGCGCTCCGAGAATCTCAACCACTGCGGTGTTCCAGATAAACTCGATTTTCTTATTCTGAAAAGCCTTCTCCTGCATGATCTTTGAAGCGCGCAGTTTATCTCGTCGATGGACCACATAAACCTTAGCCGCATAGCGTGTGAGAAAGGTCGCTTCCTCCATCGCTGTGTCCCCTCCACCAACAACGATTAGAGTCTTGTTACGAAATGAGGGTAGTGGTCCATCGCAGGTAGCGCAGGCAGACACGCCATTTCCGCCGAAGCCATCAGGAACTTTCGCTTCACCTGGAATTCCGAGCCATTTGGCAGACGCGCCGGTAGCAATGATCAGAGTCTCAGTAGAAATGGTTTGATTTTCAGTGTAGAGAAGAAACGGGCGCTCGCTAAGGTCAACCTCTGTGACCCAGGCTTCCTTAAACTCTGTTCCGAAACGTTCCGCCTGTTTCCGAAAGTCTTCCATGAGTTCGGGACCTTGAATACCGTTTGAAAACCCAGGATAGTTTTCAACGTCAGTGGTAATCATTAGTTGGCCGCCGGGTGCGGTTTGTCGTTCGGTGTCTGCGGGTGCGTCGATGAGTAAGGGGCTCAGATTAGCTCGGGCGGCGTAAATAGCTGCCGTCAACCCAGCAGGTCCAGATCCCAGTATTACCACGTCTTTTTTTATGATTTCGTTATCCATGCGGTGGATGAGTTCTCCTTAGCTGGCCATAAGCTAATTACGCATAATTATTTGGCTTCTCAGGCCCGAGAGTATAGCCTTTTCGGTTGAGCGTATAGTATAACTACGGTTACTACGGTAGTCGAACCAGCGGTTTCTGATGTTTCATGGTTGTCCGAAGCCCAGGTTCCCAGAAGCATGAGTACCCTAGCAAGCGGTTCGCAAACGATTGAAACAATCGCCGTGATCGGCGCCGGAACTATGGGTCATGGCATTGCCCAGGTCGCCGGTGCTTCGGGTTTCAAGGTCTTTCTCAGCGACGTAGATCGTGAAGCTCTGGCGAGAGGTGTGCGCGCAATCGAGAAGAACCTTGCCAAGGGAATACAGCTTGGCAAGCTAACCGAAGCAGATTGCGACCGTACCTTGCAGCAGATTCACGGGACGACAAGGCTGGAGGAGTGTGCTACGGCGGATCTGGTTATTGAAGCAGCGCCTGAAAAACTGGATCTTAAACGAGACATACTTCGTCAACTCGAGGTCGCGTCTCACCGACCATTCATCTTTGCTAGTAACACTTCGTCGCTGTCCATAAGCGAAATCGCAAAGTCATCGGGGCATCCAGAGAACGTTATTGGTATGCACTTTTTCAACCCGGTGCACATAATGCGACTGGTTGAAATTGTGGTCGGCGAGAAGACCGCCGAGAGCACTGTTGAGACAGTTACCCAGGTGGGCAGAAAGATGCGTAAGGAGCCCATTACGGTTAAGGATGTCCCGGGATTTGCCTCGAGTCGACTTGGAGTAGCGTTAGGTTTAGAAGCCATGCGAATGCTCGAGCAGGGGGTGGCAAGTGCTCGCGATATCGATACCGCCATGGAATTGGGTTATAACCACCCAATGGGCCCACTGAAATTAACCGATCTGGTGGGACTTGATGTGCGGCTCAGTATTGCGGAGTACCTGCATCACGAGCTCGGGTCTGAGACATTTAGACCGCCAGATATTTTGCGCCGAATGGTGAATGAGGGCAAACTAGGTAAGAAGACAGGCGAAGGATTTTACGATTGGCATCCCGACAAAGAAGATGCGCATGGTGCGCCATCTTCCTGAAAGAACCCGACTGTGTTGTCTACCATGAGTACTCCTTACAATAATGAAGAAAGACGATTCGCTCTGCGAATGGCTTTGCGTTTGCCGATCGTCATTTCAGGTCGCGCGGAGGATGGATCGGCGTGGAGTGAACCAACCGAAACGGATGACATTTCTACCTCTGGCGCACTCTTTCACTTGAATCAAAAAGTGACCCGAGGAGAGAGACTCTACCTGCGAGCGCATCGACCCGATGGGGCTCCCATTGAAGTCACTGCAGTTGTCGTCCGAGTAGCACCAGCAATCTATGGGACAGCGCGAGTCGGCGTTCAAATTGCAGAGCCTACAGAGAACTGGTTGCGACTCTTCGTATCGTGGGTTGCTGACGAGCAACCAAATATCGGCGATTCTGACACTTCCACCGAATAAGTCATACAAACCAAACTCAGACGTAGGCGCGACGCTCTAGCGAGATCGATCGGACGAGACTCGTGACTACGTTCGTTTGAATCTGGTTTGACGATTCGCTCGCCAGCCTCTACGATCCTACAATCTAAAAAATAGCCAATCAGGGAGACATATAAATGTCGCAGAGCTACGAGACACTTTTGCTCGAAAAGCAAGATCGCGTTGCCATCGTCACCATCAATCGCCCCGATAAAAGAAACGCACTCAACATTAAGACGCGCGAAGAAGGGGCAGCAATTCTCGATGAACTACGTAACGACGAATCGGTCGGAGTGGTCGTCTTCACAGGCGCTGGCGACAAGGCATTCATCGCAGGAGCCGACATCAGTGAATTTGCCGGTCGCACTTCGATCACACAACGCGAAGTGATGATGTCGCGTTCATTGTTTACCGCTGTCGACACATTCCCAAAACCAGTAATAGCGATGGTTAATGGTTTCTGCCTTGGTGGTGGCTGCGAACTTGCCCTGGCTTGCGATATCCGTATTGCCAGCGAAAACGCGTCATTTGGTCAGCCTGAAATAAACCTCGGAATTATTCCCGGTGGTGGTGGCACGCAGCGATTGACACGGCTTGTCGGCGAAGGCAAGGCGATGGAGCTAATTCTGACTGGCGAGATCATCGACGCAAAGACGGCCTTCTCGATCGGTCTCGTGAATCACGTTGTGCCTGCGGATCAACTCCGGGCCAAGACCATGGAAATTGCTATTAAGATAAGCGAACGCGGTCCTATTGCGTTACAACTCGCCAAGGAAGCGGTTAAGATTGCGTCGCGCTCAAATCTTGACGAAGGACTTCGCCGGGAAGTGGATCTCTTTGCGCTCTGTTTTTCCACTGAAGACAAAAACGAAGGCGTCAGCGCTTTCCTGGAAAAACGCAAACCAGCTTTTAAAGGGAAGTAAGACTCACTAAATGAAAGCCGTTCTCATAATTGCAGGCTTGCTGTTGGCCACTGTCGGCGGAGTTATTGCTTATCGCGCGTGGTTCATTGATCCACGTACATCGGTCGTGATCAGCGAGAGTGGGGTTAGGGAGATACCAAATTACGCTAGAGTTGTCGGTGGATTGGTAATGCTTTTGGTGGGTGCTGCGGTTGCATTTTTGGTTGCGCGCCGACGACGAGTCTGAGCGTCTAAAACTCTAACAATGCGATACCGTGAGTACTATCCGCAAACTCCGCTCAGTCGATTCGTCGAATGCTTCTGGACTTTGGAGTCCGACACTACCCCTGATCCCAACCAACCAGAACGAATCCTTCCAGATGGCTGCACCGAGTTGATATTGAACTACGGCGCTGAGTTTCAACAGCACAACGAGGGCAAGAAAACACTCCAGCCTCGTAACTTTCTGGTTGGCCAAATGACTGGTCCAATTCTCATTTCTCCTATCGGGATTGTATCGCTTCTGGGAATTCGTTTTCATCCCGGCGGTACGAGTCCGTTTTTTAGAATCCCGATGTGCGAAGTCACCGATCAAGTCGTTGAGCTTGGTGGCCTCGCTAGCGATTTGGAACAAGAGCTTTTGGAAGTCAGTGTCGATCAACCATCGATGATCGAAAAGATCGAAGCTGTTAAGTCCTCGCTGACCAGCTACGTACTTCGTTTCAAACACGACTCATGGATAGCGGGCTTGGCGGCGAAGATTGTCGAGAGCGGCGGCGTAGTTGCAGTTGATGAACTGGCAGGCGACGCAGGAATCAGCAGCCGACAACTCGAGCGCCGGTTTTTAAGAGAGATTGGAGTTGGACCCAAGTTACTGAGTCGTATTCTCCGATTCCAACAGGTTTTTCGCGCAGTTGAACGGAGTGACACGGCTTGGGCCAGTGTTGCGCTCGAGTGTGGCTACTACGACCAGGCCCACTTGATTCGCGATTTCAACCAATTTGCCCAACAAACCCCGGCTGTCCTGTTCGCGGCTCAAAGCCAACTCACAGAAGCATTTACGCGCAAGACGCGTACGTCGAATTTTTCCAATACAGATCAGTTCTAGTTTTTTTAGAGTGTGCTCCAGAGATTTTGTCGAGGATCTGAGGAGACCCAATGAGGAACGTGTGTGCGATTTCATCTACGTATCTGATTTGAATGGGTCAAGGAAGTTCTATTCTGAAGTACTTGGTTTAGGGGTAAAGCAGGAAATGCCCTACCTTGCTGTATTGGACCATGAAGGAGTTGAGGTAGTTTGTGCCACGCTGAGGAAAGAAGCAAGGTCAATTAGGAGATAAGGTGATGAGTGCAAAAATAATTAGAAGAGTTTTTTCCAGCGGATTTGCTTCAGTCGTTGCTCTCAGTTTGATGACAACAACATTCAGTCAGAATGCCACTCAATCCATTTCCGATTTAGCCTGGATTGCGGGCGATTGGCAAATGGCCGCTGGCGGACGATCTCAGAGTGAGGAGCATTGGACCGCACCCGCGGGCAGCACGATGATCGGCATGAGCAGAACGCTTGCTGGGGATAAGACCGTTGAGTTTGAGTATTTGAGGATCGAACAGCGTAGCGACGGGATTTACTACGTCGCGCATCCCAAAGCCCGCTGTCCTGGAACTGATTTCAAGTTGACTCAACTCTCTGCGAGTGAAGCCATCTTTGAAAACCCACAGCATGATTTTCCGAAACGAGTTATTTATCGACGAACGTCGGATGATACTTTGACTGCGAGTATCGATGGTGGTGCGGGTACTAAGTCGATGGCGTTTCCGTTTCGCAAGATGAAATAATCAGAGCCTCCGTCGTTAGATATCGAGAATGAGCTTAGCGATTGTGAAGTAGATAACCAGCTCAACTTTCATTTCCCTTCAACCCAAATAGTCATCCGCCGGTTTTTAGGCCACTGGCTTGTCCAGTGGTCTCTAACGTTCGTTGCTACTCACTCGTACTTGACTTCACTCAAGCGCGCGCGAGCGCCGGAAGGAAAAGGAAGATCTCTGTGTAGCCACGAGCGTAACACACCACTGGACAAGCCAGTGGCCTAAAACCGGCGGATGACATTTGGGTTGAAGGGAAATGAAAGTTGAGCGGGTAATGAAGCTTGAGTGCTGTTTTGCCCTTTCCTGTCGAAGTCTAAGTTGATTGATTCCTTGCTCCGATTAAAATCCACTAAACCTGAGTGCTGATAGTCTCAGTATCTTTTGGGTTGAGTTCAGCTTGAGCGGCGGCGAGTCTCGCTACCGGAACTCGGAATGGTGAACAGCTGACGTAGTTCAATCCGATCTCATTGCAGAAGGCAATCGACTGCGGATCTCCTCCGTGTTCACCGCAGATTCCCACCTTGAGATTTTCTTTGACACTGCGTCCACGCTCAGTGCCCATTCGCACAAGCTGTCCAACCCCATCCCGATCGAGCACTTGAAAAGGATCGTCTTTTATTATTTTTCGCTCGATATAGTTTGGTAAGAAGCGACTTGAATCGTCCCGACTCAACCCAAATGTTGTTTGCGTTAGATCGTTTGTGCCGAATGAGAAGAAATCGGCGTGCGCAGCTATTCGATCAGCCATCAGGGCAGCGCGGGGAAGTTCAATCATCGTACCCACGTGATACTCGATCGTCATTCCGTTCTCGCCCATTACCTGTCGAGCAACTTCATGAATCAACTCAGCTTGTTGTCGCAGCTCTTCGCTTAACGACACAAGGGGGACCATGATTTCGAGCTCAACCTTTTTCCGCTCACCCTGCACCTGACAAGCGGCTTCGAAGATTGCTTTGCACTGCATCCGAGTGACCTCGGGAAACAACAACCCCAAGCGGCATCCGCGGAAACCTAGCATCGGGTTCGCTTCGCGAATACGGTTCACCTGTCGGAGAAGAGCTCGCTTATGGTCGATCTCATCCAGGAGATGGTCCATATCAACCAGAGATTCCGCCTTTTTCAACGACATCTTTAACTCTGCTAACTCACCGCCGAGCTCTTCGGCATTTGGCAGAAACTCATGAAGTGGTGGATCGAGCAGACGAATCGTGACTGGCAATCCGGCCATCTCGCGAAAGATTCCGATAAAGTCGCCGCGCTGCAACGGCAAAAGTTTGTCCAACGCTTTCTCACGCGCACCGACGCCCTCAGAAAGAATCATCTCTCTCATCGCCGCCAGCCGTTGATCGCCAAAAAACATGTGTTCTGTACGACAGAGCCCAATTCCTTCGGCACCAAACTGTCTGGCGGTTTTGGCGTCCAGAGGTGTGTCGGCGTTAGCTCGGACGCGGAGCTTGCGAAACTGATCCGCCCACGTCATCAACTTATAGAAGTCACTCTCGAGTGTTGGCTGGATTGTTGGAACTTGCCCGAGAAAGACTCTTCCGGTCGAGCCGTCGACGGTGATCCAGTCGCCCTTGGTAACTACAGTGCCTTCAACTGAAAACTGTTGTTGACCGTAATCGATGTTCAGAGCGTTCGCTCCACTGACACAGGTCTTGCCCATGCCTCGAGCCACAACAGCTGCGTGACTTGTCATTCCACCGCGCGCAGTGACAATTGCCTGTGCCGCAACCATGCCGTGAAAGTCGTCTGGACTTGTCTCTGAACGAACCAGTACAACCTTGGCTCCCTCGCGAGCCATTTCCTCGGCTTCGTCCGGACTAAAGACAACCTGTCCCTGCGCAGCGCCCGGACTTGCTGGAAGTCCAGTCGCAAGTACTGTGGCCTTCGTCTTCGGGTCAACAGTCGGATGCAATAGTTGATCGAGTTGTTCCGGGGTAACTCGACGAACGGCAGTAGCCTTGTCGATCAATTTCTCATAGACCATCTCAACAGCGATTCGCACTGCGGCAGCTCCGCTTCGTTTGCCTGTGCGTGTTTGGAGCATCCATAACTTGCCGCGCTCAATGGTGAACTCGCAGTCCTGCATGTCGTGATAATGCTGTTCGAGCAAATCGGCTATTGATGCAAACTGATCGTAGACTTCCGGCAGTTCTTTCTTGAGCTCCGAGATTGGATGCGGTGTACGAATACCAGCAACGACATCTTCACCCTGCGCATTCAATAAATATTCGCCGTAGAGTTCTTTCATTCCAGTCGAGGGATTACGCGTAAAAGCGACACCCGTTCCACTACCTGCGCCCATGTTTCCAAAAACCATTGCCTGCACATTGACTGCAGTTCCGAGCGAGTCGGGAATACGATTCACACGCCGGTAGTCGATCGCTCTGCGACCCATCCATGAATTGAAGACGGCCGCGATTGCGACTCGCAGTTGTTCATAAGGATCCTCGGGGATAGCGTGTTGCTCGGTAAGAATGATCTGTTTTTCGGCGGCGATGATTTCCCGCAGGTGATCGGCTTTCAGGTCTGTGTCACGTCCACCTTGAGTTTGCTTCTTGAAGCGATCGAGAACTCGTTCAAACTTGGCATGAGCCACACCCATAACGATTTCGCCAAACAACGATGCGAAACGTCTGTAAGCATCAAGTGCGAAACGCAGGTCGCCTGTTTGTTCTGCGAGACCTTGCACCGTCTCTTCGTTCAGACCCAGGTTAAGAACGGTGTCCATCATTCCCGGCATGGAAAAAGCGGCGCCCGATCTAACTGACACGAGTAAGGGGTTCTTCGGGTCACCAAAACGCTTACCCACTTTCTCTTCAATCGCCTTCAGACCCTCTTTAACCTGTTCCCACATTCCGTCGGGAAACGATTTGTCGTTTTCAAAGAAAGCATTGCACGCTTCAGTTGTAACGATCAGTCCGGGGGGCACTGGAAGGCCAGCGCGTGTCATCTCACACAAACCGGCACCCTTACCGCCGAGTAACGATTTGTCGTCGCCAGGTCCATCTTCGAACAGGTATACCCATTTGTTGGTTTTAGGTTCCGTTGCGGCCGAGGCTTCTTCAGTCACAGTACTCATCGCAGAATGACTCTTTTCAACTGGATTTCTAATATTTTAAGAAACTTGAAGTGCACATCCCAAGCGTGAACTGGATGGCTAGGAAGAGCAGTGGCATGCGCTATTGCAAGGTATCGCATTTTTGGCCAGCGGTGCAATTTGAAAAGCTCACCCGTGTGGACACCTTACAGTTGGAACCGCCACTTAAAGTTGCGCCAACATGGAGCAGGCCATCATTTACTCAGACTGTTGATTTAGCCCTTTAGGCGCGAGGGGAAGAGATCGCAGTCTCGTGCCTGTTGCGTTGAATATGGCATTGCCAACGGCGGGTGCGAGTCCAACGATTGGTGTTTCACCGGCACCAGCTGATGGCAAGTCTTTCCTGTCGAGAAGCACAATTTCGATCGACGGCATGTCGCTAAACCGGGGGACTCGGTAGCGTGAGAATCTCGCGTTGAGAATTTGACCATTTTCAAACTGAATACTTTCAAACAACGCACCACCGATTGCCTGTACCACGGCACCTTCAACCTGATTGTGTAAATGCACCGGGTTGACGATCGCGCCGCATTCAAACGAACACACCACCCGCTCTAACTTAACCTTTCCGGTTTTCGCATCCACTGAAATCTCAGCTGCAGTCCCGACATAACTGCCTTTCTCAAATCCACAGGCCAAACCAACTCCACGTCCAGCGGTCTTTTCGTTGGTCCAACGAAAAGACTTAGCTGCTGCCTCCAGCACCGCTTTTAGCCGGGGTTCTTTGATGTTTTTAAGACGAAACTCGAGTGGGTTCATGTTGACGAGTTGGGCTAGTTCGTCCATATGAGTTTCACGCGCAAAATGATTTGCCGTCGCCGCAAGTCCGCGATAAGAACCCTGACGCAGAGGGGATTTACTGCCGTAATACTGAATGTTCTGGTTGGTAAAGTCGTACTTAACATAGATACCTGATCCGCCCGAGTTGTAGTTTTGAAACTCCCAGGCCGTCACGGTGCCATCATTCTTTACGCCACTGCTAACTTCAATAACGCCGGCAGGTCGAAAGTATGCCCAGGTAAATTCTTCTTGTCTGGTCCAGATCAACTTGATCGGTTTACCGGTTGCGCGCGCCAGACGAGCTGCTTCGATCGCACAGTCCCCGGTATGTTTACCGCCATATGCTGAGCCAGTGTCGGGCACAATTACTCGTATCTTTTCTTCGGGGATACGAAAGGCTTCAGCTAATTCGGCACGGACACCAAATGGTCGCTGGGTTCCAGTCCAAACGGTAAGTTTATCGTTGGTCCACTCAGCTACTGCAGCACGAGGTTCGAGTGGAGCATGTGCGATGTACGCTACGGTGTAGGTTTGGCTAAGCTTCTTATCTGCCGCAGCCATACCATCCGATATCGATCCGACGGGACGGCCACCACCCTCGTTACGGCCTTTGGACGCATTCTTCTTCAGATACTCAAACAACTCAGCGTTACCAGGTTGACCCGGTGCTTTCCAGTTTATGGCGATAAGTTTCTCAGCTCGCACTGCCGTTTGCACATCGGGCGCGGCTATTCCGATAAAGTCACCATCACGCACGACGGTAACGCCCGGGATTGCTTCGGCTGCTTTTGTATCTACCGAAATAAGGGTGGCATCGAAAGCTGAGGGGCGCACGATACGGCCATGCAGCATTCCATCCCGCTTGATGTCTGACGTGTATTGATGACGTCCCGTGACGAAGGCTCTGCCGTCTACTTTCGGAAGGGATGTTCCTGCGATGGTCCAGTCTTTGACAGTTGTAATAGTGACATCAGGTCGAATCGCCTTCACGAGCTTTTGACCTTTGGTCACTTCAGCAAAGGTAAGTGACCTGGTTTTATCTGCGTTAACGACACGTCCATCAACGATACGAACTAAAGCTGGTTCAATTTTGAATTGTTCGGCAGCTAGAGATACCAGTAACTCTCTCGTGGCCGCGGCGGCTTTTCGAAGCTGTGGGGCCATTGTCGGAGTAGTTCGACTTCCGAAGGTGCCTGCATCGAAGGGCGTAACATCGGTATCGGCCATCACCACTCTTACCAGTGATGGTGTAACTCGTAACTCTTCGGCCACTGCCTGCGTTAGTGAGGTACGAATGTTTTGGCCCAACTCAACCTTGCCTGTATAGACGAGTATGTTTCCCGCTTCATCGACGTGGATCCACGCTCCTATTTCGTCGGGTATGCGTTGATTGCGTGGGCCTCTACCAGATTCGCCACTTTCTCGCTGTTCCGTCTGCGCCAGTACGTCGCTGAGCGGGACGATTAACGCAATGCCGCCACTGAACGCTTTTAAGAACTGACGACGGTCAAAGCCAAAATGGTAGGTTGGTTCAGCAAATAACTCGTATCGCTCGAGTTCCAGTTCGTCGTTCATTACTGGCCCGCCTTTTTACTTCCGGAAGCGATTTCGATTGCGTTGATGATTCGTTGATAGGTACCGCAGCGACAAATATTGCCATCCATGTGTTTGACAATTTCATCTCGCGAGGGCTTTGCGTTTTTATTAAGGAGCGCAACGCCAGTCATGATCATTCCAGAAGTGCAATAACCACATTGCATAGCATCGGCTTTGAGAAAAGCGTCCTGAAGAGGATGTAGTTGTCCGTCTTTCTCGAGACCTTCAATCGTCATGATCTGCTTTCCGGTAACTCGGCCCACTTGCATCGTGCAAGAGCGTGTGGGCTGGCCGTCTACCAGCACGGTACAGGCGCCACACTGGGTTTCACCGCAGCCATACTTTGTTCCAGTTAAGTTGAGATAGTCGCGCAGGACAAATAGGAGACTTGTTTGCGAGTCGACGTTTAGTGGCAATTTCTTTCCGTTAACGTTCAGCGAAGTGACGTTAGGCATGTCGAAATCCTCGATACTAAGATTATTTTGGGAGGGCTCGGTTAATTGTAGTACCAGTGAAGGGTAATTGGAATCGCGATGGTGCCACAAAAGGGAAAGTTGTACTACGAATTAATAAGAGTTAATTTGGCGAAAGCCTGTCTAATGATGGCCGACACACTTCCCGTTTCGACCGAGTACCTTCTGAAGTCGAAAGTAGTCACGGGAACAACACCGATCGAAGAAGACGTAAGGAAAATCTCATCCGCATCCGTGAGGTCTGACATCTCGTAAACTCCCTCGACCAGGGGAACATAGTGTTCAGCAGCGAGTTCAATCACGCATTCGCGAGTGATTCCGCCGATTGCTCCGGTACTCAATGCCGGAGTGTGAGCCGTACCGTTCTTCACCCAAAAAATATTCGCTTTAGTGGCTGACACGATTTCGCCGCGCTCATTCAACAAGACGGCTTCATCGAAATCGCGAGAATGTGCTTCTTCAAAGGCAAGAACGTTCTCTAGATAATTCAATGTCTTGATGCCTGATACTGGCGATGAAGTATTTGTGCGGTACGGAGAGACGGCGATTGAAAGACCACTATCAGGAACAATTCTTGGGTCCCCAGTCATAATCAACAGATCTGTTTTTGTTCCGGGCGCATTTGGCTTCCAAAAGTCGTGACCACTTCTCGCAAGAAGTATGACACGCGCGCGACCATGCTCGACTTGATTGACCGAAATTAACTTGCGCAAACCCTCGCCAACACTCTTCTCATTACAACCCGTTAGATCGATATCGAGTTTGTCAGCGTGAGAGACGAGACGTTGCCAATGTTTTGACCAGAGAAATGGAGTGGAGTGATTGACGGCGATCGTTGTGAAGACGCCACGACCGTAGAGCATGGCAGAAGACACCGGGGCAACCCGCGCCTTGGTCGCTTCGACCATCGTCTTGTTGAGATAGATGACCGGATGCACCAGATTGTCCGCTAACTTTAGCTTGGCGACCTGCTACCGAACGTTATCAAATCTAACGTACACGCGACGACAGGCAAAGCATTCGGCCTATCAGCTCGCGGCGATGGCTTCCGCTTGAAGTTTGCCTGCAAGAGCGCTTCGCCAAGCCTGTTCAAGTTCAGAAATGGGCTTAGCAACAACAACGTCTTTATCTACGCTGATCTTCAGTTGATTTCCCCCAACAATACCTAAAAGAGCGAATGGGGCGCTGTGACCTTCTGCAAGTTTCTTCAGAGCTTCAAGATTGGCTGGCTCAAAACTAATGATGATGCGCGATGGCGATTCGCTAAACAATGCCGTTGTCGCCGGAAGTGAACCATCGAGCTCGACCATAGCGCCAATAGCCTCGCGGCCCAGCGATGAGAAGCAACATTCTGCAAGTGTCACCCCAAGGCCTCCGTCCGAACAGTCATGAGCCGAATTTAGTAAACCCGATTCTGCGGATTCGAGACATGTACGCTGAATCGCAAGTTCGAGTTTAAGATCGAGCTTTGGCACTTCTCCTGCGCTAACGATTTGATCACTGGAAAGCCCTGAGACACTGACCGCATATTCGCTCAGCGAAAGATCATCGACAGTGGTACCAAGAAGCGCGATCAAATCCCCTTCCTTTTTGAAGCCCGGCTGGACCACACGTCGTACGTCCTCAATCAGACCCACCATTCCAATGACCGGCGTTGGTAGAATGCCGCGACCTTCCGTCTCGTTATAGAAGGAAACATTGCCTGAGACGACAGGAGTTTCAAAAGCCTGGCACGCTTCCGACATTCCGTCGATGACTTCGGAGAACGACCACATAACCTCGGGACGTTCCGGCGAGGCGAAGTTCAGACAGTTGGTGACGGCGATCGGTCGCGCACCAACGCAAACGACATTTCGCGCGGCCTCGGCTACGATTAACCTTGCGCCCTCACGCGGATTCGCGGCGCAGTATCGACCGTTTCCATCAAGCGTCATTGCGAGAGCGCGTCTGGTTTCTTTGATTCGAACCACGGCAGCATCAGCTCCAGGTAATACGGCTGTATTGGTGCGAACCATATGATCGTACTGCCGGTACACCCACTGTTTCGAAGCAAGATTCCCTGATGAAAGTATGGTTACCAGCGCGTCCTCGGGATCAGATTCGGAAAGTTCAGGCTTTTGAGCTGCGGACGCAACACGAGGACCTGCAGGAGTCATTGGACGCTCGTAACGTGGCGCTTCGTCTGTGAGTGCTTCGACAGGAATGTCAGCTACAGTTTCACCGTTGTGGATGACCTGCATTCGTCCGGTGTCACGAACTCTACCAATTACAACAGCGTCGAGGTCCCACTTGCGAAAGATGTCCATCACTTCGCGTTCACGACCTGAGTGCGCCACGATTAGCATTCGTTCCTGCGACTCAGACAAGAGCATTTCGTACGCAGTCATGTTCTGCTCGCGTTGTGGCACTAACGACAAGTCGAGTTCAATACCTGTTCCCGCTCGCGCAGCCATCTCGCACGACGAAGAGGTCAGACCCGCTGCACCCATATCCTGGATGCCCGCAACCGCACCACTTCTCATTGCTTCGAGACAGGCTTCCAACAAAAGTTTTTCCAAAAACGGATCGCCAACCTGGACAGTTGGTCGTTTCTCGAGGGCCTCTTCGTCGAATTCAGCCGAAGCCATCGTGGCGCCATGAATGCCATCGCGTCCCGTCTTTGCGCCGACATACAAAACCGGATTACCGATGCCAGTTGCTTTGCCAAAAAAGATTTGATCGTGACGAACTAACCCGAGCGCGAAGGCGTTGACAAGCGGGTTGAATGCGTAGGCATCGTCAAAAGCCACTTCACCACCGACGGTCGCAACTCCAAAAGCATTTCCGTAATGGGCTATTCCGGCAACGACGCCTGCGAGAAGCGAACGATTCCGCCGGCCGTATTGAGGATGGTCCAACGATCCAAAGCGCAGACTATTCATTGATGCAACCGGACGCGCACCCATTGTAAAAATGTCTCTCAGGATTCCGCCGACTCCGGTCGCCGCTCCCTGAAAGGGCTCGATAAATGAAGGATGATTGTGGGATTCGATCTTGAACGCTGCACACCAACCGTCGCCCAGATCGACAACACCAGCGTTTTCACCTGGAGGAACAATCACACGTTCACCGGTTGTTGGCAGACGCTTTAAATGCACCCGAGAAGACTTGTATGAGCAGTGCTCCGACCACATCACGGAGAAGATGCCAAGTTCAGCAAAAGTCGGTTCGCGACCCAGCAGTTTTTTGATTCGTTCAAATTCTTCCTGAGTGAGGTTATGTGCGGAGACTACATCCGGAGTGATCATGGGGAACAGTTTTCAGTGATACGCGACGGACCCTGAGTGATCACTTGCCGCCTACCAACTTGTCAATTTCTGCACGCAACTCCGTAGCGTCGACTCTACCGAAGTGCCTATAAACAACTTCGCCTTTGGAGTTGAATAGAAAAGTGGCTGGCAGATTTCCCTGCCAGGTTTTGTCTACCAGATTGATTGCGGGTTCAGGATCTGAGACGTTCAACAAATAAGCCGGCATTGTTGCCTTCATCGAAACAAGGAACTTAGGTACGGACGTCTTGATGTCGCTAAAGTCATCAAGTGAGACAGTCACAAAATCGAGTGACTGCGACTTATAGTCAGAGTCAATCTTTACCAGGTCAGGGAATTCCTCTCGACAGGGATCACACCACGTGGCCCAAAAGTTTATGAGCAGCGGACGTTGACGCCCCTCACTCAACAGACCCTTGAGCGCTTCTGTATTGATTGGTGAAACGACTGGTAGAGTGGCTGAGGGTTTCGCGGCGCCGCCCTTATTCTTCTGGGCCGGCGTCGCGAAACTCGCAAGCAGTATGCACAAGCTTACTAAAACTAATGGTCGAGTAACTCGCATTGGTTAGGCTCGTTTGATCGTACAGCCAAACGCCTTAGACTCGGTTTTCTCGATGGGCTTCTTGGCTAACGAAGCGTCGATCGCAGCGCGCAGATCGTTTGACTCGATCTGATCCGGGTTCTGGTTGTTGTCGATGCGGCCGTGATAAACGAGCTTGTTATTGGCATCGAGGAAGTAGACTTCAGGTGTTCTGGTTGCGCCCAGTTTGTCAGCAATCTTGTTGCCTGGATCCTTCAGTATTGCGAAGGTTAGGCCCTTTGCCGCTGCGTGATCTTTCACAGCGCCAAGGTCTTCTGAAACATTGGAGTTGATGCCGATCACATTGATCCCTTTAGCTTTGTAATCCTGCGCCAATTTCTCCATGCGCTCGTTATATGCGTTGGACACGGGACATTGAACCGAAATGAAAATCAGAACAGTGCCGTTCTTTCCTTTAAGCGACGCCAACGACTTGTCCTGGCCGTCAACACTTGGAAGAGCAAAGTCTTCTACAGTCGCGCCGATGGCTGGTGGTGCTGGAATTTCGCCTGCAAATGTTTTTCCGCTGCTTGCAATCACGGCTCCCGCAATCACAAACAACGCGACCACTAAAATTGACACTTTTCGCATATCCGTAATTGATCCTTTCTGGCGGCTTAGGTCGTGTAAGTTGAAGATTATCAGTCACAATAAGTAGTGGCAAGCGAGGCTGCGTCCCATACATTTATTGGTATGACCGTGTATGTAGGTGGATGAGCATCAGCATCTAGGTGGCTTAAGGCCACTGGCTTGTCCAGAGGTACTTACGCTCGGTGCTAAACACGAGTCCTCGATTCCACTCCGGCGCGCAAGCGCGCTGGAAGGAAAGCCAAGATCTTAGTAGTAACGAGCGTTAACAACCACGGGGCAAGCCCGTGGCCTTAAAAAAAGGCTCTTTTGAATTGACACGTCTCAGTTAAATCCACCATCTTTGTCAGCCATGTCAGACAGCACCATCGCAGACTCAATTGATTCCGATTCCAAAGCAGCGAACCCGAAGCTCTGCCGCGTTTGTGGTCGCGAAAACCAGACGCTCATTCACCTAAATGACCTTTCGGCCGATCTCCGCAAAACAGTAGAGGCAAATGTCACTACAACTGAAGAGTTGTCGCGAGTTTGCCCGCGATGTGTAGCAGTCTTCAGAAGAGCCCAGGAACAGTTAAAGGCTCACGAGCACATTTTTGGTGAAGGTGATCGAGCTTTACCGACGCCACTCAGAATGGATGCTGATGAGCGCTTTACCGGTCGTGATGTAACTATCGCGTTTTTGGATTCCGGCTTTTATGCACACAAAGACTTAATCGAACCAATCAATAGAATCGTTGCGTATCACAGTATTTTTACTCCGGAAGATGATCCGACCATGTTGCAGTCCGCAGATGTGGCCAGCTGGCATGGAATGATGACATCAGTAGTCGCAGCTGGTAATGGATACTTATCTGATGGCCTGTATCGGGGCATCGCTCCCGAGGCGAAAGTAGTACTCGTAAAGATCGGAAAGACCGGCCGTATACCTGAAAGCAATATTGAAGCAGGGATGCGTTGGGTGCTCGAGAATAAAGACGATTACGACATCAAGATCGTAAACATCTCCGCTGGTGGCGATTTCGAACAGACTTATTTGAACAATTCGTTATGCCAGGTTGTTGAGGAAACTGTCAGAGCAGGTATCACAGTCGTTTGTGCGGTTGGAAATGCTGGCTTAGCACCTGGCCATCCAGTGCTGCCGCCGGCGAGTTCACCCTCAACAATTTCCGTTGGAGGTCTTGACGATCAGAATTCATTAGACCGCGCACGCCGCGGAATGTACCGGTCGTCCTATGGACCAACAATTGACGGTCTACAAAAACCTGAGGTGATTGCGCCGGGAATCTGGGTCGCTGGCCCAATACTTCCACAGACACCAACGGCAATCGAAGCTGAACTTTACGCTACGTTGGACTCAGCCGCAGACGATGAATTGAAGGGGATTCTTGTGGCGCAGGAGGGTGTCGATAAAGATCTCGACGAAGCCAGAGATCTGCCGGTTCCCGTCCTACGACAATTGATCACTATCAAACTTCATGAAGGGAACGTCATCAATAAGTACTACAAGTTTGTAGATGGGACTTCATTTGCGGCGCCAATTGTTGCTTCGATCGCTGCGTGTATGTTGGAGGCGAATCCGCGTCTGACTCCACAGCAAGTTAAGCACATTCTCATTGATACCGCCGAAAGGGTAGCGGGAGTGGAGGTTGAACGTCAGGGCTGGGGCGTGGTGGCGCCGCGCAAGGCAGTCGAACTGGCGTTGAGATGGCGATAGGTGCGGAGGGGCAGTCGTGGTAAAGCAGTGTGGTCTCCAGGTAATCTGACGGTTTTTTGGCCACTGGCTTGTCCAGTGGGTCTCTAGCGCTCGCTGCTAAACAATCCTCCTTCCAGTCCTCCTGCGCGCATGCGCGCAGGAGGGAAGGCAGCTTCTTTGTAGCAACGAGCGTAACAACCACTGGACAAGCCAGTGGCCTTAAGGCTGCTTGATACTCTTTCCTTGAAGAGAATGAAAGTTGAGCGGGGCCGTGTTGAGACTCTGTGAGTCCTGATTGGCTGACATGCCCCTGCCTGACTGCCCAAGCTCATCTTGATTCAAGCTGTGTTAGCTGGACATGCGTGTTGTGCGTGTGCAACAATTCGCCGCAATCAAAATCCACACCACAGAGATTTGAGAGGAGAGTTTTCGAGTTTTTATGTCTGAGAATGAATCAGCAATAGCCGAAGGCGCGACACAAACCGCCGAAGCAGCGCCCGAGGCGAGCACAGAAGAGATTTCGTATCACGCAGTCGAGAAGGATGGAGTGGTTACGGCAATTTGGGAAATGCAAGGTCGCAAACACCTTCGCACTATCGATCCCCGCTCACGCCAGGGACAAGACATTCTTCGCCTCTACACGACGGAACATCACGACGAAGCCACTGGCGAGGCCGCAGCCTCATAAGCTGCAAAAGGTTCGGTTAAATCTAGAACCTTAGGTCACCAGATTTCGCGGCTCACCTCGAACAAAAGCTTCCAGACTTTCGACGAGTTGATCAGCCAGCGTCTGCATTGCCTGACGACTGGCCCAAGCGTTGTGGGGAGTTACGATTAGATTCGGGTAGTCGACTTCCAAAAGTAGATTTCCGTCTCGCGGTGGTTCTTCCCTTAAGACATCGATTCCCGCACCAGCAATCCGACCCGTCTTGATTGCTCTTATCAGCGCTTCATCGTCGATCAAACCACCGCGAGCAGTATTGATTAGAATTGCTTCGTGCTTCATTTGATTTAGTTCGTCCAGACTGAGCAGATTTCTTGTTTGCTCGTTTAGCGGACAGTGCAGTGAAATCACATCGCTCCGTCTCAGTACATCATTGAACAGCGTCCGTCCTTCACGCGCGACACTGGTGCCTTTTCGTTCTGCTACCAGGACATTCATCCCAATTGCTTTTGCGAGATGGGCCATAGCCTGGCCCAACGCACCAAAACCGACGATGCCAAGCGTGGTTCCCTGTAGATCCGAAATCGGATGATCAAGCAAACAGAATCGACGTGCCTTATGCCAGAGCCCCTCACGCACGTCCTCGCGATAAGCAATTAAGTTTCGACGCAAGGTAAGCATCAACATAAGAGCATGTTCAGGTAGAGAGTTGGTGGCGTAGCCGCGAGTATTAATGACAGAGATGTTGTGTGCGCGACAGTATTCAAGATCAACGTTGTCGACGCCGGTTGCGGCGACAGCAATCAACCTTAGTTTTGGAAGTTCTGTGAGGTTGTTAGCGCGCAGTGGAAGCTTGTTGCAGATAGCAATGGTCGCATCGTTTAGACGTTGGACTACCTCCTCAACGGAAGTCTCCGGATACTCGCTCCACACGTGCTCGAAGCTCGGTTTGCGAAACGAAATATTGAAGGTATTTCGTTCGAGAAACACTATTGATTCCATTCTCTGGATGTTAGACATAACAATTCGTGGTAGCAAACGGTCCAACACTTTTTCCACAAGAATGGATGTATTCAGAGATTTGAAAATATGAGCGTCCAATAATCCGAATTAGCCTCCAGAAAAGTGCAGTCAAGAATCTCTAATCCGCACAAGGGTTAGACTTATTCGCACACTAAATTTCGCGGGATTAGATGGAATGTTGGTTGCCTGTTCAGCAGGTTAGTCCCCCAACTCAAAGCCGGGTTCGTCGCGCGAACCCATTTCCGTCCTTCGGGCGTTCTTCACTAACGCCGTGTGTTTAAAGGAGACAACTGATGAACAAAGCAACGAAACTCTCGCTTTTGGTCTTGCTGGTGCTCGCGTTCTTAGCATCTCCAACCCTGGCACAAACAACAGGCTCAATCTCCGGCGAAATTAGAGATGAGAAACAAGCAGTAATTACAAGTGCCACGGTAACTGTACGTAATGTCAAAACTAACGAAGTTCGCACTGGCCAAACCGACAGTGATGGTCGCTATCGCTTCAACGGCATGGCCGTGGGCGACTACGAAATCTCTGTTGAGTCCACTGGGTTTGCCAAGTACGTACAGTCAGGAATCAAGCTTGAACTGAACCAGCCCGCTACAGTTGATATAACGATGAAAACAGGCGGCGTCACGGAAGTAGTAAACATCGTTGAGAACGCATCGATGTTGAATACGACTACCTCTGAAGTCGGTACTCGCTTCGACGAGAAACGCCTTTCTGAACTACCCCTTGCAACAACCCGCAGCGTCTACCAGGTAGCGCTATCCGCAGCTGGTGTCAGTCAGCTCAACTCGGGCCAGAGTAATTTCGCCAGCGGCACTAACTTCTCAGTGAACGGTGGTCGCGTTCGCTCGAACAACTTCATGATCGATGGTCAGGACAACAACAATTTTGGTGTGGCGGGCTCCACCATTCCGCTAAACAATCCGGACCTGATCCAGGAAGTACGACTAGTAACAAACCAGTTCAGTGCTGAGTACGGTCGCAACTCCAGCGCCGTTTTCAATGCTATTACTCGAAGTGGATCCAATAATTTTCATGGCTCAGGTTTTTGGTTCCACAACGACAATGCGTTGAATGCGTGCAGCAATACCCAAAAGGCGAATGGGTTCTGCAACCCAAACGCTTTGTTAAGCTCTCGTCAGAAAGCACCTTTCAGAGTTGAAAATCAGCTTGGCGGAACATTGGGCGGTCCGTTGTACCTGCCGCACTTTGGTGAAGGTGGTCCAGCTTACACCAGCGGAAAGGATCGAACCTTTTTCTTCTTTTCGATTCAACGCTGGTGGGACCGACAGCTCGGCGTTGGACAGGCCCTTAATGGTGCACCAACACTAGAAGGTAAGGAAATAATTCGACAGGCCGCTGGAGATTTACCTCAAGTTCGAGCGCTCCTCGACTTCTTGCCGGCAGCTCAAACACCCCTCAACCAGACCGTCAGATTTGTTCGCAACGGTCAGACGTTTGTTGTTCCAGTAGGATCCTTGACTGGATCCCAGTCGTCGACATATGACGATTGGCAAACCTCAATTCGCATCGATCATCGTTTGGGCACCAACCATAATCTTAACGGGAGATATTTGTATCAAGACTCAGGCGCTTTCGGAAGCATTCCAGGCGTCGCAGCTTCTCAAATTACACCACCAGGATTCTCATCAATTGTGCCATCCCGAACCCAGGGTGTGAATCTCCAACTCACGAGTGTTCTATCACCTCGTTGGGTGAATGAAGTTCGCGGTGCGTTCCTGCGCAGCGCCAACTCTACCTCGCCGCTGGATCCTCGTTCGGAGTCGATCCCATCGATGGAAGTAGTCGAGCTTGGACTCAGGGAATTCAATGCTGCTCCTACGCGTACCGCAATCGGTTTGGGAGTGAACTTGCCGCAGAACCAGGTGCGTAATACCTATCAGCTGCAAGACAACGTCTCCTATACCCGTGGTAACCATGGCATCAAGTTCGGGGCCGACATTCGGCGTAACCAGCTGCATCAGCTCTTTAAGCCAACAACGAGAGGCTTGCTTGAGTATGCATCGCTGGATTTTTTAGTGAAGGACTTTGCGACCAGGGCAAACATCAATAAGGATCTTCCCGGGACGGCAAGAGTACTTCACAACGATTGGCACGACTTCTTCTTCTTTGGTCAAGATGAGTGGAAAGTGCGACCGAATTTCACACTAACACTTGGTCTGCGATATGAGAATGCAGGACAGCCGATAGAGGATCTGGTGGCATTCAACCAGCCAGTTCTTGCAGCGGCGAATAACGATCCACGTTTTGTCCTTCAACCTGTTCCAGGTCGCGATAACAACAACTTCCAACCTCGTCTCGGATTCAACTGGAATCCTCGCACGAAGAGTGATGGTATGTTGGGTTACCTTACCGGTGGCGACAAGTTGGTACTACGTGGTGGTTACACACGTACAAACGACTACTCCTACACCAACATAGCGCTGAACATTTGGAGCTCGTTCCCCTTTGTGGCCGCTGTTTCATCGTTCCCGACTGTCCAGGCTACAAACCTCGCTGGTCAAACCACTAGCGTGATTCCGTTCGCGTTCAACGCTCTACTTACTCCACCGTTCAATCCGGATACGGTAAATCGAACCATCGTCGATGAAGATTTCCATATGCCGGTTTACGACTCGTTCAGCTTGGAAGTGCAGCGTGAATTCGGGCGCGACCTGGTTCTACGAGTTGGATATGTGGGAACAAAAGGCAGCGGTTTGTTTGAATCGGTGGATGCCAATCCGACGCGCATCGGATGCACTGCGGGTAATTCCACAAATGGCTTCTGCCGCACAGTTCCAAATCTCGGACCGACACGCTTGCGCACTAACTCAGGTATGTCGATCTATCATTCCCTGCAGGTCAGTCTGGAAAAGCGACTAAGTAGCGGATTCAGCGCAGGCTTGCACTACACTTACAGCACCTTCATCGACACGATGTCGGAGATCTTCAATGTGTCACGAGGGGAGATTGCTGTAGCTCAAGACTCGTACAATCGTCGGGCTGACCGCGCTCGTTCGAGTTTCGACCGTCCGCAAAGGATTGCCGGAAACTTCGTATACGAGCTGCCGTTTTATCGCGATCAGAAAGGTTTTGCGGGAGTCGTTCTTGGCGGCTGGCAACTTAACTCATTCTTTTCACTGCAGAGTGGTTCACCGTTCACTCCGCTTAACGGATCCGATCCCGCGGCAGCATTGGCCAGCATTTCATCTTTGGTTGGCAATGCAATTAGGCCAAATCTAAACACGACACTCGATCTGTCGAATATGAGTGTTGAAGAAATAGTCGCGGCCGGAGGTCGCTCACTCTTTACGCCAATTACCACGGCACAGCGAGTGGGCAACGTAGGTCGCAACGTACTTCGGTCAGACGGAATCAACAACGTTGATTTCGGAATTCTGAAAACTACGCGAATCGGTGAGAATCAAAGGCTGCAAATTAGGGCTGACTTCTTTAATCTCACGAACTCACGTGACTTTGGTATCCCTAATTCGACGGTTACTGCCACCGACTTCCTAAATCAATGGGGCACCGATGGTGGCAATCGTCGCATCATCGTTGGACTTAGGTATGTGTTCTAGAGCTAAGTAGACGCATGACTATCTTAAGGAGTGCGTCGAACTAACTGCTGAGCCGAGTAACTTAGATACTCGGCTCAGTTTTTCTTTTTCCAAGTCAAATTTCACTGGGAGCTAAGGCCATCGGGCTTGCCCCGTGGTTGTTCACGCTCGCTGCTACAAGAACTCAGGCCGTCCTTCCAGCGCGCTTGGCGTGCTGGAAGTGAGTTAAGAAAATTAATAGCAACGACCGTTAAAGACCACCGGGCGAGCCAGTGGCCTTAAGCCAGCTGGACACACTTTGAGTTAAGTGGAAATGAAGGTTGGGCGGACGGGTTGCCTCTTATAAGTCTTGAGTTGCAGCGATGCCTACTTCCCACCTGCGCGATTGGTAAAGTCAAATTGGCTAGGACTGCCCTGCACTTTGGAGGTGTGCAGTAGTATTATTGGTGACACCTCGATCTTGCAAAGGAGAAACTTGCAATGAAATACCTTTGCCTGGCTCTCTTGATCGTTTCGTTAGCTACAGTTTTGCTGGCCCAGTCTACAGTCAATCCAAATGAGGCTGCCGGACTGGAAGTACTCAAATGCAGCTGGAGCAAGGAGCGCATGGGCTGGGAGAATGACCCCTTCCGTGGTCCAATCGAAAACTTCGACGAAATGCGCGCTCGTACTCGAAACGAGAAGCGTATCGCTGACGCCAAGCGCGGCGGAGGAGGTGATGCGGATCGGCTTAAGCGAGAAGCGGGTGCTGATGCAGCTATCGTCGCCTCGCAACATAAGAACACGCTTTCACGTTATGTGTTTACCTACAAGACGACCATTAAAAATCTAAGTCAAAAGACGATTAAGTTAATCGACTGGGATTATGTGTTTTTGGACAAGACAACGGAGTCAGAATTAGGACGGCAGCAATTCACCAACGAAGAGAAGATTGGACCAGGTAAGACAAGAGAGTTGACCGTTGCTATTACCCGTCCGCCAACTCAAACCATAAGCGTTACCGCGCTTAACAAGAATGAAGGCGACTCATTGATCGGTCGTGTGATAGTTTTACGCGTCGAATACTCTGATGGTTCAATTTGGCAGGCTCCGGAAACTAATAACCAAAATCGATGATACGTCCCGCATCCGCAAGCGAAGCCGCAACACTCACTGAGCTAGCCCTGGAAGCAAAACGCTATTGGGGTTATCCCGAACACTGGATCAAGCAGTGGGAGTCAGACCTGACAATTTCGACCGATTTTATCAACTCAAATCAAGTTTATGTGGCAGAAGAGGCTGATGAGATACAAGGTTTCTACGCACTGTGTGTAAACGGTGGAAGAGCCGAACTTGAACATATGTGGGTGAGGCCACAATTCATTGGCACCGGAATCGGCAAGGAGTTGTTCCTCGATGCGATGGATAAAGCGACTGCTCTTAATGTGCGTGAAGTGGAAATAGTGGCTGATCCAAATGCCGCTGGCTTCTACGAAAAGATGGGTGCCGAGAGAGTTGGGGAGGCAGATTCAAGTGTTGATGGGCAACTAAGAAAATTACCCCGATTGAAAATTGATGTATCAGATTAAGATTGCTCGTTCAGCAATGTAAACTTAGCTGCAACCCATCCAGTCAAAGCGTGGACAGTCAGGAAGGGGCATAGCAACAAGTCGAGATTCCCAGGATTCAACGCGCCCCAGCTCAGGTTTCATTTCCTCTCACAACTTAAATAGTATGAATGTCTCAAGGCCACTGGCTTGTCCAGTGGTTGCTTACGCTTATTGCTAACTAAAACTTCCTTTTTCCTTCCAGCGCGCTTGCGCGCGAAGGGAGAGAAAGTCGAGAGAAGTTATTAGCAACGAACGTAAACAACCACGGGACAAGCCCGTGGCCTTAAACAACTTGATGCAATGTAAGTTGAAAAGGAAATGAAAGTTGAGCGGGGCGCGTTGAAATCCCGGGAATTTCGACTTGTTGCTGTGCCCCTTCCTGACTGTCCAAACTTAACTTAATTGATTCGCCGTTTGTCGAATACTGTGAGAGTTGACTTGTGCAACTCTGCATCAATTGAAGCGATCGCCATACTCTCTCGAGACGATAAAAGCTTTAACCATCTCAGCGGCCCGAAAATCCCCATTGAACTGATTTAGTTTCCCCAGCCAAAAATCATAACCAGAGAAGTCTGAATCAGGCGCGTCATTTGGATTCCTGCGCAGGTATCCAAAGTACTGCATCAACACAAACGCACGATTGAATTCCGCATTGCGGAAATCAACATCTTCCGCCACTTTCAATAGCGCTGTCGCTCGAGTCTCCTGTCCCCCATTGAGTCCATTCACAAGACTGTTTCTCTCTGAAGCAGAAAGTGCTCCATTCGCCATCAAGTTCAACTTGTCTACATATTCAGCGGCGGTCAGTTGGGCCGGAAAATTCTGTAGGAATTCTGCTCGACCAACAAAACTGTTAACAAAGGCTGTCGTATTCGCTGCCAACTTTTGCTCCCAATTCGGCTGGCCAACAATCACACCGTTAGCAACAACTCGCGTGTCGTCCATCAACTCTTGAAATCGCGGCAGACCCCTGGGTCGTTGTGTAGATGTGGGAAACGACACCTTGTACAACCGGTAAACAAGAAAGCCGGTCTGCTGAAACTCAATTGAAAGAAAGAATGCGGCCGAGGTATCGATACGCTTTACCTCTCTGCATTGAGAGTTGGCTCCGCAAGATTCAATGTTATTGATCCAGAATGCCAAACCGGTGGCGTCGGGCTCGCGGCTGAGGAAGTCGCTATAGTGCTGTCTGACAAAGAACTCGCTTTCATTCAAGCGGTTTGGACCAAACGCCAGACCCGTAAGAGCCAACTGATCATTATCGGCATCTGCAAATATTTTTCCATTTTCCAAGAAACCATCCTGTCTCGGATCCGGAAATACATCTATGCGCGCCGTACCCCCATTCCCGCCGGTGCCATCGGAATCTGATGAAGCGTCTTCAATGACGTAAACGTTTCCGGTGCGGTCGACAGTCATCCCGTGGAGGAATAGATTGTTATCGATTGAGAGTCCTTCGACGACAACTTCATCACGATCACCTCGCCCGTCAGAATTGTCATCATAAATAGCAAGCATCAGCGTGTCGTTGCCTTCGGAATGAGAAAAGACAATTCCTCTTGAATTGACAGCGATGTCGATCGGCGCATCATCTGAAAACTGGTACGAATAGTAAGGAGTCGTATCCAACGTATCGGGCATTCGGTCGCCATTGGTGTCCCGAATAATACGAAGTTCGTTTGAGGTGAAATCCGCAATGAGTAGATCGTTGTTTGGCATCAACGCCATTGCATTCGCATTGAACAGTTTGTTATCGCCAACCTGAACCAGGACACGCGATTGTGAATCGTCAAAACCAGTTCCAGAATTGCGCACCAACAACACTACACCAGGTGATGGTTCATTGTTTGGATCGTTTGGATCAGCCGAATTGAAGAAACCACTCGACGATACGACGACAAACTCTCGCCCCGTACTCGACACTCCGGAAACCACAGCAGCCGCCGATGGCAAATTGAAATCCCTTTGAAGATCGAAGGTGGTTGATATGTTCGAGACGTAATCACCGTTTGTATCGATCGCGACGACCAATATTCCCAGCAAGGTAGTCCCGCGGGTAGCCGAGTAGACTTCATACCTCGCACCTGATTGTCCAACCGCGATATCGAAAGAACCCCCATCAGTATCGAATGTGGTTCGATCGTCGGCGATGAGGTCGTTATTACGGTCGACAAACTGTTCGTCTGTTCCAGCTGCGGAACTGAGGCTGAGTTGAGAGGTGTGGAGCACTCGACTCAGTGGTGTTCCCGCGCTAATTGGCGCGGTTGCCGGGATGTTTTCGAGTGCGACCGGAACACGTGCTGATTCACGGTCGGTCGCCTCTTTTGAGGACAGATTTCGCGGTCGTTGGGCCTGTGACAGAGAACGTGATGATTGATACGCATTCTTGCGCGTAAAAAGACCAGACCTTTGTTTTGCTTGAAGTGCTCTTCTGATGTCGGGTTTTATGCTGATAGTTGGGGCCTGTGCTTTACCACCAACCAGAACCAAGCTTGAACCCAAAACACCAGTAGCTATGAATATGACAACTTTTAATCCTAACCGCATGGCCGTCTCCATCTTTCAACTCAGCAGTTTACATTGCGGCTTTGCGGAACAGGATGTGATAACCACCTGCGTCGGTCCGACAGCATTGCGCGTTAGCGCGTTGACCGTGAGGAAATCCACCAACACAGGACTCTACCAATCTCTGTTCCGCATCGCCTCCCCCCGTCGGACCGTCAGTAACCAGACTTTGGATTGTCTGGTTTGCGAGGGCTCGACGTTTCCGGAGCCGAACGAGGAGATTCTGGTCGCGCAGGCTCCGATCGAGTCGGCTCAGAACGAGGTGCTTCAGATCTCGATGGTTCGGATCGAGTTGGCTCAGAACGAGGTGCTTCTGACCGTGAAGGTTCTGACCGAGTTGGCTCAGAACGAGGGGACTCAGATCGTGACGGTTCAGATCTAGTCGGTTCCGAACGTGGCGATTCGGTGCGTGCCGGTTCCGAACGCGGTGCTTCTGAGCGTGATGGTTCAGACCGTGGTTGCTCAGACCGTGGTGCTTCGGAACGAGATGGTTCAGACCTTGGCGGTTCCGAACTAGGCGTTTCAGAGCGTTGTGGCGGCTCATAGTTATCCGGACGTGATGGTCTCGATGGAGCCTCACGCGGTTCACTACGCGCCGGTTCGCTCCTGGGCGCCTCACTTCTTGGTGGCTCGCTCCTTGTTGGTGCTTCAGATCGCTGCGGTGGGGCCTCACTCCTCGTTGGAGCAGACTCGCTGCGAGATGGAGGTGGTTGATAGGTTGGAGTTGACGAGTCGTTTCTTTGTGGAGCGGGTCGAGAGGGTTCAACTCTTATCCCACGCGATCGCTTTTCACCCGAATCACTATCGGGCTGGACTTGTGATGGACGAACACTTGGTGAACTATCATCCGAAATCGAGCGACGAGGAGCCGCTGACGGCATTCGGTCCTGCCTTTGCACGTCTCCACTGTTGTCTTCGTCAACTCGTTCAGTAGTAGGTCTTGTAGCCGGCGCCGGCCTTGCGATAGCGCCAGTTGGTCGTGTCTCGGTCGCTCCTGATGAAGTCGTAGAGTTCTCAGTTGTTACAACTGCTCTTGGTTCACGACCATTGAAGACGCGACTTCTACGGAGTTCATCATCAAGCTGAACACCCGGTTGACGTGCCGCTGCGCCGGTGGGGCGACCGACCCCCTGCACATTTGGAGTCACGCGTGTTGGCTGTCCCTGCACAGTTTCACGTGCTCTAGTTGACCCAGAGTTCACGTTGGCAGGTGCGCGTGCCGGCAATCCACGTAACGGAGTTGTCTCGAATGCGCGTCGAGCGAGTGCAGCATCCGCGCGTCGAGCACGTAGATTGTCACTCCCGAGCTGATTCGCCGAAGCAGTGGTTACTGCGCGTAGCTGTGCGGGATTAACGCGCCGCAACTGCGCGATCTCATCCGCTCTTAGTGCCGTGAGACGTGCGGGGTTTTTTGTGTAGTAACGTGAGTGCGGATCGCGTTGACGATAGTGAAGCGGATACCAACAATAGTCATTGCTGAAATCCAAGTGGATAAACGCCACCAGCGCCGGACGCCACCAGCTTCGATTTCTGAAGTACTGACTCCGCGGACACCAGGCCCAACCTCCGTTGTCATAAACCCAGCGGCCATAGTGGTAGGGAGCCCATCCCCAAGGTTCATAACCAACCCAGGTCCATCCATAGGGCGGACACCAAGTCCAGTACCCGTACCTGTAAGGAGCCCAATCATAATAAGCATTGACGACTGTTGCGTGAGGTCGCCACGTCCAACCAAAGTCAGTTGTGTACGCCCAGTCGCCATAAGCGTCGAGATCCTCAGCACCCCACACGTACTCGTCGTAATATTGCACGTCGTAGCGGAGGCGTTGAGCGAGGTAACGTTCTCGATCACTTACCCAGGCATCAATCGCGTCGGATGGTCCAGCAGCGACAAATTCCCAGTCACCCGTGTTGTCTGCAGTGAAGGCCAGCTCAGCAGCGCGGCCATCTCGGAGTTGAAATCCCGCAGTGTCAGAATAAATGCGAGCACTGCCGCCGTCTCTAACGGTAAAACGAACCCGACCCTCCTGCGGGACATCGACTCGATACAGACCCTTTTTCTCTGCAGCGAGAGTTGTACGCGGTGCGTCTATTTCGAAGTATTCGTGAGATCGATCAAACTTAGCGAGACGAATCGTCGCCGTACCTTCCATTACGCTTAAGGCAACGCCTTCGTCGCGTAAGGTTACGATGCGTAAAACCGAACCAGACGAGATACGCACGAAATTACGTGCATCGATCTGGAGTTCGAGTCGACTTTCTCGATCAGTTGAGACTGTGTCTCCTTCGACAAGTGGAAAATTGAGACGAGCCTTTTCCCAATCCGTATTCCCATTACGTTTCAAGCTGACATCGCCGGATGTCATGCTAATACGAACGACCCGAGCATTGACTTCATAATCCTCGGGTTCGTCGTCGGCACGCACGGATGTGGAGATGGAAAAAATGGAAAGGATGAGAAGGAGAAGGCTTGTGTATAGTCGGGAGAAACGCATGGGTAACGCTCCTTTCGAACAGCGTGGGTTAACACCTTCAGTTAGACTTTGTGCTTGTCAGACGTGCTCGATAGAGCAAACAAAAGAACGTGCGCGCCTGGCTGGAACTGGGCCAAGGAATGAACGCTTCGTTTGTGGCTCAGCTCGTTGCTTCCGAGTTGAGCAAAGCGCATGCCTGTAACTTCAACTAATCTAGGGATTTTGCGGCTCTTTGATATTTCTCAAACAGGTGCGTTGAGATATGGATCTACAGTTCTTGAGCGCCAGGGAGCAACCTCGAAAATGCGTTGAGGTTTTTGTCAGGTTGATCTGTAAGGTTCGACAGTTAAGAGATCGTGTTTGCACACAACGTTGCACTTTGAGAGATCTCAAATTAATCGGAGCGACTGTTAGAGGTATCGAGCTGCGAGTAAACCTGACAATGTTTGCCTGAGAACGTGCAATGCGGGCACCATTTCGTGCGATGCCTTCCAAACTGTGAGTCAATTCTGAACGCAAGACATTCAGAGGACAGGGACCAGACAGCGCAAAACATGAAAGAGCGTGGATTCAAATACGATGTAATTGTCATCGGCGCTGGAATAAATGGCGCAGGAATAGCACGCGATGCCGCCCTGTCCGGCCTCAAAGTGTTGTTAATTGATAAGGGTGATATCGGAAGCGGCACCAGTAGTTGGTCAACAAGGTTAATTCATGGAGGATTACGTTACCTCGAACATGGTGAGATCGGCCTTGTCCGTGAATCTCTGCGAGAGCGTGAGACTCTACTAAAAATTGCCTCTCATCTGGTCGCCCCTTTATCAATCACAATTCCTATTCGAAAGAGTGGTAAACGCAGCCGTACCACCATTCGAGCTGGAATGATTGCCTACGACTTACTGTCGTGGGGTAAATCTCTTCAGCACCATCGAATTCAATCCAAGGAAGAAACGTTATCTGAGATCCCGGGTCTCGACTCGTCAGGCTTACTTGGATCGGCAGTTTACTTTGATGCGCAGGTGGAGTTTCCCGAACGACTTGTTCTCGAGAACGCTATGTCCGCTCGCGATCATGGAGCTGACATTGAGACTTATGCTTGTGTGACGAATTTTCGCGTGGCCAACGGAAGGGTCTTAGCAGTTGAGTTTCAATCAAAACCTACAGGAGTTACCTGGACCGCTCAGTGTGAGGTGGTAATCAACGCCGCAGGACCATGGGCTGATCAACTGCTAAAGAAAACTCCATGGGAGTCTCCCAGGCTTATTGGAGGAACAAAGGGCAGCCACATTGTTTTGTCCAAGTTTACCGACGCACCAAAAGTGGCAGTCTATCTCGAAGCTGAAAAAGATGGCCGTCCATTTTTTGTAATGCCGTGGAACCATCTTTACCTGATTGGCACCACCGACGTTCGCTTCGAAAACGACCTCGATAACGTCCAGGCGCAGATGTGGGAAATCGAATACCTGCTGGACGAAACGAATCACGCATTCCCGCGCGCCAAGCTCACTCCCGGCGACATTCTCTATTCCTACTCGGGTGTGCGTCCGCTTCCCTTCAGTGATAGTGATGACGAAAGCAAAATCACCCGTCGTCATTTCATTCGCGAACATGCAGAGCTAGGAAACTTGTTGTCGGTTGTTGGAGGAAAGCTTACGACCTATCGAAGTCTCGCTGAAGAGTGCATCGACATCGTGTTTAGAAAGTTAGAACGAAAGCGGCCGAAGTGTCAGACAGGTATTATGCGTTTACCTGGTGCAGCTCGATTGATGGATATTGGTGATGACTTCTGGCACGGTCTGAAGTTTTCCGACAAAGTGATAAAGAGGTTGGCCCGTATTTATGGGGCCTGCTCAAGCGATATCGCGTCGCTTTGTATCAACGATCCAGCGTTGGCGGAGCCATTTAATCAAGATGCTGACGCTATCGCCGCAGAGTTGGTCTATGCTTTTGAAAGTGAAATGGCCGTTACGTTGAGCGACGTGCTGTTGAGAAGAACAATGCTGGGGCTGAATGCCGATCTGGCGATTGGAGATGATGAACGTGCGGCAGGTGCAGTAAAGCAGTTCTGCGGTTGGACCGATGAAAGAGCGAGGAAAGAGATCCTCGATTACAGAAATTATGTGAAGCGCTTTCGTGTTAACGCGGGGACATAGAATCTAACGTTGCGAGTTCAACCATACGTCTTTTTGAATCTTGTGCAAACTGCTTTTGTAAGTTGCGAGCAAGTGGAAAAGTTAGCCGCACCAATGGGTGACGTGGCTTCGAGAAGGCAAGAATGTCATACCAAACCTCATTAGTTTCGGTGTCCCATTCAATCGTAAAGCGTTCCTCCCCAGTCTCGACATGATCCGGTAAGGTGCCGTAGGCAAACCCAAACCTCTGCCCCTCTTCAATCAGGTAAATAACGCGAGCAGCACTCAGCGACCAGAAACCAAAAGCTCGAGCTTTCACGGCAACAATTGCACCAACATCAAGTTTGACGCCTGCTGGGACGATGGAGACCCAACCCAGATCAAACTGCTTCCACGCTTTTAATGCCTCTATGGCGCGTCGGAAGATCACGTCACCTCGGCCCAACAAAATGCGATTGTGATCGATTGTAAAGTCTCGCGGAGGAGTGTTATCTGTCGCGCCAACGGAAGTATATGTGAACGGTAGATCCTTCTGTCTTGCGAGGAAGCGTTTTATATCTGGCTCGTTAGGTTCAGTTAAGAAGAACATCGTCACACTTGGTCGGTATCTTACATTTTTTCCAACGACGTGATCATCATTTGAAGGCCCCCTTTAGTGACTGCGCGGAAAACATAGGACGAGCTCTTCTGTCGGACCGCGTACGTCTCGTGCGCATGGTGAGCATGGTGCCCGTGTAGCTGTTCCAGGGTCGATCGGTTATGTGGTCAGTCGATTGAATCGCGAGTTAGCGCACGAGGACGTACGCGGTCCGACAGAAGAGCTTTAGTGGTGATCGCGATGGAGCTACTGAAGGGTAACTACGGTTTCTCTTTTACGCTTTTCGCCCGGGGGTGATGACGAATGTAGGCGGAGCGTAATTGCATATCAGAAATGTGTGTATAGATTTGCGTGGTTGAGATGTCGCTATGACCTAGTAGGGCCTGAACAGATCTAGAGTCGGCCCCATGTTGCAAAAGATGAGTGGCGAAACTGTGACGCAGTGTATGCGGCGAAACGTTACTGATCCCAGCGCGCTCGGAGTGCTTCTTGATCATGGACCAGGCGAGTTGACGCGTAAACGGTTTGCCATGATGTAAAAAAAGATTAGGAGAAGTCGCTTTTCCATAACCTGCTTTAACGGAAAGGTATTGTTGCAACCAGTGAATTGCACTCTTTCCCATTGGTACGCGTCTCTCTTTGTTTCCTTTGCCGTGACAGGTCAGTAGCCCTGTCATTAGATCGACGTCTGGCTGTTTCAGACCCACCATTTCTGATACTCGCAATCCGGTGGCGTACATCAACTCGAGAATTGTTCTGTCTCGAATGCCTTCTTCAGTTGATATGTCTGGTGCTGATAACAGTTGATTGATTTCGTCTTCGGTAAGAAACTTCGGCAAATAGTTGAAACGTTGAGGTGTATCGAGATCTTCAGCAGGGTGATGTGTGATATGACCATCAAGCATCAGAAATTTGAAAAAGCCCCGCGCTGTACTAATGGCTCGAGCCACTGAAGTGGGGGCGAGACCGTCTCGCGATAGACTGGCGATCCATTTTCTGAGGTCGGCTCGAGTGAGTTCGGAGAGCTCTTTATTATTTTTCGCAGCCCACTCGCTCAGCCGGTTGAGGTCGCGGCGATAACTATCAAGTGTGTGGCGAGCAAGACCTTTCTCAACCTGAATGTAATTGAGAAACTCTCGCATAAAATTCTGTTGCTTGCTGATGGTCAATGTCCTCAACAATGAAGCTGAGTGATTATAGATCAAGCTAAGTTCATTTGACCGTCAATAGAAGAATTTGAGTTTTCGTCGCGTAGCGACGGGACAATTTAGCCCGGCGTTTTAACGCCGAGTCGGACGCGTGTTGAAGATCTCGTCGCGTAGCGACGCCGACGCCTCAGAATCAAAACCCGGCGTTAAAACGCCGGGCTAAATTCATGCTGTCGCTACGCGACGATTGAGATTTGACTCGTTTCAAGCGTCGCGATGCGACGCCGACGCCTCAAAATCAAAACCCGGCGTTAAAACGCCGGGCTAAATTCATGCCGTCGCTACGCGACGAGATTCTGTTTTAGATCGGGGAGCTAGCCTGAGAGCCAGGCTCATCAATCCAACTTCCTACTCATATCGCAGGCACTCTATCGGGTCCAGGCGAGATGCTTTGCGCGCAGGCCAAACGCCAAAGATTAGACCCACGCCAATTGAAACTGATAGTCCAGACACGACCGCCCACATTGGAATCGTCGCAGGCATACTTGGGATCAAAAATATCAACAACCGACTGATACCAACCGACAGCACAACTCCGAGTACTCCACCGAGAAATGTCAACATCATTGCCTCAAACAAAAACTGACGAACAATATCTTTACGTCGAGCGCCAATCGCTTTGCGAACACCAATCTCTTTTGTTCGCTCAGTGACGCTCACCAACATGATGTTCATCACTCCAATGCCACCCACCAGCAACCCGAGACTCGAAATCGCAATAGCGATCAGTCCAATCATGGCGGTGATACTGTCAAATTGTTCGATGAATTTATCTGCGGTCTTGATGTCGAAATTATTTGGATCTCCAAACTTGACGTGACGACGACGACGAAGAATCTCTTCCGCTTGAGTTAATGCATCGGACACTTGACCTGATCGGCCGCGAATGACAAAAAGCATGTAGCCACGAGCTGGCGCGACTTTCTGCGCGGTGCGAAACGGTATGAACACTGCCTGGTCTTCTTCGTTCTCTCCAAAAAAACCGGCCTTACGCTTCTCCAGCACTCCAATTACTTCAAAGTTGTAACCACCCATTCGCACTTGAGTGCCGGCGATATTGTTTTGTCCTGGGAATAGCGCGTCAGCAGCATTGACTCCGATCACCATTACATTCGCGCGTTGTTGATCGTCCGACTCGTTAATGAATCGTCCTTCCTTCAACACGATGTTTGTTATGTTTGCGTAGTTGTGCGTGACGCCTTGAGTGTTGCCCCAACGATAATTCTTCCCCTGATACATTATGTTGTCGTCGAAAGGACCACCCGAGTATCCGACGTTAGGGGCTACGATCGCTACATCGTCGACCGCAGGTGCTTGCACTCTGATCGCCTCAGCATCCGAGACAGTTAGCGGCTTTCGGAGTCTTTCCGAACGGTCTTCACCCGTCCGGGGTCCGGTTGATAAGTGGAAGGCGTAAATGTTGTTGGTACCGTACTCTTCAATGATCGAGACGATACTTTGACGCATCCCGGTTAGAAGCGAAGCGATGACAATGGCAGTCAGTACGCCGATAACGATACCCAGCACCGTTAGAAAGCTGCGGAACTTATGGCCCCTAATACTGTCGAGCGCCATGGCCAGAGTTTCTCTGAGAGAGCTCTGCGGTAGCTTACCTTTAAGGAAGTTAGTAAGTGCCATTGTTCTTTTACATTGCGGCGGTTAACGCAACGATTGGATCCAGGCGAGATCCTTTAAACGCCGGGTAGATTCCTGCCAACATTCCAATTAACGTCGACACGATCAAAGCCAACAAGATGTAGCCGATCGTGATCGTCATAGTGATACCAGCGAGAGACGTAATCAGCGTACAAACACCCCACGAGAGCAGTAGTCCAATCACGCCGCCGAACGCGCACAGCAAGCCCGACTCAATCAGAAACTGCATCATGATCTGACGCTTGGTTGCACCAACAGCCTTGCGAATGCCAACTTCAAAGGTGCGCTCGGTAACACTCACGAGCATGATGTTCATGACAACGATGCCGCCCACTACAAGTGTGATCAGTGTTATCGGAACTACTACTTTCGCGATGCTGCCAGTGAACTCATCGATCTGGTTGGTCAACTCTTCTACATTGACGAGCCCAAAATCGTCTTCTTCATTACCATTCAATCGATGCTTTATTCTCATCGCCACCCGAGCATCTTCGATTGTGGACTGAAGTGTTTCGAGGGACCGACTCTTGCCGTGAATCTGAAGCCCATTCCGCCCGAAGATTTGCAAGTGAGTGGTGACAGGAATGTAAACGTGTCGATCTACGGAATCGCCAAAAAACGCCCCCCGCTTTTCCTCAACCCCTACAACACGCATTGGCAGTCCACGGATCTTCAACACCTTTCCGATCGGATCTTCATTTGGAAAGAACTTGTCTTTGATATCACCACCCAATACAACCACAAGTGCGGAACGTTGAACTTCATCTGCCGAGATGAACCTTCCATCTTCAATAGTCTTGTCTTCAATTAGAACCATGTTGGCTGTAGCACCAAACACAACGGCTCCCGGAAATTCTTTACCGTCCTGCTTTAGATCGGTACCCGCGCCAAGTGCAGCACCCACTTCGGAACATGTCAGACAATGATCACGAACCCATTCATAGTCGTCCCAATTTAGTCGTTTGTTGCGTCGATTTCGGCGTTCATATTCCTCGTCCGTCATGTGCCCTGAAAATGCCATGCGCGCAATCATGAAGTGATTGCTGCCCAACATCTTTGCGACCTTGTCCACGACGTAAGTATTCAGGCCGCTGATCGAGGCCCCAACAGTGACAACAGATGAAACGCCGATGATGATGCCGATAAGCGTCAGGAATGCCCGTAGCTTGTGAGCAAAGATCGACTGAACAGCGATCTTCAGGGCATCTGCGTAAAACGAAACAAGCGCTTTCATAACCAGAATTTTGGAGCAGGCTCAGGTGTCCGGGTGGCTATACGCAGCCTAAAGGCTCGAAGTTCACGTAAAACCAAGCGATCGTTTCAAGGTTCGATGCCACACAGTAGCAGCCGGAATTTCTCGGAATTCTGACTGCTAACAGAAGAGCAACCGGCGGAAAGTACTGAAACTCAGTAGTACTTTCCGGCCGGAATCGAGTGCTCAAAAACTAAGACGCTTTTAGGGGTGGTTGTATTAACAAACTAGCCGAGTTCTGCGGCCTCTTGAGAGGTGGGCTTGACGCCAAACTTTTCGCTCCAACGAATTCGACCCGTGACTTGCATCACGACGAACAGTGTTAATACTGAACCAATTGTAATGGCGAGTCCTGTGAAGCCCTTGAGAAAAAATGCGTACGAGAAAGCGACCAGGTAGATGAACTGAGCCAGCGCGGCTTCTCGGGTCGCAAAACGGATCCCGACTACAAGTCGTAAATAACTGACAACCAGGAAAATGGAAACGGCTGAGGCAATCGCAAAGCCAGCATGAATTGAAACGTGATCAACCAGATAAGCGAGCAGAAGATGAAAGGAAAAGAACGCGGCAGCGAGGAAAAAATAGTTCATCGGGTGAAGATCGATGCCGCGCATTGTTGTAATGATGAGCATGAGGAAGAAAAAGAAGAATAGTGACACCGGGGCAAAGAAACTAATTTTTCCGGCGAGTGGACCGGGTTGAAGCTTTTCAGGCATCACCATGGCAATCTGATAACCTGATAGCAGATTCTTGTAAGACCAGTTCAAATCCCACCCTTCGCTTGTCTCTGTCTTGTCGGTTGGTGAAAGGGTGTTGTCAGGAAAGTCGATGTCTTTGAAGTTTGTTTTCATTCGGAGCGCGAAATCGCGGACCTGGGCCACCTCTCCACTTCCAAAATTGTAACTCCACTGATTCAGACCCTGAGAGCGGTATCCCGCTGCGAGTCGCGCGGTTTTGTTTGGTCCAACTTTGGCCGAACAAGTTGCTGAGTTCTTTTGATTACTCAGCGGTACGGGTTGACCGTCGACTGTAAAAACCAAATTGTCGTAAATGGCTTGAGTTGTAGGGAAGTCGAGTTTGAAGTCTATGTTCTGTTCTTTGTCGCTCGTGTTGTGAAAGCCATAGACTCCGGAGAATGCGACCGTATAGGTGCTGTACCACAGGAGACCTTTTTGACGATGTGCGAGATTCAGGTCAACGTCGATTGAACTGCTTTCCAAAGGCAGCGCGGTAACCGTTTCTTCCTGAACGGTCTTCACGATCTGTTTACCATTCTCGACAGTCTTTTGCTCTTTATTAACCTTGGTTGTGAATGAAGCTGTTGGCGGAGCTTGGTTTTGTTCAGTTCCCCAGGTCGAGGCGACCCGGTTTGATGACTGACTGCCAGAATCATACGTCCGTGAGAATATTGTCCCGCCAAGAATTCCCCAGGCTACAGAAGCACATATAAAGATGAATGCGATGGCGATGATTCTCTTAGTCATTTGTTTTCTCCTCTGCGAATCGTTTTGACAGGACCATTTATTCTCCAGCTATCCTCTACTTCAAAGACTGGTTCAACAACGTGGTGATCCACAGGCGACGCCCGTGCTGAGCTACGGTTTCCTCTGAATCATGACTTCAAGGGCGTCAGGGCTTCAGCTTCAGTCAGTAGTTTCATCTCAACATCAGGGAAAGAGCCTCGTCCAAAGAAGACATGAGCCGCCAGGTTTCGTAGCAATGGCAGCCGTAATGTTGCACAGCCCAATTCGATCACTGAACGCTGACGAAACGTGTACGCCATGCGTCGGGCCCATAGACGTGAAGCAAATCTGGTACGAAACCGGCTTCCCGAATACTGATTTATGACCTCGGGATCCCCGGTAGCGAGGTAATCCACCACCACGCCAGCTGCGAAAGTTGAGAGCCGCATACAAGGATCAAGGCCGCCAGCCGTTAATGGTGAAACTGCGCCCGCCGCATCACCGATAAGCAAACCACGTTTATTCGCGATCTTTTTCAAAATGCCACCAACCGGAATTCGTCCACCTCTTCGTTCGATCTGCTTTGCTCGGCTCAGGTCAACAATGTCCGCGACACTTGACTGGAACTGAACCAGCGCTGCTGCTGGATCAAAAAATGGTGCGTAACCACCGACACCGATGTGCGTTTCCGAGCCGTCGTGTGCGATCCAGCCAATGTATCCGGGCGCCAAACTTGGATCGATAAAGCAAAGGAGTCGTGGCGGGCCGTCCACCTGAACGTCAGTCAAGACATTCTCTACTCCAACAATCCACTCTCGATTTGTATCCAGTTGAAGATCTTTCGCGACTCGAGAACAGGCGCCATCAGACCCGATAAGAAATCGTGTTTTGATAGTTTGCTGGGTTGATCCGACATTGAGTCGAACGTTGAGATCCAAAGTTCTCCCGGAGTAATCGAGGTAACTCGTTTCCGGTAACCAGTGCACTCCGCTCAGCAAACATTGGTTCAGCATCCTGGAATAGAGTTGGGCCATGCGTCCAATCCGAAACTCCTCATGCGCACTCACGAGGTTGAGGGCGCGGTGCGCAGGCGAGTAAAGCGTTACATGGCGAATTGATGGTCCAAGACAATCTTGCGGAATATCAAAATCAGTAAGTGTCTTGCGTACAAAGATGCCCGTGGTATGCACCTTCTCGTCCAGAGATTTCTTGCGATCGACTAGCAGGACACGCAGGCCTTGCTTTCCGAGCAAACGGGCACACTGCAATCCAGCCAGTCCGGCCCCAACAATTGTTACGTCGTAGCTTTCCATATTAATTATTAGAGTTGAAACAAGGTTTTCTTGTGAGCAAGACTATTTTCGTGTCCGATGATCAGGTGAGTGATCCACTCGTTCTCGTTGATCAGAAGTTGAGGACTACTGGTGCCAGTTGGAACATCAAAGACAAACGTGCTTAGGTACGATTCGCCGGGTCGTAAAGGCGTGGTTATTGGTGTTCCAGCCTGACCAGCGGCCTCTAATGATCTTTGAGCCGAAGCTGATGGATAGTAACGATGGCCACTCGAATCAATCAGAGTTAATGAGCGACCATTTGGATAGAGCAACCCGTTGCCGCGTGAGGGACTAATAGTTGTTTCGTCGAAGCGTGTTTTGACTGTGACGACGTAAAAGTTGCCTGCAGCCTTTGTTTCGGTTTGGGTGGCACCAACGTGACTTGTCTGATGTGCTTCGGTTATCGAATAAGCGAGGTGACAATCGATCTCGCAAAAGTGTTTTTCCTGACCGGACACTAAAACTTGATTTTGGCTCTTAATCGAAAAAACGAGCATTGCGCACAGGTAAACGATGACGATGGCGACCGCCAGCACAAGAGACAATCGTTTGAGACGAAGCAGGTGTTTGATCGCGAAGACGATAAACCCAAGCGCGACGATTGCTAGTACAAGTCCACTACCGAGAAACGCTACCACCCCTATAGGCGCGGCAAGATTTACATTGGTAAACATGAGTATCCGCCATTTCAAAGCTCTTTGTTTCGCAAAGTTGCTAGATAAAAAAAGGGAGACCCGGGGATCAGGTCATCCGCATTTGTTTGATCAGGGTCTCCATGTGGTTGAGATAGTTCTCCAGAGCGCTGCGACCTGCAGGAGTCAGTTTGTATTCAGTCTTGGGTAAGCGGCCGTCAAAGTATTTTGAGCACGAGATATAACCTGCTTCCTCAAGTTTGCGAGCATGAACACTGAGATTTCCATCAGTGGTATTCATCAAGCTTTTTAGATCGCTAAACGTGAGTGACTCATTAGCTGCGAGTGCACTGATAATGCCCAGACGCAGACGTTCATGAATTAGCCGGTCCAGGTTTGGTGCCGCACTTTTTTGTGGAGCACGCACCTCACGTGGGCCAGGGCTTTCGGGTTCGTGTTTCCGGGGAGCCTGCTTAGCTGTAGATTGTTTAGCCACCGTATTTCCTCGCGATAATCACACCAAAAACAACATGCAGTCCGCCGAAGCCTGCAGCCAGAAACCAATTAGCAAAAGCTGGAGGAGCAAAGAGTGCCGTTGCGCCGAGTGCCATGAAGCATAGGCCCATGATTGGAACTACGCCAACCGAGAACATTCCGCCGGTAATAACTCCGGTACCGTAGAGTAGGAGCCATGTTCCGGGAATCGCATTAGTTTGGCCCGCACGCATTAGGACAAGTGTTAAAAGCCCTCCCGCAATCATTGGCGGCGACAAGCTGAAAACTGCCTTTCTACCTGGACCGGAGACGAGGGGCATTTTTGCTGCTCGTGCTTTACGGTCCATGGACCAGCCGGCGATAAGTAGAGAGATCACACCTTCTGCAACCCAAACAGCCAGCCAGAATTTAAAGGTTGACTGGTTAGCTGCGAGAACACTTGCGACGAGCGCAGTAGCCCCAATTGCAACCTCACCCCAACCTGAAATCCCGGTAAAAGCGGTCGCCCGCTCCATCGTTTCACGGATGTAGCGGAGATTATCCATGGCCCGCTCATGTAGTGCTGGCGGTTCGTCTGGCGTCGGAGATACCAATCGCATGGGGTCCATGCCCAGGATAGTAAGCCCGCGGCAGGAGTGCTGTCAAGTACTTTGTATCGCAAAGAGTATGGGAACAGGTCTGAAACTGTCAGAGTTCAATAATCAGAAATCTATCGAGTCAAACTAGGGCGGTCAGTTTTTAGGCCACTGGCTTGTCCAGTGGTCTCTAACGCTCGTTGCTACTCACTGGTGCTTGACTTGACTCAAGCGCGCGCAAGCGCGCCGGAAGGAAAAGAAAAGGTCCTGTAGCAACGAGCGTAACAAACCACTGGACAAGCCAGTGGCCTTGAGACATTTAAGTTTAGAGGAAATGAAACTTGAGCGGGGGCGCGCTGAAGAACACGAATCTTGACCTGCTGCTATGCCCCCTTCCCGACTGCCCAAGCTTAACTGGATTGATTATTGGTAGTTGCATGCCTTAAGAGTTGAGCGGGGGCGGTGCGTTGAAACTCAATGAGTCTTTCACCTTTTAGCCTGGATGAGAAATCGCCTCCGTTAGTCGACCCTCTAGAGCAAGTAGCCTATCGGCCAATTCCACCATCCTGCGATTAGGAATTGCCAGCGGGCGTTGGGCCAATACTCGCCGCATCGCCTCTGATTCACGGCCCGGACCAAGCCAGCAGGCGTAAATGATGAGAGCCGCCGCCGGCGAGCGACTTACGCCGGCCTCGCAGTGGATGAGTACTTTGCCAGTGTCTAACCGAAGCTGTTCGGCCAACAGGATGATCCGCCGCACGTCATCTTCGGTGGCCCCTTCTTCGGTTACGACGTCAGCGAACAGCAGCCGCAATTTTCGTTGGACATTTTCGTAGCCTTCTGGCAATTGGTCCTGCGAGTCGCCGATTGATACCAGGTAGGTGATCTCAGCACAGCGTTCCGGCGCCCTAAGGATGTCAGCGGCCTCGGGGCGGCTCGCAACTTCTATAATAATTTTGGGTGCACTCATCAGACTAGACTTCAAACATCCAGCTCAATCTCAACCTCCTGTACACCCGCCCGCACGTTCCATAACACCGAATCTTCCGTACTGGCGATCAATTGACCGTCTTGGAAGATTTTGAAATAGAGATCCGGTTCGCTGTCGAAGAAGAGCTCGCGAAAGTAGTTCTGCGTGAACTGGATGTGAAACTTACCATCGGCGTCGGTGGTAGCGCTGCCGACAAAGTCGTCACAAATGAGATCACTGTCCCAAGCTTCGACGAACAAATCTCGTAGTGCTGTGCGACGTTTGCGATCGATGACCTGACCGGAGATGTGGAAGGTCTTTTCACCCATTTCGTTCGCCTGTGATCGTATTCGGTGATGGTTTCCGAAACAAGAGCCAGATGGGTTCTCGTGGCTAAGCTCGAGACTTAGAGTAGCCAACGATTCCTTCGCAAAACCGCTCTTGCACTGCGACCCTGATTCACGCAAAACCTAGCCTGCTGGTCGACCTACTAGTACCATCACGACCAACCCTGCGACGACTGACAAGACGAGAGGTGCCACTATCATGAACACAAGATCGAAACCGGGCTCCTTCAGGGTTGAGTAGATCGGATCCTCGGGCAGGTAGTGCACGCGGAGCTTGTCTCCGACATGAGCAGAGCAATCAGAGCCAAAGCCTTGATACTTTCGACCGGTCACTTCGAATTCATAGTAGGCTGCACAGTGATTATGTGGCTCAAGGCGGGTTACGACTGCTTGCGTCTCAAGTGATGTCCGCGCGAGCCTCCAGTGTCGGGACCAATCAAACCCGCTCAGGGTCGCGGCACCCCAGAAGAACGTCAAGGCCCCGGCAAATCCAAGAGACCATGCTGAGATACTTCTCATACTAAGCAAGTCTGTCGCGCGTGCCGAACGTTGCGGTTCAGCGGCTGGCCACTGCATTTGATGGTAAGAGACAACGTGATTGCGCGTCCGCTGTAAGCTATTGTTCGGCGGGGGACACAAGCAAAAGATTCTACTTTACATACTTGTGCAAGAACTGTGTGGCGCGTCCATGCGAGTTTAGCCAGACCAGGCTTGTAGAACGGGCGGGTATATGCCAAAAAACCATGATCGGCGCCTTCATAGAGAAAAACTTCCACTGGTGTCCCTTGCGCTTTCAACAACTTCTCCGTTTTTTGAGTTTCTGACATCGCCACCGACTGGTCAGCAGTACCATGATGAATCTGCACTGGTACTTTCAATCGAGCAACTTCCTGTTCCTTTATCGGAGCCCGTCAAGACACATAGGTTTTATTTCCTAAATTTTGTTGCTCAAAACATAAACACCGGCGATTCATTTTTCATTACAAAATTGCCGAGGTTCCGAACGCTGCGTAGGTAAGTTCTTGAGTTCCTGTTTTTCTGGGAATGTTTTTGGACCCAGTGGAAATATAGTCAGTACCACAGCGCTACCGAGGCCGTGTGAATTTTTCCCACTGTCGCGCAAGCGCTGGAAGAAAGAGTAGCTCCAGTGTAGCAACAAGCGTGAATGACCACTGGACAAGCCAGTGGCCTCAAAGACAGCTGATAAGCTTACTTCACCGACAGTGCTTCTGCTGTGAGTTGAGCTTGTTCTCTTTGGTGAATGCTGTAAGCACCAGTGGCGGGACTCGCAGATGCAGTGCGACCGACATATTGGGGACGTTCGCAGTTCGGCAAAAGATTCTGCAACCTGTCCTCGACGAACGTCCATCCTCCCATGTTCTGTGGTTCTTCCTGGGCCCACGCCAGTTGCTTTGCTGCACTGTATTTCTTAAGAAGCTCTCTCAGCCCATCATGTGGAAACGGGTAGAACTGCTCCAACCGAATGATCGCAACCCGGCTTTCATTCGCTTTCTTTCTGGCTTCCATCAAGTCGTAGTAGACCTTGCCGCTACACAGCACAACCTTCTGTACCGCTGTCGGGTCATTGATCTCCGCATCGTCAATGAAAGGTTGAAATCCACCGCTGGTAAGATCGCTAACACTCGAAGCCGCAGCCGGCAGGCGCAGCAAACTCTTAGGTGTCATCACAATCAGTGGACGCTCCATTCCAGGTTGCACTTGCCGTCTTAGTAAGTGGAAATACTGTGCTGGAGTAGTTGGGTAGCACACCTGCAGATTGTTCTCAGCACAGAGTTGAAGGTAACGTTCCAGTCGCGCGCTTGAATGTTCGGGACCCTGACCTTCATAACCGTGAGGCAGCAACATTACTAAACGTGATGTCTGCTTCCACTTGTCTTCGGACGCGGCGATGTATTGATCGATGATTGTTTGAGCACCGTTGCCAAAGTCTCCAAACTGCGCTTCCCACAACACCAATGAGTTCTTGGACACAACGGAGTAACCGTACTCGAACCCGAGTACGCCTTCTTCCGAGAGCGAACTATCAAAGACGTCAAAGCGAGCTTCGGGATTCGATTCCGAACGCAGTTCAGAGAGTGGAGTCCAGGACTTCCCGGTCTGCGTGTCGTAAAGAACTGCGTGGCGTTGACTAAATGTTCCTCGGCCCGAATCTTGTCCGCTCAAACGAACACGCGTTCCTTCAAGTACAAGTGAACCAAACGCGATCGCTTCTGCAAACGCCCAGTCCAGTGGCGCCTCGCCATCACCCATCTTTGCACGCTTAGCGAGTTGGCCCACCATTTTAGGATTGATGTTGAAGCCATCTGGAACAACAGCGATCTTGTGGGCGATGCTCTTGACTACTTCCGCGTCAACTCCGGTCGGAATGACGCTTGAACCATCAAGTTCCACGGCTTCAGGAAGTGGGTGAGCAGGTTCCTCGGTGACTTTGCGTTTTGCGTTGGCCAGGGCTTCTTCATAACCTCGGACGCGTTCCTCGAGTAGCTTGGTGAGCTCCTCTTCAGTGATCACGCCTTCCTTGATCAATCGCTTTGCATAGACTGTTCGGACGCCCGGATGGGCTTTCACGCGTTGATACATCAACGGTTGTGTATAGCTTGGTTCATCGGTTTCGTTATGACCTAGACGCCGGAACCCGATTAGGTCCAAAACCACGTCTTTATTAAATTCCTGGCGATAGTCGAGGGCAATTTTTAGCGCACGATAAGCAGCTTCCGGATCGTCGCCATTGATGTGGAAGATCGGCAACTGGGTCATCCTTGCCACATCTGTCGAATAGATGGTCGAACGGCCTGCTTCAGGCGAAGTTGTAAACCCGATCTGATTGTTAATGATGATGTGAATAGTCCCACCAGTTCGGTAACCCTTCAAACCAGCCAGATTCAGTGTTTCCATCACCACGCCCTGGCCGGCGAACGCGGCGTCACCATGTAGTAACACGGGCAACGTGAGATCGATTACCTGCTCACGTTGCAGTCCTTGCTTTCCAACAAGGATGTCTTGCCTGGCCCGAACCATTCCTTCGACTACTGGATCAACTGCTTCCAGGTGACTGGGATTTGGAGACAGAGTCAGGTTGACCTTGTGTCCAGTTGCGGTGATTCGTTCACCGGTCGCACCCTGGTGATACTTCACATCACCTTCGTCAGCAGGAAACTCGGGATGCACTGAGCCTTCGAAGGCTGCAAATATTCGTTCGCACAAACCACCAATAACGTTAGCGAGAACATTTAGCCGGCCGCGGTGGGCCATACCCAGAGTGATATCAATAACTCCACGCTCCGCAGCTCCATCGATCAATCTGTCGAGAATTGGGATGACCGTTTCACAACCTTCAAGTGAAAAGCGTTTCTGACCCAAGTATTTTGTGTGCAGAAATCGCTCAAACTGCTCGGCTGAAATCAATTTCCAGAGAAGTCTCTTTTTGATCTCCACCGGGATTGGTTGGGGTTCAACAAATTGTTGACGGATCTGTTCGCGGATCCAGGTCTTTTCTTCCTTGCTTTGGATGTGACGGTATTCGATTCCGACTTTTCCGCAGTACGCGCGTTGGAGAATGTCGAGGATATCGCGCAGCTTGTCGCTTACTCTATTGGCGAGACCATCAGTAATAAACTCGCGATCGAGATCCCAGATCGTCAAGCCGTAAGTTTCGATGTCGAGCTCAGGATGATAGAGAATGGGAAGCGCATGAAGCGGATCGATATCGGCGATAAGGTGTCCGCGTACTCGATAAGCATTGATGAGTTCGATTACGCGGGCCTCTTTTATTGTTTGCTCGCGAGACTGAGCGCCTGTAAGGAAGAACGGGTTTCGATCAAGATTCCACTGCAATGGTGCATAGGGAATTCCAAGATCCGCAAAGATCGCGTTGTAGAAGTTGTCCTTTCCGATGATGAGTTCATGCACGCGCGCGAGAAACGCTCCTGATTCGGCTCCCTGGATAATGCGGTGATCGTAAGTGCTACTGATAGTTATTGCTTTACTTATTCCCAGTTGCGACAACGCTTCAGGTGCCAACGCTTGATACTCTGCCGGATACTCAATTGCACCAGTTGCAATGATCACTGACTGACCTGCCATCAATCGTGGTGTTGAAGCGACCGTGCCAAGTGTTCCCGGGTTTGTAAGCGAAATGGTTGTTCCCTGAAAATCCGGGATCTGCAGTTTGCCATCTCTAGCACGCTTAACAACGTCGTCATATGCAGCGAGAAACTCAGAAAAGGTAAGTTGATTCGCGTTCTTGATGTTTGGTACGAGGAGAGTTCGGGTACCGTCTTTCTTGGTGACGTCAATTGCGACCCCAAGACTGATGTTAGGACGTTTGAGTCTGGAAGCCGTTTCATTGACCTCAGCATAGCCATCATTTAATTGAGGAAACTTTTCCAGAGCACGCAGTACTGCCCAGGCAATCAAGTGTGTGTAGGACGCTTTGCCACCATCTCGCTCGGCAAGGAACCTGTTGATTATTCGTCGATTCTCGTCGAGCAGCTTAACCGGAATTCGTCGTTCGGAGGTCGCGGTTGGAACCGAAAGACTCGCTTCCATATTTTCAACGATCTTGAGCGCTGGTCCTCGAATCGGTAGGACTTCTACGTCACTGTCGATCGTTGTAGCCGCAACGGCTTTTTTCTCAGGCGCGGGAGCTATTGCTGCGGTTGCTTGAGTGGAAGTACGTGGTTCAGCTTCAGTTGTAACGGGAGCCGCTTTACTGCCATTTCCAGAGGTTGGAATGATGCTGCTGCCGTCACCGAGGAGCTCATTAAAATAAGCTCGCCACGAATCATCAACCAACTTTGGATCGCTGCGGAAACGCTCGAGCAATCCCTGTACATACTCTGCGTTGGCGCCGAACTCCTCGGCGATTATTTCGGAGAAATCAGGCTTGTTTTGCTGGGTCAACCTCAACTACCTCTTTAGCGGATCTGAAGGCGCACGCTGCTAAAACGCAGGCGTTTTGCGTCGTAAAATCCGAATATTTTTGACCGGATAGACTAACATCTTCGGAATTCATTTGCACTTTCACGGCTTACAACGCGATAAGTTTCAAGGACGGCTTCCTCGTCGTAAGCATCAATTGAGTATCCTTGAACAATTCCCACATCCAGTGGACGGTGAAGCCCAGGACACCACCGGCTTCAGCCGCGTGGAGCTTCAAGTCTACCTACTACAGATTTTCTCTTATTGCGGAAGACACCGCCGACTTCAGTCGTGCGGAGTTTCAATTTCTCCCTGGCAGCGAAGGGCCGAAGTTGAGACTCCACGCGACTGAAGTCGGTGGTGTCTGGAAATGGGATTCTGTGAGGGTTAGGTAAAAGTGAAACTCCACGCGGCTGAAGCCGGTGGTGTCCAATGGTTTAGCACTGTCTCATTGAAACTTCAATTAGCATTGACTTATCTTGCGCTGGTCCCTGTGTTATCGTAACGCGAATTTGATATTGACCAGTCAAGATCGCCGATCCGCCAACAACATGGACGAAGCCCCTGCTCCTCGGACTAGACTGAAAACGATTGTTGTTTTTACGATGCTCTTTGCCGTACTCGGCTCGGCGGTTCTTTTTGCTTACTTCGCGACTTTCTCACGACCAGTTACAACCGTAATCCTCGTACGGCATGCCGAGAAGAAAATCGAACCAGAGAATCCGGATCCCGATCTGTCACCAGCTGGTCTGGAACGCGCCCAGGTGATCGCCCGCGACTTTGCGACAGCAAACATCAACGCTATTTACGCAACTCAATACAAGCGTACCCAACAAACAGTAAGACCACTTTCGGATCGCATAGGAGTCCCTATCACGCAGTTGAAGTCGGACCAGACCAATCAACTCCTAAAAGAGATCCTTACTAATCATCGAGGGCAGACTATCTTTGTTTCGGGACACAACAACACAGTCCCCGCGATTGTGTCAGAGTTGAGCGGCGATACCTTTCCGGTAATTCCTGAAAGTGAATATGACAATCTGTTTATCGTAACGATCTACAGATTCGGGAAAGCCAAAGTTTTGAAACTCAAGTATGGCAACGAGAGCACTCAGGGCGTTGGAACTGGAACCATGGTTCCAGTCAAATAATTGGCAATATGACCGAGAGAACAAAATGAGAAAAAAGATCAGCAAGACGAACCGCAACAAAAAGAAATCGCCCGGAGTCGTTGGACGCCGTTCGTTTGTGAAGTTAATACCCGTTATGGGTGCTGCTGGTTTGGCCGTCACAAGAATGCCATTCGAGGCTCTTGCCCAAACCCCGACTGGATCACCAACTCCCATGCCATCGCCAACACCTGCTTTGCGCATTACCAAAGAGATGATGCATCAAGCTGAGAAGCTGATTGGCATCGAGTTTACCGACGCGCAGGAAGCTATGGCACTGGGCGGTGTGAATCGGAACCTGGATTCTTATGAAACAATTCGCAAGATCGATATTCCACTAGACACGGAACCCGCGATCTCCTTTCATCCTGCAAAAGCAAACAAAAGACTCTACGCGTCACAATCGAAATTCAAATTCGGAAAAGTTGAACCACCGGCATTTAAAACAGTCGACGATCTTGCGTTTGCGACGGTGCCGCAACTAGCTGAGTTGATTCGCACAAGAAAAATTTCGTCTACCGAGTTAACGCAGATGTACCTGGCGAGGTTGAAGCGGTACGGACCAAAGTTGTTATGTGTTGTGACACTCACTGAAGAACTTGCATTAAAACAAGCTGAAGCCGCAGATGCTGATCTGAAACGAGGAAAGTATCGCGGACCATTACACGGTATACCGTGGGGTGCGAAAGATCTCTTTGCTACCAAAGGAATCAAAACCACCTGGGGCGCCGAACCATACCGCGATCAAGTAATCGAATACGACTCAACTGTGGTTGAACGACTCAACGAGGCTGGCGCAGTGCTCGTCGCAAAACTCTCGATGGGCGCGCTGGCTCAAGGCGCTCGTTGGTTTGGTGGCGTCACACGAAATCCCTGGCAGATCGAGGAATCACAGACCGGTTCAAGTGGCTCTTCCGCCGGGCCAGCCTCTGCTACAGCCGCTGGACTCGTTGGCTTTTCGATTGGAACTGAAACACTTGGTTCGATCGTTTCGCCATCATCCCGTTGTGGTTGTACCGGCCTGCGTCCAACTTATGGACGTGTAAGCCGGTATGGCGCGATGGGCTTAAGTTGGACCATGGACAAGATTGGCCCAATCTGTCGAGGTGTTGAGGATTGTGCGGCCGCACTCAGCGCTATATATGGACCAGACGGTCGAGACATCACGGTTGGTGACGCGCCATTCAATTGGACACCTGACATAGATATCAGCAAGCTGAGGATTGGATATCTGAAAGCAGAGTTTGACGGTGCGGGATTTCAGCCAAACAACGAACAGCAACGAGTACAAGCTGAACAAAGGCGGGTACTCTATAAAGATGCGCTTGATACGTTAGGTAAAGTAGGAGCGAAACTTGTTCCAATTGAGCTCCCCAAGTTCTCTGCCAACTCGTTGCGGTTCATCCTATCGGCTGAAGCGGCGGCGGCTTTCGATGACATAACTCGCGATGGCCGCGTGAATAATTTGTCGGGACAGTCTCAAAACGATTGGCCTAATACTTTTCGCACCTCAAGATTCATTCCCGCTGTTGAATACCTGCGTGCGCAAAGAGCCCGAACTCTCCTGATGCATGAAATGGAGAAGCTTATGTCTCAATGGGATGTTTTCGTAAGCCCGGCGCCAGGAAGTGCGAGCTTGCTTATCACAAATCTCACGGGACACCCGGCTGTAGTGTTGCCTTGTGGTTTTGTAAACGATCTACCACTCGCAATCATGTTTACCGGGGGAGTTTACGATGAGGTATCGCCGCTTCGAGTTGCGCTGGCATACGAACGCGCAACCAAGTGGCACACAATGCATCCGAAAATCGACTGGAGTTGAATCGATAGAGTTATTCGCTTGCAGGACGAGAATTCGACAACATCAAACGAGGCAAGTCCAACAACAGGACGACCGACCCATCGCGGAGTTCGGCAGCGCCCGCAATTCCGAACCAACGACCGCCCCGACTACCAAGGTTTCTCACCAATACTTGTTGCGGGTCGGCTATCGAATCCACCAACAGTCCGAGACAATCGCGCGAGTCCGGACCCTGTAGGTTCTGGGATGTAAACCGGCAGATCAATACTCGCTGGCTAGCGTCTGGCTTTGGTTGAGACTTAGCCTGTCCGAGCAGTTCATCAAGTCGAAGTACCGGAATGATCTCGTTTTCAAACTCTATTCCAGCAACTCCGTCTTTCCACTCGAGGTCCTTCACACCGACCTGCCGATCGATAATTACGTGGCTCGTATCTAGTATGTATCTCTGCTGGTCTACCCACACCATTGCTACATTCAAGAGTCCGAATGTTACTGGCAATCGAATCTCAAATGTTGCTCCTTGACCTGGTTCACTTGCGACTCGAATAGCACCGCCAACCTCTTCGACTGCTGTCTCTACCGCGTCGAGTCCAACTCCACGACCCGAAGTCTCTGAAACCTGGGTGGCTGTGGAGAGACCAGGACGAAAGATCAATCTAACGCTTTGATCCAAATTGGTAACAAATGGCTTTTCCAAAACCCCCAAACGAAAGGCGGCTTCTGCGACAGCAGTGGAGTTGATGCCCCGACCATCATCAGCGATCGCAATTCTTGTTTGACCCTGTACCGTAGTGGCCTCGATTCGAATTGTACCGCGTACCGGCTTTCCAGATTGCTTTCGCTCATCGGGACTCTCGATACCGTGATCCACTGCATTACGAACCAGGTGAACAAGTGGGTCAGCTATAGCATCAGACAGTGATTTATCTAAAACCAATTCTCGGCCGTGAACGACGAAGTCGATCTGCTTGCCTGAAGCGAGAGCTGCTGAGCGTCCAGCGCGAACCGTTCGTTGCAACACCCGGTCAATTGAGACCATGCGCAGGTTCACCAACTCTGACGCAAGTTTCATAAAGTCGCGAGACACATCGGAGGCGAAGTTGGCGAGTTCGGGTTGGCGTTGACTCTCAGATGAAGTATTGAGCGCGTGATCAAAGCCACTGGAGGTCTTGCGAAACAACTGATGAGTCCTGGAGATTAATCGATCAAGATCATCCAGATCGATTCGAATTAGATGAGTTGAAGGGCCTCTGGCAGGATCCTCGAGGGAAACTCCCTCCAGCTGTCCGTGCAGTTCGGATACGGCTCTGGAAGTGGTGACGACTTCAGCCACACTAATCTCACCATCCTTCGCGAATTCCTTCCGGATCTGTTCCAGATCCGCATCACGTGCATACAGCACTCTGAAGTTAATCTTGCTGAAATTGTCAGCATCGACTTTTGGCGCAGTAGAAATTACTTCGCCATCTGTTGTAAGTCTGTCCCGTAATTCCTGAAATTGCTGATCAAAGTCATGGATGTCGAAACTTGTCTCGATCAAGTAGAGACCCGCTCCCTCACTGACAGCGGCTTCCAGTCGGTGCTTTTCCGCCTCTGTCAAAGACTGCCAAAGATCTGCAGGTATGGAATTCAGCGCGACGTCAACTTCAACTTTTTTTCTGCGCGGAGTGTTTTTGCCAAGACTGGCGAGTCGTTCAATTAAGTGCCGGCTGTTCGGTGGTTCGTTAGAGTTCAAGCTTGCCGAAAATGCGTCAGCTGTCTCCTGAAAGGCCGTCAGAATCTCATTGTTGAGTGTGGCTTTACCGGTGCGAAGAGCATGCAGCAAATTTTCGAACTCATGAGAGAGATGGTTTAGATCCTGAAGATTGTTGATCGCGGATGCTGCTTTGAGACTGTGTACGTCGCGAAAGATCGACTCAAGCAACTGACGAGTTCGCTTACCGTCGCCAGTGGCCTCACGGAGCTCTTCAATTGCCTCGAAGATGCGCTCGAGTCGATCTTCGAGTTCAGCCAGCAATAGTCGCTGAGTCTGGTCCACGGCGAAATACTAAATGTTCGAAGGCGATTAGGGAATAGACAGTTTTTGGGTACTGCTGTTATTCGTCGTCGGCAGCGAGGTCAATTTCAACTTCGGTATCGTCTGCTTCAGGTAGAACGTTTTGTTGTGGTTGTTGCTCGTCAAGATCGCGTTTGATGGCGTCCAGGATGCCGTTGATGAATTGAGTGGCTTCGTAAGTAGAGAATCTGCGTGCAATCTCGAGTGCTTCGTTAATAGCAACAGTGCGAGGAGTAGGCTCAAAAAGGAATTCGTAAACGGCGAGTCGCAGGATATTGCGGTCCACTACCGCCATTCGTGAGATGCGCCAATGTTCTGCCCGAGAGCGGATACGGTCGTCAAGTAACTCGAGATTTGACAGTGTTCCCGCTGCTAAACGCGTAGCAAATTCCCGCGCTGACTCGTCGAGTTCAGCCTCGCCGAGCTCAGCCCAGTAACTTCGGACTACCTCGTCCGCAGTCATTTCGGCAACGTCAGCCGCAAAGAGCATTTGCAAGGCACATTCACGTGCCTTACGTCGCGAACCCATAATAACTCAGGGATAAAGACTGAAATGGATCGGGGATCGCATTATCAATCTTTGTCAAAAGCTTCCTTGTAAAGATTTACTAACTCAACCGCAGTCATTGCCGCTTCGAAACCTTTGTTTCCCAGCTTTACGCCAGCGCGATCAATTGCTTGATCGACCGTGTCAGCGGTCACAATACCAAAAATCACAGGAATCCCAGTGTCCAAACCTGCTTGAGAGATACCTCGCGATACTTCATTGGCAATGAAATCGAAATGCGGAGTCTGTCCACGGATGATAGTCCCAAGACAAATAATAGCGTCGAACTTATGACTCCCGGCCAGTCGCAATGAAAGTAAGGGTATCTCAAACGCACCAGGCACACGATAAACTGTAACCTGATCTCCCTTTGCTCCAAGGCGTGCGAGTCCATCCAAAGCGCCATCAACCAGGCGTCCGGAAATGAATTCATTCCAACGGCTAGCGACTATCGCAAAGCGAAAGCCTTCAGCATTGAGACGTCCCTCAAGAACAGTGGGCTGCAATCGGAAATAAACTCCCGGTCAGAATCTAAGACTTTTTCAGTATAGGGAATGACAGAGAGTGCATCAAGTTAGAGGGTCCGCAAGTCTACTTACCTTTAAACTTCGGATTCCTTTTTTCGAGAAATGCGGAGGTTCCTTCCCGAGCATCTTCAGTCGCGAATAGCGATGCGAAAAGTTCGGTCTCAAGTTTTAACCCGTCATTCAGCGGCAACTCCAGGCCTTCGGTTACTGCGCGCAAGCAGGCTCGAACAGACAATGGAGCCAACTCAGCAATCTCTTTTGCAAGACTCATAGTGTCGTTCAGAAGATCTGCTGGGGACGATATTCGGTTAACGAGACCAAGCTCGAGCGCTTCCTCACTAGTTATAGTCCGACCAGTCAACATCAACTCAATAGCTCGACCTAAGCCGATTTCTTTTGCGAGCCGCTGCGTTCCTCCATACGCAGGAAGCAAGCCGAGTTTGGTTTCAGGAAGACTAAACTCTGCATCGGTGGATGCGATTCGCAAATGACAGGAGAGCGCTAATTCGCAGCCTCCGCCGGCAGCAATGCCATTGATTGCACCGATGACAGGCACTGGAAATTTTTCAATTAGCTCGCAGAGTTGCTGCCCACTTCTTGAAATCTCGGCAGCAGTGTTTGGGTCGGCGGCGGCAAGGAGGTTGATATCAGTACCGGCACTGAATGCACGATCTCCAGTGCCGGATATGATAACTACTCTTGTATCTGTGATTCGCAGGTCATTGAGCAACGCTGACAGCTTCTCAACCAATTCCTTTGACAATGCATTTAGTTTGTCAGGACGGTTGAGATAGACAACCGCGATTTCTCCGACCTCTTCATGCAGAACTAGACTCATTGATTGAGCTCACACACTCTTATACAAGATTCATTGGAGTCGGATTTTTCGGGTCAGTCGTGTAGTCGTAAAAACCTCTTCCCGATTTACGACCATACAATCCTGCGAGCACCATGCGCTTCAGCAGTGGCGGAGCGGCAAATCGCTTCTCGCGAAATTCATTAAACATGATCTCCGCAATGTAGTAGGTGGTATCTAAGCCAACGAAATCACCTAGAGTGAACGGCCCCATTGGATATCCACAACCCAATTTCATTGCATTATCAATATCGACGATTGAACCAACGCCTTCTTCCAGGGCCCTGATTGCGTCGAGCATGTAAGGAACTAGCAGCCGGTTGACGATGAATCCCGTCTTGTCGCTGGCCCGAACGGGTACCTTGCCCAGTTTCTTTCCAAACTCGACGGCCTGATCGTAAACAGACTCGTCAGTAAGGATGGTACGAACAACTTCTACGAGCTTCATCAACGGAACAGGGTTGAAGAAATGCATTCCAATGAATCTACGCTGTCGCTCAAGTGAAGTAGCAGTCATCATTTCCGTAATCGACAACGACGATGTGTTCGAAGCAAAAATAGTTTCCGGCTTACAAATTTCGTCGAGCTTCTTGTAAGTAATACGCTTCTCGTCGAGGTTTTCTATGATCGCTTCAATGATGATGTCGCAATCAGCAAGATCCTCAAGCGAGGTCGTGCCGTTCAAGCAGGCTCGAATTTCGCGTTGGTGATCCGCTGTGATAGTTCCCTTCTCGGCAAACTTGGCGAGCGACTTTTCAATTCCACCAAATCCCTTAGCGATCAAATCTTCCGACACTTCTTTAACGAGTGTTTCAAAGCCAGCGCTCGCGGCCACCTGAGCGATACCAGCCCCCATAAGACCGCATCCTAAAACTCCTACTTTCTTAATCTCCATCATCTTCTCCTGCGTGTTGATATCAGTGTGTGACTACAATTCCATTTGACTCTCCTGAGCTTCGCTGTTGCGTTGCGCTTTTTAGCCACTTCTCATATTCGTTTCGCCAGGCCGTATATTCGTTTACGGACTTGTCTTGCAATGCAGCCGGACGTCGCGGCGCATCCTTGGTTTGCGCGGCAAGCTCAGCACCCATTTTAGTTAGGATAGCTGACAGTTGATCTCTCAATTCAGTGGCTCTTTCATCTGGCGCGGGCACGCTTTTCAATGCGGTTGACATAGACTCGACCCCGCTGGCATCACGGTCGTGAATCACCATCGAAGCGGTCTCCTGAGCCCGATTCATCCAGACAAGGTAGTTGTCAAGAATTTGATTATTACTTGTTACGGTGAAGTTAGGCGCCGGAATTCGAGAGAGTTCCACCCCGCTCCGAAAGTTTCGCGCCACGTTGATAAAGCCGATCGCTACAATCGTTAAGACAAAGACTTGTATGAACCGCCAGATCGTATTTACGGTGGCACTCTCACCGGGGCGGTGGTATTGAACCAGCAGTGCAAGTGCTGCACCCGACACTAGTCCGCCGAGGTGCGCGCCATTGTCGATAAAACCGCTACCGACGTAGCCGATAAAGAGGTTGAGTAGAATCGTCGGTAGCATTCCGGTGCCAAATGCGCGTTTGAAGCCTTCCGGAAGTTCATGTCTAAACTTAATACCAAAAACAAATAAGACGCCTACGAGTCCGAACAATGCTCCCGAGGCACCGGCGGATGGACCATCGCCGGCTTTGAACAAGAAATGGCCCAAGCCACCCACAGTGAGGCTCGGTCGTACTGTTAAGTAGCTGCCAACCACACCGGCTATACCGGTCAGAACCCAGAAAAAGACAAACTTTGCAGAACCGTAGAGCTTTTCTACATATGGACCAATCATCCAAAGGCTGTACATGTTTACCAGCAGATGGACCACGTTGATGTGTACGAACATCGGAGTGATAAAGCGCCACCATTGGTGATACGGGGCGTTGATCAGGGAATTCAGCTTGGCGCCATACGCGATAAGAACCGGTTCTGGAAAGCCGTCAGTCAACGTTCGCAGCAAAAGCCCGCTCGAATCCCACATCAGAAGGAAGACGAAAATGTTTATGACGAGAAAAATGATTGTGAATTTGTAAGGGCGGTCGACTATAGCTCGCGCGAAGCGAATCGTTTCACGGTCGGGGCGGCTGGCTTGAGCCGCGCGTTGTAACCTGCTTGGAGCTGGTGGTACTGCGGTGGATGCGCCGCAAACGCCACATTGTAGTGCTCCGGCGCCTACTATGGCTCCGCAATTACGGCACAGAGATGGCCGGGTGGGATTACTGTTTTTTGAAAGCCGATCTGACAACTAGCAGAGACTAACAAGCGTGATGCTTTGTGCGCAAAGCATCACGCCGTGAAACTGGAGATTATTTACACAAAGATCGGTAACGACCCTTGTTTTGCGAGGACCAGAGAACGGTTCAGTGGATTCTCGTTCAGCGGATCGTTTCCAACAGGCTCACGAGATCCTCCGCGTGTTCTTCCTCCATGGCGAGGATGCCTTCGAGCATTCGTCTTGACGTTGAATCATCGTTACCAAAGTAGTTGATCATTTCTCGGTAACTGTCGATTGCAATACGTTCTGCGACGAGATCTTCCTTGATCATGTCGACCAGCGAAGTGCCCTCAACGTACTCAGCGTGGCTACGCGATGTAAGTCCCTCGGGATTGAAATCCGGTTCACCCTGGAGTTGCACAATACGTTGAGCAATCTGATCAGCATGTCCTTGCTCTTCATTTGCGTGCTGCAGAAACTCAGCAGCGACGCTCTCGGCATTAATTCCTGAAGCCATGAAATAATGACGTCTATAGCGCAACACGCAAACTATCTCGGTGGCCAATGCTTCGTTCAAGATCTTAACTGCTGTCTCTCGATCCGCTTTGTAGCCTTCAGTGACTGCACCGTTTTCTATGTGTTTGCGCGCGCGTTCGCGCAAAATTTTGATGTCAGTGAGAAATGGTTTATCAGCCATGGCCCTCACTCCTTAATTTGAATTTAGGGGAGTCCTGATATTACTCGCCGCTTTGCATCAGAGCAAGCGAGACTTTATGAGACAAACGGATAAAACGGTGTGTTGCGGAAGATCCAGAAGGAAAGAACTATGAAGAACAATGCGTAGAGATAACTTGCAGGGATCGTGTTACCTCTCGGTACTCCCCCCCGAAATACGATCGCATTGTGCTTCAGAAAAGCAAATGCCATGAATGGAAGTGCGATCACAAACAACGGGTTTAGCAGAAACGCTGCCTCAACATGGCCGTGTAGCAGCTGATGTAGAGCTCTAGTAGAGCCGCAACCTGGACAGTTAAGGCCGGTAAAGAATTTGAACGGACAGGATGGAAAGAAACCAGTCTTGCCGGGTTCGAATACAAAAACATAAACCGAGCCTAGAAACAGGAGCAGCCATACGGCTGCTAGTCCAAGGCGCCGGTTCATCAAATCACTTGTCATGGATCAGAGCTGTAAATCGCCGGTTAGGAAAGGCTCGTTCCGAAGAGAACGATTAAAACCAACCCTTCTTGTTCTGGATGTAGGTCTTCACAAAGTCCTCGTCCGACTTCGTCAGATATATTACACCCTCGATGATGCTGATGATGTTTGTGAGCCCGCAGGTTAAGACTCCAAGAACCAGCTGAATGATCCCTTCCGTGGTGTAACCAAGGATGAATTTATGGACACCAAGCCAACCGACCAGGATCGCGCAGATGCCAGCGGTTACTTTCTTGTCCGCACCCATTGCCTTCCAATCGGTCATCGCTCCTGGATGAACAGACTGCATTGGCTGGTATCCACTACTAACCGGAGTTAGCGCCGACTGACAGTTCGTGCAGAACTGCGCGAGGTCATCATTCATTGCGCCGCATTTGGTGCAGTATCTGGTCATCTTATTCAATGTCTCCGAGTGCGAATTCTGGTTTTAGATATTGTAGTAAGAACACGAAAGTCGGGGCCACCTTAACAGTTGGCCCCGAATGACTGCTCTCAATAAGGTAGTCGCTACTTACCGACTTCCCATAGCGCTGAGACCAACGCCCAAGACCATCAGGAGGGCATATATCACCCAGCAGGCGACGCCGAGTCCGATAGCGATGTAGGAGAACATCTTGGCCTTTTTAGACGAATCTGCTGCTCCCTGAATATCACCAGCTGCAACCTTGCCGTTCACTTGTGCCGCAAAGATGACGCCAACAATACCGACTGGAAGACAACAAAACAGCGAAATGATCGCGGGGATCAAGTAGTTAGGAACTGTTGTGGATGTGCCCGCTGCGGGCGGGGGAGTCCAATCTTGAGACATTAAGTTTCTCCTGATTCGAAGACTATTCTTGAATGATTCCGGAGCCCACTAAAACTAACAATGAATTATGCCGCAAACCCGCCAGGTCCAGTTGAAGCCGGTGGTGGCGGTGGTGACATAGTGCTCTTGCGTTTCTCAAAGATGGAAACGCCAATGAGTCCGCCTAGAGTTGAAAAAATTAGAAGAAAGACTGCGGCGATTAAGCCGTTGACGATAGCGCCGACAACTGTTGAGCCAGCCATCATCTGAGTCCGCATCATTTCAGCTTGACTCGGGTCCATGTTTTGCAACATTCCAATCAGGACGCCGTTGACAAAGCCGCCGAGCAGGATGCTGACCGGGATACCGATTACAAGAGAGATTGCCGCACCAATCACTCCGGCGATCGCCCCAACAATTGCACCGTCTCCGGGAGTTGCCGGAGAAGGCGAAGCCTTTACGTAGAGATAGGCTGCCAGGAGACCACCAAGAATCGCCCATAAACAACAACAGGCGTTGAGCCAATTAACGAACGGAATTGCCGAAAGGACGCCTAAAAGTACACCACCAATGATCGCTGGTTTAAGTTTGTTATCCATCGGACTTGTATATTCCCACCAGCAAAAGTTGGAACAACTCAGTATCGATCTGTTGGATTTTCAGGGATGCCCGAAGCGCCCTGAATAACTAACAAACAGGGGCAGGATTGTCAATAAAATTGCGGATTTTTGTCCTCCGTCAGCGGATAACTTCGATGCGATCGCCCGCTCTGAGCTTGGGGTCTTCGACGGTTCCGCCTTTGATCCCTTTAATACTGAATCTGGTTGTGACCAAACGCCCGTCGGTGCCTTCCCGTGATATCTCAACGATGTTCTCATTCTGACGCGGAGTACCGCCTGCGGCCAGGATCGCTTGTAAGAGAGTGATGCCCGGCTGAAAGTTCTTTTGACCGGGATAATTTATTCGGCCCGCGATGTAATAAAACTCCTGTGGCTTTCCCGACACAGTAACGATGTCACCTGACTGGACTGTCACATTAAGGGTTGCCGGATCGCTTAGATCGAGACTGGGACCCTGGGTTCCGCCCCGCATGATTGCGACTCTGCCAGCATCATTGCGCAACTGCGACTCTGCTAAGACAACATAGAGTGGAACGGCTTCCCGTCTCAGAAAGCGTGTACCAGGTGAAGAAACAAGTCCTGTAACTACGACAGAGTGGCTGGAGTACTGACGGATACCAACGGCAACTTGCGCAGTTTCTTCCACAGCTCGTCGCTTCAACTCCGCAGCAATGATCGATTGAATCTCGCTGATTGTGTGCCCACCAACTGCAATTGGACCACCGGCAACCGGCAGATCTATGAGACCGCCATTAACAACTGTGAATAAGGTTGAGCGACTCGAGGCCGAGTTCAAAAAGCGAACGTCGAGAACGTCACCAACGCCCACTCGATAAATATCGGAGAGGGCAGGTTCTGCACTTGATGTCTTTACTGTTGCGTCGGGAACGGCTGCTAGTGGTTGCGAGGGAATGGAACTATTTGCTGGAGTTTGACGGGGCTTTGAACTGCGATCTGCAAAATCAGCGGCATTGTTTGATTCGTTGATTATTCGATAAAGAGAATTCGCTAAAGGGGAATTAAGTTCCAGCAGTTTTTTGTACTCATCAACTGATTGAGCGCGTTTTCCAAGCACATACGAAGTCGTGCCCAGTCTGAAGTGAGCTTCATCCCAGGTTGGCTTGTTACGAACCGCTTTCTTAAATGATTCGACAGCCTCTTTGTAAGACTTCGACTTGATGTATGTCATACCAAGTGCGTAGTTAGTTTGAGCGTCATCTGGTCGAATCTTGAGCGACTCTTTGAACGCAGCAACCGCCTCGTCAAATCGTCCTGCTTCCGCGAGGGCCATGGCTGAGTCGTAATGCCGTTGCGCGTCGACATTAGGATCGCTGGCTGGAGCGCCTGCTCCCACTTTCATCGCGGAGTTGTTGCTCGCGCTCTGGGTGGCGTTTGCGGGCAGAGTAGTCCGAGTTGCTTGTTCTTCTGCAGTTCCAGGTTTGTCCTGAATCTTTGGTGAAGCAGATGTGAGTCCCACTCCATATGTGCTCAGAATGAAAGGGGACATCAGGGCAGCAGTGATGACTTTGTTCATAGGGGTATGGCCGGAGTTTGAAATGCCGAATTACTCGGGAAGACTATAGGATGTGGCTTCTAAACCGGACTTTCTTTCAGCGGATTATACACCATGTCGTTGGAAGGCTAAGTCCGCTCGCGTCTGAGACAGGCGTAGACGCGAATACACTCTAAGAGTACGAATCAAAGCTGGTTTCCGAAATTACCCTGACTCATTTAGTTTTGCTTTGCCCTAAAGGCCTCTCTTGTTCGTCCTCGCCCCTCGACTCAACATCTTCTGACTGTTTTGCTATAGTTCTCAGTTTCTTGAGGTGACGCGGAGCCCGACTATGTGAGTGGGGACTCAAGCTGAACCACGGTTATTAACACTATGTACGAATTCGCAGTTACTCCAGCAGTAACAAGCATACGTCGTCGCGGCGTAGAAATATCCGAAGTCGCTCCAAATAGCCTTGGCGCAGAAATGGATCTTGAATCCGGTGACCGTGTAATAAAGGTCAACGGCAAGACAGTCCGGGATTACCTGGACTTCCGCTTTCAAACGGCCGGAGAAACCGAACTCGTTCTTGAGGTGCGAAAGAAAAATGGCGAGGACTGGGAAGTTGAAGTAGAGCGAGCGGAAGGCGAGGACTTTGGTTTCACGTTCGAGCATATTGTTCCACGTCAATGTGCTAACGCGTGCATCTTTTGTTTCTGCAACGGTAATCCTGTTGATGCGCGACCCTCATTGTTCATCAAAGATGAAGACATTCGCCTCTCCTTTCTCTACGGCAACTACACAACCCTCACGTCTATTTCTGAAGACGAGTTGAAGCGAATCGTAGAACAGCGATTGTCACCACAATATGTTTCAGTGCACGCGACTGACCTCGAGGTTCGATCCTATCTCCTCGGAGTTGATAAAGAACGCGCCGACATTTCCGAGAAACTGTCGCGCTTACTTGACGCTGGCATCGAAGTGCACGCGCAAGTCGTACTTTGTCCGGGGATTAACGACGGTGAAGTGCTACGAAAGACGATTGAAGATTTGGCGTCCGAGTACCCGCGTGTGACCAGCGTTGCGATCGTTCCACTTGGTCTGACGCGCTACAACACTGACTCGAGGTTGACACAGGTAACCCCGGAGTTTTGTCGTCAGGTAATCGATCAAGTTAAAGCTATTCAAGACGAACTGCGTGAGCGTCTCGGGACAAACTTCGCATTACTGGGTGATGAGATTTATTTGCGTGCTGGTCGTAAGGTCCCCGCACGGTCACACTATGGTGAATATCCTCAGATTGAAGATGGTGTTGGCATGGTTCGCGCCTTCACAGCAGAGTTTTCGAAGATTAAGAAACAGCTCACGCGCGATGGTGTAACTCGGCTCTCCGACACTCCAGTCACGATTGTTACTGGAACATTGTTCGCTCCGGTACTTGCACCACTTATTGACAAGTTGAATGAGGAGTTTGGAGCAAGACTTTCAGTCACCCCGGTCGAGAACAATTACTTTGGCGGTGACGTGTCGGTTGCAGGTCTTCTCACTGGCGGCGATCTTCTCGCAGCACGCGATCAGATAACGGGTGAGTTTGTCTTGATACCAAAACAAATGTTGAAGAGCGACGAATCGATAATGCTCGATGGTATGAAGCTCGACGAGTTACAGAACTCGTTAGGCGTTCCAATCCATGCTATCAACCTGCAACAGCTCACCGAGCATCTCCTACCTACAAATTAGCGAATGATGGATCGACAAACTCCTGAGACATCGACTAAAAGCAAAGTGCTGGATGTAGGTTGTGGGCAGAACAAATTGCCTGGTGCGATTGGCATTGATGCAAATCCGCGAAGCCACGCCGATGTGTTTCACGATCTCGGAGAGTTTCCTTATCCATTTGCTAGTGACGAATTTGAAGAGATCATTTGTCGACACGTCATTGAGCATGTGCCAGACGTACTTGGATTTGTAACTGAGCTTCACCGGATCAGTAAGCCTGGTGGTCGCATCAAGATTGTTACTCCACACTACACGAACCCTGATTGGCCCACCGATCCAACTCACAAAAACCATCTCAACAGTTATTCTCTTAACTGCTTCGTTCCATCCTTAACTCCATTTCCTTTCTACACCGAAACCGAGTTGAAGCCTATTCGAACCTATGTAAGTCTCGCGAATCTTTGGCGGGCACTGGGAGTAGAGCTTGTTGTTAACCTGGATCAGCGTTGGCCTTCGTTTCGTTTCACGAGAAAATTCTGGGAGTTTTATCTCTCAAACATTTTTAGGGGAAAAGAACTCTTGTTTGAATTTGAAGTTGTGAAATAGCGTATGCGCGTTTCCGGAATTAACAAAAACTGAACAGACCCCAGACAGGAAAGGCCTTCACTTCCTCTCACTATCCGATCGTCCAATTATTTGAATGGAAATCCAGAAAACTGAAAGTTAGCAGGCCATTTCTGCCCGAATCTCATTGAAATGGTGGGGTTTAAACTTTTGATCAGGTTGGCTCAATATTTGCTTCAACCTGCAGCACAACCGGTTAGATCCAGTCTGCTTTAGCCTGGAACTGACAAGTCTCAATTCATACCAATAAAAGTTGTTCGGCTTGGTTCTTCAATACAAGTTACCCATGGCAGAGCTTCGCCATGAGTAAGGGCTAAAACCATTTTGGAGGATTACGTGATGAGAAACAGCTTTCAGAAGTACATTTTTGTACTCCTGACACTGGCACTCTCCGGGATCACCGCTTTCGGCCAGGGAGGTTCTACTGGTTCGATCGCGGGGACTGTACTAGACCCGAAGGGGGCTGTTGTTCCTGGTGCCACAGTGGTCATCAAGAGCGCAGCTACAGGTCAGGAGAACACTACCCAAACGAGCAGTGAGGGAGCGTTTAACGTACCGGCAATGGCGGCCGGTATTTACACTGCGACGATTACCGCGGGCGGCTTCAAGCAAGCCGTGGTGACCGATATCAAAGTAGACGTCGGCAAGCCATCAAGTATCAATATCGAGTTGGAAATTGGTTCAGCCAACGAGACCGTTACTGTGGTGGGTGGCGGTGAGTTACTGCAAACTCAATCCGCAACTGTTGGTACAACACTAACTGGTCGTCAGATTACCGACCTGCCAACTGCCTCGCGCGACGCACTCGATCTCGTTCTTGCTTTGCCAGGTACTACCACCGTGGGACGTCCTCGTCAGTCGTCTGTGAACGGTTTACCCAAAGGTGCACTTAATATTTCCATGGACGGTATCAACGTTCAGGACAACCTGCTCAAATCAAATGACGGTTTCTTCACCTATGTCCGGCCCCGAACTGATGCGGTGAGTGAAGTGACTGTGTCGACAACGACGCCAGGTTCGGAGAGTTCATCAGAAGGAGCGGTGCAGATTAAGTTCGTTACGCAGAATGGCGGTAACGAATATCACGGTGGTGTTTACTGGTATCACCGCAATCCAGCCCTCAACGCTAACTATTGGTTCAGCAACCGCGACTCAGCACCGGATCCGGTAACACACAAAGCTCCGCAGGCCCGCATTTTGCTAAACCAGCCAGGCGTTAAGGTTGGTGGCCCAATATCGATTCCGAAATTGTTTAGCGGCAAAGATAAAGCCTTCTTCTTTGTAAACTACGAGGAGTATCGCCTGCCTGAGAAGACTTTCCGCACTCGAACAATTCTCAGTCCAGACGCTCAATCAGGAATCTACCGCTTTAATGCTGGTGCAACGTACAACCCTCCAGCAGATGCTCAAACAACCTGCGTAGCATCTGGTTCTGGTAAGGTTTGCTCGGTTAATGTGTTTGCGCTTGCCACAACGACGCGACTGGCCGGCTCACCTTCGGGCGCATTTACCGCATTGCAATTTGGCACCCCAGATCCAAGTGTTTCGGGATTGTTAAGCTCAATCCGAAGTTCAGTTGCCGGTCTGGCAATTACTCAGTTGGGTGACCCAAATCTTCAGCAAGTGTCATTCAATAATACTGGTGGTCAAACTCGCCGCTTTCCAACGGTTCGTTTCGACTTCAACATTACCAAGAATCATCACCTTGAGAACATCTGGAACTTCCAGGACTTCGATGGTGTTGTCGACTTTCTTAACAGTGTCGATCCGGCATTTCCCGGATTCCCGAATCACGGTTCGCAAACCTCCAACAGATTCTCGAATGTGACAGCATGGCGTTGGACCATCAGCCAGAACATCGTGAATGAAGCGCGCTTCGGATTAACGGGCGGAAGCTCGCTCTTCTTCGCTGACGTTAATGCAGGCCAGTTTACCAACCAGAATGGTTTCAGTCTCGGTATAGCTCAGGCAGGTTCCACATCAACCGCTGCCCAAAACGTTATCCAAAGTGCGACGGTTACGACTGCACCATCACGACGTAACAGTCCCGTCAAGCAGTTTTCGGACACGTTGAACTGGGTTACTGGAAATCACTCATTCAACTTTGGCGCCAACGTGACCAGAATTAATTTCTGGAACCAGGCGTTGACGGTAGTTCCGAGTGCCGCGTTTCTTCCAAGTGCAACTTTGGACCCGGCTGGAACCAATGCGTTTGCGCCGTTGAGCGGAGCTTCCGGAGCTCAGACTGGAGCGGCGAATCTCTACGCTGTGCTCGCGGGTCGGTTGTCAGCAATTAACGCCAATGCGCGTCTCAATGAAGACACTCTTAAGTATTCTTACCTTGGAGATCTAATCAGCCGTGCACAGTCAACTGAATTGGGATTTTTTGCGCAAGATTCGTGGCGCATGCGTCCCAATTTGACGATGACCATGGGTCTACGCTTTGAGCGTGCGATCCCGATTCAAGCTCTCAATGATACTTATGCGCAAGTTAGTTATCCTGGTCTTTTTGGCGAGTCAGGTTTGAATAATTACTTGCCAAATTGCGCCGCTGGTAGCTCTTTCTGCGCGCCTGGCGCCGCCCTCGCGGGAGGCAATTCTCAGTACACGCTATTCTCGGAAGGGACAAAAGCTTACAACCAGGAATTTGGTACTTTCTTGCCCAGCTTCGGTCTGGTCTACACTCCAAATTTCCGTGACGGCGTCCTCAATCACTTAGTCGGAGACTCGGGTCAGACGGTTGTCCGTTTTGGATTCTCGATGGCCAGCGTTCGCGAAGGAACCAATGTGTTCCAAAGCGTTACTGGTGGTAACCCCGGCGGAACACTTACAACCAATCGAAACATTACGCTGGGCAATCTGGCTCCTGGGACTTATCTCCGCCAGGGACCATTTGCGCCGCCGGCATTTACAGCGGCTCCAGTTTATCCAAACGCTGGATTGCTTACTGACGGCGTCAACCAATTCTTACCAGACCTAAAAACTGGATACGTTGAGTCGTGGACCGTCGGCATTCAGCGCGAATTGGACACCAACAATGTGATCGAGATCCGCTACGTCGGCAATCGCGGTCACCGTCTGTGGAGACAGTATGATCTCAACGGAAACGGCACTCAGTGGAATGTTCGCAACAACGGACTGCTCCAAGAGTTTGCGCTCGCGCAGCAGAATCTGGCGGCGAACATTGCTAATGGTCGCGGAGCGCAATTCCGCTATCAGGGACCTAACACGGGCACAGTTCCGCTGCCGATCCTTTATGCTTACCAGCAAGGTCTTTCACAGACCAACGCCGGCAACTGTACTACCATTGCCACGTGCAACGCGCTTTACAGCAGTGCTAACTTTGCAAGTGCTACCTACCTCAATGTATTGAATCCACTTAATCCGAGCGTGCTTGGTTTGGCCCAGCTCTTGTCGAGTACAGCTTTCGACAACCGCAGAACGCCACTCGGCCAGCCGTGTTTTGGCATGACGAATTGCGGTCAGGCCACAGCACAATCGCCCGGAGCAACCGGGCTAGGGCTCTTTCCCTACAACATGTTCCTGATCAACGCTGGCAAGCGCGGAGGCGCATTCGTCGTGGACAATGGGGCTCAGAGCTACTACGACGCAGTCACGCTTGAATTCCGACGCCGCATGTCTAAGGGATTGTTGTTCCAGGGAAGCTACACATTCGGCAAGGCGTTGGCGAATACCTACGCCAGTAGCTCGGCTGTGTTTGACCAACCCAACGATCTGCTCAACCCAAGGCTGCGAAAGGGCGTTGCCCCATTCAACATCACCCACGGACTCAAAATGAACTTCATTTATGAAATGCCATTTGGCCAGGGAAAAGCATGGCTCAGTGGCGTCCATGGATGGAAAGAGAAGCTGGTTGGTGGTTGGGGAGTTAATGGCAATGTCCGCATCCAAAGCGGTTCGCCATTCTCGCTTGGCAACGTGCAACTCGTAGGAATGACCCAGAAAGAACTCCAGGATGCGGTTGGTGTTCGACGCGATGTTGACGCTGACGGTGTTTACCGCGGGAACGTCTACATCTTCCCGTTAGATATTCGTCAAAACACTTGGAAAGCAAACAACATCGGCTTCAACACGACTGGTGCTCTGGGCGGTACTTTCACTCAGGGAGCTCCAACCGGACGCTTCATTGCGCCGGCGGGCTTTGGCAATTGTGTCCAGGCAGTTCCTGGTAGTTGCGGTTTCGCGAATCTGGTGCTTTACGGACCTTCGTTCTTCCGTACGGATGCCAGCATCGTAAAGAAAATCAAGTTCACCGAGAATACCAACCTGGAGTTGAGAGGCGAGTTCCTGAACGCCTTCAATAACATCAACTTCCTCGTTGGTAATGCTAGCAATGACTTGAACACTCTTACCGGTCTGAACGCGACGACCTTCTCGCGTTATACCGCTGCTTATCAGGACCTCTCAACCACCAATGATCCCGGTGGCCGTCTGGTCCAGTTAGTCGTCCGGTTCAACTTCTAACCAAGTTGTACCGACGCAATGGGACGAGAGGAGAGCAGATCTTTTCTGCTCTCCTCTTATCACTTATCAGCACCACCGGCTCGCGACGTGTTCGTTGGGCCAACTCCTTAGAGCCAATCAATGAAACTTGAGCGGCGAAATTTCCTTGCTCTGATTACCCACTCAATTGCTGGCTTTGCGCTGACACCTCTTTTAGATCCAATCACTGGAATCAAGGCTCAGGATCCGAATAAGCCGATTGAAAGCCGATCGTGCTGGTTGGATGTCTGTGCTCCGTTGGTTATTCACGATCCGGAAATGGATCTTTCATCTGAAGTTGTACTGACCTCTGACAATTTCATCGGGGCAAAAGGTTACTCTGATGGTGCTGACGCTACAGAATACGAAATACATCTCTACAATTCGGATGGAACTGCGATCGGTGAAGGAGGAGTAGCACGCCGGTTGGTTGTACCTGCGATGCAAACAACGGTTCTGCCGGTAGGTGACTTGGTCGGATCCGACAATCGGTTTTGGGGTGGATTGAAGGTACGTCTCAGACCGAGTACACGAACGCCAACCCATGCGAGCGATCTCTTTAGTTCAGCATTCGTCCGATGGAAAACCAAAGAGTCTTTTACTAACGTTCACGCCAATCCTGATCCTTTACAGTGGCAACGCCCCGATAGTTTCTTCTACTCAATGCCGTTTCCTCCGTTAGAGGAATATCAATGCGTCTACAGCGTCTTTAATCCCTACCCAAATCAAAGCGTCGGAACAGTAGCGATCTATGATCAATTTGGCATTAAGTTAAAGGATGTTCCGTACGATCTAAAACCGTTTTCTTCTTTACTACTTGACCTGCGCAGCGGCGAAACTGGCATTGAGATCAAAGACCTGTTACGTAAGCCGAATAAAAATCGCGATCGAAATAGTCCGTTATTTAAAGGTGCTTCCAAAGGTGGCACGATTGCGGTAACCAATAACCAGGGAACAGTTAAGAATTTTGGGTATCTCTTCATCAAGCAGGAGGCAAGCGCGCGTTTTAGTGTTGAGCATCCAATTCACCAGCCACCGTATAATCCAGTGGCTTCTAAGTCGCCCTTCGACGCGACCGGAAAGTTCAAAGCCCAGAACATTCTCTATACACCACTAGTCTTTCGTTCAAAGAAACTCGGCGGAATAACTCTCGAGTCGCGATTTCATCTCAGTTCTGGTGCGCCTGTTGAAGTTATTCTGTGGATGGCTCCCCTGATCACAGACGAGAAAGGAAATGTAGTCTGGCAAGCAGGTGAGACCGCCAAGTTTCCGGCAACGATTTCTGAGAAACAGATTGAGCGAGGAATCATTAAACTGGGTGGACAGCAGAGCTGTATTCTCGACTGTTCACAGTTGAACCTGACCAGGAATTTCTCCGGCGGTTTGTCGCTAGCTATCAGGCCCCTTTCAAATCATACGTTGATGAAGGTTGAAGTACGTGCGGTCGAATGGGATGCAACTGCGTTCACGCATTTCCGGCCCGGACTTGCCGCTGCACGTGCTTATCAAAAGCCGCTGCATCGCGCTGGCCTGGCAACTGATTACATCGCGTCCGGCGCCAGACTCGAAACCAATTCGGGCAAGATATCCAGGGATGAAGTGATTGCCGTGATAAATATTGACGACAGGAACATTCCAGGAAGCCCAACACTGGAGGTCTTCGCGCCGGGTGGTTTGGTTGCCCGAATTCCCCTTGGTGAAGTGTCAGGATTCGGTTGTCGACACTACTTGCTTTCGGAATTGGTATCTGGAAAGATCGGCTCGAACGATCTAAGCCTTCGACTCATAGATGAGCAAGCTACTCTGCTGATGTCAGTTTTGCACCTGGACTATAGTCGCCGCGACATTGCGGCTGACCATGGGTCAGATCGGTTCTCAACTTTCAGTGAGTTTACTTGTGATCGAAAAGCTTAGACTCGTGTGAACCTAAGACGTTTTCAGATCCCGGCGTCAAAACAAAAGTAAAGTTAGAGGAGCCCAACGTGATGAGACTAGTTATTTCTGCGTGCCTTTTGGTAGTCGTGTGTGCAAGCGCGGCATTTGCTCAAAAACAGAAACCCTGGACCGAATGGACCAAGAAGGATGTGGATAAGACATTGAACGATTCTGCGTGGGGTCAAACTCAAGCGGAAGGTAGTGCAACAAGCAGCAGTAGCAGCACCAGTTCTTCTGCAGTTACGGGTGTTATGGCCGGACGCAACGACGATCGCAACACCGCTGCAGCAGCCAAAGTTGAATCAGGTGAGGCTAAGCCGTCTTCTCAGGTTAAGTACCATGTCCGATTCCTATCTGCAAAACCGGTGCGCGCCGCGTTCGCCAGAATGGTTTTGTTGTCCAAACAGCAAACGGATGAGGCTCTGACCGGACAACTCCAGCAGTTTATTGATCGTGACTTTGCGGACTACATCGTCGTTTCAGTAGGAGTAGAAGTTGGGGACGAGAAAATGGCGATGCCAATCATGAGAGCGTTCTCAAGTGCTACCACTGAAGCTTTGCAGAAGAATGTGTATTTGGAACGGAAGGACGGGAAAAAGCTGTTTCTCGCAGACTACCGCGCACCTGTTGAGGATGGCATGGGTGCGAAGTTTATCTTCAAGCGAGTGGTCGATGGACAACCCTTTCTCAGCCAAAACGACAGCGTAAAGTTTGTAGCTGACATGAACGAAAAAATGAAACTAAATACCAGGTACAAACTCTCAGAAATGCTGTACGACGGAAAACTCGAGTACTGAAAGTTGAAATGCTGAATGATTAAGAAGTTGTTCTTTCCCACCTTGCTCCTGGCTCTTCTTGTTAGCAGTGACACGCAAGAAAAGCCCTGGAGCGAGTGGACCAGGCAAGAAGCAGAAAAGATCCTTAACAACTCGGGGTGGGGTCAAACTCAAACAGAAACAGATACTTCTGAAATGGTCTATTCGCCGACTACCCAAAGCGGCGCCACTGGTAGCACTCGTTCCGAAACAATTCGAGGGACACAAACCGACCGCCAGTCTATTAACAACAATCGAGCTGCTCAGGGAGCTACAAATCAAGCTGTATCGGTCAACTACCATATCAGATTGCTCTCAGCAAAACCGGTTCGGCAAGCTTTCATGAGAGTGATCGAGTTGACTCAAAAACAACGGGACGAAGAATTACTCGAAGGCCTAAGGGCTTTCGTTCAACGCGACTTTAGTAAGTTCATAGTTGTTGCCGTTACGCTCGATTCGACTGACGGACGGTATTCTGGCCCAGCTCTGCAATCGCTCTCATCAGCAACAGTAGGCACATTGAAGAACAAGACCTATCTCGAACGTAAAGATGGAAAGCGCGTTTTCCTGATCGAGTATCACGCACCAATTAGCGATGGCCTTGGCGCAAAGTTTGTTTTTTCCAGAATGGTCGATGAGGCAAGTTTTCTAAATGTAAATAGCGGAACATTTCGCTTCTATAGCGAGGTGGGCAGTCAACTAAAACTCAACGTTACATACAAGATGTCGGATTTGATGTACCAGGGTCAACTTGAATATTAGTACGGCGTGCCGAGCAAAGGCTGCAACAGTGCTAAAGAATATTGAATTGGTCGATGGTTGAATCTACGGAGAAAGTCTCGATGATCATAAAAACAATTGGCGTACTTTCCTGCTTCATGGTCCTGTTGAGCACTCTTGCTTTTGCCTTGCCTGTGCAAAAGGAAGAAAAGCCCTGGACCAAATGGACCCAAAAAGAAGCAGAAAAGATTCTAAACGACTCTCCGTGGGCAAAATCTCAAATCGATACCGATACTTCCGAGATGGTTTATACGCCGACAAGCGATCCTGGTCTCCGGTCGCGGGAACGTGAAAATGATCAGTCTCGTCTCGAAAAAGGCGCCAGCAACCAGGCGATGAACGTCAAGTACATAGTGAGGTTCTTTTCCGCGAGACCGGTCCGGCAGGCGCTTGCGCGAATGATGGAATTGCGTCAAAAACTCGATCCGGAGATGACAAATCGACTACACAGTTTTGCTGAACTGAAATCTACGGATTCAATAATTCTCACGTTGAGCGTCGAGGCATCCGATCAGCGTTATGGGGGACCTGTAATGCAGCAAGTGAACAGCGCTATTACAGCAACTCTGAAAAACGACTCCTATCTGGAGAGAAATGGAAAGCGCCTGTTCCTTGAGGAGTATGTCCCGCCTGGTAAGGACGGTTTTGGAGCGCGATTCATCTTTCTGCGTAGAATGGATGAGAAGCCTTTCATCGACTCCAATCAAGGCGACGTCCGCTTTCACGTGAAGTACCCGGGCGATAAGGGACTCAAAGTAGAACGCACATTCAAAGTCTCAGAGATGATGTCTAACGGCGAACTTGAGTACTGATCTTCTAAATTTTGCTCAACGTCGCAAGGCCGGGACAAATCTCTATCCGGTTTTTAGGCCACTTGTTCCAGTGGAGTCTAACGTTCGTTGCTACTCAACTGGTGCTTGACTTCAACTCATGCGCGCGTAAGCGCGCCGGAAGGAAAGGAAGGTCTTTGTAGCAACGAGCGTAACAAACCACTGGACAAGCCAGGCCTTAGGACGTTCTCCATCCAAACATTTGTAGGATAATCCAAATAAATAGAGAATCCCGAATCCCTCGAAAGCCGCAAATCCGTTAGTTGTCTGACTTAACAAATTCTCACAAGCTGGCATGATACTTGCCGACCGGTCGGTTAAGTGCTGTGGCCTGCCTCTCTATAAAGGTCGCAGTTGGATGAGATCCCGCAGGGTTAACTGATCACAAGCGTGCCGTAATTTTTTGAGAAGCTCTTATTCAACCCAAGGGCCTGCTTCTCAAGCCAACTCTTGGGCAAAGAACAAAAAAGATTGTTTGTGAGACGCCACGTCCTCGACTGTTGGCAAAGACCTGTAAGTTTAGAAACCAAATAAGGAGCCCACAATATGCGACGAAGTAACTGTTTGAACGGTACTTCCAAGTTTTCTCCTTTGGAAGTGAAGTCGTCACTCCTGGCGATACTTTTGACGAGCTTGTTAACGCTGACTGTATTTGGGCAAGGCACAACGGGCAGTCTTAACGGCACTATTAGCGATCCCACCGGTGCAAGTGTTGCCGGTGCAACCGTCACACTTATTAACACCGCAACAGGTGCTGAGCGCAGTGGAATAACCAGCAGTGTAGGAGGATTCGATTTTCAGGCTCTCCAGCCAGGCACGTACAAGATTTCGGTTGAAGCGACAGGCTTTAAGAAGGCTGTATCTCTTGATGTGGTGGTCTCAGTTTCTTCTGCTACTTCAGTCAACATACCGTTAGAGATTGGTCTCGCGGGTGAAACCGTTACGGTTATGGCTGCGCAAGAGATCATAAATAACAGCAGCCCAACCCTAACCAATATCATCAACACGCGGCAGGTCGTTGATCTTCCGCTTGGTGGTCGAAACCCGGTGGATCTTGCCGGCTTACAGGCTGGTATTGCGGTGGTCGGAACCGACGTTAGGGGTGCCTCAGTTAGTGGGCTTCGTCAAACAGCCGTCAATCTCACTCAAGACGGCATCAACGCGATGGACAACTTCGTTAAGACTAGTTCGTTTTTTGCCCTCACTACTCCTTCGTTGAACTCAACGGCTGAATTCAGCATCACCACGGGCACGGTGGGCTCGGATTCAGGGCGTGGCGCCGCCCAGGTTAATCTCGTAACCAAAGGTGGCACAAACGACTTCCACGGCGGAGCGTTCCTCCAGATAATCAATAGCTGGACCGACGCAAATACATGGTTCAATAATTTCAACGGAACGGCAAAGCCAATCCTGCGGCAGCATTACGATGGTTTTGACATTGGCGGACCAGTGTACGCCCCCAGATTTGGCGAAGGCGGTCCAGCGTATTGGAGCGGGAAGGACACAGCGTTCTTTTTCTTCTCTTACGAAAGGTTTGTGCAGAGTGACTCGCGTTCGCGTAACCGCGCAGTCCTGACCCAGCAAGCCCGGAACGGTATTTTTAGATATTCGGTCGGCAGTGCGGTTCAGTCGGTTAATCTTCTTACGCAGTCCCAAGTCCCCTTCCATTCGCTGAATCCTTTTATGACGACCCATCTGGATCAGATACCTCTCCCCAACAATGATTCAGGGTGCGGAGGTGATGGTTTCAATATCAGTTGCTTCACCTTTAACGCCGATCAACTCACAACAAATGACAAATACGTGGTCAGGTATGACCACCAACTCGTAAAAGACACGCGGCTTGGTTCTCATAAACTTGAATTTGTTTATAGCAGAGTAGTCACCAGCACGTTTCCCGATGTCACGACCAACTCAATTGAAGCGCCATTTCCGGGCGGCGTAAATGGTTTTCAAGCTTCAACACGAAATCTGGTTACACCGGCACTTGTCTCAACTTTCGGAAGCCGCTGGACAAACATTCTGCGGTACGGCCGCCAATGGGCTCCAGTGGTATTCGATCGCGACGTGCAGCTGACACAGCCCCTAATATCTCTGCCGGGAGTCCTTACGAACTATGACAACAACTTCTTCCCTCAGCCTCGAAACACGATTGTTAATCAAATAACCGACACGCTTTCGTGGGTCCAAGGCAATCACTTATGGAAGTTTGGTGCGGATTGGCAGAACGTGTTGGGTATAAGCCGTAACGACGCCGGTATCGTACAGTCGAATCAACTTGGGCCAGTTACGCGGCTCGCAACGGACCCAGCAAACACAGTTAACTTAACTAATTTAACCATAGCTGCTAATTTGCCTGGGGCTTCCTCGGCAAATCTAACCGCTGCTAATACAGTCTATGGCGCGATTACCGGACTCTTAGGTATCTCAAGTCAGACCCTAAATGTCTCAAGTCCGGACTCCGGTTTTGTGCCTGGTTTCACTCGATTAAGGCAAGTCCAGGAAAAAGATCTGGCGCTCTTTGTGTCGGATCAGTGGCGCATGAAAAGCAACTTTACGCTGAGTTATGGCGTGCGTTGGGACTATATGGGAGTTCCCACAGTCCCGAATGGGCTGGCCATTCAGCCAACAAAGTTTGATTCCATCTGGGGCATTTCAGGACCAGGAAATCTCTTTAACCCCACCGCGCCTGCGGGCAGTAACACACTCCCCGTTGCGGTACTTGACTTCGTTAGTGGCGACACAGGCGTTGGTCTTTACAAGAACGACTGGAATAACTTCGCGCCTTTCGTTGGTATTGCCTACTCGCCTGCCTTTAAGTCGGGACCGCTTCACTTCTTGTTTGGCGATGAGGGGACGAGCTCTATCCGCTCGGGTTACGCAGTGAGCTATTTGCACGACGGAGTCACGACCTTCACAAATCTTCTGGGAACTGGGAACACGAATCCCGGATTGATACAGGCAGCTAATACCTCGACATTGAGCGGTGTCACGCCGAATACGAATCAACTTATCGGCCAACTCGGACCGGGAGGCGTGCCTTTGAACTTCCCAACCTTTAAGATGCCGATTTCCGATCGAGACAATTTCCTGGCGAATAATGGCAGCGGTCTCTGGACGGCTGATCCAAACCTGCGTTCTCCTTACGTGCATCAGTGGAGTTTCGGTTTCGAGCGCGAGATTATGAAGGATACGGCGCTTGAGATCCGATATGTTGGCAACTATGCACCCAATACATGGCGTGCTTACAACATCAACGAAATTAACATCTTCGAGAATGGGTTCCTGTCAGAGTTCAAGAAGGCACAAGTCAATTTCCTGGCTCGCGGAGGAACGAGCTTTGCCCCAGGTTGTACTGGCTGCGTTGCTCTCCCGCTCTTTGACAAGTTCTTTACGGGCCTTTCAGCAGGTAACAGCTACACAAACGCGACTTTCATAAACAACTTGAGGGACAACAACGTTGGCGCCTTTGCCAATACCCTGGCGTTCAGTTCAACATACAAGGCTAACCGCGAAAGTACTACTATTGGCTTGCCCGGAAACTTCTTCGTGGCAAATCCAAATGCAGCTTTTGTGAATATCCTGGCCAACGACTCATACTCCAACTACAACGCCATGGAAATCGAGCTTCGCCGCCGGTTCTCAAACGGATTGCAATTCCAGGCGGATTACACTTGGAGCAAGGCAATGGGTAACGCTACGGATGCTCAGGGAAACAACCAGAGCGATCTGGTCTCTCGCCTGACACTGCGCGATCTAGGAGCTGATTATCGACGCTCGACCCAGGACCAGACGCAGCGATTTGTCGCTAACGGCCTCTACGACCTTCCTTTCGGAAAGGGCCGCCAATACCTAAGCAGTAATGACGCGCTTGACAGGCTGGTGGGAGGTTGGACCATTGGAGCTATTGTCACGTGGGCGACTGGTGTTCCATGGTTCGTGGGGTCGGGCCGGACGACGTTCAATAATTCCACGACTAATAACGGCGCTCAGCTCACCGGTATTTCCTTCGAGGAATTTAAGAAGAACATTGGTCTGTTCAAGACACCGAGCGGAGTGTTCTTTGTCAACCCGGATCTCCTCAACATCACCGTCAGTCCCACGACTGGCAAGGCAACAGCTTCGGTACTTAAACCAGGCTTGATGGCGGCTCCCGCCGCTGGAACATTCGGCAATTTCCCCGTAAACGCACTCAACGGTCCAAGTTATTTCAACTTCGACTTCAGTTTTACGAAGAGAATCCGGATCACGGAACGAGTCAGGTTTGAAATTAAGGGGACGGCAATCAATATCCTGAACCATCCCAATTTCATCTTTGCGACTACTGCCGCCGGTGCTAGCACCAACGTTATAAACTTTGATTCGACCTCGTTCGGTCGTGTCATCAGTCAGCGTGGCGGCTCGCGCGCGATGAACATTATCGGACAGATAAGGTTCTAAGTCCGACTAACTAAATAATCGGTGGATCTACCTCCGAGGTTCGATTCATTTCAGGGGCGTTGTCGGAGATCGACAACGCCCCGTCTTATTGCATTAGAATGTCCACGGCCATCCGAGGTAGACACGTTTGAAGCGCTGATTCTTAACAACGGATCATAATCTGATCTGCGGAAACTGCGGTGGAGGTGGTTATCATGTTTGAGAGAAACATACGCAGACTGTTGTCCGTAGTTTTGTTTTCACTTGTTTTCGTATTTCGCGTTACTGCCCAAGGTATTCCTCCGGGGTCGGCATCAACCGATACGGGTTTGGGGGGCACCAACACTATCAGTGGCGCGATTCTAGTTTCAACCGGACAGCGTGCCGAGCACCGCATTACCGTTCGTCTACAAAGTATGACGAAGGGAGACCGAATAACAACAAGCGACGAATATGGGAACTTCGTTTTTCGCGGCGTTCCCTCTGGCGACTATACAATCGTAATCGATAAGGAGAAGGACTTTGAACCTTTCACCCAGATCGTGTCGGTCATACAGCCACGTGGAATGCCGCCGCAAACCTACCCACTGAGTGTCCGGCTTACGTCCAAGACCGGAACAGTTGTAAAGCCCGGGGTAATCAATGCGGAGTTAGCCGATGTTCCCAAGAATGCTCTGGTCCATTACTACAACGCCGCTGAACTAGCCAAGAAGAATCAATCTCAACAAGCTATCGAGGAACTCAAGCTTGCAATCAAAGAGTATCCATCTTTCGGACTCGCATTCAATGAAATTGGAGTTCAGTACGTTAAACTGAATCAATTGGAAAATGCCGACGAGGCATTTCAGGCGGCTCTAAAGATCGACCCAGCTGCCTTCCCCCCACTCTTAAATCGCGGCATCGCAAATGTCCTGATGAAACGTTACGGCGAAGCGGTACCAATGCTTCGGAAAGCGCTGGCGAAAGATGATCAGTCCACAGCAGGGCATTATTTTCTTGGTCAGGCACTAGCAAGTCTGGGCTTGTTCGAAGATGCAGAAAAGGAGCTTCAAGCCTCGCTCAAACTCGGCAAGGAAGAGGTAAATGAGGCTCACAGGTTACTGGCGATAATCTATGCGTCTCGAGGGGCAAAAAAACAGGCTGCGGAAGAATTAGAGGCTTACCTCAAAATGGCGCCGAACGCTCCGGACGCTGAGAAACTAAAGGAGAAAATCCGAGAGCTCAGAGAATCAAATAAGTGATCTTGAAGATGTATCCATGACGTCTGGGAAAATTTAGTAAACCCATACAAGGCGTTGCTCTCTGATCGGGCGACGCCTTTTTTCTTGAAGATCATTTGAGAGCTCAAGTTATAGACCTACTCACCTATGTTGGGTGGCAGCAAAGAAACGGCGACAGAATGGAGGAAATTCGGCTCCAACGCTGTGGTAACATTCAAAACGTCAGAGCAGCCTCCCTTGGTTCTACTGAATGTCCGACGCTACCTTCAATCAACTCCCGCTGGCGCCACTCGGTGCTGGTGATCTCATCGACCGCGCGGTTCGTCTATACCGGCGTCATTTGTTTGTCTTGATTCAAACCGCTTCGCCTCCGGTTATTGTCGTTGCAGCGGGTTGGATAGGGTTGTCGATCAGCGTACGTCAGTTGTTTCAGAGTTCGGAAACGAGTGATGTGTTGTTGTACGCGCCGTTGGCCCTCATTTCAGGTTTCGTGGGTATCGTTGGCTATCTTTTTACGCTTGTCGTGATGGGTGGCGCCACCCGCACTCTCGTCGCACATCTGCTGCGCAACGATCCGGTATCTTTGCGAGCTACTTACCGCGCAGTGCGAGATCGTTTTTGGGGATTACTCGCCTCGTCAGTCGTTGTTCTGCTGTGGATCTGGCTGGCAGGTATGGGTGCCGCCACTACGTTGTATTTCGTATTCATTATCGTGGGAGTAATCATCATGCTCTTGGCGACGATTGCGCCGCCATGGTTACCGGCGATTATTGGCGCGGTCGGTGTAATCATTTCCCTTGGAGTTGGATTCTGGGTTTTCTTTTTTATTGTTGGAAGAGTGGCCTATGTGCCTCAAATCATGCTGGTTGAGGGTAGAGGCGTCTTCGAATCATTTGGCCGCAGCTTTACGCTCGCGCGCGGCAACGTTCGTCGACTTATGGCGATGACGCTCTTTACGACCTTTGCGGCGTATTCGGCATTGATGGTGCTCCTGATCCCGCTCGGTTGGATCGGATACTTGACCGGGGTAAACGTTTGGAATTCAGCTCAGTGGCCAGCCTGGTATTCGATCTCATACAGCGTGCTTGGACCAATTAGCTCAATCCTGCTGACCCCGGTTTGGATGCTGGGACTATCTCTACTCTATGTGGACGAACGCGTACGACATGAGGGTTATGACATTGAACTAATGGCCGCAAGACAACTAGGAGAGCTCCCTGATGTGGACGTTACGTCGCCATTCGGGACCGCGCTTTCATCGACGGTTACACCACCGCCGCCACCAGTTGGACCGAGACCTTCAACGAACATTCTGAATCTCACTTGATAGTTGCAGATGTCTAACCAATCAAGCGATCAAAAGCGAAGACAAATAGTTTTGAGATTGTTGCTTTCTTTGTTCGTGGTTGGAATCTGTGCGTTTGAAGTTTTAGGAGTTTCAGCTGACGATTACCTGCAAAATCTTAAGCGAGCCGTTACAGCCCTCGATACGTTGTCTCAGCGTGAGGAAGAGGAAAGTGATGCGAGTTACGACCAACGCGTCAAACAGACTGTCGCCTCTATCCGTAGCGCGTTGAGACCAATACAGACAGTTCAATTTGGAGATCAGAATTGCGAGGTTAACAACGATTGGCTTTTCGACGGCTTGAACGAAATTGAAAGAGTCAATGCCAACAACCGACCCGATAAGCTGCTTCAACTGCTGCAACGAATCAAAGCTTTGGAAGAGCGAGTCACCGCATTCCAAACGGCTACAACAGTCACTGAAAGTAAGGGCGAAGCTAAAGAAAAACTAGCTACGATATTAAAACGCTCGGAATATGACTCGGGTGCAAGAGGCGAAAATGCAGTGAAGCGTCTCTTGATTGATTTCCTGCGTTGGATTCAGAGTTGGATGCCAAAAATCCAACCGGTGGCTCCTGGCCGTGCGAAGTGGTTTACGTTTATTGCTCAGGTACTCGTTGTAATCCTGGCAAGCGCAGTTGTGACCTATGTTCTTTTCACACTCTTCAAGTGGTTGCGATTCTCCAAGAAACCAAAGACAAAGAAGGTCAGCGAACCACGAATTGTTCTCGGCGAACGGCTTGAACCAGAAGAGTCAGCAGGTGACTTGCTTACTGAAGCTGAGGCACTTGCGTTAAAGGGAGAATTGCGAGCTGCAATCCGCAAGGCTTACATCGCGTTGTTGGTGGAGCTTGGTGATCGCAAGATCGTGAGCCTCTCGCAGGATAAAACAAATCGTGATTATCTGAGGTCGGTGCGAAACATCCCTTTGCTCCACACTAGAATGACAGGTCTTACAGATCGCTTCGAACGACACTGGTACGGATTTGCTAAAGCAACTCCGGATGATTGGCAGCAGTTTCGAGAAGAGTACAAATCAGCTCTGCAAGGTAAAGGTTAGTTATTGATGAAGCAGCGACTGACCATCATCGTAACAGCCATCATTGTCGTCGGAGTGCTGGTCATTCTCAACTCCTTAACGTTTGTGAAAAAGGATAAGCCGCGCGATCTCGAAGCCGTCCCAGATCGTTCGACATATCATTCAGGCCCGACCGGCACACGCGCGCTTTATGACCTGCTTAATGAATCCGGATATAGAGTAATGCGTTGGCGTGAATCGACGGAAAAACTTCTGAGTAACTCGGGCGACGCGGTGACTACCTTTGTGGTTATTGGAAGTACCAAAGTTGAGTTTACTGAAGAGGAGGCGACCTCACTACTGGGATGGGTTCAGCGTGGAGGTCGGTTTGTATTGATTGATCGCCGGCCGGAGGAAACGCTGCTTCCGAAGAGTGGCAACTGGAAGCTGGCTACTACTGAGGGTGAGTTTCCCCCTTTGACTATTGATCCGGCAGATCAGAAACAGATGACCGAGACAGTAACCGCACTTCAGCCTGCGCAACCCACGTTGTTGACACAGGAGATTCAGGCGGTGATGCCGTCGCGGTTCGCTTCTCGAATTAGAGTTAGTTTTGAAGAATCGATCATCTCTGACGAAATCCACAAAATCTCAAAGCCACAAAGGAATCAGGAATCTAAAAGTTCACCTGCACCCGTTGTGCATTTCGCCGACAAGAGTGGAGCGTTTCTGGTTGATTACGAGTATGGTCGAGGCACCATCACTTTGCTGAGTGATCCCTATTTCATATCCAACGGCGGTATCAGTCTCAATGACAATGTTCAATTGGCACTCAACATAGTTGGAGGTCACAGTGGACTGATTGCATTCGACGAGTTTCATCAGGGCAAGGTGACCTCGCAGAACGCAATCGCCGGGTATTTCGCGGGCACGCCGATACTCCCTATCGTTGCCCAGCTTCTCGTACTTTTGTTGCTATTTGTGTGGACACGAGCGCGGCGTTTTGCCAGGCCGTTGCCACTAGCTCAGGTCGATCGGCGGTCGACGCTCGAGTTTGTGGCTTCAATGTCAGAACTTCAGGAGCGAGCCAAGGCATATGACCTGGCCATCGAAAACATCTACTCGCGCACACGACGCGTACTGGCTCGTTACGCTGGTGTGGACTACAACACACCTCGCGCTGAGATTGCTTCGAGAGTAGCGGCGCGTTCGTCGGTTGATGAGCAGAAACTGGCAACCTTAATGCGCCAATGTGAAGAGGCGATTAACGGCGAGCCGATTTCGTGGCGACAATCTCTGGACCTTGTCAGACGCTTACGTGAAGTGGAACGCACTCTTGGTCTACGCATGCGTTCGCGAGATGTACGTCAGGCAGCGGAAAACATTTGACGAAATACTTTGTTTAGGCTTTGATCATCAACTCTTTGAAGAGCCACTAACAGAAGAACGCACTCCATCTACTAATTAGAAACTCAGAACAAATATGTCCGAATACGTCTCCGCAACTGTTGCACACATACGAAATGAAGTTAAGAAAGTAATCGTTGGTCAGGATGACGCTATTGAGCAAATACTCATAGCGATTCTTGCTGAAGGCCACGCTTTGATTGAAGGGGTACCCGGCACGGCAAAGACGCTCACGGTGAAGACTCTATCGCGCATCATCAACGCTACGTTTAGTCGTATTCAATTTACTCCTGACTTGATGCCTTCCGACATTACTGGTACCAACGTCTTCAATATAGCCACTTCAAACTTTAACCTCCGGCGTGGTCCAATCTTTACCGACCTTCTTCTGGCAGACGAAATAAATCGCACGCCACCAAAAACGCAAGCAGCACTTCTGGAAGCAATGGAAGAGCGTCAAGTGACGATCGATGGAGAGGCTTATCCGCTTCCATCTGTCTTTACCGTGCTGGCAACTGAGAATCCTATCGAGTACGAGGGGACTTACCCTTTGCCGGAAGCACAATTGGACCGCTTTCAGCTAAAGATTCTTCTCGACTATCCGGCAGAAGAAGAGGAGCGAGAAGTTATTGCGCGCTGGAATTCCGGTTTCAATGCAAAGCGACTCGATCAGGTAGACATTCAAACCCTGGGAGATCCGGCCGCGATCACAAACTGTCGTGCAGAAGTGGCACGTGCTCAAATGGAGCCTGGCGTCCAACACTATGCCGTGAACATCGTGAGACAAAGTCGGACGCACCCATCGGTCCACTACGGAGCAAGCCCGCGAGCTTCGGTTGCTCTGTTGCTCTGTTCAAAAGCCCTGGCTGCAATCAGAGGACGAATGTTTGTAACGCCCGACGACATACGCGACATTGCACTGCCTGTCCTTCGTCACCGTCTAACTCTTCGTGCCGACGCCGAGCTCGACGGCGTCACTCCAGACTCTGTTGTGAGCGACATCTTGAAACAAGTTGAAGTGCCGCGATAGGACTTCGCCTCCGTAAAAGTTCGGAGACACTTTCAAGTGGCTCATGGTCTAAGCTTCAGAACACTTCCGACATATCTAATGCAAAATATTGCTGAGTAATTCCATTTTTTGGAGTCGCTTAGAACACCACTTATTTATGAAATTGGAATAGCGTTTTGAATTTTGGATTTACGATCAGCGGACAACGTTCCAAAAAGTAGATTCCGGTACAAAATCTCATTCGAGGCCACAAGGAACAACCTTTGCTTTCTCGCATATCGTAGTCTCCCCCCTAATAGATCTTTTCGGATCTTGTTTTCTCACGAGAACAAACAAAGGAGAAGTTTATGGTCAAGAGAATGGCGCAGGCCTTGATTTGCCTCTCCGTGATCATCGCCGCCTCGAGTATTGCTTTTGCGCAGGCGACGGGAGGAATCAGGGGCACCGTCACTGACTCGGCTGGTGCACTCGTTGCTGGAGCTGCTGTTGAAGTAGTAAACAACAACACCGCCGATAAACGCACCACGACCTCGGCTGATAATGGCAGTTATAGTATTACTAACCTTCCGGTTGGCATTTATACAGTTTCTGCTAGTGCTACAGGGTTTTCTCCGGCAACTGCAAAGGATGTGCAAGTATCAGTTGCGTTCGTCACCGACGTACCTCTCGCGTTGGCGGTTGGCGGAGCAACCGCAAATGTGACAATCACTTCTGGTGATGTCACGACCCAAATAAATAATACGGACCAACAGTTATCGACTCTGATCGACAACAAGAAGATTCTTGATCTTCCATTGTTGAGCCGTGACCCGAACGGCTTGATTCTGCTCGCACCAGGTGTCACGCAGACTCAAACGTCCCTCGGTGGTTTCAGTGTCAACGGTCAGCGTGAACGTAACAACAACTTCCTCGTTGACGGTATCGATAACAACGACGCTGACGTCCCCGGTATAGCTGGTGGTGCTGCTACACCAAACATCGATGCGACCCAGGAGTTCCGCGTTTTGACAAGCAACTTTAACGCGGAGTTTGGTAGAAACACTGGTGCGGTCATCAACGTCGCCACCAAGAATGGCACGAACGAATTTCACGGCGGCGCTTACATGTACTATCGCTCGCAAAGATTTGCAGCTCGCAACTTCTTTGACGACGAGAAGCCCCCTCTACAGCGCAAACAGTTTGGCGGCTCGATCGGTGGTCCAATTGTTAAAGACAAAGCGTTCTTCTTCTTTAACTATGAAGGTGACCGCTCGTTGAGTTCGACAACAGAAACACGAGACGTCCCATCTGCACAGGCTCGTCTTGGCATTTTCCCAAATACTCCGTTTGGTACACTGAACATTACACAAAACGGAGCAAACAACCGTAGTGCTCTGGGAATCTGCGATGTGGTTGGAGCTACTCCTGCACAGTGCCCACTAGTTCTTCCGAATGGCAATCTCGGAATCAACCCCGGTATGCTGGCGATTATGAACTTGTATCCGCTGGGCAATGTTCCGGGACAGGGAATCTTACCTGGTGTTTTTGATCTCTTCCGGTTTTCGGCTCCCAATCGGTTTGAAGTTGACACCACTGCTTCACGCGTCGATTGGAACATAACTGACAAGCACACATTATCTGGAAGCCTTAACACCAGTAATGGCAAGTTTGATCTTTTTCCTGAAACTTTTCCTGGCACTAACGACAATAGTCGTACTCCTCAGAAGAGTTACCTGTTGAGTCTTAATCTGACGTCGAATATCAGCCCGAGCCTGATCAATGAATTGCGCTTCGGTGGCAATCGCATCGAAGCGACCTTCAATGGTCCTGGCGATGGCGGTTCTAGCACGGCTGCTTTCGAGACCATCCTCGCCGATTTCGCAATTGGTGGAATCCCTAATCAGCCACTGCCTTTCGGCGGTGCAAATGGAGAACTGGTGAACCTGACCGGTGGCACAATCACTGCTTTCAGCGCGTTTGATACCCAGTTTCGCTTCGCGGGTACCACCGTTCTCGGTGACACTCTGACCTGGGTCAGAAATAACCACACGTTCCGAGGTGGCTTCGAACATCGCTGGGTCTATTCGAACGGCGCGAGCGACTTCGGCCGCAGCGAATCCCTAAGCTTCAACACGTCGCAGTTTGGTGGTTCATTCCTGCAAGACGACGCCGGTGTCCCGATTCCTACAAATGGCGTTGGCGGACAACTCCAAAACTTCACAAGCATGCTCTACGGCTTCTTTGGAGTTCAAAGCCAGTCGCAGTTTTTCAACAAGGACCAGACACGCGTCGACCAAGACTATCGTGGATACCGTGTTCGTGAATCCGGTATCTTCTTCCAGGACACCTGGAGAGTTCGTCCCAACCTCACTCTGAATCTTGGCCTACGTTGGGATTACAACGGTGTTCCGTATGAGGTGAATGGCCAGATGTCGACACTTGTCAATCAGGATCCTTCGGGACCACAGCCAGCGGGTGGTTTTGAATTCCAGCTTGTCGGAAAGAATTCGCCAAATCCAAATCAGGGACTATGGGAATCTGATCGTAACAACTTCGCACCTCGCTTTGGGTTTAACTACAGCCCAGACGCATCAGATGGCTGGATTAAGAAGTTGTCCGGTGGACCAGGCAAAATGTCAATCAGAGGTGGATACGGTGTGTTCTACGATCGCGTGTTTACCAACTTGTTTGGCAATTCCAGCGCTAATCCACCATTCCAAAGAGATTTTCAGTTCCTATTTGACTTCCTTGGACCAACGGGTTTCGCTGGCGCAAGCGACATTCCACGGGTTCAAACTGAGGTAACAAGCCCATTTGCATTTAACGGAGACGAGTTGCTTCCCGTAATTTTCGCTTTGCCTGGTAACAATTCATTCCAGTCGAAGTTTTCAACTCCATACAACCAGGCCTGGAACTTCGGTATTCAGCGTGAGCTTGGCAACCTCTTCCTATTTGAGGCCGACTATGTTGGTTCACACGGACTGAATCAGCTGCGAAATATCAGTGGTTCGCTCCCAAGCGTTCCGCGTCGCAATGCCGTTTGCGCCGGACTGGCGGCGGGGGTATCAGGTTGTAGTCCAAATCAAAATGGTGGTCCAGCTCCACAGCAGATCAGCCCGACAGGAACACGCACCAACTACCTGAATGGGGTTCTGAATACCGCGTTCAACCCGGTCTTCTTGAATGTCTCGCTTGGTTCGTCAAGCTTCAACTCAATGCAGCTTAGATTGACCAAGACGCTGACAAACAAGAAATGGGGTACTGGACAGATTCAAGGAACTTACGCGTGGAGCCACTCAATCGATGACTCCGCTGATGGCCTGGTACCAGGTTCAGGACCCGGTGGAGCCAGCGAGCGTGGTTTGCCGCGTGACTCTTCAGGTTTTGCTGGTGGCTTTAGCGCCGGTGAAAGAGGTAACTCCGGCTTTGACGTTCGTCAGCGCTTTGTTTTGAATTTCATCTACGACTTGCCGATCCATTTTGAAAGTGCTACCTGGGATCGGATACTCGGTGGATGGACCGCGTCTGGCATCGTCCAATCACAGACTGGAACTCCGTACAGTATTTTCGGAGGAACAGACAGTGCTGGCACCGGGTTGGGACAGCGCGCTGATTTTGCGGATGGCTCATTTGCTTTGAGTGACCTGCCAGCATCGGTCACCGCTGACCAAACCTACACTGGTCCGTCCAGAAGCCTGTTCAAGAATCCATGTCCGGCTAATCGCACCAACATAAGTGCAACTGCCTGTAGCGCGCCTGTTGGTCCAGCGGCTGGTCGTCTTGGTGGCGTTGGTCGAAATCAGTTTTACGGCCCAGGCTTCAATAAGGTCGACTTCTCAATGATTAAGAGGATTCCGGTGACAGAGAATATTAGGTTCACTGTCCGTGCCGATTTCTTCAACATCTTCAACCACACAAATCTTGGCCTGCCGGGCAACGACATCAACAGCGCCCTGTTTGGCCAATCAACCACAGCAGCAGCTCCTCGCATTATCCAGTTTGCCGGTCGAATCGACTTCTAAACCGACAAACATGGGCTATGTCACAGCCATTACCTTCGAGCGTTGCTTCTACGGAAGCAACGCTCTTTTTTTCGAGGTGATCAAATGCGGAAACGCAGAAACCTGGCAATCTTAATCTTTGCAACTATTCTCTGCTCGAACGCTACGCCAAATCTGTTCAACAAAGAACTCGATGCGAAACAGTTTGATGCCGCTGCAAGGTGATAGGCAAACAAACGACTGACAAGTTGTGTGTGTTGGTCTAGAATCCATTAGTTGCGCTTCGTCTTCACAAAACTTTTCTACCTGCTTGTTGCACTGGCGTTCATTCCACTGTGGCTGTCATGGGATCGGCCCTGGTTGCGTTGGCTTGTGCTTGCCTACAATCTGGCGCTGTTAGCTATCGCTTTTCTCGATTCTAAGCTAAGTAAACTACCGCCGGGAGTAACGATCACACGAGAATTCGGTGGGCGTTTCGCGATGGGTGCACCGACTGATGTGAACGTTAAGATTCAGAATGCTACAAATCGTGAACTGGTAATCCAAGTCAAAGATGAATACCCACCTCAGATGTCGCTGACGGGACTCCGAGAAGGTACTGTACACATCGATGCCCAGAGATCTGCAACACTCATTTACGCACTTACTCCGCCTCGACGAGGAAGATTTGAATTCGGTCATGTGGCGATTCGCTTTCGATCACGTTTGCATCTCGTTTGGTGCGATGCAAAAGCAGCCAGCCCACAGTTTGTAAAGGTCTACCCCAACATGCGACGCGCGCGCGAAGCAGAGTTGAAGGCTTTGGGGGCACGTTCACTCGTCTCGTCACATCGCAAGACTTCCTGGCGCGGAGAAGGGCGTGAATTCGAATCGATGCGAGACTATGTTCGCGGCGATGAACTCCGACATATCTCCTGGACCGCCACTGCTCGACGCGGAAAACTCACTACCCGCCAGTATCAAATTGAACGCGACCAAACAATACTAATTGCTTTGGACGCGGGACGGTTGATGACGGCTCGAATAGAGAACGAAACCAAACTTGATTCCGCCGTACATGCGACGCTGGCATTGATTTCAGCCGCGGCTCGCGCAGGTGATAACGCCGGGCTACTTGTTTTTGGTAGAAAGATAAAGAGCTACTTACCGCCAAGTCGCGGCCGCGACCATATCGAATCAGCACTCGAGGCTTTGTATGCAGTCGAACCCGAAATGATCGAGCCATCGTATTCGCATGCCTTCGAGTTCATCTCGGCAAATAGTAAACGGCGCGCCCTGGTTGTTCTGTTGACGGATCTGGTAGATGAAGAAGGCTCAAAAGAATTGCTCACTTCTCTACATCTACTAAGACCCCGGCACCTTCCGCTAGTCGTTACAATTACAGACCGGGATTTGAAGGCTGTAGTAAGAGAGCCTCCGGAGGAGGTACGGGATCTTTTCACTCAATCAGTTGCCGAGGAAATCATTCATCACCGTGAGGCTGCGCTGCGTCTAGTGGAGTCTTTAGGTGGGCTTGCGCTTGATGTGACTGCGGCTGCGCTCGCCCCTGCTTTGCTGGAGACCTACATTCGCGTGAAGGAGCGAGGCTTACTGTAAATAGTGTGAAACATCTAAAGGCCACTGGCTTGTCCAGTGGTTTCTAACGCTCGTTGCTAATCGTTGGTGCTTGAATTCACTCAGACGCGCGCAAGCGCGCTGGAAGGAAAACCAAGCTTTTTGTAGCAACAATCGTAACAACCACTGGACAAGCCAGTGGCCGAAGAAATGTCCTAATGTTTCTGCTCAACCTCCGGTACGCGGCCTGCCAACAAGAGGTAAGAGTAAAGCGCAATTCCAGTAAGGGCCGCGATACCGTATTTGATTTTGGGATTAATTGGTGCCGGCGAAATGAATCCTTCGATAATTCCTGCGATAACCAAAAGGATCGCAACACCCAACATCAAACGAACTGCTTCCATTCCTCGCGTCTTTAAGGCGTCAGCGCGCGAGAGATCTCCTGGAATAACCATCGCGCTGCCAATTAGGAGCCCTGCGCCTCCCGCAATGAAAATGCAGGACAGCTCAATTACGCCGTGGCCCACCATGAAAGTGACCAGATCATTTCCAAACCCGGCGCGGTAACAAAGTGCCAGTACTGAGGCAATGTTTGCTCCGTTCAGCGCAAGATAGTAAATGGTGCCAAGCCCTAACATTGCACCGAATGCAAAAGTGAGAATCGTCACCCGAATATTGTTTTGCATTATTACCGCTGCCCCGACTTGATTCGCTTCATTCAGGTCTTCCCACCACGGAGTCTTGGTCTCGATAAAGAGCTCTCGAAATTGCGGACTCACTCCAACCAATTCGGAAAACTCTGGATCGTATTTGGTAGCGACGAAACTAAAGACCGCGAAGACAAAGAAGATTGAGAAGGACAAAGCGGTATAGCGCCAGGTGCGTCGAAAAGTCTGCGGAAGTTCTCGTGCAAAATAGTTACGAATCTTCTTGCCACCTTGCGCGTCGGCTCGGTAGATTCGTCCGTGTGCGCGGATGACCAGGCTATTTAGATAGTTAACCAGGCGTGGGTCTCGCGACTCGGCGCGCGCAATCGCGAGATCGGAAGCAGTGCGCCGGTAAATCCGTCCGAGTTCGCGAACCTCCTCCCGTCGCAAACGACGGAGGGTCGAGTAATCGAGCAGCTTGAGAAGTTCCTCAAGTCGTTGCCACGCATTTTTTCGCTGGTTTATGAAACGATCGGCAGGCACTCAAGAAAGATACGTTAAAATCAGGCGAAAGAGGAAGAGGAAATATATTGCAGATGCGCAGTGTTGTTGAGTGCATCCCAAACTTCAGCGAGGGGCGCAACCCAGCTGTAGTTTCGCTTATAAGAGAGGCCATTGCGTCTGTCCCAACAGCGTGCGTACTCGATACGCATATCGATGCTGATCACAATCGGTCAGTGATCACGTTTGTAGCCGAACCAGAACAAGTTGTAGATGCGGCAGTCTCGGCCGTTCGTAAGGCGTCGGAGCTGATTGATCTACGGATCCATCATGGGGAACATCCCAGACTTGGAGCGACAGACGTTTTGCCGTTCGTGCCAATCAGTGGAGTCACGATGGACCAGTGCGTAGTGTTGGCCCACCAAGCCGGGAGAAGAATAGCTAGCGAGTTGTCAATCCCAGTCTATTTTTATGAGCAAGCTGCACTTCGCTCTGATCGCACAAATCTCGAGGACGTCCGCCGCGGCGCTTTCGAATTATTGCGTGAACAAATTAGTAACAAGCCCGAACGGATGCCTGATGCGGGGAGTCCACAGATTCACGAGAGTGCGGGCGCGATTGTGGTTGGAGCCAGACCGTTACTGATTGCTTTCAACGTCGTACTACGCAGCAACGACATCAAGATCGCTCGTCAAATTGCCAAATCGATCAGGGCCAGCAACGGTGGACTGCCATATCTAAAAGCACTCGGATTTCAACTCAGCACCAGACACCTGGTCCAAGTTTCAATGAATCTGGTGAACTATAGATTCACTGGAATGACGGAGGCGTACAATGCCGTGCGACGCGAGGCAGAGAATCTGGGCGTAGAGATCGAGAGTGCTGAGATTGTGGGATTGGTACCTCAAGATGCTGTAGATACTTCTGCGGAATACTTCACCAAACTCGAGCGATTTAACGAAGCAAAGATTATCGAGAACCAGATCGCCAAGTGCGAATCGAGTGACGAAGTACGAATTAAGAAATCGTAATGACGGGCAAGCTGTGTTAGTCTTGCACGCGTCTCCTACCGCGATCCAATTAGAAGGTCTCTCTTTTAATGCAGGAATATAAAAGCCACTTACTCTCCACGTCCGTCATCTTGATGACGCTCACTTTGCTGGGCCTTTTGATCTGGCTTGTAGCTATTAAGTAGTGCGGCGAGTTCGAGAACGCAAAGCTAAGACCCGAGCCTAATAACCTCGGCTCGTAAGCGTTTATGCTTTTGCATTAGACGTAGATAGCGCACTTCATCTTTGGAAAGCTTTGCTTTGATTATCTCGGCCGTTTTCTGCTTTTCCTCTTCACTCCATCGATTCAGGTTAGGTATTAACGATAGCAGTGTCCCAAAGTCCGATAGAATATCTTGCTCATCCAGGCTAAAAGACGATACATCCAGGCTGAGCTGTCGTCGCAGAGTCTCAAGTGCGTGCGTTCGCCATCGCTGGGCGTCACCTCTGGCCCGGTTTACCTGCGGTTGGGCTCTCAGACCAATCTGACGTACTTGGAATTTATCCCAATCACCCCGTCCTTCTTCTTCCAATTCGAGAATCATTGGCGCTACTGCAAGTTGTCGTAGTCTTGCCGCGCTAGTCCGGTAGTTAGTCTGCGTCTTGATTCTCGTTTCTTCCCTTTCGGTGAGCCTCTGAAGATCTGGTCGTGTCGAACGAAAACCTAATTTTCGATAGAACCAGAATGCCCCGGATTCAATACCCTCCTCGTTTTCGTGTCCGATTTGGTAAGGATCAAGGGAAAAGGTTGTTACACCGGTAAGGTGCCGCATGATGTTGAGCGTTTCAGCGTAGAGCCATGCGGTCTCTCCATCGCGAAATGTGTAATAGAGATTGAATCCACTCTCCATTCGTTCGAAAAGAGAGAGGCCTTCGAAATATCCGATAGGCACGTCGTTCTTGTAGATCATCGCGGCATGGTACGCGCGCAAAGGCAGACGCCGGTTCGGAGGTATTCCAAAGACAACCAACCTGATACCGCGTCCCGGATCAAATTCGAGGACTCTATTCTCATCGCCGTGAGTAAACCCGTAGAGTTCGCGATAACGGATGGTGGAAGCCGCTCGAGCCAAATCGAGTTCACTCTGGCCTTGCTTCACAGATAACTTTCGAAACGAAGGTGCCGGTTTTCTCAGATGCTCGATAAAATTTACGTCGCGGCGCTGAATGAGAGGTCGATGATGGAAAAAAAGGTCATTCGTCGCGTTGCGCATCCCGGTCCTGGTTGACGAATAGGTCGGCGTCCAGCACACATAGAGCTTTTGTGAATCATAAAGCTCAGCGATTTCTTTCGAGGAGCGCGATAAGTTGTTGAAATTGGACAATAGCCAGGATACTTCGTTGCCGCCACTGCTTGCGCGCCGTAGCCACTCGCGATAAGGAATGTTTGCCTCAACAAACGAGTCCTCTTCTAAGAGTGGCATAAACCTGGGCCATGTTTCACCAAGCCGATTCTCGTCTTCAAACCATTCCCAATCGAATTTGATTTGTGTTGGGTACTTTCTCAGTAGCCAACGGACGATGTAATAACTAAACGTGTCACTAACTGACATACCCGCAAATCCCGACACCTCTGGATGTTCCAATTCTGAAAGATCGACATTGTGGCTGATTGCGTTTGAGATTCGTTTGCTGAAAGTTAGTAATTGCGTCTCGCAAGCGCGCACGATAGCAGCATTGTGCGGGTATGCGCGGATGAACAGTAGTGTTTCGTGAAACTTTATGAGCGATTGAGGATCGTCTAATGTGAGTTTGCCGATAGTCTTGATCAGTCGAAGAAGTCTGCGAGCGCCCGCTGGACCAAATGTGTGCTTCAGTTCATCGAGTTGCTCAAGCAGTCGGATGGCGGTCACAGATGTCACGTTTGAATTTTTGCCTACGCTCGCCGAATAAATTTGGCGGCAATCCAACCGACGAGCACAAGACCCGATAGAATCAGCCAGTTGTTTCTTTCACCATAAGTGACGCCAGGGTAATGGTTGCTGATCATTATGAAAACAACCGGAACGGCCATGAAGGTATTCTGTTTCGAACGCAACTTTGCCTGCGCTGCAAGTTGTTGATCGGGCTGGCGACCTTCATTGATTGCGGCAATCATGCGACGTTGTGCGGGCAGAATTCTTTGCCAGACATTCGCAGCCATGATGGTTCCAAACAAGCCGCCAAGATGTATATAAGCAGCCCGTCCACTGAAGACATGTGTTAATCCATAAGTGAGCGCGACGATAAGAACATATGCGACCACCGCGAAGACTTTTTCATTGCGCCCGAGCGGTGAGAGCATCAGCCCGTCGTAGATCAACCACCCGACAACTATCACGCCGACGCCGATGCCAACCGCCACCTTCAGACTTAGATCGCGAACATCCGGATCGATCAAAGCGCCGCCACCCAGGTAGTAGACTAGGACAAGTAAGGCAAAGCCACTTAGCCAGGTCGTTCCAGCTTCCCAGCGAAACCAATGTAGTGTGCGAGAAGCAAGGTCCGGCACCTTTCGCTTTTCGACCACATAAAAGCCTCCACTATGGACCATCCATATCTGCGCAGCATTCCCTGTGTTAGCTACTGCTTTTTCTTCCTCAGTGAGGCGGGCATCGAGCCAGGTGAAATAATAGGTTGTGCCGACCCACATGATTCCAGCGAAGACGTGTATCCAACGCAGGATCAGATTGAGCCATTCGTTGAGAGTGGGATCAAGATACATTGAGTTTCGTAAGTGATTCTCTACAGAGTTAGCTTCCGCGGTAAGTCGAGTATCCGTACGGGCTGATCAGCAAAGGAACGTGATAATGCTGCGAGGCGTCATCAACTTTGAATACAACTGTGACCTGCGGATAGAAACCCTCAATGCTCAAAGACGAGAAGTAAGGCTCAGTGTCGAAAACCAGTCGATACACTCCGGCTAAAACTGGTCGTTCGACCAGGAAGAAGGGTTTGACACGTCCGTCAGTGTCTGTCCATGCGTGACTAAGTTCGGTCCATGTTTCGTCGTTGTTCTGGGCTTCCAGACAAACAGCAACACCACTAGCTGGTGCCCCGCGCGACGTGTCCAGGATATGAGTTGAGATCGTGCTCATGATGGGGACCTTCTAACGTTAGGTTTGAGTATCCTGAAAACTCTGTTTTATGCAACGTAGTGCTCATTCTACAAATCACCTAGATCGGTACAGAAAGCAACTTGTTCAAGCGTAGCGCTGTAATCTTTGCCTGTTCACGGGCGGCTATAACGAGTTCCTCGGACGGATCGTTCTTTATCCGTTCTTTAAGAATCTCGAGCAGCTCATCTGATGATTTCCCCGAAGCGCAAACGATGTAAATATAACCAAACTTCGCTTCGTACTCGCGATTGAGTTGGGCCAACGAATCCAGTGTGACATCCGTCGCACTCTGTACGCCCGCTTGTTCCTGACCGGACCATTGTTGTGCCTGCTCTGACACCACCGCTGCGGCTTTTTGTTCACCGATCTTTGGATGACTTTGAAAGGCCTGCAGCCAATCTGCCGGCGTTAACGACTGCCAAATGCTCAACGCAGTATCCTGGAGTTCGGCGATGTCTTGAAATGGTCGAGCGGCAAGCATCTGCTCGGCCCAACGCCTTGAGCCACAGCATTTCAGTAACTCCTTACGAGCGTCGTCAGGAGAGATGTCGTTCAACCATTTTAGTGCGACGCTCAATTTACAAATGGCTCTTTCAAGCTAGCGTCCCAAAGACCCGTAGCCGGCTAACGCCACCATCAGGAAAAATATTGAAACGCAGATGAGTCGCGACGCCGTTATCAAGCAGCTCTTCATCAAAATAATGACGAGTGTGTGCTTGTAGCTTCGTGCGTGTCAGTATGCTGGTCCAGGGCAATGTAAGATCGGTCAGGCTTTCGGTTGTTAATCCAGCAGCGTTACACGATTCGAGCGAGCACGACTCGGGAAAATTGCCTTTGAAGTGAGAGGTATCGACCTCAACTTGATGAATTTTTCCGGGACCAGCGAGCCTGATCACAACCCAATCATGACCTGGCCCTCTGCGACGTTTTGTTTCCCATCCATCGCTCATATTAACGGCGCGTCCCGGCATAATGAGATTATGTCGATGTCCAAAAAACATGTCGCTGCAGGAAAGAACAAGGGCCCCATTCTCAACGGCGGCAAGATCGAGGACTTCACCACTTCGCTTGATACGGTCCCAATCGGGAATGACCTCACCGTAAACCCTAAGACGTGCAACTCCGCCATCGGGATAGATTCTAAAACGCAAATGTGTGATGCGTTCGTCGTAAGCAATACTAAAAGGATTCTTTGAATCGCCAGCCAATGCTACTTGAGGCAAAAGCGGAACCCAATTGACCGAGTCAGCCGTTAACTGCTCTTCAGTAGGTAGCCCCGGAATTGCCGCTCCATCGATCGAACAATGCTCGGGATAGTTGCCACGAAAATAGCTGGTATCAACAACCACGCCTCGAATGACTCCGGGAAGTCCGAGACGAACAATGCACCAATCAAAACCGGGTGTTCTGCGCCGGCGACTTTCCCACCCATCCATCCACTTGCCACGATCTGTGTACTTTCCTTCTATAAAAACTGGATCACTCGATTTCAAAAGATTTTCCTTGGGCGCAAAGAAGTCGTCATTCGCAATCAGTACTGCTCCACCAAGTTTGTCTGACGCCAGGTCGATGAGTTCCGTGAAATCCATACGTATCTTCTTAGTTTCGTGGAGTCAAAAGCATCTCACCCGAGGGGGACGGACCAATTCGTCCCTCATCATATATGGTTCTGCCGCGAAGAAAAGTCTTGTGCACAACGCCGTAAAGACTTTCTCCCTGGTATGGTGTTAAAGGATGGCGGTGAAACAAAGATCTCTGATCGACATTGAATTCTTCCTCGGGATTCCAAATCACAAAATCTGCATCGCATCCAACGGCTATTGATCCCTTGCGCTTGTCGATTAGTACTTGTTCTGCGGGCCCACGAGCTAGCCACTTCGTTAGATCCAGCAGTGAGTAACCGCGCTTACCTGCTTCAGTCCACACCACGGGCAGTCTCAGCTGAAGTGATGCGATACCGCCCCAGGCGCTCATAAAGTCACCACTCTCTTTGAGTTTCATGTTGCCAGGGCAAGGTGAATGGTCCGACACAACAATGTCGATTGTACCGTCAGCGAGTGCTTGCCAAAGAGTCTCTCTGTTTGATCCTTCGCGAATTGGTGGACAACACTTGAACTCGGTCGCACCATCCGGAATTTCTTCAGCATTGAAGTGCAAATAGTGAGGACAAGTTTCAGCGGTGATTTTGATTCCCGCCGCCTGGGCCTCACGAAGTAACGACACGGCGTCTGCCGATGAAAGGTGAACGATATGTACTCGAGTTCCGAACTCTTTACTCAACCTGATCATCAACTTTACGGCTTCATCTTCAGCAGACTTCGGTCTCGATGCAAGAAACGTCTCATAGTGAGAAGGCGAGCCGGTAATTTTAGCGTTGTCGATTGGACCAGGTAATTCTGCGTGAACTATCAATAAGGCTCCAAGTCGCGTTAGTTCGGGCATTGCTTGTCGCAAATCGCTTTCGGTGACATGAGGGAACTCGTCGACTCCTGAAGGAACCAGAAAGCACTTGAAGCCAACAACGCCAGCCGCTGCTAATCTAGCTAACTCGCCGGTGTTACCTGGAACAACTCCACCCCAGAAGCCTACGTCGACGTAACAGTTGTCTTTGGCCGCTTGTAGTTTTTCCTTGAAGCCTACAAGAGTTGTCGTCGGAGGGATAGAGTTGAGCGGCATATCCACGAGCGTTGTTACACCACCCGCGCTGGCCGCACGTGTTGCGCTGCTAAATCCTTCCCAATCAGTTCGACCGGGCGAATTAATATGTACGTGAGTATCGACCAACGCTGGCATTACAACTGATTGATCGTCTATCTCTAGAATTTCACAGTTCGCACTTAGTTGATCATATTCTTCGACTGCACTTATTCGGCCATCGTGAATATAGATCGACGCGGGCGCGATGGTCTCGGGCAAGACCACTCGCTGCCCGCGGATGATGAGATCAATCCCAGCCATGGATAAGCTCAGGTAAAGTTTGGTGGCGGTGGGGGTAAGTTCGTCTGCACGTCACCTGGATTCGCGAGTCCAAACACTTGTTCGTACGCCATTGCAAGCGCCGCATAAGAGATAGGCATCACCAAATAGACACCTACAATACAAAGAAGAATCCCGACCATTCCGAGTAACGCAGACAACAGTGACAAGCCGAGGAGCCGCCAAAAATTTGACAGCGCGGCCCGGAAACTAAGTTTCACTGCCTCGAATCCTGGCAGTCCGCGATCGACAATCAACGGGTAAGCGAACATGAAACCTATCGAAATGATAATTACCAGGAGTATTACCACTACATACATGAGGACGATCAGGAGGGCAAAAATGATCGAAGCCCCGGGATTGGGTTCGTTACCTTGGGAGGCGACCATGGTTACGAAGAATCCAATGTAGAATAAGAAGTACGCGGGGATGATGATCGCCATGATCGGAACGATGTGTAATATGCTCGCGACCACGGAAGGCCCGAAATAGTCGAAACCCTTGAACAGCAATCCAAACTCAACGGGCTCTCCTCGTCGTCTCTTGAAGTACGACAGATAGAGACCACACATCATTGGTCCTAACAAAATTCCTAAAGGCACCATGGAGCCAATTAAAAGACCAACGATCGTCATACCGAGGAAAAGCCAGTATTGATCCTTGATCAATTCATAGCCGGCTTTTAGACACGCAACCGGTTCGACTGCGTTTCGTTGGAAAGTAATCTGGGAATAGTTGGTCATTTGCTGTTTCCTTAGGGGTTTGAATCACTTTAGCTTATTTTCATGCATAACAAGCATGTTTTTTCACTGAGCACCTCGCGGAAATCGAAATGAGTCGCGCGTTCTGGGAAAAGGTACGAGCATCGGCGTTCCACGAGGTGATAGTGCAACGGAGTAGCTCCCACCGTATGGTGAACGAAATGATGTAAGCGAATATGGAACGAAGGTATAGAAGGATACTGATTGTGGGCGATACCAAAAACCAGTGGACTTGGCGCGCCGTTTTCGAACTTTGGCGACAGATCCAACCATGCTTCGTCCGTAGAATGTGACTCCTTCGCCGCGGGATTGGCTCCACAAGTCGAAGCTGTCATTTCGCTTTTTCTCACACTCAGTTTGCGAGCCATTGCTGATCCGACGACAACCACCGATCGAGTGCCCCGAAAATGACACTTTGCCTTCGCGAACCACTATCTGGTCTTTTCCCTGGCCCGCATTGACTCGAAAGTTTCCGTCATCGTCGACAACGGCGATACCTGAGGGTCCGCCGAAGCTGATTGTTGGGAGTCGTTTTCGATCAAAAATAGCGACATCAAGAATCATCGAACCGCGTAGGAGCCTCAAAGTTACTGCGTCGTTGGAGAGTTCTTCGAGCAATAGTTCGGATGATACGTCGAGTCGGAGATAGATATCGGGAAACATCATTAACTCGGCGCGACCATATTGATCCGTTCGGACCTTGTCTTGTGACTTGAGCTCCGTATCGAGAGTGAGATTCTCCCATTCAGGTTTCTTCCTAAGATATTCGACACCAGATTCGACCAGACTCACTTTGCCAGGCCTCGCTGAAACGATATATGGACTGCTACTGTTTTTTTCATCATTCGCTGGTATGTCGACGATGGGCTCTTTTCCCTCTTTTCGGTTTTTCTGCCACGGAGCATCTTTCTTAAGAGTACGATTCGCTTCAACTAATTGTTGAGCGCGTTCTCGACACCAGCTGTCAAAGTTGTCTTCAATCTTTGGATTACGGTCATTGATTGTTATTGATCCGTTTGATTCGAGAGCACCCTTCTTTGCTTTGACGAGCTGTCCATTCAAAAAGGCTTCACCTTTGCGTACGAACACTTCAGTTGCGCCTTCTTTCGTAATGTTGATCCGGCAGATGCTTGCCGGGGTCACGAAGACTTCCCCACGCGGTGTAATTACTCGAATAAGGTCGTAACCGTTTGAAAGATTGTTGAAGTAACCAGGCACTTCCCACTCGTTGCCAAGAGTCTCAAAGGTGACTGATCCCGACTCGAGCTTGATACGCATCTGATCATATTGATCGCTCTGTAGTGAGAACTGCGTGTCACTGTCTATCCTGAGATAGTTTCCGGGTTGGAGTAGAATCTCGGCCCGTCCAGTCTTATCGGTTCTAATAACGTCATGGTCCTCCAGGACCATCCCCGCACTGACTGCGAGTAGCTTTTGATTGCGTTCGCCAACAACACCGCCTTCGAAGAGATTAATACGAACCCCACTGACAATTGCCTCGAGTCCTTCAGGTAGCTCCTGTGCGAATATCGTCAGGCGCTGGCTCACAATCAGCAACAACGTGATAAGTCCTACCAGCAACAGTCCCTTTTGAGAGCCGCCGGTACTCAATTTGAGCCTCGGATGAATCATCGCTTGCACAAAAAGTCGAATACCACCCACGGAAGTGGGTGGATACTTTCAAATCCTTTCTATCAAGCTTGCAGCGACGTGAGATCGATAATCCCACCAATGGCAGTTGGTGGATTGTTCAGATCGGCTTCTGGGAATCCAGAACCCTTTGACAGCTTCTAATTTTCCAACTCTACATTCATGTAGAAAGGATCTGAACCATCCACCAACTGCCGTTGGTGGGATTTGAGAGTGACGACCATGAAAGGCGTATCGTAGAAAGGATCTGAACGAACCACCCACTCCCGTGGGTGGGATTTGGACGTTTTGTGCAAAGCCGATGAATCATGCGCTTACTTTTGTACTCTCAATGTTGCTAGAAAATCCTGGAGCAGGTTGCCTGCGACGCGTAGGCGATAGTTAGCTGTAGAGCGAATGTCGTCGATCGGGGCGATCTCTTTATCAAGACTCTCGCGTGCTCTTCTACTGGTCGCATCGTCTAAGTTTTGACCACGAAGCAAAGCTTCGGTTTGGAGACAGCGAATGATAATTGGCGCGACACTTCCAAATACTAGTCTTATATCCTCTACTTGATCTCCATTCATACGACCTAATGCCGCGAAACAAACTTTTGAGATCGCCTGTGCCTTTCGCGTACCGACTTTTCGATAATAGTGAGTGGCACCAATGGTGCTGCGTGGCAAACGTATTCTGGTTAACAATTCGTCCGGGCGAATCAACATTTGCTTGTAGCCAGTGTGAAAACCGAGGTACGGAAGCCAACGATTACCGCCAATTGAAGTTAACTCGACTTCTGCATCGTAAGCGAGGAGAGCTGGTGGGGAATCGGCAGCGGGTGAAGCATTGACGATATTTCCGCCCAGGGTGCCACGATTTTGAATCGCGAGACCACCAGTTTCACTTGCAGCCTGACACAACATAGGAAACTCGCTGCGTAGAGTTTCGTTGGCTTGTATCTCTGAAAAGGTTGCAAGCGCACCCACCGTGACGTGAGTGTCTTTGGTGGAGATGCCCTGCATCTCGTCAAGGCGTTGAATATTGATGTAGTTGCGATGTGGAAGCTTACCGGCCTCAAGCATCACCATCAGATCGGTACCACCCGCAAACGGTTTCCAAACCCCGGGCTCTCGCGCCAAGAGTGCAAGAGCATCGCTGAGCGAGGCAGGCGTAGTTAGCTGGTAATTTGGAACGTTGCCTTTCATGTCTATTTTGTATGGGTCCCTCGGAGGCGCCTGTCCTTGGATTGAGAGGCTCTTACAATCTTAAATGCATGATCGGTAAAAGGACGCGCCCACGCAGGGACGCCCCTACAATCTTCTTTGACTAGCTTTGACCACCGACTCAAATATCTTCATATAGCCGGTACATCTGCACAGGTTTCCCGCGAGACCTTCGCGTATGTCGTCTTCAGTTGGGGTTGGATTGCGCGCGAGCAAATCAATTGCGGCGAGTACCATACCCGGGGTGCAGATCCCGCACTGTGCACCACCATGGTCTATGAAGGCTTGTTGAACCGCGTGCAGTTGTCCTTCATCAGCGACGCCTTCAATCGTTGTAACGTCGCAACCATTAACCTGGGCAACCGGTACGAGACAACTATTCACAATCTGTCCATCAATCAAAACCGTGCATGCTCCGCACTCACCTTCTCCGCATCCCTCTTTTGTGCCAGTCAGTTGAAGTTCTTCACGCAAAACATCGAGCAAGCGAGCCATAGGAAATACCTCAAGGCTGCGCTCCTTCTTATTTACTGTGAAGCGAACGTCTTGTTTACCGTTCATACTCGATCACGAAATCTTTTCCATGAGCATCTCGGGCATCAATGGAACATGATTGAAACTGACACCCGTTGCGTTCTCAATTGCGTTTAAGATGGCGGGTGCGGCTCCATCCATTGGCAATTCGCCAATACCCTTTGCTCCGCCCGGTCCGTAAGCGTAAGGATTCTCTTCAAAGTAGACACGGATCGGAGGAATGTCAGCAGGCGTCGGGATGATGTAATTAGTCATTTGATTGTTAGCCATGCGGCCGTCTTTCCAAACGACATTCTCAAACAAAGTAAAGCCGATTGCTTGAGCGACTCCACCTTCGATTTGACCTGCCGCGAGAACCGGATTGATCACCCGCCCAATTTCCTGAAGCGCGACGAAGTCTTCAACTCGTGCTTCATAGGTCAAGTTATCGAACGTTACTTCGGCAACATAAACAGCCCAGGCATAAGCTCCGTAGGCGTCGCCCTGGTACTTCTCGTCATCCCAAAAAACATTCGGAGGTGGCTGGTAGGTGGCCGAGGTCTTTAATGGACCAAACTTCGCAATGTAAGCGCCACACGCAAGCTTGAAGTCCTCAGAGTTGTATCCGTCTTTTAGTAGGCCGCTTCCCATCAGGGTTTGCTTCAGACCTAACACAGCGGATTCGACCAACTTACCCACCACCATCGACGTTCGCGATGCTACTGTTGGACCACTATTCGGTACCTTGCCAGTGTCAGGCTGAACTATCTCGATCAAATCAAAATCAATTCCGAGTGCTTCAGAGGCGATTTGTGAAAAAATCGTATTTGTACCCTGACCGATCTCAGTACTCGCTGCAAAAATTTCGACGCGACCCTCTGACGTTGCTTCGGCACCAACAACCGATTGGAGATACACTTCTCCTGAACCAGTGAAGCCGGCTCCATGCATAAAAGAGGCGAACCCGATGCCTTTTCTGACACGACCGTTATTCTCTGCAGCAAAACGCCTGCGCTTGGCTTGATAATCACTTAACTCAAACGCGCGGTCGAGGAGACCCTTCATGTCGACTCGCTCTCGAATGGTTTGACTCGTAGCAGTAGTCTCGCCCTCATGAATAAAGTTGCGACGTCGAAATTCGTCGGGGCTTAGACCAAGAGTCTTTGCTATCTGGTCCATGTGTCGCTCAAGCGCGAAGATACTTTGCGGCGCGCCAAAACCGCGAAACGCTCCGTGAGGAGGAACATTAGTAGCAACAGCCTGACTGTGAATACGAACATTTGGGCAAACGTAAGGACCTGCCGCATGGATTGTGCCCCGTGACAAAACTACTGGCGAAAGAGTGCAGTAAGCGCCTCCATCAATCACGAAATCAATCTCCATCGCCAGCAACTTTCCATCTTTGTTAACGGCAGTCTTGTGACGAGTGCGAGATGGATGCCGTTTGGTAGTTGCCACCATATCTTCGGCGCGATCATAGACGAGCTTGACTGGTCGCCCCGATTTCCAAGCGAGTAATGCCGCATGTCCGGAGATAACGGAAGGATATTCTTCTTTTCCGCCGAAGCCGCCACCCGTTTCTGTCTGAATGACGCGGATCTTGTTTTCCGGAAGGTCGAATAGCTTCACTAACGCTTTGTGAACGTAGTAGGGACACTGCATAGAACCCCAAACCGTTACTCCTTCACCAGCGCTTGCAACGGCAATCGCTCCGTTATTCTCGATATAGAGTTGTTCCTGGGCTCCAGTTTGATACTCACCCTCAACAATGAAGTCAGCACTGCCCCAGACGTTATCAACATTTCCTTTATCGACCAGAAACTTCTTGAAAACATTGTCTTCGCCCCAGATAACTTCTCGCTTTGCCAGGGAATCCTCGAGTGCGAAAACCCCAGGCATTTCCTCAATCTCTATGCGAACATTTCGCCGAGCTTCTTCAAGAAGATATTTGTCTTTATGCGCAAGCAGTAAGACGGGCTCTTCAGCGTGGTTCACAACCTGATCGGCAAGGTAAGGTTGGTCGTTTAGGATCAGCGCTACATAGTTATGTCCGGGAATATCTTTGGCAGTGACGACGACGAACTCCTCCCATGGGATGTCGCCCTCAAAGGAAATACTTTTGATCCTTCCTCGAGATACCGGACTGCGCACCGTAGTGCCGTGGAGCATGTCTGGAAAAGACAGGTCGTCGACATAGAGTGACTGACCCGTAACTTTTTTGCGGCCTTCCTTTCGAGGAATTGGCTTTCCGAGGGGGTGATCTGCCATGAAAGATTACTTTACAAGAGAATCAATTTCGTATGCACAACGAATTTTCATTATGGCTTTGCGATGACCAGGGGGTTCACTTCCATTTCGCGTCGATAAAACACACGTGGTCGCTGGACCATGCGCTTATCCGGCTCGGTGACGTCTTTCTCGTCGTTGGTAAAAGCCAAACCGATTCCGCGACCTTCATTCATTTTCTGTTGCTGCATTTGCGGAACACGATCTGTAGCGAAGTCGAGCCACTCCCGGGCCATTAACAATCCATCCTTAGGCTCATTGTCGGCTACCGGCGTTTTTAATCCTTCCTCAACCAGCGCGTAAGTCAGGAGGCCATGGCCTAGTTGTGCCGCCTCGAGCGCGGCCTGAAAACTTTGAGCAGCCGTGAGAATGTACATTCCCTTTTCATAGGCGAGCTGAGCAAGTCCTTTTGAGTTCATTGGACCACGGCGCTTCTCTTCTGCTTCCAGTGCCTGTCCGGAATTACAAGCATCAATAACCAGGACCATATGATTGGCGTCTATACTTTCAACAGCCTGTTCAATTTCGAGATCAGAGATACTGTGTGAAAGGATAGTTTTCAATCCTTCCTCGGTAAGCTTGGTCCGATCTCCTGTGTAACCAAGGTCGTGTGGAATCAGGTAGAACCGCTGTGCCTGTGCAGTGCCGTGTCCGGCAAAATAAACGATCACGGTGTCTTCAGGTTCAGCACGTTTAAGATTATCGAAAAGAGTGCTCTTAAGACTGGGTGGTCCACTCGACCCGTTGAGTCGCTGTAGTGCCCCGAGCAGGTTTGCTTTCGTAGCATTCTCGTTGATCAGCGAAACAACCTCAATTTTTTCGAAGCCTCCCAGCTGAGTTTGTTTGGCGCGGACTTCATCGGCAAAACTTTGAGCGTCGGCCACCGCATACTTCAAGTTGTACTGGCTATTCGCGTACTCATTTACACCAACAGCAAGAATGTAAGCGGTTCCTTTGCGTTTTAAGCTGTCGGCGCCGGTAATCGTCAGCGCAGAGTCTTTGCTCTTAACATTGTCTTTATTAAATGCGTAGGCGACGAATTGGTTAGGACCAGCGGTAATCGCGATCTCTTGTTCAAGCGAGACCAGGTTTTGTCCCTTTAGCACATCTCCTCGCCAGACCTTCACCAACGATCCATTGCGGAAGAGTCGAACGTCCTGAGCTCCTGAACCCTTGGAATTGTCACGATCGGGTGGGGCATCTGCAACGTCAATTCTGATCTTAACTGTGCGTGATGCGACGCCGGTCCCTGGATTGTCGCCGGGGAGAATAAGTTTTACGACTGGCTGTCGCCGATCCTTCTTTGATACATCCTGCGCGACTCGAGGTCGTTTGCCGAGAAAGATGTCTGACAACAAGCCCGGGTAATAAAACTCATTGAAGAACCACTCGATTGGAGCAACATTGAACGTTTCTCCGTTATACCGCCAGAGGATCTGATTCCATGAAACTGGAGTACCATCAAACAGACCTTGCGGGGTTACAACCATCCACTCGTCACCCTCGTCGAGTGAGATCATTGTTAAGAGGTGCTCGCCAGTTTTGGCGTCCCACAGAAAAGTACTGCCATCTTCAGCGGCAGAAGCGATCAAGCGAGCGTCAGGACTGAAGTCTATTGAATCAATGTTTGCTGTATGACCCTTTAAGGTAAATAACTCGCGTTGTGAAGATACTTCCCAAATCTTGATTGTGTTGTCGGTACTTGCGGTTGCCAAAAGTCTTCCGTCGCGACTAAACGCAACTTGATTGATTCCCTTGCCATGACCCTTTATTGAGCCAACCTCAACACCTGTTGCCGGATCCCAGAGTTTTACTACTCCAATGGCTTCAACCTTGAAGTCCTTCATGATGTCGGCAGGATCAGGAGTTTTTGAGCCCTTCTTCTGGCCTTTCTGAGCCTGGGTCATCATTGCGTTCAAATCGAAATTCGACTTTGACTCAACGCCACCGGTGGCGAGCATTCGTCCATCCGGAGTGAATGCCAGCGATGTAACGGTTTTGCCCATAGTTCCTGCCGACATTGAGCCCATCGTGTTGGTGATTATCTGCGACATATCCGCCATGTTGGGTAATTGGGCATTGCGAATACTCGCGATGTTGCCGAAGTTGCCGAGATTCTGAAGTTTACTCATCGGTGAGGTCGTTAACTCTTTTTGTCTTTGTCCAGTTGCGACATCCCAGAGTGTGATTTGACCGGATGATGAGATTAGACCAACCGTACGACCATCATTTGTGAATCTCGCCTCTTGTGGGGATTCAGTAGCAGCCAAAGTCTGAAGTTCTTTACCGTTTTTGATGTCCCAGATTTTTACACTCGTAGGAATATGCATTCCACCTGCAGGGGTGGAATCAACTCGTGGCCCATACGTCGTCACAAGCATCGTTCCGTCATTACTGAAGTGTGACTTTATGACCATGCCTGCGTCACCCGGCGCAGTTAATGTAAACAACAAGCGTCCACTTTGTGCCTCAACAACGTCCTGGTTCCCGGTGTTGGCCTTGTTTACGACCACGATCTTGCCATCAGGACTTGGTATCCCGAACAAAATCGGAGCGGTTGAATTTAGAACGCGCAGTCCGCGACCGGTACGAAGATCCCAGCGAGTTCGTCCACCGGATGCCAGTTGGTTTCCGTCTGCGCTGAAGGCCACATCGTACGCGAGGTTGGTCCGACCGCTTAAACGCGAAATTTCTTTGCCGTTGATGTCCCACATGATGGTAGGAGTATCGAATCCTCCAGTGGCAAGCGTTTTTGCGTCTTCAGAAAATGATACAAACGCATCAGCGCCCTGTGAGCTGAACGTGCCGCTATTTGGAACTTTTATTCTCGTAAACTCTTTCCCAGATGCGACTTCGAAAATCTGAACTGAGTAGTTCTCAGACAGAGCGAGGTAACGACCGTCCCTGGTAAGCTTTATCTGGGTGCCATACTCTTTTTGGGTCGACGCAAGAATTCGATCGGTCTTAGCGGTTAGATCCCAGAGCGTCAATTTCTTCTGGTCTACTCCGGCGGCGATTATGTGAGCGTCAGACGTATAGGCAACTTGTAAGCTATCGAGTTGCTTATCAGGGAGATTGTAGCGGTGTATTTCCTTTCCGGTATTCAAATCAAGAATCCGCACAGCCGTTTCCGTACCCTGGACAGCCATCGCCAGCTGCGTGCCGTCTGGTGACAAAGTCATCGCACCATCGGTACCGCTAAAGCCGCTAATGCCTTCCAGTCCACCGGTATCGATTGTTCTCAGCTCTTTGCCTGCACCGATGTCCCAAATTCGAAGTGAATCGCTGAGCGTAATGACTCGATTGTCAGCAGTGAACGCAAGGAAATAGATTCCAAAAGACGACATGATTGAACCTTGTGGACCGGTAAGCGTCTGAATCTCACGCCCGGAATTTACATCCCAAACTTTTACCGTGTTGTTGCCTGAAGCTGCGGCAATCATCCGACTGTCCCTACTGAACGCAATCATGGGAGCGATGTTCCATGAACTCTGAGTGTTGCTGGAGAGTTCTCGCAACTTTCGGTTGGTTGCTGTTTCCCACAACTTCACCGTAGTGCTGCGAAAGGCTCCGGTGGCCATTAAGCGTCCATCAGGACTAAAGACCATTCGCGTTGCACCAAACAAGCTGCTGTAACCTGCTTGAACAATAAGTTCCGGTTTGGCTTCACGCGCCTGCTGCTCTGCTTGTGCTTTTGCTTCAGCGGTCTGATTTTGAACTCCAAGTCCGCGGTTGTCGGGCGTCGGCGTCGGTGTTTGGCCGAGCGCGGCAGTACACACAGACAAAGAAATGAGTATCAGAAAGATTAGAGAGGAATTGGGGACGCGGACGTTTGGGAGTTCGTTTTGTTGTTGCATTGGACTCTCCATACGATCGGGATTCCGGCTTGGCGATCGTGTCGACGACGATTTCAGGTTTTCAGCAATGGATCACCAGCTTAGTTTGATGTGCTCAAGAAGTAACAGGCCGATCGAGACTGCTGCAAGCACAAACATCACTGGATGAACGTCCTTGCGACGGCCAACAATTAGATAAAGGCCAACATGGGAGATAAATCCCCAAAGAATACCCTGCGTAATCGAAAACGTTAGGGGGATCAGGATTATAGTCAAAAAGGCTGGAAGACCTTCCTCGATCTTACCAAATCTTATCTGTCCGACGCTCTTGAACATTGACGCGCCCACCAAAATCAACACTCCCGCCGTAGCGTAAGGGGGCACCATTCCTACCAGAGGTGCCAGAAAGAAGCACGGCAAGAAACACAATGCGGTGAAGACGGAAGTCAGCCCGGTGCGCCCGCCCATGTTGATTCCAGCGATACTCTCGATGTAAGCGGTGCCGGAAGAAGTTCCCGCCAGTCCGGCTCCCAGAGTCGCAAATGAGTCAACTATTAGCCCTTGTCGCAGGTTCCTGGGATTCCCATTCTCGTCGAGCAGATCAGCAGCGTGCGCGACTCCTATAAAAGTGGAGATTGAATCAAAGAGATCAGTAAACATGATCGAGATGATTGCCGGCAGCAGTGAAAGCTTTAACGCACCCAGGATGTCGAGCTTTAGAAACACCGTGTGGAAGTCAGGCGCGCTCAATAACTGGTCGGGAACTTTTATGATGCCTGCCAACCAGGCAATTACGGTGACTACAAATATGCCGCCGAGAAACGCGAATACGCTACGACGAATCATCAACACAACGGTAACGACAATACCCACTATCGTCAGTAGCGATTTCAGATCCAAGTTGCCGAGTTTTACAAGAGTGACTGGGTCCGATGCTATGAACCCGGCATTCTTCAAACCAATGAACGTTAGAAAGATGCCAATGCCGGCGGCGGTCCCAATTCGCAGTTCGCTTGGAATCGCTTTAGCAATCGTCTCTCGAATTGGAGTGATGGAGACGATCAGAAATAAAACTCCAGCCCAAAATATAATTCCCAGAGCAACCTGCCACCAGACCTTTTGCGTAAGAATGATGGTGAAAGTAAAGAAAGCGTTTAGTCCCATCCCTGGTGCGACGGCAAAAGGAAGCTTTGCATAAAGTCCCATCAGCAATGTCATGAGGAAACAGAGTAGTACGGTGGCAGTGAGTACACCGCTGAAGGACATGCCTGTTCCGGGGGTTGAAAGTATTGCAGGGTTTACGATGACGATGTAAGCCATCGTAAAAAATGTAGTAACTCCGGCAATAGCTTCTGTTCGAAGGGAGGGTTTCGTTTCAAGTGTGCTCATTCACGCGCTCGACGTTGAGAGTGGGGCTAGCGCGTGGAGTCTATGACAGGTTCGTGGGGAAAAGGAATGATATTGGTTTCAACACAGATAATTGCAGTTGGGAAGGGGGCATAGCAAGTTGTCTTAAAGGCCACTGGCTTGCCCAGTGGTCGCTTACGCTTATTGCTACTAAACTTCCTTTTGCTTCTAGGCGCGCTTGCGCGCGCGAGGGAGAGAAGAGAGAAGTTATTAGGAACGAACGTAACAACCACGGGGCAAGCCCGTGGCCTTTAAGACAACTTGCTATGCCCCCTTTCTGACTGTCCCAGCTTAACTTGATTGAGTCCTAGTTGGTTTAATGCTGTGCTGTGAGAGTAAATAGCTTCACAAAAGCAAACAACCCGAAGTCTTGAAGACTTCAGGTTGTTGCTTTTCAGCAAGCAGGGAGTTCCCCAACTATCTGCTGGCTGACACTTGACGCTTTAATTCCACGGTCTCTCGACCACGCGCAAACTGTTTCCGCGTTGTGCGTTCGGCTTTTGATTCCGCCACTCCGAAATGCAAGTCTGACCCTGTCCAGGCCTCCGCCAAAAAGTACTGGTCTCCGTAGCGATTGAATATTAGCTTCGCGACATCTTTGGAAGATCGCACAACCGGACTCATCCTGAGCAATACACTCTGTTTGCTGTCGAGAGCAGTGATTTCAAAGACAGTTTGATCGGAGCTCGGGTTTATGACGCGGAACTCATATCTACCTCGATTCAAGGCTGTGCCTCCTGCCTTAAATTCGAACGGAATCTCTGCGATGAGGGATCGGCTGGATTGAGCTTGCACTCCGGCTGCCATCACTATTGTGAGAGCCAACACAGTTAATATCGAGTGAATTGCTTTATTCATCATGTGCTCCTTTGGTCCGAACGAGGCTCGGACCATTACTCGTTACGGGTAACAGCAGTGGAGACGCGTTGATTGCTTATCGCCCGGTTTTGGGACTATAGGAATACAGGCGATCCCTGTAATGACCAGGCAGTGACCATGAGGTGATTTTGTTGTGACCGCCCAGAAAACTGAGGCTTTTCAATTTAGTTCATTAAACAGAAAAACTCTCTGCGGTGTTTACTTAGCAGAGAACAAGCGACGTCGAGAGGTCGTATGACTGGTTCAATGCGCTGGCGTGCATTTACTTCAGTGAATGCATCTGATGTCACAGACTTCGACACCGAAGCTAAATCCTATGCGGGTGATCACAACATTTTCATCGATCCAACAATTCGTATTTGATGACGTAATTGTGGACTGCGAGAACTTTCGGATAGTAAAGGCAGGCGAGGTACGAAGTCTGACTCCGAGAGCCTTTGATGTCCTCGTCTTCCTCATTGAAAACCAGGGACGAGTGGTTGAGAAGGGGGAACTCTTTGAAAATGTCTGGAAGGAAAAATTCGTTAGCGATAACGCACTCACCAGGTCAATCAAGGAGATTCGTCACGCCATCGGTGATAACGCCGAATCGCCGCTTTACATTGAGACCGTTCCCCGGCGCGGCTACAGATTTATTGCGACCGTCAGTACATCTGAAAACGCTGATACACACTGGGCATCTCATTCAGCGCTAGGCGGCCAAGACGTATCCGTCTCTCTAAATCAGCCGGCTACGCGTTTTTCGAAGTTTTGGTCGGCTCTACTTCTCGCCGGTGTCTTATTGTCAGGTTTAACTGCTTATCTGGTTATTTCAAAGCCATGGAAGAAGTCGACGGCACCTCTTCCAAAACCAAGTGTGGCGAGAAATACTCAAATAACTACTTGGACTGGATTGGATTTGTTTCCGACAATTTCTCCAGACGGCAACATGGTGGCCTATAGCTCCGATCATAGTGGCAAATTTGAAATCTACGTTCGCGCGTTGTCACCAGGCGCAAAGGAAAATCAGCTGACTTCAGATGGTCTACAAAATCTCGAGCCCAGTTGGTCGCCTGATGGAAAGTGGATTGCTTATTACTCACAAGTCCGTGGCGGCATTTCCATCATTCCTGCAGGTGGAGGAGTTGCACGACAACTCATAGACTTTGGCTCTCGACCCTCATGGTCGCGCGATGGTTCAAAGATCGCATTTCAATCAGATGGCTTGAGTGACATCAGTACAACTTCGGCAGCGGCTCCCACTTCAACAATATGGATCATTTCGGCGAGCGGAGGCGACCCGTACCAAATTACTCATCCAAGCAACCCGGTTGGTGGACATGGTTCGCCAACCTGGTCGCCGGATAGTCAGCGCATAGCATTTGTTGCCAACAGTATTCAAAGCTCGACGATTTGGACCATCACGCCAAAAGGAGATGATCTAAAGAGAGTAACTCCAGAGCGATGCGAATATTTCGATCCGATTTATTCCCCCGATGGACGTAGTCTCTTTATGGTGTCGGGAGGAGTTTGGCGAGTGCTACTTTCGGCTAACGGTGAACCTGAAAGCGAGCCTGAGCAACTAGCAAATCCCACTCTCGCCCAGATTCGTCATCTTAGTTTTTCTGCCAACGGAAAACGTCTAGTGAGTAGTCTTATTAGACAACGCGGTAATCTCTGGTCGGTACCATTACAAAAAGAGACAGCTGAGCGCTCAGGCGTGCCGAAATCGCTCGTAGAAGACACAACGATAAGAAAGACTATTCCTCTCTTTTCAACTGACGGATCGAAGCTGGCCTACAATGTCTTTACAGCGGGTGCATCGGGAAGTGTTTGGATCGTAGATGTCAACGGAAAGGAAAGGACGCAAATATCCACTGATCCAGCCGCGATCGTGGGTTGGATGCCCGATGGTCGACAGTTATTAAACGTTACTTTCCTTGAGAGTGGTCGATACCTGACCACCACGGTTGTCGATTCAGGACTACGAAAAACAATTTCAAGTCTAACGCGTCAGATTCCGTTTTGCCGTTTGTCTCCCGATGGAAAGACGATTGCCTTTAACGCGTACACTGGAAGCAGTGTGAATATTTGGCTCTATTCAATCGACAACGGTGAAGCAAAACAAATCACATTCGATAATGAACTCTTTGGCTTTCCGGCATGGTCACCTGATGGAAAGTGGATTGCTGGAGAGTTGAAACGAAACGATGATACCTACATCGCTGTAGTACCAGTTGAAGGCGGTACTCCCGTCGCTTTGAATTCTGATCGTGGTCAAAGTTGGACCGGGAGCTGGTCTCCCGATGGCGACAAGATTGTGTTCGCCGGATCACGAAACGGAATTTGGAATATCTATTGGATATCGCGATCGACAAAAGAGCAAAAGCAGCTCACAAACTATACGAAGCCAAATTCATTTGTTCGTTATCCAACGTGGTCACCACGTGGAGATCAGATTGTTTTCGAATACTCAGAACTCACAGGAAATATCTGGCTGGCAGAACTCAAGTAAAGATCATTGGTCATATATCATTTGAAATTTCTCATTTGTCATTTTGACCTTGGTTAAAGAGCGGGATATAGGGTGACGTCCTACTTGCGGCAGAACCAAATGACCAATGAGAAATTTCAAATGATATATGACCAATGATTTTTCTTGATCCAAGTCCCCATGAAACGCAACAACCCGAGGCCAACGTGGCGTCGGGTTGTTGCTTTCAGCCTGCAAGGAGTTCCCCAACTTCTGCCTGCTGATTATTTTCTCGACGATGAGTTATCGAGCTTTAAGTGCCACAAGAACGTCCTGACCCGCGTTCCCGGCGATCTCACGCTGAAGCATTCGTTCGCTATTTGAACGGGTGACTGCGAGATTTCCTTCTTCACCAGCAAGCTTTATCGCTGAGAAGAAGTAACGGTCACCATAACGGTGGAAGACCACCATCGCGTTTTCGCGTTTCTTACCTGACACTGCCGATGCTTGGACTATCGCAACTGAGCGTCCATCCTCGCTTCGAAGCTGCAGAGCAGTTCGGTCAGATGATGGATTTACAACCCTTATTGTGTACTTACCGGGAGATAAGGTTGCATCACCTGCCTGGAACGCAAACGGTACGTTCGTTGTCCACTCCTTCTGTCCTTGAGCATTCGCACCAGAGTCGACCGCTAGAACACTGGCGACGACGATCGCCATAACTACGAGAATTCGGGTTTTCATTTTGACCTCCAGGTTTCTTGTGCGGCGTAGGCCGCGTTGGGGGATAACATTTCTTTTTTCCCCTACACTTACTAACGCGGTGAAACTAGAAGGATTCCCTCACCGTCGGAAAAAATTTGTTGTAGAATTCGTTTGGATTTTCCTAAACAAGTTAAACTTGCCCCTGGGAGCAAGGTCTCTGATTTGGTTCCAAATCAATAGTTTCCCTGCATTTCAATGAGATTCGACCGGAGCATCTAGCTAGTGCAATCCGAAGCCGTAACACAGCTTTTGGTTGATTGGGGTAACGGTGATAAGACGGCCTTGGAAAGGCTGATGCCGCTGGTCTACAGCGAATTGCGTCGCTTAGCGACCAATTATCTTCGTCGCGAGCGCCCGGGCCATACCCTGCAACCGACCGCATTAGTTAATGAGGCTTACCTCAAACTAATCGATCAGAAGAATGCAAAGTGGCAAAATCGCGCACAGTTCTTCGGGATCTCGGCGCAATTGATGCGGCGAATTTTGGTGGACCACGCACGCCAGCACCAGGCGGCAAAACGGGGCGGTTCAGAGCAACAACGTCTCTCCATTACTACCGCAGAAAAGCTTGTCGAACGGCCCACCCTTGATCTGCTCGCTCTGAACGAAGCTCTCGAGATGCTTACGGAAATTGATCCGCAGCAGGGTCGAATCGTGGAGCTTAAGTTTTTCGGAGGCTTATCTATAGAGGAGACGGCTGAGGTACTTGGTATCAGTCATGCAACCGTGGAACGCGACTGGAAAATGGCTAGGGCATGGTTAAGAAGAAAGTTGGAATAAATACTTGAGGGATTGAGGGATTCCAGTAGCAACATACGCGTATCAAACAGACAAGCACGAGAAGACTGCCATTTAACTATCCATGACTCCTGAACGCTGGCAACAAGTAAAAAGAATATTCAATTCGGCGATTGAATATCCGCCCGATGAGCGCAAGTCGTTTTTAACCGAGGCCTGTTCTAACGACAGCCTCCTGATTAGCGAAGTCGAGTCGTTAATTGCCTCGCACGAGAGAAGTGGAGAGTTCATTGATGAACCGGCTTACCAATTCGCTGCCGAATCACTAGCCGCCGAAGTCAAGAACGAGGTAAGAGCAGGTCAGAGAATCGGCGACTACGAGATTATTTCGTTTATAAGTCGTGGAGGTATGGGCGAGGTTTACGCCGCTCAGGACAAACGGTTAAATCGAAAAGTTGCCCTCAAGTTATTACCGACTTCCTTTACTCGCGATGATGATCGTTTGCGCAGGTTTGATCAGGAAGCTCGAGCTGCGTCTGCGCTTAATCATCCGAACATCATCACGATCTACGAAATCTTTCAGGTTGGTTCAACGCACGCGATAGCCACTGAGTTTGTCGAAGGTGAAACCCTGCGTGACCGCCTCCTTCAATCTCCTATTGGGTTGAACGAGGCGCTTCATATTTCGATTCAAATCGCTGACGCACTCGCTGCGGCTCATAAGGTTGGAGTCATTCACCGGGACGTCAAGCCCGAGAATGTGATGCTGCGACCTGACGGCTATGCGAAGGTGCTGGATTTTGGTCTGGCAAAACTCACCGAGGCTGCCGCGCCCGCAGTCGCTGCGGAAGCACCCACCGTTCAAGTGCGTACGCAATCCGGGATCGTGATGGGCACGGCGGGATATATGTCGCCTGAGCAGGCTCGTGGATTAACTGTCGATGGTCGTTCCGATATTTTTAGTCTTGGCGCAGTGATTTACGAAATGGTCGCAAGCCGCAAACCTTTCGAAGGCGATACTCCTAGCGACACTCTCGCTTCTATTCTTAAGACGGAACCAACCCCGCTTTCCCGATTAGCTCCGCACGCTCCGGCGGAATTAAATCGCATCGTTACAAAGTCCCTGCGTAAAGATCGCGAAGAACGTTACCAGGTTGTTAAGGATCTCTTACTAGACCTTAAAGCCCTTAAACAGGAACTGGAATTTCAGACAAAACTACAGGGTTCGTCCTTAGAAGACCCTTACCACACCGAAATAGCTGAGAACGTAACTACCGACGCAACGAAGAGACAAGCTATCGATACTCGCACTGCGCTCAGTTCGATATCTGATTCACTCAGTCTCGAGATCAAAAAGCATAAATTCAGAACCGTGGCTTTGTTACTAAGCGTGCTTCTGTTGGCAGGGCTTGGCGTCTGGGCCACTTATCGAATGGTCCATAAAGAGGAGCGCGCTGAGCATTTCTGGAACATTAAGCTTTCGCGTCTCACGAATTCGGGAAATGTAATTGACGCTCTGATCTCGCCTGATGGTAAGTACATGGTCTATGCCCTCAGTGATCGAAGTAGTCAAAGTTTATGGATCCGACAGGTTAGTACGGCAAATGACAAAGAAGTCGTGCCCGCCGCGCCGGTAGGCTATTTCGGGTTAACGTTCTCACCAGACGGCACTGAACTCTACTATGCCGTCAAGGCAAATCTCGATGCCGGAACTCTGTATCGTATTCCAGTGCTCGGCGGTATTCCTTCAAAAGTACTCGAGAAGATTGATGCTCCGATTAGTTTTTCCCCTGACGAGAAGCGGTTCGTCTTGATTAGAGGTAATTACCCGAATCGAGGTGAGAGTGCACTGGTTATCGCTAACATCGACGGAACTGATGAACGAGTCCTGGCGACGCGAAAACTCCCGGAACGTTTTTCTCCGATTTTCTTCACCGGACCATCCTGGTCGCCCGATGGAAAATTCATTGCCGCAACTGTGGCTAAAGTTGGAGGCCTGAGTCGTGTTTCTACATTTGCTGTAGCAGATGGGAAGGAACAAGTGTTGACGCGTGAAGGGTGGCCCTTCGCTGCAAGAGTAGAATGGCTCAGGGATGTGTCCGGGGTAATAGTTGTCGCCGGCGATCATCCGGGATCATCCCAACAATGGATAGTTAGTTATCCAAGTGGTGAACGCCGCCAGGTTACCAACGATCTCAATACCTATCGCACCATAGGTTTAACGAGAGACGGTCAAAAATTCAGTACCGTCCAGGCTGAGGGTTTAGTAAATCTCTGGGTTGTTCCCGATGGTGATGCGGCAAAGGCTACGCGTCTGCCGACCGGTAACTTTGGGTTTTATGCTGGTTATGGGAATAGTTTGTTTTGGACACCAGACGGTCGAGTAGTCTTTGTTTCAAACGAGGACGGTGGTCCAGACATTTGGATCATGCAGCCTGACGGTCAGAATCGGAAACAACTCACCTCAAATGACACCGCGAATGTAAGTCCAAGCGTTTCAGCCGATGGCAAATTAATCTTGTTCGTCTCAGCGCACGCTGGAAATCGAAACGTTTGGCGCATGAACATCGATGGCAGCAATCCCATCAGACTAACAAACGGTTTGGCTGACAACTTTCCTTCTTTCTCCCCTGACGGCAAATGGGTGATTTACTCGAAGCTTGAAGGACCGATTCCCACAGTCTGGAAGGTTCCTGTTGATGGAGGCGAACCGGTTCAAATTACCAGTCACGTGGCGAATGCCGCGCAGATCTCACCAGATGGAAAACTAATGGCCTACTCCTACCCGGACTCTTCGGATCCTTACGCACCATCGAATCGCATCGATCTGGTTGATTTGACCGACGGCAGTGTTATTAGAACTCTCAAACTCTCAGTCAACAGTTTCATTGCGTCCACATTCCAATGGTCGCCCGACGGGAAGGCTGTGCATTATGTGGCAAACGCCAACAACGTCAGCAATATTTGGAGTCAGCCCATCGATGGGAGTCCGCCAAAACAGATTACTGACTTTAAAGAACTCTTGATAAGTGGATTTGGGTGGTCGCGTGACGGCAAGACTCTGGTGTGTTCTAGAGGCCAGCTAATACGCGACGCGGTGTTGATTACAGATCAGAAGAAGTAGTTGGCTCAGTAAGCATCACTCGATTTTCCCCTCGCCCGGTTTACTCATGTCTCAATCTAAGTTAAATCTATAGACGTGTTCGAAAATGCCAGGGCGACGAGCAGAAAAGTAGGAACGCGAGTTCGCTACGGAACAAAGCGCCTCAAACGCATCTCACAATCACCTACGCTTGACGGCATCTTTCTATCATTTCTAAAAATTGGGCTGGTGGGGTTTGGTGGTGGCTTAGTTGTCATTGCACAAATTCGCACTCTTGTTGTTCACAAGCGACGTTGGTTTACCGATCACGAATTCGCAGAGACGTTTGCACTGGCGCAAAGTCTTCCAGGTACTAACGCTGGCAACGCAGCGACGTACATCGGATTCCGCTTACGAGGATGGCGCGGCGCCCTTGTTGCAATGGCTGGTTTCATTCTGCCTTCGATGATCATGATGATCATCCTTGCCATTCTGTACCGGCACCTTCGGGCATTTCCAAACACCGATCGACTGTTCCACGGACTCAACGCAGCAGTTGTCGCTGTAATCGTTATATCGGCGTGGCGCATCGGTAGAAACACACTCAACAAGCCCTGGCAGTGGTACATCGCAGTGCTGGCCTTTATCGCAGTTGTGGTATTTGGCGCGACCATCATCGAAGTGATACTGGCCGCAGGACTCATTGGAATTTATATCGATTCATTCGCCGAAAAGCGATGGCAGCGGTGGAGACGAATACGCCGGCTCGCGGCGCGGCGTCGCGTCCGGTTAGCGGAGATTGAGCGAAAAAATTTTGTAGGCGGCTATTTGACTCGCGCAATGGCTGAAGAGCGTGTGCGTCACATGAGTCACGTCGCTGAGGAAGTCGCTAATGAAGAGGAACCAGTAACACCCAACGAAACAAAGTTGCGATCGTCATCAGCCTTATTGGTGGCTATGCCGATAATGGCAAAACTTGGACTCCTACTGGCGCTGTCCTCGGTTTTTCTTCGGATGGGTGCGGTCACGTTTGGTGGCGGGTTTGTAATGGTCCCGCTAATCGAATCGGAAGTAGTTAATAACCATCATTGGCTCACTACACAGGAATTCGCAGATGCGACCGCGTTGGGCCAGGTGACGCCTGGGCCAGTATTGATTACTGCAACCTTTATCGGATACCGCGTAGCGGGTACTTTAGGTGCACTGGTATCGACGATCGCGGTTTTCTTGCCAGCGTTTCTGATGACGATAGCCGCTGGTTCGTCATTGCGCCGATTTCGCGCCAACCGCCAGGTGCAGTCGTTTCTGCGCGGGGTGACGCCTGCAGTTGTTGGTCTTCTCGTTGCAGCTGCCTGGAGTATTGGACGTGCCGGCATTCATACATGGCTTGGATTGAGTATTGCGGTGGTTGCTGGATTTGTTTTGTGGCGCTGGAAACCAAATCCATTCTGGGTGATCCTCGGTGCTGGTGTGGTGAGATTTGCGTTTGGCTTGGTGTTGGGAATATAGGCCGCAGTTACGAAACAGTTTAGACAACGATGGAGTTCAACGATGGACTATCGCGTTCTATTGACGACCTTTGGAATAATTTTTCTCGCTGAGATGGGTGACAAGACGCAACTCGCGGCAATGACTATGGCCGCGCAAACGAAGCGACCATGGGCCGTCTTTATTGGCTCGTCGTTGGCGTTAGTAGCCGTGTCAGCGTTAGGAGTGTTGGTTGGGAGCGTGATAGGAGACTACATTCCAATAATCTGGGTTAAAAGAGTCGCTGCGATTGCATTTGTTGTGATAGGGGTATTGATGTTGTTGAATAAGTTTTGATGGTATTAGTGCTTAGTGCTTTGTTCTTTGGTATTCGGGTTTGGTTCTTGAGCTTTGGTTGAACTATGAACTGAACTTTTGAGATCGTAAAACGCATGCCACAAACTCCCCATCTCGAACGTCACTTTACGTCGAGCGAAGTCGTACGCGACATCGTTATCGGAATGGCTGATGGTCTAACTGTTCCCTTCGCTCTGGCCGCAGGATTAACAGGAGCGATCGATCACACGGCGATCATTGTGACTGCCGGTCTGGCAGAAATCGCCGCCGGTTCAATTGCAATGGGTCTTGGCGGTTATATGGCCGCAAAGAGCGACGCCGAGCATTACAGTAAAGAACGTGAACGCGAAAAACGTGAAGTTGCGGAGATTCCGCACGAAGAGATGCGAGAAGTAGCCGAGGTGTTTCAGGAGTACGGCCTCAGTGAAGACGAAACCTGGCCCATCGTTCAGGCGCTGCGACGTCAGCCGCAGAATTGGATCGACTTCATGATGAGATTCGAATTAGGCCTGGAAAAACCTGATCCAAAACGCGCCATAACCAGCGCGATTACAATTGCAGGTGCTTACATAGCTGGAGGCTTTATCCCGTTGGCTCCGTATATCTTTTGCGATACCGCCTCAACGGCGCTCCTCTACTCCGTCGTGCTGACACTGATAGCGCTATTGATTTTTGGTTTTGTAAAAGGCAGGTTTACCGGAACCAGACCAGTTCGGAGCGCTCTACAGACTGCATTAATTGGAAGTGCGGCGGCCGGCGCCGCCTTCCTGATAGCGCGACTGATTTCGCACTAATTATTTACGCGCGAGCACTACTGGCGCCTGGTCGGCCGCTCGAATCCCTTCAAAGAATTTTTTAACTTCATCGTACTGAGCGGCTGGAATTGTGACTGCCCGTTGCATCAATTGCCGCTTGAAGAATAGCTCGCCATTCTTGACTTCGTAACTCGTCGCATACGAACCAAAACTCGTCTCGAGCTTGACGGCATCCGGTACTTCATCAACAGTAAAACCGGTTGGGAGTTGAACTCTGACGGTCTCCGTGTAAGCGTTTGCTCGCAATACGACTGGATGCTTTCGCTGCGATGCCGTGAGCGACAGACCTTCCCGCCGCGAAACAATTGCCGGCTTAAAAACCAGCAGACGATCCTGCATCAACTGACCGTACATCTGAGCATTAAACTCGACGTTCAATGAAAAGCGTCCATCGCTGACGTTATCGGATGGCTCAATGTTGGTCAGTTTTGCTGAGGTCGCCCCACTCGTCAGCCACCTTTCAATCAATCCGTTGTACTCGGTACGAGCGAGCCGTTTGAACTCTGTGCGGCGTCTTGCGGCTGTTTGTCCTTTTGCTTCTTCTTGAATTTTGCCGGCGATTGCTCCATCTGCTTTTAACTCAACAGTGGTGGTCCGTTCGAGATAGTTCATCTCAGGAGGCGTAACCGGCATTCGCGCCAATTCCTTGACATCTTTCGAATCGATCAAAGCGAGACTGCCCTGGAGGTAAAAAGGAAGATCTCCCAGCGGAGTCTCACTGTCAGTAGGATCAAATATTAGTAATCTTCCGAGAGTGGGATGCTGGATGATAGTACCTGCCTGGGTTTGATCGCTGACCTTTACGGCGATGATGCAGTGATTAAACTGCTGCGGCGAAGGCCAATCTACGCGGACGTAGTCTGGGTCGCCGGAGTAGATGCTCACTGGAAGCGAAGTTATGCCAACGACTTTTAGCATCGCACGCATAAGGTTCGCCTTATCTTTACAATCACCATACGACTTCGCGAAGACTTCCGTTGATGAGTGCGGACGATAACCCCCACCACGTCCAACACCTGTCTGAATTGATATGTACTGAATGTTCTGAACGTACTGTGAAATGGCTCTTATCTTTTCGTACTCTGTCTTTGCAAGAGCGGTCAACTCAAACGATTTTCTCGACAACGCGTCATCCACCAGCACCTGTGGATCCTCGAGCTCACTCATCCATGTTGCAACTTCAGCCCAATTCGAAAAAGTCTTGATCGGTACTGACTGTCCGCTGGACGGTGGGTAATAACTGACGGCCAACCTGGCGGTTAGATTGGTGAGACTCGGACTCAAGGGTTCATCAGGTATAGGCGGAAGATTCGAAAGCTCCCAACTGTATGTAGTTCCATTGACGCGAGGCTCCAGATTCGGGTGGTTGAATGTAACCCCTTCGGCTCGCCAGCCAGTTGGCAGTGAGAGTGTGAACCGCGAGTTGATCACGGGAATAGATTGCTGAAAGTTCCAACTACTCTGACTAAACACGGATCGGTCTTCCAGAGTGTAGGAATAAGCAAAGATTGCTCCTGTGTCAGCATCGTCAACACCGGAAATCTTTCGCAATCTGAACTCGTTGTACACGTCATTGAGGTCACCTGCGATATCAACAGATTCATCTTTGCCATATCGCTTAATGTCACCGGCCGGTCGAATCAACCAGGCGCGCAATTCTTTGACTTTTCCTACGTCTGGAATGTACCCGACGCTCCCTCTCGCATAGTCGCGACCTTCGCGTCGCAGCACCCGAACCGCGAAGTTGTAAACGTTGGTCGACCGTCCGTCGGCGTCGACTGTAGTTGTTAGATCGTCGACCAGAACAACTGCCGATACGTCCTTGTCGTAGGTTGGAACTTTGATTGTTGCAGCCTGTTGCAACCACACAGGAGTTTCATCACCGGGCGCCGCATTTGCACTAATAGCGACCAGTGAGAAAAGAACAACGCAGATCATTCGAAGAACCATTTTTCAAACTCCCTCCGCGTCTAGTTCGACGCTGCCTGCTTGAGAGCAACGCTGTGATTGTCTTGCTTATTGACCGTATCGAAGTAGGCTTTGAGTGGACCGTAGCTGGTGACTGGGTAAAGCACGCCACCACCACCGCCGAAGTAGAAAGTTCGCGTGTAGCGGATTAACGTTCCATCTGTGCTTGCACCGAGAAACGGACGGTATTCGCTGATCTTGCCCGACCCGAAAGGCTGAGGCGCGTCTGCATTATCGAGGGCGAAGCCTTTGGGTAGCGAAATTTCAACAACGTCGTCTTCGGACCATGGGTAATGGAAGAACACAGGGTATTTGCGACTGGTAGTCGCGAACATTGGTCCAATACCATGCTGAAAGAAGGCGGGCTGCAGGAAAAGCCGCTTGCCGGTCCGCTGTGCATATCCCGGGAAGCGCACGTGATAGGAAACGATGAGAGGCTTGACGTGATCGGTTACGTTGTCGATCTTGATGTTGGTAATTTCGGCAGCGCTCATCTGTTGTTTTAGTTCTTCTCGCAGATTGTCTTCACGCTGACTCTCCGAGTCGTCATCGTTTTCTTCTTTACGTTCGACTGCGAAGTGACCTGAGTATTCGATCTGAACATTGCCTTCCAAAGTTCCGTCTTCGCTAAGTGTGAGTTTCGCCCGGCGTTTTGTCACAGACTTGTCCGGACCCGACATAGGCGTTTCTACCCAAACGGGTTCCTTTGGATCGGTAATCAAAGCTACCTCACCTTCTTCTTGCCAGCGCAACATTCCAAACGGAACATAGTTGTAGCCGGGATTGAAGAACTTCCAATCTGTACCTACCTTTACCGCGATGTTCTTAGGATCGATGAAGTAGGAATTCGCTATTCCCTTGTCAAAAAACAGGTCACCCCGGTCTGGTGCCAAAACGATTCGCGCGTCGAACCCCGAAGCCGAAGCAAGCGAAGCAAACAGCAGATCGATGTCGCCACCGCTTCCCATCTCTCGTTTCAGTGTGTCGGAAGGCGATTTATTGTCCTTTAGTTTTTTGCGTTCTTCCGGGGTCAGGCCTGAGGCATCGTTACTTACGTTCTTTATCTTGTTTCGACAGAACTCGAAGAGGCGTTGCAATTTCTCTTCGTCGCTCTTTGCATCTGCAGTCAGCGAAGCGGCCATTTGCTTCACGTCGTCGTTCGGCTTCATCAACGATTTGGTTGAGTCGTAGTAGCGCCGGCCGAGGTCGAACCAATATTTTTGTGGATCTGGTCGCGTGGACCCACTCGAGTAATAAACCAGCATCCAGGTTTTGACTTCATCCTCGGGTGGCATGCGAGCCTCTTCATAAACCGCTGGCAAGTCAGACATCGTGGTTTTGTAGAAACCGCCCTTGTCTTTTACGAAGGGCGTTGGCTGACCGTGCAGGGTTATTGAATTGAAGCTGGCGTTCTCGTAGGCAAACGGCTTAATCAAATACTCGACACGCCGCACTGGAATGTCTCGCTGAAACTGCAGTCGAACATAGTTGGCATCACGATTGACTCTTACCTCTCGCCATCGATATTCAATGATGCCACCAACCTCGACGGCGGGCATGGCAAATGACTTCGCCTTTAGTTTCAGACCACTTACCTTCACGATGGTGCGTTCAAAAACGTCGTCCTTTTTCAATTCTACGATTGATCCATCGGCCTTAATTGTGCGCGCGGCTATGTCCTTTATTTTGGTTTGGCCCCCGTACAGGCTTCCGTAAGGAATGTCGATTCGGCTTTGCGATTCTTTACCGCGATCCGTAAAAACTTTGATTCGAATGTAGTGATTGAAGATGAGATCGCCTTCAGGATTGTCGTCAATTCTGACTTCCCAAAATAGGGCTTCAGCGTCGGCTTCTTTCTCCACTACCGGAGTCTTTGCCACGAGTTCACCTGGTTCGACTGGCTTCCAGTCGTCACCGTAGGCTTCAACACTTTTTATAGGAACGATAATGAGACACAGTAATATCGCCAGGAGGAAAAAGGGGCGAGGAGTAGTCATTTTGAGCAACCTTTCGCAGCTTTGGACTCGTTCAGAGCGGGCTGAAGAGCAACCAAAGATTTTTGGGTACATCGGCCGAAGGGTAAGGGCCGATGTTTGGTGAAACGAAAGAATTCTAACCGATAGTCTGCGTGGCCTTCAACATGTCTTTTTTGTAACATTGGTCTAGTAAGTGAGTTGCTTCTGAGTGGTGTGGTCCGCAACGGGCCAAATGGTTATGGCTCGGAAATAACAGCAGTTTACGCACTCGTGCGGAGCGCGATATGGAGGGTGAAAATTGGGTTCCATGCATAGCACACTGCTTTTGCCTGTCCCCAACTTGGCTTAAAGAAAGGCGTTTACGTATAATTCTGGAACGCTTCAACACACTTTCAAGAACACCGCACCCAGCAGCACCAGGAGGAAACCTTAATGGCGACTGAACTCGAGCATTCCACCGCGATAGACCGGATTGAAGAGCTTCTAGGATCTAATGCGCGCGCCTTACTGGACCACAAGACGCAAACAATATCCAAGGACGACTTACACTTACCCGGTCCCGATTTTGTGGATCGCGTTTGGTCGATTTCCGACCGCTCAAACACGACTCTTCGATCGATACAGACTCTTTTTGACAACGGAAGACTTGCAGGTACCGGCTACGTTTCAATTCTGCCGGTCGATCAGGGTATAGAGCATTCTGCCGGTTCGTCATTCGCACCTAATCCGCAGTACTTTGATCCCGAGAACATCGTCAAGCTCGCAATTGAAGGTGGCTGCAACGCCGTCGCCTCAACATTTGGTGTACTCGGCACTGTAGGACGTAAGTACGCTCATCAGATTCCTTTCATTGTGAAGATCAACCACAACGAGTTGTTAACGCTGCCTAATAAGTTTGACCAGGTGATGTTCGGGACCGTTAAAGAGGCGCACAACCTCGGAGCCGTTGCGGTTGGCGCAACGATCTATTTTGGATCCGATGAATCGACTCGACAGATAACGGAGATCAGCGAAGCCTTCGCGCAGGCTCACGAACTGGGTATGGCTTGTATTCTCTGGTGCTATCTACGAAATCCAAAATTCAAAACACCGGAAGGCGACATGCACACGGCTGCTGATCTAACGAGCCAGGCAAACCATCTCGGTGTAACGATCCAGGCAGACATCATTAAGCAGAAACTGCCCGAACGAAATGGTGGTTATCCTGCCGTCGAAAAGGCCATTGGCGGCTCTTATGGGAAGACGAGTAAGCTCGTTTACGAGAAACTTTCAACGGACAATCCGATCGACTTGGTTCGTTATCAAGTCGCCAATTGCTATATGGGCAGATGTGGATTGATTAATTCAGGCGGTGAGTCCAAAGGTGCCAGCGACATGGCCGAAGCCGTTCGCACTGCTGTAATAAACAAACGCGGCGGGGGCATGGGGCTGATTTCAGGTCGCAAGGCGTTTCAGCGACCAATGAACGAAGGAATTGGGCTCCTTAATGCAATTCAGGACGTGTATCTGGCGAAAGAAATCACCATAGCTTAGGCTCTTTTAGGGAGTCCCGGGGCTTTTGACCGGCCTCGGGACTTTGTATCAATCCTTTCGGCATCCCTCACACGTACATTATTTGAGAGTCGCGCTCGAACCTTGCAACCAGAACCAGCACAAAACGATGATGTTGCGTTGCTCAAGGCAATTGCCCGGCGAGATGAGCCAGCTCTGGGGTTATTGTACGACCGGTATCGGGCCATCCTGTTTGGGCTGCTCCTGCGTATATTGAATAACCGCGAGGAGGCGGAAGATGTATTGCAGGAAGTGTTTTGGCAGGTTTGGAGACGGGCCGGAGACTTCGATGAAGAGAGAGGGCGGCCCTTTACGTGGCTCGTTACTCTTGCGCGAAGCCGGGCGATTGACAGGATCCGGAGTTTAGCTTCTCGTGAACGTGTCGCAGTAGCGAGCGTCCTTGAAACTGTTGACGAAGTTTCTGACGCTGCGACAGATGCGTTCAAGTCGGAACAACGCGGCCTGGTCGCTTCGGCTCTGGATCAACTCCCCGAAGAACAGAAGCGGCCTCTCATGCTCGCTTACTTCGATGGTCTAACTCAGTCGGAAATTGCCGCTAGCCTGGGCGCCCCACTCGGTACAGTTAAGACACGTATGAGAACCGGAATGATAAAACTGCGTGAACTGCTCGCAGGAAAAAGTCAGAGTTTTGGAGTGTGAATAGGAACTGATGGTCCACGAAGATTTCAAAGAGATGATCCCAGCGTACGCGTTGTCTGCGCTTGATGCGGCGGATGGTCGTGTGCTGAGTGAGCATCTCTCTGAATGTTCGCAGTGTCGGGTCGAGTTGCAAGACTGGGAGTCAACTGCTGCGGCGCTTGCTTACTCAGCTTCACCAGCTGAACCATCACCTCAAGTGCGCGAACGACTCATGGCAGCCGTACATGCTGAAGTTAAGTCGACTAGCTCAGCACCGAAGGGAATCGTAACTGACAACAAAGTTCTTCCATTCAGAGAACAAAAGAGGAGCGCTTGGAGCTCGGCAGGTTCCTGGGGAGCAATCGCGGCAGCGCTTCTGTTTGTGGCGTTGCTCATCTCGTTGTTTGTACTGTGGCAACAGAATCGCCAGTACCAGGATCAGATCCAATTACTGGCAAAGCAAATCACTGACGCGCGGTCAGAACTTGATCACTCAAACAAGATCGTAGCGATGTTGATGAAACCGGGATCGCGACTTACAGAACTAGCTGGTACCAAGGAGGCTCCAAACGCAAACGCGAAATTGGCTTACGATAAGAACGGGCAAGCAATGTTGATGGTTCACGGTCTGCCGGCGGCACCTGCGGGTAAGGAATATCAGCTGTGGTACATCGTGGGTAGCAACCCGATGCCTGGTAAAGCGTTTGCGCCCGACAGTTCAGGAGATCGCGCTGTCGAAGATCAGATACCTCAAGAGGCTCGCTCAGCTGCTGTCTTCGCAATCACCCTCGAACCCATGGGTGGCTTGGAAAAACCAACCGGCGCAATCTACCTCAAGAGTAGTCTCTAAACCTCGTTAGAAACAAACCAGCTCGGTTTGCACGCCTCAGCGCTTGTGCGCTCACACGCCGTCCCTTCGCGCCAGAATCGAATACCACCAACGGCAGTTGGTGGATGCTTCAGATCCTTTCTACTCTGAAGGGGTCCACTCACTGCTGCGCGCGGAGCGCGCCGGAGGAGAGAGAAGAATATGTTGTAGAAGAGATCTGAATTCCACTCAGGTTTTCTTTGTTTTGACTCCCTGATACACTAAACCCTCACCTTGTCTGACGAGTTAAAGATCAATGATCAGGGAAAAGCAGAAACCAAAACCGCCGCAAGTAGACAATTCCGTCTCCGACACCACCGGAGCATATGATCTTCGCTTTGTTTTGTGGAGACAGTTCTGTTCGCAGAACAACATTCCAGTCGACACTCTGCCGAGTCAACTTGACGACGAGCAGAAAGAGAAGTGGGATCTCATGAAGTCGAAACGGCTCAGGTGAGTCCGACAAACTACAGTTTGTCGTGACGGTGGTAGCCCGTACCTAACTCCCAGAAATCAGAACCGACCTCCTAGCTGATAAGTCCCTGTGAGAAATGGGTTCGTTTTTCGCTCATGTCCGATCGTTGTAAGTGGACCATGGCCGGAATAGACTTCCACGTCGTCTCCCAACGTCAACAACTTATTTTTGATCGACTCCATTAATTGTTCTGAGGATCCACCGGGTAAGTCTGTCCGCCCAACTGATCCCGCGAAAAGTACGTCGCCAACAAAAACCTTTCGTTCGTTCGGTTCAAATAGAACCACATGACCCGGAGTGTGCCCGGGACAGTGAAGTATGTCGAATGAAAGGTTTCCAACAGCAAACTTCTGACCGTCTTCCCAGTACTCATCGACCGGAGGAGGGGTCTCAAAGTCAAAACCAAGAGCAGCCCATTGGGATCTTGGAACACCAATCCATGTTGGTTGTTCGGGCAGCGCCTGAAACATGAACTCGTCGCCCTTGTGCAAGTGAATTCTGGCCGAGGGTTTCAATTTCTTAAGCGCGCTCACAGCGCCGACGTGGTCCAAGTGAGCGTGTGTTAATGCGATGCTTTGTAAGTTCAAGCCAAGTCGATCCAGAGTCTTCACAATTAGATCAGCTTCGTCACCGGGATCAATACAGATGGCCTGCTTTGTTGTTTCACAGCCCACGATTCGAGTGTGTTGTTGAAATGCGGTAACAGTGAGTTCTTCGATGATCATTGGGCCTCGTTTGTCTTTTGCCAACGTCAGAATCATACTTATCTCAACACACAAAGAGAAGTACAGGTAAATGCCGATCAATACAGCATCAGCACCTTTAGCCGCGGTCCTCGATTCGCTGACCGTCGAGGGAGCCGCTGAATTAACCGAACACTTAGAAGCTGGCGCTTTAAAGTGTTTTGCGTGCGGCCATCGGTGCTTGATAAAAGAGGGCAAACGGGGCATTTGCAAGGTACGTTATAACGAAGCAGGACATCTTCGTGTACCTTCGAACTACGTTGCTGCACTGGCGTGTGATCCCACCGAAAAGAAACCGTTCTTCCACGTTCTTCCCGGATCCGACACACTAACTTTTGGAATGCTTGGTTGTGATCTTCACTGCGCGTATTGTCAAAACTGGCTTACTTCCCAGGCACTTCGTGACGATTCCGCGGGGACTGCTCCGACAAGAGTCTTCGCTGAACAACTTGTGACGTTGGCGCATCAACACGGCGCCTCGATGGTGGGTAGCAGCTACAACGAACCACTGATTACAGCAGAGTGGGCTTTAGAAGTCTTCAAGAAGGCACGTCCTGAGGGTTTCAAAACTGCTTTTATTTCCAACGGCAATGCAACTCCACAAGTACTCGACTACCTTCGTCCATTGACTGATTGTTACAAGATCGATCTCAAGTCAATGAATGATAAGAATTATCGTCAGCTGGGAGGAGTTGTCGACAATATTCTCGAAACCGTGCAGATGGTCCATGAGCGCGGCTTTTGGGAAGAGATTGTTACTCTCGTAATTCCAGGCTTTAACGACACCGAAGATGAGTTGCGACGTGCCGCTGACTTCATAGCTTCAGTATCACCTGATATTCCCTGGCATGTAACGGCCTTTCATCAGGACTATCGCATGATGGAAAACTCAAACACCTCTGCTGAACAGTTGATGCGAGCTTGTGAGATTGGTTGTGATGCTGGTCTTCGATATGTGTACGCAGGGAACCTTCCGGGCAGAGTAGGACGGTGGGAAAATACGTATTGTCCGTCTTGTGACGAGCTGCTTGTTGAGCGCTTTGGCTATGTCATTCGCAAAGCGATTGTTACCAAAGAAGGTGGCTGCCCAAGATGTTCCACTCCCATCCCTGGCATCTGGAATTAGGCCACTGGCTTGCCTAGTGGTATTTACGCTTGTTGTTAAATAACCTTTCTTGAACTCTCCCCTCGCGCGCCCAGGCGCGCGCTAAAAAGGAATACAGGCCTCTATTGTCTTTAGGCCACTGGCTTGTCCAGTGGTCTTTAACGCTCGTTCCTAAATAACCTTTCATGAACTTCACGCTCGCGCGCGCAAGCGCGCTGGAGAGAAAGCGTGCTTTTGTAGCAACGAGCGTAAGAACCACTGGACAAGCCAGTGGCCTTGTGGAGGTTCATGCCCCTAATACTCAGTCAGGTTAATGGAAACGAGGCGCCCCAGCTAAAATGGCTTCACGCGCCGAGTTTATTTTGCTGGACTTGCCTTTGTTTCAGGTGCCGCTTTTGCAGGTGGAGCCGGTGCTGTCGCTGGAACAGGGTTTTCGATTCGCGTCGTTTGTGAAGCTATCGCCTGCCACTTTCCGTTGCGTTTCACATAAATATCAGTAAACCGGTACTCGCCGCTAATGTCTCTGCTTCTCTTTGTAGTTGGGTCAGTTATTTTCCCATTTCTAATGACTCCGCGGCCGGTGATGAAAGCCGAGTCAGCATTCAACACGGTGACTTTCGGATCGAGCAGATCCCATGACTCAACCGTAACCAACTTCTTTTCGATAGTTCCGACCTCGTCAGCTTTTGTACCCGTGCTGCCATCCGGGTACGTCATAACCACGTCCTCAGCGAGAATCCGTTTGGCAGGCTCTGGATCGTGAGTCTTCGCAGTCTCAGACCATTCACGTTCGAGCTTCAGGAGTTCTGCTTCAATCGCCACCGAATCTACTGTCTCTTTGGCGACGTTTGCATTGGCGGTTTTTGCTGCGTCACGATTTGTGTCTGGGGAAGCCGGTTGGCACCCAAAGAGTCCCACGATCGAAACAAGAGTCATGGCTGAGAGCAGTACTGTCAGCACTGTTCGATTCATTCTATTCAGCTCCTTCATTCTGCGTGTTGTCTGACGGTTAGTTGTGTGGCAATCCGATGAACAGGACCACGATTATAGATCGGGAAACGCTGCTTGTGGTGGAATTTGTAGGCCATTGGCTTGTTCCTGGTTTCCAACAGTCTTTACGGATCTGACCCGGAGTCCACAGATGCCGTTCAGATATTGACAGACAATCCCGTTGGAGATATTGTTCGCGGCGCATGAGCGGGGGCCTATGCGGCAGATAGAGCGCTGCGCTCAGATTTGATTCCTACCTTGTTGGATTAGAAACTGAACCTGGTCGTTCTTGGAGAGGAGCAAATATGACTCACCTTTCAAGATCTTTAGCACTTCACCTGAATCAGTGGCTAATTGTCGTGCTGTTGGCTCTGTCGGTTTGTGGATTAGCAGTGTCACAAACTCGCAAGGCTCCTGCTCCTGCGGCAGAAGAAGAGCCTGTGTTTAGTGACTACCGTGGCGTAAAGATTGGCTGGCTTTCCGACGAAGTTCGCAAGAAACTGGGTAATCCCGCCGACAAAGGTGAAGAGCAAGACTTCTATGTATTCAACGAGAAGGAAACTGCACAGATTCTGTATGACAAGACCACGCGAAAAGTAACTGCAATCTCAGTTGATTTTTCAAGTGGTGCTAGTGGCGTTATCACACCCCAACAAGTGTTTGGTGCGGATATTGAAACAAAGCCAGATGGGTCGAAATATAAGCTGGTTCGTTACCCTAAAGCTGGCTACTGGATTTCTTACAGTAGAACTGCCGGCGACACGCCAATCGTGACTGTGACGATCCAGAAGATGGCCCAGTAGAGGTGGTCCAGCGAGGACGGCAATCTTCAGCTGACGCTGACAATCGTTCTTAAACTCCCACAACTGATTATCCGGGCAACTGAAGTTTGTCGGATCCGAAAGAATGTAGATCTGACAGGGGGTACTTTTTTCTGACTTCAGTCTTTGACATATGTGTCCGGAGACGTTAGTTTTTGCATTATCCCAATAATTTCATAGGAGCAATACGAAGGCTTTATGGCTAAGAGCGGTTTTAAAGGGATTAGTCGTATCGACTGTCCCGAAAATAAGACGGTGGGCTGGTATGTGCGGGTACGGCTCGGCAATGTCACTAAGTCCAAGTTTGTTAGTGACCAGAAGCATGGTGGTAAAGAGGAAGCACTAAAGCGAGCAGTCGAATTTCGCAACCAGCTTGAACAAGAATTAGGTAAGCCCAGAACTGACTGGGTAATTGTCGGCAAGAACCCGCGTAATCGTACGGGTGTTGTCGGAGTTAGACGAACTGCAAAGAAATACAAAGGCAAAGACGGTCGCGTTTATCTTAACGAGGTCTACGAAGTCACCTGGAATGCAGGGAGAGAAAAACGTGGTCGAACTTCTGTCTCAATTGCGAAGTACGGTGAGATGAGAGCCTTTCGCATGGCCTGCGCAATCCGACGTCAAAAGGAAGAACAACTTTACGGCGACGTGGTTGTGAGTAAGTGGGCACAGTCGTTCAGCAAAGTGTGCGCCGCGTAAATCGTTTCGCAATTTAGCGTCTACCACTGCGAGTAGTTTTGCGTCCTTGTTTTGAACGAGGTCTGGGTAGGCGTGTCGACTGATTTATCGTAGTGCAGTCCTCGTGGTGTTCGTAATGCAAGTTTTCAACGAGGCTCCAACCAGTTCTCACTCACAACCTTTTCAACCCGGTTTTGCCAGGCTCCTTAAAGAGCGTGCATTAGCCGACGGATTTGACAAGGTTGGGGTTGTCCGTGCCGAATCGTTACAACAAGAAGGAGATCGTCTCAAGGAGTGGCTCGCGCGGGGTTATCACGCAGACCTCACCTGGATGTCGCGCGATCCGAATAAGCGCGTTGATCCACGCGAGGTGTTTCCCGGTGCACGTTCAGTAGTTGTCGTAGCTCTAAATTATTTCACACCTCACAAACATCGAAACAGTTTGGAGTCTGGAAAGGTCTCTCGTTACGCCTGGGGAGATGATTACCATGATGTGCTCGGCGTAAAACTGCGAAAGCTCTTTTCCTGGATCAAAGAACAGCGACCTGAAGTCGAAGGCAAAGTGTGCGTGGACATTCAACCAGTAATGGATAAGGCGTGGGCTGTACGCGCTGGTATCGGCTGGCTTGGAAAGCATACCAATGTAATTACGCCTGAGTTTGGATCGTGGATATTCATCGGCGAGTTATTGCTCAACATTGAGCTTGAATACGATAACGAGCGAGTTGAGGACCACTGCGGTACTTGCACTCTCTGTATTGATGAATGCCCGACGCAGGCCATAACCGAGCCTTACGTGGTGGACTCAAACAAGTGTATTTCCTACGGCACAATCGAACTGCGAGCCCCAAAGCTCCCTGAGCCGATCGAGGAGAACCTGGCCGGATGGTTTTACGGTTGTGATATATGCCAGGACGTTTGTCCCTGGAATCGGTTCGAAGAGCCAACTCGCGAGGAACGATTTGAGCCACGTGAGGGAAATGTCAACGTTGAGCTCGCCGAAATACTGAATTTGGATCAACGCTCTTATGCCGAGCGGTTTCGTGGAAGTGCTATGAAAAGGGCCAAGATCGCTGGTCTAAAGCGGAACGCGGCGGCGCTGCTATCAAAGGAATTCGAAGGACGTTAAAAACCCCCGAATCCAGGATTTCGTACGTTTATGGGGGTGCGGTTTTATGCGGGATCTTTTGAAGAAAACTGATGTAAACTAGCGAGCCGGACATCGAGCGGAACGAGGGTCAGATGAACCGTAAGCCGCCTCAATACAACCCAGGTCAGTGGCGTAACGGCACTGCCGTGCATCAAGAAGACCGGATACTGGCCCACACCGATCCAGACGCACGAGAACAAAGTCGCCTCTTCGACTTACTCGGAAATATCAACTACAAGATTCTTACCGGAAATCGTATCTACGTAGAAGTTGGGGGCGTTCGCTATCGAACACTCTATGGCGGATACTGGCGTAGCGTCTTCACCGGTATCCAACACTTCCTCCTACGCTGTGAACAGATACCAAATCCGATGTGGAATGATGACGACGATAAGAGCTCAGTTGTGGATCTACCGATCGCTTATTCAACTGAAGGTTGGACTGCGAGCGGACAGTCTCTCTCGTTCGTTCTCAATCGCGACACACTGTTGGGGCGGCACTTAAACTCAGCCTCCGCCCCTTCCAGGTTAGCTTCGATTACGCAGACGCTGAGGCTTCGCCTTCGGAAACGGGACGTACTTCGATGGTTCCCATCTTCGCAGAAGGAATCCGAGCAGCAAGACCAATCGCTTCATCCAGATTCTTAGCTTCCACAAGATAATAACCACCCAGCTGTTCTTTGGTCTCAGCAAAAGGACCATCGATCGCTAACTGCTTGCCATTACGAACTCGGACGCTCGTGGCAGTCGAGATCGGGTGGAGTTCGAAGCCTCCAAGGTGATGTCCACTGGCCATTATCTCCTGAGTAAATTTCCCATATTCACCATAAATGTCCTTCTTTTCCTGGTCCGACAGTTTGTCCCAGGCTTGTTCTTCGTGGTAGATGAGCAATAGATATTTCATGTTTTTGGTTCCTCTCTTGATTTGTTTTCCAATCTTCCACCCCTACGACGGCCAAACACTCGGGAATCGACATTTTTAAGATTTACCGCGAAGTTAAGCTACGTGCAGCCAGGGATGGGGGCATAGCAGCAGGCACGCTTCATTACTTTCAACGCGCCCACGCTCAACTTTCATCTCCTTTCAACTCAAAAAGTATCAGCTGATTCTTAGGCCACTGGCTTGCCCAGTGGTCGGTTACGCTCGTTGCTACAAAGAACTTGCTCCTCCTTCCGGCGCGCTCCGCGCGCGGAATGAGGCCATGGACTAGCGATTAGCAGCGAGCGTTAGAGACCACCGGACAAGCCAGTGGCCTAAAGACTCCTTGAAATTCTTAAGGTTGACGGAGATGCGAGTCCAGCGTGGGCGCAATGAAATTTTAGGAGTCTTGATTTGTAGCAATGCCCCCTTCCTGACTGCCCCACGCAAGATTTTCCACTTCGCGACGTTCAATAGCTAACTGCTCACTCTCCCTGTTGCTCGCTCGTTGCTCTTTGCATCTTTTCGGAAGAAGAGGCGGCTCAGCTGCGTCTTATTCAGCAACCATGGAGTTAGATTATGAGCAACGAAAACGTCGCCCGCTTATTCAACGTCCGTTCACACAACCCATCCTTCTTTTCTGTAAGAGAAAGTGCCGGATACCAGGGTGAGCTACTCGACTTCTGTATCCCGGTGAATCTTCACTTTCCTCCTGCTGCATTCATCGATCTCGTCCATAACTCACTTAACAACATCCTGAGATACTATCCGGATTATGCGGAAGTACATCAGAAGCACATCGCTGAGATGACCGGACTGCCAAGCGAAACGATCGTTCCTGCGAATGGCTCGACCGAGATTATCACCAGTCTATGTCAGCATTTGCGTGGTCCAATAGTCACCTCGATACCGACGTTTAGTCGCTGGACAGACCTGCCGACGGAGTTGGGAGTGCCGCTTTACACCGTTAACCGAAAACGTGAGAACCAGTTTCGGTTGAGCACCAATGAAGTTGCAAGAACAGTACGTGACACAGCGGCACGTACACTCATCCTTTCGAATCCAAACAACCCAACCGGCGCCTGTTTTGAGCTCGAAGAGATCGTTGAACTCGCTGACGAGCTATCAGAGCTCGACGCAATAATCATCGACGAGTCGTTCATCGACTTCTCAGATCTTAAAAGCTCAGCACAACTAGTAACCGACAGGCCAAATCTGATTGTTGTAAAGAGCATGGGAAAGTCTATAGGTTGGCATGGAGTAAGACTCGGATATGCCGTTACAAATCCTTCGCGTGCCCGTTTGCTCCGCGACGCGCTTCCCTTTTGGAATATCAACGGACTCGCGGCTTTTGTATTGCAAACCTTGCCCAACTTCAAGCGTGAGTATCGTGCGAGTTTCGCGCTGGTTAAGGAGGATTGCGCCTACATGAAGACTGCGCTTTCAAAATTGCGAGCTCTGACGATCTACCCCACGCAAGCGAACTTCATTTATGCGGAGCTACCAGCTGAGATCTCGGGCCGAACTCTACGTGATCGTTTGTTGGTTGATTACGGAATTATGGTGCGTGAATGCAGCAACAAGCTGGGTTCGTCAGAACAATACTTGCGTCTGGCAGTACAAAAGAAGTCAGCAGTAGATGAACTTGTAAACGCACTCGAGCGGGAGCTCAATCACGGCTGGAGGAGTGAAACTACAACTGCTTCGACATTTCGATGAAGTAGCAGGGTAGCTTTGTCTTAATGTCCGATGGAAATGCAGAAGCTCCGGTCTCAATATACCCGCGCTTTCTATAGAACGCAGGCAGCTCCTTACGAAGATTCACGACGTTTATATCGATACACTGCATCGATTGAACGCGACAATGTTCTTCAGCGGCCTCCATCAAAACTGATCCGTAGCCTGAACCCTGACAAGTCGGGTCGACTGAGAGCAAACCAAGGTAAGCGCGGTCGCCGCGCGGCTCAAGATATACACACCCTGCGACCTGGTGATTGTTCTCCATCACGATAAAAGTTCCAGAATCAAACAACGCTTGTACACCCGCCAACGTGATGCGATCTTCGTCAACAAAAAATCCTTCCGCTACGCTAAACGCCAGATTGATAATTGAAGTGATTTGCCTGGCATCCTCCTGCGACGCGAGGCGCACGACCTCGACGTGTTTTCTGTGCGGCGTACTTTGATGTTGAGCACTCATGAACGTAGACTCAGCATAACTTAGGAGCGCCGGTTTGTACTAAGGCAACGAGCTTCACTACTTAATTTTTGGATACAGTCTCCAAAAGTTGGATTAGGCCCAAACCAAGCCGGTTGTTAACCAATCGTGACAACTGAGATAACAAAGCAGTCTGATCACGGTCAAAAGGCCATTTGCATCAACCCACGTACCGTTCGCGGCAAAAACGTTGCTGACTGAGGTCTGGTGCATGCATATTGCGGGCAAATTTCTACCCCAATAAGAAGGAAACGAAGGAGATACTGCGATGAGGTTTAAGTGCTGTTTACTGACTTGCGTCTTTCTCTTTACGGCCGGTTCCCTCTACGCGCAGCGTATGGATTCGGTTGATCGTCAACAGAATATTGCTGACTCACTCTTTGTCGAGCTTAAAGCGGTTGGTCCAATGGACGACCCCTTGGCTACGTCACTACAGAAAAACTTTACGGAAGTAAGTACGTGGATCAGTAAGGCTGCTGAGATGGTACCGGCGGAGAAATACAGCTTTAAAGCTACGCCACAAGTGAGAAGTTTTGGACAGCTCATCGCCCACGTTACCGATTCTTACAATTTCTTTTGTGCGCGTGCGGCTGGTAAAGAAGTAAAGTGGGCCGATCCGGTTGAGAAGGGTACGATTGACAAAACCACGTTAGTTCCAAAGCTGAAAGAGGCAACGGATAGCTGCAACGGAGTGTACAAGACGTCAACTAAGGTGGATGATTTGATCACAAACATCGGGCACACAAGTCTCCATTACGGAAACATGATTACCTACTTGCGATTGATGGGTATGGTTCCGCCATCAAGCTAGCACATACCCTTTAGTGGCTGCGTGAAAAATATAAGACGAGCTCTTCTGTCGGACCGCGTACGTCTCGTGCGCTAACGTTCGCAGGAAAACAGGTCGAAGATTAGAGGCAGATAGCTAAAGAGTGCGCACGAGACGTACGCGGTCCGACAGAAGAGCGTGAGGGTGATCGCTAAGGGGCTACTGAAGGGCATCGTTTTAGGCGCTGGGCGCTCATTTGCACTCGAGACGTACGCGATCCGACAGAAGAGTGAATACGGTGATCGCGAGAGAAGCTGCTAAAGGCTACCGAGATTCCCTTTAGTGGCCGCATTGAACTCACAGTTGAGCTTTTCTGTCGGACCGCGTGCGCCTCGCGCGTTAACGAGATTGCGTAAAGGCTCGACTGGGTCGCCACGAGGTCAGTTCGATCGTAGATACACACATGCCTGACCGTATCCGGAGCTAACGAGATTGGGTAAGCTCGACGAGGTGGCAACGAAGTCAGTACCGCAACGCGGTAGCGTCGGGTTCGATCGCAGATACACACATGCCTGACCGTATCCGGAGCCGATTGATTCAATGCGTACGTTGGACCCGACGCTACAGCGTTACGGTACTGACTCCATCGCTAACGAGATTGGGTTAGAGTCGGGTTCGACGCACACATGCCTGACCGTATCCGGAGCCGATCGATTGAACGCGTACGGTGGATCCGACGCCACCGCGAGCCGGTACTAACTCCATCGCTAACGTCGCGCAAGCTGCGCTAGACAGCTTCCGTGCCGATCATTCACACCCTCATTTTCCTCGCGAGACCTATAGAAAAACGTGGAATCCCGATCCTAAAGTGGTCTAGTTGTGTATTATGGCGCGAAAATTTTGGTCCGTGAGGATTCGCCCCATGCTAAATCGCCTGCTTACGGTATTCGTTCTCAGCTTCCTTGTCAGTCACGTCTCCGCCCAAACACCACAGAACACCGCGGCGGATGATTACAACAACACTTTTAAGCCATTGAAGTGGCGGTCTATCGGACCGTTCCGCGGGGGCCGGTCAGTCTCTGGCTGCGGCGTCGTTGGCGATCCCAAGACTTATTACATGGGAACGACGGGTGGTGGTCTTTGGAAAACGGATGATATGGGAATTACCTGGCGAAATATCTCCGATGGTTATTTCAAAACCGGTTCAGTTGGTGCAGTGGCTGTTGCTGAAAGCGATCCCAATGTGGTCTATGTCGGCATGGGAGAACACGCAGTGCGAGGCGTGATGACTCATCATGGGGACGGCGTCTACAAATCAACAGACGCGGGGAAGACCTGGAAGAGAATGGGCTTGGAATTAACTCAGCATATTTCTCGAATCGCTATTGATCCCAGGAACCCAAACATAGTCTTTGTTGCTGCTCAGGGGGCCCTGTACAGCAAATCTCAACAGCGAGGTGTGTTCAAATCCATTGATGGTGGCGCCACCTGGAAAAATGTTCTTTATGTAGACGACAAAACTGGCGCGGTCGAGCTTTCGATGGACATGAATAACACCAGGATTCTTTATGCCGCGATGTGGGAGCATGGGCGACTCCCCTGGAAGGTTATTAGTGGTGGACCAGGCAGTGGTCTATACAAATCGACCGATAGCGGCGATACATGGGAAAAGTTGAAGGACGGTTTGCCAGAAGAATTGGGGAAGATGTCGATCGCCGTAAGCCGTTCGAACCCGGACAAGGTATACGCTCTCATCGAAAGCGATTCAGACAAGGAAGCAGGTGGTCTGTTTGTCTCCACCAATGGTGGAAAGAAATGGAGTCGCATAACAAATGACCACCGGCTGGTGCAAAGAGCCTGGTATTACATCGAACTCTTCATTGACCCAAAAAATGAAAACACCATCTATGTATTGAGCGCGTCGGCACTTCGATCATTAGACGGGGGCAAGACATGGGAAACGTTATCTGGTACGCATGGTGACTATCACGATCTTTGGATCAACCCGGACAACCCGAGCAACTTCATAATCTCGAATGATGGCGGTTCAGCCGTAACCTTCAACGGTGGAAAAAGCTGGAGCACTCAAGCGAACATGCCGACGGGACAGTTCTACCGTATCAACGTTGACAACCAGTTTCCTTATCGAATCTACGGCGGACAACAAGACAATACTTCGGTCTCGATTGCCAGTCGGGAGTTAAATGGAGGGGGGATTAGCACTGCAAGTTGGACCTACTCTGCAGGTGGTGAGAGCGCTTTCCTGGCATTCGACCCCAATGATCCCAGGTATGTCATGGGCGACAGTTATCAGGGGGCGATCGAGGTGCTCGATGTTAAGGCTCAGGCTGGAACGAATGTCATGGCCGCGCCCATTCAATATCTGGGTATGGACGCAAAAGACATCAAATATCGTTTCAACTGGAATGCCCCGATTATTTGGAGCAAGTTTGAGCCGAACACGTTCTATCACGGCTCTCAATACTTGCTGAAGACAAGCGACATGGGCAAATCATGGAAAGAGGTTTCCCCCGATCTAACGCGCAACGAAAAAGAGAAGCAGGGAAAGGGTGGTGGTCCATACACCAACGAAGCAGTCGGTGCGGAAAATTATGGCACGTTGAGTTACATCATGGAGTCGCCTCTCGAAAAGGGTGTGATTTGGACAGGCAGTGATGACGGTCTCGTTTATCTGACGCGAGATGGAGGTGCAAATTGGAAGAACGTTACTCCACAAGGTTTGGCGGAGTGCTTGATTAATGCAATCGAAGTATCACCACATGACAAAGCAACCGCTTACATTGCCACGACGCGATACAAGTTCAATGACCATGCGCCAGGTCTGTACAAAACAACTGACTATGGAACCACCTGGACAAAAATCGACACTGGAATACCAGCAAATGCGTTCACCCGTGTAGTTCGTGAGGATGACACTCGCAGAGACTTGTTGTTCGCAGGGACTGAGCTTGGGCTGTTCTTGTCCTGGAACGGAGGACAGAACTGGTCACCGTTTCAATTGAATTTACCGATCACGCCGATAACTGACCTTCGCATTCACAAAGGAAACTTGATTGCCGCGACGTCTGGTCGTGGATTTTGGATCCTCGATGATCTGAATCTCATTCGTCAGTATAAAAGAGATGCAGCAGTGTTCATGGTCTACCGGCCCGAAGGCGCCTACCTGACTAATGGCTCGAGTGAGTTGGATTCGACGGATGACGAGTTTACGGGCGCTAATAGATACAGGGGTGTAAATCCTGCGTCGGGGGTCGTGGTCTATTACCAGTTGCCCGAACTGAAAAAGACTGATGAAGTAACGATGGAGATAAAAGATGCGGCGGGTAACACCGTTCGAAGTTTTTCGTCAAAACCAGATGAGAAGTATCAGCGTTGGGATGGTGCTCCAAGACCCGAACCGGTCCTGACAAAAGCCAAAGGCATGAACAGGTTTGTTTGGGACGTGCGTTATCCAACCATGCCTGGAGTTCCTAACGTGCGGATTGATGGAGGCTATGCTGGACACAAGGCACCGCCAGGAAAATACAGTATCACTCTGAAAATGGCCGGACAGACAGTTGCCACAGAGGCCGAGATACTTGCTAATCCTCTCTATCCAACGAGTGCATCAACTTACTCGGAATATCACCAGACGATGTTGAGTATGGAGACTGAATTAACCTCGATGCATCGGATGATCAATAGCTTGTACGAAAAACAGAAACAGTTGGAATCACTTCTCACCTCGTTACCGGCCGGTGACAAATACAGCGCCGTGAAGAGAGATGGAGAAGCGCTATTAAAGAAAATGAAGGCGTGGGATGAAGATATGGTCCAACGTAAGTCAAAAGCTTACGATGATGTTGAAAACTTTCCGAATAAGTTCACGGCTAATTATCTGTTTCTGATCAATCAGACAGAGAGTGATATTCCGAGAGTAAATCAACCGTCGTTGGATCGAATGAAGCAATTAAATGGTGAGTGGGTAACGTTGAAAGCCAGAGGCACCGAGATTCTGGAGAAAGACATCCCGGCATTTAATAAACGCGTCTGGGATCTCGGGCTGGGAGCAATTTGGAAGGATTAAGGGCGACGGCGGTGACCAATTTCACGCCTGAGCTTTGTACTTAGTGCTTTGACAGTTGTTCGATAAAGGCGCAAAGCTCAAAGCGCAAGGCGCAGAACACAAAGCACTAAGTTCCGACTTTCCTTCAAGTTAGTAGAAACCGTTAGTCTCACGAAGGCCACTGGCTTGTCCAGTGGTGTTTACGCACGTTGCTATAAAGACCTTACTTTTCCTTCCAGCGCGCTTCGCGCGCGCATGAGTAAAGGTGATTTGGTGATTAGCAGCGAGCGTAAGAGACCACTGGACAAGCCAGTGGCCTTAGGTCTGATTATCCAGGTTGGAAATCGGAAGTTGAAAGGATGAACCTTAGCCTTAAAGACTATGATCTTTCGGACCCGATTGGCTGGTTTCATTCACACTTATGCTGCTATCGTAAACCCTCTAAGTTTGGAGCGTTGGAGGTCTTGTAGTCATGGGTGGTTTTCTAGTAATGCCGACGGTTGGATCTTGCATCCCGACATTAACATTGCCGACTGGCGGGCCGATTCAGATCTCCAAACCCGTGGGCCAGGGTCCACTCGCACGTAATATCCCTGACGACGTAAAGACCATTCAAGAAGCGTTGAATCAAGTGACTTTGAAGGGTGAGGCGGGTGGGCCATTGCCTTTCCTGGTCGTTGATGGCATCAAAGGTCCGAAGACACAAGCCGCCATAATCACATTTCAGCAGGTTCAGGTGAAGTCGATAAGCGCCGACGGAACCGTCGAGCCAGGCAAGCAGACGATCCTGCGCCTGAACGAGCTTGTCGCACCGATTTCAAAATTTGATCTGAACGCAAAGCTCGCGACCAGCCTTCCGCTCGTACGTGCAGCTCTAGACGCTGCGATCCGAAACGTGACTGCGATCATAACCAGCGGGCCTGGTCCAACTGGTCCCGCCGCCGTGGCCGAGGATCGTCTCAACCGGCATTTCACACTAAGCACGCTTGATGCCTCCGGTCAAAGCTCGGGTCGCGTGAACTTGTTCGAGACCTATTCAGAGATGTTACTCGTCATAAACCAGCCCGACCTTTTCAACATGTTCGGTGCTATCGATGCGTTCGACGTTGACCCAGGCAACGCGAAAATCGCGCTTACTACGGCCCAGGGCGTCTTCGAGCCGGCGTTGCAGAACGGCGCTGACAATCCTGCGCGTCACATTCGTCTGGGCTTGGGTTTCTTCGCGCCCAACGTCACAGACGATTTCGCTGCGTTTATTTTGATCCACGAACTGTCACACTTTACTGGCCGGCGTGATGGCGAGTTAATCATCGACAATGGGCGGGGCTGGTTCGACGACATTTTCATCAGGCCGCTTGGCGCCAACAAGCGGCTTCTCAATGCCGATAGCTATGCTACTTTTGCTCACGAGTGTCGCACGGGCAGCCCGGCCAAGCCTTCGTTCGTGAAGACTGCACCAGGTGGGCTGGGAGGCGCGCGGTAACCACTCTTCGGGACTCTTCGCTCAAGCAACGGCTTCTCATTCTCTCTTACCTTTCAGTCGAGGTTCAGCACCCTCTCATTCTCCCCAACCTTTAGGTTGGGGCTCAGCGGGGGCCCTTATCTGGGGTTTCCTTCGTCATTGCCTCTCACCGCGACAAACCGTTGAAACGGTTAAGTTAATTCTTCTTAATGAGCACCAACCCCAACCTAAAGGTTGGGGAGAATGAGAGGGTTATTAGCAAGCGCTATCTGACTGTCCTTACTCGTTCCGTAAGGCAACCATCGGTTCAACTTTGCTGGCTCGCCACGCAGGAAATAAACATGCAACCCACGCCACAATTAACAGAGCAAATGACACGCCGGCGAAGGTCCAAGTATCTACAGCGCCAACTCCATACAAAGTGGATTGCATCGCACGGCCAACCAGATAGGCACCGCCAAGTCCGATAAGAGCACCGAGCACAGCCAGAATAGTTGCCTCTCTTAGGACCATACTCACAACACGCGAACGCTGAGCACCGAGGGCCATGCGCACCCCAAACTCCTGGGTTCGCTGTGCCACGCCAAAGGCCATCACTCCGTAGATACCAACAGCAGCAAGTAGCAAACCAAGCACCGCAAAGCTTGCGAATAACACCATACTGAAACGATCGATTGCTAACGATTCATCGACAATCTCGTCAATCGTTTTCACACCAGCGAGTGGCAGATCTGGATCGACCGAGTTCACTGCAGCTGCGACACTCTTGGTTACTGCCTTGGGTTCACCGGCGGTCCTTACAACCATTGAAGCTTGCGGCCAGGGACTCTGCCAAAACGGCACCGTTATCACGGGATAGTCCTGACGAGCGCCAGCACCACGCACGTTGTGGAACACGCCGACAATCTGCCACTCCAGAGGTTTTCCGATCGAGCCGCCAGGAATCAATTCTGGTACAGAAACGCGTTGAGTTAAGGGATCGACGCCCGGTAGGAAGCGGTTGACAAATTGTTCGTTGACCAGCGCAACACGAGGACTAGTGGCCGTATCATGTTCATCGAGGCCTCGGCCTTTGATTACACGAATCCCCAGAGCGTCCGCATAGTCCGCAGTAACCATCTCAAATGCCGCGCCCGGTCCTTCCGAAGGGTTTACTGCCGGCCGGCCTACGATGTTGAATGGCATCCCGAAAAATGGACCACGCGCTGGTACACCAGTCAGGGCTGCGACCTTTTGTACCCCCGGAACAACCGCAACCTTTTCGAGCATTTGCTTGTAGTACGCTCTGATCTGGTCTGGCCCATCCAAGCGTTGGTCCGGAACTGGTAACTGGAAAGTCAGGACGTGCTCAGGACGTATGCCGAGGTCCACCCGGGTCAAATTCCAAAAGCCCTTCAACGCCAGACCGCCGCTGGCGAGGAGGGTCAACGCAAGAGAAAACTCGGCAACGACAAGCAAACGGAGAGCGTTGCGACGAGCCCTACTGACACCCGAGCGTCCGCCCGACTTAAGCACTTCGTTTAGATCGAGACGGGTTGCTTGCCAAGCTGGTGCAGATCCAAACAATATTCCGGATATACCCGCGAGGAGGATCGTAAAGAGCAGAACGGGAATACTGATTCTGATGTTCGCCTCAGACGGCAACATCGTGCCCACGGGCGGCATTACCAACTCTATCGCCTTGATGATTAACCCAGCGACCAGGATGCCCAATAGACCACCGAAGATAGCCAACACTAAATTTTCAGTAAGAAACTGAGTGAACAAGCGTCGTCTTGATGCTCCCAATGCTGCTCTGACCGCCACCTCTCGTTGACGCACTGTGCCGCGCGCTAATAGCAAGTTAGCCACGTTTACGCAGGCAATAAGTAACAAGAACCCGACTGCACCCAGGAGCAACCAAAGATTCCTGCGCGTCGAATCGGCAAGGAAGTTGAGATGCAATGGTTCCACGCTGACACCCCAGCCGGAGTTGGACTGCGGAAATTCGTTTTGTAGCTGCCCGGCAATCCCGTTCATCTCCGCTTGTGCCTGGTCGATCGAGACTCCGTCTTTCAATCGTCCCATCACAAGAATGAAATGCGCATCGTGATTGAATTGTTTTTTGAAGGCCAGCGGTACCCACAACTGCATTGGAAGCCGATCGTACATGCCCTGCGGTAGCACACCGACGACAGTGAACGGTTCACCATTCATTCGAATCTGTTTCCCGATGATGTCGCGGTCAGCAGCGAAATACCGACTCCACATTCGGTTGCTGAGGACTACGACATGGTCGTTACCCGGCACACCTTCCTCTGGAAGGAAATCGCGTCCCAGAAGCATCGGCAATCCTTCCATGGTGAAAAAACCGGGCGTCCGTGGTGAGCCCTCGATCTGTTCCGGTCTTTCTGTGGTAGCTACATTATATGAACCACCGGACCACGCTCCCATGTCCTTGAAAGATGTGCTTCGCTTCTTCCACTCATAAAAGTCGCCAGGCGACACTGAGTTCTTCTCGCCCTGCACTTTGGACCACACCATGACTAACTGGTCAGGTTTGGGATATGGCATTGGCTCGAACACGGCGTAAACGACGCTGAACATTGCACTCGTCGCGCCTATCCCCAGGGCAAGTGTCAACACTGCTGTCAGGGTGAAACCAATATTCTTCCAAAGTGTGCGTGTGCTGAACCCCAGGTCCTGTCTAAGAGTTCCCAACATGGTGAGTCTCCTTGTTTCAGGTCACGAATGCAGTCGGGGAGTGGGTTGTCGCTTATTAATAAAAACACCACGGTCAGTAGTTCTTTGGCATTTTTTTAGGAGCAACAACCGAGCAATTTTGCAGAGTGCGATTGCTGCGCTGTTGACTTGTATCAATAATTAACAAAAGCCAGACAGTTCATCGAATTATGGAGAGAAATCCGCCTTTTCGTAAGGTAATTTCCGCTTCATATGATGGGCACCTGAAAAATTAGTTTCGGTAAGAATATGAATTCAAGTAAAATGTCTTTCGTGGAATTGGCCTCACCATTTAACACACCAAGGTGCAGACTCACCTGACGGATCTGATATCCAATTAACTCTAGTTCGCGATTTCTAATGTTGAGGTTCTTAAAAGTTGAGGCGGTCTGACTGAAGCCGCTTCAGGGCTAGATTGCCTTAGTATTCTGATGACGTCGGAAATGAAAATGGGGAGATCACCAAGATGAACGCTCGTACTGGTGGCGTAGCGTACCCAATACTATTCGGGGCGTACCTTCTATATTCTAACTTCTCGGAAAGTAGACTCTTCAGCGAGGGCTCACAAGCTGCATACCATACGGCGCTTTCCGCGTTGGGCTCGTTACTGCTCGTCCTGGGCTTAGTTTTCCTATTCAAGAACCTAAAATAGCCTGTGTCTGATAACCCGATTGGCCACTATGCTCCGGAAGAGTGTGCGCGTTGCAGGGGAACTGGAATGAGCATATCCGGGAACTCTAGTTACTGTCCGACGTGTGGCGGTCAAGGCAGCGTCGCTGTGCTTCAACCGGCCAGAAAGTGTGCCCGCTGTGACGGAAATGGGTTAGATAAGAACAGCCTTGACACCCCTTGCCCACCATGTTCTGGCAGTGGGTGGGCGTTCCATTGGAGGAGGTAAGAACTCAGCCAGCCATTGACTGATTAGGTGAGGTTTATATGTTCGAGCGACTAAGCTAAACAAGCGCGCTGCAGTCGAAGCCACTCTCCACAAATGGCACGTTTCAACGGCTCTTCCACAATCCTTGAGCGACAAGTGGCACGTATGTATCAAGTTCTTCGGGCCTGAACTGGATCGTGCGCTCCTGCTCAGCGCTCATATAGGCAGTCATGAGCAGCTCTGTTACCTCCAGACCATCGTAGAAACTTTCCTCTGGTTGCTTTCCGTCGAGAAAGCATTGAACAAAATAGCGATTTTGTGATTCGTAGCCGTACTCTGCGGCTTCGTTTCCTAACACTGGCATCAATCCCTGTTCGGCATTCTGTTTTTCAACGAGGTCTTCGCCCGAGTTGCCTTTCACTTCTCGGCTCAGAAATAGCTTTAGTCCGCTATCGAGCGAATTCATGGCAAGCGAGTATTCCGGACCAAGCACTTCAAGACTCAGACGTAGGCCCGCACCGACATAGCTCCAGGATGTTGTTAATTCAACAATGAGCGGGTTGTTGTCTTCGTCTACATAGTTAATCGTAGCTCGTGCAAAATCCTCCGCTGGCTTGTTCTTGTAATCAACTTCCGCGCCCATGTTTTTCATAAGAAGGTTCACATATTCGGGCCGCGACCATTTCAAACTGGCAATTTGTGCGGACACTTTCACTGGACGGATACTTGAGCGTACAGCACCGGGCCTGGTCAACATAAAGCGCGCGACTTCAATGCTGTGACACATCATGTCATTGAGAACACCACCGCCCTGTAGTTCACCCTGCCAAAACCAAGATGAATGTGGGCCACTATGTTCTTCAGCTGCGCGCGCAAGATAAGGACGACCTGTTAGCGCCGCCGCTCGGCTCCACATGATGTGTTTCCCGCGAGTCACACTGGGCGCGAATATCTGGTCTTCAAGGTAGCCGTGTAGCAACCCAGATTGTTCAACCTGCTCAACCATGCGTCGGGCTTCAGCCACGTTACGGGCTAATGGCTTCTCGCAAGCAATTCCGATCAGTTTGCCTTTTCCGGATTCAAGCGCATCACAAATTGCCTGCATGTTCTGCAGACGCAAATAGTTTGGTCCACAGAGCCACAGGCAATCGATCTCTGGAGCGGCAATCATCTCTTCAATAGAATTGAAGGCTTGCGCATTGCCGACTCGAAGCTCGCGCGCCAGGGCCGCAGTTGCCTCAGCATGCTCAATGTTTGGGCTGTACACCCCGAGCACATCGGCATCACGAACCCCGCGCCAGCCCTGAATATGAAACCTCGTCACGAATCCGCTGCCAATAAATCCTATTCCCAGCTTGCTTGCCGTCATCGATAAAGAATCCTCTCTATTGTTGGTGACGTTCCATCGGTCAATAGTCGACTTGTTCGCGAATACACCATCCCAGTCCGACATGAGGAGTCATCCACTCTAGTCAGTTAGGTGGCGGCATTCCTAAATGGTCTAATTCTTTCTGTCCTGGTTCATCGCCTGGCGACGATTAATGGTCGGTCTTCTGATTCGCGCCGGTAAAAGGCACGTGGCGTTTGGGTAACCCGACGTTCAGAGGGAGCGGTTGAAATCGGTTTGGCGTCGGGTTCGACGAAGGAAAGACCTATACCTAGATCACGCGCGGCCTTCAGCTTCTCAAGCTGCATGTTGGGTACGCGCGTCGTTGCATAGTCGAACCATTCTCGCACTACGATTTGTCCATCTTTGGGATCGCTATCTGCTGTGCCCTGCTTCAGTCCTTCTTCGACAAGGGCGTAAGTCAACAGGCCATGTCCAAGTTGCGAGACCTCCTGAGCGGCCTGATAACTCTGCGCTGCGGTGAGAATATACATTCCCTTCTCATAGGCCAGTTGGGCCAAACCCTTCGAGTTCATCGGTCCGCGCCGCCGTTCTTCAGCTTCGAGTGCCTGCCCGGAATTGCAAGCATCAATGACCATCAATAATTTATCCGCATCAATGCCTTCAACTTCCCGCTCTAGTTCCTCATCCGAGATGCTGTGTTCGAGAATGGTTTGCAAGCCCGCGGCGTCGAGTTGAGTACGCTCTCCGGTATAACCCAGGTCGTGCGGAATCAGATAAAAGCGTTGGCCCTGAGCGGTTCCATGTCCTGCGAAGTAAATGAAAACTGCATCCTCAGGTTCAGTGGCCTTCAAGTTCCGGAGTTCAGGCTCATCGGCGACCGCTCCTTCTTCCACTCCGGCTAGACGTCGCAGAGCCGACAAAATAGTTGCTTTCTTGGCCTTATCATCCATCAGCGACACAACTTCAATATGCGAATAGTTCGCAATCTGCTGCTGTTGGCGGTGGACCTCTGCGCCAAAGGCTTCGGCGTCTGCCACGGCGTACTTGAGGTTGTAGTCCTTATTGGAATAAGCGTTAATGCCTATCGCGAGCACGTAAGCAGTCCCCTTACGTGTGAGGCTACTCGCGCCGGTGAGATTCAGTGTAGCGTCCATGCTTTTGATGTTATCGCGATTGAATGCGTAAGCTGACAGACGGTTCTCGCCGGAAACGATGGCAATGTTTGCTTCCAGCGTTGTTGAAGGTTGGCCCTTCAGCACATCACCTCGCCAAACCTTTACCAGTGCACCATTACGGAATAGACGTACGTCGCGAGCTCCGCTACCTGCGCTATGATCTTTGTCAGCTTGTTTCTCAGTTACTTCGATCTTCACCAACAAGTGGCGCTCTGAAATACTTTCCCGTCCAGTCTGCGCGTCTTTAGTCGTCAATTTCAGTTCCGGTTGTCGTCGATCGAGTTGCGAAATATTTTTCGGGGCGTGAGGTTTCTTCCCGGCCATAACATCTGCAAGCAGTCCGGGATAATAAAATTCGTTGAAGAAGGTTTCGGCGGGTGTTACGTCAAACGTATTGCCTCCAAACTGCCAAAGAATCTGTCGAAATGCAGTGGGCGAACCATCAAATAGCCCATCGGGGGTAACAACTAACCAATCGTTGGCGCCTTTGTTGATCGCGCCGCCGAGATTTACCAGCGTCGCAAGCTTTTCTCCAGTCGAAGTCTCCCAGATCTCCTTATCGTTATTTCCACCCAGGGCCACAAGAAATCGCCCATCAGGACTAAAGCTGAGTGAGACTACGCGACCCGCATGTGGCAACGTACGAATAGTCTTACCGGAGGCTACTTCAAATATGTCGATCTTCGTCGCATATCCCGCAGCCAGGAAGCGCGCGTCGGCGCTTATGCAAAGCGTCGTTACGGGGCCGCTCTTTTCATCATCATTGATCGGAAAGGCATTTATTTTGCGCCCTTTTTCCGTCTCATAGATGAGTACCGAACGTTCTTCTTTTTCAAAGCCGGTTATGGCGACGAGTTTGCCATCGAAACTGAAACCAGCCGCCGGCACGATGCCCATGTCGGGCGCCTTGCCTCCATCCAACTCGTAAAGATCTTTGTCTGATTGTCCATCGTGCAAATCTACTCTTTGCTTATATGCGTCTTTGTATGCCTGCGCGACAGGGACAAAAATGGATGCTGCTGAGAAGTCGCTTAGGTGTTGATTCGCAAAATAAGGCGCGACTCTGAACCGACCGTCCGGGCTATAAAAAGGCTTGGCCCGATCTTTCAATGTGGCCTCATCCGGAGTACTGACGAGCATACCCGTCTGAGAATCCCAAACCTCTGTTAGCAGATTCTTTAGGACCATTTGTCGGGAGATAAGGTAGCGACCGTCGGGACTAAAGCTTACTGCGCGGCCCGCCTGGAATTTGTCACTCGACAGAGTAGCCATCGCTTCGACGGCCTCAATCATTTGTTCGGGAGCCGTAATATCGCGCTTCTTAATGATAGCCATCGTCTTAGCATCGATGGACTGGATGAAAGCCGTTTGCTTCGACGACGAACCTGGATCTATTCCACGGGTTTGCAAGGTGAGGATCTCGCTACCTGTGTTGGTCGCAAATATTCGGATCGCTTTAGATCCTGGTGCGACAGCAGCGATCTGGTTGCCGTCGCGACTAAAGTTAATAACGCGAAAATTCGTTGTCGGATCACCAGGAGTATTTAGCTCGCGTATTAATTGACCAGTCGTAGCATCCCACAACTTCAATGTCGTACTGTTAGCCGTCGCCGTTACGAGCCATCGTCCGTCGCTGCTAAATTGCACTCGCTGCGGTGTTTTGCTGAGCCCTGCGTTGATGCAAAATCGCTCGCGTCCGGTGACAGCCTCCTGGACGCAAACTAATTCACTCGTTTTGGCGAAAGCAACAAGAGTTGCATCCGCGCTAAAGGCGAGACTTGAGTTTTCCGTTTGCGGGCTCGCCTTGAATGATAGTTCCCGCAGCTCGCGTCCACTTTGCGCGTCGTAAATCTTGATAGCTTTATCTGGTTGTCCAATGGCGGCAACTTGCCCGTTTGCACTTAAGCCGATTTTCGACGCTGACAGTCTAAAATTCTTGAATCGTTGCTGCTGCTGTTTCTCCTGCTTGCTTGAGCCGAAAATTGACATTGAACCAAGCTTTTCTCCACCGCTCTTCTCATACTTTGTTTTCTGGGAGCCTAACTCGGTGCCTGCCGCGACGTCCCACATTTTGACTGCGTCGCCGCTTACGCTGGTTAGAAAGCGGCCGTCGTTAGTGAAAGCGACGCCACCTACAGGCAGTTCATGACCGCGTAGAACGTGCAACTCTCGTCCCGTCTGAACGTTCCAAATCCTGACTGTATTGTCTTCTCCACCCACCACGCCGCCCTTAATGAAGATCCCAAAATCCCGGTCATCCTTAACATTCCCACTCCCTGACGCTAACAATTGTCCATCCCCACTCACGGCGAGGGCATTAATGTTGCTCGAATGACCATACAAGGTTCGCAAAACGTTACCGGTGCTGAGGTCCCAAATTTTGATGACGTTGTCTCTACCGCCTGATGCCAGCCAGCGATTGTCAGGACTGAAGGCCACTGCATTAACAGATTGTGTGTGTCCCGTTTGGAGAATCAACTCTGGTCTGTCGCTCAGGATGGGGCGTGTATTTGCAGAGGTCTGCGCTGGTCCGGACGGCACGGCAACACCGCGCTTGTCCGGTTCTTTCGTTTGCGCGAGGCCGTGGATGGGGGCGCAGATTACCGACAGCAAAACTACTACAGCGGATATTTGTGGCGGCAGTGGACGTGATAAGAACGAGATGTGTAGGACTTTAGATTTACCACGGCGACTGTTGGCTTTGAACCGACTGTAAGGACCCATGAGAGGTCTCCTTAAGTGAGTTTGTGACCGTGAATGATCTGACAACCCAAAGTAAAAAGACTGATGCTGAGACCCACAACTTCATTCGTATCTCAGCGCCACTAATGGATCGATCTTTGTCGCCCGTCGAGCCGGCAAAAAACACGCAAGAATTGCAACCACTGCCAATAAAATCGGGGCAACAACAAATGTGATCGGATCAAGTGCCTTTACTCCAAATAGCAATGGCGTCCTACCTGGACCAACATCAGATAGAGAAGACCCAAGCACACGCGTTAGTGCAAACGCGCCTAACAGGCCAAGCGATACGCCGGCAAGAACAAGCAAGCTGCAGCGACGCAGAACTAACCACATTACGTCTCGTCGCAAAGCACCCAACGCCATGCGCAGCCCCATCTCGCGCGTGCGCTGAACCACTCCCCAGGAAATCACGCCGTAGATACCGACGACTGCAAGTAGAATTGCGACCAGCGCGAACGCGCTGAGTAAGATCATGGCAGCTCGCTGCGAGACCAAAGCTCGCTTCATGCGATCTTCCATTGTGCGAACCTCATACAGTGGAATCTGGGTATCAAGGGCATGGACTGCTGCTTGAATTGGTGCGTTTAGGCTTTGAGGTTCAACTTGTGATCGCACGGTCAAAAACAAACTCCCCATGGGAACTTGTGAAAGGGGCAAGTAAACATGAAGGGGAGTCTGTTCAATAACTCCTTCCAGTTTGACGTCCCCAACAACCCCGACTACTTCACGCCACGGTGTCGTCCATTCTGGCCAACCCTGTTTCACTCTTTTGCCAATTGGATTCTCATTGGGCCAGAATCGCCGTGCCATCGTTTCATTGATGAGAACCACCTCATGCGACTTCTCTGCGTCTGCTTCGGTAAGTAACCGGCCCTTCAGCAATGGAATTCTCATTGTTTTGATGTATTCAGGGCTGATGGGATTGAAGGCGGCACTCGGAAGTTGCGTGCGCTCCGGTACAGGCTGATCTCCAACGATAAATATCGATCCCCATTCCGATCCTTCAATCGGCAACGAGATTGTGAACCCTGCGGATTCGACACCGGGAATAGCCTTGATGTTAGTTAGTACGTCGCGCCGGAAAGATTCTTGTTTGGCGACAGAATTATACTCGCGGCCAAGATCGAGCCGCATCGTCAGGACGTGATCCGATTGGAACCCAGGATCAATGTTGGCTATTTTGTACATGGTGCGAGTCATCAGTCCGGCGCCTGTTACCACTACTAAGGCAAGAGCAATCTCTGCCACCAACAAGCCGTCAAAAAGACGTCGACGTAAAGGCCCCGAGGTCGACGATCGTTGACTGAACGCCATGGCAGGTTTCGTGCCCGTCGCAGACCATGCAGGCAGAAGTCCAAACATCAAACCAGTCAACAAAGTGAGTCCTGCCGTAAACAACAACACACGTCCATTCAATTGCACATTGTCGATGCGCGGAAGATTCGGCGGGGCCAGCCTAATCAATGCAGACAATAGCCAGCGCGCACAGAGGATTCCGGCCAAGCCTCCCAGCAGTGACAGCAGCAGACTTTCATTCAACATCTGCCGAATCAGACGACGACGTCCAGCTCCTAGCGCCATTCTGATTCCCATCTCTTGTTCACGAACCAGCGCGCGTGCAATCGACAGATTAGCGACGTTGACACATGCGATGAGCAGGACAAATCCAACAGCCCCCATCAATACCAGTAACGTCGAGCGCACTTCGTGAACGATCATCGTTTGAAGTGAGCGCGCGTATGCACTGGTACCGTTATTTTTATCCGGATACTCTTGCGCCAGCTGAGCCGCGAGCTGTCGCATCTCAATGTCGCCCTGACTTGCCGAAATGCCCTGTTTCAGTTTGGCAATTGAACGGAGGCCCATATGGTTTCCTCGATCGAACCATGCAGAGTTGGGTTCCAACCAACCGCCCAATGGCGCCCAAAGATCACTCTTTCTAACGAATTCAAAACGAGGGGGCATTACACCGATGATTGTATAGGCGTCGCCTCCGAGATTTAGGGTCCGTCCCAAAATATTTGGATCCGAGCCGAATGTGCTCCGCCAGAGTTCATCACTGATGAGTATGACCGTTCCCACAGGTGTGTACTTCTCTTCCTCCTCCGTAAAGATTCGACCCAACTGTGGTTGAACTCCGAGAATGCGAAAGTAATTCAGCGTTACTTCCTGGCCTACCAAACGTTGTGTATTACCCATTCCAAGGAGGCGGAATGAATCGAATCGATAACCTCCAATTTCCTCGAACGATTTTGCACGCGTCTGCCAGTCTCGAAAGTTAAGTAGCGAAACGCTCATCTCCTGACCCTGGTTGGTGATCTCATTTATGACTACGAGTCGATCAGAGTCCGGAAATGGCAATTGATTGAGAAGGACAGCGTTGACGAAGCTGAAGATCGCAGTGTTAGCGCCAATTCCTAAAGCCAATGTGATTACAACAACACATGCAAAGCCTGGGTTTTTGCGCAACATGCGCAACGAATATTTCAAATCTTGGTAAGTTTCGCTAAGCATATTCTTTTGCTACTTTCTCCCCTAAATCGAAGCGCGTAGTAGTCATCTCAGGAAGTTCGTAAATATTTGGAGCGCTAAAGATAAGGCCCGATGCTTGTGTCCATGAAGTGAAAGATGGACGCCAATTCGAGCAGCCAATCGCAGAATGCGTGGTGCATCAAGTGCGATCCCAAATCCCTTGAATAGTCGCTCGGCCCTTCTACGTTTCAGTAAGAGACAAATGATGATGAATCGCCAGCAGTCGAGAGCCATTCCCCCTTTGGCTCGTCACCTCACTTAAGTTCGTTAGCGACTGTTCGGTAAGGTATTCTCGTCGATTCTTCCCATCGCTGCCAAGGAATTCCTACCAGCCTCTAGTGAGCTGGAGTTCAAGCCACAGATTTCAATTACAATCCCCGACAGTAGAACGAAGCGCCGTTCCATCGCTAGCATCGGATGAGGCTCGTGCCGAAAAAACCACTTAAGTTAACGACCGGGCTGCCAAGCATTGGGTTTTGTTTTGCCAAAACCACTCATTAGCGCGCTTGTGCGTAGGTTGGCAGGAGTCTTCCGAATTAGATGAATAGATGGAATGGATCCAACTCCTCATGAAGAATACGCAACTCCTCGCTCGTGGGAGCGCCGGTTGTTGTTAATTCTTCTGAAATGCGTACATCCCAACCTGTATTCTCCCGAACTTGTTCAAGCGAACACCCCGGATTCAGTGAAGTCAGCTGCATCTCGCCATCAACGAATTCATAGGATCCTAAATTCGTGATCACCCTTGACGGACCAGTTCCGGGCATGCCGAGTTTTTGTCGCGTTTCCCGACCATCTAAAAAGCCGGGGGAGGTAATGAAGTCTACTCGTTCAGGAAAAGACCGCTTGCTTTGTGGTGTGATGACGAAAACACGTTTGGCTAGAATCGCAATCTCACATGCCCCACCGCTACCCGGCAAACGCACTTTCGGGTGGACATAGTCACCAATGACGGTCGTATTCAGATTACCGAACCGATCGATTTGAACACCTTGCAGAAACCCTATATCGATGAGTCCACCTTGCAGGAAGAAGCTGAACACATCGAACATCGAGCAGACCATAAGCGAATCAGTAACCAGCGACGGATCACCGATGGAGATCGGCAAACGCTTTGGTTCAGCTCCAACCGCGCCCGACTCGTAGACGAGTATGAGTTGCGGCGCGTGCAGGCGAAGGGCTAGGTTACACGCGAGGTTGGGAAGACCAATGCCAACAAAGACTACGTCACCGTTTTGCAACAGTCGTGCGGCCTGGCAAACCATTAACTCTTTTACAGTAAGACCTGGTGTGTTCGTGGGATTAATCTCCATTTCCATTGTCGCGCAACCTGGGCGTAGCGACTTCTTATTCGTGCTTGGCTGTCGTGAGCCTCGCGCTACCGCGTTGTGGTGTCAGTAACCATAATTGACTGGTTCACAGTAATGATGTCGCGCCTTCAGTCGATCTAAGTCGGCACCCATGCGATTTACGTACTCTCGTCGGTCTCTTACTCCATATACCCACTCATCCAGATACTTATTGAATAGTGCTTCAGCTTGCGAAGTCTCTCGCCACCCGACATAAAATTGATTATCACGATCGTAAAAACCTTGCGCGTAGGAAGGATGACAACCAAAAGGCTCATGCACCACGGCGTCAACAATAATGCTTGGAATCAGCGTCCGATTTGGATCAGACCGAATCACACTTTCCGAAACGATTTCTTCCGCGACTACGATAGTATGGCGTGAAGCGAATGCCGCTTCTTTCTGCACTCCGATTAGACCCCAAATCTGCGCATTACCGTTCTTGTCTGCTCGTTGAGCATGAATGATCGCAGTGTCGGGGTTCAACGCAGGCACCGCAGCCAACTCTTCTCCTGTGAATGGACAAGTCACCGTTTTGATCAGTGGATTGACGCGCGGCAAATCGCTACCCATGTAGTCGCGCAGTGGATAAAAAGGGAGTTTTGCAGCTCCAGCGGTCAAACGCGCGACCATGCCAAAGTGAGAATACTCCTCCAATTCGATCGAGTTAGGAATGCCTTGTTCGACAGCTCGACGCAGAGCATAAAGCGGGCCAGCTCCAGGGTTGCCAGCCCAACTAAAAACTAATCGCCGTACGCAACCAGCTCCGATTAACTGATCATAGATGAGGTCTGGAGTGAGGCGACACACGGTTAAGTCGCGTCGTCGTTGTCTAATTATTTCGTGAGCGGCTGCAAAACAGATTAGATGAGTGAAACCTTCTATGACAATAACATCGCCGTCATGCACAAACTGGCGTATCGCTTCGTCCATCGCCATGATTTTGGTTTGCGCCGGCAACTTGTGCGGTGACTCCTATTTGTTTAAAAACTGATTCGCGGCGCATTATGGACTCCGTTGCGTTTTGGTGTCGAGCAATTGACCGCCTCAGTCTGATATCTTCTGCGAACATTATGAGAATCCTTCCTGCAGTTTTGCTTCTCCTTATCGCTTCATCTGCCTCAGCCCAAATCGACTGGACCAGAGCACGCATTGAAGCAGTGCAATTGCTCCGGGATCTAATAAGAATCGACACGACCAATCCTCCGGGTAATGAACGCGCTGCGGCTCTGCACCTGCAAAAGCTCCTCGAGTCTGAGGGGATTGAAACTCGCTTACTCGACGTTGCACCGGGTCGGGCAAACCTGTACGCACGCATCAAGGGAGATGGTAGTCGACGTCCGTTGATCTTGCTGAGCCACACGGATGTAGTGATGGCTGAATCGCAGCGTTGGTCTGTACCACCTTTTAGCGGCGAGCTTCGCGATGGTTTTATTTACGGACGTGGAGCAATTGATATGAAGGGCACAGCGACTGTGCATGCGACGTTGATGCTTTTGTTAAAGCGACTCAAAGTCCCGCTGAAACGCGACCTGATCCTGCTTGCTGTTGCTGACGAAGAGGCAGGCGGTTCAGGAGCGACCTCGATAATAGAAAACCATCGTGAGTTGATACGCGACTCTGAGTTTCTCCTGAACGAAGGTGATGTACCTTACGTGAAAGATGGGAAGCTCCAACAATATGGTGTTGATGTAATGGAAAAGGCCGCGCTGTGGTTGCGCATTTCAGCCAAAGGACCTGCAGGCCATGGTTCGATTCCCCTGAGCAATTCGTCGGTTGAACGCCTACTCAGTGCCCTTGAACGTTTGCGAAAGTGGGAGACTCCAATTGAGGTTCCACCCTCCGTAGCAGAAGGTTATCGGATTAAAGCCGTCCAGCAAAGTGATCCAACACTCAAGAACGCTTACTTGAATCTCGAAAAGGCACTCAAGAATCCACTATTGCGCAAGAAGCTATTGGCTGATAGTACACTGAACGCCGAAGTGCGAAACACCTTCACTATCACCGGTCTAAAAGGCAGCGACAAAGTCAACGTTATTCCCGGAGTAGCCTCGGCCCAAATTGACGCGCGTCTTCTGCCCGGTGAAACTCCGGACGGTTTCATAGCGAAGTTGCGTCGCGTGCTGAACGATCCAAGTCTGGACATCGAAGTACTCGAAGGATCAACTCCGACCGGATCGAAGGTTGAAACTGCCCTCATGCAGGCCATTCGAAAAGTTGCGGCTCGACGAGACCCAGGTGTACCCGTCATCCCCACAATGCTGACTAGCTCTACCGATAGCGCGAAGTTTCGAACTCTCGGAATTATTGCCTACGGTTTTGAACCTTTTAAGTTGGACGACAACGAACTAAATCGTTCTCATGGCGACGATGAGAGGGTATCGGTCGAAAATCTGGGCTTCGCTCTGCAGTTTCTCTATGAGGTGATAATGGAATTGAATTAAGAACCGGGTTCAATTGCTGCTGCCGCGCGTTTCAGAGCGCGAGTCAGACGTTCAACTTCTAATTTAGCGCGCGACTCGTCGTGGGCTTCTATCGCCTCGCTGAGGCCAGGCAGAACCAATGGTTGATACGTTGGTCGAGGCGCATAGATGAGATGCTTGAACCACGGTCTACCGACGAGACCATCAGAATCCAGAAGTGCGCGCTCAACCCTCATTAGACCCTTGTGAATCCGTTCGAGGCGAGCCATGTCACCGGTGGTGACGGCGTTGCGAGCTCCTTCGAGAGCGGCATGGCCGTTTGTCTCCCAGCTTTTTGCCGCCTCACGAGCTAGTGCGAAATCCACGTCGACTTTTAGCTTGCGGGCCAACTGCTCAGTCTCATCGATGTATCTCTGGACCTCCTCCGCGTAAGCGGCGTAGTCCAGTGGCACGTAATCACATTCGGCGAGTCGAAGTGCGGCGATTGCCCAGTAACGGCCCATAGCCGCGTGGTAGTAATACCCCGGGTCACCAACGCGATCGACCCAGGTGAAACTGTCGTAGATCGAGTGATACACACCATATGGACCATCAAACGTCAGATCAGCAACAGGCACGCCAAGGAAGTTAAGAAAGACCGTGTAGTCTGAACCCGAGCCGAGACGAGTTGTAACGGGAGGCTGTTTCCCCTGTTTGTCCTGACGCAACCAGGCATCGTAAATAGATCCGCCACTGGGGTCAGGAACATCGCGTGCTACTTCGCGCAGGAAGTTGGCGAGTGCCGGTACCGCACTGGCCGCGAATGAATTACCAGAAGATGAGCTGTCAACGTTCAGATAGGCAAGCGCACCCGACTGAAGTCTCTCTGCTTCCAACTCACCCCATTCAGTACTTCCCGTAAGCGTAAACTCCTCCGCGTCCCAAGATGCAAAAACGATGGTGCGTCGCGGTTTCCACCCGCCGCGCTTGAGTTCTCCAAAAGCTCGGGCAGTCTCCATGAGAGTGGCGCTACCACTACTCGGATCAACACCTCCGAATACCCACGCATCCCGATGGTTTCCTAGAATCACCCACTCGTTCGGTCGCTCGTTGCCCCGCAAGCGCCCGACGACATTCCAAATCGAGCGGACCTTCTTGTCGTTCTGGATGATCAAGTGAAGCTTCTCTGAACTTGGACCAAAGCGGTAAGTAAACGGCAGGCCTCCTTGCCATTCAGTCGGAACCGCAGGGCCGGTCATTTTTTCCAGAATTCGTTGCGCGTCCTTGTACGACATCGGCGCCGCCGCAACAGTTGGCATTGAGACAGCAGACTCTGCGGGAAGGAAACGCCCTCCGGGAACCGAAGCCCAACCAGGTGTTCGTGGATCGCCAGGCAGGTTGAAGTCATAAACAATGCCACCGCGTTGGAGATGACTTTCCGGACCCCAGGGACCCCATGGGTATACGTCACCTTTCTTGTAGCCATCTTCGGCTGGATCCGAGTAAAGCAGTAGTGCAGCCACTCCGCGTTTCTGGGCGGTCTGCGCCTTGAATCCCCGATAACTGTAAGGCACCGAATAACGTGCGAGTGCGATCTTACCGCGGACATCAACTCCTCGTTGTGCGAGCAAGTCGTAGTCTTCTGGATTGCCGCTGTTGACATAAACGACTGGCGCCGTCACATCCACATCCGCCGAGTACGCGCAGTAAGGAATTCCCACGTCCTGGCTATAGGAATCTTTGTCCTGAGGGATTGCTTCTTCTTTCAGTGAAAGCTTTTCATTCGAGCTCACGAGCGTTGCTTCATATCGAATGGGCCAGGGAAGATAAACTGGGTGTTCAATGAGCTTAACGTCCTCCAGCCCGTAGGCTGTCCATTGCTTCGCAACATACTGTGCGAGCTCGTAATTGCGGACCGAGCCCGCCATGTGGGGTTTCTCTGTGAAAATGCGGTGTTCGCGCCGGCAGTTTTCAGGACGAATGGTTTGAATCAGACGAGACTCGAGCGGTTTCAGTCTCGCAACGCTAGCACTCGAGAACCCCTCGCGAGAGTTTTCTGAAACGCTGAGTCTACTGACAGTAATTAGCAGAAGCAGTATGACTGTGTAGCGCAACAAAGTGCTGCTCAGGTATCACGACGGTCGAATAGTGTCAAGTATTTGGTTAGTCACGTGAGCTGGCATTGTCGTCACAAGCGACGTCTCCTTCTGCATTTTCAGCTGGGAGTCTCGAAGAACTCGCGGCAGAACAAAGACGACAAATGTAGGGAAAAGGCTGCGCTCCAGCGAAGCCGATTGCGTGATCGTGAAGATGGACATCGATCGTCGCTGAGAATCTATGTTTGTAAATGCGGAATAGGTGCGGCGTTGCGTCAGCTGCGTCGCGGTACGCGGCTCGCAGTGTGGTTCGCTGGAGGTCAGCGAAGACAGTGAGACTATCAACGAAGGCAAGGGTTCGCGAATTGTTTGTGATTGGACTCGTAGCGTTAAGCTTGAGCAGCATGTGCGGCACGATCCAAGCTCAAGAAAAGCAGTCCTCAACCGCTAGCCCAAAGATCATCAAATGCATTAAGAATGGCGACGTCGCTTGTACCTCAGAATTCCTCGCAACCGGTGGCAATGCGAACGCGGTCGATGAAAAAGGAGCGCCGCTTTTGATCACCGCTTCCGAAACGAAGAGCGCGACGGTAGTCAGACTCCTGCTCAACGCGGGCGCCGATCCCAACGATGCGGGTTCGGGCGAAACTCCGCTCTGCCGAGCCGCTCTCTTCGGCCGCAAAGAGATCGCTCAGGCATTGCTCGATGCGAGCGCTAAAGCGGATGTGATTTGCGATGGGGATCACGGCGATAGCGCTTTGATGGAAGCGATTCGCGGAGCAATGTTTGGGGAAATGCCGTTCGAACTCCGAGAAACAATTTTCAATCCTGAAGAGATCCGTGAAAGTGCTGATAATGAGAAAGAGGGGGACGAGAAGGTAGTAAAGCTTCGCGAAAAGCTCGCTGTGTCGACCGATGATTTCCTCGAGATCGCGCGCATGCTCCTGGCGCGAGGCGTTGATGTCAACGTCGTTGCCAAATGTGAGGTAGGTGAGTCGGCGTTGATGTATGCGTCGATGGCCGCCAACGTCGAAATGGTCAAGACATTGCTGGCACAGGGCGCAGATGTAGCGGAGGAATCTCCCATTCTCGACATGTTGCGCGGAACAGAGGTGGAATACCGCCGAGCGAAATTTACAGCGCTACCTGCGCTTTCGCGGCAACAGACTGCGCTGCTTGACTGGATGGAGAAGACTAAAACCCGTCGTGAGGAGATCACTAAACTGCTTAAAGCCGCAGGGGGGAAAGAGAGCGCGAGCAATCAGGAAGATGTCAAATACAGCAAAGAAGATGTAGAAGACGATGCCCGGGAAGCACTCGACGAGGTAATCCAAAGGGGAGACCTCAAGGATTTTGAACGGCTGGTTGTGGCTTACACAAAGCATCCGCTTGGAGCGTCAGTGCTTCCCAACGCTCTCCGTGTTGCGGTCATTTACTCGCGCATTGAGATGGTGAAGTTTCTGCTCGAGCGCGGTGTGAATCCGAACACTCCGTCGACTGCTGTCGGATATACACCGCTTATGCAAGCTGCAAGTAGTGCCAATCTTGAGCTCGTCAAGTTGTTAATCAACGCAGGGGCCGATCTTAACCCAGAAGACCAGCACGGTCGCACGGCGCTCGACGAGGCCGAGATGTATACGCATTCGAGCAAAGAACACCGAGCCGTCGTCGCCTTTCTGAAGGAACGCGGCGCGCAAAACGGTAACAAAAAGAAGTAGCGAACGCCGCTACTCGAACCAATTACCACGCGATCTTGATCGTCCAAGCAGACTGAGGACTCCTGATCGGTGGGCCACTATCGGAATACAAAATGAAGAATGGCATCCGACTGGATGCCCTAGCTTGTTGCAAATATTGGTGGAGCCGAGGGGGATCGAACCCCTGACCTCATGACTGCCAGTCATGCGCTCTCCCAGCTGAGCTACGGCCCCGTAGAGGAGTTGAAGAGTAGCTTAGCGTGGAAAAGCACGTCAAGCGAGGTGAGCATCAATGAAGTTAATGGCGGTACTGATTCCAAAATTTCCACGTGCAAGGCCACTGGCTTGCCCAGTGGTTGTTGCGCTCGTTGCTACCAAGGACTCTGCCTTCCTTCCAGCGCGCTAGCGCGCCGTAGTGAGAGTCGAAAAAAGGTTTAGCAGCGAGCGTCAGAAACCACTGGGCAAGCCAGTGGCCTTGTGACGCGTTGCTACCAAGGACTCTGCCTTCCTTCCAGCGCGCTAGCGCGCCGTAGTGAGAGTCGAAAAAAGGTTTAGCGGCGAGCGGCAGAAACCACTGGGCAAGCCAGTGGGGCCTTGTGACGCGTTGTTGCTACAAAGGACGCTGCATTCCTTCCAGCGCGCTAGCGCGCCGTAGTGAGAGTCGAAAAAAGGTTTAGCGGCGAGCGTCAGAAACCACTGGGCAAGCCAGTGGCCTGTGACGCGTTGCTACAAAGGACGCTGCATTCTTTCCAGCGCGCTAGCGCGCCGTAGTGAGAGTCGAAAAAAGGTTTAGCGGCGAGCGTCAGAAACCACTGGGCAAGCCAGTGGCCTTGTGACTAGCGTGACTAATGACTGATCTCAGTGAATTCTTTGCGGCGGTACAAATCACAACACAATCATCTACTTATTCACGTTTGGGGCTTTGTAATTTCCTGTCGCTGCGAGTTGGGGTCTATATTCCCAATGCCAGGGTTCTCTATTCACAGTTCTCACGAAACCAAAGTGTGGTCCATGTGCTTTCAACCAGTCGTACCGTGGGTTGCCTTCATAACCACCAATAGCAAAATCGTACGCGTAACCATCCTGATGATTTGAGAAACCTGGCCTGGCTGCGAGATTGAATCCGGGCAATCGCTGCTTGTAACCGTTGTACAGATATTCCTGTTGTGGATAACTTCTGAATCCGCTCTTCAACGGCAACGGCACTCCATCTTGTTCTGCTGAACTAACCAGCGCCAAATAGAACTCGGCAATATCTTCGGAGATGTACTTCACACTGTTGTCGGCACCTACTACCTGAATAAGAGTTAGTTGTTTGAGATAGGTTCCCTGATCCCAGGCGGCGTTTGGGCCCTTTTGGTTTTCATCTATTGGCTCAAACGTCGTTATTGTTTCATTGAGGAAATCATTCTTTAGATTGTTTGCAGCGGTCCAGCCCCAATCGATGGTGTCAACGAAGACAGAATTGTTAAAGATTTTTGCGTTTGACACTTTGATTGTTGTGCCGATCGGAATCAGTTTCGGTTTGCCATTCGACATTACATAGGAGAGGAGATCCTGGTCTTGTCTGATTCGAGCCTGAGGGTCGTCGATCACGAATGTCTTTATAAGGTAGCTCTTCATTTGGGCACTCCTATAGGCAGAGAGAGGACGTGAACGTCTTTGCGAGGAAGGAGTTCTTATACGCCTGTAAGTATAGAAATGGAAGATCAGAGCGGTTTTGATCCAGAGACGATTAGCATCATTGCTGGAAAGCGCATTCTGCCGGCGGGAAAAAACGGTCGGATCGCATCCTTAACTTCCATCGCGATTTGTTCAGACTGTTCGTGAGAAAGAGTCCGGAGTTGTTCGCGTAGTGTGCCTGAGGTCGTAGAACGAAAATTCCAATATTCGTCAGGAGTGATTGCCGCCTCGAGGTGAAAATCGAGTAGACGTTCTTTAGGATTGGTTGCACCTGCCTCTGTTAATTTGCCACAGAGTTTTCCTGATTCTGCAAAACGAAAAGCACTCGGAGCGTCAGGATCAGTTGGCGCCGTTTCAATGTGGCGGCCCATTATTTTTGAGGGGATGGAACAGAACGGATTTACTTCGCTCTTATGCCAGACAACCATGCATACGATTCCGCCGGGTTTAAGTACCCTTAACATTTCTCTTATTGAAGCAAGTGGCTCAGGGAAGAACATGATTCCCAAACGCGACTCAACGACATCAAATGAGTTATCGGGGAATGGCAACGAGTCGGCGAGACACTGCCGAAAGTCTATGTTGGAGATGCCGAGTCCTTTTGCATTTTCACTCGCGCCGGTCACCATCTCCGGCACTGCGTCGGTGCACATCACTCTTCCAGTAGGACCAACTTCTCGAGCGATCGTTAGCGCAGGTTCGCCAGCACCACCGGCAATGTCGAGGACATGCTGACCTTCACGTATTTCAGCCTGCTCTATCAATGCTTTCGTTACCGGAACAAGCATTGAATGAAGTATCGCCGAGTGCTTCACCCAGTATGGCGAGTTGTTCCGCCACTCATGCAAGACCTGTTTGTCTTGGTCGTGCGTCCTCTCCATTGACTATTTCCTTATTACACCACTTAAACCTATCTAAGGCTTCGCTTGTGGGTTAGTGCATCGAATGCGCCTATTTTGATTGGAGCGCTGCATTTTCAGCACGCGCCACCATTTGTTTAACTTTCTTGAGTTCTGTTCCTTTCATGCCGAAAAAAGTCGCCATACCGATAACCTGATTCGAATCAACGAAGTCATTAGGGTTGGCACAAAAGTTTTGGATACCCGGGCAAAACTCACGACAACTCATACCCTTCGGTATTTTGAGTTCCAGCTCGCAGATGCCGGTTGAACGGTAGTATGTACAGAGATCGCACACAATCATTGGTTCTTAGCCTTTCTCGCTAATCTAAAACTCTGTACGACTCTCAGAGTTTGGCCCTTAAAGCTTGAATTGCTGTCGCCTCGTCGTCGTAGATGTCGAACACTGTGTCTAGCTTTGTCATTTCCATTAACCCTTGCAGATTTTCCGTAAGTGAGCAAGTTTGATTACACCACCGCGGTTTCCGCACTGATGTGGCAGGATATGAGTTCTCCCAGTCCACAGGAATCAATATGCGTAATTCTTTGCGAACTCACAATCAAAAAGAGGTGATCTGATCCGTTTGGCTGTGGCCGGTTTTGTGTTTTTTTGGGTTCATGATTCAGCAATCGGGTACGCGAAAAGGCGGTTTCCAGCGGCGAGGTATATAAGTCCCAGCACTTCATCAGTTAGGAAGCGTTCGTCAAGGTTGCTCAGCTTTACTTCGCGTTCGGTTCTTCCGTTGTTGATGTTCACTCCGGCAAGACCGTGACCCCCTAAACTCTTCAAGTCGGTGTAGAAATACATAAAGTGCCCGCGGAGTATGGCGAGTCGATCCCGATGCCACAAGAAGCGCGATAAGCGCTCGAGTTGGAGCGATGGATCAATGCGATCCAATAGGCGTTCTTCGACGCCGCTTGTTCTCTTTCGAGTTAGACTTCCGACAGCAGAACTGCCGGTTCCTGAAGTCTTTCGAATCCGGTCAGCAATTCCAAATTGTTTGAAGCTAGACACGCCGTAATTTCGAGCCGAAGCCGTAGCCAGCGCTTGCAGGTTAGAAATAGACGAACGTGCAGCCAACCCAGACCAGCTCAAACTGGTGACTGCCTGTGCGATCTGCACGCCGCGCGCAACTGTCATTGCCGTTCCGCCAAAACGAAAATAGAGAGAGGCAGCCCGGGCTGCAATCGCAGCGATGGTGCGAAAGATTCCTCGGCCGGGAGGCGTGTGCCGAGCGCGCCAAAGTTCACGACCGCTCAACCGATCAAAGGCGGCTATTTCCGACTGACCGCCAATCACCACGTCGCCGCTTTCATTCAAGAGTCCGAACGACGCTCGTTCTATTCCATGACGAACTCTTGACGTTCGCTTGCCAGTCTTTGTATCAACCAAGATCAAATCGTCACGATCTGCAACGGCGATTGTGTTTGGATCCGGCAGTAGGAGATTCGTGATTCCTTTGTCTGCACCTTTGTAGCGCCATAGTACTTTCCCCGAACGGGCGTCCACAGCGCTCACACCATAAGAACCACGCTCTACTGTTTCTCCATCCTTGAGTCGCGTGAACTGTCCGCCGGTGCGTATGTAAATGACATCTCCCGCGATGATCATCTCGGGGGTGAGGCCGAGATCCTTTGCTTCCCATTCAGTGTCACCTGTCCGTCGGGAGATCGCTCGCACGCGTCCGTGTCCAGAGACATAGATAAACCCTTCAGCAAAGATTGGTTCGGCTTCTGTAAGTGCGAGTCCTTCCTCGTTGACCCGATACCGTTCGAGCATGCGCTCCCTGCCGCTGCGCGCTTCGAAGGACGTCACGCCTTCATAGAAAACGTAGAGACGGCCGTCGACAAATGCGGGTGGATAGTAGTTGTCGAGCGTGTAGTCCACTTCTTTGCCGGCGTCTTCCGGCCACCGCGACGGCATCATCTCAACTTCGCCAACTTCATATTTCCACAATTCGTCACCCGAATTCAGGTCGAGAACATGCAAAAACGGGTGGCGCTTGAAGCCTTCGCGTGCTCGATTCTTCACGTCCTTGACTAACACAACGCCGAGTAGATTTGTCGTTGTGTCCACAGCTAGTTGCATGACGGCACCTTTTAGCTTTTCGCTGCGCCACATCGTGTCGCCAGTCAAAACATCAATAGCTTCAACACGAGACTTTGCGTCTCTTTCAAAACTTAATAGCAGCAGATCCGTACCTGGAACAGGTGCGACGTCGGTTGCGTCGAGCGACGTGTCTTTGCGGCGCCAGAGGGTTTCGCCGGTCGAGCCATCGATTACGTAGAGCGACTTCTCCGTGCCAACAACAACCACACCCAAGTCAGTCGGTTGATAGAAGCGAATGTCTTTATCCAGTTTTGCTGTCCAGGATTGGGCATTGGCAGGGAGGTAAGCCAGCAGAACGACAAAAGCTGAAAGTACGGTAATGCGACGTAACTTCACGTGAAGAGGATAGCATGGAGGACCGTTAGCAATGCGGATACATTAACTAGTAAGAACCAATTGGGATACCCGTAGCGGTGCAACGCTAGCTCTCGCCTTTACACTCGTATAGAATCCGGCCGTTTCAGAGTCTCGCGCTGCAGACTCATGCCAATCCTGATGCCGAGACTTTTCCTGTAACGTAGAAGGTGACAACAAAAGAACAACAGCCTGTTCTGATAATTGGCGGTGCCGGAGAGTTTGGCCAATTCTTGAGGCAGGACATCTTGCCTGGTCTGGGATACTCAAATGTTGCTGTGATCGAGAGAAGTACGCCGCAGCACGAGCGGGTTTTGTTACTCGAGAATGCTCGTCACGTCGTTCTTACAACGCCACTTGCCGGTTACGCGGAACTGGCGTGCGATCTAATCTACCAAAGCCGTAATCTCAAGGGCACGACAACCCTTTGGTTAATTCCATCAGTTCAGTCAGGTGTGTATAGAGCGGTTACTGCGACACTGGAAATAGTAGCGAACCCCAAACTCTCTGCAGTCTTCCTGCACCCGATGTATGGACCAAATGGGTTTCGCGAAACTGAGCCGGAAGCCCGTACATTTCAGAATGTGCTTACAGCCACTTACACGGGAACGGATCACTCTCTCGACAACGAGGTGGCTGAGGTAACAAGTTCCTTTCTCACGAGGTTCAACATAACAACCACCACTCGATTTGATACCGATGAACATGATCGCGTCACAGCGTATTCTCAGGGTCTCTCTTATTGTGTTGGCCGGCTGATGTTTGAGCGTTTGGATCTCGACGAGATATTGCGAAAGGAATTGCCGGACTTGCATCATTCCTTTACGGCTAACCACGATCTAATTCTCGACTTCGTGAGGATTAATTCATACATGCCTCAAGTGCTCGCTGCATTTGCTGACGCTTGGCGACAGACTGATCAGTCCACCTATGAAGATTTGTTGGTTGCATTTGGTCGCGCTGATGCTTCTTTGAACCGAGGCACCGAATCACCAATCTCGACGAAGTGGTACGAGAAGCTGCGCGCAGCTGCGCGGGAAACTAATTCGACCTTGAACGGCAGCGCATCATAGCTCGTCTCTCTGAACAAGCAGACACCAAAATTTTCAACCTGATTCTAAGACTGGTTTGCTTTTGGTTCTAAAAATGGAAAAGATCACATCATTAATAATCGTAGCTTTGTTGTTGTCCCAAGGTGTTATCAGTAGTAGTAGTAAGGTTCCTCAGTATGAGGACCAAGAGGCATATGAGGTTTATTCAGCTATTCTTCCATCGGAATGGCCGTTGCGGGTCGCACAAGCTAAAACCTTGATGATTCAAAGCGAGACGAAGGGTTATGAAATGTGCTTGCGCCCGGAGAAGGAATGGCAGGAGAAAATTGGGCCAGCAATTTCTGATTACGTCAGATCGAATGCAAAACCGGCGCTACTTCAGCCAAGAATTAAAGTCGAAGTACCATATCAACTGATCATCGCTGATGAATTGAGGTCTGCAAATTCATCAGCTGGCTGGGAAAAATTCTTTCAACGTTACCCAGATTCACGTGGCTGGATTGAATTATCGGCCGTAGGCTTCAACGACAACAAGATGGTAGCAGTGGTCTACATGGGCCATCACTGCGGCCCGCTTTGTGGCGGCGGCGGTTTTCATGTCCTGGAGAAGAAAGATGGAAAATGGGTTGCGCTCGACTGGAAGGGATCAAGCTGCGGATGGGCGTCCTGAGCAGGCTGGTACGGATTTAAGAAGAGCATTTGTGCCGATCCCGCGTCCAACACGCGCTTGGAGCGGGCTCGCCATGAGCGACCTTGATGCGAAGTTCTGAATTAATACCCTTTAGTAGCTGCATCCCCAACACCATTCAAGCTCTTCTGTCGGAGCGCGTACGTCCCGTGCGCTAACGTTCGTAAGGGTCTCTTAAATAATAGGAAGTGTGTATCGCACATTAGCGCACGAGGACGTACGCGCTCCGACAGAAGAGCTTGAATGGTGGACCTTAAGGAGCTACTAAAGGGAATCGAAGGAAATGTACTTAGTATCGGGTAAAGGTGTTTTGAGAATTGAGGGTTCCGTGTTGCGAGCGTTTTTGTGGATTCACTTTCGAGCCGTAAGACGCACGCCGATCAAGTCGTTCCGGCGGGGTCATTGTTGAGTTATCATGCGATCGTGAGGTACCAAGACTGTCGGATAAGATCTCTATAGGCATACTTAGACGGCAAATTCGCAAACTTAATTTCTTAGTTCTGCGGATCCGCGGTCTAATACCAGTCGGATTGCTGCTCAATAGTTCAACCATCAATGGTTTCGGGTGAATTACTAAATCTTCTTCGCGCCCATTCGACTAATTCCATTGTGGGTCGCTGCATGCGCGCAATCGAGGAGGACGAAATTAAGTTTTCACCTCCAACGTCGCTTCCTTTGGATAGAGTGCTTGATGTTTACTCAGTTCGCGCCAAGATAAACTCGGAACGGAATGAAGGTAGTATCGCGGGCTTCGAGGATCTGGTCTTATCGATCAATCAAGCACCCAAAACCACCTTGGTGAGGCTAGAGTCCTGGGAACTATTGTCCAAGTGGTTCACCATCTTTACAGGTGAAGAGTATTCAGTTCTGTTTGGTGTGTTAGAGTCGCCCAAGAGAAAGGTTGCGTGGTTCGATCCTGTGAGAGGCTACGATTATTAGCCAACTTGTTTTGTTACCGCGCAATCCAACAAGGGCTTGGAGCGGACTCCCCGGGTCAGTAGCCTTTATTCGAGTTGCGTGGGCGCAGCATAACAAGCGCAACGTTCGGCCGCAAAAAGGAGAATCGGAAGATGAGCAGGATTCCCACAGGGACAGAGCTGGCGCGTCCATTCATGCCCGCAAAGGATTTCGATCTATCCAAGCGATTCTACGAAGCGCTCGGCTTTGAAAAGGTTCTCGACAGCGAGGTCGCTATATTCAATGCAGGCTCAGGTGGGTTCATTTTACAGAGGTACTTCCAGGAAGAATGGGCCGGGAATTTCATGATGCAGCTTATGGTCGACGATCTCGACGCATGGTGGGCGCACATCGAATCACTGGAGCTCTCAAAGGAATTTAATGTGCCACCTCCCAAGGCTCCGGCGATGCAACCCTGGGGACTTCGCGTCGCATATGTAGTCGATCCGTCCGGAGTCCTTTGGCATGTTGCGCAGCGGCGTGAAGGCACGAAGCAGGATCAATAAACATGAATCACAAGATGGCGCCGAACAAATTGCTGCAGGCAACGTGCGAAGACGCATGCGCTAGTTTCCGATCGCGCAACACAACAACCCATCTGAGGGCGACGAGTCAAGAGATTTCTAAAAGTCAGGTAGCGTTTTTCGCGGCGTAAGACAACAAGGATGAACCCTTCTTACGGAGCGC